>WNFU01000023.1_pt1 | contig 219705 bp, 222 predicted proteins | sample 5400121 | NCBI WGS metagenome assembly WNFU01 (sample SAMN13153360, study PRJNA577476) | soil metagenome | isolation source: 100 cm soil or saprolite under grassland replicate 1 | place: USA:California | collected 2016-06-15
CCACGACCGCGATCTGCGCGCGGGGTCGCATCGGCACACGTCGAGGCTGCTTCGAGATACCCATACGCGGAAAACTAGATGATCACGCGTCCGTCACGCACGTTGCTCAAACCCATGTGCGAAAGACGGGTCTAGCCGGTCAGCGCGTCGGCCGCGGACGGATCGCAGTCCCGCAGGAACTGGGCGCAGCGCGCGGCCTCGTCGTCCTCGCCGATCGCGTCGGCCGCCCGGCCCAGCAGGTGCAGGCAGCGCAGGAAGCCCTGGTTGGGCTCGTGCGACCACGGTACCGGCCCGGACCCGCGCCACCCGGCCCGGCGTAGCTGGTCCAACCCGCGGTGGTACCCGGTCCGCGCGTACGCGTACGCCGTCACCGGGTCACCGGCCGCCAGCGCGCGTTCGGCGAGAACCGCCCACGCGGCGCTCGACGCCGGGAAGCGCGCCGCTACCTCCGCCTCCTGACCGGGCCGTACCGCGGCGAGCGCGGCGGCGGCGGACTCATCCGCGGGCAGGAGGGTGGCCGGCGGTTCGGGCAGCAGGTTGCGCATGTCGCTCATTCAACCGCGCCGTTCGACAGCACAGTTGCCTGAATGGCTGAGTCGTTGGTCACGCGACCGGGGGTGTTCGACTACTCGTTACCGGAGTAGAAATGAAAGTCCGGAGCCTCCCCAGGACCCGGTAAGGAGAGCCCGGTGGCTGCCGCCGCCGGGCTCTCGTCTGCGCAGCGGGCCGGCAGCAGGCGGGCGGCCCAGCGGATGGCGCCGCGCAGGTGGTCCCGGAAGGCCGGTTCGGCAAACGACTCCACGGCGTGTCCGAGAGCCGTGTAGAACGCGCGACCCGTGCCCACCGCGTGGCACCACGCGATCGGGTGGTCGCGGCCCATCCCGCCGCCGGAGTAGCTCGACTCGTCGACGGTGAGCAGCACGTGTACCCGCCCCCGCGGGTTGGTGCGGAAGTCGTACCACTCGTCGGTACGCGACCAGGTGGTGTCCAGGTGCGCGGTGGCCGGATGGGTACGGTCCTCGACCACGATGCGGCCCGGCTGGATCGCCGGGTGCCGCGCGAACCAAGCGCCGACCAGCTCGCCGTAAAACGGCCAGCCGTACTCGGTGGTGGAGGCCGCGTGCACGCCGACGTAGCCGCCCCCGCCCCGCACGTACTCCTCCAGGTCGCGCTTGCCCGTCTCGTCGAGCACGTCGCCGGAGGTGCTGAGGAAGACCACCGCCCGGTACCGCGCGAGGTTGCTGGCCCGGAACGCGCCCGGGTCCTCGGTGGCGTCGACGGTGTACCCGCCCGTGGCGCCCAGCTCCCGGACGGCGTCGATCCCGGCCGGGATGGACTCGTGCCGGTAACCGGCGGTGCGGGTGAACACGAGGACGCGGGCGGCCGGACCGCCCGGCGAAGGCGCGGCGGACGGTTCGGCCGACGGCCCACCGCATCCGCCGAGCGACAGCGCCAGGATCATCACGACGACCATCCGTCTGGCCACATCCCTCGATGGTAGAGACAGGGCACGATATGAGCGTGCCCACGCCACCGCCGCCCGAGGTCGTCGCACCGCACGACCACTCGCCCGAGGAGATCGAGTCGCGCGCGGAGCTCGACCTGCACCTGGCGCGCGGCACCCTCGCCGGCCTGACGGTGCAGGGGCTCGCGCTGGACGTCGACCCGCCCGACCTGTCCCGCGTCGACGTGGCCGGGGTGCTCTTCGTCGGCTGCACGTTCGCCTCGATCGAGGTGGCGGCCGGCCTGGTCGGGCGCGGCGCGCACGTCGTCCCGCGCTTCGTCGAGGTGCCCTACCCGACCATGCCGGCCCGGCTCTACACCGCCGAGGACCTGGCCGACGGGTTCCCCGGGCACGGCTTCGCCGGCATGTACGACACCGTGGTCTACGACCACTTCAAGGCGCACGGCGGGGCGTTGCCCGACGTGCGGGAGGCACTGGCCCAGCGGCTGCACGACAGCGGCATCGACAACGCGCTGGTCGACGAGACCAACGCATGGCTGCGTGGGCACGGACCGGCGTCGATCGTCGGCATCATGGGCGGGCACGCGCAGCCACGCGGCTCGGTGGCGTACCGCCTGGCCGCCACGCTGGGCTGGCAGGTCACCCGGGCCGGCCGGCTGGTCGTCACCGGCGGCGGCCCCGGCGTGATGGAGGCCGCCAACCTCGGCGCGTACCTGTCCGGCGACCCGCTCGACACCTTGACCGCGGCGATCGACCTGCTGGCCATCGCGCCGGACTTCCACGACCACGACCCCTACACCGCGGCGGCGCTGCAGGTGCGGGCGAAGTACCCGCGCGGCGGGGCCGGCGGCCTGTCCATCCCCACCTGGCTGTACGGCCACGAGCCGGCGAACCTCTTCGCCGGCCGGATCGCCAAGTACTTCTCCAACGCGATCCGCGAGGACACCATCCTGCGGCTGGCCCGCGGCGGCGTGGTGTTTGCCGCCGGCCGCGCCGGCACCATCCAGGAGGTGTTCCAGGCGGCGACGAAGACGTTCTACCTCACCGACGGCGGCAGCGGGCCGTACGTCTTCCTCGACGCGACGTTCTGGGGCGACGCCGTCCCCGGCCTGCTGCGCGACCTCCTGCGGATCACGCCGTCCGGAGACCAGTCCGGCCTCGTCCACGTCACCGACGACGTGGACGAGGCGGTCCGGCTACTTACCCAGGGCGGTACCGGCTGAGCGCAGGTCCTCGCACGCCTGCCGGACCCGGGTGGCCATGCCGGTCTCGGCGAGCTTGCCCCAGGTGCGCGGGTCGTAGGCCTTCTTGCTGCCCACGTCGCCGTCGACCTTCAGCACGCCGTCGTAGTTGGTGAACATGTGCCCGGCGGTGGGCCGGGTGAACGCGTACTGGGTGTCGGTGTCCACGTTCATCTTGACCACGCCGTAGTCCAGCGCCTCGCGGATCTCCGACAGCAGCGAGCCGGAACCACCGTGGAACACCAGGTCCAGCGGCTTGTCCTGGCCGGCCTTGGCGCCGACGGCGTCCTGGATCTGCTTGAGGATCTCCGGGCGCAGCTTGACGTTGCCCGGCTTGTAGACGCCGTGCACGTTGCCGAACGTCAGCGCCGCCAGGTACCGGCCCTTCTCGCCCAGTCCGAGCGCCTGGGCCAGCGCCAGCCCGTCCTCGGGCGTGGAGTACAGCTTCTCGTTGATCTCGTTGGCGACACCGTCCTCCTCGCCGCCGACCACGCCGACCTCGATCTCCAGGATCACGTGGGCCGCGGCGCACTCGGCGAGCAACTCCTCGGCGATGCGCAGGTTCTCGTCCAGCGGTACCGCCGAGCCGTCCCACATGTGCGACTGGAACAGCGGCGGCTCCCCGTTGGCCACCCGCTGCTTGGAGATGGCCAGCAGCGGCCGGACGAACCCGTCGAGCTTGTCCTTCGGGCAGTGGTCGGTATGCAGCGCGATGTTGACGCTGTACTTCCTGGCCACCTCGTGGGCGAACGCGGCCAGCGCCACCGCCCCGGTGACCATGTCCTTGACCGTCGGGCCGGACAGGTACTCGGCGCCGCCGGTGGACACCTGGATGATGCCGTCGCTCTCAGCCTCGGCGAAGCCGCGGATCGCCGCGTTGAGGGTCTGGGACGAGGTGACGTTGATCGCCGGGTAGGCGAACGCGCCGGCCTTGGCGCGGTCGACCATCTCGGCGTAGACCTCGGGAGACGCGATAGGCATGGGACGCTCCTTGGTTGCGACGCGGAGTACGGCCTTCGTCGGCAGTATCCCGCATCGGGTAGGACCGGTGTCATCGTGGGTACCGGCGCACGGGTACCCCGGACAGCCCCGTACCGTAGACGCCGAAAGGGGGCGACGATGACCGAACCTGAGTTCTCCGATCCGGGCGCGAGCCTCGACCCGTCCGATCGGGACATCGAGGCGCCCGACGCCGACGCGCTGGAGCAGCGGACCCCGGTCGACCCGGCCCAGGCCGACCCGCGCCCGCAACCCAGCCGGAGCCTGGAGGCCCCGGACTGGGACGCGCTGGAGCAGGCCCAGATCGTCGAGCTGGACGAGGAGTACTAACCGCGCTTGCGGGCCTGGAGGGTGTAGGTCTGCGCCAGCCGCCACGGCCGGTCGGTCAGCCGCCATTCCCCGTGCTCGTCGCAGGTCATCCGGCCGGGCAGCGCATTCCACGGCACGCTGTCGTGCTCGTGCAGCATGGTGAGGTCGAGGCCGGCGTCCAGCAGCGCGGTCACCACCTCGCCGAGGCCGTGGTTCCACGTGTGCGTGACGTTCTGCGTGAACGCCACGTCGGTCGGGACGTAGGTGCCGGAGTCCTCCCAGACCAGCGGCTCCGGCCGCTCGAAGTAGGCGAACTCCACCGCGAGTACGCCGTCGTCGCGGGTCTCGTCGAGCGACCACAGCATCGGGTGCCCCTCCCGCAGGAACAGCCGCCCACCGGGGCGCAGCAGGGCGCTCACCACCCCGGCCCAGCGCCTGATGTCCGGCAGCCAGCACAGCGCCCCGATGCCGGTGTAGACCAGGTCGAAGGCGCCTGGTTCGAGCACCCGCGGCGCGTCGTACACGTCCGACTCGACGAAATCCACCCCCGCCCGCACCCGGGCGGCGAGGTCACGGGCCTGTTCCAGGGAGGCGGTGGAGAAGTCGAGCCCGGTCACCCGCGCGCCGAGGCGGTGCAGTGAGATGGTGTCGGTACCGACGTGGCACTGCAGGTGAACCGTGCGCAGACCGCCGACGTCGCCAAGCCGCGGCAGGTCGAACCGGACCACGTGGCTGAGGTAGGACGGGTCAGCCAGAAACCGGTCGAACGCGTAGCCGGGTGAGGCGGCGTGCGCCGGTGCCCGCTCGTCCCAGTTGGCCCGGTTGACCGTCCGATAGTCCGTCATCGGCACACCCTCGCACGCACCACACCGCCCCTCAACCGACTTCGCCGGCGCACGGGTCAGGTCGGCGTGACCACCTCGGGGAGCCTCAGCTGAACGAGAAGGCCGCGTACCCGACCACGCGTCCCGGATCGCCCCCGGTCTTGGCCGAGGTGCACCGGTCCAGCAGCCGCGCCCGCAGCCCCCGGTGCTGCGCCCAGCCGACTATGCCGCGCAACGCGAACACCCCGCACGCGTCCCGCGGTCCGATCCGCTCGGGCGCGAGGTCCAGCACCGACTGGGTGGTCCGGGCGTCCTGCGCGTCCGCCGCGGCCTCGGGCTGGTAGTGCGACAGGTCGGTGCTGCACAACAGGACCGCCTCCGGCCCGGCCGCCTCACCGATCGCGCTCAGCGTGACAACCATGTCGTCCACTGTGGAGTGTCCGACCGCCATCGGCAGGACCCGCAACCCGTCCGGCCGGCACCGCTGCAGGAACGGCAGCTGCACCTCCAGCGAGTGCTCTTGGACGAACGGCTGGTCCTCGACGCTGACGTGCCCGTCCCGCACGAGAACCCGGACGAGCTCGACGTCGATGTCCACGTCGCCGAGCGGGGTACGCCAGCGGGCCGTCGCCGGTACCGCGCAGCCACGCAGCGGCACGTAGTGCGCCGGTCCGAGAATCACCACCAGACCCTCACCCGGGCGGCGCAGCCGGGCGTACGTGTGGGCCGCGGTCGGCCCGGAGTAGCGCAGGGCTGCGTGCGGTACCACGTATGCCGGTGCCGGCCGGTCCGTCGCGGCCTCGGCGCCCGCCGCGGCGATCAACTGGTCCACGAGGGCGCGGAGCTCGCCCGGGTCGGCCGGGTAGAACCGGCCGGCGACGGCCGGCGGGCGCACCTGTTGCGGGATGGGGCGAGGGCTCTCGGCCATTCAGCGATCCGCTCTGCGATCATCCACGGTGATCGGTCTATCACAGTCGGCACTAGGCGCGGAATCGGCTCCCACGCCGTGGATTGCTCAGCTGGACCGGTACCCGCCGCCGGCCCCACGTGCCCGCGGTCCCGTCGTAGACGCCGGGAACCTGCTGTCCACAGTGGATACACGCGCCCGTGTCGGTCAGCTCGTACTGCCGGATGTCGTACCAGTCCCGCACCACGACCGCCACACCGCAGCCGGGACAGCGGGTGGTGCCGCCCTCGGGGTCGTGCACGTTGCCGGTGTAGACGTAGCGCAGGCCACGCTCCAGCGCGATGCGCCGGGCCATCCGCAGCGTCTCGGGTGGAGTACGCGGCACGTCGAGCATCTTGAAGTCCGGGTGGAACGCGGAGAAGTGCAGCGGCACGTCAGGCCCGAGGTGCTCGACGAACCAGTCGCACTCGGCCCGGATCTCGTCGGGCGCGTCGTTGTGCCCGGGGATGAGCAGCGTGGTGACCTCGAACCAGACGTCCGTGCCGCGCAGGTACTCCAGCGTCTCCAGCACGACCGGCAGCCGAGCGAAGGTGATCTTCTGGTAGAAGCTGTCGGTGAACGCCTTGAGATCGATGTTGGCGGCGTCCATGTGCCGGTAGAACTCCTCGCGGGGCGCGTGGTTCATGTAGCCCGCGCTCACCGCGACCGCCCGGATCCCGCGCGCGTGGCAGGCGTCCGCCACGTCCATCGCGTACTCCATGAAGATCACCGGGTCGTTGTAGGTGAACGCGACGCTGCGGCAGCCCAGCCGCTCCGCCTCGGCCGCCAGCGCCTCCGGCGATGCCGACGACGACAGGGTGTCGATCTCGCGGGACTTGGAGATGTCCCAGTTCTGGCAGAAGCGGCAGGCCAGGTTGCAGCCCGCGGTCCCGAAGGACAGGACGGGGGTACCGGGAAGGAAGTGGTTGAGCGGCTTCTTCTCCACCGGGTCCACGCAGAACCCGGAGGAGCGCCCGTAGGAGGCGAGCACCACCTGGTCGTCGATCCGGCCGCGCACGAAGCACAGCCCGCGCTGCCCCTCGCGCAGCTTGCACGCGCGCGGGCACACGTCGCACTGGATCCGCCCGTCCGCCAGCTCGTGCCAGTACCGCGTGGGCACGGTGTACGGGTCGGCGAGGCTCAGCGCGTCGGTCGCTTCGATCGGCTCGGCACTCATCAGTTACCCCGGGCTCCACGCTACGCCGCCGGTGCCCTCGCTGCCGAGGCCGGGATTGATCCGCGACGGTACCGTCGGCGCATGGACTGGAACCTGCGCCATTGCAGCCGCAAGGGGCACACCACCTACGCCCCGACCGAGGATGAGCTGCGGGCCCGGCTGTACACCGAGACGCCGCTCGGCGAGGCGTGGCGCTGCCTGCGCTGCGGGGACTACGTCCTCGGCCCGCCGAAGGGCAGCGGTCCGGCCGACGAGGCACCGGAGGTGCTGCGCGGCCGGGCGCTGCGCGACGCGGTGATCCTGCGCCTGTTGGCCGTCGAGCGGGGCGGCCGGGCCCTGCTCATCCTCGCCGCCGCGTACGGCATCTGGCGGTTCCGGGCGCACCAGGACGCCGTGCAGCGCGCGTTCAACGAGGACCTGCCGCTGCTGCGGCCGCTGGCCGAGAAGCTGCACTACAACCTCGACGAGTCCGCGATCGTGCACACGCTGCGCTCGGTGATCGAGGCCCGGACCAGCACGCTCGCGGCCGTGGCGGTCGGCCTGCTGGTCTACGGCCTCCTGCAGATCGTCGAGGCGGTCGGGCTGTGGCTGCTCCAGCGCTGGGGCGAGTACTTCGCCGTGGTGGCCACGTCGCTGGGCATCCCGATCGAGATCTACGAGCTGGTGGAGAGGGTCACCGTGTTCCGGGTGGGCGCCCTGGTGCTCAACATCGCGGCGGTGATCTACCTGTTGCTGACCAAGCGGCTGTTCGGGCTGCGGGGCGGCAAGGCCGCCCACGAGGCGGCCCGGCACGAGGCGAGCCTGCTGGAGGTCGAGGAGGCCAGCGCGATGCCCGCCCACCACGCTCACGCCCAGCCGGTACCCTGATCGGTCGTGGACACCGCCCAGAAGTTCCAGGCCCTGTCAGACGGCCTGGGTAGCCTGCTCAACGCCACGGAACTGATCCGCACCGTCGGGCTGTTCGGGATCTGGGCGATCATCTTCGCCGAGACCGGCCTGCTGGTGGGCTTCTTCTTCCCCGGCGACTCGCTGCTGTTCCTCGCCGGCGTCGCCGCCTCCCCGGTGGCCGACCACATCCCCGGGCTCGGCAACACCCACCTGCCGATCGTGGCGCTGCTGATCGTGACGCCGGCATGCGCGATCGTCGGCGCCCAGCTCGGGCACTGGTACGGGCGCCGGTACGGGCCCCGCCTGTTCGCCCGGCCCAACTCGCGCCTGTTCAAACAGGAGTACGTGGACAAGGCGGAGACGGTACTGATCCGCTTCGGGTCGGCGAAGGCGATCGTGCTGGCCCGGTTCATCCCCATCGTCCGGACCTTCATGAACCCGGTGGCCGGCGTGCTGCGGGTACCGACCGGGCGGTTCCTGCTCTGGAACGTGATCGGCGGGATCATCTGGACCGACGGCATCCTGCTCGCCGGGTACTACCTGGCTCGGCAGATCATCAAGATCATCCCACCCGACAAGATCGACCTGTACATCCTGCCGGCCGTCGTGGTGATCGTGATCATCTCGGTGATCCCGATCCTGGTGGAGATCCTGCGGACCCGCCGGGACCGGCGCCGGACCATCGCCGCCGCAGCGGCGGCGTCCGAACCCTCTGACGACGCTGTCATCCGGTGACGGCTTCGCCCCGGGCCAGCGCCTGGTAGGTCTCGCCCACCACCGCATTGGTCGCCGAGGCGCACGTCGGCGAAGTCAGGCCGGTCCAGCCAGATACCGGCGCCGGTCACCCAGCAGGTGTCGGCGTCCGGTACCCGGGCGGACAGGTTTCCGCCGGAGCCCACCACGAGGCCGGCGGAGACCACGGAGCAACCCGCATGAGCGAGCTGATCCCGGAGATCACCGGCGACGTGGTTGGGCACCCGTCAGCGGGCGGCCTTCTTGGTGGCCCGCTTGCGGGGCGGCGTGAGCAGGTCGGCGATCGCGCCGATGGCCGAGGGCACCAGGCGGTAGTACGCCCAGACCCCCCGCTTCTCCCGCTCCAGCAGCCCGGCCTCGGTCAGGATGCGGAGGTGATGGCTCACGGTCGGCTGTGACAGGCCGAGCGGCGCGGTCAGGTCGCACACGCACGCCTCGCCCTCAGGCGCCGACTGGATGAGACTGAGCAGCCGGAGCCGGGCCGGGTCGGCGAGTGCCTTCAGCACTCCCGCCAGGCGCTCGGCGTCCGCGCGCTCAATCGGCTCGCCGTGCAGCGGCGAGATCGCAGGCAAAGTAGTTTCGGCCAACGCTGTTCCCACGTGTTCCATCCTTCCACCAACAGCATTGATTCGCCTGCATATACGCAGGTCCGAATCGGCAATTTTTTCAGACCACGAGGCCGAGGTCGGTCAGCGAATAGGCGGATCTGTACTCCAGCCCTGCGGACCTGATGGCGTCCCCCGCGCCGCGATCGACGATAACCGCGACGCCGACGACGCCTGCGCCCGCGTCCCGTAGTGCGTCCACTGCTGTCAGCACACTCACCCCCGTTGTGGACGTGTCCTCGACGGCGAGGACCTGCCGCCCGGACACCTCCGGACCCTCAATCCGCCGTTGCAGGCCGTGCGTCTTCGTTGACTTACGGACCACAAAGGCGTCCAGGTCACGGCCCTGGGCGGCCGCGACGTGCAGCATCGCGCCGGCCACCGGATCGGCCCCCAGGGTCAGTCCACCGACCGCGGAGTAGTCCCAGTCCGCGGTCAGGTCGAGCAGGACCCGGCCGATGAGCGGCGCAGCCGCATGGTGCAACGTGACTCGACGTAGGTCGATGTAGTAGTCAGCTTCCCGACCTGACGACAGAATGACCCGACCGGGTACCACCGCCAGGGCGGTGATGAGTTTGCATAGGTCGTCACGGTCGGTCATGGCTTGAGGGTACTTGGAGCTGGCCATGGCCTGCTGGCCGGCCCGGCTGTGGCGGACGTTACCCTCGCGACCCACCCGGTCCGGTCAGCGGCCACTCGCCCGCAGGAGCAGCACCCGGGGCCCGTACTTCAGGGCCAACCGGGCGGTCTTGTACCGCCAGTCCGGTACGCTCACCAGCCGCCCGCGGCGCAGGTCGCGCAGCCCGTCCCGGACCAGGTCGTCGGCGGAGAGCCAGAGCCACTTCGGGATCTTGCCGGCGTTGATCCCGGCGCGCTGGTGGAACTCGGTGCGGGTGTACCCGGCGCAGAGCGCCATCACCCGGACCCCGCGCCGGCGGACGGCGAGCCCGACCGACTGGCTGAAGTTGGTCACCCACGCCTTGCTCGCCGAGTACGTCGAGCCGGGCATGACGAGGAAGGACGCGATGGACGAGACATTGATCACGTCGCCGCGCCCGCGCTCGACCATTCCGGGCAGCGCCGCGCGGGTCAGCCGCAGTACCGCAGTGACGTTGAGCGCCAGCAACCGGTCGAGGTCCTCGGCGCTGGCCTGCAGGAACGACCTGTTCAGTCCGATGCCCGCGTTGTTGACCAGCAGCTCGACGGGGTCGGTGGGGTCGGCGAGGCGCTCCTCGACCGCAGCGCGGCCCTCCGGCGTGGTGAGGTCGGCCGGCAGCGGGATCGCGGTCACCCCGTGCGCCCCGGCCAGCTCCTCACCATGTTTGGCCAGGCGCGCCGCGTCCCGGGCGACGAGCACGAGGTCATGGCCCTCGGCGGCCAGCGCGCGGGCGAACGCCGCCCCGATGCCGGCGGTCGCCCCGGTGATCAAGGCCGTGCTCACGGGCTACCTCCGCGGGTTGGGGTGGGCCGCGCCGGCCCGGGCCGCCCCGCGAAGGGGATCGCCCGGGGCCGGGTCGACCGGATTCTATGCCGGCGGTTGTCCCTCGGCCGGCGGTTTGGGCCGCTCGGGCTCGCCCGGCGGCTGCGGTGCCGGCGGCTCGGCGCCTTCCGGCTCGGCCGGCGGCGGGATAGTGGTCGGCGGTTCCGCGGCCGGCGGCTCGGCGGCCGGTGGTGCCGGCGGGGTGGCCGGCGCGGGCGGCGGGGCGACCGGGACGGGCGGGTAGCCCGGCACGGTCGGGTAGGCCAGCTCGGTCATGCCGGTGTCGGGGCCGCCGCGGCCGCGCCGGAAGAACGCGTTGGACGCGGGCAGCGCGAGCAGGATGATCGAGATCAGGGCCGCGATCACCGCGAGCGCGATGAGCGTGCCGAACGCCGGGCCCGACCAGGACGGGAACGCGTCCTCGACGGCCTTGTTGAACGTGGCCGTGTCGACGCCGTCCGGGTTGCGCGTGCCGGTGGTGACGGTCGGGTTGCCGCGCCCGAGCGAGAGCGCGCCGAAGCAGCCGAAGCAGAGGACGACCAGCCCGTTGAACACCCAGCTGATGATCCGGGCGACGTTGGATCCGCGCAGGTCCAGCAGGCCGAGCACGACCTCGCCGACGGCGACCAGCAGGAAGACCACCGCCACGATGGTGAAGAACACCTGGACGCCGGCGGCGATCTGGTCGGGCTTGGGCGGCGGCGCGGTGTAGGCGGCGCGCGCCGCGTCGGCCACCGGGCCCATGGTGGCGAAGACGACGATGGCGATCGCGACGCACAGCACGGCCGCAAGGATCATCAGGTACCCGGCGGCGGTCGTGACACCCGGCCGCTGCCGGGCGCCCGGCTCAGTTACGGACAAGGTAATCCCTCCCTGGGTTTACTTCGCGCACACGCTAGCGGTCCCCGCCGACGCCCGCGAGCCGGCGCGCTTTACCCAGCGGTCACGGTGAGCCCGTCCTTGTCCGCGCCGAGTTCGACCACCACCCGGTCACCGTCGCGCACCTCGCCGGACAGCAGCGCCTTGGCCAGCCGGTCGCCGATCGCCGACTGGACCAGCCGGCGCAGCGGTCGGGCACCATAGATCGGGTCGTACCCGTGGCTGGCCAGCCAGTCCCGCGCGGCGCCGGTCACCTCAAGGCTCAGGCGGCGGTCGGACAGCCGCCGGGCCAGCCGCTCGAGCTGGATGTCCACGATCAGCTTCAGGTCGACGTCGGTCAACGCGTGGAACACCACGATGTCGTCGAGCCGGTTGAGGAACTCGGGCTTGAAGCTGCTGCGGACCACCGCCATTACCGCGTCGCTGCGCTGCTCGTCGGTCAGCGTCGGGTCGGCGATCACGTGTGAGCCCAGGTTGGAGGTCAGGATCAGGATCGCGTTGCGGAAGTCGACGGTGCGACCCTGGCCGTCGGTGAGCCGGCCGTCATCCAGTACCTGCAACAGCACATCGAACACGTCCGGGTGGGCCTTCTCCACCTCGTCGAGCAGGATCACCGAGTACGGGCGCCGCCGGACCGCCTCGGTGAGCTGGCCGCCCTCCTCGTATCCGACGTACCCGGGCGGGGCACCGACCAGCCGGGCCACCGAGTGCTTCTCGGCGTACTCGCTCATGTCGATGCGTACCATCGCCCGCTCGTCGTCGAACAGGAACTCCGCGAGAGCCTTGGCCAGCTCGGTCTTGCCGACGCCGGTGGGGCCGAGGAAGAGGAACGAGCCGGTGGGCCGGTCCGGGTCGGCGACCCCGGCGCGCGCCCGGCGCACCGCGTCGGCGACCGCCGTGACCGCCTCGGCCTGGCCGACCACCCGGGATCCCAGGGACTCTTCCATGCGCAGCAGCTTTGCGGTCTCGCCCTCCATCATCCGGCCGGCCGGGATGCCGGTCCACGAGGAGATCACGGCGGCGATGTCGTCGACGCCGACCTCCTCCTTGAGCATGGCGCCGTCGGCCTGCAGCACGGTCAGCTCCGCTTCGGCGTCGGCCAGCTCCCTGGTCAGCGCCGGGATCCGCCCGTACCGCAGCTCGGCCGCGCGGCCCAGGTCGCCGTCGCGCTCGGCCCGCTCGGCCTCGCCGCGCAGCGCCTCGAGCTGCTCCTTGGCCGTGGAGATCTTGGTGATGTGCTCCTTCTCGTTACGCCACCGCTCGGACAGCGCGGAGAGCTGCTCGCGCCGGTCGGCCAGCTCCTTGCGCAGCCGCTCCAGGCGCAGCGCCGAGGCCTCGTCGGGCTCCTTGGCCAGCGCCATCTCCTCGATCTCCAGGCGGCGTACCGCCCGCTCGATCTCGTCGACCTCCACCGGCCGGGAGTCGATCTCCATGCGCAACCGGGACGCGGCCTCGTCGACCAGGTCGATCGCCTTGTCCGGCAGGAACCGGTCGGCGATGTACCGGTCGGAGAGCGTGGCCGCGGCGACCAGCGCGGCGTCGGTGATCCGTACCCCGTGGTGCACCTCGTAGCGCTCCTTCAGGCCGCGCAGGATGCCGATGGTGTCCTCGGTGGACGGTTCGCCGACGTAGACCGGCTGGAAGCGCCGCTCCAGCGCGGGGTCCTTCTCGATGTGCTCGCGGTACTCGTCGAGCGTGGTCGCGCCGACCATGCGCAGCTCGCCGCGGGCCAGCATGGGCTTGAGCATGTTGCCGGCGTCCATCGAGCCCTCGGCCTTGCCGGCGCCGACGACGGTGTGCAGCTCGTCGAGGAACGTGATGATCTGGCCGTCGCTGGACTTGATCTCCTCCAGTACGCTCTTGAGCCGCTCCTCGAACTGGCCGCGGAACTGCGCGCCGGCCACCATGGCGCTCAGGTCGAGGGCGACCAGGCGCTTGTCGCGCAGGGATTCCGGCACGTCGCCGGCCACGATGCGCTGGGCCAGGCCCTCCACGATCGCGGTCTTGCCGACGCCGGGCTCGCCGATCAGGACCGGGTTGTTCTTGGTACGCCGGGAGAGCACCTGGATCACCCGGCGGATCTCCGCGTCCCGGCCGATCACCGGGTCCACCTTGCCCTCCCGCGCCCGCGCGGTCAGGTCGACGCTGTACTTCTCCAGCGCCTGGTACTGCTGCTCGGGGTCGGGGCTGGTGACCCGCCGGTTCCCACCGCGGATCTGGGGGAACGCCGCGACCAGCGACTGCTCGGTTGCGCCGGCGCTCTTCAACAGCTGGGAGACCGGGCCGCCGACCTGGGCCAGCCCGGCGAGCAGGTGCTCGGTCGAGACGTACTCGTCGCCGAGCGGGCGGGCGATCTGCTCCGCCGCGTTGATCGCGTTGGCGAACTCGCGGGAGAGGTTCGATTCGGCGACCGACGACCCGCGCGCCGCGGGCAGGCTCTCCACTGCCCGGACCGCCGCTCGGCGCAGGTCGGCGGGGTTGGCACCGACCGCGCGCAACAGTCCGGTGGCGGTGGACCCGCCGGTGTCCAGCAGCGCGAGCAGCAGGTGCCACGGCTCCACGACGGCGTGGCCCCGCTGGGTTGCCGTCGCGACCGCGGAAGTGATCACCTCACGGCTCTTGGTGGTCAGGCGCTCGGCGTTCATCTGCTCCCCTGGCTCTCATGCGATTCGACCGGGTTGAGTCTACTGCGCTCAACTCTCGGCGGCGAGCCCGGGCGGGGCGGCGCGACTGCCGGCGGGCGCGACCCGCCGGCGGTCATTGACAGAAGTGCATAAACCATTTAGAAACTTTCCTAAATATTCTTTCCGCCCGACCCCGCCCGGTGCCACCCGAGGAGACCGACATGAAACGCCTCCGCGCCCTCTCGCTAGGCGTCGCGGGCCTGCTGGCCGGCGGCGTACTGATGACGGCCAGCATCGCCACGGCGGCGACCAACCTGGTCACCAACCCCGGCTTCGAGTCCGGCCTGTCCGGCTGGGCGTGCAGCGGCGGGAGTACGGTCGCCTCGCCGGTACACAGCGGGGCAGCGGCCCTGTCCGGCGCGGTGAGCAACAGCGATACCGCCCAGTGCACGCAGAACGTCGCGGTGGTCGCGGGCGCGCAGTACACGCTGTCGGCGTGGGTACAGGGCAACTACGTGTACCTCGGGGTCACCGGCGCAGCGTCGACCTGGACCCCGGGCGGCAGCGGGTGGACCCAGCTCACCTTCACCTTCACCGCCACATCCGGCAGCGCGCAGATCTACCTGCACGGGTGGTACGCGCAGGGGCGGTACCTCGCCGACGACGTATCGCTGACCGGACCGGGCGGGACGGTCACGGTACCGCCGACGCCGACCGGCCTGACCGTCACCGGTACCACCTCGTCGAGCGTGTCGCTGTCGTGGAACGCCTCGGCGGGCGCGACCGGCTACAAGGTGTACCGCGGCACCAGCGTCACCACGGTCACCGGTACCTCGGCGACCATCTCCGGGCTGACCCCGAGCACCACCTACAGCTTCACGGTCAGCGCGACCAACTCGGCCGGGGAGTCGGCGAAGTCCGGCGCGGTCTCGGCGACCACCGGCTCCGGCACCGGCACACCTCCGCCGGCACCCACCGGGCTGCGGGCCACCACGATCGGCCCGACGAGCGTCTCCCTGGCGTGGAACGCCTCGGCGGGCGCGACCGGCTACAAGGTGTACCGCGGCACCAACGTCACCACGGTCACCGGTACCTCCGCGACGATTTCCGGGCTGAACGCGGCGACCACCTATACCTTCACGGTCAGCGCGACCAACGCGGCCGGTGAATCCGCGAAGTCCGCGCCGCTGACCGTCTCCACCCCGGGCGACGACCCGCCGCCACCCGGCGGCTCGCCGCGGTCCTGGCCCTACATCGACATCACCATGCCCACCCCGACCCTTGCGGACGTGGCCCGGGCGACCGGCCAGAAGTTCTTCACGCTCGCGTTCATCATCGGCAGCAGCGCCGGCTGCGTACCATCGTGGGGCGGGCAGGCCGACCTCACCGACGCGCGGGTCAGCCGGGAGATCAGCGACCTGCGGGCGCTCGGCGGCGACGTGGCGGTCGCCTTCGGCGGGGCGCTGGGCCCGTACATCCAGCAGGTCTGCCCGACCCAGGCGGCGCAGGTCGGGTTGATCGAGAAGGTGATGGACACCTTCAACATCCGGCACATCGACTTCGACATCGAAGCCTCGGTGGACATCACCACGATGAACAAGGCGATCGCCCAGGTGCAGCGGGAGCGGTCGGGCACCGTGGTCAGCTACACGCTGATGGTGCAGAGCGACGACTTCGGGCTCAACCCGGCGCTCGGTACCGACGTCCTGAAGAACGCCAAGGCCAACGGCGTCAACGTGGGCATCGTCAACCCGATGACCATGGACTTCGGCTCCTCCCGGCCGTGGGGCGACGCGGTGATCACGGCGGCGCAGTCCACGCTGGGCCAGATGGCGCAGATCTGGCCGGAGAAGAGCTCGGCCGCGCTCCATCGCATGCTCGGGGTGACCCCCATGATCGGGCGCAACGACACCGGGCCGATCTTCGGCATCGCCGACGCCCAGAAGCTGATCGGGTGGGCCAACACCAACCACATCGGGCTGGTCGCGTTCTGGTCGGTCGGCCGGGACAACGGTGGCTGCCCGGGCGGTCCGGTGTCTCCGACCTGCAGTTCGATCAGCCAGTCGCAGTACCAGTTCACCAAGATTTTCGGCGGCTTCACCGGGTAGCCGCCGGCAGCTAGCGGGCCGGGCCCGGGACGCCCGGATCCCGGCCCGCTAGCGACAACCGTAAATGACCGGGTGGAGTCTTCCGCTTACCGGTTCTCACCAGCTACGGTGGCGCCACCCAGCGGGTTACCCGTCCTGCTTGGCACAGGAGCGGCATGAGCGTGCAGCAGATATTCCGTGGCTTCGCCAATCCGGTGGACCCCACGCCAAACGAGCTGCGCGCCTGGGCCTACCACCCGGACACCATCCCGCTGTCGAGCATGCCGCCCGACTGGGACCTGCTGGTTTCCGGGGACCATCTGATCCTCACGCTCTTCGACCTGGCGCTGGATCGCAACTGCCCGGCGCGCCGGTTCGCGCTGCACTGCCTGTACATCTACGCCGCCGACGGCATCCGGACCAGCTTCCGGGCCCATCCCAAGCGGCGGCTGCGCAAGATGGTGGAACAGGCCGAGCAGGAGGGCGACGAGCTGATCCGGATCTGGGCGCACAACGCCCGCATGCTGCTGGCCCGGCCCGAGCTGTTCGACTACCACGACTGGTGCGAGGGCGGGCTGGTGCGCCAGCCCCGGCGCCTGGGCTGAGCCGCGGCCGCGCTCGCCGGGCGGGCGCGCGAAGCTTCGAGATCTTGGACGCCTCCCTCCCCGCAGGGGGGTACCAGCGTCCAAGATCTCCGTCAAGGGCCGGGTGGCGTCCGGGACTCGGGGAGGGTGATGAGCCGGGCGATGCGCCGCTCGGCGTCGAGCAGCCGCAGGGCCCGGGCGAGCGTACCGGTGTGGATCGTGGTCTCGCCGCGCTGGAACATCAGCGCGAGCGCGTCGCGGAGCTGGGCGGCGTGGGCGGCCAGCTTCTGCGCGGCGACCAGCGCTCGGTAGGTGTCCTCGGTACGGGCCGGGTTGATCCGCCCGAGGCAGTCCACCACCGTCAGGTAGTTGTCCACCACATCGGCTTCGGCGCTGGTCAACGCCGGCATCCGGGCGAGGTCGTCCATGTCAGCCGGCCGGACGCTCGTCCCGGACCGGGAGGAGCCGGTCGACGAGCCCGTAGGCCAGGGCGTCCGGCCCGGTCAGGATGGTCTCGCGGTCGATGTCGCGGCGGATCCGTTCGGCGCTCTGGCCGGTGTGCCGGACCAGGATCTCCTCCATCACCGTGCGGGTCCGCAGCAGCTCGCGGGCCTGGATCTCCAGGTCGCTCGCCGGCCCCTGGCTGGCCGCCATCTCCGGCTGGCGCAGAACCACCCGCGCGTGGGGCAGCATCATGCGCTTTCCCGGGGTACCGGCGGCCAGCAGCACCGCCGCGAAGGAGGCGACTTGGCCGAGGCAGACGGTACGCACGTCGTTGGTGAGAAACCGCAGCGTGTCGTAGACGATCATGATCGCACTGGCCGAGCCGCCGGGGGTGTTGAGGTACAGGGCGATGTCCCGCTCGGGCCGGTCGTGGTCGAGGTAGAGCAACTGGCCCACCACATCGTTGGCGGCCGCGTCGTCGACGGTGGTACCGAGGAAGACGACCCGTTCGCTGAGCAGCTTTGAGTAGGGGTCCATCAGGTACTCGCCCCGGCTGGTGCGCTCGACGATGCTGGGCAGCGCGTTCCGATCGCTCATCGGGACCTCCAGGCGTCCGTGCACAACGTACGTTCTGTACAGAACTTATCATGACCTGATGGTGTACGAGGTCCCGGTGACGCGGGCGCGCGCGGAGTTCGCGGACCTGCTGAACCGCGTGGTCTACGGCGGGGAACGGGTGGTCCTGACCCGGCACGGCAAGCCGATCGCCGCGCTCGTGTCGGCGGCGGACCTCGACCGCCTCGAAGACGCCGACCAGGAACGCTCGGCGCCGGTGATCCGGCTGTCCAGCGATCCGCCCGGCCGGCTCGCTCCGACGGACCCGCCGGCCCACCGGCGCCTGGACATCGCCGCCGAGTACCGGCCGCCTGGCCGCGACAACCGCCCCGGCGGCCGGGGCTAGCAGCCCGCGCGGTCAGCCCGCCGGAAGCGGCCCGCGCCACCGGCCCGCCGGAAGCGGCCCGCGCCACCGGCCCGCCCGATGCGGCCCGGGCCGGGCCGCTAGCCGGTTTCGCCGGGCCGGCGCGGCTTCCACACGACCAGCGCTGTGGTGGTGTCCCGGGTGCGTACCAGGTCGCGCCGGCCGTAGGTGATCATGCCTTCCAGCTCCTGGATCCGGCGGTGCGCCGCGGCCAGCGCCGCCTCCAGGTCCAGGACCCGCTGCTGCAGGTCGCCGACGAACTGCTCCAGCCCGATGATCCGCTTGATGCCGGCCAGGTTGACGCCGTCCTCCTGGCTCAGCCGCTGGATCTCCCGGAGCAGCTCGACGTCGCGGGCGCTGTAGCGCCGCCCGCCGCCGGCGGTCCGGCCGGGCTGAACCAGCCCCAGCCGGTCGTACTGGCGCAGCGTCTGCGGATGCATGCCGGCCAGCCGGGCGGCCACCGAGATCATCAACACCTTGGTGTCGGAGGCGTGCTCGATCGAGATGAAGTACCGGTCAGCCATGACGTACCTGCCGTTCGATGTGCTCGCGCGGGGCGCGTGGTGCCGCCTGTGCGTATTCGTCCAGCGCCTTGCGGGCGACCTCGGGGAGGTCCCGGGGCACCACGATCTCGACCGTGACCAGCAGGTCGCCGTGGGTACCGTCGCGGCGCGGTACGCCCTTGCCCCGCACGCGCAGCGTGCGGCCGCTCGGGGTACCGGGTGGCACCCGCAGGGTCACCGAACCGTCCAGGGTCGGTACGGCCAGGTCGACCCCGTGCACCGCCTCCGGGAACGTGATCGGCACCGCGAGGGTGAGATCGTCGCCGACCCGGCCGAACAGGTTGTCCTCCCGCACCTTGATCAGCACGTACAGGTCGCCCGCCGGACCGCCCCGGGCCCCCGGCTCGCCCCGCCCCGACAGCCGGATCCGCTGCCCGTCGGCCACCCCGGCGGGGATCCGCACGTTGAGCGTGCGGGTCTTGGTGACCCCGCCGGTACCGAGGCACTCCGGGCACTTGACGTCGACGATGGTGCCGACGCCCTGGCACTCCCGGCACGGCTCGGAGAAGCTGAACGAGCCCTGGTTGATCGTGGTCAGCCCCACGCCCTGGCAGACCGGGCAGGTACGCGGTACCGACCCGGGCTTGGCCCCGCTGCCGTGGCAGGTGTCGCACACCCCGGGGGCGCGCAGGGTCAGCGGCAGGGTGGCGCCGTTGACCGCGTCCCGGAAGTCGAGCAGGACCTCGGCTTCCACGTCCCGGCCGCGGCTGGGGCTCCGGCGGGCCGCGCCGCGCCCGCCGCCGGAGAAGATCGAGCTGAACAGGTCGGAGAACCCGGCCCCGCCGAAGCGCCGGTCACCGGCGGTGGCGGTGCTGGCCGCCGAGTCACCGAAGATGTCGGACAGGTCGAACGGGGTACCGCCGCCCCCGCCCCGCGCGCCCCGCCGGAACGCACCGGAGCCGAAGAGCTGGCGCATCTCGTCGTACTCTTTGCGCTTCTTGTCGTCGGAGAGCACGTCGTAGGCCTCGGACACGGCCTTGAACCGGTCCTCCGCGACGTCGTTGCCCGGGTTGTGGTCAGGGTGCAGCTCGCGCGCGAGTTTCCGGTACGCCTTCTTGATGTCGTCGGCCGAGGCGGACTTGCTCACGCCGAGTACCGCGTAGAAGTCCTTCTCCAGCCAGTCCTTGGAACTCATCGCTGTGCCACCCCCTCCCCTTGTGCCGTCCGGGCCGCTGGCGTTCACTCCGGGTCGGCGACGGCCACCAGGGCGGCGCGCAGCAGCCGGTCACCCAGCAGGTACCCCCGGCGCAGAACCTCCGCACAGGTCGGCTCGGTGACGTCCGCCGACGTCTGGTGTGCCACCGCCTCGTGCCTCGTCGGGTCGAACGCGTCCCCCTTCTCCCCGAAGGGCGTGAGCCCGAACTTGGTCAACGCGTTGATCAGCTGCTCGGCCACCGAGCCGAACGGACCGACCAGGTCGCCGTGATCGCGCGCCCGGTCGATGTCGTCGAGCACCGGCAGGAGCGCGGTGAGTACCGCCGCGACCGCCTGCTCGGTGACCAGGCCCCGGTCGCGGTCGACCCGCTTGCGGTAGTTGGCGTACTCGGCGGTGATCCGCTGCAGGTCGCGGGTCAGCTCGTCGACGTCGCCGCGCAGCGCCTCCAGCTCCGCGCCGAGCGGACCGGGCGAGTCGTCGGCCTCGATGTCCACCTTCTCGGCGGACACCTCGACCGGCGCCTCGGCCGCCTCGGCCTCCGCCGCCTCCGGCTCGGCCTTGGCCGGCGGTGTCGCGCCGGGGTCCTTCACCTTGCGCTTGTCGCGGATGACCACGGCCGGCCGCTCCTCGTCCTCCCGCTTGGCGGCCTTCTCGGCCGGCGCGGGAGCGGTCTCCCGGGCCGCCTCGTCGCCGGTGTCCTCGGCGGGCGCCGAGACCGAGGTCTCCACGCCCGCCGACTCCGTACCGTCAATCTTGCGTTCAGTCACTTCTTGTCGCCCTCGTCGACGATCTCCGCGTCCACCACGTCGTCACCGCCGCCGGCCGCGGTCGGACCCGCGGCACCTGGACCCGGCTGCTCACCGGCCGCGCCCGCCTGCGGGTTTTGCGCGTACAGCAGGGAACCGGCCTTCTGCGACGCCGTCGCCAGCTTCTCGTGCGCGGACCGGATCTTCTCGATGTCGGTACCGCCGAGCGCGCTGCGCAGCTCGCCGAGCGCCTCGTTGATCTCGTCCTTGGCGTCGCCGGGCAGCTTCTCGCCGCTCTCGGCGAGGAACTTCTCGGTCTGCCACTGGAGCTGCTCGGCCAGGTTGCGGGTCTCCGCCTCCTCGCGGCGCCGCTTGTCCTCCTCGGCATGCTCCTGGGCGTCGCGCATCATCCGCTCGATGTCATCCTTGGGCAGCGCGGAGCCGCCGGTGATGGTCATCTTCTGTTCCTTGCCGGTACCCAGGTCCTTGGCGTGCACGTTGACGATGCCGTTGGCGTCGATGTCGAAGGTGACCTCGATCTGCGGCACCCCACGCGGGGCCGGGGGCAGGCCGGTCAGCTCGAACGTGCCGAGCTTCTTGTTGTAGGCCGCGATCTCCCGCTCGCCCTGGAAGACCTGGATCAGCACGGACGGCTGGTTGTCGTCGGCCGTGGTGAAGATCTCCGAACGCTTGGTCGGGATGGTGGTGTTGCGCTCGATCAGCTTGGTGAAGATGCCGCCCTTGGTCTCGATGCCCAGGCTCAGCGGGGTCACGTCGAGCAGCAGGACGTCCTTGACCTCGCCCTTGAGCACGCCGGCCTGCAGCGCGGCACCCACCGCGACGACCTCGTCGGGGTTGACGCCCTTGTGCGGCTCCTTGCCGGTGAGCTGCTTGACCACGTCGGACACGGCCGGCATCCGGGTCGAGCCGCCGACCAGGATCACGTGGTCGATGTCGGCGAGCTTGACGCCGGCGTCCTTGATCGCCTGCGCGAACGGGCCCTTGCAGCGGTCGAGCAGGTCCTGCGTCATCCGCTGGAACTCCGACCGGCTGAGCGCAACATCCAGGTGCAGCGGGCCGGACTCCCCGCCGCCGGTGATGTAGGGCAGGTTGATGCTCGTGGTCGTCGCGGCGGACAGCTCGATCTTGGCCTTCTCGGCCGCCTCGCGCAGCCGCTGCATGGCCATCTTGTCCTTGGACAGGTCCACGCCGTACTGGCCGCGGAACGTCTTGACCAGGTGGTCGATGACCCGCTCGTCCCAGTCGTCACCGCCGAGGTGGTTGTCACCGCTGGTCGCCTTGACCTCGATGACCCCCTCGCCGATCTCCAGCAGGGAGACGTCGAAGGTGCCGCCGCCGAGGTCGAAGACCAGGACGGTCTGCTCCTTGGTGCCCTTGTCCAGCCCGTACGCGAGCGCGGCCGCGGTCGGCTCGTTGACGATCCGCAGGACGTTGAAGCCCGCGATGTCGCCGGCCTCCTTGGTGGCCTGGCGCTGGGCGTCGTTGAAGTAGGCGGGCACGGTGATCACCGCGTCGGTGATGGTCTCGCCCAGGTAGGCCTCGGCGTCCCGCTTGAGCTTCATCAGCACCCGCGCGGAGATCTCCTGCGGGGTGTACTTCTTACCGTCGATGTCGATGGACCAGTTGGTACCCATCTCACGCTTGACGGAGCGGATGGTCCGGTCCGGGTTGGTCACCGCCTGACGCTTGGCGACCTCACCGACGAGCACCTCACCGTTACGGGCGAACGCGACGATCGACGGCGTCGTCCGCGACCCTTCGGCGTTCGCGATGACGGTGGGCTCGCCACCCTCAAGAACGCTGACCACAGAGTTGGTCGTTCCGAGGTCGATGCCGACCGCACGTGCCATGTTCACATCCCCTAGCTCGATCATGCTGTTAGGTGGGTCAGGTTGAGCGGACCCGGCTCAATACTGACACGAGTCCGGCCAGTCGCAAAACGGGGTTGAGTCTATGCGGCGCAAGTGGCGACTCGCGCGTTGGCTAGCGGGATAGATGGCCATCGGGCACGCTCTTACTGTGAGCAGGCGCGTGGCTCCGGGTAGCCGCACCGATGAGGCGGCGACCCCACCGGAACCCACCGAAGCACCCGCCGGACCCGACCCCAGTCCGGCGGCGGCCGTCGGTGTGGATCCGTCCGCCGACGCTGCCGAACCGGCGCCCGCCGCCGAGCCAGGTCCCACGATAGAAGGCCCGGAACCCGCCGGCGACCAGGACGGCGCCGACCCGGACCCGGCGGCCAACGAGGCCAACGAGGCCAACGAGGCCGACCTGGAAGCCGACGCGGATCCCGGCGCCGACGGCGACGGGGCGGCGGACCCCGACGCCGAGGCCGGCGCGGACAGCGCGGCGGCCCCGCAGGCCGGCCCGGATCCGGAGAACGGCCCGGTGGCGGTCGGCCTCGACGTGACCTGGACGACGGACGTGGCGCCGCTGCCCCCTCGCGAGTCGCCGCTGGTCGTATCGCTGCACAAGGTGCGGGCCGAGCTGGGCTCGGTGCGGTTCCCCCTGGAGGTGCCGGGTGCCGGCGCGGCCGCCCGCTCGGCGCGGATGCTGGCCACGCAGCTCGACGATTACCTGCTCCCGCGGCTCAGCCGGCTCGACGCGCCGATGCTGGTGGTCGTCGGGGGCTCCACCGGTGCCGGCAAGTCCACCCTGATCAACAGCCTGGTCCGGGCTCCGGTCAGCCCGGCCGGCGTGCTCCGGCCGACGACGCGGGCACCGGTACTGGTCAGCGCGCCGGGTGACACCCGCTGGTTTCTCGGCACCGAACCGGGTTCCGCCCTGGCCGAGCAGTCGGATCCGCACCTGCTGCCGGGCCTCACCCGGACCACCGGCCTGCGGGCCGAGCCCGGCATGCTCCGGGTGATCTCGGCGCCCGGCCTGCCGCGCGGCCTCGCCCTGCTCGATGCGCCAGACCTGGACTCCGTGGTCGCGGCCAACCGGGCGCTGGCCGACGAGGTACATCGGGCGGCCGACCTGTGGTTGTGCGTAACCACGGCCACGCGGTACGCCGACGCGGTGCCGTGGGCGTCGCTGCGCGCCGCGCGCGATCGCGGTACCCGGCTGGCGCTGCTGCTCAACCGGGTACCGCCCGGGGCGGAGGCGGAGATCATCGAGCACCTCGGCGAGCTGCTCGATGCCGAAGGGCTGTCCGGCACCCGGCTGTTCGTACTGCCGGAGGTGGCGCTCGACGGCCAGGGACTGCTCGCCGAGCCGCTGGTCGCGCCGATCGGCGACTGGCTGGCCGAGCTGGCCGGCGATCCGGCCACCCGGGTACGCGTGATCGGCGACACCCTCGGCGGCGCGCTGGCCGCGCTGCGCTGGGCCGTGGCGGAGCTGGCCGACGCCGCCGAACAGCAGGACGCGGTCGCGACCGCGCTGCACGAGCAGGTACGGCGCACGTACGGCACCGCACTGGCCGTGGTGGAGGATTCGCTGGCCAGCGGTACCCTCCTGCGCGGCCAGGCGCTGATCCCGTGGCACCGGTTCGTGGACGAAGGCGGGTTGCACGCGGCGCTCAAGGCCGCCGGCGGGCGGATCGGACGGCGAGCCCGCTCGGTCTTCGCCGGTGCCGACGCGCCCGGGAGCAGGCTGCTCGCGGCTCTGTCGGCGGCGCTGGTCACGCTGATCACCGAGGCGGTCGCCGAGGCCGGCGAAGAGGTCCGCGCCGCCTGGTCGGCCGACCCGGCGGGGGCGGCGCTGCTGGCCGAGGCGCAACACGGGGGCAGCCACGCGGCGCCCGCCACGCCGAACGTGGTCCAGACGGCGCAGGCCCGGGCCGACCGGGTACGGGCGCTGGTGCGCGACTGGCGGGTCGGCGTGGCCGATGCCGCCGGGGACGAGACCCTCACCCTGCTCGTCGTGCTGCGGGTGCTCGCCGGGGAGCTGCCGCTCGAACCGCGCGAGGAGGTCCGGATCCGCGGCATCCTCGGGCAACAATCCGTCCGTACCCTCGTCGACAACGCCCGTACCGACCTGCAGGAGCGGGTCCGCCAGATCCTCGACGCGGAGGCGGCGACCTTCACCGCCCTGCTGGCGGGCACCGACGACGCCGGCCCCGCCGCCCAGCGCCTGCGGGCGGCCGTCAGCCCCGGAGCGCCCGAGTGAGCCTCGACGAACTGCCGCCCGCCCTGGTCGACGAGCAGTCCCTGACCGAGCGGGCCGCCGGGTTGACCCGGTTCGTCATCGGGGCGGACGGGGTCGTCCCGACCGCCCGGCTGGCCCGCGCCCGGGCCCTGGCCAAGCGGGCCGGAGACCGGCTGCGGCTATCCGGCGAGCACACCGTGGTCGCGCTTGCCGGGGCGACCGGCAGCGGCAAGTCCAGCCTGTTCAACGCGCTGGCGCGGATGGAGCTGTCGACGGTCGGGGTGCGCCGGCCGACCACGGCCCACGCCTTCGCGTGCGTATGGGGACCGAGCGGGGCGGGTGCGCTGCTGGATTGGTTGGAGGTCGCGCCGGAGCGGCGGTTCGGCCGGGAGAGCGCGCTGGACGGCGACGACGAGCTGGGCCTGCATGGCCTCGTCCTGCTCGACCTGCCCGACTTCGACTCGCTGGCCACCGACCACCGCATCGAGGTGGACCGGCTGCTCGAACAGGTCGACCTGGTGGTCTGGGTGACCGACCCGCAGAAGTACGCCGACCAGGTGCTGCACGACCGGTACCTGCGCGCGTTCCGGCAGCACGGCGACGTGACGGTCGTGGTGCTCAACCAGGCCGACCGGCTCGCGCCGAACGACGTGCGCCGCTGCGTGGCCGACCTCGCCGGGCTGCTCGCCGCCGACGGGCTGCCCGAGGTGCCGGTGTTCGCCGTCTCCGCGGTCGCGGCCCAGCCCGGATGCGGTGAACTGCGCGCCGTGCTGGAGCGCGCGCTGGTGGCCCACCGGGCGGCGCAGGACCGGCTGGCCGCCGACCTCGACGAGGTGGCCGCGGAACTCGCCGGCGAGGTCGGCGACCCGCTCGGCCCGGAGGCGGTCGGCGAGGACCAGGTCGCCCTGCTCGCGGACGAGCTGGCGGCCGCGGCCGGGGTACCGGCCATCGCGACCGCGGCCGGCGACCGGTACCGGCAGCGGGCCCGCTTCGCGCTGCGCCGGATCTGGGGCACCCCACGCCGCGACCCGCTGGCCGAGGTGCTCGCCACGGAACCGGGTGCGGTGCGGTTGGCGGCGCTGGGCGCGGCGGTCCGGGCCTTCGCGGACCCCCTCGTCGACCGCCTCCCGGCGCCGTGGTCGACCGCGCTCACCGACACCGCCCGGGCCGGCCTCGCGGAGCTGTCCGACCGGATCCCCGGCGCGGTGTCCGACGCCGATCCCCTGCCCGGCGGCCCGGGCCCGTGGCGGCTGCTCGGCGGGCTGCGCTGGCTCGCGCTGCTCGGCGCGCTGGCCGGAGCGGCCTGGCTCGCGGTGCGGCTGGTCCGCGGCGACGGCCTCGCCGGGGTACCGATGTCGCTGCTCATCGCCGGGTCGGCGGCCTGGCTGCTGCTGACGCTCGTGTCGGGGCCCCTGGTCGCGGCCGGTGCCCGGACCGCCCGCCGCCGGGCCGACCGCCAGCTGCGCGGCACGGTCCGCGCGCTCACCCGGGAACACCTGGTCGGGCCGGTGATCAGGCTGCTCACCCGCTACAGCCAAGCGCGCGAGGCGCTGCTCGCGGTCCAGCGGTGAGCGGGAAGACCGGCCGGGTCGACGGTCCCGATCGGCGCGGCGGAGCATAGGCTCACAGCATGCCCAGGCCCGCGCGCCGCCGGTCGGCCGGCCCTCCCCCCGCCGACCGCCCGGCACCCGCCGAGCTGATCCTGTCGGCGGCGCAGGAGATCGACCGGGTGCCCACCACCCTCGACGCGGAGCTGCTGCTGTCGACGCTGCTCGGCACCGCCTGGAGCCGGTCCGCACCGGATCGCGCGGCGGGCCTCGACGCGGTCGTCGAGGCGCTCACCGAGCGGGTGGCCGGAGCCGACGCCGGGCCGGCCGGGCGGATCGCCGCGCTGCTGTCCGGCCCGGGCACCGCGCGGGCGACCGAGGGGTACGCCTACGGCGACCGGTACGGCGACCAGACCGGGTACGTGGTGCGGTTCGAGGACGACGGCGGCGACCATGCCCTGGTGCTCTTCGTCGACCACACGCTTGGGCTGGTGCGCGACATCGTGGTCGTCGCCCCGGCGTCGGCCGTGCTCGACCAGCTCCCCGCCGGCACCGACGACATGAGCTGGTCGGCGCCGATGGAGCCGGGGGCGGTACGGGTGGCGACCGCGCCCTACCTGCGCGCCACGGACCTCGCCGACGAGCTGCCGGACGCCGGTTCGCTGGCGGACAGCCGGTGGCTCGCCGGCCGGCGCCTCGCCCAGCTTCCCGAGGTCACCACGGAGCCGGCGCCGGCGCCCGACCGCGACGAGCTGGTCACCGCGTTCGTCGCGTCCCCCGAAGCCCGCATCGCCGGCCTGACCCGCGGCTCCGACGCGCACCGGGAGGCGGTGGCCTACGGGCTGGGCCTGTGCGTCGACTTCGCCGCCACCCGCGGCGGGGACCCGCTGCGCTGGAGTCCCCGGGCGGTGGAGGGGTTTCTGCTCGACTGGGTGCACCAGCGGGCCGTCCTGGACGCGCGGGACCTCGCGGTGCTCCCGGACGTGCTGGCCGCCTGGGTCTCGTGGGCCGGCCGGCGTATCGGCCTGCCCGACGACGCGGTCGCCGCGACGCTGGACCGCATCGACGCGCTGCGGGCCGAGTTCGCCCGGCTCGGGGCGACCGGGGAGAAGCAGAGCCCGGCGGTACGGGCGACGGCCCAGCTCGTCGCCGAGGGCGTCGACCTCGCCGACCCGGCCGCCGTGGAGCGGTGGCTCGCCGGCTACAACGCCAGCCACTAAGTCGGGACACCGTGGGCAGCTTCGACCTGGACACGGAACGCCACCTGCCCGCCGTGAAGGTGATCTGGCACTGCCGACTCGGGGCCGGGCGGGTGGCGCCGCGGATCAGGTGGGGCGGCGCCACCGGCACCCGGTCACGACGCCGGCCATCAGGCCACGCAGAACTCGTTGCCCTCGGGGTCGGCCAGGGTGACCCAAGTGTTGGGGCCCTGCCGCCCTTCCCAGAGCACCCGGGCGCCGCGCCCGGTCAGCCGCTCGATCACCTCCGGCCGGCGCTCGGGACCGACGTGCAGGTCGAGGTGCACGCGGTTCTTCACGGTCTTCGGCTCCGGCACGACCTGGAAGAGCACCCGGCCGCCCAGCCCGCTGCCCGACCGCGGGTCGACCGGCGCGTCGGGATCCCGGACGGCAGCGGCACCGGCCCAGCTCAACCGGCCGTCGACGGTGGTCGTGTCAACCTCCTGGATCACCCCGGCGTCGAGCAGTTGGCGGATCAGGTCGGCGTTGTCCTCGACCACGTAGTCGAGCGCGGCCGCCCAGAACGCGGCCAACCGGTGGGGATCGGCGCAGTCAATAACGATCTTGTACGGCACAGGCATGCGCCGAGGTTAGTCATCCCCTCCGACAGTTACGCGCTGTACCACTTTTGCGATGGTTCGTTCCCGTAGCCAGATGGCGAACCGCGTCCTTCGGTTGTGGCCGTCCTCACCCCGTCTGCCATGCTGGGAGTCTGACGGCGACGAGGCCACCGCCCGCCCACTACCCTGCGGTCAGGGCTGACCCGGCGCCGGCACTCCCACCCCCGGGCTCCGACCGGAGCGGGGGGCCAAGAACCGGCACGGCGATCCCGCTGCCGAGGCAGACATGACAGGGAGACACGGATGGCGAAGCCCCCGGGCAAACCCCCCGCTGAACCGGAGTTTGTGCAGCTCCTGACCCCCGACGGGGAACGGGTCGAGCACCCGGACTACAAGGTCGACTTCACCGACGAGGAGTACCGCGGCCTCTACCACGACCTGGTGGTCGTCCGCCGACTGGACGCCGAGGCCACGGCGCTGCAGCGCCAGGGCGAGCTGGGTATCTGGGCCAGCCTGCTCGGCCAGGAGGCGGCGCAGGTCGGTTCCGGTCGCGCACTGCGCCCGCAGGACATGGCCTTCCCGACCTACCGCGAGCACGGCGTCCTGTACTGCCGCGGGATCGACCCGGTCATGCCGTTGAGCCTGTTCCGCGGCGTCGACCAGGGTGCCTGGGACCCGATCAAGATGAAGTTCGCCCTCTACACGATCGTGATCGGCGCACAGACGCTGCACGCGACCGGGTACGCGATGGGCATCACGATGGACGGCAAGGTCGGCGCCGAGGACGGCGAGGCGGTCATCGCCTACTTCGGTGACGGCGCGAGCAGCCAGGGCGACGTGAACGAGGCGTTCGTCTGGGCGAGCGTGTTCCACGCGCCGGTGGTGTTCTTCTGCCAGAACAACCAGTACGCGATCTCGGAGCCGCTGGAACGGCAGACCCGGGTACCGCTCTACCAGCGCGCGAACGGGTTCGGCTTCCCCGGCGTGCGGGTCGACGGCAACGACGTGCTCGCCTCGTACGCGGTGACCCGGGCGGCACTGGACCAGGCCCGGGTGGGTCAGGGCCCGACGCTCATCGAGGCCTACACCTACCGGATGGGCGCGCACACCACGTCCGACGACCCCACCCGGTACCGGATCGCCAGCGAGGTCGAGGCGTGGCAGGCCAAGGACCCGATCCTGCGGGTACGGCGGTTCCTGGAGCACAACGGCCTGGCCGAGCAGGCCTACTTCGACGAGGTCGACGAGCAGGCCCGCATGGAGGCAGCGCACCTGCGGGAACGGGTGCTGGAGATGCCCGACCCGGAGCCGCTGTCGCTCTTCGACCACGTATATCCGCACGGCTCGCCCGAGGTCGACGAGGAGCGTGCCCGGCACGCCAGCTACCTGGCGTCGTTCGCGGGGGAGGCGCACTGATGGACACCGTGACCATCGGCAAGGCCCTGAACCTCGGCCTGCGCCGGGCCCTGGAGGACGACCGGAAGGTGGTCCTCATGGGCGAGGACATCGGCAAGCTCGGCGGCGTCTTCCGGATCACCGACGGCCTGCAGAAGGACTTCGGCGACGACCGGGTCATCGACACCCCGCTCGCCGAGTCCGGCATCGTGGGCACCGCGATCGGGCTGGCGCTGCGCGGGTACCGGCCGGTGTGCGAGATCCAGTTCGACGGGTTCGTCTATCCGGCCTACGACCAGATCGTGTCCCAGGTCGCCAAGATGCACTACCGCGCCCGGGGCCAGGTACGGCTGCCGATCGTGATCCGCATCCCCTACGGCGGCGGCATCGGCGCGGTCGAGCACCACTCGGAGTCGCCCGAGGCCTACTTCGCCCACACCGCCGGCCTCAAGGTCGTCACGTGCGCGAGCCCCAACGACGCGTACTGGATGATCCAGCAGGCGATCGCCTCCGACGATCCGATCATCTTCTTCGAGCCCAAGCGCCGGTACTGGGAGAAGGGCCCCGTCGACCCCGTCGCCGAACCGTACCCGCTGCACGCCGCCCGGGTGGCCCGGGAAGGGCGCGACGCCACCGTGGTCGCCTACGGGCCGATGGTGCGCACCGCCCTGGACGCCGCCACGGCCGCCGCCGAGGACGGTCGCGACCTGGAGGTGATCGACCTGCGTTCGATCTCGCCGCTGGAGATGGCACCGGTGTACGAGTCGGTGCGCAAGACCGGCCGCCTGGTCGTGGTGCACGAGGCGCCGTCCAACGTGGGCGTGAGCGCGGAGATCGCGGCCCGGGTCACCGAGCACTGCTTCTACTCCCTGGAAGCGCCGGTGCTCCGGGTGACCGGGTTCAACGTGCCCTACCCCACCGCGCGGGTCGAGGAGGAGTACCTGCCCGATCTGGACCGGGTGCTCGACGCCGTCGACCGGAGCTTCGGATGGTGAGCGCGGTGTCGACGGTCAAGGAGTTCCCCCTGCCCGACCTCGGTGAAGGGCTCACCGAGGGGGAGATCCTGCGGTGGCTGGTACAGGTCGGCGACGTCGTCGAGCTCAACCAGCCGATCGTGGAGGTGGAGACGGCGAAGGCGGCGGTGGAGATCCCGGCGAAGTGGGCCGGGAAGGTCACCTCGATCTTCCAGCCGGAAGGGGCGATGGTCGAGGTCGGTACCCCGATCGTCGCGATCGACACCGATCCGGACCGGGCCGCCTCCGCGGCACTGGAGCCGTCGGCCGCCGGGCTGGCGGCGGTCGAGGTGGCGCCCGCCGAAGGCATGGTGGAGCCCGGCCTCATCGGCGGACCGGCACCGGGCGGGCGGACCGCGGTACTCGTCGGGTACGGGCCGAAGACGACCGCGGCCAAGCGCCGGTCCCGGCTGACCGAGCCACCGCCCGCGCCGCCGCCGACCACCGCGCCGCCGCCAGCCGCCGCGCCGCAACCACCGGCCGCCGCGCCGCCGCCGGAGTCCGTGCCCGACGGCGCGAAAGTGCTGGCCAAGCCGCCGGTCCGCAAGCTCGCCCGCGATCTGGGCGTCGACCTGACCGGCCTGGTCGGCACCGGCCCGCAGGGGTCGATCACCCGGGCCGACGTCGAGGCGGCCACCGCCGCGCCGGCGCCCGTGGTGGGCGGACGCGAGCAGCGCATCCCGGTCAAGGGCGTGCGCAAGCTGACCGCGGAGAACGTGGCGCACAGCGCGTTCACCGCGCCGCACGTCACGGTGTTCCTGACCGTCGACGTCACCCGGTCGGTCCGCGCGCTGGACCGGCTGCGGGCCCGCCCCGAGTGGCGCGACGTGCGGGTGTCACCGCTGTTGCTGGCCGCGAAGGCGGTGCTGCTGGCGATCAAGCGGTACCCGCTGGCGAACTCGTCCTGGCAGGGCGAGGAGATCGTGGTCAAGGACTACGTCAACCTGGGTATCGCGGCGGCGACCGACCGCGGGCTGATCGTGCCGAACGTCAAGGACGCCGACCGGATGTCGCTGCGGGAGCTGGCCGACGCGATGACCGCGCTGGTCCAGACCGCGAAGGCGGGCAAGACCCCGCCCTCCGACATGACCGGGGGTACCTTCACGATCACGAACGTCGGGGTGTTCGGCGTGGACACCGGTACCCCCATCCTGCCGCCCGGCGAGGCCGCGATCCTCGCGTTCGGGGTGATCCACGAGCAGCCGTGGGTGCACAAGGGCAAGGTGAAGGTACGCAGCGTCACCACGCTGGGCCTGTCCTTCGACCACCGGATCATCGACGGCGAGCTCGGCGCGAAGTTCCTCCGTGACGTGGGTGCCTTCCTCGCCGATCCGGAGGCGAGCCTGCTCGCCTCGTGCTGACGGCGAGTCCCAGCGATCCGGGCCCGCGGTCCCCCGGGCCCGGAAAGGGGACCTCCCACGCTGGCCGATGGCGGGTACTGTCACTACCGGCCGGTGCCACCGGTGCGCCGCGCCCAGCGAGGAGGCGAGTGATGTCCCAGGGCCCGTACCCGCCGGGTTACGACCCGGCCGACGACGCCCCGCCGCCTGCCCGCCGTCCCGGTGAGGGCTACCCGGACGCGCCGCCCACCGGACGCGCGTCGGCCCGGGTACCGCAGCCGGAGTGGCCGGCTCCGCAGCGGCCGGAGAGCGGGGCACCATCGAGCTACCCGACGCCGCACTACGCCGGCCCGGAGTCGCCGCAGGACCCGCACGCCCAGTTCCGTCGCCCGCAGCCCTACGGCGAGCAGCCCCCCTACGGCGGCCCGCCCGGCGGTGGCTATGGCGGCCAGGGCGGGGGCACCTACGGCACCCCCCAGGGCGGCACCTACGGCAGCCCGGCAGGCGGTTTCGGTGGGCCGCCGCCCGAGCGGGGGCCCGGCGGGTACGGCGGCGGGACCTACCCGCCCCAGCCTGGGCAGTACGACCCCGGACAGCCCGGCCAGTACGACCCCGGACAGCCCGGCCAGTACGACCCCGGACAGCCCGGCCAGTACGACCCCGGCCGGCCCAGCCAGTACGGCGACCCGACGCAGCAGCCCTACGGGGACTCCGAAGGGGGCCCGTACTCCGCCCTGCGCTACGACCAGGCGGGTCCCGGCGGTCCGCCGCCCCAGCAGAAGAGCCGGCGCGGCCTGATCATCAGCGTGGTGGTCGCCGCCGTGGCGGTGCTCGCACTGGCCGCGGTCGGCGTCACGTACTTCATGTCGTCCAAGGGCGGCAGCAACTTCGCGGTCGACTCCTGCGTGCGCAAGTCGGGCGACAAGGCGGAGAGTGTGAGCTGCTCGACCTCCGGGTCGTACAAGATCGTGTCCAAGGTGGGCTCGCCGAGCCAGTGCCCGGACCAGGCCCAGCCCTACGTCGTCCTGCAGGAGAAGGGCAAGGGCGACCAGGTGCTCTGCCTCAAGCCGGCCAAGTAGCGCGGTGGCCGGCAAGGGCCAGACCCTCCGGCTGACCGAACCGTTCCCGGTGGAACTGGATTCCGCGCGGCTGTAGGCCTTGGCTCTTCGCCCACCTGGGGCGGTACGGCAGAATTGCCCCGTGCCCCCGGCCTCCTCCGCACCCCGCGTCCGTGTCCGCGCACCTGAGCTGCGCGGACGTGGCTGGTTGAACACCGGTGGCAAGAGCCTCACGCTCGCCGGCCTGCGCGGGCGGATCGTGCTGCTCGACTTCTGGACCTTCTGCTGCGTCAACTGCCTGCACGTGCTCGACGAGCTACGCCCGATCGAGGCGGAGTACGCCGACGTCCTGGTGGTCATCGGCGTGCACTCGCCGAAGTTCGCGCACGAGAAGGACCCGGCCGCGCTGGCCGACGCGGTGGAGCGGTACGGGGTAGGGCATCCCGTCCTCGACGATCCGGAGCTGGAGACGTGGCAGCGGTACACCGCCCGGGCCTGGCCCACGCTGTGCGTGGTGGACCCCGAGGGGTACCTGGTCGCCACGATGGCCGGCGAAGGCCACGCGGCCGGGCTGGCCGCCCTGCTCGATGAGCTCGTCGAGGCGCATGCCACCAAGGGCACGCTGCGCCGGGGTGCGGCACCCTTCGTGCCGCCCCCGGCCCGCCCCGGCGACCTGCACTACCCGGGCAAGGCCATCGTCTCGCCGGACGGGTTCCTGGTCTCCTCCTCGGCGGGGCATCAGGTGGTCGAGCTGGCCACCGACGGTGCGACCGTGCTGCGCCGGTTCGGCTCGGGACGGCGCGGCCGCGCCGACGGTGCCGCCGAGGTGGCCGAGTTCAACGAGCCGCAGGGGCTGTGCGTGCTGCCGCCGCATGTGGCCGAGATCGCCGGGTACGACCTGGTGGTCGCGGACACCGTGAACCACCTGCTGCGCGGGATCCGGCTCGGCGACGGCACCGTCCGTACCGTCGCCGGCTCCGGTCCGCCCTGGCGGTCCACCATGGACGATCACGCGCACGACGCGCTCGCCGCCGACCTGTCCTCCCCGTGGGACCTCGCGTGGTACGACGACCGGCTGATCGTGGCCATGGCCGGCAGCCACCAGCTCTGGTGGTTCGATCCGGTCAAGCGCACGCTCGGCGGCTACGCCGGCACCACCGTCGAGGCGCTGCGCGACGGTCCCCTGGACGAGGCGTGGCTCGCCCAGCCGTCCGGGCTGTCCGCGCACGGCGACCGGCTGTGGGTGGTCGACAGCGAGTCCTCGGCGCTGCGCTTCGTCACGGGCGGCGCGATCCAGACGGTGGTCGGGCAGGGGTTGTTCGACTTCGGGCACGTCGACGGCGCGGCGGAGCAGGCGTTGTTCCAGCATCCGCTGGGGGTACTCGCCCTGCCCGACGGCGCGGTACTCGTCGCGGACACGTACAACGGCGCGGTCCGCCGGTACGTCGACGGCGCGGTGAGCACCATCGCCACCGGGCTGGCCGAACCGAGCGACCTCGTGCTCACCCCCGACGGTGACGTGGTCGTCGTGGAGTCGGCCGGGCACCGGCTCTCCCGCCTGCCGGCGGCGGGAGCGGGCGGCACGACCGGCGCGGCAACCGGACCGAGCGGGACGACCGGAGTGAGCGGGACGACCGGAGTGAGCGGGACGACCGGCGCGGCGGGTTCCGGCGACCGGGGTCGTTACCGGACCGACCGTCCGGTCACCCTCCTCGCCCCGGGCGAGGTCACTCTGGAAGTGATCTTCACACCGGGACCCGGCCAGAAGCTGGACGACTCGTTCGGGGTGCCGACCCGGCTGGAGGTCTCCGCCTCCCCGCCCGAGCTGCTCGCCGACGGCGCCGGCGGGAGTACCGAGCTGTCCCGGGTCCTGCGGATATCCGGCGAAGCGACCGAGGGCATCCTCCAGGTCACCGCCCAGGTCGCCACCTGCGACGCCGACGCCGAGCACGCCGCGTGCCACCTGACCCGCCAGGACTGGGGGGTACCGGTCCGGATCGCCGGCGACGGCGCCACCCGCCTCCCGCTCGTCCTCCGCGGCCTCGACGCCTGAGCGCAGCCCGCGGACCGCACCAGGTAGCTCACACGAACGGCGCCACCTCGATCCCCTCGTCGACCAGTGCCGCGCGGACCGCACCCGCCAGGTCCACGGCCCCCGGCGTGTCGCCGTGCACGCACAGCGACTCGACCCGGCAGGTGATCTGGCTGCCGTCGACCGCGAGGACGATACCGTCGCGGGCCATCTGCACCGCCCGCCGCACCACGAACGGCCCGTCCGTGATCACGGCACCGTGCCGGCCGCGGGGCACCAGGGCGCCCGACGGCTGGTACCCCCGGTCGACGAACCCTTCGGCCACCGCGCGCAGCCCGTGCAGCTCGGCCAGGCGCAGCAGGACCGACCCGGGCAGGCCGAGCACCGGCAGCGCCGGATCGTACTGCCGGACCGCCTCGACCACGGCACCCGCCTGGACCTCGTCGCTGGCCGCGGTGCTGTAGAGCGCGCCGTGCGGCTTGACGTACCGCACCCGGGCACCGGCCACCCGCGCGAAGCCGTCCAGCGCCGCGAGCTGGTAGAGCAGGTCGTCGCGCAGCTCGTCGGGGTCGTAGTCGATCCGCCGCCGGCCGAACCCGGCCAGGTCGCGGTAGCCGACCTGCGCGCCGATCGTCACCCCGTGCTCGACCGCGCGCAGGCACACCCGGCGCATCGTGGACGGGTCCCCGGCGTGGAACCCGCACGCCACGTTGGCACTGGTCAGCACCGGGATGAGCGCGTCGTCGTCGCCGAGGCGCCAGGCGCCGAAACCCTCGCCCAGATCAGCGTTGAGATCCATGGAACACGACGCTAGCCCCCGGCCGGGCCTGCGCAAGCAAGGGAAGGTCGGCCGGGTGGACGACGCCGATCACCGGGTACCCGCCGGTGGTCGGGTGGTCGGCCAGGAACACCAGCGGCTGGCCGTCGGCCGGCACCTGCACCGCGCCGAGGACGATGCCCTCGCTCGGCAGCTCGCCGGCCACCGCGCGGGTCAGGCCCGGTCCGGCCAGTCGCGCCCCGACCCGGTTGCTCACCGGCGAGAGCTGGTACCCCGGACCGCACAGCGTCTCCCACGCGTCGCCGGTGAACCAGTCGGCGCGCGGTCCGGGCCGGACCCGCAACTCCACAGTGGACGGTACCTCCGGCAGCTCCACGGTGGACGGTGTATGTCCGGGCGCGTCACCGAGCGGCAGCAGGTCCCCGTCCCGCAACGGGTTGGGCCCGAGCCCGGACAGCGTGTCCGTCGACCGGCTGCCGAGCACCGGTGTCACGTCGATCCCGCCACCCACCGCGAGGTATGTCCGCACGCCCCGGATACACCGTCCGATGTGGATGGTGCTTCCGGCGCTCACCGGCAGCGTCTCCCCGAACGGCGCCTCGTCGCCGTCGAGCCGGACCGGCACGGGCGCACCGGTGACCGCCACGAGCGCCGCCCGGCGCAGCCGGACCCGGCAGCCGCCGAGCGTGACCTCCAGCCCGGCCGCTTCGTCGTCGTTGCCCACGAGGCGGTTGGCCGCCCGCAGCGCCGGCTCGTCCAGCGCGCCGGAGCGGGGTACCCCCAGGTGCGCGTACCCCGGCCGGCCGAGGTCCTGCACCGTCGTCAGCGGGCCGGTCCGGAGCACCTCAAGCACGGACGAACCGTACCCTCGTCCCGGGCGCCAGCAACGCCGGCGGGTCCTCGTCGACGTCGAAGAGCCGGACCGAGGTGCGCCCGATCAGCAGCCACCCGCCCGGCGACGGGCTCGGGTAGACGCCGCAGTACCGGCCGGCCAGCCCGACGCTGCCCGCCGGTACCCGCGCCCGGGGCGTGTCCAGCCGGGGCACCGCCAGCTCCTCCGGCAGTCCGGTGAGGTACCCGAACCCCGGCGCGAACCCGCAGAACGCCACCCGGAACTCGGTGGCGGTGTGGCGGCGGACCACCTCCGCGGGGGACACGCCCCAGTGTTCGGCGACGAGTGCGAGGTCCGCCCCGTCGTACGTGGTGGGCAGCTCGACCGCGGGCCACGGCCCGGCCGCCGCGCCCGGCGCCGGGGTCCACCCGCGGACGGCCGCCGCCACCGACTCCGGATCCGGTACCCCGTCGAGCAGCACCGTGCGCTCCCCCGGCACGATCTCGGTGGCGGCCAGTTCCCCGGCCGCCCGCCGGCGGTCCAGCTCGACGCGCCAGCCCTCGACGTCGTCCACCTCGATGAGCAGCGCCGACCACCCGACCACGTGTACCCGCACAGGTGAGAAGTATGACTTACTACTGATTAGTAACCTACGGTGCCGTAACCTAGGCATCGTGACGATGACCCCGACCCGACCCCGCCCCGCCGACCTCGGCAAGCCTTTGATGCGCGGCGTACTGCACGCGTACGCCTTCTTCGTCGCCATCGTCGCCGGGATCGTGCTGACGACGCTGGCCGCGACCGTGGCACCCGGCACCGGTTCCGCGCCGGCCGTCTCGTGTGCGATCTACAGCGCGACCGTGTGCGCGCTGTTCGGCACGAGCGCGCTGTACCACCGCCGGGTCTGGTCGCCCCGGTGGTATCTGGTCATGCGCCGGCTCGACCACTCGATGATCTTCGTATTCATCGCGGGTACCTACACGCCGTTCTCGGTGCTGCTGCTCAGCCCTGGGGCGGCGACGACGATCCTCGCCGTGGTGTGGGGCGGCGCGGTGCTCGGCGTCGGCCTGAAGCTGGTCTGGCCGCACGCGCCGCGGTGGGTGTCGGCACCGCTGTATGTGGCGCTGGGCTGGGTCGCGGTGGCGGTACTGCCGCAGATCCTCGGGCACGGCGGCGTCGCCGCGTTCGTGCTCCTGCTTGCGGGTGGCGCGTTCTACACCCTCGGCGCGCTGGTCTACGCGCTACGCCGGCCCAACCCCTGGCCCGGCGTCTTCGCCCATCACGAGTTCTTCCATGCCTGCACGCTGGTGGCGGCGCTGTGCCACCACGTCGCGATCTACCTGGCGCTGTTCGCCTGACCGGTCCGGTGAAGGCGCCCCGCGGGACGCCCTCGCCGCAGGGGTTCAGTACGGGGTTTCTGGGGGTTGGTACTCGACCCGGCGCTGCTCGTCGACCACGCGCTCGCGCTCGACCGGCACCGGGGTGGTGGCGACGGTGCGCCGCCGGTTGCTCCAGAAGTACAGGGTCAGCAGCAGACCGACCAGGCCGGCGACCATGAGAACGTACCCGACCACATTGAGACTGAGCCAGCCCACCGAGACGTGCACGGCGAACGCGAGGATCGCGCCCACCGCGATCAGGAAGATGCTTCCACCGATACCCACGGTGTCCTCCATTGGTCACAAGTGCGGGACGACCTGTGTGGTACCCGATACTCGCGACCACTAATCGGGCAGGCTATGCCGCATGAGTGAGCGGACTCTGGTGATCCTGCGCCACGCCAAGGCCGAACACCCGCCCGGCCTCGCTGATCTGGACCGACCGCTGACCCAGCGCGGGCACGCCGACGCGGGCGCCGCCGGGGCCTGGCTGGCCGCCCGCGGGTACCGGCCCGGCCTCGTGCTCTGCTCGCCGGCCAAGCGCACCCGGCAGACCTGGCACGGGGTGTCCCTCGCGCTGGCCGGTACGCCGGAGCCGAAGGTCCGGTACGAGCCGGTGCTGTACTACGAAAGCCCGCGGGACGCGCTCGACCTGATCCGGAAGGTACCGGGGAAAGTGTCGACGGTCCTGCTGGTCGGCCACAACCCCGCGGTGTCGGTGCTGTCCGCGCTGCTGGACCGGGACGCCGGGCGCGACTCCGACGGGCTGCGTACCAGTGGGATCGCGGTGCACGTCCACGACGGCGAGTGGACCGGCTACGGGCCGGGCGCCGCCCCCCTGTCGGCCACGCACACCGGCCGCGCCTAGGTCGGCGGGCCGCCCGGCAGCTCGGTGTCCGGCGGCTCCGGCGGGACCGGACCGGTCCGGTGGTGCATCAACTGGCTCTGCTCAACCAGGGTGAGCCGCCGGCGGGCCCGGCGCTGCTGCCAGAACCAGATGGTCAGCACGAGCACGGACACGCCGGCCAGCATCAGGATCCAACCGACCATCTGCAGGTCGAGCCAGGCGAGGTCGCCGCGCACCGCGAAGGCCAGGATCGCGCCGAGGGCGATCAGGAAAATGCCACCGCCGATACCCATACCAATCAAGCTAACCGGGCATCGGCCGGCCGCAACTTCAGAACGCCTCCTCGGGTATCTCCATCGCGTCCAGCGTCGTCGACTCGACGATGCGCCGGTCGGCGCCGATCCGGGGCAGTACCTCGTGCGTGAAGAACCGGGCCGCCGCCACCTTGCCCTGGTAGAAGGCCTGGTCCGCCGCGGATACCGGCTGCCCGAGCGCCTGCAGTGCGACATCGGCCTGGCGCACCAGTAGCCAGCCGATGACCAGGTCGCCGAGGGCGAGCAGCAGCCGGCGGGAGTTGAGCCCGATCTTGTACAGCTCGCGCGGCTCGCCGCCCTGCGCGGCCATCAGCCAGCCGGTGAACACCGCGAGGATCTGCTGAACCTCGCCCAGCGCCGTGCCCAGTGCCACCCGCTCGTCCTTGAGCTGGCCGTTGCCGACCTCGCTGTCGAGCAGCGCCTGGATCTCGTTGGCGATCGCGGTCAGCGCGCGACCCCGGTCCCGGACGGTCTTGCGGAACACCAGGTCGAGCGACTGGATCGCGGTCGTCCCCTCGTACAGCGTGTCGATCTTCGCGTCCCGCACGTACTGCTCGATCGGGTAGTCCTGCAGGAACCCCGAGCCGCCGAAGGTCTGCAGCGACTCATGCCCGAGCAGCTCGTACGCGCGCTCCGAGCCGACCCCCTTGACCAGCGGCAGCAGCAGGTCGTTGACCCGCTTGGCCAGCTCGGCCGCGACCGGGTCGCCGGCCAGCTCGGCCACCCGCACCTTGTCCTGCCAGGACGCCGTGTACAGCGCGAGGGCACGCAGCCCCTCCGCGTACGACTTCTGCAGCAGCAGCGAGCGGCGCACGTCGGGGTGGTGGGTGATGGTCACCCGGGGCGCGGTCTTGTCCGACATGCGCAGCAGATCGGCGCCCTGCACCCGGTCCTTCGCGTACTCCAGCGCGTTGAGGTACCCGGTAGACAGCGTCGCGATCGCCTTGGTGCCGACCATCATCCGGGCGTACTCGATGACCGTGAACATCTGCCGGATGCCCTCGTGCACGTCGCCGAGCAGCCACCCGGTGGCCGGTACGCCGTGCCCGCCGAAGGTCAGCTCGCACGTCGTGGACACCTTGAGGCCCATCTTGTACTCGACGTTGGTGGCGAAGACGCCGTTGCGCTCGCCCAGCTCACCGGTCTTCGGGTCGAAGTGGTACTTGGGCACGATGAACAGCGACAGCCCCTTGGTACCCGGTCTGCCCGCGCCGGGCGTGTCCACCGGCCGGGCCAGCACGTAGTGGATGATGTTTCCGGTAAGGTCGTGCTCGCCGCTGGTGATGAACCGCTTGACGCCCTCCAGGTGCCACGAGCCGTCCGGCTGCGGGATCGCGCGGGTCCGCCCGGCGCCCACGTCGGAGCCGGCGTCGGGCTCGGTGAGCACCATGGTCGCCGCCCAGCGCTTGGCCACGATGAGCTTGGCCCACTCCTTCTGCTCCGGCGTGCCCTCCAGCCACATGGTGTACGCGAACGACGGGCCGGAGGCGTACATCCAGACCGGGGCGTTGGCGCCGAGGACCAGCTCGGCCAGGGCCCACCAGAGGATGCGCGGCGCGGGCGTGCCGTCCAGCTCCGCCGGCAGGTCCAGGCGCCAGAACTCACTGTCCATAAAGGACTGGTACGAGCGCCGGAACGCCTCGGGCATCGTCACGCTGTGCGTGGCCGGGTCATAGGCCGGGGGGTTGCGGTCGCCGTCGGCGTAGCTGGCTGCGAGGTCCTCCCGAGCCAGGCGGTCCGTCTCGGCGAGGATGCTGCGCGCCGAGTCGGCGTCCACCTCGGGGTACGCCGCGCTGCCCAGCACCTCCCCGGCGCCGAACACTTCGAAGAGATTGAAGTACAGGTCGCGCAGGTTGCTGCGGTAGTGACTCATGAACGGCTCCCCGTCCGTGGCACGGTGGCTAGTTACTGAGCAGTAACCGCCACTGTATTACCCGACGGTAACCCCGACAAGCAAGGATCAGCGTGGGATATCCGACACCCGGGATCAGGTGTCAGTACCAACTTCCCAGCTCGGGCCGGCTGCGGCGGTGGCCGGCTGCGCCCCGGCGTACTCCATGAGTACCAGCGCGATGTCGTCGTCTAGGCGTCCGTGCACCCACTCCAGCAGCGCGCTCTCCAGTGAGGCCAGGCCGTCGCCGACGGTACCGTGGCCGAGCAGCCGCCAGGCCCGCTCCGCGGTGGGGAAGAACTCGCCCTCCCGGCGCGCCTCGGCCAACCCGTCGGTGTAGAGCAGTAGCCGGTCGCCGGGTTCGAGGCGTTCGACCCGGGGCCGCACCACCGGCATGAAGCCCAGCGGCGGTGCGCTCGCCGGCGGTTCCAGCGGGATCACCTCGCCCCGGCGCAGCAGCAGCGGGGCCGGGTGGCCGCAGTTGACGATGGTCAGCGTGCCGCCGCGCTCCTCGACCAGCGCGGCGGTCACGAAGTCCTCATCACCCACCGAGCGGGCCACCGCGCGGTCCAGATCGGCGACGATCGCGCGCAGGTCGGCCCGCTCGTAGGCGACGTGCCGGTACGACCCGAGCACGATGCTGGCCAGCCGGACCGCGTCCAGGCCCTTGCCGCGCACGTCCCCAATGATCATGCGGACCCCGTACGGCGTGTCCAGCGCCTCGTAGAGGTCCCCGCCGATATCTGCCGCCACGCTGGCGGAGACATATCGCCCGGCCACCGCCAGCGGACCCACCTGGGGCCCGAGCGGGCGTAGGACGGCGCCCTGGGCCACCGAGGCGAGCCGGGACAGCTCGGCCAGACGCTCGGCCTGCCCGGCCCGGACGGTACCGGCGACGGCGGCGATCGCGGTGGCCGCCATGATCGCCCCGATCTGCACCGCACTGGGCATGGTCAGGCCGTGCGGGTAGGACCCGAACGCGACGCCGATCGCCGTGGCCAGACCGCCGACGACGAGCACCTCGCGCCACGCCGCGAACGTGGCGACCAGGAACGGTGCCGAGGCGAGCAGGCCGACGTAGTGCGGATCCCGGCCGTCGGCCAGCTCGATCGCGGAGATGAGCGCGAGCAACACGAACGCCGCGCCGAATCCGGCGCGGGCTTCGGGACTCATCGGGCGGTGCTCACCCGGCAGGCGCAGCTTCATGGGTACGACGCACAGCATGCCGGATATCCGGCCGACACCAAACGCCTAGGGCCGAGATCCGCGCGAACGGACGAAACCACGAACCCTTACTAGGAGAGCACCTCGTACTTCACGGTGATCACCCCGGCGTTCAGGCTCGCGATGGCCGCGAACGCCGCCCGGGTCAGATCGAGGCACCGGCCGCTGACGAACGGACCCCGGTCGTTGATGCGGACAATCGTGGATTTCCCGTTGGCCGCGTTGGTCACCCGGACCCGGGTGTTGAACGGGAGCGTCCTGTGCGCGGCGGTGAACGCGTTGGGGTCGAAGATCTCCCCGTTGGCGGTGCGCTGGCCGTCGGAGTAGTACGACGCGCCGCAGGTGCCGGAGCTGACCACCGAACCGCCGCCGGACGGTGGGCTCTGCGGCGTCGTGGGCTTCTTCGTGGGCGGCGGCGCGGGCGAGGACGGCGCGCTCGACGGCGACGCGGATGGGGACGGGGACGGGTCGGGGTCGGCGCGCAGGCCGCTGCGGGACACGCGCTCGTCACCGAACCGGCTGGCGGTGACGCTCGGCCCGGCGGCCCGGTGGGCCGAGGGGGTCGGGTTGTCGGTCGCCGGGCCGAGGGTCATGGCGGCGACGGAGGCCCCGAGGACGACGCCGGCGATGGTCACTGCGGCGATGACGGGCACGGAACGGCGCGGCGAAAACCGGGCATGATGGGCGATTCGGGTCGAGAAGCCGCGCGCTGCAGGCCGAGACGCGTCCGCGTCGGCATGCTTACCGGACAAGATCGAACCCTTCGTAGGCAACAGGCCGAGGGCGACGCTATCGACACTCGTTCCGGGCCCGTCAAGTGGATCAAAGTGCTGTGTTGTGATTTGAGCGTTATCTTCGGGCCGTTCGGCCGATCCGGTACCGGCCGATCGTCGGCATGGTGTGGCAGTGTGCGACTTTGCGGGCCGGCCGACCGGTCTGCCGTCATGGCCACGCAGGCCTGACCGGCTAATAGCTGTCGGTAACCACAGCTGCCACAGGGAGCCGAGATGGTGACGCTGGGCGGGCTTGCCGTGACCGGATCGACCGGCCACCTCGGCGGGCGGGTGGCCCGGCTCCTGTCGGCGGCCGGCGTCGCGCAACGGCTGGTGGTCCGGGATCCCCGGCGCGCGCCGGCGCTGGCCGGCGCCACCGTGGCGTCGGCCGCCTACCAGGACGGGGCGGCCGCCCGGCGGGCGCTCGACGGGGTGCGGACGCTGTTCATGGTGTCCGCATCCGAGGCCCCGGACCGGCTCGACCAGCACCGCACGTTCATCGACGCCGCCGTCGCGGCCGGCGTGATCCGGATCGTGTACCTGTCCTTCTACGGCGCCGCCCAGGACGCCACCTTCACCCTGGCGCGCGACCACTGGGCCACCGAGCAGCACGTGCGCTCCACCGGGCTCGCCTACACGTTCGTGCGCGACAACATCTACCTCGATTTCCTCCCGTCAATGGTGGTGGACGGCGTGATCCGGGGGCCGGGGGGCGACGGCCGGGTGGCCGCCGTCGCCCAGGACGACATCGCCGAGGCCGTCGTCGCCGTCCTGCGCGCGCCGGAGGTCCACGACGGGGTCACGTACTCGCTGACCGGGCGGGAGGCGCTGAACTTCGCCGAGATCGCGGCGATCCTCGGGCCCAGCGTGCGCTACCAGCCGGAGACGGTCGCCGAGGCGTACGCGTCCCGGGCCCGGTACGGCGCGCCGGACTGGCAGGTCGACGCGTGGGTCACCACCTACACGGCCGTCGCCGCCGGCGAGCTGGCCGAGATCACCGAGGATGTGCACCATCTCACGGGGCACCCGCCGCTGACCCTCGTCGACCTGCTATCGAATCGCGGATAACGTCCTCGCGGGGCGGTTACCGCACCCATTTGTCTGAAAGACTCGCCCGCGCACCGAAGAACACCATTGTCGATATTGGCGATGGTGTCGGTCGCGGTGGCGGCCGACCAGGAAGTCCGAGCCGAACTGCTGGTTCTGCTGGCGTTACATCGCCTCCTACTCCGCTGAGGGCGAGTGCAAGTCTGGGGGCGCCTCTCGTTCCCGCTGACCCCCACCGAGTGCGTCCGCAACGGCAAGAAGTGTGACCTGTGGGAATGGCACTAGCTAGAAACCCGTACCGCATAGCGGTGACCACGGCGGTCTGACCGGTGCGGCGGTTCACCGGTCCGCGTCGGGGCGGGCCAGGAGCCGCCGGGCCGCGGCGCGGGAACCGATCCGCACGAATGTCAGGTGCCCCCAGGCCGCATCGGTCAGCATGGCCGCGTACCGCGCCCGGTACACCGTGTGCCGGTGCCACGCCCACGCGATGATCGACTCTTCCGGGTCGCGGGTGAACAGGTTGCGCCATGGTTCCCGGTTGCCGTTCCACAGCTCCACCCGCAACACCGCCCGGCGGACGGTACGCCAGACCACCTGCCGCATGACGGTGCGGCGGGGCAGGTCGAGCCAGACCACGGTGTCGGCGCGCGCCCACACCAGATCGCGCACCGCCGAGTAGTTGCCGTCGACCACCCAACCGTCGCCGGCGATGGAACGGTCGACCCGGGCCCGGAACTCCGCGACCGGCAACGGTTGCCAGCCGGGCTGGTGGTAGATCGCGTCCAGCTCGACGTGCGGCACGCCAAGCCGGGTCGCCAGCGCGCGGGCCAGTGTCGACTTGCCCGAGCCGGAGTTGCCGACGACCGATACCCGCCGCACGATCGGTTACGGTACTGCGACCGGTCGGCGGCGACGACCGGATTCTGCGGTGGCGCTCAACCCGCCTCGGTCGGGCAGCCCCATCGGCCAGGTCCCCGCCCGCTTCCCGCGTGCTGATCCTGCTGGCAGCCTTCACCAGTCTGCGCTACGGCGAACTCGCCGCGCTGGGCCGCCCAGGACGGCGGGCTCATCTTCGGCCCACCCAAGATCCGAGCCGGTCTACGCACGGTCACCGTTTCGACCGCCATCCGCCGCGACCTGCGGACCCATCTTCGGGACTTCGCCGCCGACACCCCCGACGTGCTCATCTTCACCGGCGCCAACGGCGCCGTCCTGCGTCGCCCCAACTTCCAGCGCTCGTCCGACTGGACCGCCGTCGTCGCCGCGATCGGCCTGCCGGGCTTCCACTTCCACGATCTCCGGCACACCGGAAACACGCTCGCATCCCGGACGGGCGCCAGCCTGGCCGATCTCATGGCGCGGATGGGCCACAGCTCTACCCGGTCGGCGCTGATCTACCAGCCACACGAAGGGGAGGAAACGACTGGCGTGAATGAAGGCGTCCGGGTCGGATGAGTCCTGACATGGGCCTTCGTGGTGGAGCGGGTGAAGGGACCGAGTGGCCTGGCGTGACCCGTCGGTGCCCCGGCTAATGGCACGTTAATGGCACGGCCGCACCAAGGCGACCCTGCTGTTGCAGGTGTCGATAGGGCATGCGACGTGCGTGCTGATCAGGTTAGTGCGAGCCCGTCGTGCCAGCGCCGGGCTTCGAGGGCGAAACCATCGCGGCGATGGGCTTGCAGGGCCAGGGGGATAACTAGGATCGTGGCGAGACAGGCGGCGGAACGGATCGCGGCATCATCCTGAGATTCTTCGGAGGAACAGAATGAGCGATGCGAGCACCGGAAATGGCAAGGTGGTCGTGAACAGGTCGATGTCGCTTGACGGCTTCATCGCCGGTCCCGGTGACGCGATGGACTGGATCTTCGACTTCGTGGCGCCGGACGCGTCCTGGCTGACGGAGATCGCGGCGGCCACCGGCGCCATGCTCGTCGGCCGGCGGACCCACGAGGTAGGCAACAGGATGGACGCCGGCAAGGGGCGGGGGTCAGCATCGAGGGGTGAAGCGTACCCCTTTTCCGGACCCGTGTTTGTCCTGACGCACGAGCCGCCGGACCCGCCGGACCCGGAGGTCACGTTCCTCACCGGTGACATCGGGGAAGCGGTCGCCACGGCACTGGACGCTGCAAGCGGCAAGAACCTGGAGATCCTCGGCGCTGACGTGGCCGGCCAGTGCCTGCGGCGGGGTCTCGTCGACGAGATCCTGGTGTACGTACTTCCGGTGCTGCTCGGCGACGGCATCCGCTTCTCGTCCCCGGGCCTAGCCAGGATCGACCTGGAACCGATCAGCAGCACGCAGTCGGGCGCCGTCACCATCCTCCGGTTCCGCGTCCGCAAGTAGTCCCGGCGTTCCAGCGCGGCGGTCAAGCGCCAGCGGTCACGCCCGCGCCGGACCGTCCATGACGACCAGGCCGACGACGCCGATCCGATGTCGGCCTGACCGGGCTAATGGCACGCGAGGTCGCAGCGGCCACAGATACGGTGAGACCCTGGCAGGCTCAACGGGGCCTGACCAGGCTCTTTGTGGTGGAGCGGGTGAAGGGAATCGAACCCTCACTGTCAGCTTGGGAATCGCGTTGATCTGCACACCGTGTATCGGACCTGTGGGTCGCGAGCTACGGAACGTGAGCATCGAGGCGTTTGACCCCCCGGGGCCGACCCATGTTGACCCCTGCATCGGGCACGGGCCGGGCACGGTAGTTCAACCCTTGTGCAGCCCTATTCACGGCGGTGCAGCGCATCACCTTGCAGCGCTACGCTGTAGCGTGCCACACTGGGGTATAGCCCGATTGGGGAAATGGGGTACAGTCATGGCGGACATGTTGATCGAACTGGACGAGCGGCGGCGTGCGTCGCTGGGACGGCTTGGTCGGCCCGAGCACCGTCGCTACCTGGCTCATGAGGAACCAGATGGCACGCTGGTGCTGGTCCCGGCCGTGGTCGTTCCGGAGTCCCAGGCTCGCCTGTTGGCCAATCATGAGCTAGTGGAGCAGATCGAACGCACGGTTGCCGATCCGTCAACCCGGGTCCGACGCGGCCGGCCACAGCGTAAGGACTGACCTGTGCTCGAACCGGCCTACGGCGAACATGTTGTCCCGGTACTAGACAAGATTGAGAACGATCCAAGCCGGAAAGCGTTGTGGAACGCTATCTGCGATGCTATTGATCTTGTGTGCGACCAGCCCGATAGCGCTGAGGCGCGCCGTGAAGCCATCCTCCTGCCCTCGGGGGTCACGTTGTGGCAGGTGCCGATCCGCTGCTACTTGGAGGACGACGATTGGGTTCTGCTGTGGCACCAGGACGGCAGCGACGCGGTCATCTCGTACCTCGGCTCGCGTGTGTTCCGTTGATCTGTCAAGGATTTCTTGACGGATCGAGCGCCTCATCATCCCGTCTGCCGTCGACCCGCCCTTCGGGGAGCGGGCCGGCGCCGGGGCCGCCATAGTCCGCGACCCGTGACCGACCCACTCAACGCTGGCGGCCCCGGTGACGGTCTGCTCGGCTCTGCCCGGGTCGACGGTGGACGGGATGCTTCATCCCGGAGCTTGAGCGCCCCCGCCGGAGGCTGTTCGCTCTTCGACCCCGTCGCTGATCTAGCGCCGGGGAACTTCCCTTACTCACATCCTTCGCGCCGCCGGGGGGCTAGCACCGCCGGGTCGCCGTGGCCGTCTTCGGCCTAAGGCGAGCCCGGCGGCGGGCCTTGGCCCGGCCCCCGTGAGGCGGCGCGATCGGCCCGCTTGCGGGCCGACTTGAAGACGTACAGAAAGCTCTCACCGGCCCCATGGGCACCCAGAGGACTATCCCGTCCTGCCTTCACGCAGGCTACGAGGCCCGATCAGCGATGATGAAGCTCCTTAGCACGTTCGCTTCGGCCTTGCCGCATCCAGAACCGCGTGGGCGTTGACGCGAACAGCAGGAGCAGTAAAAGGGCCCGTGCTCGACGTGTGGAATCGCGTGACCACAGATAGGTGCCGACGATGATGGCGAAGAGTCCGGCTATCAGTAGGAGGCCCAGGTCGGCGTAGCGCATGATGTTGGTAGCCCTTCCTTCGAGAGGGGTCTGGAGCCCGCACCTCTGGCTTGGGAGTCGGTTGGTGCGGGCTTCGCCGTGTCCCGCCCAGTGAAGGCAAACGTGCTCCGCCCTTGCAGATAGTCTCTGCGGGGTTCTAAAACTGACCTGTGCCGCGTGGTCGTGTGAGTGCTGTTGATCGCCATCTGATTCAGGTTGCAGCAGACGAAGGCGTACATATAAGTACATACCAGCTTGAACGGTGGCGCGCGGTTGGTTTGATCCCTCGTAATGACCGGCGGGGACTCGGACAAGGTCGAGGCTCGATAGCAACGATGCCGCCAGACGCCGTAGCTTGCGTGCTCACCATCGTTCGGTCCAACCCCCGAGGTAACAAATCGATAGGTGATATCGTCGGTTATTTTTACGGAATGGCCACAGCGACTGATGGTCGAGTTGGTGAAATAGCCGAACGAACGGTCCGGCGGGCGCTTGAAGAGTTCTCGAAAGACCGTGTTATTCCGCGATTAACAGAAGATGATGCGTACGAAATGGCCTATGACAGAGTCGCGCTTGCTCAAATGTACGCGGGATATTCTCGAATCACCCTATCGCCAAAATGGCAAGCTCGTCAGCATATATTGGCAGCGGAGCATATCGGTATTAGCGCGGTGGGGTTTGATCTGATAGAAGAGGCTGTCATTTCGCTAGGATGGGCTACAGGCTCGGCTGCAAGTACCCTCACGGAGTATCTCAATCTGGTAATGCAGCGCACCGAGGAGCACCAGCGCATCCTGCGGACCGCAGCGTGGGAGGCCATACTTGACTCGGCCCGGCATGCCGCAAGACTCCAAGAGATTGCTGGCATTGCACCGCAGGTTCTGACGAGAACTGATTTCGGCTGGATTCCGAACATAAGTTGGGAGTACATTTCTCGCCTAAAGCTGCAACTTGCGCTCATGATGGACGACCAACTGATGCGGCGCGCCCGAATCGTTCTGTCAGACCCCACGCTCACGACAGATCTTGAACAGATCAAGAAGCGAAGATCTAACTCCCGCCGTACACGTCGGTTGTCACTCGGTTGTCACCGGTGGAAGAAACCACCGAGAGAGTTGGCATCCTCCCGCAAACGGGTGACTGATCTGTTACCCGCGTCCTAAACCGGACAGTTAGCGATTCCGCGTTCCTACTACTGTTCGTGCAAGAGCTGTACGCCGTCGTGCAGGCGTACCGCAACTTCGCTGCTGTCAAGCGCGTCGAGCACCCGGATTGCGAACGCCTCGTCCATGTCGACGGCGACCCGGTCCGGTGGCCACCATTCCACGGCCGCACTCTCGTCTGTCGGCTGAGCAAGGCCGCCAACCACCCGAGCGTGGAAGACCAGAGCGACGACCCCACGACGGATGTTCTTGTAGACGCCCGTGAGTCGATCCGGCTCGACAAGTAGGCCGGTTTCTTCCTCGACCTCGCGTCGTACCCCGGCCGGGATCGATTCGTCGAGTTCCAGTACGCCGCCCGGGATCTGCCATGCTCCGTTGTCGCGTCGCTGGATGACGAGCACTTGCCCAGCCTCGTCGGTGATAACGGCGGCAACGCTGACGGAGTGTTGTGTCATGGCTGGTCCTCGTCGAACAGACACACGGCTACGGTGGCATCGTCGTGTCGCTTGTACCGGACGTGGGCTACGCCGTCCGGATCGGCTCGTTCAGCGGCGCGTACCTGGCGGATGAGTTCGGCCGGTCCGGCGTCGGTCACAACGTTAAGCAGGGTCGGCCAGTCGAGGAGTCCGTAATCCTCGACCGCACAGGATGCTCCGTCCGTCAACAGTGCAGCGCGACGTAAACGGCCATGTCCACGCAAAGGAACCTGTCCCGTGACCGCCTCGTAGGCAGCCTTCGGATCGGCAGCAGCAAGCCAGTACCCGTCCGGTCGGTTGATGTGTTGGTACTTCTCCAGGGTCGACTGGCGGAACCCGCCCCGCTGGCTAATGCTGCTCGTACCGCCGGGCACGAATGCATGATCCTGGATTCGGGCAATCGTGGTCCCGAACCGGTCATCGGCAACTACTGTCACACCGTCCCCCGCGTCTAGCACTAGAGGGCTGTCGCAGAGCACAAGGTACTCAGCCTCTCCCCCATCAACCTTCAAGGCGCAGACCGTCGAGGCAGGCGTGCCGGGATGAGCAAGGTCGCATTGGCCGGCCGCCATTCTGCGCGACGTCCGCGCACACCTCCGCGACTACGCCGGCGACAAACCCGACGCGCTGATCTTTACCGGCGCCAACGGTGGCATACTGCGCCGCTCCAATTTCCAGCGGACCTGCAACTGGACCGCCGCCGTCGCCGGGCTCGGACTGCCCGGGTTCCACTTCCACGACCTGCGGCACACCGGGAACACGCTGGCTTCGCGTACCGGCGCCAGCCTCGCTGACCTCATGGCCCGGATGGGCCACAGCTCCACCCGGGCTGCGCTGATCTACCAGCACACGGCCCAGGAGCAGGACCGGGAGATCGCCGACGCGCTCAGCGCCCGCATCGAACAGGAACGCAATCGGGCACGTAGCGGGCACGTCAAACGCAAGCAACGACCGGCATGAATGAAGGCCCCGGTCCGGATGGTTCCCGACCTGGGCCTTCGTACCGAGCGGGTGAAGGGAATCGAACCCTCACTGTCAGCTTGGGAAGCTGATGTTCTGCCATTGAACTACACCCGCGGGCCGACCTACTGTACCCGATCCCGTTGGCCCGCCGCACGACCGCGCCCGCCGTCGGCGTCGCGCCAGATCTCATAGGCCGCACCGCGGGGGCCATGCTCACCATGGCGTCGCCGGGCCACCATCGCCACGTCGACGCTGAACTCGTACAGCCGCCAGTTGAGATCGGGCTCGGCCCGCATCGTGGTAGCCAACGTCGAGACCCGGGCCGGGTCGGTGACCGGCTGAACCCGCCCCGACAGGTACGCCTCGTCGTCGCTGTCCTCCGGCGGATACGAGTGCAATGCGTAACGGCCGTCGCGCTCGAGATCGCGGCGCTTCGGCGTGTCCAGCAGGAAGCAGTAGAACCCGTCGTCGGTGATCACGGGCGAGACCGGATGCACCCGGGGCCCGCCGTCCGCCCGTACCGTCGCGAGATATCCCAGCCCGGGACCGTACTGGTGCACCAGCTCGCGGATGGCGGCGGCCAACCGGGGCTGGGCAGCGGCGAACTCGGACCAGGAAGCCATGCGAACATTCTATCGAACATGTGTTCGAGATGGGAAGCGGCGAGGCGTTCGGTAGGCTGCACCGTGTGCTGCTCTCCGACCGCGACCTGATCCACGAGCTCAAGAGCGGGCGACTGCAAGTCGACCCGTTCGAGCCGGCACTGGTCCAGCCGTCCAGCATCGATGTCCGCCTCGACCGGTGGTTCCGGGTCTTCAACAACCACCTCTACACGCACATCGACCCGGCCATCCAGCAGGACGACTTGACCTCCGCGGTCGAGGTCGACCAGGGGCAGCCGTTCGTCCTCCACCCGGGTGAATTCGTGCTCGCGTCGACCCTCGAGGTCATCACGCTCGGTGACCAGCTCGCCGGACGCCTGGAGGGCAAGTCCAGCCTGGGCCGGCTCGGCCTGCTGACCCACTCGACCGCCGGTTTCATCGACCCCGGCTTCTCGGGGCACGTCACGCTCGAACTGTCCAACGTCGCCAACCTGCCGATCACGCTGTGGCCCGGCATGAAGATCGGGCAGCTGTGCATCTTCCGGCTGTCCTCGCCGGCGGAGCATCCGTACGGGGCGGCGGTGTACGGGTCGCGGTACCAGGGACAGCGGGGTCCCACACCGAGCCGCTCCTGGCAGAACTGGCGCACCTGGCCGACTGTCGACCGCTGAACTGTCCGCGCAGGAGATCAATCCGTGCTGGACGTTCGCACCCCCTCCAGCGGGTATCAGCGTCCAAGATCTCGGGCAAGCCGCGCAACCAGGGCGGGCCGGGCCATCACGCCGCGATGCCGCTCCGGCTGCGGGCGATCAGCTCGGCCCGGTCGTCGTACCGGGCGGCCTCGACCGTGCGGTACATCGGTACGATATCGGCAACCCCCACGACCGAGAGCAGCCGGACCATGAACGGTGTCGGCCCGGCCAGGCGTACCCAGCCACCCGCGTCCACGCAGCGATGGTGGGCAAGGACGACGGTGGACAGTCCCATCGAGTCGCAGAACGTCAGTGCCGTGAGGTCCACCACGATCCGCGGTACCGCTCGCGTACCCAGTTCCTCGAACGCGTCGTGCAAAGCCGGCGCGGCGTCGGTGTCGAGCTGCCCGTGTACCGTGACCACGGCCATGTCCGGGCCCGGGTAAGCGATCGCGACATCCATGGATGTCCTCCGTTCGGTTGACGGCGGAGCCCCGCCACCGGCGGGTGTTCCAGGGATCCGAAGCGGCTCGCCGCCATCGCCCGATCGGATCACCGCGAGGGTGGGCGGCGCCGCACCGCTGGTGCGACAGATAGAAATAGATATCGCTGCGTTAGGGTGGCCGCCGATGGCGGGCAACCGGAAGCTGCTCCGGCGCCTCGACCCGGCCGTGCACGATGCCCTGACCCGGTTGGCGGCGGACGAGCTGCCCAGCACGAACGGGCGGATCGAGCTGCTGGTGCGCCGGGCGCTGAGCAGGCCGGTCGGCTGCCCGGCGGCGTCGGCCGGACGCGGCCCCGTGGTCGCCCGCCCAGGAACGACCCCGGCCAGGGTACCGAGTGAGAAAGGGGGCCACCCGTGCAGCAGCCGCCAGACTCCTTGGCCGCCCAACTGTTCCTGCTGGCCGTCGATCCGGGCCGGCGGCGGTTGACCGGCCGCGGCGAGCTGGGCTATGTGCTGCGTGCCGCCGCGCTGGTCGAGTTGCAGCTGTCCGGGCACCTGGTCGACGACGGCGGCCGGCCCAGCGCCCCCGGTGGCCCGCCGGTGCCCGATCCGCTGCTGGACGCGGTGCTGCGCCAGGTGGCCGCCGACCCGCGGCGGCGCTGGCGGTACTGGGTGCGCAAGGACGCCCGGTGGATGACGTGGGCGGTGCGGGATCAGTTGGCGGCGAGCCGGCGGATCGAGCTGGAGCCGTACCGGATCCTGGGTGTCCTGCCCGCGCAGCGCATCATCATCCGTGACCCGCTGGTGCGGGACCGGATCGTCGGTGCGATCGACGCGGCGCTGAGCGACGCGTGGCCGGTCGGTGCGCGTACCGCCGCGTTGGTGGCCCTCGCGGCGGCGGCCGAGATGCGGATCGTGCTGCCGCGGTCGCGGCGGCGCGCGCACCGCGAGCGGATCGCCCAGCTCACCGAGCGCACCGGCCCGCTACCACCGGTGCTGCGCAAGGTCCTGCGCGACCAGCGCGCCGCCGCCGTCGGCGCCGGCTGAGCCCGGCCAAGCGCCCGGCTGAGCCGCCGGCGGCGGCCGTGCCGCGGGCCCGGAATCAGGGGCGGCCCGCCGAGTTCCACCGCTTCATGTCGAGCTTCTGCATCTGTACTGGCTGCCCGTACGTGGACGCCGAGACCACCCAGCCGTTGCCCACGTAGATGACCACGTGGTGCACGTCGGGGTAGTAGAAGACGAAATCACCCACGCGCAGGTCGCTGGCGCTGACCCGCCTGGTCACCTGCTTCTGTTCCAGGGCGTTGTGCGGCACGGTGACGCCGACCGTACGCCAGGCCGCCTTGAGCAGGCCGGAGCAGTCGAACGCGTTGGGTCCCTCGGCGGCCCAGACGTAGGGCTTGCCGATCTGTTGGCAGGCGTACTTGGCGGCCCGGGCGCCGGGGCTGCCGTCGTAGGACTGCGGGCAGGCCACCGGCCGGAGGTTGCCGGTACCGCCGTTACTGCCGTAGGTGGCCAGGCGCATCTGGTCGAGCTGCTTGAGCCGCGACTCGATCTCCTGCTTCTGCGCCTTGAGCTGGTTGTCCTGTTGCTGCAACGTGGCCAGGGCGGCGTCGAGCGGCTTCTTCTGCTCGTCGTACTTGTCGCGCACCGCGGCCGCGTCGGCGACGGTGGCTGCCTCGTGGCGGGCGATCGCGTCGAGGTAGGACAGCTGGCTGAGGAACTCGTCGGGCGTGCTGCCCTGCAGGAGCGCGTTGAGCTTGGAGCCGGGGCCGGTCTTGTAGGCCTCCGCGGAGACCGCGCCGACCCGGGCCATCGCGAGGTCGACCTGCATCTGCAGCGGCTGGATCTGCGCCTGGAGCGCGGCCACCTTGCCCTTCATCGCCTCGTACTGCTCGTGGACCGAGTTGTACTTCTCGATCAGCGGTTCGAGTTGACCCCAGGTCTGGTTGATCTGCGCCTCGACGTCGCCCGGCGCCGGGCTGGGATCGGCGTAGCCGGCGGTACCGGTCGTCAGCAGCATGCCGATCATGAGTCCGGTGGCGACGACCAATGCCCGGAGCCTCGGCGGAAGTACGGACCTGAACGCTCGCACAGGTGAGCGTGTCACCGGTGGTGACCCCTTCTTCCCTGACCGGCCCGGCCGATGTGCGGACCGGGCGTACGTCCGCCTGCCGGGTTAGCTGACGGGTTCGGGATGGGAAGCTCCCCTACCGCGCGGGCGGATTCACCCCTGTGGTGCGCATGGGTCCCCGGCTCGTATGAACGATTCGGCGGTGTGTCCGGGGCCTCCCGGCTGGGCGGCCGACGTCCGGACGAACGACTTTGATAACGGTAGGGAAACAAGGTTCACGTTTCAAGCCGCGCCGGCAAGTACTACCGGACGGGTTGTGCGAGTCGCATGGCGTTACGGCACCGCGTGTTCAGGCCCTCACCCGGCCGTAGCTGCTGGGCGTTCCCGGGCTGCGGATCTGCGCCATGCGTACGCGGTCACCGGGCTTGGGGGCATGCACCATCCACCCGCCGCCCACGTAGAGCCCGACGTGCCAGGGTGGGCTGCCGTGGAAGATCAGATCTCCGGGGCGCAGGTCGGCGGCGCTGATCGGGATGGTCTGCTGCCTCTGGGTGACCGTGTAGTGCGCGAGCGACACGCCCGCGCTCGCCCACGCCGCCATGACCAGACCCGAGCAGTCGAAGGTACTCGGGCCGGCCGCCGCCCAGACGTACGGCGAACCGATCTTGGAGCAGGCGTAGGCGACGGCTTTCGCGGCGGCGCCGCTGGCGGGGGTGACGGGGCAACCGGTCGGCTTGAGGTTGCCGGCCGGGACCGTGCCGGACCCGCCGTACGCCTGCTGGCGCAGCTTCTGCAACTGGTCGAGCTGCGCCTGGATGTCCTTCTTCTTGGCCGCGAGGTCGGCCTCCTGCTGTTGCTGCTGCCCGACCAGCGCGTCGAGCGGCGCCTTCTGCCGGTTGTACTCGTCGAGCTGGGTCCGGGTGGCCGAGATGGTCTGCTGCTGGTGCCGGGCGATGTGGTTGAGCACCGCCACCTGGTCGAGCAGGGCCTGCGGGCTCCCCGCCGACAGCAGCGCCGCGACCCGCGACGCGGGCCCGGTCTCGTAGAGCTGCGCGGCCAGCGCCCCGACCCGGGACATGCTGAGGTCGACCTCCATTTGCAGCGGCGCGAGCTGCTGGTTGAGCGCGGCCTGCTTGGCCTGGTTCTGCTTGAGCTGCTCGTGCACGCCGTTGTACTTCTCCACGAGCGGTTCGAGCTGGGCCCAGAGCTGGTCGATCTGCGCCTCGACCTCCTGCACGCCGGGTGCCGCGTAGGCGTGGGTGGCCGGCGCCAGGGCGGCGATCAGCGCGGCCAGGCTCGCGATGAGAGCCAGCAGAAGGGCACGCGCCGAGCGTGGCAGGGAAAGGGGTGCGGCCACGGAGGATCACCTTAGGGACCCGTGCTGCCTGGTATCAACCGCGACACCCGGATAACTCGGTACGAGATCAGCCCGCGACGTTCCGTAGCCCACGATGGCCGCCCACGACCGCCCTGAGCACGTCGTGCAGCGTCAGCAGGCCCAGCGGCGTGCGCCCGTCGGTGACCAGCACGATGTGGCGGCGTTCGCGGCGCATCGCGAGCAACGCCTCGGCCAGCCGCCGGTCCGGCGGTACCACCGGCAGCGGCCGGATGAACGTGGCCGAGATGGGCGCGCGCCGGGCCGCGCCGGTCACCGCCAGTACCTCCTTGATGTGCACGAAGCCGACCACCCGGCGGGTCTCCCGGACCATGACCGGGAACCGGGACAGCCCGGTCCGGGTGGCGAGCACCTCCAGCGCCGCCGGCGACACGTCCTCGTAGACGGTGGTGACCGACGACCACGGGCGCATCGCGTCGGCGGCGGTGCGCTCATGCAGCGCCAGCGCGCCGGTGATGCGGGCGTGCTCCTCGGGGTCGAGCAGCCCTTCGGTGCGCGCCTGCGCGACCAGTCCGGCGAGTTCCTCGGCGGTGTAGACGGTCTTCACCGCGTCGGCCGCCTCGATCCGCCAGATCCGCAGCACCTGCCGGGCGGCCCAGCGCATGAACACCAGGATCGGCCGGGTACCCAGGCAGAACCACAGCATCGGCGGCCCGAGCCAGAGCACCGCCTGCTCCGGGCCGACCAGGGTCAGGTTCTTCGGCACCATCTCGCCGATCACCGTGTGCGCGAACACGACGACGATCAGCGCGAGGACGAACGCGACCGGATGCGCCATCGACTGCGGCATCCGCACCAGGTCCAACACGCCGGTCAGCAGGTGGGCGAAGGCCGGTTCGGCGATGGCGCCGAGGCCCAGCGAGCAGACCGTGACGCCGAGCTGCGCCCCGGCGATCATCAACGGGATCTGCTCCATCGCACTCAGCGCGAGGCGGGCCCGCTTCGAGGTCGCGGCCATCGGCTCGATGACGGTTCGCCGCGCGGCGATCAGCGCGAACTCGCCGGCCACGAAGAACGCGTTGCCGAGCAACAGGATCGCGACGACGAGGACGTTAGTCATCGGCGTCCTCCGGCCGGGTCACCCGCACCTGCTCGATCCGGCGGCGCTGCACCTCGACCACGGTGAACCGCCAGCCGCCCTCCTCGACCGTCTCGCCCTCGACCGGGATGTGGCCCAGCCGCGCCAGGATGAACCCGGCGAGCGTCTCGTAGGGCCCCTCCGGCAGCCGGAAGCCGGTGGTCTCGGCCAGCTCGTCCTCGCGCAGCACCCCGTCGACGAGCAGGGTCCGCGGCGTCGCCATCAGCGGGACGGTGACCTCGTAGGCGGCGGGTTCCAGGTCGTACTCGTCGGCGATCTCCCCGACCAGCTCCTCGGCCAGGTCTTCCAGCGTCACCAGGCCGTCCGTGCCGCCGTACTCGTCGACCACGATCGCCATCTCCGTCTCGCCGGCCTGCAACGCCTCCAGCACGCCGTCCAGATCCAGGCTCTCCGGCACGTAGATCGGCTCGTGCGCCACCTCGGCCACGGCCTGCTGCGGGCGGCGCGCGGCCGGTACCCCGAGTCCGTCGACCACGGTCACCACACCGGTGATGAGGTCCACTGTGGACTCGTAGACCGGGAAGCGGCTGTACCCGGTGTCCCGCGCGGTGGCCAGCAGCTGCTCAACGGTGGTCGTGGCGGGCAGCGCCACGATGTCCACCCGCGGCGTCATCGCCTCGGCGGCCCGCTTGTCGCCGAACCGGATGGTCCGCTGCAACAGCCGGGCGGTCTCCTCGGGCAGCGCACCGGCCTGCGCCGAGATCGCCGCGAGCAGCCCCAGCTCCTCCGGCGACCGGGCGCTGGCCAGCTCCTCCTGCGGCTCCACCCCGAACCGGCGGACCAACCAGTTGGCGCTGCCGTTGAGCACCCGGATCAGCCAGCGGAAGATCGTGGAGAAGACCCGCATCGGTACCGCCGTCGCGCGCGCCAACGGCATCGGCCGGGCCAGCGCGGCGTTCTTCGGCACCAGCTCGCCGAAGAGCATGGACACGAGCGTGGCGACGCCCAGCGCGAGCACCGAGTTGAGCCCCTCGCGCGGCCCCGTCACGAACGCGATCAGCCGGGCCAGCGCCGGCTCGGCGAGGTACCCGGTCAGCAGCGCGGCGATCGTGATGCCCAGCTGTGCGCCGGAGAGCTGGAACGACAGCTCGCGCAGGGATCGCCGGACCGTGCGGGCCCGGCGGTCACCGGCCTGCGCCGCCGCCTCGATCGCCGCCCGGTCCACGGTCACCAGCGCGAACTCGGCCGCCACGAAGAACGCGTTGGCCGCGGTGAGCAGCGCGAACGCGAGCAACGGCAACGCAGTCAGCAGGACGTCAATCGCGGCTCACCTCGGGTCCATTCTGCCCGATCATTACGAGCCGGTGGCGGTGGCCCCGTACCGTCGGGGTATGGAGAATCCGCGACTGGCCGACGAGTTGATGCTGCTGAGCCTCGCGCCGTCGGGCCAGGTCTGGGCCCCCACCGGGTTGGATTTCGCGCTCGCCGGCGGGGTACTGCTCGACCTCGCGCTGGCCGAGCGGATCGACGTGGTCGACGGGCGGCCGACCGTCATCGACGCGCGGCACCGCGGCGACTCGGTACTCGACGAGGCGGTGGACGCCATCGCGGCGCACCGCCGCAAGACCAAGGCCTGGGTGACCCGGCTGTCCCGGGGGCTGCGCAAGCGGGTCCTGGCCCGCCTGGCGCACGACGGCGCGGTGCGGGTCGAGACCGCCCGGCTCCTCGGGATCATCCCGACCGTGCGCTACCCGGTGACCGACCGGGCGCTGCTCGCCGGCCTGGATGGGCGGGTCGCCACGGCGGTCGCCGGGACCGGGCCGGTCGACCCGCGCACCGCCGCGCTCTGCTCGCTGATCGTGTCGATCGGGCTGGAGAAGCGGCTCTTCGCCGGGCAGCCGATCAAGCCGATCCGCAAGCGGCTCAACGAGATCGCGCAGGGCGACTGGGCGGGCGAGGCGGTCCGGGCGGCGGTGCGCGACGTGCAGGCCGCCATCGCCACGACGGCTGCCGCGGCCGCCGCGGCGGGCGCCGCCGGCAGCAGCTAGCCGGTCGGTTTCAGCGAGCGCAGCAGCACCGACGCCACGTCGGTCACCTCGGCCTGCCCCGGCGCGGTCGAGTTGACCCCGTCGGAGAGCATGGTCAGGCAGAACGGGCAGCCCACGGCGACGGTACCGGCGCCGGTCGCCACTGCCTCCTGGACGCGCTCGGTGTTGATGCGCTTGCCGATGCGCTCCTCCATCCACATGCGCGCCCCGCCGGCGCCGCAGCAGAACGAGCGCTCCGAGTTGCGCGCCATCTCGGTGACCCTGCGCTCGGCGGAGGCGGCGAGCACCTCGCGCGGCGGGGTGAAGACCCGGTTGTGCCGCCCGAGATAGCACGGGTCGTGGTAGGTCAGCCCGCCGTCGATCGGCTGTACCGGCACCAGCCGCTTCGCCGCCACGAGGTGGGCGAGCAGCTCGGTGTGGTGCACCACCTCGCCGTGCCAGCCGAGCTGCCCGTACTCGTTGGCCAGGGTGTTGAAGCAGTGCGGGCAGGTGGCCACGATCTTCGTGACGCCGGCCTCGGTGAGCGTCTCCACGTTCTGCTGCGCCAGCATCTGGAACACGAACTCGTTGCCCATCCGCCGCGCGGGGTCGCCGGTACACGTCTCGGTGTTGCCCAGGATCGCGAAGCTCACGCCCGCCTCGTGCAGCAGGGCGGCGACCGCCCGGGTGGTCTTCTTGGCCCGGTCGTCCAGGGCGCCGGCGCAGCCGACCCAGAAGAGGTACTCGAACTCGCCGCCGTCCTCCACCCGCGGCACCGGGAAGTCCAGCCCCTTCGTCCAGTCCTCGCGGGTGGTCGGCTGGGCGCCCCACGGGTTGCCCTTGCTCTCCAGGTTGCGCAGCATGACGCCGGCCTCGCTGGGGAAGTTGGACTCGATCAGCACCTGGTACCGGCGCATGTCGACGATGTGGTCGACGTGCTCGATGTCGACCGGGCACTGCTCGACACAGGCGCCGCACGTGGTGCACGACCACAGCACGTCCGGATCGATCACGCCGTTCTCGTCGGGGCCGCCGACCAGCGGGCGGTCCGCCTCGGCACGGGCCGCCTCGGACAGCACGTCCTTGTTGGCCGCCAGCAGGTACGGCGCCTTGGCGTAGGCGTGGTCGCGCAGCGACATGACGAGCAGCTTGGGCGACAGCGGCTTGCCGGTGTTCCACGCCGGGCACTGCGACTGGCAGCGGCCGCACTCGGTACAGGTGGTGAAGTCGAGCAGGCCCTTCCAGGTGAACTGCTCGACGGTGGCCACGCCGAACTGGTCGGTCTCCGGGTCGGCCTCCTCGAAGTCCAGCGGCGTGCCCTTGTTGAGCATCGGGCGCAGCCCGCCGAGCGCGGGCCGGGTCGAGGCCGAGCGCTTGAAGAAGATGTTGAAGAACGCGGCGAACCGGTGCCACGCCACGCCCATGGTGAGGTTGAGCCCGATGACCACGAACCAGGCCAGGCTGATCAGGATCTTCGTCAGCGCCACGAGCGTGACGGCCACGCCGCTCGCCGGCAGCACGGCCCCCAGGGCGTGCGAGATCGGCGCGGCCCAGACCGGGTACGGCAGCTGCCCGGCGGCCGCCTTGAACCCCCGGATGAGGAAGATGCAGGCCACGATCGCGACGATCGTGTACTCGACGTAGTAGGCCTGCCAGAGCGTGGAGCCGAGGAACCGGGACCGGGGCCGCCGGCGGGGCAGGTTGGCCAGCCGGATCACGATCAACGTGCCGATGCCGAAGCCGGTCAACGCGGCGATCAGCTCCATGGCCAGGCCGTAGCCGGCCCAGGGCCCGACGAGCGGCAGCTCGAAGTCCGGGTCGAACGCCTCCCCGTACGCCTCGGCCAACGTGAAGACCAGGGCGCCGAAGCCGATCATGACGAACCAGTGCGCCGCGCCGACGACGGTCCACTTGAGCATCCGGGTGTGCCCGAGCGTCTCGGTGAGCATGGTGCGCAGCCGCGCGCCCTTCGCGGTGAACCGCTCGGGGTCGGGCTGGCCGAGCCGGATCACCCGGAGCATCCGGAGCACCGCCCGGACCACGACGGCCAGCGCGGCCACCGTAGCCGCGAGCGCGACCGGCGCCACGACCAGTTGTACCGACCCCATGGACCATCCTCCGGGAACTCACCGGCCGCTGCGCCGGAGTCGCACTCTGACGGAGGCGCAGCGGCCGCGGGAACTGAGGTTTACCGCCCGAGCATAGTGCGGCGGTTACTCATCGGTAACGTGAAGCGCATCGCATGAGGGACGTTTGTCCAACAATTTGTGGACAGGCCCAGGGATAACCGCAGGTCAGCGCCAGCGCGCGAGCAGCACCAGCGCCGAGACCATCGCCCCGAAGCCGATCGCCAGGTTCCAGTAGCGCCAGCTCAAGACGGGGTAGGCCCCCTGGGAAAGGTAGAAGACGACCAGCCAGCCGATGCCCGCGACGATCAGGGAGACCGCGACGATCGGCAACCAGATCCCGCTGGGCTTGCGGGTCACCCGCGTGACGCGGGGCACCACGTCGGTCGGCGGGGTGTAGACCTTCTTCTGGCGTACTCGGGACTTCGGCACGGTGCTCTCCTGCGGGGGAACGTCGATGAACCCTATCGCGCCGCCGCCAGGTGCGTCGAACACTCCGGCTCCGACGGAAGTAATGTTCGCAGCTAGCGTAGCCAGGTTGGGACCCGGGATCGTGACGAAGGGCGGGGACCCGGTGGGACAGGTGGTCATGAATTATCCAGCAGCCTCATGGCGGGCCGCGGTGCACCGCGCCGCCCGGGCGATGCGCCCGCGCAGGTCCGGCCGGTACAACCTGTGGTCGGTGCTGGTGCCCCTGATGGCGCTGCTCGCCGGCCTGCTCTTCTCGATGAGCGCGCACACCGCGAAGGGCACCGCGCTACGCGACGACCGGAACCCCCAGATCTCCAGCCTGATCAGCGACCACCAGCGGCAGATCGACCAGCAGGCCAAGGCCGCCGCGGCGCTGCGCGCCGAGGTGGAGCGCCAGACCGACCTCGCCGGCGGCTCCGACGCCGACATCGCCGAGCAGCAGCGCCGCGCGGACGCCCGGCGAGCCGCCGCCGGCCTCTCCGCGGTCCACGGGCCCGGGCTGACCGTACGGCTGGATGACGCGCCCCGCCGTGCCGACGGTAACCTGCCTCCCAATGTCAGCGCCGACGACCTGGTGGTCCATCAGCAGGACGTGCAGGCCGTGGTCAACGCGTTGTGGGCGGGAGGTGCCGAGGCGATGTCCGTCATGGGGGTACGGATGATCTCCACCAGCGCCGTCCGGTGCGTGGGGAACACCCTGCTGCTCAACGGCCGGGTGTACTCTCCGCCGTTCGTGATCACCGCGATCGGGGACCCGGACCGGATGACCGCCGCGCTCGGCCAGTCCGACGGCGTCCGCGCGTTCCGGACCGCGGCCGCCACGCTCGGCCTGGGGTACCAGGTCAAACCGGAAGGGGATGTGACCGTGCCGGCCTTCGACGGGTCCACCGCGCTGCAGTACGCCCAAGGGTCCGACTGACCGGTGATGAATGCGATCCTGCGCGGCACGACCCGCGTCATCGGCGAGTTACTGATCACCCTCGGGGTGGTCGTCCTGCTCTTCGCGGCCTACGAGGTCTACGGCAAGACCGCGATGATCAATGACCATCAGCATGCGCTGGACGACCAGCTCAGCCAGGCGTGGGGCGCTCCGCCGCTCGGCGGGGCACCGTCGCCCGGCCCGTCGGCGGGTCCCACGCCCGGCGGCGCCGCGCTCGCCCCGCCGCCCGGCAACGCGATCGGCCGGCTGTACCTGCCCCGGCTGCGCCTGCAGTGGGTGGTGGTCGAGGGGGTGGCGCCCAGGGACATCCGGTACGCCCCGGGGCACTACCCGGGCACCGCGCTGCCCGGCCAGACCGGCAACTTCTCCGTCGCCGGGCACCGCACCATCGGCATCTTCTGGGACCTCGACCGGCTCCGGTCCGGCGACTACGCGGTCGTGGAGACCCGCACCGGCTGGTTCGTGTACCAGGTCATCATCACCGAGGTGGTGTCGCCGCACGCGATCCAGGTGATCGCCCCGATGCCCGACCGGCCCGGCGTACCGGCCGATGCCGCCTACCTCACGCTGACCACGTGCAACCCGAAGTACAACAACTACCAGCGACTGGTGGTCCACGCGCGCCTGGTCGGGCACACGCCGCACGACCAGCGCCCGGCCGAGTTGGGAGCCTGACGTGTACGGCTGGATCTGGCGCCACCTCCCGTTCGGTACCGCCGGCCGCACCGTCACCACGGTGCTGCTGGTCGTCGGCGTGCTCACGCTGCTGTGGTACGTGGTCTTCCCGGCGGTCGATCCGCTGCTGCCGTTCTCCGACGTGCGGGTCAGCCAGTGACCAGCCGTCCACACGGCCGGACGTCGACCGCTACGATCGCCGGGTGCGCATCCTCGTCGTCGACAACTACGACTCGTTCGTCTACAACCTGGTGCAGTACCTCGGCCAGCTCGGGGTGGACTGCGACGTGCGGCGCAACGACGAGATCCCGGTCGCCGAGGTGGGCCGGCTCGACCCGGCCGGAGTGCTGCTCTCCCCCGGACCGGGTACCCCGCAGCGGGCCGGGATCTGCCTCGCGCTGATCAGCGAGTACGCCGGACGGTTGCCCATCTTCGGCGTGTGCCTCGGGCACCAGGCGATCGGCGCCGCCTACGGGGGTACCGTCAGCCGGGCGCCGGAGCTCCTGCACGGCAAGACGTCGCAGGTGCACCATGCGGCCGCCGGGGTGCTGGCCGGGCTGCCCGACCCGTTCACCGCCACCCGGTACCACTCGCTCGCGGTCGTCGAGGACACGCTGCCGGACGAGATCGAGGTCACCGGCCGCACCGGGTCCGGCATCGTGATGGCGATGCGGCACCGCACCCTGCCGGTCGAGGGGGTGCAGTTCCACCCGGAGTCGGTACTGACCCAGGGCGGGCACCTGATGCTCGCCAACTGGCTGGCGGTGTGCGGCTATCCGGCGGCCCGGGAGCGCGCGCCGGAGCTGGCCGCGGAGGTCGAGTCCCGGCGGCTGGCGGCCTTCGCCGCCTGACCCGGCCCGCCTGGGCCGCCGGCGCACCGCGCGGCCAGCACCGGCGCCGCGCGGTCAGCCGGCGGAGGGCGTGGGCGTCGGGGACTTGGACGTCGGCGGTACGGACGTCGGCGCGTTCTGCGCACCGACCTGGATGGTGACCCGGTCGCTGAGCTTGGTCAGCGTACCGGCCGACGGCGTGGTGAGGATCGCCTTCCCGGCGAAGCCGGCGGGCGGGTCGTTGTTGATGGCCGTGCCCACGTTGGTGAACCCCGCATCGGTCAGCTTGGCCTTTGCCGCGACGGGATCCAGGCCGCGCACGTCGGGGATCTTGGCCTCGTTGCCCCTGGAGAGGTAGACGGTGACCGGCGAACCCTTCGGGAGCACGCTGCCCTCACGCGGCTCGACCTGGATCACCTTGTCCTTCTGGTCGAGGGGCCCGTCGATGGTCTGCACGTTGGGAGTCAGCTGGCGATCCCGGATCGCCTTCTCCGCCTGGGCGCGGTCCATGCCGAGCAACGGCGGGACGCTGGTGGTGTCCTGGCCGCCGCAGATGCTGTAGCTGACCGTCTTGCCCTGTTCGAGCTGGACGCCGGCCTTGGGATCCTGGTCGAACACCCGGTCCCTGGTGCAGTTGTCGTGCAGCACCACACTGCCCTTGCCGGTGAGCTTCGCGTCGGCCAGCCGGGCGTCCGCCTCCGCCTGGGTCGCGCCGATCAACGACGGTACCTGTGACATCTGCGGCTTGCCGGCCAGGTATAGGCCGGCACCGAGCGCGATGACCGCGAGCACGCCCAGGACGGAGAGCGCGACCACGACCCAGGTGGAGGTCCGGCGGCGCGGCGGCGCGCCGACCCGCGCCATGGTGCCGGTCGGCCGGGCGCCCGCCACCCGGGGCGGGCGCGGCGGGAGGGGTGGCGCCTCCATCCCGCGCAGGACCGGTGTGGCGAGCACCGGCCGGCCGTTGGCCGCGCGCAGCACGTCGGCGCGCATCTCCGCGGCGCTCTGGTACCGGTTGACCCGGTTTTTCGCCAGCGCCTTGAGCACGACCGCGTCGACGTCGGGCGCGACGTCGCGGTTGGCGTCGCTCGGCGGCCGGGGATCCTCCCGGACGTGCTGGTACGCCACTGAGACGGGGTTGTCGCCGACGAACGGTGGCTGGCCGGTGAGCAGCTCGTAGAGCACGCAACCGGTGGCGTACACGTCGGAGCGGGCGTCGACCGCCTCGCCGCGCGCCTGCTCCGGCGACAGGTACTGGGCCGTACCGATGACCGCGCTGGTCTGCGTCATCGTCGTGGCACCGCTGGCCAGCGCCCGAGCGATGCCGAAGTCCATCACCTTGACCTGGCCGGTCGGGGTGAGCATCACGTTGCCCGGCTTGATGTCCCGGTGGATGATCCCGTGCCGGTGGCTGAACTCCAGCGCCGCGCAGATGTCGCCGGTGATCTCCAGGGCCCGGCGGGGCATCAGCCGCCGCTCGGCGCCGAGCACCTCCTTGAGCGTGCGCCCGTTGACGAACTCCATGACGATGTAGGGGATGGTCTCCCCGGTGGGTGCGGTCTCCTCGCCGGTGTCGTAGACCGCGACGATCGCCGGGTGGTTCAGGGAGGCGGCGTTCTGCGCCTCCCGCCGGAACCGGATCTGGAAGGTCTCGTCGCGCGCGAGGTCGGTGCGCAGCGTCTTGATCGCCACGTCCCGACCGAGCCGCAGGTCGCGACCGCGGTGCACCTCGGCCATTCCGCCGTAGCCCAGCAGCTCGCCGACCTGGTACCTGCCCCCGAGCAGGCGGCCCGCACTCATTTCGTCCGTCGTCCTTCGGTCGTCGCTATCCGGCGTACCTTAGCGTCCATCCGGTCAGTTCGTTCCCGGCAGGCCCGTGCCCGAGGTCGGGCAGCCGATGCCCCCGCCAATGCCCGTGGAACAAGAGGCGGACACCCCACCGCCCCCGTTACCGCTTCCGTTGCCCCCGCCGTTGCCATTTCCGTTGCCTCCGCCGCCGTTGTCCGCGCTGGGTGAAACGGCCGGCGCGTTGCCGGACTGCCCGTTTCCTACTTGGACGGTGATGGTCGCCCCCTTGGGCGCCTCGCACGGGGTAACTTTGACCACCCTGTTACGTGGGCCGGGGACGTCTTCCCGCTTCACCGTGAACCCCTGTTTCTCCAGGTAGTCCCGGGTCTGGTCGAACGTCGGGCCCTTCGGCACCACCTCGCACCGTGCGCTGACCAACGGGCCGGTCAGGGTGGGCCGCGGGGTCGCGCTGCTCTTCGCGGCGGTCGGGGTCGTGCCGCCCGCCGCCGGGCTCTTGCCGCCGCCCTGGGTCAGCGCCCAGACGGTAACCACGCCACCGAGCAGCACCAGCACACCGACCAGCACGCCGAGAATGATCAGCGGGGCGCGCCCGCCGAACAGCCCGCCAGGACGGGGTGGCTGCCCCGGGAGGTAGCCGGTCTCCGGACGCGGTGGCGGAGGCGGCGGTACCGAGGCCGCGCCGCGGTGGTACCCGCTGCCGCCTGGGCCGGGGGGACCGCTCGTCGGGCCGCCAGGCATCCCGGGCGAGGTGGGGAACGCCGGCATCACCCGGGTGCCGCCGGGAACGTTGGTGGGCGGGCGCGGTACCGCGCCGGTACCCGTCGGGCCGGGCGAGGACGGCGCCGCCATCGGCGCTCCCGACACCGGCACGCCGGACGGCCCGACCGCCGTACCGGTGGCGGCGAGGCCCGCTCCGGTATGCCGGGCCACGTGGCCGAGCGCGGCCGCGGTCTCGTACCGGGCGGCCGGGTCCTTGGACATGGCCTTCTCGACCACCTGGCGCACGGCGGGCGGGATGTCGCCCGGCAGCCGCGCCGGCTGGTCGCGCACATGCCGCATGGCGATTTCGAGCGGGTTCTCGCCCTCGAACGGGCGCCGCCCGGCCAGGCACTGGTAGGCCACCACGCCGAGGGCGTAGATGTCCGACAGCGGCGTGGCGACCGCCCCGCTGGCCTGCTCCGGTGAGATGTACGAGGCGGTACCGAGGACCGCGCCGGCCTGGGTAAGCTGCCCCACGGCGGCCGAGCGGGCGATGCCGAAGTCGGTGAGCACCAGCGTGCCGTTGGGGCGGACGAGCAGGTTGCCCGGCTTCACGTCGCGGTGCACGATGCCCTTCTCGTGGGCGGCGTGCAGCGCGTCGGCCGCCTGCGCGACCAACGCCATCGTGCGGGCGGGGGTGAGCCGGCCGACCCGGGAGAGGGTGCGGGACAGCGCGTCGCCCTCCACGTACTCCATGACGAGGTAGGCCCCGGCCGCCGGGTCGGAGCCGTAGTCATAGACGTCGACCACACCGGGATGGTTGATGGTGGCCATCGTGCGCGCCTCGCCCCGGAAGCGCTCGGCGAAGCCGGGCTCCTCCAGCAGCGAGGGCAGCAGGATCTTCACCGCGACGGTCCGGCCGAGCACCTCGTCGGTACCCCGCCATACGTCGCCCATGCCGCCGCTGGCGATGCGCTCGACGAGCTTGTACCGCCCGCCCAGTACCGTTCCGCCGGTCACCATCTCGACCACCTCGGGTTCACTTGAGCCCCCGGTCGGTGATCACGGTCTTCATCACGTCGCCGCCGATCCGGCTGGCTTCGGCGCTGCCGCCCGGCCCGGCGTTCTGCAAGAAGACCGCGACCGCGCAGATCGGTTGGCCGTCCTTCATGACGAACCCAATGAACCAGCCGTGGTCTCCGCTTGCCTCACCGTTCTGTGCCGTTCCGGTCTTGCCGCCGACCTGGAAACCGCTGATCTTGGCTTTGGTGGCCGTGCCCCGGTCGACCACGCTGACCATCATCTCCTGCATCTGCCCGGCGACCTGGCGGCTGATCGGCTGCCGCAGCACCTTGGGCTTGGTGTCGTCGGTCGTGGTCAGGTCGGGTGCCTGATGCTTCTGGACCAGGTACGGGCGCATCTGGTCGCCGCCGTTGGCGACCGTCGCCGCGATCAGCGCCATCTGCAGCGGGGTGGCTACCACGTTCTTCTGGCCGATGCTGGACTGGGCGATGAAGTTGGGGTCGGGCTTGCCGTCGTCGCCGCTCATCGTCCCGGTGTGGCTGGCCGACACGCGCACCGCCCGGTCGTCCTTACCGGCCAGGGTCAACCCGTCATCCTCGAACCCGAACGCCTGCGCCATCGCCTTGATCTTGTCGGCGCCGAGCTTCACGCCGAGCTGCGCGAACCCGGTGTTGCACGACTGGGTGAGCGCCTCGATGAGGGTGACCTGCGGGTCGGGGCAGATCGACGGGTGCGCGTTGCGCATCGTGTAGCCGCCGCCGGGGATGGGCGTGTAGGTCGGCCCGGCCGCGATCTTGGTCTGCGGCGAGTAGTCCCCTTCGGACAGCGCCGCCGCGGAGATGATCACCTTCATCGTCGAGCCGGGCGGGTAGTTGTCCTGGATGGCCCGGTTGAGCAGCGGCTTGCCGGGGTCCTGTTCGAGCTGCTTGAACGCCTTGTCCGCCGCCGTCGAGTCGTGCCCGGCGATCTTGTTGGGGTCGTAGCTGGGCGTGGTGGCCATCGCGAGGATCGCGCCGGTCTTCGGGTCCAGCGCCACGATCGCGCCGCTCTTGGCGCCGGTGTTGTTGTGGACCAGGTCGTCGTAGGCCCGCTCCTGGACACCCTTGTTGACCGTGAGCAGGATGTTGCCGCCCGCCGCCTTCTGCCCGGTGAACATCGCCCGCAGGCGCTCGCTGAACAGCGCGTCGGAGTTGCCGGACAGGAAGTCGTCCTCGGCCTTCTCGATGCCGGTGGCCACCCCGTTGACCGGCTTGTACCCGATGACCGGCGCGAACGCGGCCGGGCTGAGCGAGTACTGGCGCAGGTACTTGAGCTGGTCGGTGGTCTCGATGCTCTTGGCCACCGGTACCTGGTCCCGGCCGGCCACGACCGCGATCGTGCCGCGCTGGCGCTGGTACTCGGTGAGCTGGACCCGGCCGTTGTGGTCGTTGTTGCGGTACTCGTCGGCCTTGTAGGCCTGTACCCAGTTGAGGTTGAGGAACAGCAGCGCGAACAGGCCGAGCACGACCACGCCCACCCGACGAAGCTGAGCGTTCACCGCATGACCTCCGTTGCCAGGCCCGCCAGCTTGACCGGGGCGGCACCCCGACTCGTCCCGGTCGTAGCCGGGCGGCGCGACGCGTCGGAGATCCGCAGCAGCACCGCCACCAGCAGCCAGTTGGCCATCAGCGACGAGCCGCCGGAGGACAGGAACGGGGTGGTCTGCCCGGTCAGCGGGATCAGCTTGGTCACCCCGCCCACGATGACGAACACCTGCAACCCGAGGGTGAAGGCCAGCCCGCCGGCCATCAGCTTGCCGAAGGAGTCGCGCACCGCGATGGCGGCCCGGAGCCCGCGCTCGGCGATGACCAGGTAGACCATCAACAGCGCGGTGAGCCCGAACAGCCCGATCTCCTCGCCGAGCCCGGCGAAGACGAAGTCGTTGTAGACGGCCGGTACCAGGTGGGGGTAGCCGCCGCCGGGCCCGGACCCGAACAGCCCACCGGTACCGAGCCCGAGCAGCGACTGGACGAGCTGGTACCCCCTGTTGTTGGGGTCGGCGAAGGGGTCCAGCCAGACCCCGACCCGCTGGTAGAAGTTGGCGAACGGCCCGCCCACCACGGCGCCCAGGAAGTACGCCGCGGACGCGCCGCCGAAGAAGAGCAGCAGACCGATGATCAGCCAGCTCACCCGCTCGGTGGCGATGTAGAGGGTGACCACGAACATGCCGAAGTAGAGCAACGAGGTGCCCAGGTCCTTCTCGAAGACCAGGACCATCAGGCTCATCACCCAGACCAGCAGGACCGGCCCCAGGTCCCGCCCGCGCGGGAAGTCGATGCCGAGGAAGCGGCGGCTGGCCAGGGAGAGCACCTCGCGCTTGCGGACCAGGTAGTACGCGAAGAAGGAGAGCACCAGCAGCTTGGCGAACTCCCCCGGCTGGATCTGGAAGAAGCCGCCGAACCGGATCCACAGCTTGGCGCCGTTGACCTCGGACAGGCTGCTGGGCAGCACCGCCGGGATCATCATCAGCACCAGCCCCGCCAGGCCCAGCGTGTAGGCGTACCGGGAGAGCGTGCGGTGGTCGCGGATGATGATCAGGCCGACGGTGGCCATGACGATCGCCGCGATCGTCCAGATGAGCTGCTTGAACGCGATGCCGCCGAAGTCGACGAAGTCGGGGTGGTACTCCAGGTCGGGCATCTTCGGGTCGAGGTCGACCCGGCGCAGGAACACCACCCCGAGCCCGTTGAGCAGCGCCACCGCGGGCAGGATCGCCGGGTCGGCGTACGGGGTGAGGAACCGCACCGCCGCGTGCGCGGCCAGGAACACCAGGGTGAGCAGCAGCGGCGGCAGCCAGAACCGGCCCAGGTGCCGGTTGACCCCGTACTCCACCGCCGCCGCGTAGGCGGTCACGACGCCCATCGCGAGCAGCAGCAGGGCCAGCTCCGTGTTGCGCCGCGTCGGCGTGCGGATCCCCACCGCCGCGCTGAACGCGGTCGGGGAGGCGGGGGGCGCGGCGGGCGCGGTCACGGCTTTCGATCCTCGGCTAATGGGCTAACACGGGGATCCGCTGGGCGACGGGGAGGCGGTGCCGCCCGGCGAGGCGGTGGTACCCGGCACCGTCGTCGCGGACAGCGAGGGGGTCGTGGGGCTGGCGGTCGATGGCTCGGTGGCCGACGTGGTCGGCGACGGGGAGGCCGTGGTCGAGGCGCTGCCCGACGGGCTCGCGGGGCAGCTCGGGTGGATCATGTTGCCGTTGACGGGGTTGATCAGCTCGCGGTACTTCTGCTCGGCGTCGGACTCGCTGGTGGCGGAGATGCCCTTGCGGACCCGGTCCTGGGCCACCTTCGTCAGCTCGTCGAGCGTGACCGACTCGGTGTGGTCGACCCGGGACAGGTGCAGGCCGGCGATCTGGCCGGGGATGCCCTGGTAGACCGCGACGACGCCCTCGGGGGTGGCCCCGACGTAGTACTGCCGCTGGCTCCACGACCACATGTACCAGACGCCGCCGCCCAGCAGCGCGACCAGCCCGACCAGAAGGGCGGTGGTGCGCAGCGGGTGCCGGCGGGGACGCTCGGTGGCCTCCTCGTCGGGGGCTTCGGGGACGGCGGTGCGCGGCGCATGTAAGGCCGAGGCGCGCGAGGCCGGCGTCGACTCCTCGACCGCGGAGACCATCCCCCGGTCGCGCGCGGCGGCGCCGCCGACGACCGGCCGCTGCTCGACGATGTCCTGGTCGGTCACGTCCGCGACGATCACCGTGACGTTGTCCGGCCCACCGCCCCGCAGGGCGAGCTGGACCAGCCGGTCGACGCACTGGCCGGGGTCGACGTACTCGCGCAGCGTCTGCCCGATCGTCTCGGCGCTGACCACGCCGGACAGGCCGTCGCTGCAGATCAGGTACCGGTCGCCGGGCAGCGCCTGGCGGACCGAGTACTCCGGGTCGATGTCGCGGCCGTCGAGCGCGCGGGTCAGCAGGGAGCGCTGTGGATGGCTGCTGGCCTCCTCGGCGCTGATCCGGCCCTCGTCGACGAGCATCTGCACGTAGGTGTCGTCCTTGGTGACCTGGACGAAGTCGCCGTCGCGCAGCAGGTAGGCGCGCGAGTCGCCGACGTGCACCATGCCGAACTTGGTGCCGGAGAACAGCATCGCGGTCAGCGTGGTGCCCATGCCCTCCAGCGCGGGGTTGACGTCGACCGCGTCGCGCAGCTGCTGGTTGGCCGTCTCCACGGCCGAGCGCAGGGCGTCGACCAGGGCGTCGCCGGGCACGTCCTCGTCGAGCGGGGCCATCGCGGCGATGACGACGTTGCTGGCCACGTCGCCGGCGGCCATGCCGCCCATGCCGTCGGCGACGGCGAGCAGCCGTGGCCCGGCGTAGACGGAGTCCTGGTTACCGTCACGGATCAGGCCGCGGTCGCTTCGGGCCGCATAGCGCATCGTCAGGGTCATGGGCGCAACTCAAGGGCCGTGCGGCCGATCCGGATCGGCACGCCGAGGGGTACGGAGGTGGGACCGCTGACCTTGGTCCGGTCGAGGTAGGTCCCGTTGGTCGAACCTAGGTCCTCCAGCAGCCACTGCCCGGCCCGGGGTACCAGCCGGGCATGCCGGGCCGACGCGTAGTCGTCGGTGATCACCAGGGTCGAGTCCTCCGCACGGCCGATCGTGATGGGCTGCTCGCCCAGCGTGATCCGGGTACCGGCGAGCGCGCCCGCCGTGACCACGAGCTGGTGCGCAGCACGGCCCTTCTTGACCTTAGCCGGCGCCGTACCCCCGGTCACCGCCCCCACCCCCCGGGGTGCGGCGACCAGCCGGGACCGCGCACCGGCGAAGAGGTCCCGCCGGATCACCCCGACCACCGTGAACACGAAGATCCACAGCAGCACGAGGAACCCGATGCGGGCGACGGTGAGGACCAGTTCCTGGGGCAATGTCGTTAGCCGTCCACTCGGAACGTGAGGGTGGTTGTTCCGAGCTGAATCATGTCACCGGGGTTGAGGGCGACGGCAGATACCCGCTGACCGTTCACCATGGTCCCGTTGGTGGAACCGAGATCGGTCAGGACCACCTGGCTGCCGTCGTAGTCGAGGCGGGCGTGCCGGCGGGAGATGCCGACGTCGGGCAGGCGCAGGTTGGCCTGGTCGCCGCGGCCGATGACGGTGGAGCCGATGGACAGCGGATAGGTGCGGCCGTCGTTGGCGACCAGCCGGACCCCGCGGGCGCCGGGCGGGCCGCTGACCGGCCGGGGCGGCGGCTGCTGCTGGTATCCGCCGGCGGCCTGCTGCTGGTCGTAGGGCGGGTACGCGGGCGGCGGCGGCTGCTCGTAGGAGGGCACCGGCGCGACGTCGCCGCCGGTGTAGACCTCGGCGGTGACCCGGAACATGCCGGTGTCCAGGCCGTCGCCGCGCTCGATCTCCACGATCACGTCGCCGTACACCGTCCAGCCCTGCTCGCCGATGAACTCGGCCTGGGACTGGGCCAGCTCCTGAGCGAGCGCGGCGGCGTAGGGCGCCAACCGGCTGTGATCATATGGTGAAAGATCAATCACGTACCGGTTGGGGACAAGGGTCCGGCCACCGTGCAGGATCGCCTTGTGCGCCTCAGCTTCCCGCTGCATGGCGTTGAGGATCTCCACCGGGTGGACGACCCCCTTGAAGACCTTTGCGAAGGCCCCTTCGACCAGGCCTTCCAGCCGCTTCTCAAAGCGCTGAAGCACACTCACCGGTTCCTCCTCTGGTTCCGAGAACAGATGGTATCCGTATGCCGCACGCGCGCACGCACACCGATCGGCCGGACCCCGTGCTACTCTTCGCGGGCGCCGCGCCGGATCCCCTTCGCGGGGTGCCCACACGGGGTGATATCGTTCCCCTCGCTCCCTGCCGGAGCGGTCACTCGGGGAAGTGGCGGAATGGCAGACGCGCACGGTTCAGGTCCGTGTGCCCGTAAGGGCGTGAGGGTTCAACTCCCTCCTTCCCCACCGTACGACGCAAGGCCCGGTCGACCGACCGGGCCTTCATCATCGGGCCTGGTCATGATCGACACGACGTGCCCAATTCACCGATTCCACGACACGCCGGGCCCGGGGGCGGCGCCCCGTAATCTGGGCCCGCCAGGATAGAGCCCGCGAACGATGGAGCCACCGAGGAGAGCCCGTGCCCCTGCCTGCTCTGCGCCGTGTCCGTTGGGCCGTCCGCGCCACCTTGACCCTCGGCGTCGCCGCGTCGGTGGCCGCCAACATCCTGCACGCCCGGCCGAACCCGATCAGCCAGGCGATCGCCGCCTGGCCGCCGCTGGCGCTGCTGTTGACGGTCGAGCTGATCTCCCGGGTACCGATGCATCGGCGGCTGCTGGCCGCGGCCCGGCTGGCCGCCACGGCCGGGATCGCCGCGATCGCCGCCTGGGTCTCCTACTGGCACATGGCCGGCGTGGCCGCGAAATACGGCGAGAGCGCGAGCTCGGCCTATCTCCTTCCGCTGTCCGTCGACGGCTTGATCATCGTGGGCTCGGTGAGCCTGGTGGAGCTGGCCGGCCGGATCCGCGGGATCGAGACGGCCGCGGCGGCGGAGCGGACCGCCCGGGAGGCGGCCGAGCGGACCGAGCGGACCGAGCGGGAGGCCGCCGAACGCCTGGCCTTGGCCGTGGCCGCGGTCGAGCCGCCGGCGCCGGTCGAGCCGGCCGCACCGGTCGAGGCGGCTCCCATCCCGGGCAGCCGGCGCGCGGCGACGAAGGCAGCGAAGGCAGCCCCCAAGGCCCCGGCCAGGGCGGCGTCGCGGGGCCCGGCGAGCAAGGCCACCCCGACCAAGTCCGGGACCCGGGCCACCCCGCCCCGCCAGCGCCGCCCGGCCGCCGAGACGGCCGCGCTCGCCGAGGCGATCGAGGCCACCCACCCCGACATCAGCAAGTCCGAACTCGCCCGCCAGCTCGGCATCAGCGTCGGGCGGCTGGCCAGCGTCCGGCGGGCGATGCGGGACAACCAGCCGGCCCGGGAGCTGGAGCCCGCCGCCTGATCGCGCCCCTGAGTCCGCCGAGCCCGGCGCGGCTATGCTCCATGGGACCCGGTCTCCCAGCCTGAGGAGCTCATCGCGTGACTGTCGCCATCATCACCGGCTCTGCTGGGCTGATCGGATCCGAGGCGGTACGCCACTTCGCCGGGTTGGGCCTCGACATCGTGGGCATCGACAACGACATGCGGGCCCAGTTCTTCGGGCCGGAGGCGTCCACCGCGTGGAACGTGCTCCGGCTGACCAGCGAGCTCGGCGACGGGTACACCCACCATGACGTGGACATCCGCGACCGCGCCGCGCTGGCGGAGATCTTCACCCGGTACGGCCGCGACGTCGCGGTGGTCATCCACACCGCCGCCCAGCCGTCGCACGACTGGGCGGTGCGCGACCCGTTCACCGACTTCGACGTCAACGCGGTGGGCACGCTCAACGTGCTGCAGAACGTGCGCGACCACTGCATCGACGCGCCGGTGATCCACTGCTCGACCAACAAGGTGTACGGCGACCGCCCCAACACGCTGCCGCTGGTCGAGCTGGAAACCCGCTGGGAGATCGAGCCGGGGCACCCGTACGAGCAGGGCATCCGCGAGGACATGCCGATCGACCACTGCCTGCACTCGGTCTTCGGCGCCTCGAAGGTCGCCGCCGACGTGATGGCGCAGGAGTACGGCCGCTACTTCGGCATGCGCACCGCGTGCTTCCGGGGCGGCACGCTGACCGGGCCGGCGCACGCGGCGACCGAGCTGCACGGCTTCCTGGGTTACGTGATGCGGTGCAACATGGAGCGGCGCACGTACAAGATCTTCGGGTACAAGGGCAAGATGGTCCGCGACGCGATCCACAGCCACGACGTGGTGGCGGCCTTCGAGGCGTACTTCCGTGACCCGCGGCAGGCGGCCGTCTACAACCTCGGCGGCGGGCGGCGCTCCAACTGCTCGCACCTGGAGGCGTTCGCGCTCGCCGAGCAGATCACCGGAATCGAGATGGTCACCGAATACCACGAGGCCAACCGGATCGGCGACCACCAGTGGTACATCGGCTCCAACGCCGCGTTCGAGCAGGACTACCCGGACTGGAAGCAGGCGTACGACGTTCCCATGATCATGCACGAGATCTACGAGGCCAACGTCGACCGCTGGGTACCGCGCGCGTGAAACACAGCGTGCTGGGCGTGCTCGTCGACGCGACCACCTACGACCAGGCGGCCGAGGCGGTACTCGCCGCGGCGCGGGAGAGCCGGCCGTTCGCGCTCACCGCGCTGGCCGTGCACGGCGTGATGACCGGGGTGCAGGACAAGGCGCACGCCGCCCGGCTGAACTCCTTCGACCTCGTCACACCCGACGGGCAGCCGGTGCGCTGGGCACTCAACTCGCTCTACGGCGCGGCGCTTTCCGATCGGGTGTACGGGCCGACGCTGACGCTGCGCGTGCTGGCCGGCGCCGCCGCCGAGGGGCTGCCGGTCTACCTCTACGGCTCCACCGACGAGGTGCTCGACCGGCTGGTGTCCCGGCTGCAGGAGACCTTCCCGGCGCTGAAGGTCGCCGGGCGGGAACCGTCGAAGTTCCGCGCCGCCCATCCCGGCGAGGACGTGGAGATCGCCGAGCGGATCAAGGCCTCCGGCGCGCGCATCGTGCTCGTCGGGCTCGGCTGCCCGCGCCAGGAGGTGTTCGCCCACGCGATGCGGCCGCTGCTGCCGATGCCGATCCTCGCGGTGGGCGCCGCCTTCGACTACCACGCCGGGTCGCTGCGCCGGCCGCCGGCGTGGATGCAACGGCACGGGCTGGAGTGGCTGTGGCGGCTCGGCCTGGAACCGGGCCGGCTGTGGAAGCGGTACCTGCTGCTGAACCCGGCCTACCTGGCCCGGCTCGGCGCCCAGAAGACCGGCGTGTGGAAGCCCGTCCCATCGGAACCGACGGCCGAACGCGCGCCGGCGATCCCCGTCTGAGCGGCCGGGACTACGTGAAGGCCTACTTGAAGTGGGACAGGTCCACCCGGCGGCCGATGCCGTGGCGGCGCAACGCCACCTCGGCGGGGACGAGCATGAGGGCCATCGGCACCGCCAGGTACCAGGTGCCGGCCAGGGTCAGCGCGGCCACGTTGAGGACGATCCCGGCGCTGTAGAGCAGAACCAGCGGTACCGCCCACCGGGTACCCCGTGACTGCCGGTTGAACGCGGCGAGCAGCCCGAACGCACCCGTTGACATGGCCAGCGTCCCCACGGCGCAGATCAGAAAAACGACAGTTTCACGGGTGCTCATGGGCTCTCCTCGGGCGGACGGGCCGGGCGGGGCGGGCGCGGGCAACGCCCGCCAGGTTAAAACGGGTCAAGGTCATCGACATCAACCGATCAGCCGAGGATCGGCGCCAAACCGGCGAGACGTTCGCGGGTGCCCTCGCCGCACAGAGCCCCGGCGAGCCCGGCCTGATACGCGTCGGCCGCGCCGACTCCGAGTCGTTCCGCCAGCTCGTACTCGCGACCGAGGTCGGTGCCGAACATCGCCGGGTCGTCGGTGCTGATCGAGCACAGTACGCCCGCCGCGCGCAGCGCCGGCAACGGATGCGCGGCCAGGTCGGTCACCACCCGGGTCCGCAGGTTGGACGTCGGGCACACGTCGAGCACGATCCCCCGCCCGGCCAGCTCGGCCAGCAGCTCCGGCGAGTCGACCGCGCGGATGCCGTGCCGGATCCGGTCCGCGCCGAGGTCCAGTGCCTCGCGGATGGATTCCACCCCGGCCCCCTCCCCGGCGTGCGGGACGAAGCCCAGCCCACCGTCGCGGGCGATGGCCACCGCGCGGGCATACGGGGCCAGCGGGTACCCCAGCTCGTACCCGCCGATGCCGATCCCGACCACACCCCGGTCGCGGTACCGCACCGAGACCCGCGCGCACTCCTCGGCCAGGTCGATCGGGCAGCCGTTGCGGTAGATGTCCGGGGTGAACCGCACGGTCACCCCGAACCGCTCGTACGCCTCGACGGCTCCGTCGGTGTACCCGCTGTAGATCACGTCCCAGTCCAGTCCCGCGACCAGTACCCGCTCCGGCGGCGAGAAGATCGCCTCCAGGTACACCGCGCCGAACCCGGCGGCCTCCTCGGCGTAGTCCACCACCACCTGCCGGAAGTCCTCGGCCGTGCGCAGGCAGTTGGTGGTCATCACCCACGTGTCGATGAAGTGCTTGAAGTCCCGGAACTCGTACAGCCGGGTCAGCTCCTCGACCGTACCGGCGGGCAGCGGTACCCCGTTGCGCCGCGCGATCGTCAGCAGCGTGGCGGGGCGGATGGAGCCTTCGAGATGGACGTGCAGTTCGATCTTCGCGGACACCATGCCGACCAGCTTGACAGAACCGTCAGCGGCGCGGGTTTCCGTGTGCCGTGCTGCACATTGGTGACGCCGGGGCGGGAAGAGATCGCCCACCGGCGACGGTACGGGGTCGGCGGGCAACCGGCCGACCCCGTCGCCGACTGAGCCTTACTTACAGGTCGAACTCGCCATCTTTGGCCCCGCCGACGAAGGCGTCCCACTCGGCCTGGGTGAACAGCAGCACGGGACCCTCCGGGTGCTTCGAGTCACGTACGGCGATCGCCTCGTCGACGAACGCGACCTCGACGCAGTTGTCCGAGTACGGACCGCTGATCGAGCTCTTGCGCCACACGGCCCGGCGCAGGTCGACTCTTAGCCCCTTGGTCTCCACTACTTCCATCTACAGCTCCTTTACCCGTGCGGCGAGAAACGCGACCGACTCGTCGGGGGGAAGTGCGCTCGCCCGCAGATGATCAAAAATGAAGTGGAACCGCCGCAGTTCCTCGTCTTTTTCGAGAAACAGGCCTCCGGCGGCGTTGGCGGCGAACACCACGTCCGGGTCGGCCGGTTCCTCGTAACCGAGGATCGCGAACGACCCGTCCATCCCCGCGTGCGCGCCGACCGCGAACGGTAACACCTGGACAGTCACGTTCGGCAGTCCCGAAACCATCACAAGATGATCGAGTTGCCGTCGCATCACTGCGTGACCACCTACGGAGCGGTTGAAGACCGCTTCGTCCAACACCACCCAGAGTCGGAGCGGATCACTCTGGGTAATCAACGACTGTCGGGCCATCCGGACGTGGACCCGCCGGTCTGTCTCTGCGTCACTGATGTCCGGCCGCGCCCGCCGGATCATCGCCCGGGCGTACTCATCGACCTGGAGCAGCCCGGGCACGACCTGCCCCTCGTAGGCCCGGATCTCCGACGCGGCCGCCTCCAGGCCCACGTAGGCGCTGGTCAGCACCGTGCCGTACAGGTGCCACCAGCCCTTCTGGCGGGCCTCCCGGGCGACCTGGACGAGATCCTCGGCCGGCGCGCCGTCCACGCCGTACACGGCGAGAATGTCCCGTACGTCCCGGGGGGTGGCCCCGGTGTGGCCGGTCTCGATCCGGGAGATTTTCGAGGAGCTGCATTCCAGCCGCTCGGCGACCGCGTCGATGGTGATCCCGGCGGACTCGCGCAACCGGCGTAGCTCAAGACCCAGCCGGCGACGGCGTACCGTCGGGCTGCGCCGGGTGGTCACACTTCACCTCCCGCCCTGAACGGCTGGGCGACGGACGGGCTGAATTCGCGGTAGTTGCTCAAGTTTGCCGGTACGGCGGGCGGCCCGGCAAGGCGTCACGCGGACACCCGAGCGCGAATAGGGGAAATCCCTACATGCAACTTGCATTGATCATTGTCATCATGCGATCGTTCCGTAGGCAGGGAACGGAGTTGATCATGCTACCGCGGTCCGGTGATGTGCTACGGGTGACCCGGGCGGCGAGCGTGCAGTTCACGACGCCGATCCTGTTCCGGGTCATCCGCGTTCATGACTGGTCCACCTACAACGGCTGGGCCTGGCTCGACGGGTACGAGCTCAACGGCGTCGGCGACGCGGTCGAACGCCGGTCCATCTTCGTCCAGCTCGACGGGTTGCAGCCAGCCCAGCTCGCCCACCCGGGACACAACAACCGGCACCGGACGCCGTTGGCGCGCAGTGGGGTATCCACGCGCGGCTGAGCGGCTCAGGTCTCGGGGGACGGGCTGGGCGACGACGGGGACGGCGAGGGCGGCGGCGCGGTCGCCACGAAGAGCGTGACCTCGGTACCGGCGGGCACCGGTGTGGTGGCCGGTGGATCGGTGTCGATGACGGTACCGGCGGGGAACTCGGTGCTGGGCCGCGTGACCACCTTCCAGTTGAGCCCCTGGCTCTGCAGGATCTGCTGCGCGTCGGTGAGGGAGACGCCGCGCAGGGACGGCACGGGCACCAACACCACGGTCGGCGTAGGCGAAGCGCTGGCGGTACGGCTCGGGGACGGGCTGGGCGACGGCGAGCTCGGCGTGGGGCTCGGCGACGCCGACGGGGCCGGCGTGGCCGGGTTGCGGGTGGCGATCCACAGGCCGAGCCCGATGAGCCCGATCAGGACCAGGATCGCCACCCCGATGACGATCGGCGCCCACCACGTACGCGGCTCCTGGTCGGGTACCCACTGCGGTTCCGGGGCCGGCTGGCGCGGACCGCCCACCGGCACGCCGGCCCGGGCCGACCACGTGGCCGGCGCCGGCGGGGGCTCGGTGGCCGGAGGCAGCACCGCCGTCTCGTCGGCGGCCGGACGCGGGAACTCGGCGGTCTCCCCGCCGGACCGGGGGTCCGGCGGGGCGGGCGCGTCGCCCTCGGCGGGCGGCTCTTCGGGGTGGGGCTGCTGCTCGTCGGCCACGCAACCATGACATCACGAGCGCGCTCGCGACCGGGGTCGCAGGTGTGTCCGAAGCGGCGGTCCCCCGCTGTCGACGCCAGCCGCTATCCTCCCGGGCATGGCCGCACGTGGCTGGGGAGGTTCGATCGCGCTCGCGGTCGGCATCGGCGCGGGCGCCGCGGCCGCGCAGCTCGGCGTCGCCTACGGGCTGGGCATCATGACCTGGCCCGAAGGCACCGATCCGGCCGGCGAACGGGCCTGGCTGGCCAGCCTCGCATGGACCGCCTGGATCGCGGCCACCTCCACGGTGCTCGGCGCGGTCATCGCCGACCGGCTCTCCGCCGGGCAGCCCGGGGCCGCACCACCCCGGCGGCGCCCCGGCCCGCACGGGCAGGTACCCCCAGGCACGGTCGCCACCACGGCCTGGCGCCTGGTGATCGCGCTGACCGCGGCCTTCGGCGGGCTGCTGACCGTCGCGCTCGTGGCGGTACCCGCCCGGGCGGCGCACCGGCCGACCACGCTCGCGCCGCAGATGATCGCCGGCGGGTACGCGCTCATCGGCGTGGCGGTCGGCGCGGTCGTGGCCATCGCCGCCCTGTCCGCCCGCGCGATCGCCGCCAACACGGTCATCACGACGGCCTACGTGTGGGCGCTCGCGGTCGGCTCGGTGATCTCCGGGTTCGCCGCCCACCGCGAGCTGAGCACCGCGCAGCTCGGCGGCTGGCGGTTCGGGTCCGGGCATTTCCTGCGGGAGACCTACTCGCTGCCCGGTGGGGTACTGATGATGGGGGCCGCGCTGCTCATCGGGGTGGCGGCCGCCCTGCCGGCCCTGCGGCGCGGCGACAACCAGGTCGGCGTGGCGATCTCCGGCGCGTTCGGGCCAATGCTGGTCTCCGCCGCCTACTTCCTCGCCGCGCCCCGGCTCACCGGGGTCCAGGCCGACGAGCAGCTCTCCGCCTACCTGATCGCGCCGTACGCGGTGATCGCCGGGTTGGTCGGCTCGGTCCTGCTGGTCGGGCTCGCGGCACAGCGCAGCCAGCGGCTGGCCGCGGCAGCGGCCGCACGGTCGGCGGCGGCCGCGGCTACGGCCGGCACCGAGGGCCAAGCCGTCGGGCCGGCCGCGGAGCCGCTGCCCGACGACGCGTACGCGCCGGCGCGCGCCTACCGGTCGGACGAGGAGTCGGGCCTGGTCACCACGCCCGGCCCGGCACCGCTGTGGCCCACCTCGCCGGCCACGCCGGACAGCTCGACCACGCCGGACAGCTCGGAGGAGGTCACCGAGACCCGTCCGGCGGCCAAGGGCGGCTTCGTCCGGCGGCTCGGCCGCCGCTGACCCGCCTCGGCCGGCGCTGAACCCGCGCCCGGCGGCTAGCCGACCGGCCAGGTGTGCACCGGCTCGTTCGACGGTGAGTACTCGGCGTACAGGCGCAGCATCTCGCGCAGCGCCGCCGGCCGGTCCAGCCCCCGTGCCTCCAGCGCCTCGACGGTGGCGGTCTGCCAGCTCGCCCCGTTGCGCCGGGTCAGGCAGCGCTGCTCGACGACCCCGAGCAGCCGGTCGCGCACGGCCGGGTCGACGTCGAACCGGTTGAGCCCCTCGTGCGCCCACGGCAGCAGCCGCTCCAGGACCAGGTCGGTGGCGTGCAGCTCGCCCAGGCGCGGCCAGTACACCCTCGCCTCCAGCCCGTCGCGCGCGGAGACGTGGAAGTTCTCCTCGGCCTGGCTGAAGGTGAGCTGCGTCCACACCGGACGGTCGGCCTCGGCGAGCGAGCGGACCAGCCCGAAGTAGAACGCGGCGTTGGCGAGCAGGTCCACGACGGTCGGGCCGGCCGGCAGCACCCGGTTCTCCACGCGCAGGTGCGGGCGGCCGTTCATGATGTCGTACACCGGCCGGTTCCAGCGGTAGATGGTGCCGTTGTGCAGGCGCAGCTCGCTCAGCCGGGGTACCCCGCCGCTGTGCATCACCTCGACCGGGTCCTCGTCGGTGGTGATCGGCAGCAGTGGCGGGAAGTAGCGCACGTTCTCCTCGAACAGGTCGAAGATCGAGGTGATCCACCGCTCGCCGAACCACACCCGGGGCCGTACCCCCTGGGCCTTCAGCTCGTCCGGGCGGGTGTCGGTGGCCTGCTCGAAGAGCGCGATCCGGGTCTCCGCCCACAGCCGTTTGCCGAACAGGAACGGCGCGTTGGCCCCGATGGCGACCTGCGGGCCGGCGATGGCCTGGGAGGCGTTCCAGTAGTTCGCGAAGTCCTCCGGCGCGACCTGCAGGTGGAACTGGGTACTGGTGCACGCGGCCTCGGGGGCGATCGAGTCGGCGTGCGACTGCAGCGACTCCACGCCCCGGATGTCCAGCGCGATGTCCTCGCCGCGCGCCGAGACGATCTGCTCGTTGAGCACCCGGTAGCGCGGGTTCTCCGACAGGTTTTCCAGGACCGCGTGCCGCTGGGTCAGCGTCGGCAGGATGCCGATCGTGACCAGCCGCGCCTGGACCAGCTTGGCCCGGTCGCCGGCCCGCGCGAGGCTGGTCCGCAGGTCGTCCTCGTAGTCCTCGAAGCCGTGCTCGGCGATCAGCCGGGGCTTGAGGTTGACCTCCAGGTTGAACTGGCCCAGCTCGGTCTGGAACGACGGGTCGGCCAGGTCGGCCAGGATCTGCGCGTTGCGCATGGCCGGTTCGCCGTCCGGGTCGATGAGGTTGAGCTCCAGCTCCAGCCCGGTCATCGGCCGGTCGGCGTCGAACCGGAAGTCCTTGAGCATCAACGCGAACACGTCCAGGCAGCGGCGGACCTTGTGCCGGTAACGGGTCCGATCCTCGCGGCTGAACGTGGAGCGGGACACGTCTTTGCCCATGGTCCCTTCCCGTTCGAGGCGCGGGTGAGGTTTCGGCCCCAACGTTATTTGGGGTGACGGCGCCGAAGCTAGGGACAAAACAGGCAGGTTATCAGCGCAACGTAAGGACATCTGTGCGTTAAGGTACGACGCGGCCCGGGTGGGTACGCCACCCGGGCCGCGTCGACAGCCGGTTCTACTCGGCCTGGCGGATGGCCTCGCCCTCGATCTCGATCTTCACCTTCTTGCCGACCATGACGCCGCCGGTCTCCAGCGCGACGTTCCAGGTGATCCCGAACGCCTCGCGGTCGATCTCCGCGGTGGCGCTGAAGCCGAACACGTCCTGCCCGTACGGGCTGCGCCCGACGCCCTCCAGCTCGACCTGCAGGTCCACCGGGACCGTCACGTCCTTGATGGTCAGGTCGCCGGTGAGCACGAACTCGTTGCCGTCCCACGACTTCACGCCGGTGCTGCGGTACTCCAGCGTCGGGTGCTTCTCGACGTCGAGGAAGTCCGGGCTCTTCAGGTGCCCGTCGCGCTGTTCCTGGCCGGTGGTGATGCTGGCGGCCTGGATGGTCGCGGTCACCGACGACTGCACCGGGTCCTCGCCGATCACGATCGTCGCGCCGGCCTCGGTGAACTCGCCCCGGACCTTGCTCACCATGAGGTGCCGCGCCACAAAGCCGACCCGCTTGTGGTTGGCGTCGAGCAGGTAGGTGCCGGCGAGGGGGAGCTGGGTCCCCTGGTAGTCGCGCGTGGCCAACGCGGTGGTGTCAGTCATCGAACCCTCCCAGATTTTGTTGATGAGGCAAATATACTCCAAGCAACTAGTGCCGTGTCAACTACTGGTAGAGTGGTGTCGTGCACAGCGAACCGGAGGGCGACGAGCGGATCACGGCGATCGGCCTGTTCGCCGAGGCCTTTCTCGGCGTGTCGGCGCGGCTGGCCGGGCAGGTCGCCGAGCACGGCCTCGCTCCGATCGAGTTCGAGGTGCTGCTGCGCCTGTCCCGCTCGCCGCGCGGGCAGCTGCGGATGACCGACCTGTCCGCGCAGACCAGCCTCACCACAAGTGGCGTCACCCGGGTGATCGACCGGCTGGGACGTGACGGCCTGGTGTGCCGCGAGGCGTGCCCGACCGACCGGCGCAGCTCGTTCGCGGTGATCACGGCGAAGGGCCGCCACCGGATGACGTCGGTGCTGCCCGGGCACCTCGCGCTCATCGAGGAGTGGTTCACCGGCCTGCTGCAGCCCGACGAGCTCGATGCCCTGCTCGGCGCACTGCGCAAGATCCGTGACGCGGTCCGCCCCGACGCGACGGCCGGGGCCGGCGCCCCGGCCCGGGACAACGCACTATCGTCCGGTGGGTGAAGTACGGATTCGTCCTCCCCTGGGGTGACGCGCGTACGGCCGCCGACCTGGCCGCCATCGCCGAGGCGCACGGCTGGGACGGCTTCTTCGTCTGGGAACCGGTCTGGGGCGTCGACGCCTGGGTGGCGCTCGCCGCCGCCGCGATGACCACGTCCCGGATCCGCCTCGGCACGATGCTCACCCCGCTGCCCCGGCGCCGGCCGTGGGACCTGGCCGGGCAGAGCGCGGCGGTGGACAACCTGTCCGGTGGCCGGCTGATCCTCTCGGTCGGGCTCGGCGCGGCCCACGCCGGCTGGCTCGCGTTCGAGCCCGACCCCGGCCGGCGTACCCGGGCGCAGCTACTCGACGAGGGGCTCGACGTGCTGACCGGGCTCTGGGCCGGGCAGCCGTTCGAGTACGAGGGGCGGCACTACCGGATCACCCCGAGCGACTTCATGCCGCCGCCGCCACCGGTGCAGCGGCCGCGGATCCCGATCTGGGTGGTCGGCGGCTGGCCGGCCCGCCGGTCGATGGCCCGGGCCGCGCGCTATGACGGCTGGCTGCCCAACGTGGTGGGCAAGGGCGCGGCCGGGCCGGCCACCCCTGATCAGATCCAGGCCGGGGTCCGGTGGATCCGGGACTTCCGCACGATGGAAGGGCTACCGGTCGACGGGTACGACGTGATCTGCGAGGGGACGACACCCGCCGGGGATGCCGCGGCCGGGGCGGAGGTCGTGCGCCCGTGGCAGGAGGCCGGGGCCACCTGGTGGATCGACGCGGACTGGTCGGTGGCGCGGGAGGCGGTCCGCGACTACGCCGAAGACCGGCTCCGGGCCGGACCGCCGGTCGAAAAATAACCGGCAGGATCACCGGCAGAACAGAGACTGATCACTGACAATCCGGGCGTCTCGCGACGGTTCGGCTAGCACGGGCGAGCTAATGTGCCGCGTGGGGAGGCTCCGGTAACGGGGAGCCGTGCGGGCGGAGAAGGTGGGGAATGACGGGGGACTTCGCCCGTGCGAGGGGACGCGTGCCCTCGTGACGGCCGACGGGTCCGCCGTCACGAGGGCCCAGCGCGGATCAGCCATCCAGTAAGGCCCGCTCGGCGGGGAGGAGCCGGATCCGGCTGCGCGCGCACAGCTCGTCCAGCTCGGCCAGGAGCCGGGCCCGGTGCTCCGGATCGTCGGTACTCGCCGCGGCACCGACCAGCGCCTCGACGACATCACGCACGTCGTGCCGGCCGTTGAGCACCCGTGCCGCCGCGAGGAACCGGTCCAGCGCCGCCGGCCGGTCCCCGGTCGCGCGGGCCAGGTACGCCTCGATGAGCAGGGCCTGCCCGTCCTCGGCCAGGTCCGCCAGTAAGGCCTCGGCGTCGGCGACCCGCCCGGCCTGCGCGAGGGCGAGGCCGACGGTGGCCAGCACGCGCCGGCGGTGCCCCGGGTCGCCCAGCTCCTCGAGCTGCCTGATGGCCCGGTGCCCGGCCGCCACCGCGTCGCTGTACCGACCGTCCAGCCGGGCCAGCTCCGCGAGGTTGGCGTAGGCCAGGGCACGCAGCCGCTCGTCGCCGACGTCGCCGGCCAGCCGCTGGACCGCGGTGAGCCGGCGCCGGGCCGCGGTCAGGTTGCCCAGCCGGATCTCGTGCCAGGTCAGGTTGTTCTGGGCGACGAGCACGTCGCGCGTGCGCCCGTGCCGGGTGGCCAGGGCCAGTGCCGCCGAGCCGTGGTCCCGGGCCGCCTCCGGGTCGCCGGCGGCCTGGTAGAGCGCACAGAGCTGGGCCCGGGCGGCGAGCTGGCCACTGACGTCTCCGTGCCGCTGGAAGGTGGCCAGCGCCGCCTTCACCGCCGGCAGCTCGGCCAGCCGTTCGCCGTGTTCGCCGGCGAGCTGTGCGAGGCCGACCTCGGCCCAGGCCCGTACCGTCGGCTCGGCGTCGGCCGTGGCCGGGTCGTCGAGCAGCCGGCGCAGCCACTCCCGGCCGAGCCGGTCGTGGCCGCGGAAGCGCCACCACCGGGGTAGCACGATGGCCAGCCGCAGTGCCGTGTGCGGATCGTGCTCGGCGGACCAGACCAGCGCGGCCCGCAGGTCGCTGGCCACGTCGGTGAGCCGGGCCGCCGCGGCGGGCAGGGTGCGGCCGACCAGGTCGGGCGCGATCCGGGTGGCGAACCGGGTGAACACCTCGGCGTGCCGGCGCGCCGCGTCGTCCGCCTCGCCTTCGCCCCGCGCCTGCTCCAGGGCGAAGTCCCGGACCATGTCCAGCAGCCGGAACCGCACCGCGCCGGTACCCCGGACGTTGACCAGACCCAGGCCGGTCAGCCGGTCGAGCAGGACCACGATGTCCGGGGACGCGCCGGCCGGCCCGCCGGCGAGCAGCGGCTCGGCCAGCTCGACCGACCAGCGGTTGCGGAACTGGGCCAGCCGGCGCAGCGCCCGGCGCTCGGCCGGTTCCAGCAGGCGGTAGCTGGCCGCGATCGCGTCGCGCAGCGTGGTCACCTCGCCCTGCCGGAGCGGGCGGCCGAGGTCGGCGGCACCACCGAGGTCGAGGACCCGGTCGCCGTACCGGTCGAGGATCTCGGGTACCGCGAGGAGCCGGCCCCGCGCGGCGGCGAGCTCCAGCGCGAGCGGGAGACCGCCGAGGCGGCGGACCAGTTCGGCGACCGCGGCCGCGTCCTCCGGCCCGATCTGCGTGCCGGCGAACTCGCGCAGCCGGTCGAGGAACAGTCGCGCGGCCGGGTACCGGATGATCTCGTCCAGGTCGGTGACCCCGGCCGGCGGCGGCTCCAGCGGGCCGACCGGCCACACGTACTCGCCGGTGATCCGGGTCGGGTGCCGACCGGTGGCGATGATGCGCAGCGCCGGGATCGCGGCCTGCAACCAGCGCAGCGCGGCGGCGGTCGGCTCGGCGGCCCGGTCGACCGCGTCGACCAGCAGCAGCGCCGGGCGGCCGGCGAGCCGGGCGGGCAGCTCACGGATGCGGGGCACGTCGAACACGGTCGCGACGGTGGCCAGGATGTCGGCCTCGGTGGAGACCTCGCTGATCGCGACCCCGGCCACGCCGCCCGGGTGGCGGGGGGCGGCCAGGTGGGCGGCGGTCCAGCCGAGGCTGGTCTTGCCGACACCGGCGACGCCGACCAGGGTGACCAGTGCGGCGTGCCGCAGAGCGGCGTCCAGGCTGGCCAGGTCGGCGTCGCGGCCGACGAGGGGCGGGGCGGGCGGCAGGTTGACCCCGCGGCGCACTTCGAGCATCGCGTCCGTGCCGCCCACGCCCCGCCGCGCCGCGAGGGTGAACTCCAGGCGGTCCGCGCCCTCCAGGTCCAGGGCCGCGACCAGGAGGTCTACTGTGGACCGTTGCGGCCGGGCCCGGCCCCGCTCCAGGTCGCGCAGGGTGCGCACGCCGATGCCGGCCTTAACCGCGAACTCTTCCTGGGTCATCCCCTTGGCTTGCCTGAGCGCCCGCAGCAGCTCGGCGAAAGCGCTGCCTGACGTGCTCGAACCTGCGCCCGGCTCGGGGGACATGACCCGAAGGCTAGGGGCCGATCGTGACGGCGGGGAGCCTCAAGTCAAGGTCACGACCGGCCGGTCGCCGGATCCCGACACTTTGCTCTATAAACCCAGGTCTCTCGAAATGATCATGCGCTGGACCTCCGAGGTGCCCTCGCCGATCTCCAGGACCTTGGCGTCGCGCCAGAACCGCGCGACCGGGTACTCGTTCATGAAGCCGTAACCGCCGTGGATCTGCGTCGCCTCCCGCGCGTTGGTCACCGCGATCTCGCTGGCGTAGAGCTTGGCCATCGCCGCGTACCGCTTGAAGTCCTGCCCAGCGACCAGCCGGGCGGCCGCGTCGTACCAGGCCAGCCGCGCGGTGTGCGCCCGGGTCTCCATGTCGGCCAGCTTGAACGCGATGGCCTGGAAGTCGCCGATCGGCTGGCCGAACGCGTGGCGCTGCTTGGCGTAGGCCAGCGACTCGTCCACACAGCCCTGGGCCAGGCCGGTCGCCATGGCGGCGATCGCGATGCGGCCCTCGTCGAGGGTGTGCAGGAACTGCCCGAAGCCGCGCCCGCGCTGCCCCAGCAGGTTCCCGGCCGGTACCCGGACGTCGTCGAGGTGCAACGGGTGGGTGTCCGAGGCGCACCAGCCGACCTTGGAGTACCCGGGTCCGACGCTGAACCCCGGCGTGCCCGCCGGCACGATGAACGCGGAGATCTCGTCCGGGCCGGTCAGCGCGGTCACCGTGACCAGCGACGTGATCTCGGTGCCGGAGTTGGTGATGAACGCCTTGCTGCCGTTGATCAGCCACTCGCCCGTCGCCGGATCCTGTACGGCGTGGGTCTGGGTGCCACCGGCGTCAGAGCCGAACCCGGGCTCGGTCAGGCCGAACCCGGCCAGCGCCGCACCGGACACGAGCGCGGGCAGCCAGCGGCGCTTCTGCTCCTCGGTGCCATACCGGTAGATCGGCATGGCGCCGAGCGAGACGCCGGCCTCTAGGGTGACCGCGACCGACGAGTCCACCCGGGCCAGCTCCTCGATGGCCACGCACAGGGCCAGGTAGTCCCCGCCCTCGCCGCCGTACGCCTCCGGGAACGGCAGGCCGAACAGGCCCATCTTGCCCATCTGCCGGACGATCTCGTACGGGAAGGTGTGCTTCTCGTAGTGCTCGCCGATGACCGGCGCCACGACCTCGCGGGCGAAGTCGCGCACCGTCGCGCGCAGGGCCCGGTGCTCCGTGGAGAGCTGGAAATCCATCGCGTCCTCTCAAGAACGGGGGTGACCGGATCAGACGGGGGTGACGCCGTGCCGGCGCCGGGAGAAGTGGCGGTCCTTGCCGGCCGCCGCGGCATACCGTGCGATGAGCTCCGCGCGCAGCTCGTGCGGCGCGACGACCGCGTCGACGACCAGCTCGCTGGCCAGCCGGATGAGATCGATGTCCTGGTCGTACTCGGCGCGCTTCTCGGCGACGAAAGCGGCACGCTCGGCCTCCGGCAACGCCGCGATCTTGTTGGCGTAAACCGCGTTGACCGCGGCCTCGGCGCCCATCACCGCGATCTTCGCGGTGGGCAGGGCGAGCGTGGCGTCGGGTTCGAACCCGGGCCCGGCCATCGCGTACAGACCGGCGCCGTAGGCCTTGCGCACCACCACGCAGATCTTCGGTATCGTCGCCTCGCTGATCGCCGTGATCATCTTGGCGCCGTGCCGGATGATGCCCTGCTTCTCCACGGCCGCCCCGACCATGAAGCCGGGTACGTCGGCGAGGAACAGCAGCGGCACGTTGAACGCGTCGCACAGCTGCACGAACCGGGTCGCCTTGTCCGCCGAGTCGACGAAGAGCACGCCGCCCTTGTGCAGCGAGTTGTTCGCGACCACGCCGACCACCCGGCCGTCGAGCCGGCCGAAGCCGACGCTGACCTCGCGCGCCCAGCGCTCCTGGATCTCGAAGTACCCGCCGCCGTCGAGCAGCCCGCGCACCAGCTTGCGCATGTCGAAGGCGCGCCGCTCGGACGCGGGGATGAGGGCGGCGAGGTCACCCTCGGGGGCCGCCTCCGGCGCTATCGACGGCGGCGACTGCTGCCAGTTGGACGGCAGGTAGGACAGGTAACGCCGGACGATGTCGAGCGCCTCGGCCTCGGTACCACACAGGAAGTGGCCGACCCCCGACTCGCCGGTGTGGACCCGGGCGCCGCCCATCGCCTCCAGGGTGGTCTTCTCCCCGGTGACCATCTCCACCATGCGGTCGGAGCCGAGGTACATGCTGGCGTTGCCGTCGACCATGGCGACCACGTCGCAGAAGGCCGGGATGTACGCGCCGCCGGCGGCGCTGGGGCCGAACAGGGCGCAGACCTGGGGCACCGAGCCGCTCGCGCGGACCTGGTTCCAGAAGATGCGGCCGGCGCCGCGCCGGCCGGGGAAGAGGTCGACCTGGTCGGTGATCCGGGCGCCGGCCGAGTCGACGAGATAGACCATGGGAACGCCAGTGAGATAAGCGCGCTCGATGCTCCGGATGATCTTCTCGACGGTACGTGCGCCCCACGAGCCCGCCTTGACCGTGGAGTCGTTGGCCACCAGGCAGACCGGGCGGCCGTCGATCCGGGCCAGCCCGGTGATCACCCCGTCCGCGGGCAGCCCGTCGGCCAGCGCGTTGGCGTAGCGGCCGTCCTCGACGAACGAACCCTCGTCGACCAGCAGGGCGACCCGTTCGCGGGCGAAGAGCTTGCCCTTGGCGGCATTCGCTGCGTGGTACCGCTCCGCGCCGCCGGCCAGCACCCGCTTGCGCAGCTGCGCCAAGGACTCCTCGTCGAGCGACACGGCACCTCCCACGACATCACCTGAACGATCGTTAGGGTACCGCATGGCGGCGCGGAATGTCAGTCGGGCAGGAGCGGCATCTCCAGCCCTGGGTCCCGGCCGAGCAGTGCGCCCCGGGTGATCGCCGTGGAGCCGAACCGGTTGCGCACCGCGTCGAGAGCGGCGTCGAGCTGGCCGTCACTGTACGCGTCGAACGGCAGCTCCAACTGCTCGCCGTGATCGTCGAGGTTGCCGACCGCGATGCCGACGAGCGTGACGCCCCGCCTGGCGATCATCGGCAGGGTCGCCGCGAGCAGGCCCCGGGCGGCGTGCAGCAGGGTCTGGCTGTGCGCGGTGGCCTGGGTCAGCGTGTGCGACCGGGTGGCCCGGGAGAAGTCGTCGAAGCGTAGCCGCAGGACGACGGTGCGGCCGGCCCGGCCGGCCTTGCGCATCCGCCGGCTGACCCGGTCGACCAGGCCGGCAAGGACGGCTTCGAGGTCGGCCGCGGTGCGCGGGGACCGGCCCAGCGCCCGTTGCGCACCCATCGAGCCGCGCCGCCGCCCGACCTGGACCCGCCGGAGATCGCGGTTGTGGGCCAGCGCGTCCAGGTGCCGCCCGGCGGCCACCCCGAGCATCGACACCAGCGCCGGCGCGCCCAGCCGGGCGACGTGCCCGACCGTGGTGATCCGCCGGTCGCGCAGCTTGCGCGCGGTCACCGGGCCGACGCCCCAGAGCCGCTCGATCGGCAGCCGGTGCAGGAAGGCCAGCTCGTCCTCGGGCGGGACGACCAGCAGGCCGTCGGGCTTGGCCACGCCGCTGGCCACCTTGGCGAGGAATTTGGTGCGGGCCACCCCGACGGTGATCGGCAGGCCGACCTGCTCGCGCACGTCGCGGCGCAACCGCTCGGCGATCTCCGCCGGGGTACCGGAGATCCGGCGCAGCCCACCCACGTCGAGGAACGCCTCGTCGATGGAGAGCCCTTCGACCAGCGGGGTGGTGTGCCGGAAGACCTCGAACACCGCCTTGCTCGCCGCCGAGTAGGCCGACATCCGGGGCGGCACGACGATCGCCCGCGGGCAGAGCTGCCGCGCCTGCCGGCCGCCCATCGCGGTGCGGACCCCGTATGCCTTGGCCTCGTAGCTCGCGGCGAGCACCACGCCGGCCCCGACGATCACCGGCCGGCCGCGCAGGCGGGGATCGTCGCGCTGCTCGACCGACGCGTAGAACGCATCCAGGTCGGCATGCAGGATCGTGGCCTCGCCGGGCACGGCATGATTTTCGCACACATGTTCGAAGCCAGCCAGGGCCGGCGGGGACTAGGGTGTCGGCATGATCGAGGGGTGCGAACTGGAGTTCGAGGACACCTTCGACGGCAAGACGCTGGACGAGCGCCGCTGGCTGCCGTACTACCTGCCGCAGTGGAGCTCCCGGGAAGCGGCGGCGGCCCGGTACCGGCTCTGCGACGGTACCCTGCGCCTGCGCATCGAGGCCGACCAGCCGCCCTGGTGTCCCGAGTTCGACGGCGACATCCGGGCCTCGTCGTTGCAGACCGGCCTCTTCGCCGGCCCGGTCGGCAGCCCGGTCGGGCAGGGCCGGTTCCGGCCCGACCTGGTCGTGCGCGAGGCCCAGCCGCCGGCCCGGCTCTACACGCCCACGTACGGGCGGTTCGAGCTGCGGGCCCGGGCGGTCACCGACCCCCGTTGCATGGTCGCGCTCTGGATGATCGGGTACGAGGACGAGCCGCACCGCTCGGCGGAGATCTGCATCTGCGAGATCTTCGGCCGGAACATCGCGCCCGGGAGGGTCGGCGTGGGCATGGGCCTGCATCCGTTCGGCGACCCGGCCATCCAGGACGAGTTCTCGGTCGAGGATCTCGCGCTGGACCCCGACGAGTTCCATGTGTACGCGGCCGAGTGGACCCCGGGTCAGGTGCGGTTCTTCGTCGACGGCCAACTGGTCACGACGGTCGGGCAGGCGCCGGACTACCCGATGCAGTTCATGCTCAGCCTCTACGAGTTCCCCGACGGGGCTTCGGCGACGCCGTACCCGAAAGAGTTCGTCGTCGACTACTTCCGCGGGTACCGGCTACGGGTCGCGTAGGGGGCTGTTTGTAGCAATCAGGCGGAAGCGGTCCGGGTACGCGGACCCGCCCGCAACACCCCGGACGGCAGCGTCCGGCCGACGATCCGTTCGGCCAGCCGTGCCGCCTCGATCAGCCGGTCGAGGTCGATCCCGGTGTCGAAGCCCATGTCGTGCAGCATGTGCACGACCTCCTCGGTGGCCACGTTGCCGCTGGCGCCCGGCGCGTACGGGCAGCCGCCGAGGCCGCCGACGCTCGCGTCGAACTCGGTGATCCCGAAGTCGAGCGCGGTGAGGACGTTGGCCAGCCCGGTACCCCGGGTGTCGTGGAAGTGCAGCAGCACCGGCCGGTTTCGCGGCACGACGTCGAGCAGCTCGGCGACCCGGCGCGGGGTGGCCATCCCGGTGGTGTCGCCGAACGCGAGCCGGTCCGCGCCGTCGGCGACCACCCGCTCGACGATCGCGGCGACCCGGGACGGCGGCACGTCACCGGTGTACGGGCAGCCGAAGCTGGTCGCCACGATCACCTCGACCGACCCGCCCGCGCCGTGCACGAGCCCGATCAGCCCGGTGATGTCGTCCAGCGACTCGGCGGTGGACCGGTTGAGGTTGGCCCGGTTGTGCGCGTCGCTCGCCGAGACCACGACCGCCAACTCGGTGAACCCGGCCGCGAGCGCCCGCTCGGCGCCGCGCGTGTTGGGGACCAGCGCCGAGTAGCGCACCCCGGGCGCCCGCCGGGCGGCGGCCCAGACCTCGTCGGCGTCAGCCATCTGCGGGATCGCCTTGGGATGCACGAAGGAGACCGCCTCGATGCGGCCCACGCCGGTGCCGGACAGCGCGTCGAGCAGCTCTACCTTGGCCGCCGTAGGTACCGGCGCCTCGTTCTGCAGCCCGTCGCGCGGCCCGACCTCGCGAATGGAGACCATAGTCATGCGCGCATCCGCCCCACGAGGCCGGTGTCGTAGTCGCCGGACCGGAACTCGGCGTTGTCCAGCAGCTCGGCGAAGAACGGCAGGTTGCACTTGGGCCCGGCGATCTGGAACTCCGCGACCGCTGCCCGGGCCCGCTCGATGGCGGTGGCCCGGTCCCCGCCCGACACGATCAGCTTCGCCATCAGCGAGTCGTAGTTCGGGGTCACCGTGGTGCCCGGGCCGTACCCGGCGTCCACGCGGATCCCGGGACCCGTGGGCTCGACCCAGGTGGTGATCGCGCCGGGGCCGGGCAGGAACCGTTTCGGGTCCTCGGCGTTGATCCGCATCTCGATCGCGTGCCCTCGTGGTGCCAGCGCCGCCGGGTCGAACCCCGGCGGCAGGCCCGCGGCCACGCGAAGCTGCTCCTCGACCAGGTCGACGCCGTACACCGTCTCCGTGATCGGGTGCTCGACCTGCAGGCGGGTGTTCATCTCCAGGAAGAAGAAGTCCCCGGTGGTCGGATCGAGAAGGCATTCGACGGTGCCGGCATTGCGGTAGCCCACCGCCTCGCCGGCCCGCACCGCGGCGGCGCACAGCCGGGCGCGCAGGTCCGGCGAGACCGCCGGGGACGGGGTCTCCTCCAGCACCTTCTGGTTGCGCCGCTGCACCGAGCACTCCCGCTCGCCCAGCGCCACCACGCGCCCGTCGGACAGGCCGAGGATCTGCACCTCGATGTGGCGTACCCGGGGGAAGTACCGCTCGATGAGCACCGACCCGTCGCCGAACATCCGCTCGGCGAACCCGCGTACCTTGGCGAACTCCGTGCGCAGCCCGGCCTCGTCGGCGGCCGCCGCCATGCCCATGCCCCCGCCGCCGGCCGCCGCCTTGACCATCACCGGATACCCGATCCGCGCCGCCTCCGCGACCGCGTGGTCCACCGAGGAGGCCGGATCGGTCGTGCCGGGCGCGACCGGTACGCCCGCGGCGGCCATCAGGTTCCGTGCATTGATCTTGTCGCCCATCGCCTCGATCGCGTCCGCGTCCGGCCCGACCCACACCAGCCCGTGCTCGACGACCGTGCGCGCGAACTCGGCGTTCTCGGACAGGAAGCCGTACCCGGGGTGGATCGCCTGCGCGCCGGTGGCCTTCGCGGCGGACAGGATCGCGTTGACGTTGCGGTAGGCCTGCGCGGCGCCGATCGGTACCGCCTCGTCGGCCTCCGCGACGAACGGCAGCGCGGCGTCGGCGTCGGCGTAGACGGCGACGGTACGCACGCCGAGCCGCCGGGCGGTGCGGATGACCCGGCGGGCGATCTCTCCCCGGTTCGCGACGAGCAGCGAGCCGATCATGGCGCGGCGGCCTCCTTAACGAGCGTTCACAGTAGCGCGGCAAGGGTGGCGGCGCGCAGCAGCTCGGCCCGGCGCTCGCGGTCGACCTCGCCACCCAGGAACGGCGTCGAGTTCATCAGACCGAACGCGGCGTGCGCCAGCACCCGGGCCTCCGGGGCGGTCAGCTCCGGCCGCAACGCGGTGATCGCCTCGACCCACACCTCGACGTAGAGCCGCTGCAACCGGCGGATCTGGCGGCGCGGCTCGTCGGGCAGCCGGTCCAGCTCGTGCAGGTGCAGCGCGATCACGGCCGGGTTGGCCAGAGCGAACGCCACGTGGAACTCGACCAGCGCCTCCAGCGCGGCCTTCGGCGCGTCGGCATGCGCGGCGACCCGGGCCCGGCCACCCGCCAGCAGCCGCTCGCTGACCGGCGCGAGCGCCGCCACCAGCATCGCCTCCTTGCCGGCGAAGTGGTGGTACAGGGCCGGTCCGGTCACCCCGGCGGCCGCGCCGATGTCGTCCATCGAGACGCCGTGGTACCCGCGTGAAGCGAAGAGCCCGACCGCGATCTCCAGGATCTCGTCGCGGCGGCTGCGCCGCCGTACCCGGTCCTCGTCCAGCGTCATCCGGCCAGCCTAGCGGCGGGCCCGCGCGCGATGTTCTGCCCCGTTGCCGACATCACGTGCCTTCGGACAACCCGTGCGCCGCCCGTACCGCCGCCGCCTCGGCGTCGCGCCCCTGCGCCACCAGCGCGTCGGCGAGCAGGTCCGCCATCCGGCGCCGTACCTCCTCGGTGTCCTTCTCGGGCAGCTCGGCGAGGGCGCGGCGCAGCGCCACCTCGGCGTCGCCCGGCCGCTGCGCCTGCAACAGCAGCTCCCCGCGCAGCGCCTCGGTGTGCGCCGCCTCGGCCATCGCGCCGATGGACCGGAAGCGCACGGCCGCCGCGGCGGCCCGGACCGCGCCGTCCACCGGCCGGTCGTCGCCGGCGAGGATCTTCGCGCCGTCGTACCCGAGCATGCCGCGTTCCCACGTCGCGCCCGGTTCGTTGGCGGGCAGCTCGGCCGAGGCGAGGTCGGCCGCCTCCAGCGCGGCCAGCGCACCGGTCAGGTCGTGCGCCCACATCAGCGAGCTGGCCTGCCGGCGCAGCGCCCGCACCGTGTCGACCGGCAGCTCGGCCTGCCGGTACCGCGCCGCCGCGATGGTGAACCGGGCGGCCGCCGCCGCGTCCCGGTCCAGCCGGTCGAGGATGTCGCCGATCTCCTCGGCCATCTGGCCGGCGCCGGCGAGGTTGTCCACCGACAGGCAATGCGCCTCGACGATCTCCAGTACCGCGATCGCGTCGTCCGGCTGCCCGAGCCGCACGTCGGCGGTGGCCAGCAGGTGCCGTACCGCGTGGGCGTGCGGATCCCCGGCGGCGTCGAAGGCCGCCACCGCCTCCTCCGCGGTCTCGGCCGCGTCCAGCAGCTGCCCCGCGTTGAGGTAGGCGATCGCGAGCTGGTGCCGGGCGGCGTTGGCCGCCTCGACGTCCCCGGCCGCCGTCTCGGCCGCCACGGTCCCGGCCAGGTCCACGATCGCCTCCGCCGCCCGGGACGAGCCGGCCAGCAGCCCGGCCCGGTGCCCGCGGATCAGCCGCTCGAACTGCGGGTCCCGCACCGCGGCCAGCGCCGCCTCGTAGGCCGCGATCGCGCCCGGCGAGTCCTGCTGGTACTCGGCGGCCAGGCCGAGGATCCAGTTCGCCCGCGCCACGCCCTCCGGGAAGTTCGCCTCCCGCGCCCGCCGGGCGGCCTGCGCCGCCGCGTCGCGGGACTGCTCCACCCGCCCGGCCGCGCCCAGGTGCTGTGCCCGGTCGATGGCCAGCCGGATCGACACGTTACGGTCCGGGCTGAACGCCACGTACTCCTCGGCCCGGTCCAGCGCGGCCAGCCCGTCGTCGTGCCGCCCGACCGCGCCGTACGCCGCGGACAGGGACATGAACGCGCCGGTCCGGCGGTCCAGCCCGCCGTGCGCGAGGACGTAGGCGGTGGACTCCTCGACCATGGGCAGGCCGGCCTCGCCGCGGTCGGTCACGCAGTAGGCAAGGCCCAGGCGGCCGCGGGCGATCTGCCGGCGCAGCTCGTCGCCGGCCTCCCGGTACAGGCCGATGGCCGAGCGCCAGGCGGTCTCGGCCGGCGGGAGGTCACCGGAGTTGGCCGTCTCCAGGGCGTACCCGTCGGCCCGCCGGGCCCGCTGCGCCGCAAGCAGCGTCGCGGCCGCGTACCGGTCGTCGAAGGCGTGCCAGTACCCGTACGCGGCCGGGAAGTCGCCGCGCCGGTAGTGCCGCTCGGCCAGCTCCAGCAGGTCGTCCGGGCCCGCCCCGGCGGGGATGTCCGCCGGCGGCGCGGGCGGCGGCGGCGCCGCGATGGGTCGCCGCGGCACCGGGGGTACCAGCGGCAGCTCGGCCACGATCGGTTCGGCGTCGAGGGTGGCGCGCACCAGCCCGCTCTGGTACACGGTGTCGTTGCGCGCATCGAAGCGCGCACCGAGCGCCACCGCCCGGTCGGCCAGTTCCGCGGCGAGGGCCGCGACCGTCACCGGTGCCGCCGTCCGCGCACCGTGCCCGGGCCGGTGCAGGCGCCGGTGCCCGGCACGGGTCGCGGCGGCGCGTCGCAGCAGCAGCCCGGCCGCGGCGGCGAAGTGCATCTCGGCCAGCGGCGAGGGCGGCGTGTCCAGCCACGGCAGGTGCCGCTCGACAATCTCCAGGCCCCGGGCGGTGTTGCCGGTCACCGCGCAGAACCACACGTGGTCGCCGACCTCGTACATCGACGCGAGGCTGGCGCGCAGGCGCCGGTACGCCCGCCGGTGCGCGTCCCGCGCCCCCGCCGGCTCCCCGCTGCACAGGTACGGTTCGAGCAGGTCGGTCAGGATGCCCTGGGGCTGTTCGGAGCAGGTCGCGCGCCCGTCGAGCACCGGCTCGGCCACGCGCACCGCCTCCCCGTAGCGCCACTGCCGGCTCAGCCAGCGCACCCGCCGGCCCGGATCGCAGGCGGCGCAGTCGGACAGTTCGTCCCGCTCGGTCGCGAGCCACCGCTCGTACCAGTGCCACGCCGCCGGCTCGTCGCCGACATGCCGGGCCACGAGATGGCGCAGCGAGTACACCGCGTGCGGGCTGTGCCCGTCGGCCGCCCAGCGCCGTGCCATGTCGTCGAGCACCTCGCCCACCCGCGCCAGCGGCATCGCCGGGTCGGCCAGCATGGCGGCGACCGTGCTCTTGAACTGCCACATCAGGGCGAGCCGGCGGTCCAGGTGGGCGGCCGGGTCGCGGTCGTACTCGGCCAGGCACCAGAAGAACGTGTCGATCGACTTGGCCGGCTCGCCGCCGTAGACATAGCAGTTGGTACCGGACAGCCGCGCCTGGAACGCCAGCCCGGGGTACCCGCGGGCGTCGGCCTCCGCGATCACCTGTTCGACGAGCGCCGTGCGGTTGGCCCCGAAGGGCAGTTCCTCCGCCTGCCGCAGAAGGGCCCACAATCGCTCTTCCGTGTAGCTCATCGCGCGCTCACCGTACCGGGGCGGCGACCGTGTCGTCGTCCCCTGATCGGCTGCGCCACCACGGGCGCGACGGCTGTGCCGCCAGTACCGCACCCAGGGTGTTGAGCAGCACGTCGTCGACCGACGACACCCGCCCGAGGGCCCGCGCGTACTGCAACAGCTCCACCAGCGTCGATGCGCCGGCCGCCGCCACCGCGACGGTACCCGGGCCGGCCCGCCGCCGTACCGGCAGCAGCGCGCCGAGCGCGGCGCGGCCATCGCCACCCGCCGCGCCCCGGCTGCGCCGGCGCGTCGCGCGGCTCAAGCCACGCCCTGGCACCGCTGCGCTCACTCGCGGATCGGTTGCAGCGTCGGGCGCTTGGGCACCCGGTTGTCCCCGGAGGACCGGCCGGTCAGCCGCCGCTTGAGCCACGGGGTGAGGTGCTGGCCGACCCAGCGCGCGTCGTCGACGCGGTGCGCCGCCCAGGACCGCACCGGGCCGGGTGCCGGCGGCTCCCACCAGGCCGGGTCGGGCTCGATGCCGAGCGCGGTGAGCACGTGCGCCGCGACCCGCCGGTGCCCGTACCGGTTCAGGTGCAGCCGGTCCACGCTCCAGAAGTGCGGCGCGGGGAACGCGTCGTCGGCCCACAGGTCGACCAGGCGCGCGCCGTGCCGCCGCGCCACCTCGGCGACCACCGGGTTGAGCAGCCGGGCCCGGGTGTGGAAGATGTTGCGCCCGGGCAGCCGCAGGTTGGCCGGGGCGAAGGTGAAGAGCAGCAGGTCGGCGCCGTCCGCGCGCAGTTCGCCGGCCACCCGGTCCAGGCCGTCGGCCAGCCGGGCCGGATCGAAGCCGCGGCGCAGCGCGTCGTTCCCGCCGGCGGCGAAGCTCATCAGCGCCGGCCGCAGCTTGTGCGCCACCGGTACCTGCTCGGCCACGACCGGGGCGAAGAGCCGGCCGCGGATCGCCAGGTTGGCGTAGGCGAAGTCGGGTACCCGCTCGGCCAGCCGCGCGGCGACCAGGTCCGTCCAGCCGCGGTAGTGCCCCGTCGCCGGATCGAGGTCGTCCAGGCCCTCGGTGAAGCTGTCCCCCATCGCCACGTAACTACGCCACATGTTCTTCTCCGCCATAAATCCCGCGCCCTGGCCGGTCCGGCCACCCTACGCTCCGGGCATGCTACGCATGTCCCGACTGCTCGTCCGCACGCTACGCGAAGACCCCGCGGACGCCGAAGTACCCAGCCACCGATTGTTGACCAGGGCCGGCTACATCCGGCGGGTGGCCCCGGGTGGGTACCTGTGGCTGCCGCTGGGCAAGCTCGTCCTCGACCAGGTGGCCCGGGTGATCCGCGAGGAGCTGGCCGCCCTCGGCGCTCAGGAGGTCTCGTTCCCGGCCCTGCGGCCGCGCGAGCCGTACGAGCGCAGCGGCCGGTGGGACGAGTACGGCGACGACATCTTCCGGCTCACCGACCGGCGCGGCGCCGGGTACCTGCTCGCGCCCACCCACGAGGAGCTGTTCGCGCTCCTCGCCCGGGACCTGTGCGGCTCCTACCGGGACTACCCGCTGATCCTCTTCCAGATCCAGACCAAGTACCGCGACGAGCCCCGCCCACGCGGCGGGCTGCTGCGGGGCCGGGAGTTCCTCATGAAGGACTCCTACTCCTTCGACCTCACCGACGCGGGGTTGGCCGCCGCATACGCCGCGCACCGCGAGGCGTACCAGCGCATCTTCGACCGGCTCGGGCTGCGCTGCACGCCGGTGGCCGCGATGTCCGGCCCGATGGGCGGTTCGGTCTCGGAGGAGTTCCTGGCCGAGACGCCGGTCGGCGAGGACACCTTCGTCGGCTGCGCGGCGTGCGGGTACGCGGCCAATGTGGAGGCGGTGACCACGCCGGCCCCGCCGGTGGCGGACCTTGAGCATCCGCCGCTGCAGGTGCTCGACACCCCGGACACCCCGACCATCGACTCGCTGGTCGCGCTGCTCAACACCATGGGCGCGGGCGGCCGCACCGGCTGGCGCGCCGGCGAGATGCTCAAGAACGTCGTCCTGACCGTCGACGGCGAGTTGCTCGTCATCGGCGTACCCGGTGACCGCGACGTCGACCTCAAGCGGGTCGAGGCGGCGCTGTTCCCGGCCCGGGTCGCGATGTTCGAGGACTTCCCGAGCCGGCCCGACCTGGTGCGCGGGTACCTCGGCCCGCAGGGCACCTGGAAGGCCCGCTACCTGGTCGATCCCCGCATCGTCGAGGGCACGGCGTGGGTCACCGGGGCCAACGAGCCCGGCCGGCACGCGATCACCGTGGTGTGCGGGCGCGACTTCGTCCCGGACGGCACCATCGAGGCGGCGACGGTACGGGCCGGCGACGCCTGCCCCCGCTGCGGTACCGGCCTGGAGCTGCGCCGCGGTGTGGAGGTCGGGCACATCTTCCAGCTCGGCCGCAAGTACGCCGACGTGTTCGGCCTCGACGCGCTGGGCCCGGACGGCAAGCCGCTGCGGGTGACCATGGGCTCGTACGGCATCGGCCTCACCCGGGCCGTCGCCGTGGTCGTCGAGCAGCGCCACGACGAGCGCGGCCTGGTCTGGCCGGCGGAGATCGCGCCGGCGCACGTCCACCTCGTACCGCTGCGCGACCCGGAGCCCGCGCTCGCCCTCGCCGCCGAGCTGGAAGCGGCCGGCCTGCGGGTCCTGGTCGACGACCGCCCGGGGCTGTCCGCCGGGGTCCGGTTCACCGACGCCGAGTTGCTGGGCATGCCGCACACGGTGGTGCTCGGGCGTCGCTTGGCCGAGGGGTACGTCGAGCTGCGGGACCGGGCGACCGGCGAGCGCCGGGACCTACCGGTCGGCCAACTCACCGCACTTCTGGTGTAGGCCGCCGAGGCGCCGGGTAGCAGATCAGGGAGGCGAGACAACCTACCCGGGAGGGGCGATGCCGGCGCAGACGGTACAGGAGATCATGACGACCGACGTGGTGCGTTTACAGGTCGATACCACGCTGGTCGAGGCCGCGCGGGTGATGCGCGACCGCGACATCGGCGACGTGGTGGTCGTCGACAACGACCGGCTGGTCGGGCTGGTGACCGACCGCGACATCGTGGTCCGTGCGGTGGCCGAGGGGATGGGTCCCGGGGCGACGACGCTCGGCGCCGTGGTGAGCAAGGACCTGGTGACGGTACGGCCGGAGGACACCACGCTCGAGGTCGCCCGGCTGATGCGCGACCGGGCGGTCCGCCGGGTACTGGCCTGCGACGAGAACGGGCTCGTCGGCATCGTGTCGATCGGCGACCTGGCCGTCGACCTCGACCCGGAGTCCGTGCTCGGCGGGATCAGCGGCGCGGCTCCGAACAACTGACCACATCATCCCCGGACAGGGCGTGCGGCCACCGTTCCTCCCACGGTGGCCGCACTTTCCTGTCCCGCGAGGGGACGTCTATCGATGCCCGGTCGGTTGCACGTGAAACGATATTGATATCGGTCAGGTCGCCAAGCCCTCGACCACTTCGGCGCTGGGCAGGTCGGCCAGGGCCTTGCCGGGCAGGGCGAGCTTGCTCCCGCGGATCCCCGAACCGATCACCACCTCCGGCGCCGTGGCGACGGCCGCGTCGACCAGGATCGGCCAGCCGGCCGGCAGCCCGATCGGAGTGATCCCACCGTAGGCCATCCCGGTCTCGGCCACCGCGGTGTCCATCGCGGCGAAACTCGCCTTCCGGACGTCGAGCAGGCGCCGGACCACCCCGTTGACGTCCGCCCGGGTGGTCGCGAGGACCAGGCACGCGGCGTAGCGCACCTGACCCTCCCGCTTGCCGGCGACGACCACGCAGTTGGCGCTGATCTCCGGGGGTACCTGGTACGCGGCGCAGAACGCCGCGGTGTCGGCCAGGTCGGGGTCGATCTCGGCGACCTTGACCTCGTCGGCACGCGGCCAGCCGCGCAGGGCGGTGACCACCGGTTCCGCGAGCAGATCCGGCCGGGACAATGCCGGTACGGTCGGGAGGGTACCCATCACGGCTGCCATCGTGCCTTAGATGGACGGATGCGACCAGCACCCGGCGAGGTACTGCATTTCTCCGAGGACCCGACGATCACGAGGTTCGTCCCCCACGTGGCCGCGACGAGCCAGCAAAGCGAACCCTACGTCTGGGCCGTGGACGCCGATCGCTGCCCGGGCTACTGGTTCCCGCGGGACTGCCCGCGCGCGATGGCCTGGACCGTACCCGATACCACCGCCGCCGACCGGGACCGCATCATCGGCGCCGGCTGCGGCGACCGGGTACACGCCATCGAGTACCGCTGGCTCGACGCGCTACGCACCACCCGCCTGTACGCGTACCGCCTGCCGGCGCGCCCGTTCCGCCCGATCGGGAATCCCCCGCATGCGCTCGTCGCCACGGTACCGGTCGTCCCGCTCGGTCCCGCGCAGCCCGTCGGTGACCTGCTGGCCCTGCACGAGGAGGCCGGAATACAACTCCGCGTCATGCACAATCTGTGGCCGTTCTGGGACTCCGTGCTCCAGAGCACGCTCGGTTTCAGCGGGATCCGATTGCGAAATGCCTTGCCACATAAGGCGATTCCGACCTAGATTTGGGGCTACACGTGAAGGGAGGTGGTCCAGACTTTGAGTAGTTATTGGACTAGTGAGGTGGCTGTCAGCTAGCCGTCGTCCTTCAGGACTCCGACTCGTCGAGACCGATTGACGTCGGTCTGGCGAATACCAGGCAGCTACCCGACCCTCGGGGTGCCGGCTTAGTCCAACCGGCCCGCGCGAGACGCGGCGAAACCCCGGGGGTCGTTCATGTCCGGGGTCAGTCCCAGCGCTGCGCGTTGGCGTCGGTGAGGGTGCCGGGCTCGTCCGGAACGACGCAGAAGAGCAGCCCGGCCGGATCCCGCATCACCCACCACCCGTGCACGAACCGCACCCGTTCCGCGCCCAGCCGCTCCAGCCGGGCCACCTCGGCGTCGAGGTCGTCGGTGTGCACATCAAGGTGCAGCCGGCTCGCCCCGTCCGCGAGCCGCTGCAGGAGCAACCCCATGTCGCCGCCCGGCAGCATCGCGCCGTGGTACTCGGGAAAGCGTTCAAAGTGCCTCCAGCCCGCACCGGTCGCGGCCCGCCAGAACGCCAGCTCGCGATCGTGGTCGGCCGGCGCCACGTCGATCACGATGCGGCTCAGCCTGCTGTAATGCGCCATCGGCCGTCCTTCCGGGTCGGCCGTAGTCTACGGACCTTCCTCGGTCGCCTCGGCCGAGCGTCCCGGAGCGTGCTCGGTCGCCCGGGCTCGGCCCGCCTCGGCCGCGCTCGCGAGCTGGTCCAGGCCGTCCAGCAGCGCCTTGCGTACCCCCGGCGCCAGCTTCGCGAGGGCCGTCTTGAGCGCCCGCGGTTCCAGCACGGTGTCCTCGCCGAGGCGCGCCCGCCCGCGCTCGGTCAGCGCGATCGCCAACCGGCGCTCGTCGTCCGGGTCACGGGCCCGTTGCACGAACCCGCGTTGCCCCAGCGCCTTGACAACCGTCGAGGCCGTGCTCTTCGGCAGCCCGAGGTGTTGGGCGAGCCAGGTCAGCGAGACCGCGCCGGTGTGGGGGATGTGATGGAGGAGCTGGCGCTCGTGCTGACTGAGATCCGGTGCGTCCGGCCGGTTGAGCGCACCCCAGATCCGGCGGTACAGTGACTCGAACTGTTCAGCCTCTGAACCTTTCACAACTCCAGACTATCGGCTCGACCGGGGGAGGAAAACATGATCGAGGTGGTCCGGGAGCGGCGGGTGGCGGCCCCGCCGGCCGAGGTGTGGGACGTGGTCGCCGCCCCGCAGCGGGCACCGGAGTGGTTCGCGTTCGCCGACCGCGTCGAGGTTCTCGACGGCGACGGGGTCGGCCAGCGCCAGCGGCAACACGGCCGGTGGGGTCGGCGCAGCGCCGAGGTCGATCGGGAGATCACCGAGTACGACCCGCCGCGGCGTTACGGCTGGCGACACCTCGCCGAACGGCTCGACGGCAAGCCCGCCCCGGTGTTCGCGCGCTCGACGAAGTTCGAGATCAGCCTGGCCCCCGCCGGCGGCGGTACGCTGGTCCGCCTGCGCTCCGCGCGGGAGCCCGCCAGCGCCCTGAAAGGCCTGGTGATGCGCGCGTTCGGGACCCGCGACGTGGCCGCGAGCATGGACCGCTCGCTGGACCGGTTGGCCGCGCTCTTTCCCGACTCGCCGTGATCCGCGGCGGTCAGGCGTTGGTCAGCTCGCGTAGTCCGATCATCTCGCGCAGGTCGTCGAAGTCGCGGCACTCGATCATGGCCAGGTAGGGCGCGAACACCCGGTCGATCTCGACCTGCATGGACCGTTCGAACTCGTGCCAGATCAGGCCCCACCGCAGCTCGGTCTCGATGTCGCTGACGAGCTCCGGGCTGACCTCGATGCTGCGCAGCGCGCGCAGCTCGGCGCCGAACCTCTCGGTCGCGCCCACGTGTACCACTGGTCCACTCGACCGGCCGGGTAACGAGGGAGGTCTGGACTCCACCGGACGGGACATGAATCGCGCTGCCTCGCGCATCGCCTCGACCGCCAATAGGACGAGCCTGGCCAGCTCCTCCAGAACGGACATCACCTGCATACGCACCGTTTTCACGCTAACCCCCACACCAATCACGGGCTGCGAATGGCAAAGCGTGCTGCCGATACCCGTAAACCGGCGTTTCTAATCACCGAACGCAGCGTTTCTTCGTCTCCACGTAAGCATCCACACGAACGTACCGCAACAATCGGTTCACTCGGCGAATTTGTGACGATCATCTAACGGATCCTGAAAAGATCTTGGGCGCCCACCGGTGACGCCGCCGAAGATCTGAAAGCCGCTGTCGCTCACGCGTGTAAAGCGGCTCGTGGCAATCCCCGCCATTGCGACAGAAGCGACGACCGACTGGATCCGATCGCCGCCTCGGCCCGCAATCGTGAAGTTGAACCCATGCTTGCCGTTCGTGACCGTACGGGTCTGCGGACGCAGGTCGAGGAAGTTGGTGGTATCTCGGGGACGTGGCGGAAGGCTCCCGGGATCGATTGGCGCATGGCCGAGACATGCTGGTGATCGCCGCGGGACCTGGCCGGGGCATTCTCGGACCATGGCCATCGGGAGGGGAGCTGCGCCGTGGTTCTGCTGTGGCGAGCGCTGAGTCCGGTCGGTTTCGCCCTCGTGGCGGTGCTGTTCGCGCTGCCATTCGGCGCTCTCCGCTATGAGGACAGGGCCGACGGGGAAACGCTGGCACGTGCCGCGCAGACCTGGCACGGCGTCGACCTGGTCATCGGCGGCTCGGCGCGCGTTCACCTGGAAGAGAAGCTATGGGACGAGACCCAGCACCGGTATGTGCTGCAGGACGTGACGGCAGCGCCCGAGTTGCAGGTGTTTGTGGGGCGGCGGCTTCGGGTACCCGCCCAGCCGGCCGCTGTCGGCGCGGCCTTGCTGGTCCTGGCCGGTCTCGTCGTGGAGCTGTCGACCGTGAGGCGATTCTGGATGGTGGTCTCGACCCTCCTGGCATTCACCGCCGTGGGCGCCCTGGTACTCGGCCACTGGCTTGTCACGCTCGATCTTCAGCACCGCTATCACTTCCAGCCCAGCGTCACCTCGCGGCCGGCGTACGGGTTCTGGCTGGCTTCGGGCGTCCTGCTGGTGCTCGGCGGCGTGAATGCCCTCGTCGCCCGGTTCGCGTCCGGACCGACACCCGGGCAGGCGGCACCGTCCGGTTCGCCGGAAGATCGGCACTGATCACACCGCTGCCGTCGCCGGGCCATCGGCATACCAGCAGCCAGTAGTGCACCGCCTGCCTGGATACCCCCGAACCGCTCGGCCACCTCCGTCACCAACGACCCGGCCTGAACCTCCACACGACCCGATACCGCTGCACCGTCACGGCCAACGCGGAGCCGCAGGAGGTTCAACGCCTGCTGCGGCACAAGACGCTGCGGATCACGCTGGAGACGTACGTGCACTGGTGGCCGAAGCGGGCGCGGGCGCGGGGCGTCGGAGCCGCGCTCAGGCAGGCACGCCCGGTACAAGATCGAAGCTGACTTGTACCGGACTTGTACCAGAATATCTTGACGGCCGAAAAGCGCAGGTCAGGCAGGCCAAGTTGTGGAGACGAGGGGACTTGAACCCCTAACCCCCGCCTTGCAAACATCGGGCAGCTTGTCGGCCGGTGTCGGCTGGTGCCGTTGAGCTGCAGGGACAGTCGGCCGGAGCCGGCCGAGGATGCCCGTCGTCGGTCGGCTTGGCTGTACTCGTGGCTGTACAGCCCAACCCATCGCCGGATTTCCGCGCGAGTCGGCGGGGCCGCAGCTTGGAAGATCGAGACTTGTGAGCCGGCGATGCCCCGAACGCCTGCTGGGAGGGGGCGCGGCGCGGCCGTTGGCGCCCCGCCGTGACCGTCAGCGGAAGCCACTACTGGCACGCTAGTGGCACACGACGACCCCCACACTGCCAGGGGCGGTCTCGCAGGACGATCTTTCTTGAGGCCTGCCCGACCTGCTGACTGAGACTCATGACGCCCGTTGTTCCCCGCTACTCCCCCGGTTTACCCGGGGCATCTGGCACGGATCTGGCATGGTCCGGAATCGGGCTCTCGCCGTCCATGCGGGGAGCGGGCCTCGGGTGGACGCGTAGATCGCGGTGACGAGCGGGACGACAGCTGGCAGCGTCTTGGTGGCGACATCGACCCAGTTGGTACCCATGTCCCAGACTCTACGGACCTTGAACCACTTTCCGACGTCGACGCCCTGCCAGGTGCACTTGCCCGGATCGTCTCCCTGCCCGCAAGGGTGCAGGCTCACTTAGCGTTGCAATGATCGGCCACTCCCCTGATCAGGCGCCGCATGATTGATACCGCCTCTGACCTGGGCATCCTTGGCCGGCACCTGTCATCGTTGGTCGGCACCAGTCTTCCTCGGACGGCCTGGAGACGGCCTGATCTTGGCCCAAACGCCCACACTGCCAACCTCGGCGGACTCGTTCAGCATGGTCCATCGCCGGTGCGGCGCCCTGCTAGGTGGGGCCTGGCCGTCTGTCTCGTCGGGTCGAGCTGCCCCCGAGGGCGCTGTCGGCGCCCTGTCCTCCGGGCACGGTCTCCGAGGCGTGCGGACGAACCTTCGAGGTCCGGTGAAAGAAGAGGGCTAATGACAGCAGACATCCTGGGACCGTGATCGCCAACGGCACGCCTCCGATCATCAGGATCGGCACGGAGAATATCGGGTAAAAATATGCTATTGCGAACGCTGGCGTTATCAGGCCATTGGCGAGGAAGAACCTCCGAACCCACCTTTGCGCGCCACTCTTTTCAAGAGCCGGGACTGCAAGGAGTGTGGCGAGGTTGAGAAAGATGTAGCCCAAACCATCTATGTCCCAGAATAGAGAGTGTGGGGTCTGGTTGAGAAGACTGAGTGGGCCGACGGTGCCCTGTTGGTCTTCGAAGGTCCACGTGTATCCGGCCGGTAGCACTGTTGCTAGTTGCACGACATAATTCAGTGTGTTGTATGTGGCATAGATGACGGCCATGAGCACCGCCGCATGTGTCCAGAACCTCTTCTCTTCTGGAACGACATAGTGCAATGCGAGCATTGCCAGCAGGAATGGCGTTGCAATGAAGAGCGAAGAAGCAAAGGCGATGATCGAGTCCTGCACCGGGCCCACAACATCAAGAACCTGCAGAGGGACACTCACGATGTAGCCAACTGCGCCGATCAAAGCGACGAGCGCGGACCAGGCGCCAAACTTGACGATGTCTGTGCGCTCGTAACGTCGGCTCATGGCTCTATCTCCCTTGCCGGTCTCGACTCACGATCTCGTCGGCTTCTTCCCGCCCGGGACCGGCCGAGGTCCGGCCTGAGGTCCTCGCTCTGGCCGCTCCGCGTTCCGCCTCAACTGTCTTTGACTCCGGTGCCATGTTCCGCCCGGTCGCGTATGTTCAGCAGCATCTTGCGCATCATCCAGATGTCGCCGAACTCCAACAACGCCGAGAAGGCGATGGAAGGTGATAACCACCGATATCGCGATCGCACCCGGGTGATGAGCCGCGTCGCTCCGTCCGAGTGGGGGTCGAGCTGCCACGCCCATGTGGTCTCTCCCGGGGTGCCCCAAACCATGGAGCGCGGCGCGTCCATGGAGTGAACCCGCATTCCCTGCTTGCCGTCCGGACTCATCGGTACCACGTCGCCGGGGGCGAGGCCCTGGAGCTCGGGGACGATGCGGCGCGCGCTGCGGCGCCCCAGGTTGTCGAGGATGTCGTAGCTATACCAACCCGCTCGCGTGAGCCCGACCTGCAGCAGCCACGGCCAGACCTGCTCAGGCGCGGCGGCGATACTGATCGCTCGCGTGGCGTTGAAGGTGGGCCGGGCCACGAGCTCGTCACCGGGCAGCGGACGCGAGACCTCCTCAGAGGTGGCGCCCCACGTGAGTTGCCAGGGGCGAACGTACCGGACGTAGCCCGTGACGGCTCCTACTGCGGCGGCAGCAAGGAGAAACAGACGAATACGAGACCGCACCACGCCAGTCTGGCACCCCGGCTGGACGGCCGCAGGGGCCAGGCGGGTCGGAAGGGGCAGTCGCGGGCGTGCTCCGCCACGGGGGTTATGGGCACATCGTGGGCGGGTCGCTCATGTGCGCCAGCGGCGCACCATCCCTCCTGGCCATCCCGTCTGCCGTCGACCCGCCCACCGGGGAGCGGGCCGGGGCCAGGGTGACAAGGTGGAGCGCCCTACCGGACGAACGACCTTGCCACCCTGGCCCCGGTCTGTTCGGCTTGCCCGGGTCGATGGCGGGCGGGGTGGCGCCCATCCCGGAGTCGGAGTGCCCCCGCCGGAGGCGTCCTGGTCTTCATCGTCGCGTGGTGTGGCGCGCCGGCGCGCCCGATGCCGGCGCGCCAGCGCCGCCAGCAGGGCGGCGCTGAGCGCGCACGGTGCGCCGCGCTTGCGCGGCGCACCGATGCATAAGAGACGGAGTCGGCAACCCAGTCATCGCTCGGTCGTCGTCGCGGTTGGACAATGTCTTCCCGTCAGGCAACATCAAGTCGACGCGGCCACGTCAAGGTCTACACCGGTTGCCGAGATCGGCGAGACCTATGATGCGGGCGATGGTGGCGGTGGGTTGTGCAGATCTACACTGAGTGTGGCGTCGGCGAACGCGAGCTTCAGCTTGTCTGGGCCTCCGCCAATGTCGAAATGGCCGGTTAGTGCAGACGTAATCCGAAGTCGTTGAACTCCGGTGATGTCTACGTCTATTTCCACAGGCTTGTAAAGACCCACGGTGCCGCGCTTGATCGACTGGCCGTTGGCGAATACCTCCCATGCCAATGTCTGATCTAGGTCGTCCGACAGCATGCCGACTTTCGCGTGCAGTCTCGCAAAGTGTCCACCGAGATCATAGTCCGCCCAGGCTTTTTCATCGACGTTGTTCGGATCAAGAATGACGCTGTGCACATAAACGCTGCCTGCTACGTCGGCCGAGCCCGGCTCTGCAATCCTTTGTCCAACTATCGGCAAGTCCGACAGGTAGGTGGTTGTCTGCATAGGACCACCTGACGGCACCTGCGAAGAGCTAGCAGCTCCGGGCAAGGACACGGTAGGCGTCGATGAATCGACTCCTGGATTCGGCGCCGCAGGATGTTCCGTGCCCGTCCCACTATTGGGCAGTTGGGGGGGTGCTGTCAGCCCCGCCACAACGAGAGCACCAACAACCGCAGCGACAACTGCGAAGGCCCCACCTATCACAGCGGCCTTCATGCCATCCGATAGGCCACGCCACCACAGGGTCACGAGCAGCTCGCATTCACTTGAGACCGGTCCCTCATAGACGGTCACTGGTGCAGCCCATGGGCCCCCAACAATATCTCACGGTGCCCTCCGAACGGCGCATCGTTCGATCGTGCTGCCGTCTTGACCGAAAGTGGCAACGCATGTGCGGCCAGACAAAGGTCGATCATGGTGGCGTGGGCCGGCCGAGCCGACCTGTGAGGGGCCGCCCTGGGCCGTCATGCAGAGACCCATCACCGGTACCGTCGACGCGTGGATGGACGTGCTGCCGGCGGGCCTCACCGTCCGCCCCTCGACGAGGCGGGCGCACGTCGGCCACTCGCGCTCGCATGCACGATGGTCGGTCTCGCGCCCGTCGATGCTGAGTTGATCCGCCTCGGCGAGAACGCGGTGTTCCTGTTGCGACCGTACGAGGTGGTGGCCAGGGTCGGGCGCCGAGCGGATCGGCTAACGAAAGCGACGCGTACGGTTGCCGTGTCGCGGTGGCTTGCTGCGGAAGGCGTTCCGGCGATCCGCGCGCTAGAGGTGGATCAGCCGGTCGTCGCGGAAGGTCGGGTGGTCACCTTCTGGGAGTCCGTTGATGACCGACCGGAGTACGGGTCGGTGGTCGAGCTGGCCGAGCTGCTTCGCCGCCTCCACGCGCTCGCCGCCCCGGCCGGGATCGAGCTGCCCTCGGTGGCGCCGTTCGAGCACACTCGCCAGAGGATCGATGCCGCTCCCGCGCTGAGCGCGGACGACAGAGCGTTCCTGCTGGTGCGTCAGGCCGAGCTGTCGGAGACGTACGAGGGCCTGTCGTTTGAGCTTCCGCCGGGCGTTGTGCACGGTGATGCGAGCGTGGGCAACGTGATCCGTGACCGCGAGGGCCGGCCGCTGTTGGCGGATCTGGACGGCGTCGCGATCGGGCCGCGGGAGTGGGACCTGGTGCTGACTGCGGTGTACTACGAGCGGTTCGGGTGGCACACGGAGCAGGAGTACCGGGCGTTCGCCGAGACGTACGGGTTCGACGTGATGGCGTGGTCCGGGTTCCCGGTGCTGCGGGACGTGCGGGAGTTCCTGATGGTCGTCTGGCTGTCGCAGAATTCCGCCGATCCGAAGGTGGCGACGGAGCTGGCGCGGCGGATCTCCGACCTGCGTACCGGCGCGAGCCGGAAGAACTGGCAGCCGTTCTAGCTCGACGCGATCCACAGTGGATGGTCTCGTCCGTACTCGTCCAGCTCTCGTACCGCCTCGGTATCCGCGTAGGGGGCCAGGGTCTCGCGGAAGCGGCGAAGGTATCCGACGCACCGAGCCGACTTGAGTTGGATACCGAGGTCGAGCGCCTGGCGGGCGGCGCCACATGCCTTGTCCACGTCGCGGGCGAGGTGCCCGCTGGCGAGGACCATCGTCACGAAGAAGTCGCTGCGCGGCGAGGTGCCGGCGAAGGCCAGGGACTGTTCGGCGTACCGGATCGCGTCGGCCGGCTGGCCCAGATCGCCGTAGCAGTGGCTGAACTCAGCGTTCAGCTCCGCGTCGTCGAAGTACCCGATCCACTCCGGGTCCTCGCTGGGCCGGCGCTGCTCGAAGACGCGTACCGCTTCGCCGAGGGCCTTCTGCGCCCCGGCCGAGTCCCGCCCCGCGGCCAAGGCGCGGGCCTCCATCGCGTGGAAGTGGGCGGTCAGCGTGGCAGTTGTGCGGGTCTTGGTACCGGTGCGCGCCGCTCGGGCGAGGTTGACCGCTTCCCGGTGCCGGCCCAGGAATGTCGCCTGGTGGCTCATCGCGTCCATGATGCTGCCGGCGAGAAGGACGTTGTCGGCGGCCTGGGCCAGGCGGAGCGCCTGGACGAAGTACCGCTGCGCTACGGCGTGGCGCCCGGCGTCGTAGGAGGTCCACGCCGCGAGCAACGTGGCCTCGGCGGCTACGGAGAACAGATCCCTCCCGGTCTGCTCGGTGTACTGCCCGCGGAGCAGGCGTGCGAGGTCGGAGCGGAGGTACGGGATCAGCGCGCGCCGCGCGTGTCCCCCGCCAAACCGGTTGTCGAGCTGTGCGAACGCGTCCACGGTCGCCCGTACGGCGGCGACGTCGACGGCCCCGACCTTGCCGGGGTCGAGGTGGGTCGGGAGTTCGCCGGGTTCGGACTGGACCAGCCAGCTCAATGTCGCGTCGATCCATGCGGTGCCGTTGACGACGGCGCCGGCCAGCTCTGGTACCTCGTCGAGGTCGGCCTTCCACGGGCGACCGAGGGTGTTGACCGTGGCGCCCAGGTCGTCGTCATAGACCAGGCCGAGGCCGGCGTCTGTGGCGCTGTCGACCATGCCGATGTCCGGGGCGGTCAACGGCCGGCCGAGCCGCTCGGATAACGCCTGCGCGATGAGGGTCGGTACGCCGGGACGGCGAGGCTGCTGACCCAGCTTGATCCAGCGGTACGGGGCCGTGTAGTCGTATGCGAGATTCATGCCGACCAGGCCGCCGAGATCGTTGACCCGCCGGGCGAGTCCGGCCAGGGACATCTTGGCCTCTTCGACCAGGCGGCCGAGGATCTCGTTCGGTTCGCTCATCGATCCTCTCCGTAAGCGCTCACGTCAAGGTACCGGGCCGGGCGTCGCGAATACACCTGCCCTGGCCAGCGTGGACGCATCGCGCATGGGTCTTCACATGGTCCAGATCGGCGTTCGTCGCGGTTGTATCGAGTCATGAACGCGTCGGAGGGTGCGTGACCTGCCGCTCGTGCCAGGGGCGGGGTTGGAAGTTGGTGTCCTCGCGGCGGCTGATCCGTGCGGCCGAGGGTGTGGTGTGGCTGGCCCGGGTTCCTTGCATGGACTGTGTCGGGCCGCCCGGGCGCGAGCTGGTGGTCCGGTCCGCCGCGTAGATAGGCGTGGCGCCGGGGCGGGTGCTGAGGTTGGCTCCGCTCGCCTCGGCGTCGTCCAGGAAGCGAGGGTTTCCGATGGCGGCGCAGATGTTCGATGGCCGGGTCTATGGTTCCGGCGTCACCGAGGCTCTGGCCCGGGTCCAGTCCATTCTGGACGTGCACGTCGGCGCCAGCGCCGGCCGGTGCGCCGTGTGTGGTCCCGGGACCTGCCAGACCTACCTCAAGGCGAGCAGGACGTTCGCGTGGTCGGGTCACTTGCCGCGACGCCGGCCCGGTGCCACCCTGCCGGCGCAGGACACCGGCACCGGGTTCGGCTGGTTGACCTCCTCCCGGGGAGCCGGCTCTCGTGCCTAGGCCCGATCCCCCTCGCCGGCCGGTGGTTCAGTTGGGTGACCTGGCCGCAGCAGTACTCGTTGCACACCGACGCGGCCAGGGCGGCGCCTGCCTGGGATGCCGGCATGTGCTCAAGGCTGTGGTGCCCTGGCCGTGCAACTTCGTGCGCCTGGCCCACCTTGCCGAGAAGATCGTCCAGGGGAAGATCGGTGACCGCTGACCACGCCAATCCCTGGCCGCCGAGACCCGGTGGGGTCGATGCCGTCGGCTGCCCGCTGTGCGCGGTACGGCGCCCGCTGACCAGAGCGGAGGCGGACATGGCGGCGACCCGCTCGATGGGCCGCTTCGAGGTGTACCTGTGCGGCATGGGCCTGGGCTGGCACCTGCGGGTGGTCAAGAACTCCGGGTCGGGTTGACTCCTACACGCCGCGCTGACCGGTCTGGTGTCAGGGCCGACTTGACACGTACGTGTCAACTCCAGGTAGCCTTACTGACGTCTCGACAAGTCGTGTAGTCGTCATGGGCAGGTGATCCCGGTGCCGCTGGAGTTCGCGCCGCCGAAGTATGCCCAGGTGGTCAACGCGGTCCAGGAGCGGATCCTCGACGATACCTACCCGGCCGGGACGATGATCCCGAGCGAGTCGCAGCTCATGGCGGAGTTCGGCGCATCCCGCCCGGTGGTCGTCCGCGCGCTGGGGATCTTGCAGCAGGACGGCTGGATCGACTCCCGGCCCGGCAAGGGTCGGTTCGTGCGTTCGCGGTCGTCGATGGCGGCCCGGCAGGCTCCCGGGCGGGCGGTCGCTCTGCTCGGACCCGACGAGGCGGCCGGCGTGAAGATCCTCAAGGTCGGTCCAGTCCTCGCTCCCCCACGCATCGCGGCAGCTCTGGGCATCGAGCCTGGTACCCCGGTGATCGCCCGGGAACGGTTGGCGGTAGCCGAGGTCGGGCCGGTCGAGCTGGCCACAACGTATGTTCCGGTGGAACTCGCGGCCCGTACCGACGTAGGTAACAGCAAGCCGCTTGGTCGTCCCCTGCTGGAGCATGTGTCCCGCCGGGCGGGCGTGGAGTTCGACCACGCTACCGAGCGCATCTCGGCCCGCCTGCCCACGGAGACCGAAGCCCAACTGCTCGACATCGACCAGGCCGAAGCCGTGCTGACCCTACTGGTCAGCGTCTACGACAAGACCGGTACCCCACAGGTCGTCGTCGACGCCGTCATTCCCGCATCCCGCCACGAGCTGGACGACGCCTTCCCCGTCGAAGTGTGACCCAGCTCACCCTCTCCTGACTTCCTGACTTGCTAAGTCACGTGGCTACACTTGACGCAACCTAGCAAGTCGAGTGGCCGTGTTGACGGCTTGAGAAGGAGTGAGAAAGTGGTACCAGGAAGCCTGAAGATCCCGATGCCGTTCGAGTACGCCTTCCCGCACGGTGCTTTGTTCCGTGGCGTACAGGCGGCGACGGACTTCGACAAGCGCGGCAAGGTGCCCGACGACCAGGCGCGGGACAAGGACAGCGGGGAGCGGATCTGGACGGTCACGCTCCTGGACCTCGATCCGATGGCGGCGAAGTTCGGTCAGGACCTGGTCAAGGTGAAGGTGATCGCCCCGGTCCAGCCGGTACCGCCGGAATCGGCCGTACCGGGATACCCGCCGGCGGTGGAGCTGGACGGCCTGGTCCTCGTGCCGTGGGTCGACGACAGCAAGTGCAGGGGCGGGGACAAGTGCCGCGCCCGGCTGGCGTACTCGATGCGCGCCAGCGGTATCCGACCGGCCGGCGTGGTGCCGGCTGTGCACTGACCGGAACAGCCCACGCGGGGCGGACCCATCTGACCAAAGACTCGTCCGCCCCGCGTGCCCCAACCAATCCCTCACATGGAAGGACGGGCTGTCTTGCCCACGGTATCGGAACTCGCCCGGGTCACGACCCGGGACGGTGTGGTCTGGCGGGCGTGCGCCTGGTGCGGTCTGCTCGCCGCGATGGCGCCCGAGGTCGACCGCTGCGACGCCTGCGGTACGCCGGCTCGCCCGGCGCGGCGGGAGGTGACGCGGTGAGCACGGTGGAACTGCGCGCCGAGCACTTCGACGGCGACGACCTGGCAGGTATCAGCTTCGCCGGCTGCATCTTCGCGGGCATGGTGGCCGACATCGCCCACCACGAGATCGGCGACCCGGGTTGCTGGGACTGCTACGGCACGGCACCGGACGAGCTGGCGCGGCTGCGTAACGCGCTGGGCCGGATGGAAGCGGCGATCAAGCGTGCCCGCGCGGAGCTGGTCGCGGTCGAGCGCCGGGCCCGGCTGCGGGCGCTGCGCGGTCGGCGTGGCGGAACGGCGGTGGCTTGAGTTGCCGCTGATCAATGTGATTCGCGGGCAGGAGCTGCCCGACTCGGCGTTCAACGTGCGTACCCCGATCGTGCGCATCCCGTTGTGGGCGGCCGTGTTGTGGTGGCTGCTCAGGGGTCTGGTTCGGCTGGTCGTGTTCTACGTGCGGTTCTGGTACGCCACGCTGCCGGCGACGCTGGTCGGCTGGCTGTGGCTGCGCTACGGCTGGGCCGGGCCGGTATGGCTGCTGGTCGGGCTGGTTACTCCGTTCGGTGCGTGGGCGGCGATCCACTGGGCGTCGTTCGTGCGCTTCGCGTGGTACCCGGTGCTGGGCCGGTGGCGTCGCGTCGGGTACCGGCGGCGCTGGTACCCGGCGATGGCGACCGCGCGCCTGACGGTGAGCTTCGATGGCCGGACGGTGCTGCCCGAGCTGCGCAAGGTGAAGGCGAGCGCGGCCGGCGATGAGTTGACGGTACGGATGGTGACCGGGCAGATCCCGGACGACTTCGCCGCCGTCGCGCTGCGGCTGACCCACACCTTCGGCGCCCGCTCGTGCCGGGTCACTGCAGGCCGGCGGCCGGAGCTGGTGGTGCTGATGCTGCGGCGCGCCGACGCGCTACACCACACGATCCCGCCGTTCCCGACCCCGGCGGTACCCGACCTGGGCGGGCTGACGGTCGGCCGGATCGAGGACGGCGAGCCGTTGCGGCTACGGCTGTCCGGTACCCAGATCCTCGTCGCCGGAGCCACCGGAGCCGGGAAGGGTTCGGTGATCTGGTCGGTCATCGCGGCGCTGGTCGGCGGGGTGCGCTCGAAGCTGGTCAAGCTTTGGGTGTTCGATCCCAAGGGCGGCATGGAGATGGCGGCCGGCATGCCGCTGTTCGAGCGGTTCCTGTGCGAGGACTTCGCCGCGATGGCCGAGGCTCTGGAGACTGCGGTCGGCCTGGTGCGCGAACGTACCCGGCGGCTGCGTGGGGTCACCCGCCAGCACGTACCGACCTCGGATGAGCCGCTGATCGTCATCGTCGTCGACGAGCTGACCGCGCTGACCTCGCGGCGGCGCTGCCGGCGGCCGGGTTCCTCGCGCTGGTGAAGATCGTTCTCAGCCGTCGCCCGGCCGGTACGCCCGTACCGGTCGAGGACGGGGACGGTACCGATGCCGTACCCGACCCGGACGACGAGGACGCGGCGGCGGACCGGTTGGACCAGGCGCGGCGGATCGCTGCGGCGCACCTGGCGGAGCACGGCCGGCCGATCACCCGCGACCAGCTCCGCTCGCACCTGCGCACCGGCACGGCCACGGCCACGGCGCTGCATCGGCAACTCCGCGAGGACGGCCGTCTCGGCGGCCTGGTACCGGTACCACCCGACGCGTTCACCCGCATCAACGGGGGCGGCCAGTGACCACACCCGCACTGCACCTGGTCCCGGCCGGCGGCGACGAGCCCCGGCCGGGTACCCGGGCCGCCCGGATGCGCCGACCCATGGCCAAGGACGTGCTGCGCACGCTCGCCGAGTCCCACGGCGTGTGCATCCGGCCCCTCGCCATCCGCCGCACCGACACCGACACCGGCCTGACCGAGGTGATCGAGGTGATCGAGGTGCCGTGCGGGGCTCGGCTGGCTGCCAAGTGCAAGCCGTGCGCCGAGCGGAACCGGCGGCTGCGCATCCAGCAGATCCGCGAGGGCTGGCACCTGGCCGACGAACCAACCGTCCGGCCCGACCCGCCCGCCGGCGACGAGCTGGCACTGGTACGCCTGCGGGCACACGTGGAGTTCGAGCGGGCCGAGGCCGAACGCGCCAGCCAATGGGACCAGCTCCCCGACCTCGACGCCGGCATCGCCGAGGTCGACGAGGCGCTCGCGCAGAACGGGTTACGCGGGCGCCTGACCCCACGCGACCGCAAGGCGAGCAAGCGCAAGACCCGCTCCACCAGGCGCCGCCAGGACTCGCCCGACCTGCCTCGGCTGCCGGTGTCCGACCGCACCGTGGGCCGGGTGTACGCAGGCCGGCGCGGCGGAACGCACCGCCCGTCCATGCTGATCTCGCTCACCCTCGGCTCGTACGGGTCGGTGCACTCCGCCGTCCGGCGCGGGGCGTACCTCATGCCCTGCCAATGCGGCCAGCGCCACGGCGAGCGGGACGAGCTGCTCGGCACGCCGATCGACCCCAGCACGTACGACTACCGGCGGGCCGCACTCGACGCCATCCACTTCGCCCGGGTCCTGGACCGGTGGTGGCAGAACCTACGCCGGGCGGCCGGGTGGAAGGTCCAGCACGCCGGCTGCATCGAGCTGTAACGCCGGCTCGCGCCGCACGCGCACTTCGGCATCCGCGGCACCCTGCCCCGCCGGCTGCTGCGGCAGGTCGCGGCGGCCACGTACCACCAGGTGTGGTGGCCGGCCTTCGATCAGACCCGGTACACGGTCGACCGGCCGCCCGTGTGGGACGGCGACCAGGGCGGGTACGTCGACCCGCGCACCAAGGAACCGCTGACCACGTGGGCCGCAGCGCTGGACGAGCTGGACTCGCCGGACGCCACGCCGGCCTACGTCGCCCGGCTCGGCAGCATCGACCCGCGCGAGATCAAGGGTGTCGAGGGCGGTACCCGCGATGCGGAGCGGTGCATCCGGTACGTGACGAAGTACGTCACCAAGGACTTGGGCGAGCAGGCCCACCCGCGCGGCGACGCGCAACGGGCACACCTCGACCGGCTCCACGCCGAACTGTCCACCTTGCCGTGCTCGCCCACGTGCGCGAACTGGCTGCTCTACGGCGTCCAGCCAGACGGCGCCAAGCCCGGCCTGGTACCCGGTCGCTGCGCGGGCAAGGTCCACCAGCGCGACACCCTCGGCTTCACCGGCCGGCGGGTCCTCATCTCCCGCCAGTGGTCCGGCAAGACTCTCGCCGATCACCGCGGCGACAACCGGGCCTGGATCCGCGCGGTCATGGCCGGCGCCGTCGACGGCGAGGACCAGGACCAGGCGGTGACCGACTCGGCCGATCAGTCGACCAGGTACCGGTTCGAGCTGGCCCGACCCGGCGACCCGGACGTACCACCCGCCGAACACCGGATCCTGCGGGCCATCTCCACCCGGATCCGCTGGCGCCAGGCCCTCTCAGCGGCGCGACAACGAGCACCCGGAGCTGTTTCGGCAACGCAAGATCCATCAACCGCGGTTCGAGCCGCATGACCGGAAGGAGAACGACCGGAGTGGAGCGCAAGAGCGTTCGGCCTCAAGAGGCTGCCGAGCTGCTCGGCGTCTGCCGCGACACCGTGTACGTTCTGATCCGCAGCGGCCGTCTGCGGTCAGTCAAGGCGGGCAGGGCACGGCTGATCCCGCTGTCCGCCATCGAGGAACTTCTGTCCGCACCGGAGGAGGCAGCGTAATGGCAAGAAGCAGGCGAGCCCAGGGTGAGGGCAGCGTCTACGAACAGCGGCCCGGCGTATGGGCGGCTGTCGTCGACCTGGGCTGGATCGACGGGAAGCGCAAGCGCAAGTACGTCTACGCCAAGACCGAGGCGGAGGCGATCGTCAAGCGGGACGAGCTGCGCCGACAGCTCCAGCTCGGCGTCAACCTGGCCGCTCCGCCCCGAACTGTCGCGGCCTGGCTCGCCGAGTGGCTGACCGACATCAAGGCGCACGACGGTACCCGTCCGTCGACGCTGCGCCGGTACCGCGAGGTCATCAATACCCACCTGATCCCCGGGCTCGGCCGAGTGAAGCTGGACAAGCTGACGCCTCGGGACGTACAGCGCTTCGTCACGAACCTGAAGGGCAAGGTTGTGCCGGCCACAGTCGTGAAGGTGCACGGCGTGCTGCGCGTCTCGCTCAGCGACGCGGTACGGCTGGACCTGGTACCGCGGAACGTCGCCAAGGCGGCCAAGCCGCCGAGCCTCGGCCGGAACGAGCGGCGGGCGCTGACCCCGGCGGAGGCGAAGAACCTTCTTTCGGCAATCACCGATGACCGGCTCGCGTCGGTGTTCATCCTGGCGCTGGCGACCGGGCTACGGCGCGGCGAGGTGCTCGGCCTCCGCTGGTCGGACGTGGACCTCAAGGGCAAGGCGCTCTTTGTACGCCGTGCCCTCCAGCGCGTCGAGGGCAATCTTCAGTTCGTACCGACCAAGACGCACCGGTCGACCCGGCCGATACCGCTGTCCCGGCTCGCGGTACAGGCGCTGGAGCAGCAACGGGTACGGCAGGCCAAGGAGCGGCTGAAGGCCGGCGAGCTGTGGCAGGACCAGGACCTCGTGTTCGCAAGCTCCATCGGTACCCCGATGGAGCCGCGGAACGTGAACCGCTCGTTCGACGAGCTACGCAAGACGACCGGGCTGGAGTGGCTGCGGCTGCACGATCTCCGCCACGCCTTCGCGACGTTCCTGCTCGACCAGGGCGAGGAGCTGCGAACGGTCATGGAGTTACTCGGGCACTCCACCATCCGGCTGACTGCGGACACCTACGGGCACGTGCTCTCGGCCCGCGCCCGTGCCGCTGCTGGTGCCATCGACCGAATCCTGGGCGGCAACGATCAGAAGCCGAGGACACAGAGGGGTACAGCCAAGCGAAGGAAGTCGGCGTGAGTGCCCGGTCTTGGCTGTACGGTTGGCTGTACTCCCACCAAGATCAGATCACGAAAGTCCTGGTGGAGACGAGGGGACTTGAACCCCTAACCCCCGCCTTGCAAAGGCGGTGCTCTGCCAATTGAGCTACGCCCCCGAAGGGCGCCTACCTCACCGGAGGTCGGGCGAGCTGGTCGCCTCGTGCCACAGCTCGCGCTCGTCGTTGGCGTCCTTGACCTTCTTGGCCACGTATGCCGCGGCGCCGAGCAGGCCAATAAGGATCAACAGCTTCTTCCACATGGGATGGGGCCCCCTCACTCGGGCTGGACCGTGACCGCCGGGGCGGCCCGGGCACGAAGTGGGGCTAGCTGGAATCGAACCAGCGACCTCAGAGTTATCAGCTCTGCGCTCTAACCGACTGAGCTATAGCCCCGTGCGCGACGAGCAACGTTACCGTACCGGTTGGGCGTTCCCCAAACTGGTTCAGGGTGTGTCCGGCGCCCCTCATTCCTTCTCGGAGAGGGTCACCTCGACCCCGCCCACCAGGTCGGCGCAGACGTTGTAGATGAACGCGCTGAGCGTGGCCAGAGCCGTGAACAGCACGACGTTGACCAGGCCGAGCACGGCCGCCACGCCGATCACCCCGACCGCAGTGATCTTGAATCCGCCGTTCTTCGACCCGGCCGCGCCGATCATGTCGGCCAGCGCCCGGTTGACGCTGTCGAACACGCCCATCGCGTTCAGGGCCAGGTACAGCACCGAGGTCGCCACGATCGCGATGAAGAACAGCACGAACGACACCGCGAAGCTGAACTTCATCACCGACCACGGGTCGATGCGCTTGAGGAACAGCCGGGCCCGCCGGGGGCCGCGCGCGGCCGCGGCGGAGACCGCCGTCCGCGCGCTGCGCACCGCTTCGGCCACCCGCCCCGCGCCCAGGGGTACCGTCCGGCCGCGCGTGCCGGTGGCGCCCACGGCGCCGGTCGAGATGGGCGCGGTCGGGGACTCCACCGGCGTGACCCGGCCGGCGGTCAGCCGGGCCCCGGCCGGTACCGCGGCCCGCCCGGTGCTGACGTTGGCCGGCGGCGCGGACGACGGGGCGGCCTCCGGGGAGTCCGGCGGCGGCGCCATTCCCGGGGCCCGGGTGAACTTCGGCGGGCTGCCGTCGCCGACCGTCGCCCGGCCCACGACCGGGCGCCCGGAGGCGGCGTTGTCTGGGGACTCGGCACCGTCGGAGTCGGCTGGGGAGGTCGAGGTCCCCGCTCCGGGCGTCGCCTGTGTCTCCGTCATGAACTAGTCCTGTTCGTCAGGCTCGTCGGCATTGCGAGCAATGGCCACCAAGGTGACTCCGTCGGGAAGGTCCATGAGCTTTACGCCCATTGTGTTCCGGTCGCGCGTGCGTCGTACAGGCTTCACCGGGGTCCGGATCACGCCCCCGTTCGACGTGATCGCGAACAGCTCGTCGTCCGGGCTGATCACGATCGCACCCACCAGTCCACCACGGCGCTCGGTGATTCTCGCGGTGAGTACGCCCTTTCCACCCCGGCCTTGCACAGGGTACTCGTCGATCGGGGTTCGTTTGGCGTATCCGCCGTTCGTGGCGACCAGCACGTCGAGTCCGTCGCGCACGACCTCCATCGCCAGCAGCTCGTCACCGCCGGTGAAGCGCATGCCGATCACGCCCGACGTCGCCCGACCCATCGGGCGCAGGACCTCGTCGGTGGCACTGAACCGGATCGCCTGGGCGTGCTTGGAGACCAACAGCAGATCATCCTCCGGGCCGATCAGCGCGGCTCCGACCAGCTCGTCGTCGTCACGTAGGTTGATCGCGATGATTCCCCCGGAACGGTTGGAGTCAAACTCGTCCAAGCGGGTCTTTTTCACCAGGCCGTTTTTTGTGGCGAGGACCAGGTAGGGGGCGACGTGGTAGTGCGGGATCTGGATCACCTGGGCGATGTGCTCGTCGGGCTGGAAGGCGAGCAGGTTGGCCACGTGCTGGCCCCGGGCGGTGCGGCTGGCCTCGGGGATCTCGTACGCCTTGGCGCGGTAGACGCGACCCTTGTTGGTGAAGAACAGGATCCAGTCGTGTGTGGAGCACACGAAGAAGTGGCTCACGATGTCGTCCTGGCGCAGTGTGGCGCCGGAGATGCCCTTGCCGCCGCGCTTCTGGGAGCGGTACAGGTCGGTCCGGGTCCGCTTGGCGTAGCCCGTCCGGGTGATCGTGATCACCACGTCCTCGCGGGCGATCAGGTCCTCCATCGAGACCTCGCCGTCGAACGGGATGATCCGGGTGCGCCGTTCGTTGCCGTACTTGGCGACGATCTCGGCCAGCTCCTCGGAGACGATCTGCCGCTGCCGCTCCGGCTTGGCCAGGATGTCCTTGAACTCGGTGATCTCCAGCTCGATCTTGGCCAGCTCGTCGATGATCTTCTGTCGCTCCAGCGCCGCCAGCCGGCGCAGCTGCATGTCGAGGATCGCGGTGGCCTGGATCTCGTCGATGTCCAGCAGCGCGATCAGGCCGACCCGGGCCTCCTCGACCGTCGGCGAGCGCCGGATCAGCGCGATCACGTCGTCGAGCGCGTCCAGGGCCTTGGCCAGACCGCGCAGGATGTGCGCCCGCTCCTCGGCCTTGCGCAACCGGTACCGGGTGCGCCGGACGATGACCTCGATCTGGTGCGCCACGTAGAGCCGGATGAACTGGGCCAGGTTGAGCGTGCGGGGTACCCCGTCGACCAGCGCCAGCATGTTGGCGCCGAAGGTCTCCTGCAGCTGGGTGTGCTTGTACAGGTTGTTCAGCACGACCTTGGCCACGGCGTCGCGGCGCAGCACGAGCATCAGGCGCATGCCGGTCCGGCCGGAGGACTCGTCGCGGATGTCCGCGATGCCGGTGAGCTTGCCCTCCTTGACCAGCTCGGCGACCCGCTCGGCGAGGTTGTCCGGGTTGACCTGGTAGGGCAGCTCGGTGACGACCAGGCTGGTCCGGCCCTTGTTGTCCTCCTCGACGTCGACGACCGCGCGCATCCGGATCGAGCCGCGCCCGGTGCGGTATGCCTCCTGGATCGCGGTCGTGCCCACGATCAGGCCCGCGGTCGGGAAGTCCGGGCCCTTCACGATCCGCATCAGCTCGTCGAGCGTCGTGGCCTCGTCGACGTCCGTATGCGCCAGGCACCACTGCACCGCGGCGGCGATCTCCCGCAGGTTGTGTGGCGGAATCTTGGTGGCCATCCCGACCGCGATGCCGTCGGAGCCGTTGATCAGCAGGTTGGGTACCCGCGAGGGCAGGATCGTCGGCTCCTGCGCCCGGCCGTCGTAGTTGGGGACGAGGTCGACGGTGTCCTCGTCGATGTCCCGCAGCATCTCCATGGCCAGCGGGGCGAGCTTGCACTCGGTGTACCGCATGGCCGCGGCTGGGTCGTTGCCGGGCGAGCCGAAGTTGCCGTTGCCGTCGATCAGCGGGTACCGCAGCGACCACGGCTGCGCCATCCGGACCAGCGAGTCGTAGATCGCCGAGTCGCCGTGCGGGTGGAACTGGCCCATGACGTCACCGACGACGCGGGAACACTTCACGTACCCCCGGTCGGGCCGGTACCCCGAGTCGTACATCGCGTACAGGATCTTGCGGTGTACCGGCTTGAGCCCGTCCCGCACGTCGGGCAGCGCCCGCCCGACGATCACACTCATCGCGTAGTCGAGGTAGGAGCGTTGCATCTCCACCTCGAGCCCGACGGGCTCGACCCGGCCGCCGACGTGCGGCACGAAGGGCTCGATGGAGTTCGGATCGTCCGGGGTGAGCTCCGGAGTATCAGTCACGTTTAACCCTCGGTGATATGTAGACCGGCTGTGGACAAAGCTGTGGACACTGTGGAAAACCCGGGGAGTGGCTAGATATCCAGGAAGCGGACGTCCTTGGCGTTGCGCTGGATGAACGTCCGGCGGGCCTCGACATCCTCACCCATCAACACGCTGAACAGCTCGTCGGCGGTGGCCGCGTCGTCCAGGCTGACCTGCAGGAGGGTCCGGGTGGCCGGGTTCATCGTGGTTTCCCACAGCTCGGGGTAGTTCATCTCGCCCAGACCCTTGAACCGCTGGATGTCGTCGGGCTTGGCGTTGGGTCGCTTCTCCTGGCGGATGGCGATCAGCCCGTCGCGCTCCCGGTCGGAGTACGCGTACTGCGCGTCGTCGCCCTTCTTGTTCCACTTGATCTTGTACAGCGGCGGCTGAGCCAGGTAGACGTGGCCCAGCTCGACCAGTGGCCGCATGAACCGGAACAGCAGGGTGAGCAGGAGCGTGCGGATGTGCTGCCCGTCGACGTCGGCGTCGGCCATCAGCACGATCTTGTGGTACCGCAGCTTGTCGATGTCGAACTCGTCGTGGATACCGGTGCCGAGCGCGGTGATCAGCGCCTGGACCTCGTTGTTCTTCAGGACCCGGTCGATGCGGGCCTTCTCCACGTTGAGGATCTTGCCGCGGATCGGCAGGATCGCCTGGGTCTTCGGGTCGCGGCCCTGCTTGGCCGAGCCGCCCGCGGAGTCACCCTCGACGATGAACAGCTCGGACACCCGGGGGTCGGTGGACTGGCAGTCGGCCAGCTTGCCCGGCATCGAGCCGGACTCCAGCAGCGACTTGCGTCGGGCGAGCCGGCGCGCCTGGGCGGCGGCGATGCGGGCCCGGGCGGCCTGCGAGGCCTTCGTGATGATCGTCTTGGCCTCGCCGGGGTTACGCTCCAGCCAGTCGACCAGCCACTCGTTGCAGGCGCGCTGCACGAAGCTCTTCATGTCGGTGTTGCCGAGCTTGGTCTTGGTCTGCCCCTCGAACTGCGGGTTGGCCAGCTTGACCGAGACGATCGCGGCCAGACCCTCGCGGATGTCCTCACCGGAGAGCTTCTCGTCGCTCTTGAGCAGCTTCTTGTCCGCCCCGTACTTGTTGACCACGCCGGTCAGCGCCGCGCGGAACCCCTCTTCATGGGTACCGCCCTCGTGGGTGTTGATCGTGTTGGCGAAGGTGTAGACCGACTCGCCATACGACTCGTTCCACTGCATGGCGATCTCGACGGCCATCCCCTCGCCCTCGGCGCCGAACTCGATGACCGACTTGTGGATCGGCGACTTGGTCTGGTTGAGGTGCCGGACGAAGTCGGCGATCCCCCCCTTGTAGCAGAAGGTGACCTCCTTCTTCTCCTCGGTGGCGCCCTCGCGCTCGTCGCGTAGCGCGATGGTCAGGCCCCGGTTGAGGAAGGCCATCTCCTGTAGCCGCCGGTAGATCGTCTCGAAGGAGAACTCGGTGGTCTCGAAGATCTTGGAGTCGGGCCAGAACGTCGTGGTGGTACCGGTCCGGCGGGTGGTCTCGCCCTTGACCAGCTTGCCCGGCTTGGAGTTGACGTACTCCTGCCGCCAGACGTGCCCGTCCTTGTAAATGACCAGGTCGACCTTGCTGGACAGCGCGTTGACGACGGAGATGCCCACGCCGTGCAGGCCGCCGGAGACCGCGTAGGCCTTGCCGTCGAACTTCCCGCCGGCGTGCAGCATGGTCATCACGACCTCGACGGTCGGCCGCTTCTCCACCTTGTGCATGTCCACCGGGATGCCCCGGCCGTTGTCCACGACCCGGACCCCGCCGTCGTTCAGCAGGGTCACCTCGATCGTGTCGCAGTAACCGGCGAGCGCCTCGTCGACCGAGTTGTCCACCACTTCCTGGACGAGGTGGTGCAGGCCCCGCTCGCCGGTCGAGCCGATGTACATGCCCGGGCGCTTACGGACTGCTTCGAGCCCTTCGAGGACGGTGATGGATGACGCGTTGTAATCGCCCGGCTGCTGCTTCGGCGCTGCCACTCTCGATCGCTTTCTCGCCGGTACCATCGCGGGAAGCGACGGACCCGGCGCGGTCAGGCGGGTCTCGACCCGGCTACGGCACGCGAAGTCCCCCCACACCCACAGGTGGAGACTGGCGCGCCGATCCCGGGGAGACCCGCTGGTCGTGATCGGCTGTACTGCCTTGTGCCAATCTTACTGTGTCCCGGCGACAGAATGGGTGCGCGGCACCCCCTGAAATCGCCGTAGCCGCCCGAATCGGCCTGGCTACAACTCCCCCCACACGCCCGGCCTATCGGGGCACGCGGCCGGCGCGAGGGGCATTTTCGATCTTGATCGGTATCGGGCGGGAAGTCGGCCGGTTCGGGGGGTCGCGCGGAAACGTCCCGGTGCCGTACCCTTCCGCCCCGACACGCGGGATGTGGACGAACCATGACCTGATGGCCGGGTATCCGGCCGATACGCGCGGTGAACGGGCCGGGGGCCGGACAGGACGCGCCGACGAGGAGGGATGGCGCCACCATGGGGCTGGACAACGTCGCCGTGCAGTGGCCGCGTACCGGCCGCTTCTACGAGCCGGTCGCGCCGGCCGAGTTCGTCGACTTCGCCACGCTGGCCGAGAAGGTACCGGCGACGGCCGGCCCGGCCGCCGCGCTCGCCGATCACATCGCGGAGACCGGCACCGTGCGGGCCACCGGCTACACCCAGCTGGTGGACCTGCTGCTCGGCCTCAACGGAGTGTTGTACGCCACCGAGGGCGAAGCCGAAGACGAGGACCCGGTGATCGACCCGGACGGCTGCGCCTGGATCGCCGGCGGGCTTGAGCGGTTCGTCGCCGGCCACGCCGAGCTGGGCGAGGAGGTCACCGTCGAGTCCGTGGGCGAGGTCCTGCGCCGTGCGATCTCCGGTGGCCGCCTGGCCGACCAGCAGCTGCGCTGGCTCGAGGAGCGGCTGGCCGGCCTGCGCGACGAGCAGGGCGAGCCGCCGCAGTGGAGCTTCACCCTCACCGAGCTGTCGGTCCTGGCCAGCTTCTACCGCCGCTGCGCCGACCGGGGCTTCGCGGTCTACGCCGACTCCTGATCCCACAGCGGCGGCGTGTGCTCATCCATATGTGTCTCGCGGGCCGCGTCCGCGTACCCGCCGGAGCCCCTTGCCCCATGACGGCGCTGCCGGCCCATGGATATGCAGCTTGGTGACCACGTTGTGGCCCACCTGCGCGGCGATGCCGGCGAGCAGCTTCGCGGCGAGCAGCCGCAGCTGGGTGGCCCACGCGGTCGACTCGGCCTCGATGGTCAGCTCGCCGTTCTCCAGCTTGACCGGGCGGCAGCGCTCGGCGACGTCCGGCCCGACCACCTTGGGCCAGTCGCCGAACACGGTCGCCTCGGCCGCCGGCCGCTCCCAGCCGCGCGTCTTGATCAGCTTGGCCAGGACCGCCCCGAACAGTTGCGGGTCGCGGGGGTCCGGCCCCGGTCCGGAGTACCCGCGCAGCCGCTTGCCGGATCCGCCGCCGGTGGCCTTCTTCCGGGCGGCCGGCGGGTTTGCCGCCCGGCGCGCCCTGGCCGCGTCAAGGACCGCCCGGGCCAGCTCGGGTCCAGGGACCTGCGGACCAGCCGGCGCCTCGGCTTGCCCTCCCTCGGAGGCCGCGGAGTTATCCGGCACGTCGCACCTCCCCCTCCGACACGTCGTACCGTACGCCACCCAACCGCGCCGGTACGTCCGCCGGCACGGCACCCGTGACGAGCAGTTGCGCCGCACCGCCGGCCAGCTCGGCGAGCCGGTCCCGCCGGCCGATGTCCAGCTCGGCGAACACGTCGTCCAGCGCCAGTACCGGCTCGATGCCCTCCGCGCGCAGCAGCTCGTACGCGGCCAGCCGCAGGGCCAGCGCGAACGACCACGACTCGCCTTGGCTCGCGTACCCCTTGGCGGGCAGCTCGCCCAGCGTCAGCGTGACGTCGTCGCGGTGCGGGCCAACCAAAGTCACCCCACGCTCCACTTCGGACGGTCGGGCCTGCGCGAGCGCGCCGGACAGGGCCTGCGTCAGCGCCACGCGGGCCGGGCCGCCCTCCACACACGGCCGGTACGCCAGCGCCGCCGCGCCCCGCCCGGCGGCCACCGCGTCGTAGGCCTTGGACACGTGCGGACCGAGCGCGGCGCACAACTCCAGGCGCGCGGCCATCAGCTCGGCGCCGTGCTGGGCGAGGTGCGTGTCCCACACGTCCAATGTGGACAGATCCCGGTCGCCGGCGCCCACCTTGCGGGCCAGGTAGGCGGTACGCAGCAAGGCGTTGCGCTGCTTGAGCACCCGCTCGTAGTCCGCGCGCACTCCCGCGTAGCGCGGCTGCCGGGCGACCAGCAGATCGTCGAGGTACCGGCGCCGCTCGGCCGGATCGCCACGCACCAGCGCCAGGTCCTCCGGTGCGAACAGCACCATGCGCAGCGCGCCCAGCACGTCGCGCGGGCGCCGGGTCGGCGCACCGTTCAGGCGCGCGCGGTTGGCGCGGCCGGGTTCGAGCGACAGCTCGACGAGCAGCGACCGTCCATCGTGGACGATGTCGGTACGGATGACCGCCGCGCCCGCGCCGGCGCGCACGAGCGGCGCGTCCACCGCTACCCGGTGACTGTCCAGTGTGGACACGTAGTGCAGCGCTTCGAGGAGGTTGGTCTTGCCCACTCCGTTGGGGCCGACCAGCACGCTGCACCCGGCCTCGAACTCGACGACGATCCGCGGGTACGACCGGAAGTCGACCAGTTCGAGCCGGCGGACGAACATTACTTGTGGACGGCGTGGCCGCCGAACTGGTTGCGCAGCGCGGCGACCGCCTTCATCGCCGGCGAGTCGTCCCGCCGCGACAGGAACCGCGCGAACAGCGACGCGGCGATGACGTTCATCGGTACGGCGAGCCGGATCGCCTCCTCGACGGTCCACCGGCCCTCGCCGGTGTCGTCGGCGTACCCGCGCAGCTGTGCCAGCTTCGGGTCCTCGTCGAGTGCGTGGTCGAGCAGGTCGAGCAGCCAGGACCGGACCACCGAGCCGTCCCGCCAGGACTTGATCACGGCCGGCACGTCGGTGACGTACTCCGACGCCTCCAGCAGCTCGTACCCCTCGGCGAACGCGTGCATCAGCCCGTACTCGATACCGTTGTGCACCATCTTCGCGTAGTGCCCGGCGCCGACCGGGCCGGCGTGCACGAACCCGAACGGACCCTCCGGCTTGAGCGCGTCGAAGATGGGCTGCGCCTTCGCCACGTGCTCGGCGTCGCCGCCGACCATCAGCGCGTACCCGTTCTCCAAGCCCCACACCCCGCCGGACACGCCGACGTCCAGGTACCCGATCCCGCGCTCACCGAGCCGCCGGGCGCGCGGCGGGTCGTCGCTGAACCGCGAGTTCCCGCCGTCGATCACCACGTCACCGGCGGACAGCATCGGGCTGAGCTGGTCGATGGTCTGCTCGGTGGCCTCGGCCGGGATCATGGTCCAGACGAGGCGGGGCGGGGACAGCCGCTCGACCAGGGCGTCCAGCCCCGGCACGTCGCTCACGGCCTGGTTCCGGGCGTACCCGACGACCTCATGGCCCGCGCGCCGCAGCCGTTCGCGCATGTTGCCACCCATCCGGCCCAGACCGATCAACCCGAGCTGCATGGTGCTCTCCCTCTTGCCCTGGGGCTCCGTTCAGGAGCCGATGCGGATCGGCATGATCAGGTAACGGTACCCCGGGATGATCTCGCCGTCCTCGCTTGCCGGCGCCAGTACCGCCGGCTTGCGCGGGTCGGTCAGGGACAGCACCGCCGTCGGACCGTCCAGCGCGGCAAGGCCGTCGAGCAGGTATCCGGGGTTGAACGCGACCTGCATCGGTTCTCCCTGGTACCCGGCCTCCATGGCCTCACTCGCCCGGGCGTCCTCGCTGCCGCCGGCCTCCACCACGAGACCGTCGTCGCTGAACGACAGCCGTACCGGGGTGGTCCGCTCGGCCACCAGCGCGACCCGCTTGACGACCTCGACCAGCGCGGCGACCGGCATCCGGGCCCGCGCGTTGTGGTGGTCGGGCAGCAGGTTGCGCACCTTGGGGAACTCGCCGTCGAGCAGCCGGCTGGTGGTACGCCGCGCGCCGCCGACGAACCCGATCATGCCCTCGCCCATCCCGCCCCGGGCCAGCGCCACGGTCACGTCGCCGCCCAGCGGGCCTAGCGTCTTGGCGGTGTCCGCGAGGATCTTCGCCGGTACCAGCGCCTGCAGGCTGGCGTCGGGCGTCTCCGGCCGCCACTGCAGCTCCTTGATCGCCAACCGGTACCGGTCGGTGGCGAGCAGGGTCATCGTCGAGCCCTCCAGCTCCACGCGTACCCCGGTCAGCAGCGGCAGCGTGTCGTCGCGCCCGGCGGCGACGGCCACCTGCGCCACCGCGGCGGCGAACCCGCCGGCGTCGGCGGTACCGGCGGTGGCCGGCATCTCGGGCAGCGTCGGGTAGTCCTCGACCGGCATCGTGGGCAGCGTGAAGCGGGCACTGCCGCAGACCAGCTCCAGGTGCGACCCGACCGCCGCCACCTCGACCGGCTTGGCGGGTAACGCCTTGGTGATCTCGGCGAGCAGCCGGCCGGACACCAGCGCCGCGCCGTCGGCGTCACTCTGCACGTCGGTGCTGACCTGGCTGGAGACCTCGTAGTCGAAGCCGGACACGGTCAGCCGGCCGCTGGACACCCGCAGCATCACGCCGGCCAGCACCGGCACGGACGGCCGGCTGGGCAGGCTCTTGGCGGTCCACGCCACCGCATCGGCCAGCGCGTCGCGCTCGACTCGGAACTTCATCGGCCGCCCTCCGTGGTCCGGCTCTTCGTGTGCCTATCGAACTCTATGGCGCAGGCGGGGTGCGCGTGCAGCCGGTACCACCGTTTTGGCACCCCGTGGCGCAGCGCCGCCCGGACTCCCGCATCCCCACCCCGGTGATTGCCTTTCGGTCTTCTTAGAAGATCTCTTTCATCGTCTTCTTCGCTGCTGTGCATAGTGTGGACACCCGCCGTTCCGGGTGGCCGGGGCCGGTTTCCACCGGTGCAGAACATGTGGATTGCGCCTCCGCGACCGGTCCGCCGGTCCACATCCGCGTGCCCGCCCGCCGGTTGTCCCCCGGTTGTCCACGGTCTGTCCACCGGTTATCCGCAAGGTTTACCCCCAGCTGTGGGGAGCCGCCGCCCACAGCCCGTCCACCGGTTTCGGCGGACGTCCACACAGGTTCCCCAGGCCTCGTCCACAGCCTGTGGATTGCCCTGTGCGTAGTGTGGACGATCGAACACAGAGTGTGGATAAGCGTCGACGCCCGGACCTGCCGGTCCGGGACCACCCATCGGGGTCAGGACGTCTGCTTGATCCGGTTGGTCAGCTCGGCGATCTGGTTGTAGAGCGACCGGCGCTCGGCCATCTGCTGGCGGATCTTGCGGTCGGCGTGCATGACCGTGGTGTGGTCGCGGCCGCCGAAGGCCTGCCCGATCCGGGGCAGGGACAGGTCGGTCAGCTCGCGACACAGGTACATGGCGACCTGGCGGGCGTTGACCAGGACCCGCGAGCGCGAGTGCCCGCGCAGGTCCTCCAGGCTCACCCCGAAGTAGTCCGCGGTGGATGCCATGATCTGGTCGGCGTTGATCTCCGGGCCGGACCCGTCCGGGATGAAGTCGCGCAGCACCTCCTCGGCGAGCGCGAGCTGGACCGGCGAACGGGTCAGGCTGGCGAACGCGGTGACCCGGATCAGCGCCCCCTCCAGTTCGCGGATCGAGTTGGAGATGCGCGAGGCGATGAACTCCAGCACGTCCGGCGGCGCCGACAGCCGCTCCTGCGCCGCCTTCTTCTGCAGGATCGCGATGCGCGTCTCCAGGTCCGGCGGCTGGATGTCGGCCAGTAGCCCCCACTCGAACCGGGTGCGCAGCCGGTCCTCCAGCGTGGCCAGCTGCTTCGGCGAGCGGTCGGACGTGATGACCAGCTGCTTGTTGGAGTTGTGCAGGGTGTTGAAGGTGTGGAAGAACTCCTCCTGGGTGCGCTCCCGGTTTTCCAGGAACTGGATGTCGTCGATCAGGAGGATGTCCACGTCCCGGTACCGCCGCTGGAACACCTGGGTCTTGTCGTCGCGCAACGAGTTGATGAAGTCGTTGGTGAACTCTTCGGTCGACACGTACCGCACGAAGCGCGCGTTGCCCAACGTCGTGGCGTAGTGCCCGATGGCGTGCAGCAGGTGCGTCTTGCCCAGTCCTGAGCTGCCGTAGATGAACAGCGGGTTGTACGCCTTGGCCGGCGACTCGGCGACGGCGACGCTCGCCGCGTGGGCGAACCGGTTGGACGAGCCGATGACGAACGTCTCGAACGTGTACTTGGGGTTGAGCCGGTTGCCGTCGCCAGGACTGGTCGGCGGGCGCCGGTCGTCCCGGCCGGTGCCGGCGCCACCGGAGGCCCGGCGCGGCACGGGGACGACCGGTACCGGCGGGGGTACCGGATCGGGCGGCGCGGTCGCGAAGTCGGGCCCGGCCGGGTGCGGCGGCGTGCCGTAGGCCGGCGGCGGGTACGGCGACTGGTAGCGCGGCTGGGCGTCCAGCAGCGCAGCGTCGAACAGGGTCGGTTCGGCCAGGCGCGCGGCCGGCACCGCCGGCGCCGATGTCGGGACGGGCGGCGGCTCGTGCTGGGTGGGCACCGGTGCGGCGTACCCCGTCAGGTACGTGGCGGGCGGCGCCTCCTCGGGCGCCCGGACCGTCACCGCCACCTGGATCGGCCGGCCCAGCCGCCGGGAGAGCACCTCGGTGATCGCCGGGCGCAGCTTGGACTCGATGACGTCGCGGGTGAACGCGTCCGGCACCGCGATCAGCGCGGTGTCCTCCACGATGGCCCGCAACCGGGTCAGCCGGAGGTAGGCCCGCTGCTGCGCGGAGTCGATCCCGTCCGCCAGGTCTTCGGTCGCCGCTGTCCACACCGCGCCGAGGTCGAGGCCGTCTGGCACCCTGTCACCCCCATCGCTCGTCGCGTTCCCCCTCGCACCCCCGGGCGTCGTTGCCCTCGGGCTGCGTGCCCCACACGCTGTGCGCGGACCGCTGTCGCCCACAGCCCGTCCACAGCGCCCGACCGTTGTACACAGGTTTTCCACAGGCTGTGTACGGGCTGATCAGAGCTCCGGTGCGGGCAGTGACCATGCGACGCTCCAGCGCGGCCCCCGCCGTTCATGATGGCGGTACACCGTACTGAACGATCGGGTGCCTCGCCCGGTTCTGCCTAAGTTTGTGCACAGTGGTGCCTCGTCCATGCGACCGGCAAGCGGGCAGGTTAACAGGGCTGTCCACACCTACTCAACGGCTGTCCACATGCTTGTGCTCCGGTTGTCCACACCCGCCCTGTATGTGGCTGCGCCAAGTTTGCCTGGTGCCAGCCGTTCGCGCAGGCCGAGTGACTACCCGTCGATTTTGACGCGTCCGGAACACCCACGTACCCTGGAACGGCTGCCTGGTCGGGCGGCCGAGCTTGGGTGCCCACCCCGGTTCCGCGCCCGCAAGATCGTGTCCATGAAGACGGAGAAGCTGACGTGAGCAAGCGCACCTTCCAGCCGAACAACCGCCGGCGCGCGAAGACCCACGGCTTCCGGCTGCGCATGCGCACCCGTGCCGGGCGTGCCATCATCTCCGCGCGCCGCGCCAAGGGCCGCACCGAACTCTCGGCCTGAGGGCAGGCAGGAGCGTCCGGTGTTGGCCGCCGCGCAGCGCCTGCGGCGCCGCGGTGAGTTCGCCGCGGCGGTACGAGCCGGCCGCCGGGCCGCCCGGGGCGTGCTCGTCGTCCACCTGATGCTCCCGGAGTCCACCACGTCACCGGCGCCCGCCACCCCGGCGCGTGCCGGTTTCGTCGTCCCCAAGGCGGTCGGCGGGGCGGTGGTCCGCAACCGGGTCAAGCGGCGGCTGCGGCATCTGGTGCGGGAGCGGTTGGCGGGCCTGCCGGCGGGTACCGATCTGGTGGTACGCGCGCTGCCCGGCGCGGCAGAGCGCGGGTACCCCGACCTGTCCAGCGACCTGGACGCCGCGCTGGCGGCGGCCCTTGCCCGAAAGCCGGCCCGCCGATGAGCGCCCCGCCCGGGACCACCCCGGCCGCGCTCCGGCCGGCGACGCCGGGTGCCCGTGTGCTGGCACTGCCCATCATCGCGTACCGTCGTTGGATAAGCCCGGCACTGCCGGCGCGCTGTCGGTTCCATCCGTCCTGTAGCGCGTACGCCCTGGAGGCGCTCGCGACCCACGGGGCCTGGCGGGGGCTGCGACTGACGCTCTGGCGGCTGCTGCGCTGCCAGCCCTTCCATCCCGGCGGGTACGACCCGGTGCCGCCCAAGAGAGTTGAGCCAACTGGAGACCCGACGTGCTAGAACCCCTTTACTGGGCGATCTCCTGGATCCTGCTTCAGTGGCATGCGCTGTGGCACCTGGTGTTCGGGGGTGGTCTGCTGCTGGCCACCAACTGGGACTGGGTGCTCGCGATCGTCTTCCTTGTGTTGACGGTGCGCGGGGTGCTGTTCCCGGTGTTCGTCAAGCAGATCAAGTCCCAGCGCGCGATGCAGGCGCTCGCCCCGCAGATCAAGACGCTGCAGGAGAAGCACAAGGGTGACCGCGAGACGCTCCAGCGGGAAATGATGGAGCTGTACAAGCGGGAGAAGACCAACCCGTTCATGGGTTGCCTGCCCATGGTGGTGCAGATCCCGGTGATGTGGTCGCTGTTCCATGTGCTGCGCCACCTCAACCCGGACAAGAAGCTGGAGTCCACCAAGACCATCTACGGCTGGACGGCCAGCCTGTTCGACAGCGCGTCGCGCGCCAAGCTCTTCGGGGCACCGATCGCCGCGTCGTTCAAGTCCCCGGCGACCGACCTGGCCAACATGCACGCCAACGGCACGACCGTCAAGATCGTCGCGGGCGTGCTGGTCGCCATTATGATCATCACGACTTACCTGACCAGCCGGCAGATGATCCTCAAGACCGGCTGGGCCGAGGACCCGCAGCAGCGCATGATCCAGCGGCTGATGCTCTACGGCATCCCGGTCTCGCTGCTGATCTCGGGTACCGTCTTCCCGATCGGGGTGGTCATCTACTGGGTCACCACCAACATCTTCTCGCTCGGCCAGCAGTTCTGGGTGCTGCGCAAGTACCCGCCGCCGCCGGCCAGCAAGACCGCGCCGAGCGGCAAGGGCGCGCCGGCCGGTAAGGCGGGCGCGAGCGCCCCGACGTCGTCGCTGGCCGACATGATCCTGGGTCGCAAGCCCAAGCAGCCCGCGAAGAAGCCGGCGACGCCCGGCACCGCCAACGGCGCCCCCGCGGTGGACGGCAAGGCGCTCGCCCCCAAGCCGGGTGCCAAGCCGGTCCACCCCAAGCGGGGTGCCGCCCCCAAGCGCGGCGCCGCACCGAAGGCCAAGCGCCCCTCGGGTTGACGCGACGACCCCGGCCCGCGCCGTCCAGCGCGGGCCGGGCGGCGCTCCCCGCACCCGTAGACGTCCTCGCACCGGCGGTACCGCCGAGGTCCGGGGGAAGAGAAAGTTCAGACGTTTCCGGAGATGACAGTGACCGACACGACCTCAGCCGCGCCCGATACCGAGGCAGCGGATCAGCCCGAGCCCCAGGCCACCGAGTCCGACCTGTTCCGGCAGAGCGAGATCGCGGCCGACTACGTCGAGGGCCTGCTCGACATCCTCGACTACGACGGTGACATCGACGAGGTGGTGCAGAACGGGCGCCCGGTGGTCGAGGTGCTCGGTGGCCGGCTGCAGCCGCTGGTCGGCCAGCGCGGCGCCACCCTGGAGGCGCTGCAGGAGCTGACCCGCCTGGCGATCTTCCGGAGGACGGGTACGCCGAGCCGGCTGCTGCTCGATGTCGGCGGGTACCGGGCGGCGCGCCGCAAGGAGCTGGGCGCCATCGCGAAGAACGCCGCCGAGAAGGTCAAGGAGTACGGCGAGCCGGTACGGCTGGAGCCGATGTCCGCGTTCGAGCGCAAATGCGTCCACGATGTGATCAACGCGCTCAGCGGTGTGGAGAGCGAGTCCGAGGGCGTCGAGCCGCAGCGCCAGATCGTGGTCCGCGCGGTGGACTGAGCTCGGTGGCCGACGTCGACCTGCCCGAGCCGCTGGAACCGGCGGCTCGGGTTCTCTTTGCCCAGCGGTTGCCGCTGGCCCGCCGGTACGCCGAGCTGCTCGCCACGGACGGGGTGGTCCGCGGGTTGATCGGACCCCGCGAGGCGCCCCGGCTCTGGGACCGGCATCTGCTCAACAGCGCGGCCGTGGCGGAAATCATCCCGGACGGGTCATCTGTCACGGATGTGGGCTCTGGTGCTGGTCTGCCGGGTATCCCCCTCGCGCTGGCCCGTCCCGATCTGCGCGTCGTGCTGGTCGACTCGCTGGCCCGGCGGACCACGTTCCTGACCGAGGTGGTGGCCGCGCTGGACCTGGGCGACCGGGTGTCGGTGGTCCGGGGACGGGCCGAGGAACTGGCCGGTCGGGTCCCCGCGGCGGACGTGGTGACCGCGCGGGCGGTCGCCCCGCTGGACCGGTTGACCGCCTGGTGCCTCCCACTCGCCCGGCTCGGTGGACGGCTGCTCGCGCTCAAGGGGGACACGGCCGCGGAGGAGGTGGCGGCGCACCGCGCGGCGGTCGCCCGGCGCGGCGGGGGTACTCCGGTGATCCGGGTATGCGGAGCCGGGCTGCTCGATGCGCCGACCACGGTCGTGGAGATCGCCTACGTGCGCGTGCCGGCAGCCAGCCGGCGGACCCGGTAGCTTCCCCCGGCGGGCCGCCGTACGCTGACGGCGCATCGCTAGTACGGTTCCTCCAGTGAGTCGTACCCGTCGGCACGCGGCGACAGCGGCGGGGCGTACCCCCATCCAATGCGGGCAGGGATGACACGGTGCACGAGAGTGGCAGGTACGACAGCTATGGAGTGAGCCGGCCCGGATACGAGGGCTGGCCCGTCCCGTCGGATCCCCGGGCGGTCCCCCACCCCCGCACCGGTCCCGGGTACGCGGTGGGACCCACGATGCCGATCCCGCCGGCACCGGCCATGGGGGATCAGACGGCGAGCGTGGCGCCGGGCGAGTCATACTCACCCCGGGAGGGCGCGATCGCATCCGGAGACGGCGTGATCGACCCGACCCAGCGGACGGCGGCTCCTTCCCCCCGGCCGCACCCTTCGACAAGTCTTCCGGACACAGGTGGAGTCATGGCGGACGCCGTCGTTTCACGTGAAACCGAAGACCCACCCTTGGCGCAGGAGGCGAAGCGGGCAGTGGAGATCCTCAACCCGAGCGGGGAGGTCACGATGCCCCGGCCCGCTCACCGCCGGATCGTGTGCGTCGCGAACCAGAAGGGCGGGGTGGGTAAGACCACCACGGCCGTGAACATCGCGGTCGCGCTAGCGCTGCACGGCAACCGGGTACTGGTGATCGACCTCGACCCTCAGGGCAACGCCTCGACCGGGCTCAACGTGCCGCACCACGCGGGGGTACCCGATGTCTACGACTGCCTGATCGACAGCACCCCGCTGGTTGACGTCACCCAGGCCGTCGACGGCATCCCGAACCTCTCGTGCGTTCCTGCGACCATCGACCTCGCCGGCGCAGAGATCGAACTCGTTTCGGTGGTGGCCCGCGAGTCCCGGCTGTCCCGGGCGATCCAGGCCTGCCTGGTGGAGTACGACTACATCTTCATCGACTGCCCGCCGTCGCTCGGACTGCTCACGGTCAACGCGCTCGTCGCCGCCCAGGAGGTGCTGATCCCGATCCAGTGCGAGTACTACGCGCTGGAGGGGGTACAGGCGCTCACCAGCAACATCGGTCTGGTGAGGTCGCACCTGAACCCGACGCTGGAAATCTCGACCGTGCTGCTGACGATGTACGACCGTCGGACCCGGCTGGCCGACCTCGTCGAGCAGGACGTCCGCAACCACTTCGGGGACAAGGTCCTCCAGGCGGTCATCCCGCGCAACGTCCGAGTCTCCGAGGCGCCGAGCTACAGCCAGTCCGTGATGACCTACGACCCGGGGTCCCGGGGCGCGATGAGCTACTTCGAGGCTGCGCTGGAGATCGCCGAGCGCGGTGCGCGAGTAGGGGGTACGGCATGAGCAAGGTCCGCGGCGGGCTGGGTCGGGGACTCGGCGCGCTGATTCCGAGCGTTCCCCCGCCTCCGCCCGCGCCCGCGGTCCCGGCCGAGGTCACCGTGCCGGCGGCGCGGGACGGCGCGGTCCCGGTCTCGGCCCCGCCGGCCCCGGGGTTCGAGGCGTGGCGGGACGGGCTCGCGCCGGTACCCGGTGCGCGCTACGCCGAGGTACCGGTCGACGGGATCGTGCCCAATCCGAGGCAGCCGCGGACGGTCTTCGACGAGGAGTCGCTGGAGGAGCTGAAGAGCTCCGTCGAGCAGGTCGGGTTCCTGCAGCCGATCGTGGTGCGCGAGACCGGGCCGCACCGCTACGAGATCGTCATGGGCGAGCGGCGGTGGCGGGCCGCCCAGGAGCTCGGGCGCGAGGTGATCCCCGCGATCATCCGGGACACGCGCGATGACGCGATGCTGCGCGACGCCCTATTGGAGAACATCCACCGCGCCAACCTCAACCCCCTCGAAGAGGCGGCCGCCTACCAGCAGTTGCTCGACGAGTTCGGCGCGACCCACGAGGAACTGGCGCGCCGCATCGGCCGGAGCCGGCCGCAGATCTCCAACACCATCCGGCTGCTGAACCTGCCGTCGGTCGTGCAGCGGCGGGTCGCCGCCGGGGTCCTGTCGGCCGGGCACGCGCGGGCGCTCCTCGGGCTCGACGACACCGAGCAACAGGAGTCGCTGGCCCAGCGGATCGTGGCGGAGGGCCTTTCGGTGCGGGCGACTGAGGAGATGGTCGCGCTCGCGCTGGCCGGCGGCTCGGCCACCAACACCCCGTCCAAGCGCCGGGCCAAGCCGCACGCCCCCGCCCTCACCGACCTCGCCGAGCGCCTGTCCGACCGCTTCGACACGCGGGTGAAGGTGGACATCGGCCGGAACAAGGGGAAGATCACCATCGAGTTCGCCACGGTCGACGACCTGGAGCGGATCGTCGGAATCATCGGGGTGGAGAAAGAACGACCCCTCGAATAGGGCGCTGTCCCCAGGAGCCGACACAAGACCACCCGGATTCCGGGTGGCCTTGCCTATTCGGGCTGGAAGTTGTCCACAGAAGTTATCCACAGGGACCGTCCGTTTCCCGTGAAACCGCGTGTGAAAGGGGGTCGCCGCCTGTGGACGACGGATGGGAAACTGCCCGGCGTGACGCACTACCGGGTACACGCGATCAACGCGGCGGCCATGTGGGAGGCGCTTTCCAAGGGGTACGGCGCGCTGCTCGTCGGTACCCGGGAGGTGCGCATCGTCACTCCGTCCCCGTACCACGCCCTGCGCGCGATCGTCCTCGATCCGCGGACCAACCGGCACAGCACCGTCGCCGCGATTGTGGATACCGTCCTCGGTCAATGCGCCCGGGCCCGCCGGGTCGTGGAGGACGCGAGCGGCGAGCTCGACCTGAGCGCGCACGGCCTCGAACCGCGGTTCCGGATGACCGTGATGGCGCGCGAGCCTGGGAGCACAGAGCCGGCCACCCGGGCGGTGCGGCCCGCCACACCTGCCGGGATCCGGGTCACCCCGGTCACCGACGCCGACCGGTTGGCGACCGCCGAGCGCATCCTCATCGCGGTGTTCCCCCCGCCCGCGGTACCGGACGACCCACGGGGCCGGATCCAGCCGCGGCGGGTGCTCCGCATCGCCGGCTGGCGGGTGTGGCTCGCGTACCGCGACGGCGTACCGGCCGGTGCGGCGTACACGTACCACGACGGGACGAGCCTCGGCCTGTACCAGCTCGCCACGCTCCCCGAGCACCGCCACCACGGCGTCGGGCGGGCCATCATGACGGAGATCCTGCGGACGTACCCCGATGACCCGGTGACCCTCACCGCGACCGACCAGGGTCGCCCGCTCTACGAGGCGCTGGGCTTCACCGCGCTAAGTGAGGCGGTATGGTGGCGGCCCAACCACACGGGGGACGACAGCGGCGAAGGGCTCCGCTAGGGTCGTTTCGTGCCCGACAGCCCCGGTAGTCTTCCTGATTTTGTTTCCTGGCCAAGCTTTCCGTTCGAGGGGGACCTGCGGGTCAAACCGCTGGATCCGATCGTCGAAACCGAGCCCGCACGGCAGGGCGAGGACGCGATTGGATGTGTGGCGTGCGCCGCCAAGGACGAGGCGTACATCTGGGTGAGCGACCGCTGGCGGGTGCGCGCCATGGACCGCCCGACCGGCCTGCCCATGGTGCTGATCCTGGAGTCGCGCTCGCACCTGGATCTCGGCGACCTGCCCAACCTCCTCGCGGCCGAGCTCGGCGTCATGACGGTCCGGCTGGAGCGCGCGATCCGGTCCCTCGACGGGGTGGCGCGGGTCCACGTGAACCGGTGGGGTGACGGCGCCGCGCATCTGCACCTGTGGTTCCTCGCCCGGCCGTACGGCCGGCTGCAGCTACGCGGGTCGTTCCTCTCGCTCTGGGACGAAATCCTGCCGCCCATCTCCGAGGCGCAGTGGCGGGAGAACCTCGCGCTCGTCGCGGCGTGGCTCGCCGAGTTCGGCGGCCGCCCGCTCGCCGAGCCGCCGCGCATCGCGTGGCAGGCGCCGGCGACGCTCTCCGACTCGCGTCCGCTCACCTTCGCCGACAAGCTGGACGGCGACGAGGTGACCGTAGCCGGGGCGAGCGCCGCCACCGATTCGGACGCCGCACACTCCGGCGCCGCCGAAACCGGGGAGGACGCTTCCGCCACCGGCGAGACGCGGGCCGTAGATCCGGAGCCGGCGATACCCGCGCATCGCGGCACCGAGCGAGCCGTGGCACCGACGGCCGGCTGACCCGGGCAGCGTCGGCCGCGGGGCGCTCGGCCGGATCGCTCGCCAATGTTTCACGTGAAACGGCCCGCCACTCATGTCCGAGTGGCGGGCCGTTTCACGCGTGCGCTAGACCGCCGAGCGCCGGCTGACCGCTCGACTGACAAGAGTCGCGAGGACCTTGCCCAGATCGAGTCCGGCCGCACCGACCGCCATCGGAAGCAGCGAGGTCTCGGTCATCCCCGGGGAGACGTTCACCTCGAGGACATGGGCGCCGCCGTCGGGGTCGACGATCAGGTCGACCCGGGACAGGTCGCGCAGCCCGAGCGCGGAGTGCGCCGCCACTGCGGTGAGTGCGACCCGGTGTGCGACGTCCTCGTCGAGCCGGGCTGGGACGTGCCACGTGGTGAGTCCCGCGGTGTACCGGGCCGCGTAGTCGTACACGCCGTTCTGCGGCACGATCTCGACGGCGGGCAGCGCGGTCGGCCCCTCCCCCAGATCCACGATCGAGACCGCGACGTCGACCCCGGGTACGTACCGCTCGACGAGCGCGGTCTGGTCGTACGCGAAGCAGCCGACCATCGCCGCCGGCAGCTCGGCCGCGTCGCGGACCACCGCCGCCCCGAGCCCGGAGCCACCCTGCGCCGGCTTCACCATCAGCGGCAGCCCGAGCCGGTCGACGATGCGGTCGAGCACGGCGGAGGCGCCGAGCTCGGAGAACCGGTCGTGCGGCAGGGCCACCCAGTCGGGCGTCGGGATACCCGCCTCGCGAAGCAGTGCCTTCGCCGAGGGCTTGTCCCACGCGACCCGGGCGCTCTGCGCGTCCGGCCCGACGTACGGGATGCCGCATAGGTCGAGTACCCCCCGCAGCGAGCCGTCCTCGCCGGTGGCGCCGTGCAGCGCGATGATGACCGCGTCCGGCCGTTCGGTCGCGAACGACGGCAGGAGCGCGGTGTCCGCGTCGCGGACCACCGCGTCGAGACCGACCGCACGCAACGCGTCGAGGATGCGACGCCCGGACCGCAGGGAGACCTCGCGCTCGTACGAGAGCCCGCCGGCGAGGATCAGCACATGGGGTTCCATGCCGGGGATCATTCCACCTCGGGCGCGGGCGTGTGCCCGCCGGGCCGACCGAACCGGGTGGCCGAGGTCCACGTGACGCGCGACGGGTCGGGCTGGGCGGCCGCGCCGAACTCGGCCCGTACCAGCATCTCCTGCTCGATGACCGAGGCCAGGCGCCGGACCCCTTCCCGGATCCGGTCCGGCGTCGGGAAGCAGTACGACAGGCGCATGTGTGAGCCGCCGGAGCCGTCGGCGTAGAACCCGGTACCGGGGACGTACGCGACCCGGGCGGCGATCCCGCGCGGAAGCATCTCTTTGGAGTTCAGTCCCTCGGGCAGGGCCAGCCACACGTAGAAGCCGCCCTCCGGCCGGGTCCAGTGGGTACCGGCGGGCATCAGGTCGGTGAGCGAGGCGAGCAGCACGTCGCGGCGTTCCTGGTAGATCTGCCGGAAGGTCTTGACCTGTTCCTTCCATGGCATCGTGGCGAAGTACGTGGCGATGGCGGTCTGTGCGAACATGCTCGGGCACAGGATCTGCGCCTCCGAGGCGATGACGAGCTTCTCCCGTACCGCGTGGGGCGCCAGCACCCAACCCACCCGCAGGCCCGGGGCGAACGTCTTGGAGAACGTGCTCACGTAGAGCACCCCGTCGCGGTGCCGCGCGCGCAGCGCCGGCATTGGCTCGCCGTTGAAGCCCAGCAGCCCGTACGGGTCGTCCTCGACCACGAGGAGCCGGGCCCGTTCGGCGATCGCGAGGATCTCGTCGCGCCGGGACGAGGAAAGGGTGACTCCACCGGGATTCTGGTAGTTGGGCACTGTATAGAGGAACTTGGCGCGCTTCCCCGCCCGAGCGACCGTCTCCAGCGCCTCGGCGAGCGCGGCCGGGATGAGCCCGTCCTCGTCGATCGGCACGTGCACCACGTCGGCCTGGGCCGCCTGGAAGACCCCGAGCGCACCGACGTAGCTGGGCCCTTCGGCGAGCACCACGTCACCCGGGTCGAGGAAGACCCGGGACACCAGGTCGAGCGCCTGCTGGCCGCCGACGGTCACCACCACGTCGTCGGGGGAGGCGCCGGTCGAGGCGTCGATCCCGGATAGCGCCATCACCTCGCAGATGCGCTCCCGCAGGGTCAGGTCGCCCTGGCCGCCGGAGTACTGCAGCGTGGTCGCGCCCTGCTCGCCGCCGAGCTGGGCCATCATCTCCCCGACCGCGTCGAGCGGGAGTGCCGCGACGAACGGAGCGCCGCCGGCGAGCGAGACCACTTCGGGCCGGCTGGTCACGGCGAAGAGAGCCCGGATCTCCGAAGCCATCATGCCGCGCATCCGCTGGGCGTACCGATCGGAATAGTCGTCGAGCGTCGTCCCGGTCACGGTCGCGTGCCCTCTCTTGCGCTGGAGTAGGGGTTGGGGGGCGCCGCCCGGCGGTCGCGGCGCCGCTGCCAGCAGGCCCGCCGACCGGCGCCCAGGTTCGTCGATCCTACTCTCGCAGATTGCTCCCACACGCGGCGATTCCCGCGTACGATCTGACACCGGAGGGCGGAGGCGGAGGCGGGCGAAGTGGCTCATCTTTTCCAATGGGGATGCGTGGATGTCGCGACGCCTGGTTAACCTCACCCTCGACACCCTTGAAGACCTTCCCCGGCCCTGTCGGCTCTGTGTGTACTGGGAGCTCGATCCGGTCGCGGCGGAGCGCGCGTGCGCCGCCGGCGACCCGGGCCTGGAGAAGGAGGCGTGGGTCTCGCAGACTCTGTTGGAATGGGGCTCCTGCGGCAAGCTGGCCTACGTCGACGGCATGCCCGCCGGATACGTGATGTTCGCGCCGCCGGCCTATGTACCCCGGTCAATGGCGTTTCCCACCTCGCCGGTATCCCCGGACGCCGCGCTGTTGATGACCGCGCACGTGGTGCCGGCCTTCGCCGGCGGCGGCCTGGGCCGGATGCTCGTGCAAGGAGTCGCCCGCGACCTGACCAAGCGCGGGATCAAGGCGATCGAGGCGTTCGGTGACGCGAAGTTCGGCGAGCCGAGCGAGGCCGGCCGGGGCGGCTCGGGTGGCGCGGGATGCCTGGCTCCGGCGGATTTCTTCCTTTCGGTGGGGTTCAAGACGGTACGGCCGCATCCGCGGTATCCCCGGCTGCGCCTGGAGCTGCGCACCGCCCTGTCCTGGAAGTCCGACGTCGAGTACGCGCTGGAGAAGCTGCTGGGCTCGATGAGCCCCGAGTCACTGCTGCGGCCGGTCCGTCCGGCCACCCGGTCGACGTCGGGGCTGAGCGCGCTCAGACCGTAGTCGTCGCGGCCACCGCTGCACGGATGCTCGACACGTCGATCGAGCCGGTCGGCACGTCGTCCTCGACCGGGTAGTACATCCGCTGCACCGCGGCCATCACGGCCTCCACCACGCGATCGCGGAAGTGCGGGTCGACGAGCCTCGCCCGATCCTCCGGGGAGGTGAGGTAACCGACCTCGACCCGTACCGCCGGCATCCGGGTCAGTCGCAGCAGCTCCCACGTCTTGGCGTGGGTCTGGCAGTTACCCAGGCCGGTGCGCACCACGATCTCCCGCTGGACGAGGCCGGCCAGCCGCTCCCCCACGGTCGAGGTGACGCCGCTGTCGGTGCCGTAGTGGTACGTGGCCACCCCGTGCGCCTGCGGGTTGCGGTGCCGGTCGATGTGCAGCGAGATGAACAGGTCGGCGCCGAGGTCGTTGGCGAGCTGGGCCCGTTCCCGGTCGGTCAGCTCGTGCTCGGGCGACGGGCCCCGGGTCAGGTACACCCGCATGCCGGCGGCGGCGAGCCGGCCCTCCAGGCGCAGCGCGAGGTCGAAGGCGAGGTCCGCCTCGGTCCACCGGAGCAGCCCTTCCGGGACGGTGGCGCCGAGATCCGGGCCGCCGTGGCCGGGGTCGATCACGATCGTCTTGCCGACCAGTGCGCGCCCCGAGCCGTACAACTTGGCGATTTCCCGTAGCGCGAGCGGCGCGCCACCGGTCACCTTGCGGCCCAGCCGGCGCAGCGCGTGCATGGTCTGCGGGCCGCACGCGCCGTCGGGGCTTAGTCCCACCTCCCGCTGGAACGTGGCGACCGCCCGCGCCGTGCGCGGGCCGTAGATGGCGTCGGCACGACCGACGTCGTAGCCCATCTCCAGCAGCCGCTCCTGCAACTGCCGCACGTCGTCGCCGACCAGCGGATCGGGGAGCGCGTGGTAGAGCGTGCGGGAACCGAGCCGCCAGCGCGCCGCCTCCAGCGCCTGCCAGGTCTCCTCACCGACGCGGCCGTCGGCGGACAGCCCCCGGCTCTGCTGGAACGTGCGGATGGCCAGCTCGGTCTGCTGGTCGAACTCGGCCCCGTCCAGCGCGCCCGCCGCCGGGGGAAAGGCGGGCAGCAACTCCAGGGTGCGCAGCACGGCGCGGATCTCCGCCACCGCAGCGCCCCGGTCACCCCGCCTGATCGTCCGCATCCAGCCTCCTTCGCCCTTGTCCGGCGCCGGGTGCGCGGGCCGGAGACCTACCGGAGCGTATCGCGGCCGGTCCACGTGTGCCCGGTACCGCCACGGCCGGTACCGCCTCGAACTATCAGACGTGAAGCCCGGTGCGCCGGTTGTGTCAGAGGGCCGACTCGATGAGCTTCACCAGGTCGAGCTTGGGGCGGGCGCCGGTCAGCATCTGGACCGGTTCGCCCCCCTTGAAGACGGTCAGGGTGGGTACCGACAGCACCTGGTAGTTCCGGGCGGTGTTCGGGTTGGCGTCGATGTCCAACTTCACGATCTTCACCTTGTCGCCCATCTCCTGGGCGATCTCGTCGAGGACCGGCGCCACCCGTAGGCACGGCGGGCACCACTCGGCCCAGAAGTCGACCAGTACCGGAGTGTCGGACTGCAGGACCTCGGCCACGAACGTGTCGTCGGTGACCGCCTTGGCGGCTCTCATTGCGGTTGCTCCCTCGGTGCGAGCGGCTTCACCGGCCGCGTGGTCCATTCTCCCGGTCGCCGGCCGGCCGACCCCGGCCGGACACGCCGCGCCGGCCGACCCGCGTGCCGGCTCAGTGCTCCAGCGCGGCGATGTAGCGCTCGGCGTCCAGCGCGGCCGCGGAGCCGGTACCGGCGGCGGTGATCGCCTGCTGGTACGTGTGGTCGACCAGGTCACCGGCGGCGAACACGCCCGGCTGGCTGGTCCGCGTGCTGGGCGCGTCGACCAACACGTAGCCGTTGTCGTCGAGGTCGATCTGACCGCGGAACATCGTGCTGCGCGGGTCGTGGCCGATCGCCACGAACACCGCCTTGGTGTCGAGCGTGGACTCCGCGCCGGTGGTGGTGTCGCGCAGCCGGGCCGCGCTCACCTTCCCGTCCTCGCCGATGATCTCGGTCACCACGGTGTTCCACCGGACGGTGATCTTCGGGTTGGTCAGCGCCCGCTGCGCCATGATCTTGCTGGCCCGGAACTCGTCGCGCCGGTGGATGATGGTGACCGACTCGCCGAACCGGGTGAGGAACGTCGCCTCCTCCATCGCCGAGTCGCCGCCCCCGACGACCACGATGCGCTGGCCGCGGAAGAAGAACCCGTCGCAGGTGGCGCACGAGGACACGCCGTGGCCGAGCAGCTCGCGCTCGCCCGGTACGCCCAGGGGGCGCCAGGCCGACCCGGTGGCCAGGATGATCGCGTACGCCTGGTACTCGGTGTTGCCGATCCACGCCCGCTTGACCGGCCCGGCCAGCTCCACCCGCGACACGTCGTCGGTGATGTACTCGGCGCCGAACCGCTCGGCCTGCTTGCGCATGTTGTCCATCAGCTCCGGGCCGAGGATGCCGTCGGGGAAGCCGGGGAAGTTCTCCACCTCGGTCGTGGTCATCAGCGCCCCGCCGGACTGCGCGCCCTCGATCACCAGTGGTCGCAGGTTCGCGCGCGCGGCGTACACCGCGGCCGTGTAGCCGGCCGGACCCGAGCCGATGATGATCAGATTGCGGACGTCGCTCACGTCGGACTCCTCGCTGATGTCGTCGCACACACGCAAACTCATCGTACGAAGCGGCAATTCCCGGGGCGCGGGGTGCCGGCGGTCACCCGGTCGTGGCGAACAACTCCGCCGCTCCGGCGACCCCGCACTCCGGCCCGGTGACGACGATCTGCCGGGGCCCGTTGCCCACCAGCACCACGATCAACGCCGGCCGGCCCTGGAACCGGGCGTAGTCCACGACGGAGGGGGTACCCCCGTGCCGCGCGACGACCGCCGACAGGCACTCGCGCAGCGCCTGCGGGTTGGTCAGCCTCGTCAGGCCACCCTCGACGCTGTTGTCCTTCTGCGGGCCGGCCACCCCCGGGCCCGGTCCGGGGTTCGACGTGGTGCCGGTGCCGGTGGCGTCTGCGGCGGTCGACAGGTTCTGCGGGGTGTAGTCGGTGTCGGTGTGTAGCACGACCGGCACGGCCGCCGAGAGCTGGCTCTCGGCCTGGCCGGCGGCGGGTGCCCCGGCGCCCTGACCACTCCGGTTGGAGTTGCCGGCGGGGAACGGGCCGGCATTGGACAGCGCGATCACGCCGGCGAAGATCGCGGCGACCGCCGCGGCCGCCGCGGTGGTGCCGGCCGCAAGGCGGGTCCAGCGCCGGCGCCGCGAGATGTCGATGACCTTCGCGGTACCCGGTGCCGCCGCGCCCGCCTCGGCCAGCGCGCTGTCCAGCCGGGCGCCCACGTCGGCCGGCAGCGGCGCGTCGCGGAGTTCGGTCAGCGCGGCGGTCAGCGCGGGCTGCGCGGCCGTCAGGGCCTGGTACGCGTGGCGCCACTCGGGGTCGGTGCGGATCAGCTCGTCGACCTGCTGCCGATCCTGCGGGTCGAGCAGCCCGGCGGTGTAGTCGGCGAGCCGATCGAGGTCCACGTCGTTGATCGGGCTCACCTCCCCTCCTCGCCGGTACCGGTCGTCGCGCTCTGAGATGGGACGTCGGCCTCCGGTACCGGGTTCCGCAGGTACCCCAAGAGTGCGGCAAGTCTCGCCCGGCCCCGGGCGCAGCGGCTCTTCACCGTGCCTTCCGCCACGTCGAGGATCACCGCCGCCTCCGCTACCGAGTACCCCTGCACGTCGACCAGCACGAGGGCGGCGCGCTGCTCGACCGGCAGCCGGGCGAGCGCGGCGCGCACGTCCAGCGCGGTGTCCGAGTCGACCGGCGCGACGGGGGACGGTTCGGTGTCGACGAGCGGTACCGTCGGCCGCGCGGCGCGCCGGCGTACCCGGTCCAGGCAGGCGTTGACCACGATGCGGTGCAGCCAGGTGGTGACCGCCGCGTCGCCGCGGAACCGGTGCGCCGAACGGTACGCCGAGATCAGCGCCTCCTGGAGCGCGTCGGCGGCGTCCTCCCGGTCGCCGAGGGTACGCAGGGCCACCGCCCATAACCGGTCCCGGTGCCGCCGGACCAGCTCGGCGAACGCGTCGCGGTCACCGGCGGCGTGGGCGCGCAGCAACGCGGCATCGTCGATCACCGGCTGATCGTCCACGGCGTGCACCCTATCCGCAGCGCGACTGCGTCGGCCGCCCCTAGCTCGCGACGATCTGGATGTCCTGGATCTGGACCTGGTACCCGCCGCTGTCCGGCTGGGGCGGCAGCTTGCTGATCCAGACCAGCAGGTACTGGACCGGCTCCTGCGGCCCGTTGAACACGGTCCTGGTGGCGCCAGCCTCCTTCGGCTGGCCGACCAGCGTGAACGACTCGTAGATCTGCTTGTCGCCGGCGGCGCCGCTGTCCGCGCCGGGATCGCTGGTGCCGGTGCGCAGCTCGATCGTGGCCCCCTGGCTCGCGATGACCTGCACGCTGGCGATCTGCTTCGGGCTGCCGAGGTTGATCAGGATGCCCATGCCGGGTTTGATCCCGCCGAAGTCCGGCCGGCCTTTGTAGTGGTTGCTGGCCCACGCGGTGCTGGGGTCGTTGTCGACGGTCTTCGCCGCGCCGGCCAGCTCCCGGCGGTCCCCGTTCGGGGGATCGACCACGCGGACCTGGTTGGCGGCGATCGGGATCGGCTTGAGGTTGGGCACGGCACCGGTGGTGGACACCCCGCCGGCGCTCGGCGTGGTGCTGGTGGCACCGGCCCGGGGCCCGGACAGCGCCTTGACGGTCAGCAGCAGGCCGGCGAGGGAGAGCACCAGCAGGACCGCCACCCCCACGATGAGCTTGCGGACCGAGCGGCGCGGCTCGGCGATCGCCGTGGCCGGGTAGTTGGGCTGGTCGAAGTCGAGTGGGCTGCCGACGCTGAAGAACGCCTCCTCCTGCTCGCCCTCCAGCCGGCTCAGGTCGGCGGCCAGGACGTCGGCCGAGGGCGGCGCCACGGTGGGGTCGAGCAGGTCGGTGGCCAGGTCGGACAGGTGACCGGGGATGCCGCCGCGCACCTGGCGCAGCGGAGCCAGCGTGCCGGCGTCGTCGCGGACCGCGTCGGGCAGGCTGGACGCGCCCGCCTCGGCGTGCGGCCAGTGACCGGTCAGCGAGCAGTACAGGACGGCGCCGACCGCGCGGACGTCGGCGTCGGGGGTGGCGGACTCGTCGGCGCGGGCGTCGGAGAGCACCACCCGGCCGTCGGAGCCGATGAGCACGGTGCCGGCATGGATGTTTCCGTGGGCCATCCCGGTGGCGTGGATCGCGGCCACCGCGCTGGCGATGGCGCTGGCGACCGTGGTGGCGCGGTCGGGGTCCAGCGGCGCCTCCGCGACGTACTCGCGCAGCGAGCCGCCGTCGACCCACTCGCGGACCACGTAGGCCCGGGTGGTCTCGTCGATCGCGTCGTAGACGTCGACCAGGTGGGGGTGGACCACCCGGCTGGCCGCGACGGCGGCGTCGAGCATCTCGACCGCGGCCTCACCGCCCGGGTACCGCATGACGACCGCGACGGGCCGGCGCAGGATCACGTCGACGCCGCGCCAGACCTGCCGGCCGAAGGCGTCGTCGTTGATGTGCTCCTGGAGCTCGTACCGCTCGGCGAGCACTTCCCCGACGGTAGGCGTGCCGAAGGTCAGCACCCCCGGCGTCCCGGGCGACTCGGGACCTTCGTCCACCTGGGTCACCCGTCCTCCCTCCCGGTTGAGCCCACCGCTGTCATGGACGACCTTACCTGGACAGCGCAGGGTACCTGAGGGGTCATTCTTCGCCGCGCGGCCGGTCGACGCCAGTTCGATCACGACGGGAGAACGGTCGGCTTGCGGTCATCGCCGGATTCGCGAGCGCACCATCCCCCACACGTCACTCACCTCCCGTACCCGCAGGCTGACCGCTGCGGCCAGGTAGACGATGATCAGCATCATTCCGCCCAGGATCAGCTCGATGACGCTGGCGATCTTCCCGGACCCGATGGTGTGGGTGAGGATCAGCGTGGTCAGCAGGGTCGGGACGGCCGCGATGAGCGCCGCCACCGTGAGCCGCACCAGCGTCTTGGCCACCTCGGTCAACCCGAGCGGGCCCAGCCGGCGGCGCAGCAGCCAGTAACCCAGCGCGGAGGCCGCGACGAACGAGACGGCGTTACCGATCATGAGGCCGGCGGCCACCGCCCCGGCGGTGAGCCCGACGTAGAGCGCGACGTCCAGCACGATCCGCAGCGCGGCCACCGGCACGTTCAGCAGCGCCGGGGTCTTGGTGTCCGGTAGTGCGTAGAACGCGAAAATCTGGAGCTGGCTGATCGCGAACGGCACCAGCCCGAGCCCCGCGGCCGCGATCACCCAACCGGTGGCGACCGAGTCGGCGTGGCCGTAGCTGCGGAACTCGAAGAGCGCCACGCCGAGCTGCGAACCGAGCAGGACGTAGGCCGCCGTGGCCGGAACGAGGATCACGGCGGACAGCCGGGTACCCAGGGACAGCTGCGCCGCCATGTCGCCATACCGGTGCTCGGCCGCCGCCGCCGACATCCGCGGCAGCAGCGCGGTGATGATCGAGACGGCGACGATCCCATGCGCCATCATGAAGATCAGATATGCGTTGTTGAAGATCATCGGGCCCGACCCGCCCCGGTCGGCCGCCATCTTCGCCAGCCGCAGCACGACGAGCAGGGCGACCTGGCTCACCGCCACGTAGGCGAGCATCCAGCCGCCGACCCGACCCAGCTCGCGCAGGTGCAGCTCGCGCCAGTCCCACCGCCACCGCCAGCGGAACCGCACCTTGCGCAGCGCCGGCAACAGCCCGGCGGCCTGCACCACGATGCCCAGCGTGGTGCCGACGCCGAGCACCAGGATCTGCCCGGCGGTGACCTGCTCCGGCGGCAGTTCCCGGGCGCTGGCCCAGATCAGGATGAACGCGCCGGCGGTCGCGATCACCACGACGTTGTTGAGGATCGGGGTCCACATCGGGGCGGCGAAGTGGCCCCGGGTGTTGAGGATCGCGGCGAGCAGCGCGGCGATGCCGTAGAAGAAGATCTCCGGGAGCAGCAGGTAGCCCAGGACGGTGACCAGGCGCTTGTTGTCCCCGCTGGAGCTGCCCGCGATCAGCTCGGTCAGCAGCGGGGCGAGCAGGACCGCGAGCACGGTCGCCCCGGCCAGGAACACGGTGGCCAGGCTGAGCAGCCGCTGGGTGTAGGCCTCGCCCCGGTCGGCGTCGCGGGTGCGGGCGCGGACCAGCAGCGGCACCACGACGCTGGCCAGGATCCCGCCGAGCAGCAGCTCGTAGACCATGTTGGGCAGCGTGTTGGCCAGCGTGTAGTCGTCGGAGAACGCCTTGGCCCCGATCGCCGCGCCGATGGCCACCGTGCGGACGAACCCGGTGAGCCGGCTGACCAGGCTGCCCACGGCCATGACGGCACTGGTGCGGGTGAGCGAGCCGGTGCTGTCCTCGACGGTCGCCGGCGTGGGTTGCAGCGCCGGCAGGACCAGGGTGGCGTCCGGGTCGACCGCGGGCAGCACGACCGTGACATCCTGCTCCGGCCGGTGCGGCTCCTGGGGACCCATGCCGCCGACCTTAGCGGCTGGGTCTGTCAGTCCGCGATGACCAGCTCCCCGACCTCACCGACGAGGGCGTCGCGGGCGGTCCCAGACAGCCCGGAGTCGCTGATCAGCGTGTGCGCGTCGTGCAGCGCGGCGATGGTGGAGATGCCCACCAGCTCCCACTTGGTGTGGTCGGCCACCACGACGAGCCGGCGGGCCGCGCCGACCAGCGCCCGGTCGGTCTCCGCCTCCATCAGGTTGGGGGTGGTGAACCCGGCGTGGGTGCTCATCCCGTGCACGCCCATGAAGAGCATGTCCACGTTGAGCGAGCGGATCGCGTTGACCGCGAACGGCCCGACCAGCGCGTCGGACGGGGTACGGATGCCACCCGTGAGCACCACGGTCTGGTCGGCGCGCCGGGCCTTGTAGAACACGTCGGCGACCGGTACCGAGTTGGTCACCACGGTCAGCCCGGCCACGTCGAGCAGCAGGTTGGCCAGCATGCAGGTGGTGGTACCGGCGGAGAGCGCGATGGCCGTGCCCGGCGCGACCAGCTTGGCCGCCCGCCGGGCGATGGCCTCCTTCTCCGCCTGCTGCCGCACCAGCTTCGCGGCGAAGCCGGGCTCGTCGGTGGAGTGCTGGTCGAGCGTGGTCGCCCCGCCGTGCACCTTGGCGATGAGGCCCCGTTCGGCCAGCGCCTCCAGGTCGCGTCGGATCGTCATGTCGGAGACGCCGAACTCGCGGACCAGGTCGCCCACCCGTACCCCGCCCAGCCGCTGCACCATCTCGTGGATCGCCTGCTGGCGTTGCTGTGCGAGCATCACTCCTCCTCGGCGCTGCTGCGGAGTACGACGACGCCGCCGGGCGGCACGGTGACCCCGTCGGGGAACCGGTCCCCGGTGAGCAGGTCCGTGCCGGCCGCCGCGACGGTCGCGGCGGTATCGGCGTGGTTGACCAGGAACAGGTACGCGGTGCCGTCGGCGTGGCGGCGCCGGACCGCTTCGAGCCCGGGCGGCCGGTCCGGCAGGACCGGTACCGCGCCGGCCGCCGCGCACACCTGGCCGATCAGCCGGTCGAGGCTGGGCTCGTCGAGCCGGGTGCCCACGTAGCATGCCCGCCCGTTGCGGGTCACCGCCGGCGCGCCGGCCACCGGACCGTCCACATAGGATTCCAGTACCTCGGCACCGGTGGAGCGGCCGAGCTCCCGCCAGATCTCGCCGACGCTGCCGCCGGACAGCTTCACCGACCGGCCCTCCGGCAGCGGGTAGAACTCCTCCACCCGCACGCCGAGCAGGTCGGTGAACGCGCCCGGATAGCCGCCCAGGCGTACCCGGTCGCACTCGTCGACGATGCCGCTGTACGGCCCGACCAGCACGGTGCCGCCATTGTCCACATAGGACGTAAGGTTGGCGGCGTCGGCATCGGAGACCAGGTACAGGGCGGGGACGAAGACCGCGCGGTAGCGGGACAGCTCGGCGCCGGGCGGGGCGAAGTCGACGGTGATCCCGGCCCGCCACAGCGCGCCGTACCAGCGCCGTACCTCGTCGAAGCTGCGCATGTCGACGCTGGGCTGGGCGCGGGCCTCGGCCGCCCACCCGCTCGGGTAGTCGAACACCACGGCGACCTCAGCGTCCACAGTGGACGAGGCGACCGGCGCGAGCCGGCGCAGGGCGGTGCCGAGCGCGACCACCTCCCGCCACACGCGCGAGTCGGTGCCGGCGTGCGGCAGCATCGCCGAGTGCCACTTCTCCGCGCCCGACCGGGCGGCCCGCCACTGGAAGAACAACGCGCCGTCGCTGCCCCGCGCCACGTGCGCGAGGCTGTTGCGCAGCAGCTGTGCGGGCGCCTTGGCGAGGTTGCGCTGCTGCCAGTTGACCGCGCTCGTGGAGTGCTCCATCAGCAGCCACGGCCGGCCCCGGCCGAGCGAGCGGGCCAGGTCGGCGGAGTACGCGAGGTCGACGTGCGGCGCGGTGTTGGTGGGCCGCAGGTAGTGGTCGGTGGAGACGAAGTCCAGCGCGCGGGCCCAGCGCCAGTAATCCAGGCCGGTGAACATGCCGGCCATGAGGTTGGTGGTGGCCGGGATGTTCGGGGTGATCTGGCGCAGCAGCTCCCGTTCGGCCGTGCACAACGCGAACAGCGCGTCGTCGCTGAACCGGCGGAAATCCAGCTCCTGGGCGGGGTTGCCGATGGCCGTGGTGGCACGCGGCGGCAGCACCTGGGCCCAGTCGGTGTAGCGCTGCGACCAGAACGCGGTGCCCCACGCCTCGTTCAGTCCGGCGAGGTCGCCGTAGCGGGCGCGCAGCCAGCTCCGGAAGGCGGCCGCGGAGGTGTCGCAGTAGCAGGTGAGGTTGTGGCAGCCGTACTCGTTGTGGATGTGCCACATGGCCAGCGCCGGATGGTCGTAGTACCGGCTGGCGAGCTGGTCGACCACGTGCAGGGCGGCGTCGCGGTACTCGGCCGAGCTGGCGCAGAACGACTGGCGGCTGCCGTACCACCGCCGGCGCCCGTCCCGGTCGACCGGCAGCGACTTGGGGTACCGGTGCGAGAACCACGGCGGCGGCGACGCCGTCGCGGTGGCCAGGTCGACGGCGATGTCGTTGCGGCGTAACAGCTCCAGCACCCGGTCCAGCCAGCCGAACTCGTACCCTCCGGGTTGCGGTTCCAGCCATGCCCATGCGAACACCCCGACGGTGACCAGGTTGACCCCGGCCTCCCGCATAAGCCGCACGTCCTCCGCCCAGACGTGCTCGGGCCACTGCTCGGGGTTGTAGTCACCGCCGTAGAGCAGGCCGGCCAGTCGTGGGGTGAGCGACGGCATGCCCACAGAGTGCCGCCTTGATTCACCACTAGTCAACAAGAGAGAACACTGTTTTGCGCATCCGGGCGACGATCGGGACCGCCGACCGGCCGATCCCGCTCACCGTCCGCAACGGCGTACCTCACCTGGCACGTTCATGTCACGGACTTGAAACGAAGCCCACCCAGCCCCTTGACATCCGACCACTCGGGCGCTGGACTGTGGTGAGTTTTGAATGGTTGCGTTGGAATCCCCCAACCAATCCGCCATTCTTTTCGAACGTAGGAGGGGTAATGACGCAGTCCCTGCTCACCCCTAGCCAGCTTTCGCGGCGCTCCCTGCTCCGTGGTGCGGCCGTTGGCGCAGGTGTGGTCACTGTGCCCGGACTGCTCGCGGCATGCTCGGGTGGCGGCGGCGGTAGCGGCAGCAGCGGTGGCGCGAAATCGCAGACCATCAGCCTGGGGTCCAACTACTCGGACCCTACGCCCAAGAAGGCGATCCAGGACATGATGGACGCCTACCAGAAGAAGTCGGGCAACACGGTCAAGGTCAATACCGTGGCGCACAACGACTACCAGACGAACATCACCCGGTACCTGCAGGGCAACCCGGACGACGCGGCCGCCTGGTTCGCCGGGTACCGTATGCAGTTCTTCGCCCAGAAGGGCTACCTCGCCGACGTCAGCGACGTCTGGTCCGGCCTGACCGGCTTCAGCGACGCCCTCAAGCAGGCCTCCACCGGCACGGACGGTAAGCAGTACTTCATCCCCCTCTACAACTACGCGTGGGCTCTCTTCTACCGGAAGAGCACCTTCCAGGCCAAGGGCTACCAGCCGCCGAAGACCTGGGACGAGTACGTCGCGCTGGCCAAGAAGATGAAGGCGGACGGGATCGTCCCGATCGGCTTCTCCGAGAAGGACGGCTGGCCCGCGATGGGCACGTTCGACTACATCAACATGCGCAAGAACGGCTACCAGTTCCACGTCGACCTGATGGCCGGCAAGGAGTCCTGGACCGACCAGAAGGTCAAGGACGTCTTCGGGATGTGGGCCAGCCTGTTCGACCAGGGCCTGTACCAGCCCGGCGCCAACGGCCGCACCTGGGAGGAGGCCGGCACGTCCTTCGCCAAGAAGGAGGTCGGCCTGGTGGTCTTCGGTACCCCGCACGTCGGTCTGCAGACGCCGAAGGCCGAGCACGACGACATCGGCATCGTGCCGTTCCCGGCGATCGACCCCGCCAACGGGACCGACTCGATCGAGGCGCCCATCGACGGCTTCATGCTGCCCGCCAAGGCCAAGAACGTGGCCGGTGGCAAGGACCTGCTCAAGTGGCTCGGCTCGCCCGAGGCGGAGAACACCTACCTGAAGAGCGACCCGAACAACATCGCGGTCAACTCCGCCGCCGACACCGGCAACTACGAGGGGCTGCAGAAGGACTCCGCGGCCCTGGTCGCCCAGGCGAAGCACATCTCGCAGTACCTCGACCGGGACACCCGGCCGGACTTCGCGCAGACGGTGGTCATCAAGGCCTTCCAGAGCTTCGTCGACAAGCACTCCAAGGCCGACATTGACGCTATGTGCGCCAACATGGAAGATCAGAAGAAGAGCATCTTCTCGCAGCCCGTTTCCTAAGGACCGGTCTGGTGGCAGCACCTCCCGCATCCTCGGTCGAGGCGGCGGCCCCCCGGACCCGACGGGTCCGGCGGGGCCGGCGCCGCCGGCTGGAGGCCGGCGACATCGCGATCCTGTCGGTCCTCGTCGGCGTCACGATCGTCATCGACGTCCTGCTCATCTGGGGTACCTCGATCGCCTCGATCATCCTGTCGTTCACCAGCTACGGCGGCCTCGGTACCCCGGACTTCATCGGCACGCGCAACTACCACGACATCCTGACCATCGACCTGAGCTTCATCCCGGCGGTCGAGCACAACCTGTTGTGGCTGGCCTTCCTCGGGGTGGTCGCCACCCCGCTCGGCCTGCTGATGGCCGTCCTGCTCGACCGGCAGCTCCGGTTCAGCCGGTTCTACCAGAGCGCGCTCTACCTCCCGGTCGCGCTGTCGTTCGCGGTGGTCGGCTTCATGGTGCAGCTGATCCTCTCGGCCGACCAGGGCGTGGTCAACGCCATCCTCGGCCGCACCCACGGCAACGGCATCGACTTCCTCGGGGATCCACACAAGAACATCTGGATGGCGCTGCTGTTCGCGAGCTGGCGCCACACCGGGTACGTGATGATCCTCTACCTGGCCGGGCTGAAGTCGGTCGACCCGGCGCTGAAGGAGGCGGCGATCGTCGACGGCGCCAACCCGGTACAGACGTTCTTCCGGGTGGTCTTCCCGACGATGCGCCCGATCAACGTCATCATCCTGGTGATCACGGTGATCGAGTCGTTGCGCGCCTTCGACCTGGTCTACGTCATCAACGTCGGGCGTAACGGGTTGGAGCTGCTGTCCGTCCTCGTGGTCGACAACATCATCGGTGAGGCCAGCCGGATCGGGTACGGGTCGGCGATCGCGGTCTTCCTGCTCATCGTGACGCTCGGCTTCGTCATCACGTACCTGACCCAGATCCTGCGCCGGGAGGAGGTCCGATGACCACGGTCGCCAGCACCGACGCCGAGTCCACCGCCGGCCGCCCGGCCGTGCCCGGACGCCGCAGGGTGGTGCCGCGCCGGCGCCAGCGGGTCCGCCCGGCGCGGATGGTGCTGCACGCGTTCCTCATGTTCTTCGCGTTCCTCTGGCTGCTGCCGATCCTGCTGCTCATCTACGCCTCGCTGCGGCCCTACCAGGAGACCCAGCTCAACGGGTACTTCTCCTGGCCCAAGACGCTGAGCCTGCGCTACTACTCGCAGGCCTGGACCGGTGGGGAGATGTCCAAGCACTTCCTCGCCTCGCTCTACATCACCGTGCCGGCCGTCCTCGCCACGCTGTTCCTGGCCTCGTTCCTGGCCTTCGCGCTGACTCGGGTGAAGATTCCGTTCCGCCGCACGCTGCTGGTGCTCTTCACCGCGGGTAACCTGCTGCCGCCGCAGATCATGGTCACCCCGCTCTACACGCTCTACTTCAAGATCCCGCTGCCTGAATGGCTGTCGGCGTCCCGCTCGGTCTACGACACCTACTTCGGCGTGATCCTGATCCACGTGGCGTTCCAGACCGGGTTCTGCGTGTTCGTGCTCTACAACTACATGCTGACCATCCCGATCGAGCTGACCGAGGCGTCGGTGGTCGACGGGGCCAACGTCTGGCGGCAGTACTGGCAGGTGATCCTCCCGGTGGTCCGGCCGGCCCTCGGTGCGCTGGCCACGCTGGAGTTCACCTGGATCTACAACGACTTCCTGTGGGCGCTGGTGCTCATGTCGACCGGGGACAAGTACCCGATCACCAGCTCACTCAACAACCTGCGCGGCCAGTTCTTCGTCGACTACAACCTCCTGGCCGCGGGCGCGATGATCGTCGCGCTGCCCACCCTCATCGTCTTCTTCGCCCTGCAGAAGCAGTTCATCTCCGGCCTGACCCTGGGTGCCAGCAAGGGGTAACCGTGTCCTATGACGAGCTCGCGTCGATCAAGGTCGACGGCGATCGCGCCCGCGTGTACGAGCACGGCTGGCAGAGCTGGAGCCCTTCCGGCAGCTACCCGGTCACGGTCCGGTCCAGCTACCGGCCGGTGCGCGCGGTCACCCAGAGCCAGAGCTACCGGCCGGAGAAGCCGGCGCCGGAGACCGGGTTCCAGGGCGAAGGGCTGCTCGCCGTCGACCCCGGCACCGGCGACCCGGTCACCGTCTTCGGCGCCGCGCCCGACCCGACGGTACCGTCGATCCGCGCGTCCTATGTGGACGGTCACGTGGTGGTCTCGGCGGACGGGCCGGTCGGCGTGACCCAGTCGTCCACTGTGGACGAAGGGCTCGCCGCGTGGGCGGACGGGTTCGCCGCCGGGGCCGGGGTGGGACCGATCCGGCCGGCGCCGACCGGCTGGTGCTCGTGGTACCACTACTTCACCGACGTGACCGCCGCCGACGTCGAGGAGAACGTGGCCGCGATCCACGAGCGGGAGCTGCCCGTCGACGTGATCCAGATCGACGACGGCTGGGAGTCCGAGATCGGCGACTGGCTCACCCTCTCCGGGCGCTTCGAGTCACTGGAGGCACTGGTCGAGCGGATCCGCGCGACCGGGCGGCGGACCGGCATCTGGGTGGCGCCGTTCCTCGTCGGCGCGAACTCGCGGGTGTACGCCGAGCACCGCGACTGGCTGATCCCCGGTACCCTCGCCGGGCACAACTGGGAGCAGGACACCTACGGGCTGGACACCACCCACCCCGGTGCGCAGGACTACCTGCGCCGCGTGTTCACCATGCTGCGCGACGTCGGTGTCGACTACTACAAGATTGACTTCATCTACGCGGGCGCCCTCGACGGGCCGCGCCACTCCGGCGCCGACCCGCTCACCGCCTACCGCTCCGGGGTCGAGCTGATCCGCGAGACCATCGGCCCCGCCGCGTACCTACTCGGCTGCGGTGCCCCGATCCTGCCCAGCGTCGGGCTGTTCGACGCGATGCGGGTCTCCGCCGACATCGCCCCGCACTGGGCACCGCTCGACGGCGACCCGGCCCTGCCCTCGCAGCAGGGCGCGGTGTTTTCCGCCATCGGCCGGGCGTTCCAGCACGGGCGGTTCTGGGTCAACGACCCGGACTGCATCGTGGCCCGCCCGGCCGTCGAGCGGCGCGAGGAGTGGGCCGAGGTGGTCGACCGGTACGGCGGCCTGCGGGTCTCCTCCGACCGCATCGCCGACCTCGACGAGTGGGGCATGACCACCACCCGCCGCCTGCTCTCCGAGACCCCGCCGCCGGCCCCGTTCGCGCTCTGACCCGTGGTATCTGACGAGACCGGTGCCGGGGCTGCCGGATAGGCTTGCCCGCGCTATGTCCGAGTCAACCACGGCGGGGCCCGCCCGCGAGCTCACCCAGGTGCAGCGCACGGCGATCAGCGAGCTGCTGCGCGTGTTTCCGGTCGTCGACGAACTGGGCGACCGGTTCGACCGCGCCGGCCACGAACTGCACCTCGTCGGTGGATCGGTCCGCGACGCGCTGCTCGGCCGGCTCGGCGACGACCTCGACTTCGCCACCAGCGCCACGCCCGACGAGACCCTCGGGCTGGTCGCCGGCTGGGCCGAGTCGACCTGGGAGACCGGCCGCGAGTTCGGCACCGTCGGGGTGGCCCGGCGCGGACTGCGTCTGGAGATCACCACCTACCGCGGGGAGGCCTACGACGGGGTCAGCCGCAACCCCGTGGTCCAGTACGGCACCAGCCTGCTCGACGATCTGCAGCGGCGGGACTTCACCGTCAACGCGATGGCCGTGTCGGTACCCGGGCACGGGTTCACCGACCCGTACGGCGGACTGGTGGATCTGGCTGAGCGGCGGCTGCGCACCCCCGGTACCCCCCAGCAGAGCTTCGGCGACGACCCCCTGCGGATGCTGCGCGCGGCCCGGTTCGTCGCCCAGCTCGGCTTCTCCGTCGAGCCCACCGCGCTGGCCGCCATGCGGGCGATGGCCGCGGACCTGGACCGGATCACCGCGGAGCGGATCCGCGACGAGTTCACCAAGCTGCTGTGCGGCGCCGACCCGGTCGCCGGGCTGCGCCTGCTCGTCGACACCGGCCTGGCCGACCGGTTCCTGCCGGAGCTGTCCGGGCTCCAGCTGGAGATCGACGAGCACGCCCAGCACAAGGACGTCTACGAGCACACGCTGACCGTGGTGCGCAACGCGATCCGGCTGGAGGAGGGCGGACCCGACTTCGTGCTGCGGATGGCGGCCCTGATGCACGACGTGGGCAAGCCGTTGACCAAGGCGGTCGGGCCGGACGGCCGGGTCAGCTTCCACCACCACGAGATCGTCGGGGCGCGGCTGACCCGGCAACGGATGAAGGCGCTCAAGTTCCCGAAGGACGTCACCTCGGAGGTGGCCGAGTTGGTCGCGCTGCACCTGCGCTTCTACGGGTACGGGCGGGGCGAGTGGACCGACTCGGCGGTGCGCCGGTACGTGACCGACGCCGGGCCGCTGCTGTCGCGGCTGCACAAGCTGACCCGCTCCGACTGCACCACCCGCAACCGGCGCAAGGTGGCCGCGCTGTCGGCCGACTACGACGCACTGGAGGAGCGCATCGCGCAGCTGCAGGCGCAGGAGGACCTCGACCGGGTCCGACCCGACCTGGACGGCAACGCGATCATGGAGCTGCTCGGCGTCCCGCCCGGCCCGATCGTCGGCAAGGCCTGGCGCCACCTCAAGGAGCTCCGCCTGGAGTACGGCCCCTTGGAGCACGACGAGGCCGTCACGGAGCTGTACCGGTGGGCTCAGGAGAACGGGATCACTCCGCCCCGACCGTAGCGCCAGGTCCGCCGCTTTGGCCGGTGGGCCCGCTGGACAGGGTTCGCTACCGTCGCAGGGCACGATCGACGGGCGACTCGTGGAGGTCAGGTTATGCAGCCGTGTCACATTTGCGGAGGCATGGCCGTGGACCCCAACGGCTTCTGCGCCCAGTGCGGCACCTACCGAGGCCAGGTCACCGAACCGGTTAGCGGCACACCTTACCCACCCGCGCCGGGCGGCTATCCGTACCCGGCCGGCCAGGCCCCGGCCAGTGGCGCACCGTGGTCGGGCCAGACCAGCGCTCGCCCGGCGGCCCGCCATGGCCCGGCCAGACCAGCGCGGGCCCGTACCCCTTCTCCGGCCCGCCGGTCTCCGGCAGCCCGGGCTACCCACCACCGGCGCCGCCGAGCCAGCGCCGCCCGCTGTTCGGCGTGCTGATCGCGGCGAGCGCGGTGCTGGTCGTGCTGGTGGGCGCGATCGTCGTGCTGGCCATCGTGCGGTCGGGCAAGCACAACGAGGCCGGCGGCGGTGGAACCCAGACGCCGGTCGACACCACGGTCAGCACGGGCCCGAGCGCGGCCATCGACCCGTGCCTGGTCGGCACGTGGCGGGCCACCTCCGAGCGCCAGACCCAGGACTACCCCGGCATCGGGCCGGTACTGCTGATCGGCCAGGGCCAGACCAGCCACATCCACGCCGACGGCACGATCGAGGACGACTACTCGCAGGCCACGCCCTACACCGGGTCCTACAACGGGCACTCCATCGCGATGACCGTGACCGGTACCGTGCACTCGCGCATCACCACGGCCAACGGCACGCTGTCCTTCCACGACATCTCCGCGAACGGCACGGTCACCGTGAAGGTGGACGGCTCCGTGGCGGGCAGCCCGGTCCCGCTGTCGGTGAGCGACGACCCGGTGCAGTACACCTGCACCGGCAAGACGGCCACCGAGCACACCGAGCACTACGACGTGACGCTGACCAAGGTCAGCGACTCACCCTGAGCGGGCACCGACCAGCGGGGTGGCCGGGCGGCTGGCGACCCGGGTGGCGTGGATCCCGAACCACGCGGCCAGCGCGAGGTAACCGGCGCCGGCGACCACGATCGCCGGTATCGACCGGCCGTCCTCCGGCACCGTGAGCGCGGCGCCGAACAGGCCGGCGACGAAGGCCATGTTGTACGTGGTGTCGTTGACGCTGAACACCCGGCCGCGGAAGTCGTCGTGGCACTCGTGCTGCAACGTGGTGTCGACCACGATCTTGATGCCCTGTGCGGCCAGGCTCAGGCAGAACGTGGCGACGACGAGCAGCTCCGGGCGGAACGGCAGGCCGAGCGGGAGGGCCAGCACGCCGACCGTGGCGATCAGTCCGGTGATCCACCGGTACCCGCCGAAGCGCCGGGTGGCCGGCGGGGTCAGGACCGCGGCCAGCAGCGAGCCTAGGCCGCCGGCCACGACGACCTGGGTCAGCCCGGCCAGCGCACCGGCGCGGTCGCCCGGATAGAAGTACTGGCGGTACAGCAGCAGCGTGGCCAGCGCCAGAATGCCGTAGAGGAAGCGGAACCCGCCCTGCACGATCATCGGATAGGCGGCCACCGGGCGCTCGCGCAGGTGCCGTAGCCCGGCCACCATGCCCCGCACGACCGCGGCCAGCGCGTGCCGGAGCGGGCCGGTCGGCAGGTCGTCCGGGCCGAGGTCGGGGCGGCCGAAGGAGACGTACGCCAGCAGCGCCGAGCCCAGGTAACCGAACGCGCCGGTGGCGGCCAGGACCGCGTATCCGTGGTGGGTCTTGCCCAGCACGGTGCTCAGCGCCAGCCCGGCCACGCCCAGCCCGAGCGTGTAATGCACGGTGCCCAGCGTGGTGGCCACCGCGTTCGCGGTGACCAGCCGCTCGTCCGGTACCACGTGGGGCTGGGACGCGGACAGCCCGGCGAGCACGAACCGGTTGATGCCGATGATGAGCAGCGCCCCGAGCGCGTAGACCAGCACGCCCTCCTTGGCGTACCAGGTGAGCAGCGTCATGGGCACGACCAGGCCGGCGCGGATCAGGTTGGCCGCGTAGATGACGGTGCGGCGGCTCCACCGGTCGAGGAACACCCCGACGAACGGTCCCACGATCGAGTACGGCAGCAGCAGCACCGCGAACGCCGTGGCCACCCGTAGCCCGTCGGGGGCTTTCTCGGGGCTGAACAGCAGGCTGCCCGCGAGCGCGGACTGGAACAGGCCGTCCCCGAACTGGCTGATCAGCCGTACGCCGAGCAGGCGCCGGAAGGGCCGGCGACCCAGGATCGCGCGCAGGTTCCCGGACGACACGACCTGAGCCTACGGGGCAGGGGCGCCCCGGTCAGGATCGACCGGGGCGCCCACCGGTGACCGCCCTACTTTTTCGCCTCGACCACCTTGGCGTCGGTGCCGTTGCCCGGGGTGGCGGCGGTGCCACCCAGCCGGGCGAGCAGCGCGGCGAGGTCGATCCCGGTCAGGTCGGCACCGAGCTGCAGACCCTGCGCCACGTTGGACGCGACGTTCTTGGTCAGGGTCGACGCGCCGTCGGTGCTGATCACGGTCATCTTGTCGATGGCCGACATCGGGGCCGCGGCCTTCTCCACCACCTGCGGCAGCACCCGCACGAGCAGGTCCAGGACCGCCGCCTCGCCGTAGGTGTTGAACGCCTCCGCCTTGGCCTGCATGGCCTCGGCCTCGGCCTGGCCGCGCGCGAGGATCGCCGAGGCCTCGGCGGTGCCTTCCCGCTCGACCGCGTCGGCGACGGCGGTGCGCCGGCGCTGCTCCGCCTCGCCCTGCTTGGCGCCCTCGATCGCGGCCGCGTCGGCCAGCGCCGCCCGCCGGGACCGTTCGCCCTCGCCGATCAGGCGCGCCTGTTCGGCGGCCGCCTGGGCGGCGGCGATGGTCGCCTGCCGTTCGGCGTCGGCGCGCAGGACGGCCGCCCGGCGGGCCGCCTCGGCCTCCTGCTCGACCTTGTACCGGGCGGCGTCGGCCGGCTTGCGCACCTCGGTGTCGAGCTGGCGCTCCTTGAGCTCCGCGTTGCGCTCGGCGACCTTCTGCTGCTCCGTGAGGATCGCCTGCTGCCGCTCGGCCTGGGCCAGCGGCCCGGCCGCGGCGGAGCGGGCCTTGGCCGCGTCGATCTCCGCCTGTACCGCTGCCTGCTTGAGGGACAGGTTGCGGGCCGACTCGGCGATCGCCTCCTCGGCCTTCATCCGCTCGGTTTCGGCGGTCTGGCGGGCCTGGGCCTCGGCGATCGCCGCGGCCTTGAGCACCCGGGCCGCTTCCGGCCGGCCGAGGTCCTGAAGATAGGACCCGGCGGTACGGATGTCCTCCAGCTGGAACGCGTCGAGGATCAGGCCCTGGTGGGTCAGCGCGCTCTCCGCCTCCTCGGCGACGTGCGCGGCGAACGCGGCCCGGTCCCGGATGATCTGCTCGACGGTGAGCCGGCCGACGACCGAGCGCAGCGCGCCGGAGAGCACCTGGCCGGTGAACACCTCGATGCGGTCCTGCTGGTGCAGGAACCGCTGGGCGGCCGGGCGGATCATCTCGGCGGTGCCGCCGACCTTGACGATCGCCACCGCGTCGGCGTCGCACCGGATGCCCTGCGCGCTGACCGCCCCCGCGACCGAGACCGGGATCTCCCGGCTGGACAGGTCGAGCTTGTACAGCCGCTGCACGACAGGCATCACGAAGACCGACGCGCCCATCACGACCTTCTGGCCGGACAGGTCGGTCACCGTCGTGCCATCGGCCGCGCGGACCGCCTGGCCCTTGCGACCGGTCACGATGAACGCCTCGTTCGGGCCGGCCACCTTGATCCGGGACAGGATGAACATGGCGATGAACAGCACCAGCAGGGCGGCGCCGGCGATCGCGAGGATCAGGGACATCGTTCCTTCTTCTCTCGTCCAGGGTCACTGGACACTCGGAGTGGGCTCGACCAGAACACTGGTCGGGCTGGGTACCTCGATCACGAAGACCTGGGTACCGAGCGCGAGGGGCTGCGCCGCCCGCGCGTTGAACTTGATCTGCTGGCCGGCGACGGCGAGCCGGACCTCGCCGTAGCCGCCGGCCGGTACGGGGGTGACGACCACGCCGGTCGTGCCGACGAGGTCCTGGGAGGACAGTGTCGCGTCGGTGGCCATGTTCATCGCGGCATGTACCAGCTTGCCGGCGAGGAACGCCGTGGGTACCGCCGCGAGGACCCCGACCACGAGCGCGACCATGAGCGCGAGGGCGCCATGCCCGCCGGCGAGGGTGGCGGCGATCGCCCCGCCGAACCCGAACGCGCCGAGGAAGCCGGCGATGACCGGCAGGGACAGCTCGGTGCCGCCGTCTGGGTGTCCGAAGTGGACGTGCCCGTGGCCGGTGTGGAAGTGCACGTCCCCGAGGTGGAGGTGGCCGAGGTGCAGGTGGCCGCCAATCAGGGACAGGACGAGCAGAAGCAGCGCGAACCCACCGATCGCGAGAAACGTGACGACCAGCCCGCTCATCTACGTTGGCGCCTCCCCGCGCCAAAGCCGGTGGCGGAGGACGCCGGACCGACCCGAGATCGAGAGTAGAACCCGGACGCACATCGCCGATGCCCGGTGCGGGGTACGGTGGTCACCGACCGTAGGCACATGCCGGAGTTGGTGGTGGGGTGCGCGTCATGACATGGACCGCGGTACCGTCGCCGATCGGCCCGCTCGGGCTGGCGGCCGACGACTCCGGTATCCGCGCGGTGCGGTTCACCGGTCCGGGCGGGCCCGGCGGAACCCATCCGCTGCTGGCGCGCGCGGTCGAGCAGCTCGCCGAGTACTTCGCCGGGGGCCGTACCGAGTTCGCGCTGCCGCTGGCGCCGCCCCGCGGCACCGACTTCGAGCGCGCCGTGTGGGCGGCGATCGCGGCGATCCCGTACGGCGAAACCGCCACCTACGGCCAGATCGCGGCGCGGGTCGGCGAACCCGATGCGGCGCGCGCGGTCGGCGTGGCCTGCAACCGCAACCCGGTACCGATCGTGGTGCCGTGCCATCGGGTGGTGGGCGCCGGCGGCAAGCTGGTCGGGTTCGGCGGCGGGCTGCCGCGCAAACGGTTCCTGCTGGAATTGGAGGCGCGGGTGCTCATCGAGCGCACGTTCACAGCCGGATGACCCACATGATCACCTGGTAGATCCCGAGCACGGCGAGCGCCGTGAACACGGTCAGCGCGATCACCACGAACAGGCAGGGCACCTTGTTGCCCCGCCGCCGCGGCTGCCGATCCGGCTCCGGCCCGCCGTGCCAGCCCGGCGGCGGGCCGACCCGTCCGGCCTGGATGGTCAGTACCCGCAGCCGGTCCTGCGCCGCCGGCGGGAGCCGGCGCCGGTCGGCGCCGAAGTTCAGCACCCGCAACCGCAGGAACGGCGACGGGTTGGCCCGCTCGAACGCGATCACTTCGACCGGGCGTACGTCCGCGGTCAGGAAGCCCCACCGGCCGGCCTCCACGACGTTACCGGTCTGTCGGTAGATGGCCGCGAGGACCCGCCGTACCTCCAGGTTGTCCGGATCGTTCGCGAGGTGGGCCCGTAGCCGGCGGATGGCGATCTCGGTGTGGCCCTGTTCGAGGTCTTTCCGGGCTCGCGCAAGGACGTCCGGCTTGGCCACGCTCCGATGGTCGCCTCAGCCGGCTGGGCCGCGCCAGCCGGTCAGGTAACGATCAGCCAACGAGCCATTGAACGGCCGTGTAGGCGCCGATCGCCGCGAACGGCAGGGCCATGGCGAAGGCCAGCAGCCGGGCCCGGGCACCGGACGCGCGCCGGCGGGCCGGTCGGGCAGCGGGCCCCGCCGCGTCGGCGAGGGCCGCGAGGCGACCCTTGGCGAACTCCGTCGCCGCCTGACCGTGTGCCGGCCAGAGCAGCTTGCGCAGCCGTGCTGCCGGGGACGGATACGCCCGCTCGAACGCCTCGGTCTCCGCCGGCGCGGTGTCCGCGTGCAGGTACCCCCATCGCCCGGCCTCGATGCGGTTGCCCACCATCCGGTGGATGCCGGCGAGCCGGCGGCGCAGGTCGAGGTCGGTCGGGTGGGCGGCGACGAGGCTGGACAGCCGCCGGATGGCCGGTGTGGTGTACCCCCGGGCCAGGTCGCTGTCGACCCGGTCGAGCACGTCGGCTTTAGCCATGCCCATCACTATGGCCAGCCGGCCCGGGCAGGTCCAGCATTTCCTGCCCAGATCTTGGGCGCCCGCGGGGCGAACGCCCAAGATCTACGTCGGGACGGCTCAGCGGGGCAGCTCGCCGCGGATGAACCGCTCGACGGCCGCGCGCGCGTCGGAGTCGGCGTACTGCACCGGCGGGGACTTCATGAAGTAGCTGGATGCCGAGAGCAGCGGACCGGCGATCTTGCGGTCCAGCGCGATCTTGCAGGCCCGGATCGCGTCGATGATGATGCCCGCCGAGTTGGGCGAGTCCCACACCTCCAGCTTGAGGTCGACGTTGAGCGGGACGTCGCCGAACGCCTTGCCCTCCAGCCGGATGTGCGCCCACTTGCGGTCCAACAGCCACGGCACGTGGTCGGACGGTCCGATGTGGACGTTGGCCTTCTCCATCTCGTGCGGCACCTGCGAGGTCACCGACTGGGTCTTGGAGATCTTCTTGGAGATCAGCCGCTCGCGCTCCAGCATGTTCATGAAGTCCATGTTTCCGCCGAAGTTGAGCTGGTAGGTGCGCTGCAGCTCGACCCCACGGTCCTCGAAGAGCTTGGCCAGCGCCCGGTGCACGATGGTCGCGCCCACCTGACTCTTGATGTCGTCGCCGACGATCGGCAGGCCGGCCGACTCGAACCGGGCCGCCCACTGCGGATCGGAGGCGATGAAGACCGGCAATGCGTTGACGAACCCGCAGCCGGCGTCGATGGCGGCCTGCGCGTAGAACTTGTCCGCCGCCTCGGAGCCCACCGGCAGGTACGAGACGACCACGTCCACCTGCGCGTCGCGCAGCGCCTGGGCCACATCGACGGGGCCCTCGTCGGACTCCTCGATGGTCTCCCGGTAGTACCGGCCGAGCCCGTCCAGGGTCGGGCCGCGCTGCACGACGACTCCGGTCGGCGGTACCTCGCAGATCTTGATCGTGTTGTTCTCGCTGGCCACGATCGCCTCGGCCAGGTCCCGTCCCACCTTCTTGGCGTCGACGTCGAACGCGGCGACGAACTGCACGTCGGAGACGTGGTAGTCGCCGAAGGTGACGTGCATCAGACCCGGGACGCGCTCGTTGGGGTCGGCGTCACGGTAGTACTCCACGCCCTGTACCAGGGACGAGGCGCAGTTACCGACACCGACGACGGCCACGCGGACGAAGCCCATCGCGAGTGCCTCCTTCTTCATCACGGCCGCTCTGGGGGGTCCACGAGCGGGTTCTTGGTGGTGCCTCGGCCGGGTTGGCCGCCGGAGCGCTCGGTGGCGATGAGCTCCTCCAGCCAGCGGACCTCACGCTCGCAGGCGTCGAGGCCGTGCCGCTGTAGTTCCAAGGTGTAGGCGTCGAGCCGTTCGGCGGCCCGGGCCAGGGTGTCGCGCAGACCCTCGCGACGCTCCTCGATGCGGCGGCGCCGGCCTTCGAGGATGCGCAACCGGGTGGCCTGGTCGGTCCGGGAGAAGAACGCGAAGTGCACGCCGAACCCGGGATCCTCGAAGTCCTCCGGGCCGGCCTGGGCGAGCAGCTCCTGGAAGCGCTCCTTGCCTTCCGCGGTGATCCGGTACACCACCCGGCCGCGGCGGCTGGTCAGCGGCGGTACCTCGGTGGCCTTGGCGGGCGTCGGGGACTCCTCCGTGATCAGACCGGCGGCCTGGAGCCGGCGCAGGGTCGGGTAGAGCGAGCCGTAGGAGATCGCCGCCCGGATCGCGCCCAGCTTCGCCGTCAGTTGCTTGCGCAGCTCGTACCCGTGCATTGCGGACTCGTGGAGGAGGCCGAGAATGGCGAGATCAAGCACCCGACCGCCTCCCAACGATGTATCGGACCGATACATCGTCACGGTATCTCGGCGCGCCGGGTCCGGCAATCGGTGCCGAGCGATCTCCACCTCACCGTCAGTGACGGGAGTCGCCGGTCCGCGCCGAGACGCGTACCCTCTTGCGCATGCGCACGCAGCGGCAGGTGGTGGACTACTCGCTTCAGAAGCGGGCGCTGCTGCGTGAGGTCTACTCCGGCCGGGTCGGCACCTATGAGGTGTGCGACGCCTCGCCGTACCTGAAGAACGCCGCCCGCTTCCACGGTGAGCCCACCGACTGCCGGTGCCCGGTCTGCCGCCGGGAAAACCTGACGCACGTGCACTACATCTACGGCGACGAGCTCAAGCAGTCGGCCGGCCAGGCCCGGTCGCGCACCGAGCTGCCGGTGCTGGCGATGACGTTCAGCGAGTTCCAGGTGTACGTGGTCGAGGTGTGCCGGGGCTGCGGCTGGAACCACCTGGTCGAGCAGTACCTGCTCGGGCGCGACGGCCTGGCCGGCGCCGGGCGTGCTGACGACCGCACGGACGCGGTCAGACGACGGCGCGAGGGCAACGCATGAGCCCCGCTCGCCTTGCCGTCCGGCCACCGCGTCGCGACAGGGTGAGTGGTCCGACACAAGGTGTGAGGAATGAACCCGTCATACGGTGACGCGACGAACGCCGCCCAGGGCCGGGCGCGAGTACCTGGCACGGGCGGCGGGTACGATCCCGACGGCCCGACCGGCAACGCCCCGGTGCGCCCGTGGGTCGGCGACTCCGGCTTCGATGCGGCCGGCTCCGGCGGCCGCGCGTCGGTGGGCCGGGCCAGCGTGGGGTCGGCCGGGGTCGGGCGGGCGTCGGTGACCGGCCGCGCCACGGTCGGTGCCCAGCCGGACATCATCACCGGTCCCGGCGACGGGGGTCCCGGCGGCCCGGGCGGTCCGGGTGGCCCCGGCCGGCCGGGCGGGCCCGGCAAGGGGCGCGGCGCCAAGAGCCCGCGGGCGAAGAAGGCCCGTCGGCGCAACATCATCCTCGCCTCGGTCGCGGTGTTCATCATGCTGTCCGGCGGCGCGGTGGTCGGCGGCGGCTACTACTTCGACAGCGTCCAGCTTCCGGAGAACATCCCGCTGCCGGAGTCGACCGTCGTCACCTACTCCGACGGCGCCACGCCGATGGCCAAGCTCGGTGACAAGAACCGCACGATCATCCCGCGCGAGCAGATCCCCGACATCGTCAAGAAGGCCGTCGTCGCGACCGAGGACCAGAGCTTCTACACCAACAACGGCGTCGACATGCGGGGCATCGTGCGGGCCGCGTGGAACAACGTCACCGGCGGCAGCCGGCAGGGGGCCTCGACGATCACCCAGCAGTACGTCCGCCAGGCGTTCGACCTCCAGGGCGTCTCGTACGCCCGGAAGGTCCGCGAGGCGGTCATGGCGATGAAGATCGACCAGAACTACCAGAAGGACGAGATCCTCGGCTTCTACCTGAACACCGTCTACTTCGGCGAAGGCGCGTACGGCATCGAGGCGGCCGCGCAGGCGTACTTCGGCAAGAACGCCAAGGACCTCACCCCCGCCGAGGCGATGGTGCTGGCCGCGGCGATCAAGCAGCCGGAGGGGCCGGACGGGTTCAACCCCAACCAGAACCCCGAGGGCGCCAAGGCCCGCTGGGTCAACTACGTCAAGCCCAGCATGGTCAAGCTCGGCTACCTCAGCCAGGCCGACGCCGACAAGCTGGTGTACCCGACCAACATCCGCAAGCCCGACGCCAGCTCGACCAGCGCCGCGCAGTACGGCAAGGACACCCCGACCGCGTTCATCGTCCACCACGTGATGGACGAGCTGCTCTACCACTCCGGCGGGAAGTTCTCTGTGCAGGACCTGAAGACCGGCGGGTACAAGATCCAGACGACGATCGACAAGAAGTACGAGGACGCGGCGATCAACACCGCTGACGCGCAGGTCAAGGGTTCGGTGATGGCCAACCAGCCACCCCGGCTGCAGGCCGCCCTGGTGTCGATCGACCCGAAGACCGGCCGGGTGCTGGCCTACTACGGCGGCCACGACGGCAAGGGGCTGGACGCCGCCGGGGTCTGGCGGGACCCGGTGCTCACCACGACGGACGGCAAGCCCGACGACCAATGGCAGGGGCAGCACTTCTCCCCCGGTTCGACGTTCAAGATGTACACGCTGGCCACCGCGCTGAGCCAGAAGTACTCCATCGACTCGTACTGGTTGGGGCCGGCCTCGCGGCCGTTCGAGGGCCGCGGCCTGTTCAAGGGCAAGCCGACCAAGGACACGCTGCCGGTCAGCAACGACGAGGGCGACGCCTGCCCGAAGTCCAACGGCAGCTACTGCACGCTCCAGCAGGCGCTGAAGCTGTCCACCAACACCGTGTACTACGCGGTCGGGGTGAAGGTCGGCCCGGACAAGGTCATCGACATGGCGCACGCCATGGGCCTCCAGCACATCTGGGGCACATCGGACGGCAAGGAAAAGCGGTTCGACCTGTCCGACCAGGGCGACGGGAAGGGCACCTTCTCCGGCAAGCAGCTCTTCCCCCAGTACGTCAGCCCCGAGGTGGCCATCGGCCAGTTCGGCATCACCGTTCAGGACAACGCCGCCGGTGTCGCCACCATCGCCAACCGCGGCGTGCACTTCGAGACGCACTTCGTGCAGAAGGTCACCCGGGGTAGCCAGACCATGTACCAGGAGCGGACCCCGCGCACCGTGCTCGGGCAGAGCGTGGGTTACACCGCGGAGATGGCCGACGACGAGGCCTGGGCCATGTCCACCGTGATCGAGAACGCCAACGGCAAGAACAAGCTGGCCGGCGGCCGGCCGGCCGGCAGCAAGACCGGTACCTGGGAAGCCTGCAACGTGCGGGCCCAGTGCCCCGACCATCCGGAGCGGGTCGGCAAGAACCGCGACGCGTGGTACGCCGGGTTCACCCCCGACCTGGCGACCGTGGTCCACATCGGCAGCACGGACATCAACAACCCGATCATCGGGTACTACCAGGGCGGAAGCAAGAAAGAGTCGACGATGTACGGCATCAACCTGCCGGGCGACGTCTGGAAGAAGTTCATGGACACCGTCCTGGCGGGCAAGCCGAAGACCCCGCTGCACCAGGCCAACCACGTCGGTGACGCGGAGAAGGGGGAGACGCCGTCGCCCGTGCCCACCGCGCCGTCGAACCCGCCGGACGGCGGCAACGGCAACGGCAACGGCAACGGCGGCAACGGGCAGCCGTGCCCGCCGAACTGCCCGAGTCCGGGCCAGGTGACCGGATCGCCGTCCAGGCGGAGCGGTGGGTGAGCCCGGACACCGGTCCCAACCCGCGCGGTTGCAAGATGTACCGGTGACGCTCGGTACCCGCCCGGCCGCATCGCCGCCGGTTGACCTGCCCGCCCGGTCGGACGAGTTTGTGCGCGGGATCTCCGAGGCCATCGGCGGCCCGCTCGGTTCGCACGCCGTGCGCGGCTCAGGACCGGGGCGGTTCCAGCACGTCGCCCGGATCGTTCTGGCGATGATCTGCCTCGTCCTGGCCGCGCACTGGCTGCAGAAGTCGCCGTGCCAGAACGGTGCGTGGAGCGACCTCAAGCAGTACCGGCAGATGTGCTACACCGACGTGCTCGCCCTCTACTACAGCGAGGGCCTCGCCGACGGGCAGATCCCGTACGTCCAGCACGCCGTGGAGTATCCGGTGCTGACCGGGGTCTTCATGGGCGTACTCGGGTTGCCGGTGCACGCGCTGGGCAAGAACCACCCGGAGATCAACCAGGGCCAGTGGTTCTACAACGCCAACGCGCTGGTGCTCAGCGGGTTCGCGGTGGCCAGCGCGGTGTTCCTGCTCGGCCTGCGCCGCCGCCGACCATGGGACGTGGCGATGTTCGCGCTGGCCCCGGCGCTGTTCGTCACCGCGACCGTCAACTGGGACCTGCTCGCGGTGTTCTTCGCCGTGTCCGGGCTGTACGCGTGGGCCAGACGGTACCCGGTGCTGGCCGGGGTACTGCTCGGCCTGGGTACCGCCGCCAAGCTCTGGCCGGGTTTCCTGTTCATCCCGTTGCTGCTGCTCGGCCTGCGGACCCGCCGGTTCGCCGACGCGTTCGCCGCCAGCGCGGCCGGGGTGCTCACCTGGGCCCTCGTGAACCTGCCGGTGATGTTCGGGTACGGCGACTCCTGGCGGCAGTTCTTCCACCTCAACCGGACCCGGGCGATCGACTGGGGCACCCTGTGGTACCTCGGTGACCACTTCCCCTTCGTCGGGCAGATCCGGCAGTTCGGCTGGTTCGACAGTCACATCGACACGCTGAACATCCTCACGTATGTGCTGTTCGGCCTCTGCTGCGTCGGCGTAGCCGTGCTGGTCTTCGTCGCGCCGGAGCCACCGCGGCTCGCGCAGCTCGCCTTCCTCGTCGTGGCCGCGTTCCTGATCTTCTCGAAGGTCTGGTCCCAGCAGTACGTGCTCTGGCTGCTGCCGCTCGCGGTGCTGGCCCGGCCTCGGTGGGGCGTGTTCCTCGCCTGGCAGGTTGCCGAAGTGCTCTACTTCTGCGCGTTCTACGGCGAGCTGATGGCGGCCTCGGGCAAGCCGGTCTTTCCGGAGACCGTGTTCGACCTGGCCGCGCTGTTTCGGCTGGTCATGGTGACGGTGTTCGCCGGGTACGTAATCCGGGACGTCCTGCGCCCCGAGCGCGACGTCGTGCGCACCACCTACGAGGGCGAAGACCCCGACGGTGGGGTGTTCAACGACGCCGCGGCGTTCCCCTATCCGGACGAGGAGCCGCAGGAGCGCCGGCCGGCCCTGGTCACCTGAGCGTGTAGATGATCGACTGCCCGTCGTCGCGCCACGTCAGTCCCAGGTCGCGGACCGACGGATCAGGTGTGGCGGCCCGCGCGTAGTCGGTGCCCAGCACCTTGTCCTTCACCACGACCACGGTCTTCACCCCGAGCTGGTGGAGGAAGTCCACGCTGGACGCGTCAGGGAACGACTTCATCGCCTCCCGCGCCGCCGTCTGCTCGGGCGGGTAGAAGCCGCTGCCGCCGTTGACGATCGGTTGGAACCGGGTGGTCGACCAGAGCATCACGTTCTCGTCGTCCCACTGGCTCGTCGGCAGCACGATCATCGGGCCCACCGCGTCGCGCACCGCCACCGGCTGCGGTGGCACGACCGGGTGGTCGACCTTGTTCGTGCCCTCGATGAGGACGAGCAGCAGCGGCAGCAGGGTACCCAGGCGCATGAGCAGGCTGGGCCGGCTCGGTACCCGCTCGGCCGCCAGCTCGTACGAGCGGCTGACCAGCGAGGCCACCGCGCCGGCGGCGAGCACGGCCAGCAGCAGCGTGGTCCAGACCGCCAACCGGCCCGGCGTCCGGATGCCCTGCCACCCGGGCGCGTACTTGAAGAGCAGCACATAGGCCAGGTCGCCGGCGAAGAAGTGGGTACCCAGGGCGAGCGCCACGCTCAGCACGGTGCCGCCGAGCAGCCACAGCCGGATGCGCACCGACCAGACGGAGAAGAACAGCCCGGCGACCGCGAGCCCGATCAGCATGAACCCGGGCAGCAGCGTGGTCTCGGCCGGCGCCTGCATGGCTGCCCGGGCGGCGTCGTGCGCCTTTCCCCACAGCCATGACTGTGCCGGCGCGGTGAGGAACGCGTTCAGCGTCGGCGAGTAGATCTCCAGGTCACCGACGCTGCGCCGGGCCTCCGGGTGGAGCTTGACCACTTCGAGGTAGGGCTGCGCCATGATCGCGCCGACCGCGAGGAACACCGTGATCCCCACGCCGTTGGCGAGCAGGACCCACCGGCCCGGGACCGGCCGGCCCCGCACCGCGCGCGCCAGCCACCGGACGCCGACCACCAGCGCGATCCCGCCGAGCAGGTAGGCGAACGGCAGGCCGATGCCGAAGCCGAGGCTGATCTGCCAGGCGGCCACCAGCCAGCCGCCGATCACCCAGCCCCACCGGGTGCGCTCCCGCTCGAACCCGCGGGTGAACGAGAACCCGTGCCCGCGCGCGAGCATCGCCAGCGCCAGCACCATCCCGCCGTCGGACAGCACGTGCATGTGCCCGGCCTGGCCCCACCGCCACGGCGCGTAGGCGAAGGCGGCACCGGCCAGCGCCGCCGCGGTGCGCCCGGCCCCGAGCTGGCGCACCAGCGCGTAAGGCCCGAGGAACGCCAACGCGTGCAGCAGCACGAACAGCAGGTTGTACCGGACCAGCGCGGCCGTCGGCCCGTTGCCGAACAGGCCGAACGGGAAGTACCCGAACAAGGTGTCGGAGAAGACGTAGCTGTACTTGTCGGGGAAGAACGCGTTGCCGTGCCACAGGTTGGCCGGATCGGTCAGCAGGGCGTGGCCGGACCAGGCGAGCTGCCACGCCTGCAGGGTGGGGTCCCAGATGTCGGCGGGAATCGTGTCGGTCGGGTGCAGGACCGAGCGCCAGTGCATCGCCATCGCGAGGACCAGGGCGGCCAGGGCCGCCAGGGTCCACTCGTGGCCGACCACCCGGCCCACCCGGCGGGCCACCCGGCCGACCCGGCCCGGCGGCCGCTGCGGCGCCGGCGCGAAGTGCTCCCAGACGTCCTCGGGCTCCGCCGCCTCGGTAGCTTCCGCCGCGGCGGTGGGTTGTGTCGCCTCGGTGGGCGCGGTCTTGTCCGCGGGCGTGGCGCTGTCCGGGGGCGTGGCGCTGTCCGCGGGCGTGGCGCTGTCCGCGGGCTCCGGTTGCTCGGGCGCGCGCGGCTCCACCGCGCGCGCGGGTGGCTCCGGCTGGGTTTCGGTGGTCACCTCGGCCGCGGTCTCCTGGTCTGTCATTGGCCCAACTGCTCCCGCAGATAAGCGATGTCCGCCCCCTGCCCGTCGGCGCCGCCCGGAGTCTCCACCACCACGGGCGCGCCGGCCGCCCGGACCACCGCGACGATCAGCTTCGGGTCGATAGTGCCCGAGTTGAGGTTGTCGTGTCTGTCCCGGCCGGAGTCGAATCCGTCCTTGGAGCCATTGGCGTGGACCAGGTCGATCCGCCCGGTGATCGCCTTCACCCGGTCGACGATGTCGACCAGGTCCTCGCCCCCTGAGTAGGCGTGGCAGGTGTCGAGGCAGAAGCCCACGTCGAACTCCCCCACCGCGTCCCACAGCCGGGCCAGCGCGTCGAACCGGCGGGCGATCGCGTGGTCGCCACCCGCGGTGTTCTCGATGAGCACGCGGGTGGCCAGACCACCGGACTCGGCGGCGTAGGTGAAGGTCTTGCGCCAGTTGTCGAAGCCGGCGGCCACGTCGTCGCCCTTGGTGACGTGCCCACCGTGGACGATCAGGCCCTGGGCGCCCAGGGACTTGGCCAGCTCGGCGCACGCGAACAGCAGCTTGCGGCTCGGGATGCGGATGCGGTTGTTCAGCGTGGCGACGTTGATCGTGTAGGGCGCGTGGATATAGATGTCTATCTCGCCATTGCGCAGCGTCTCGGCGTCCGCGCGCGGCTTGGGGGTCCGCCAGTCCTGCGGGTCGCCTAGGAAGAACTGCACGACGTCGGCGTTGCGCGCGGCCGCCTCGGCCACCGGGTCCTCCCGGTCGACATGCGCTCCGATTCGCATGCCGCGAGCCTACGTCCTACCGCCGACACTCCTCGCCGGGGCACCGACCGGCCCGCGTCGCCGGGCCCGGCACGCCCGCCCAGGCGGACGGAGGGGACACCCCCGTGGGTCTCTTCTTCCGGCCGGGTATCCTGGTCGGGTTCGTCTCCGGCCCGCCGCCCCTCCGTGTGGCGGGCGCGGTGCGGACCGACGCCAGACCTCCTGCCACGGAAAGACCGTGGCCGCTAGCCCAGAGGAGGTGAGTAAGTCTTGCGTCATTACGAGATCATGGTGATCCTCGACGCCAGCCTGGAGGAGCGCACCGTCGCTCCGTCCCTCGACACGTACCTGAACGTGATCCGGACCGCGGGTGGCTCGGTGGAGAAGCTCGACGTGTGGGGCCGCCGGCGCCTTTCGTACGAGATCAACAAGAAGGCCGAAGGTATCTACGCGGTCATCGACCTGCAGGCGACCCCGGAAGCGGTGGCCGAGCTGGACCGGCAGTTGCGACTCAACGAGTCGGTGCTGCGTACCAAGGTGATCCGGCCGGACGTCCGCTGACGTACCGCGCCCCGCCCGATCTGTCGTACGGGTATGCGAGCCTGGCGACGTGGATCGAAACGAGGAGTAGGCGATGGCAGGAGAGACCACCATCACGGTCATCGGCAACCTGACCGATGATCCCGAACTGCGCTTCACCCCGTCGGGTGCCGCGGTCGCCAAGTTCCGGGTCGCCTCGACGCCCCGGACCCTGGACCGCGCGACGGGTGAGTGGAAGGACGGCGAGCCGCTGTTCCTGGCCTGTTCGGTGTGGCGGCAGGCGGCGGAGAACGTCGCCGAGTCGCTGCAACGGGGTTCTCGCGTGATCGTCTCGGGCCGGCTGCGCCAGCGGTCGTACGAGACGAAGGAGGGCGAGAAGCGCACTGTGTACGAGCTGGAAGTCGACGAGATCGGCCCGTCGCTGCGGTACGCCACGGCGAAGGTGCAGAAGATGTCGCGCAGCTCCGGCGGTGGCGGGTTCGGTTCGTCCGGTGGCGGCCAGCAGGGTGGCGGCGGTGGCGGCTACGCCAGCGACGACCCCTGGGCGACTGCTACGCCCGCGCCCAGCGGCGGCGGAGGCAGCTTCGATGATGAACCGCCCTTCTAAGCAATCCGGAGTAAAGACCATGCCCAAGGCCGCTGCCCTGCGCAAGCCGAAGAAGAAGGTGAACCCGCTCGACAAGGAGGGGATCACCTACATCGATTACAAGGACACCGCGCTGCTGCGCAAGTTCATCTCCGACCGCGGCAAGATCCGTGCGCGGCGAGTGACCGGGGTCAGTGCCCAGCAGCAGCGCCAGATCGCCCGTGCGGTCAAGAACGCCCGCGAGATGGCGCTCCTGCCGTACACCGCCACGGCACGCTGAGAGGAGGCCGGCGATGAAGATCATTCTTACCAACGAGGTCACCGGCCTCGGCGCGCCCGGTGACATCGTCGAGGTCAAGGACGGCTTTGGGCGCAACTACCTGCTCCCCCAGGGCTTCGCGATCCGGTGGAGCAAGGGCGCGGAGAAGCAGATCACGCTGATCAAGCGGGCCCGTTCGACGCGCGAGATCCGCGACCTGGGCCACGCCAACGAGGTCAAGGGACAGCTGGAAAATCTCAAGGTCAGCCTCAGCGCCCGCGCGGGTACCGGCGGCCGGCTGTTCGGCTCGATCACCACCGGCGAGGTCGTCACGGCGGTCAAGTCCGCCGGCGGTCCCGAGCTGGACCGGCGCCGGGTGGAGCTGCCCGGGCACATCAAGGCGGTCGGCTCCTACCAGGTCCAGGTTCGCCTGCACCCGGAGGTGACCGCGAAGTTCGCGCTCAACGTGGTCGCGGCCACGTAGGTCCGCGCCCGCACCGGTCGAAGCGGCGCCCCGCCATGTGCGGGGCGCCGTTCGCGTCTCCGCCCGCGCTCCGCGCCGGCCGCGCGGCGGCCCGCGCCGCCCGCGGCGGCCAGCCCGGAGCGCGAGCTCTGATCAGCCGGTCGAATTGAGCACGGAGAACAGCACGGTGGCGGCGCCCGCGCCGATGATCGCGGCGGAGAAGCCGGCGGTGACCGGGCGCCACGCCGTGCTGCCGAGCCGGATCAACCCGGCGATGACCAGCGCGATGCCCAGGGCCACCCCGACGCGGGGCAGGCTGTCGACCAGCGTCGTCAGGGCGAGGTGGCGCGGCGAGGGGCAGGCGTTGCCGGCGGGGCGGGCGCAGGCGGTGCCGGGGCTGGCCGGGAACGTGAGCGTCCAGAGCGCGAACAACGCGTAGGGCACCGCGAACCACGCGGTGGTCCAGCCGAACGTGGCCAGGAAGTGCCGCTCCTCGTCGACCACCTCGATGGGCCGGGCGATGTGCCGGGTGACCCGCCAGTCGTACCGGCTGCGCGGCGCCCGGCCCCGGACCCGCGCGGCCGGAGACGGGGGCGGCTGGGGCACCGGCCGGCGTGCCGTGGCGGGCGGCCGGAGGACCCGCGGCGCCTGCGGCACCGGGAGCGCGGGCAGCTGGGGCGAGGGGGTCCGCGGGGGAGCGGACCGGGCGGTCGGCGGGGCGACGGGCGGCAGGCCCGGCGAGATCGGCACCGGCGGCGTGAAGCGGTCACGTGGCGAGAGCGCCCTCCGAGGGGGGCGCTCGTCGCTCCACGGGTCTGGAGCGGAGTCGTCGCCGTAGCGCCGTTCGGTCCGCCAGACGGTCACCAGACGAGGGTACTTCGCCCGCGCCCGACACGCCGACGCGACTTTCTTCACCGCACACGTTGTGGGAAACGTTTCCGCTGTTCAGAGCCGCGACATGGAACCTTCCCCAGCATTATCCACAGGCTGTGCACAGCGTCGCGCACAGCGCCGTCGGCCGCGATCCACAGGTTGTCCCAAGGACCGTCCACGGGGATGTTTGTGCGCCGAGCGCAGCCTCCGTATGGTTCCTGCGTTGTCCTCCGGTGGGCGCCGCCGAAACCCGCTCCCGGGAAGTTGTCGTACCCGGTGCGGATCATTGGCGGTCGGAGGGGGGTGGGTACCGGTGTCGATCACCGACGACGCTCGGCCGGCTGAGCCGCGGTTCGCGGAGCAGCGGACGGCCGACGCGCGCGCGGAGGACGGCGGGTACGACCGGTCCCCGCCTCAGGACGTGGCGGCCGAGCAGTGCGTGCTGGGCGGGATGATGCTCTCCAAGGACGCCATCGCCGACGTCGTGGAGATCCTGCGGGTCGGTGACTTCTACCGGCCGGCGCACGGCACCATCTTCGACGCGATCCTCGACCTTTACGGACGCGGCGAGCCGGCCGATGCGATCACCGTCGCCGCCGCGCTGCACGACTCCGGCCAGCTCGCCCGGGTCGGCGGGGCGGCCTACCTGCACACGCTGCTCTCCAGCGTGCCGACCGCGGCCAATGCCGCCTACTACGCGCGGATCGTCTCCGAGCGGGCCGTGCTGCGCCGGCTCATCGAGGCCGGTACCCGGATCGTGCAGCTCGGCTACGGCTCGGCCGCCGGCGCCGGCCGGGATGCGGACGAGCTGGTCGACCTCGCCCAGCAGGCGGTCTACGACGTCACCGAACGGCGGGTCAGCGAGGACTTCGCGGTCCTGTCCGACCTGCTGCAGCCCACCCTCGACGAGATCGAGGCGGTCGGGTCGCAGGGCGGCGTGATGACCGGGGTACCGACCGGGTTTACCGACCTCGACCGCCTGCTCAACGGGCTGCACCCCGGTCAGCTGATCATCGTCGCCGGCCGGCCCGGTCTGGGGAAAAGCACGGCAGCCATGGATTTCGCGCGGTCGACGTCGGTGCGGCACAACATGGCCAGCGCGATCTTCTCGCTGGAAATGTCCAAAGTGGAGATTGTCATGCGGCTGCTCTCCGCCGAGGCGCGGGTACCGCTGCATGTGCTGCGTTCCGGCCAGCTCTCCGACGACGACTGGACCAAGCTCGCCCGGCGGATGGGGGAAATCAGCGAGGCGCCGCTGTTCGTCGATGACACGCCCAACATGAACCTGATGGAGATCCGGGCCAAGTCCCGCCGGCTCAAGCAGCGCCACGACCTCAAGCTGGTCATCGTGGACTACCTGCAGCTCATGACGTCGCCGAAGCGGGTGGAGAGCCGGCAGCAGGAGGTCGCCGAGCTGTCCCGCGGCCTCAAGCTGCTGGCCAAGGAGGTGGATTGCCCGGTCGTCGCGGTGAGCCAGCTCAACCGGGGCCCGGAGCAGCGCACCGACAAGCGCCCCCAACTGTCCGACCTGCGCGAGTCGGGGTGCTTGACGGCCGCCACCCGGGTGCTGCGGGCCGACACGGGCGAGGAGGTATCGCTGGGCGAGCTCCTGGCCAGCGGAGCGCGCGATGTCCCGGTGTGGGCCCTGGACGAACGGCTCAGATACGGCACATACCGGCTGACCCATGTCTTCGCGAGCGGGCGCAAGGACGTATTCCGGCTGAGGCTGGCTTCTGGAAAGGAGATCGAGGCGACCGCCAACCATCCTTTCCTGACCTACGACGGCTGGCGCCCGCTCGGCGACCTGTCGGTCGGTGCGCGGCTGGCGGTTCCCCGGCACGTGCCGCCGCCGAGTGAGATCCGGCCGTGGCATGACGATGAGGTCATCATGCTGGCGCACCTGCTCGGCGACGGTTCATTCGTCCCGCGACAGCCGATCCGGTACGCCAGCCGGGACGAGGAGGACCTCGAGGTGGTCACGTCGGCCGCGAAGCGGTTCGGCATCAGCGCGACTCGCGACGGGTACCCGGCCGCCCGAGTCACCACCCTGCGGTTGCCCGCCCCCTTCCGGCTGGCGCGGGGCCGGCGCAACCCCATCGCCGCCCGGCTCGATGGCATGGACCTTTTCGGACGTCGCTCGCATGAGAAGTTCATTCCAGGCCCGGTCTTCTCGCTGCCCAAGCGACAGCTCTCACTGTTCATCAGACACCTTTGGGCGACCGACGGATCGGTGACGCTCACGTCGGGGGGTCGAGGCGGCCGCGTGCACTACGCCTCCACCAGTCGACCGATGCTCGACGGACTGTCCCGGCTCCTGCTCCGGTTCGGGATCTCGACGCGCCTCCGGACGGTGCTGTCCGACCGGTACCGGCCGCAGTTGACCCTCGACATCTCCGGACGCGATGACCAGTTGCGCTTCCTGCGGGAGATCGGAGTACACGGCGAGCGGGCGCGGGCTGGTGCGCGGCTGCGTCAGGCGCTCGAAGCGTCCACGGCCAATCCCGATGTCGACACCGTGCCGCGCGAGGTGTGGACCCGCGTGCGCGAGATCCTCGTGCAGCGGCGGATGACGCACCGACAGTTCAGTACGGCTATAGGCACCCAGTTCCGTGCAAGCACGCTGTGGAAGCGCGCGCCGAGCCGGCAGCGACTGGCCCGCGTGGCCGCCGCGCTCGATGCGGCTGACCTGGAGCTCATGGCAACCAACGACGTCTTCTGGGACGAGGTCGTCGCGGTGGAGCCGTTGGGTCAACAGGACGTGTACGACGCCACCGTCCTCGGCGCCCACAACTTCGTCGCCAACGGCATCGCCACCCACAACTCCATCGAACAGGATGCTGACGTCGTCATCCTGCTGCACCGGGACGACTACTACGACAAGGAGTCACCGCGCGCGGGGGAGGCGGATTTTATCGTCGCCAAACACCGCAACGGCCCCACCGACACCGTCACCGTCGCCGCCCAGCTGCACCTGTCCCGGTTCGTCGACATGGCCGTCGTGTAGGACCAACTGGCGGGTGACGCCCACCGCCCGCGCGAAGTACCGGTCGTGCGTGACCAGCACGACGGTACCGGTGAACGCGCGCAGCGCCTCCTCGACCACGTCGAGCGAGTCGACGTCGAGGAAGTTGGTGGGCTCGTCGAGCAGCAGCACCTCGGCGCCGCCGTTGACCATCGTGGCGAGCAGGAGCCGGCGCAGCTCGCCCGCCGACAAGGTGGCCAGCGGCTGGTCGAGCTGGTGGGTGTCGAAGAGGTACCCGGCGAGGGTGGCCTCGGCCTCGTCGACGTACATCGGCACCTGGGACCGGAAGAAGTCCCGCACGCCGACGTCGAGGTGCAGGTCGTCGTGGGTCTGCGGGAGCAGCGCCGCCGGGGCCAGTGCCTCGTCGAGCAGCGCCCGCAGCAGCGTGGTCTTGCCGGCGCCGTTGACGCCGGAGACGAGTACCCGGTCACCGGCCCGGATCTCCGGGTCTTTGGTCACCAGCTCGCCCACAGGGGTCGCCGGTGCGAAGGCCAGGCTCAGCACGGGACGGGTCTCGGGCTCCGCGAGCCATGCGGTGGACTGCATCTGCCGGCGCTCCCGCGCCTTGGCCTTGCGCGCCACCTTCTTGGCGTACCGTCGCTGTTTGTCCGCGCCCAGCCCGCGACGGACCGTGCGTTCGACCGACTCGGCCTGGCCCCGGGTGCGTTCGATGTCCTCGGCGAGCCGGGACCGCGCCTTCTCCTGCGCCTCGAAGTCCAGCAGCAGCCGCTCCCAGCGGCGCTGTTTCTCGATCCGGTAAGCGGTGTAGTTGCCCGCGTAGACCAGCGGTTCGTCGTGGATGCCGTCGAGCTCGACGATGGTGGTGACCACGCGGTCGAGGAACGCCCGGTCGTGCGTGACGATGAGCAGCGCGCCGGGGAAGTCGGCGAGGTAGCCGCCGAGCCAGTCGAGGCCGGCCGCGTCGAGGTGGTTCGTGGGTTCGTCGAGCAGGAGTACCGACGGCTCGGCGAGCAGCACCCGGGCGAGCATGACCCGGGCCTGCTCACCGCCGGACAGGGTGCCGAGACGCCGGCGGGGATCGATCCGGTCGATACCCAGCTTTGCGCGTACCTCGTCCACCCGGGCGGCATACGCCCACCCGCCGAGCTGGGTGAACCGGTCGAGGTCCTCGGCGTCGGCTTGCTGGATGGCGTGGGTGGCATCCGCTTGCCGGGCGGGCTCGGTGGCGTCGGCTGGTTGGGTGGTCTTGGTTGGTTGGGTGGCGTCGGCGGCTTCGGTGAGCCCGAGGCGGCGGGCAAGCGTGGGCAGCTCGCCTGGCGCGCTCGACAGGTACGCGCCGACCGTGGCGGCCGGGTCGGGCACCTGCTGGGCGTAGTAGCCGAGCGGGGCGGTTGCGTTGACGGTTCCCTGGTCCGGCCGCAGCTCGCCGGCCAGGACGCGCAGCAGGGTCGACTTGCCCACGCCGTTCGGACCGACCAGGCCGACCCGGTCGCGCCCGGACAGGGTCAGCGACACGCCCCGGAACAACGGCTCGCCGTCGTGGGACACAGAAAGATTGACAGCCTTAAACAAGGCGCGCACCTCCGCGACATTGGGTGGAAAGATCACCGGAGCTGTCGCGGGTTACCGCATCGGTGCCTGCGCTCCTCGGGTCGCGGACGGTGCCGGGGTCCATGCTGCCGCGGGCGGTGCATCTCGCCAACCGGATTAGGCGGCCGCCGCGCGTCCAAGATCTCGTGATTTGCGCGGTGGGGACCGGCGCCAGCCGCACGCTAACCGAGCAGCCCGACCACCTCGGCCGTGCTGACCTGCCCGAAGTGCCGGTAGAACCGGCTCACCGCGCCGAAGTGCGGAGGAATCAGTGGGCAGTACACCTCGTCGGCCACCTCGGCGAGCCGGTTGACCGCGTCGAGTGCGCCGACCGGTACCGCGACGACGACCCGGGCCGCGCCTAGCCGCCTGGCCACGGCCACCGCGGCGGCCGCGGTCGCGCCCGTGGCCAGGCCGTCGTCGACCAGGATCGCAATCCGGCCGGTGAGTACCAGCGGCGGCCGGCCGGCGCGGTAGGTCTGCTCGCGGCGCTCCAGCTCGGTCAACTCGGCCGCCACGACCTCCGCGATGTCGCGTTCGTCGAGCCGGCGGGCGACGTCCGGGTTGAGCACCTGGACCCCGCCCGAGCCGAGCGCGCCGAAGGCCACCTCGGGCGACCACGGCACGCCGAGCTTGCGCACGACCAGTACATCCAGCCGTACCCCGAGCGCATGCGCCACGCGGGCGGCCACCGGTACGCCGCCGCGGACCAGGCCGAGGACCACGACATCGTCGCGGCCCCGGTAGACGGACAGGGCTTGCGCGAGCACATCGCCCGCGTGCGCTCGGTCCTGGTACCCGCTCACTCCCTCAGTGTCGGGGGTGGCAGGGGCTTTGGCAGGCCCAGCTGCTCGTAAAGCGTGTCGGCTTGGGCGCGCAGGTCCTTGTCGTCCTTGATGATGGCGAGGGTGTGGAGGGCCTTGGCCCGCTGGGGCTGGAGGCTGAGGCGGTCGGCCGTCGCGAGCGCCCTGTCGATGTGCTCCACAGCCTCCGCATCCTCGCCGGCCATGTGAAGAGTGATAGCCAGCTCGATCCGTACCTCGCACTCACCGGTCATTGGGCCGTACTTCTCCATGGTGGTGAGGGCCTCGTGCTGGGGGGTGCCGCGATGCCCTGGTTGATCCCGGCGGCGTCCGGGCCGCTGGCCCTGGCCGTGAACGCCCCGCTGCCCCTGGTGGTCGTCGCGTTCGTCGTGGTCGGCGTCGTGCACTCGGTCCACGCGGCCCGGCTCAACGGAGGGCCGGTAGAGGAGGTCACCTCGCTCGCGGTCCTGCCGGTCGGCCAGGTCCTCGGCGGTCTCGCGCTCGACGGGCTCGGCATCAGCCCGACGGCATGGCTGATCGTGGCCGGGCTGTGCGTACTGCCACTGCTGTCGGCAGTGCGGTGGCCCAGACCGCGTACGCGGCCGGGTAGAGCAGATATCCGAAGCGGGTCGCCGGCATCAGCAGTGTCGCGGTGAGTAGCCCGACCGCGCACACGATCGCCACGGCGCGCGCGCTCTCCGGCGGGCGGCGGATCAGCCAGACGCCAATCGCCACCCCGGCCGCCACGAGCAGCGCCGCCGCGATGGCGGGCCCGCCCGGCAGGCCGTCCGCGATCAGGTGACCCGGGAACGGGCTCGCCGCCGTGCTGTGCGCCAGACCCCGGCCCAGCGGGAACCGGATCACGTTCTCCACGGCCGCGTCCGGGTCCACGAGGAACGCGGGGACGAGGGCGAGCACGGGCAGCCCGAAGGCTCCGAGCGCGTACCGCCGCCGGTCCCGGGCGGCGAACAGCAGCACCAGCGCGACCGGCCACGCGAAGAGCTTGAGCACCCCGGCGAGCCCGACGGCCACGCCCGCCGCCCCGTACCGGCCCCGCCCGGCGTAGCCGAGCGCGAGCAGGCACAGCGCCAGGACGGGCAGGTCATCCCCGCCGACCGCGAGGGTCAGCGCGCAGACCGGCAGTACCGTGGCGACCTGGAGCGCCCGGACGGTCCGCGGGCGGGCCGGTAGCTGGCGCAGTGCCAGGGCGAGTACCAGCCCGGTGGCCACGGCGAACCAGACCCGCGCGTCGGTCCACCAGCCGACCCCAAACACCGCCCGGGGCAGGCCGAAGAGTGCCATGCCCGGCTGGTATGGCAGGTATCCGAGCAGCCGCTCGTCAGCGGGGAGGGCGGCGATGGCGTCGTGGGACAGGTACGGCGTACCGGTGTGGAGCAGCCGGTCGCCGCCGTGCTCGACGACGACGACCTCCTCCTGGGCCCGGTCGGTCCGGCCGGCCGCGCGCTGGGCCGCCTCGACGACGAGCGGCAGGAGCGCCGTGGTCCCCCAGGTGACGACGGTGAGTGCCATCCGTCCGGCGGCCCGGGTGGCGAGCTGGGCCAGCACGGCCAGCGTGGCCAGGGCATAACCGGCCGAGGCGAGCCACCCCCACGGGCGGTGCGGCGGCAATGTGGCGGTCAGTGCGGTGATCAGCGCGAAGATCGCGGAGAGGGCGTAGAGCCCGAGGTCGACGGCCAGTCCCTCCCGGCTCCGGGCCGGGTCGGCGGTGTCGGGCACGGGTCAGCCCAGCTCGTCGCGCCGCTGCTGGACCTGGCGCCGAGCCGGGAGCCGGATGACCGAGGCGGAGTCGTGCAACGGGTTGGCGAGGGTGGCCGGGCGGTCCCCGTACCCCCGCTTGAGGGCGGTGAGCAGACGCTCAATCGTCATCGGCCGGCCGAAGAGGTGCCCCTGACCGGCTGGGCAACCCTGCTCCCAGAGCCGGCGGCGCTGCTCCTCGCTCTCCACCCCCTCCGCGACGACCAGCAGGTCCAGGCTGCGGCCGAGTTCGATGGTGGAGCGGACGACTGCCGCGTCGGCGGGCGTGGAGTCCATCGCCGCGACGAACGCCCGGTCGATCTTCAGCTCGTGTACGGGCACCCGGGCCAGCGTGGCCAGCGACGAGTACCCGGTGCCGAAGTCGTCCAGAGCGAGGCGGACGCCAAGGTCGCGCAGCCGGCGCAGCACCTCGTCGACGACGTCGAGCTGGCTGAGGGTCAGCGATTCGGTCAGTTCGATGGTGAGCATGTCCGGGGTGACCTCGGCGCGGACGAGCCGGTCCTGGACGGCGTCGGGGAAGCTCGGGTCGAGCAGGCTGCGCGGTGAGACGTTGACCGCGACCGGGAGCGGGAACCCGTCGTCGCGTAGCATGCTCGCCGCGTGCAGGGCCTGTTCGAGGACGGCCTCGCTGAACGCGGCGAGCAGGCCGGAGCGCTCCACCTTGTCGAGGAACCGGTTGGGGTTGAGGTCCCCGCGGTCGGGGTGGTGCCAGCGGGCCAGCGCCTCGGTCGCGATCACCTGGCCGCTGGCGAGGTCGACGATGGGCTGGAATTTGACCGTGAACTCGTGCTGGGCGACCGCGCGAGGCAGATCGGCGGAGAGCGCCAGCCGGCCGACATCGGCGGTGTCGCGGGACAGGCTGTACAGCGAGATCCGGTTGCCGCCGCGCTTGGCCTGGTACATCGCGACGTCGGCGCGGCGCAGCAGCTCCTCCACACCGCCCTGGGGCGGGGCGAGGGCCACGCCCGCGCTGGCCTCGACGACTAGGCGCATCCCGTCGACCTCCATCGGGTGGTCGAGGGAGGCGAGGATGTCGCGGGCTCGGGGTACGGCGAGGGCGGGAGCCGGCAGGCCGACGAGCAGGACCGCGAACTCGTCGCCGCCGAGGCGGATGACCAGGTCGTTGGAGCCGGCCTTCGCGTTGATCCGCCGGCCTACCTCGCGCAGTACCTCGTCCCCCGAGACGTGGCCGAGGGTGTCGTTGACCTCCTTGAAATGGTTGAGGTCCATGAGGAGGAGGGCCATCTGGCCGTCGGAGTTGGATTGGGCGAGGAGTTCGTCGCCGAGGTTGTAGAGCTGACGGCGGTTGGCCAGGCCGGTGAGGGGATCGTGTTTCGCGGCGTGCTCGTGCTCGGCGGAAAGGCGCTGCGCCTCGGCATAAGCGGATGCGTTGCGGATGGCGGTGGAGAGCGCGGCGGCGAAGGTGCGGAGGGTGAACTCCTCCCGCTCGGTCAGCGTCACCTTGCCAAAAAACCTAAGGCGCAGCGCGCCCACTTCCGTACCGCCGTCGTGACTCCGTAGCTGGCTACTGATAACTTGGCCGGGCCGGTCTGGAGCAGACATACGGCGGCCGTCGTACGTTATTGTTTTTCCGTCGCCTCGTACTAAACGATCAGGGACGGATGGAAACTCTACCGCAACTTCTACCTCGTCGGCTGAGAACAGTTCGGCCGCACGAGTGACTGCCGATACCAACACACTGTCGAAATCAACCTCGTTGAACTTCTCGGTCGTCTGTGCCAGGTTCTGCCAGGCCGCGCGTTCGGCACGCTCACGCAGCTGGTTCGAGGAAATGACCTGAAGGCACGCCATGATCAAGGGGACGAGTACAACGAGGACTGGCTGCCTGGAGATTCCAAACATCGCCACCACCGCGAGCGCCAACCGCACTGCCGTGCTAATCCAGCGGACGTCCCAGTTGGTGCGAAACAGCTCCCATACGGGAGTGCGTGTGGCGAAGGCGATAACCGGCATCGCAAGCAGCTCATCCACGCACATAACCACTGCAGCTACTACCGCGATACCCGGCAAGCGGTCAGTCGAAGTAACGAAAGGGCCATGTAGTCCCAAGAGCCAACCGGTTGCCGCCGCGGCTCCCGCTACAACGGTGGCTTTTGCGGCGTTAAAGACCACCTTGTTTGGCGCGATCCTAAGAGTCAATTTCGACGTCGTCACTGCCACGGCTGTGCACAAGATGAGCCAGGAACCGGGAAGCAGCATTAGCCCGATCAATGTGGCAGCGTCGGTCATCGTCACCGCGTGACGGCTCGCCTTGATTCGGACCTGAAGAACCAAGCGGCTAGCCAGCGTCAGCATTGTCAGGACGACGACGAGGCGGAACCAGGACGGATGCGCAAAGTCACCTTTCGCACTGCCCTGCAACAGCGCGACACCGACAACCGCACACCCGAGAACGACAACGAGACCGACGGTCAGGGTCAACCGTCGGTCGGTCTCGTCGGTGTGTGCGCTCACCACCCATCGTCCCCACAGGCATCGCCGTTGGCGTCGTGGGGCCAGCCTAGGCCGCTGCGCACTGGTCGGACAACGGCAGGCCCATCATTTTGGCGGGCTCTGCCTCGTCACGGTGCGGATCAGTGCCAGTCGCTCGTCTTCATCGCTCTCTCCGTTCGGGTCCGCCAGTGATAGGAGAAAGCGTAAGATGACACTCAGAAAACTCCAGTCAAGATATGTCTTTCATTTCACGATATGCTAAGGATGACACAAATGACCACTTTGAGTAAGTCGACAATTGCGCGGCGCTACCACCCCGGTTGGGCAATACGGGCCAGAAGCCGCAATCTGCGCTTATCAATGCGCGAGGAGTCGGCGCCTCCCCCTGGCATTTCTCTGCGTGCGCGCCCGATTCCCACATGTGGTCTCCCTCGCGGTAAGGAGCCCGTTCACACGGTACGCGTTATCGATTTCGCCAATAATCTTGGGCTGGCCGGGTTCCCCGCCGCCGTAGGCTGCTAAACGTGACCCAGCGCCAACTGACCCACGTCGACGAGGCGGGCGCCGCCCGCATGGTAGATGTCTCATCGAAGCATGTCTCTGTCCGTCAAGCGACCGCAGCCGGCGAGGTACGGACCACAGCGGCCGTGATCGACCTACTGCGACGGGACGCGCTACCCAAGGGGGACGCCCTGGCCGTGGCACGCGTCGCGGCGATCATGGGCGCCAAGCGGACGCCGGACCTCGTGCCGTTGTGCCATCCGATCGCGCTGCACGGCGTTACCGTCACACTGAAACTCGCCGAGTCGGCGGTACACATCGAGGTCACCACGAAGACGGCCGACCGCACAGGCGTGGAGATGGAGGCCCTTACCGCCGTGGCCGCCGCGGGGCTCGCGCTGGTCGACATGGTCAAGGCCGTGGACCCCGCGGCGTCGATCGAAGGGGTACGGGTACTGCGCAAGGAAGGCGGCAAGACCGGCCTGTGGGAGCGGCCGGAATGATCCGGGCCACAGTGATCGTGGCGTCCAACCGGGCGGCCGCCGGTGCCTACGCCGACACCAGTGGGCCGCTGCTGGTCGCGGGGCTCCGGGAGCTGGGCTGCGCGGTGGACGAGCCGGTGGTCGTTCCGGACGGGGATCCGGTCGGTGCGGCGATCCGCGCCGCCGTCGGCGACGGCGTCGACCTGGTCCTCACCAGCGGGGGTACCGGGATCACGCCCACCGACCGCACCCCCGACGTGACTCGGGGTGTGCTGGACTACGAGGTACCCGGCATCGCCGAAGCCATCCGTGCGCACAGTCTTGACAAGGTACCGACCGCCGCGCTGTCGCGTGCAGTCGCGGGGGTGGCTGGCCGTACCCTCGTCGTCAACCTGCCCGGCTCCACCGGTGGGGCGAAGGACGGGCTGGCCGTGCTCGGACCGATCCTCGCCCACGCCGTCGATCAGCTACGCGGCGGCGACCACACTAGGCTGCAAGGATGACCGCTGCCCTGCCCTGGGAGAGCGCCCGAGCCGCGGCCCACGCGGCGGGTGCCCGGCAGCCGGCGCAGGTCGTCGAGCTGCCCCTCGACGCGGCCGACGGCGCGACGCTCGCCGCGCCCCTCACGACCCGCACCGACCTGCCGGCCTTCCCGACGTCGAGCGTCGACGGGTGGGCCACCCGGGGACCGGGCCCGTGGCGGGTCGTCGGCCGGGTCCTGGCTGGTACGACTGCCGCGTCGCTGACTGACGACGGCACGTGCGTCGAGATCGCGACCGGCGGGATGGTGCCCGACGGCACCGAGCAGATCGTGCGGGTCGAGGAGTCCACGCGCACCGGCGACGGGCTGGTCACCGGCGCGGCGCGCGCTGCCCGGGAGTGGCGGGACGCGGGCGAGGAGGCGCGGGCCGGTGAGGAGCTGTTCACGGCCGGTACCGCGGTGACGCCCGGCCTGATCGGGCTGGCCGCCTCGTGCGGGTACGACACGCTGGCGGTGCGCAGACCCAAGGCGGCCGTGCTCGTGTTCGGCGACGAGCTGCTGACCAGCGGGTTGCCCGGCGCCGGGCGGGTACGGGACTCGCTCGGTCCGTCGCTGCCGGCGTGGCTGCGCCGGCTGGGCTCGACGGCGACCGAGGTCATCGGGCCGGTCGAGGACACGCTCGACGCCCACGTTCAGGCGATCAAGACCGCGCTCGCCGACGGTGCGGACCTGATCTGCACGACCGGCGGCACGATGCACGGGCCGGTCGACCACCTGCACCCGGCGCTGCACGAGCTGGGCGCCGAGTACGTGGTCAACACGGTCGAGGTGCGGCCGGGGTTCCCGATGCTGCTCGCGTCGGTACCGGGTCGGGCGTTGATCGCCGGGTTGCCGGGCAACCCGCAGTCGGCGGTCGTGGCGCTGCTGTCGCTGGGCGCACCGGCCCTGGCCGGGCTGGCCGGGCGGCCGCTGCCGGCGCTCGGGCGGATCCGGCTGGCCGGGGAGATACCGGGGCGGGGCCGGTACACCCATCTGGCGCTGGTCGACCGCGATGGGCGGGCGGTGTCGCACGTCGGCTCGTCGATGCTGCGCGGACTGGCGGGGGCGGTCGGCTTCGCGGTGATCCCGCCGGGGTCGGCCGGCGCGGCGGGGGACGAGGCGGCGCTGGTACCCCTGCCGTTGTCGAGTGGGGAGCGGCCGTGACCAAACTGGCGGGCGGCGCATGACCAAGCTGGTGAGCCTGACCACCGAGCGGCTGGATGTGGCCGCGCACGAGCGGGCGGTGAGCGACCGAGGTACCGGGGCGGTCGTGCTGTTCCAGGGTGTGGTGCGCGACCATGACCACGGCCGGCCGGTGACGCTGCTGGAGTACGAGGCGCATCCGAGCGCCGAGGCGGTGCTGCGCGAGGTGGCCGCCGAGATCGCGGCCGATCCGGTGGTCTACGCGGTCGCGGTGTCGCACCGGGTGGGCCGGCTGGCGATCGGCGACGTGGCGCTGGTGGCGGCGGTCTCGTCGGCGCACCGGGCGGGGGCGTTCGCGGCGTGCGCGCGGCTGGTCGACGAGGTCAAGGCGCGGCTGCCGGTGTGGAAGCGCCAGGTGTTCGCCGACGGTACCGAGGAGTGGGTCAACTCACCTTAGGTTTCACCGGCGGGTGATCGGGGCGAGGCGGGCCCGGCGGGCCAGCGCCGGCTCCGGGTAGAAGGCCGGGTCGGCGCCGGTGCGCCAGGGCAGCAGCGCGACCAGCGCGATGACGGCCAGCGCCAGGCTGTTTTCCGCCAGCGCCCCGAAGAGGCCGTTGGCGTAGTGCGACACCTTCGGCAGTGGGTGCTCGAAGCGCCAGATCGACACGACGAACAGCAGGTAGACGCTGAGCGCGGCGAGGCCGTGCCGCAGCCCGGCCAGGGCCGGGATGCCGACCGGGCCCCAGGTCCACAGGCCCCGGGAGGCGAGCGCGCGGGCCGCGGCGCGGCGGCGCAGCGCGGTGTCGACGAGGATCACCAGCGCCGGGATGAGGAAGACCATGTGGTGCGTCCAGGAGATCGGGCAGACCGCGTTGGCGGTGAGCCCGACGAGCGTGAACGCGGTCAGCTCGTCACCCTCGGCGTGTGCGGTCTTGGCCCGGGACAGGCCGACCGCGAGGATCAGCATGGCGAACGCGAGCCAGATCAGCGTCGGCGTGGTGGGCGAGTCGTAGAGCCGGGCGAGCAGGCCGCTGAGGGCCTGGTTGGCGGTCGCGTCGACGGAGCCGACCCGGGTCGTGTCGGTGACCACCGAGGTGAAGTAGCTGACCGTCTCCTCGCCGCCGATGACGAACGTCACCACGGTCACGCCGAACGCGGTCGCGGCCGAGACCGCGGCCGCCCGCCACTGCTTGGTGACCATGAAGTAGGCGATGAACAGGCCGGGCGTGAGCTTGATCGCGGTGGCCAGGCCGACGCCGACCCCGGCCAGCGCCCCGGTGACCCACAGCCGGCGCAACCGCTGGGTGGGCAGGGTGAGGTCGGACTCCGGGCCGGCGAACTTGGCGCGGTTGCGCAGGCCCACGAAGTCGGCGTAGATGAGCAGGGCGAGCAGCAGGTTGACCTGGCCGAAGCCGAGCGTCTCGCGGACCGGCTCGGTGGCGGCGGCCAGGGGTACGGCCAGCGCCACGGTGAACCAGCGCCGCCAGCCGTACCGGTCGGCGATCGGTACCAGCAGCCAGGCCAGCAACACCGTGAGTGCGGTGAGGCTGACGAAGGTGTTCGCCCAGCCGGCGACCAGCGTCGGCAGTACCGCCATCGGCGCCATCGCCAGTGCGGCGAACGGCGGGTAGGTGAAGCCGAGGGTGGTGCCCGGGGAAACGAAGTCGTACAGGTTTCCGCCGTTGACCCACCAGACCACCGCACCGTGGTAGATCTTCAGGTCGAAGAAGTCGTAGTGCCGCCCGTACTCGTACACCGCCCAGATCGAGGCGATGACAGCAGCGGCGACGATGCCGAGGCGGACGAGCGTTCCGCGACCGACGCGAAGATCGGTGTATCGCACGGTGCGCCGGTCCGGGGTCACGCGCGGCCGTTCACCGACGGTCGCCGGCATGCTTGTGACACCCCCGAAACGCAGTCGCTGTATCCCATCCAGATCAGCGTCGAGCCTAGAACGGGTGGGCAACCCACGCCTCCCGCGTTACGTGAACGTGTCCGATCGCACACTACTTAGAGATGTTTCAGGCCGGTTAACGGGGTTGGGTCCGGTGCGGGACAGTTCGACCCGTGTCTATCCCGGCAGACGCCGTGCGACGGCCGAGGAGACCGCCGCCAACCGTACCTTCTGCTTGGCCTGCCGGGCGCCCCGGCGTACCGCCTGGTCCGCGTGCTGGGCCAGGTGACCGGCGCGCCACCGCAGGCCGGGCCGGCCGTCGGTGTCCGTCGCGGCGAGCAGCAGCCCGCCGAGCAGGCCGAGGTTCTTCATGAACTGGACCTGTTGCTGCTGGCGGCTGGCCAGGTCCTCGTGCTCCCAGAACCGGTGTCCCGCCACGGTGGTCGGGATCACCGAGCCGATGAGCGCGAGCGCCGCGAACCGGTGCAGCCGGGTCGGCAGGAGCAGGCCACCGACCAGCTGTACGGCGCCGTTGAGCTGCACGAGCGTGCGGGCATCCGTCGGCGCCTTCTCGTGCACCTTGGCGAGCATGGGCCCGACCCGGTCGGTGATCGGTTCGGCAACCTTGACCAGCCGGTCAGGATCGACCAGCGCCTTGGCCCCACCGGAGATGAAGATGCCGGCCAGCATCACGCGGGCCGCCGTGCGGATGGGTGTCATGGGCGACGCTCTACCCCACTTCCCTGCGGATCATGCGGGTTGGGTGCGCAGGTACCTGCCGAAATGCGGGACGGTGAAGGCCACGGTGCCGCGCTCGCCTGAGTAGATCAGACCCTTCTTTATCAATGCGTCCCGGGCCGGGGACAACGAGGCCGGCCGGCGGTCCAGCGACCTGGCGACGTCGGCCGTGGCCACCGCCTCCCCCTCGGCGTCCATAGTGGACAGTGCGGCCATCGCGCGCATGTACTCCCGCTCGGCCGGCGTGGCCCGCTCGTACCGGGACCCGAAGAACCCGACGGCCAGCTCCGCCTCGGCCTCCGGCGCCGCGACCCGGACGTCGGCCGGGGTGATCGGGCTGCGCGGGGCGTGGTCCCAGGTGGCCTTGCCGTAGGCCTGGACGAAGTAGGGGTACCCGCCGCTCGTGTCGTAGAGCCCGTCCAGCGCCTTGGGCTCGTACTCCACCCCCTCCCGCAGCGCCGGCGCGCACAACGCCTGGTCGGCCGAGATCCGGTCCAGCCGGTCGATGCGCTGATAACGGAACAGCCGCTCGGAGTACGACTTCGCCGCGGACAGCACCGCGGGCAGATGCGGCAGCCCGGCGCCGACCACGATCAGCGGCGCGCCGGTCTGGGACAGCTCGTGGCAGGCGGCGCAGAGCGCGGAGACGTCCTCGGCGGACAGGTCCTGCATCTCGTCGATGAACAGGGCGATGCCGGTACCCACGTCGGTGGCGATGCCGGCGGCGTCGGTGAACAGCTCGACCAGGTCGATCTCGATGTCGCCGGAGTCGGCCCGGCCGGTCGCCGCGGGCACGTCGATGCCGGGCTGCCAGCGCTCGCGCAGCTTGGCCCCGCTCGGGTTGGCCCGCAACGCGAACGCCTTGAGCACCGCGAGGAAGTCGTCGATCCGGTCCGGTGCCCGGTGCCGGGGCGCCAGCTCGCGGGCCGCCATGTGCAGCGCGCCGGACAGGACCCGGCGCATCGGCTGGTCGGGCCGGGCCTCGATCTTCCCGGTCCCCCACAGCCGGGTGATCGCCTGGGAACGCAACGTGTTGAGCAGGACCGTCTTGCCGACCCCGCGCAGGCCGGTCAGCACCAGGCTGCGTTCGGGACGGTTGCGGGCCACCCGTTCCAGGACGACGTCGAAGACCTCCAGTTCCCGGGCGCGGCCGGCGAGCTCCGGCGGGCGCTGGCCGGCACCGGGGGCATACGGGTTCCGTACCGGATCCACGTCTGGCACCGTATCGGGCTCTCTAGCGGCAGCCCTAGAAACACGCCGGCTCTGCGCGCCTCTATCGCAATCTAGGGGTACCGCTAGAAACGGGTATACATCAGTGCGACTTGAGGCACAGGACGAAGTCGAGGGTGTCCGGCGAGGTGTCGTAGAAGTAGTGGAAGTCGGAGCCGGGTACCGACTTGCACTTGCTGTCGTCGGTGGTGCCGTCGTAGCGGGCGAGCACCTCGTAGGTGTCCGGGCCGCACTTGACCACGTGCAGGACCGGCTCGTCCTTGCTGCCGACGTTGACCACGCACTGTCCCTTGAGGATCGCGTTCGGGTCGTCGCTCCTGGTCGGGCTCGCCGACGGGCTGGTCCCCTTGCTGGCCGGGGGCGGTGTCGGCCCGTTGGCGGTAGGGGTGCGGTCCTTCGCGCCGATCAGGTACAGCACCGCGACGCCGCCGCCGCACAGGACAAGGACGAGCACGCTGACCAGCAGGACGAGCAGGACGGTGGAGCCCTTCCCGGCGGGCGGCGGGGGCGGTTCCGGCGGCGCGTCCGGCGCATATCCGCCCGGCTCGCCGTAGGGGTCGGCGAACGGGTCGCGGGCGGCGCGTTCCCAGGGCTCGCCGGGCTGGCCGGGGCCGTCGTGGTACGACATCCGAAGCTCTACCCTCCGCGGCGCGAACGTTCTGGCCGACACCGTAGCCTGACCCGGCCAGCGTGACGGGGCCGCCCGTGGCCCGGGGGCATTAACATCACGCGGTGCCCGCTCTCGCCGCCGTGTGCGCCGCCGTGCTCGGGGCGCTGGTCGGCGCCCTGGTGCCCCGGCCGGCGTACCGGCTCTCGGTGCCGTACGGTGAGCCGGCGCGGGCCGGGTGCCAGCGGTGCGGCCGGCCCTTCCCAGCCGGCGTCCGGGGCTGGCTCACCCCGGCGGACCGCTGCGCCGCCTGCGGGGTGCGGACCGGTCCCCGGCGCTGGCTCACGGCGGCCGCCGGCGCGCTGGCGTTCGGCGCGCTCACCTGGGTGCTGTGGCCCGGCCCGGTCCTGCCGGCGGTGCTGGTGCTGGCCGCGGCCGGCCTGCTCCTCGCGCCGATCGACCTCGCCGTGCAGCGGCTGCCCGACCGGCTCGTCGCCGTGGCCTTCGCCGGCTCGGCCGCGCTCCTGGTCGGCGCCGCTCTGCTGACCGGGGACCACCGGCCGCTGCTGCGCGGCGGGCTCGCGGCGGCCGCGATGGCCGGGGGGTACCTGGTGCTCGCGCTCGTCCCCGGCGGACATCTGGGGTTCGGCGACGTCAAGCTGGCCGGGGTACTGGGCCTGTCGCTGGGCTGGCTCGGTTGGGGGTACGTGCTGGCCGGCGCGGCGCTGCCGCATCTGGTCAATGGACCGGTCGTGCTGTTTCTGCTGCTGTCCGGCCGAGCCCGTCGAGGCTCGTCGATCCCGCTCGGTCCGGCCCTGCTGGCCGGAGCGCTGCTCGCGGTTGTCCTCATCGCCGGTGTACGGCGAGGCCGGTTCGGCTGAGCCGGCCGGTCGGGCAGGGCGTGTTGCCGGATCGGGTCAGCGGGTGGTGCCCCGTTCGGGCCGCTGTCGGCAACGTGACAGTGGTCAGGCGGAATCCACGTGGATCGATGTAGCGGGGCGGCCGGTGACGATCCGGGGAGGACGATGCGGCATTTGACCGCATACCGGCCGCCGATCGTTGGGCCGATCGGCGGAGGGTCTGTCGTCCTGGTCCGACAACTTGAAGCGGCCGTTGACCGTATCCGGCATGGCAAAGGTGGCTGCTCGACGGACTTCGGGTCGCGCGGGCCGGTCGGCACAGTTCCAGTGGCGGCCCGTCGGCCGCGTCGTCCTTGTTCGCCTCGTCTTTGTTCGCCGTCCATGGGACCTGACAGGGAGTGCCCCTTTCATGATCAACCTGTACAGCAAGCTCCAGGCGCTGTTCGCTACGCGGGACCAGGGCGTGACGGCCGTCGAGTACGCGCTCATCCTCGTCGGCGTCGTCGCCGTCGTGGCCGGGATCATCTTCGCCTTCGGCGGCCAGGTCGCCGCGATCTTCCAGGACGCCTGCGGCAACCTCCACGCCGCCTGCTAATTGCGGTTCTATGGTGCGCCACGACGGGAACGGGAGGGACGGTGAGGGTAGGGCGTGGTTCCCGCGCGCGTGACCGCGGTACCTCGACGGTGGAGTTCGCCATCGTCGTACCGCTGTTGCTGATGCTGGTCTTCGGCATCATCGACTTCGGTCGCATGGCGAGCGCGCACGTCCGGCTCTCGGCGGCCGCCCGGGCGGCGGCGCAGGTCTACGCGCTGGGCGGTAGCGGGAGCCAGGCCACGCAGGCCGCCAACGACGTGTTCCACAGCGGCACGGTCACCGTGCAGCTCGTGGCCGCCTGCGGCATCACCCCGCCGATCGGCGCCATGGCGCGGGTGACCGTGCGGTACCGCTTCCGGTTCGTCACGCCGGTCACCGCGCTGGCCGGCCTGCACAACATCACGATGATCGCGTCGGGAGCCGTCCCGTGCCGGGCCTGACCCGGTGGCTGCGCCGCCGCCGAGGCGCCGACCGGGGTGCGGTCACGGTCCTCGTCGCGGTACTGATGTCCAGCGGTGTCCTGCTCGGCATGACCGCGTACGCGGTCGACCTCGGCGTGCTCTACGCCGACCGCGACCAGGCGCTCAACGCGGCCAACGCGGCGGCGATGGCGGCCGCGCAGGCCTGCGTGCGACCCGGCAACAACTGCGGGCGGACCGCCGTCGACGCCTATGCGACGGCGAACGTGCGGGGCATCGGGGTGACGCTGAGCTCGACCAGTGCCGGCGACCCGGTGTGCGGGGTGGACAACAGCACCGGTCGGCTGCCGCCGTGCGACAACCCGACCGGGGCCAAGCGTTGCCTGGGCGACCGCGACCCCAGCACCTCCTACGCCGAGGTGCACGCGACGACGACCGGGGTGAACGGGTCGACCGTACTGCCGCCCAGCTTCGCCGGGTCGGTGGTGCCCGGCTACACCCGGGCGGGCGTGCAGGCGTGCGCCCGGGTGGCGTGGGGACCGCCCAAGGGCCCGTACGCGGCCTTCGGGCTGTCCAAGTGCAGGTTCGACCAACTCACCAACGGCGGGGTGGGGAGCAGCTCAAGCCGGTTCTGGGCGGTCTACCAGGTGCCGCCGGTCCGGGCGGAGCTGACCCTCGTGCTGCAGGCCCCGGTCACCCGCCTGGAGACCTGCGGCAACCTCGGCTACCTGGAATCACCCACGGACGACTGCCGGATCAACCGGCTGAACGAGGGCGACGAGCTGGACGGGAGCACCGACAACGCCACGCACACCGCCCCGGTACCGCCCGGCTGCCTCACCCTGCTCCAGGCGAAGGCGAAGCGGCCGACGACCGCGGACCCGCAGCCGTACCTGCTCATGCCGATCTACCGGAACACCCTCCCCGACCTGACCCCCACGCCGCACACCGACTTCAAGCCCGTCGTCGGCATCGCGGCGTTCCAGGTGACCGGCTACCGCCTCGACAACAACCCCAGCCTCGACTGGTTGACCGGCGCCGTGACAGCGTGCGGCAGCGCCCTCCGCTGCATCCGCGGGTACTTCGTCTGGGCCAACATCATCGACGGCAGCAGGCCAGCCCCGAACTGGCACCAGACCCTGGCCGTCGCCACCTTCAAGACGGTGGGCTGATCCCCGTGCACCAACCTCATGATCGGAACGTGTAGGCCATGACCCGGCGAATCATCGGTATCGTCCTCGCGATCACCCTCGCGCTGTTCGGCACCCTGGCGGTGTTCGGGTACGTCCAGCACGTGAAGGGCGCGGTCGCCGCCGGCCAGGAGGCGGTACACGTCCTGGTCGCCAGGACCCGCATCCCGGCCGGCACCAGCGGCGCGCGGATCCGCTCGCAGAACATGGTCAGCGAGGTGGTGATGCCCCGGTCGTCGGTGCCCGACGGGGTGCTCTCCGAGCTGCCGGTCGACCTGGACAAGCAGGTCGTCACCGCCGACGTGCAGGCCTCCCAGCTGCTGCTGCGCGCCATGTTCGGGCAGTCCGGCAAGTTCTCCGGGGGCCTGGACATCCCCGACGGGATGATGGCCGTCACCGTCTCGGTGCTCGAACCGGCCGATGTCGCGCAGTACGTGCGGCCGGGCTCCCAGGTGGCCGTGTTCGGCGTGGCCAAGCTGCTCGACCCGCAGTTCAAGAAGGAGACCGGCGAGGACAACCACGTGACCGAGGTGATCCTGCCCCGGGTGACCGTGCTCGCCGTCGGCAGCTACGGCGACAACGGCCAGACCGCCAGCCAGGCGCAGAACTCCGCGCCGCTGCCGGCCGGCAACGGTACGGCGGCCAACAACACCCTGCACGCGAGCACCATCGCGATCAACGTGACCCTCGCCGTGAACCAGTACGACGCCACCCGCCTGATCCACTTCTCCTCCGGGGCCGACCTCTACCTCGCCCTCCTGACCGATACCTCCACGGTCCAGCCGGGCCAGCCGATGACCGACCGTAACGTGCTCATCCCGTAGAAACAGGGCAACGCCATGACAGTGCTGTACGAGCCGCTGCGCCAGCAGGCGCAGCATCTGGCCATGCTGGTCGGCGGAGACGTCCACACCGCCGTCTCGCTCGACGAGGTCAGCACGCTGATCAACAATGATCGCGACGAGCTGCTGGTGATCTTCGGGCCGGGGGTACCGCTGTCCGAGGTGGTCTCGTTCGCGTCCGCGCAGCGCATCGTCCGGCCGACGCTCGGGGTCGTGCTGTTGCGGCCGCACCTGGACCTCGGGGTGCTCAGCGAAGCGCTGCGCACGGGGGTGCGCGAGGTCGCGGACATCAACGACCCGGCCGCGGTACTGGCCGCCTGCGCGCGTTCGCAGAACCTGTCCCGGCAGATGCGGATCGGCCCAGGCCGGACGACCGAGGCCGACGACGGACCCGCGCCGGACGGGCGGGTGATCACGGTGTTCGCCGCGAAGGGCGGCTGCGGCAAGACCACGCTCGCCACCAACCTGGCCATCTCGCTCGCGCAGGGCGGCAGCCGGCGGGTCTGCATCCTCGATCTGGATCTCGCGTTCGGCGACGTCGCGATCATGCTGCAACTGGTACCGGAAAAGACCATCGCCGACCTGATCCCGGTCGCCGACCGGATCGACGAGACCGGCGTCCGGACCATGCTGACCGCTTACTGCCCCGGGGTGGACGCGATGCTGGCCCCGATACAGCCGGCCGTCGCCGAGGAGGTCACCCGGGATCTGGTCGCGGACATCATCGACCTGACCCGGCGGATGTTCGACTTCGTGGTCATCGACACCCCGCCGCAGTTCAACGACGTGGTGCTCGCGGCGCTGGACGCCTCGCACCTGTACGTGCTGGTGGCCACGCCGGACCTGCCGGCGCTGAAGAACCTGCGGGTCACGCTCGACATGTTCGAGATGCTGGACTACCAGCGCGACCACCGGGTGGTCGTGCTCAACCGGGCCGACGCCCGGGTCGGCCTGACCGGCGCCGACATCGAGCGGGTGATCCGGGTACCGATCTCGGCGCATGTGCCCTCCAGCCGGGACGTACCGATCTCGGTCAACAAGGGTGTCCCGATCGTGCTCGACAGCCCCGGCCACCCGGTCAGCACGGCCATCCGCGAGCTGGCCCACGGCCGCCTCGCCGGCGAGACGATGACCCCGGCCAGGGGGCTGCGCGGCCTGATCGGCCGGCGGGCCGGGCGGCGGTCATGAGCGAGCGGAGCGAGGCCGCGGCGGCGCCTGGCGGCGGCCGACCGGGGCGAGGGGAGGTAATGGCATGAGTCTCGCCGCACGGCTGGCGCGGATCCCTCCGGGCGAGGAGGGGGAGGGCAACCCGGCGCAGGTGACCGCCATCCCGGCCAGCAACATCCCGACCACCGGCATCCCGGCCACCGCGATCCCGGTCACCAGCTTCTCCGCCGCCATCACCGCGGGCGGGTTCGCCCGGCGCAACCCGCGCCGCCCGTACGACCCGTTGGCGCAGGTCCGGCGCCGGGCCCATGACGCCCTGCTGGAACTGCTCGGTCCCCAGCTCTACGACCTGGCCGGGACCGACGACGATCTGGTCCGGCCGATCCTCGAGGCGCTGCCCGACGTGCTGGCCAAGGAGGAGGCGCTCACCGCGACCGACCGGGCCAAGGCGTACCAGCAGATCGTCGACGAGATCCTCGGCCACGGCCCGATCGAGCCGCTGCTGCGCGACCCGGACGTCACCGAGATCATGGTGAACTCCTGGGACCGGATCTACATCGAGCGGTTCGGGCAGATCCACGCCGTCGACGCGGCGTTCACCGACGAGAGCCACCTGCGCCGGGTGATCGACCGGATCGTTTCCCGGGTGGGTCGCCGGGTCGACGAGGCCAGCCCGATGGTCGACGCCCGGCTGCCCGACGGCAGCCGGGTCAACGCGGTGGTACCCCCGATCGCGATCGACGGCGCCGCGCTGACCGTGCGGAAGTTCTCCGCCGAGCCGTACACGGCCGAGGACCTGATCAGCTTCGGTACCCTCACCCCGCAGGTGGCCAACTTCCTCGCCGCATGCATCCAGGGCCGGCTGGACATCGTGATCAGCGGGGGCACCGGTTCGGGCAAGACCACCCTGCTCAACGTGCTCTCCGGCTACCTGCCCGCCAACGAGCGGATCATCACCATCGAGGACTCCGCCGAGCTGCGGCTCAGCCAGGATCACGTGCTGCGGATGGAGTACCGCCCGCCCAACATCGAGGGGGCCGGCGAGGTCACCATCCGCGACCTGGTCCGCAACGCGCTGCGGATGCGCCCCGACCGGATCGTGGTCGGCGAGGTCCGCGACGCCGCCGCGCTGGACATGCTCCAGGCCATGAACACCGGGCACGACGGCTCGCTGACCACGGTGCACGCCAACTCGCCGCGCGACTCGATCTCCCGGCTGGAGACCATGGTCATGATGGCCGGCATGGAGCTGCCGATCCGGGCGATCCGCGAGCAGCTCAGCTCGGCGGTCGACCTGATCGTGCAGCTCGCCCGGCTCCGGGACGGCTCCCGGCGGGTCGTGCAGATCACCGAGGTCGTCGGCATGGAGGGCGACGTCGTCACCATGCAGGACCTGTACATGTTCGACTACAGCGCCGGGCGGGACGGGTACGGCCGGTTCAGCGGGCAGGTGCGCTCGACCGGGCTGCGGCCGGCGTTCCTCGACCGCCTGGCCGAGCAGGGCATCCCGGTGCAGCCGGAACTCTTCGGCATCGGAGCCTGACGTGCCCAACCCGTTCTCCGTGGTACCCGATCAGGTCATGCTGCTGGTCATCATCGGGATGATCTTTATCTTCCTCCTGGTCGTCTGGCTGATGGTCTTCGCGCCGCTGATCGACTTCGCCCAGCACCGCCGGCGGATCGCGCAGGTGGACCAGTTCACCGTGCCGGGCTACGGCCAGACCGCGCCGCCCGCCGGGGCGAAGGAGAACCCGCTGCTGCAGGCGGCGCTGGCGATCTCGACCGTCTTCGTGCGCTCGGTGCGGACGGAGGCCGCCGTCGCCGCCCGGCTGGACCGGGCCGGCATGCGGCTGCGCCCGGCCCAATGGGTCCTGTGGCGGATCGTCGCGTGCGTGGTCGGCATCGTGCTCTTCGTGCTACTCGTCGGCCCGGACTTCGGGCTGGTGATCGGGCTCGTGGTCGGTCTCGCCGCCACCGGCATGTACCGGCGGATCCGCACCGAACGCCGGTACCAGGCCTTCGCCGCCCGGCTGCCGGACTCGTTGCAGCTCGTGGTCGGTTCGCTGCGGGCCGGGTTCTCGCTGGGGCAGGCGATCGACGCGATGATCCGGGAGGCGCCCGAACCGATCGCCACCGAGTTCTCCCGGGCCCTCGCGACCACCCGGCTCGGCGCCGACCTCGATGACGCGCTGGCCCGGCTCGCCGCGCGCATGCGCAGCCGCGACCTGGAGTGGGTGGTGATCGCCATCCGGATCCAGCGGGAGGTCGGCGGCAACCTGGCCGAGGTGGTCACGACCAACGTCGAGGCGATGCGCGAACGCGAGGCGCTGCGCCGGCACGTGCGGGCGCTGTCGGCCGAGGGGCGGTTGTCGGCGTACATCATCTGTGCGCTGCCGCCGCTGGTGATCGTGCTGATGCTGGCGATCCGGCGGCAGTACATCATGCCGCTGTTCACCACGGGTGCCGGCGCGGTGCTGCTGGTCGCCGCCGGGATCCTGGTCGCATTGGGCAGCTTCTGGATGTGGCGCACGGTCAAGGTGGAGGTGTGAGGTGTCCGGGTCGACGATCCTGCTGATCGGCGGGCTGGCCGCGATCTTCATGGGGCTGGCGGCGGCGGTCGGCCTGCTCACCGTGGGGCACCGGGTCACCCCGGTCGAGCGCGGCATCGCGACGATCGGCCAGGCGTACTCGCCGGTGCCCGGCACCGGAGAGGGCGCCCGCCCGGCCGGCGGTGGCCAGATCAGCGGCGTCGCCGGCGGCGTGGCCCGGGTGCTGACCCCGCGCGGGACCAGCAGCTGGATCGAGCGCCAGCTCGACTACGCCGGCAACCCGCCGGGCTGGCCGGTCGGCCGGATCAACGAGATGCAGGGCCTGTGCGGTCTGGTGCTCGTGGTCCTCGGGGTGCTGATCGGCGCCGTCGCCGACGGCCTGCTCGGCGCGGCCGTGGGGCTGGTGTTCGGCACGGTGATCGGGCTGGTCGTCCCGCTCATCGTGATCTACGACCTGGCCCAGCGCCGGCAGGACCGGATCCGCCGGGAGCTGCCCGACGCGCTGGACCTGCTGACCCTGTGCGTCGAGGCGGGCCAGGGCTTCGACGGAGCGCTGACGCTGGTTTCGACGCGGATGACCGGGCCGCTCGCCCGGGAGATCGCCCGCGCGCTCACCGAGATGCAGATGGGCATGCGCCGGGTGGACGCGATCCGCGGGATGGGTGCCCGTACCTCGGTCAGCGAGCTGCGCAGCTTCTGCACGGCCGTGATCCAGGCCGCGGACCTGGGCATCCCGATCGCCAACGTGTTGCGCGAGCAGGCCGAGGAGATGCGCCTCAAGCGCCGTCAGCACGCCGACGAGCAGGCCCGGAAGGTACCGGTGAAGCTGGTCGTACCGCTCGTCCTGCTGCTCCTGCCGGCGATCTTCCTGGTCGTGATCGGGCCGGCGGTGCTGCAGATCATGCGGTCCGGGTTGTTCCCGCAGTGACCGGCGCGTCGTCGCCGAGCAGCCCGGCCCGCATCGCCACGGTGAGCGCCTGCGCGCGGTTGTTGACGCCCAGCTTGTCGTACAGCCGGGACAGGTAGGTCTTGATCGTGGACTCGCTGACCAGCATGGCCTCGGCGATCTGCGGCACGCTCGACCCGGCCGACAACGCCCGCAGCACCTCGCCCTCCCGCGGGCTGAGCAGCTGCTGCTGGCGGCGGTGCCGGGCCATCGCCTGAGCCAGGTCGGGCGCGGTGAACGAGGCCGGCGCGACGGCGGCGTGCCGCACGGCCGACAGCAGCACTTCGATCGGCGCGTTGGTCGGCACGTAGGCGGAGATGCCGGCCTCCAGCGCGCGCATCAGCCGGTCGTCGTCGCGGGGGGAGATGAGCACGACCCCGCGCTCGGGCGCGTCGTGGCGCAGCGCGGCCGCCAGGTGCAGGCCGTCCTCGTCGGGCAGGGCGACGTCGACCGCCACCACGTCGGGACGGTGCTCGGTGACCGCCGCGCGGGCGGCCGAGGCCCGGTCGACCACGGCGGCGAGGAGGACGTCAGGGCTGTCGGCGAGTGCGGCAGTCAGGCCGAGGCAGGTTAACGTCGAGTCACTGACCATGAGCAATCGGACCGTCACGGCGCTCCTTCATTGGGTGCTCCGCCCGTCCCCCGATCGGGTCACTCGCGTTCGGAGCCTACGGTCTCCGTCCGCGAGATCAGTGTCGGGAACCTTACAACAGCCGGAGCTGCCGGTCGCGGGGACGGCGCGGGCCGTCGGCACCGCGCCGCTCCAGCAGACCCGGGTCGATGGCCGCGAGGAACGGTGACGGTACCGCCTCCCGTTCGCTGCCGTGCCGGAACCGGCGCTGGGCGTGGCTGAGGTACAGCCGGTCCTGGGCCCGGGTCAGGCCGACGAAGAACAACCGCCGCTCCTCGGCGGTCTCCGCCACGGACGGCGGCGTGCCGGGGAAGCGCAGCGGCAGCAGCCCGTCCTCCACGCCGACCAGGAAGACCGCCGGAAACTCCAGGCCCTTCGCGGCGTGCAGGGTGAGCAGGGTCACCGCCTCCGCACGGGGATCCAGCGCGTCGACCTCCGCGCCGGTGGCGATCTCGGCGAGGAACCGTTCCAGGTCGTCACCGCACCGGGCGGCCAGCGGCGTGAGCAGGTCCACCGCGGCATGCACGTCCTCGGCCGCCACGGCGCCGTCCAGCGGCGGCCGTTCCGCGAGGACCTGCCCGGTCAGCCGGACCCGTGCGGCGATCGACCCGGCCAGGCCGGTGGCGTACCGCAGCTCCCGCGCGATCGCCGCCACCCCGGCCCGGTCGCGCAGCCGGTCGTGCGAGCGCTTCTGCACCGGTACCCCGGCCCGGCTCAGCGCGTCCACGATGACCGCGGCCTGGGCGTCGGTCCGGTAGAGCACGGCGATGTCCCCGAAGGACAGCGAGCCCGGCGACGCGTGCCGGTCGATCCGGTCGGCGTCCAGCGACCGGTGGGACAGCCCGCCGACCAGCTCGTCGATCGTGCGCACCACGAAGTCGGCCTCGTCGGCGGTGGACGCGGCCGGGTAAAGGCCGATCGGTACCGCCTCGGGGTCCAGCCGGGCCGGGTCCAGCCGCCGGCCGGGTACGAGCGTGGACGGTGCGATCGCCTGTACCGCCGCGGCCACGATCGGGGCGGCGGAGCGGTAGTTGCGGGTCAGCCGTACCGTCCGGGCGTCCCGGTAGTCCTGCCCGAAGCGCAGGAAGAACGACACGTCCGCGCCGCGGAAGGAGTAGATCGCCTGGTCCGGGTCGCCGATGGCGCACAGGTTGCCGTCGCTCGGCACCAGCAGCCGCAGCAGCTCGTACTGCGGCGCGTCCACGTCCTGGTACTCGTCGACGAACACCCACGGCCAGCGGGCCCCGTACCGGCCGGCCAGCTCGGCATCCCCGGACAGCAGCGCGACCGGCAGGGTGACCAGCTCGTCCAGGTCGACCAGGTCGCGTTCGCGCAGCGCCTTGGCGTACCGCTCGGCCAGCGCCTCATCCAGCGGCCCGCCGAGCTGGCGGCGGGCCGCGGCCTCGGACGGCACGCCGGCCGCCACCAGCGCGGCGATCCGGTCCGCCTCCTCCGCGATCCGGAAGCCCGGTGACAGCCCGGCGGCCTGCGGGTTCTCCCGCAGGATCGCCAGGCCCAGGCCGTGGAACGTGGCCACCGTGACGTCGTCGGCCACCGGCCCGAGCAGCCCGGTCAGCCGCTGCCGCAGCTCCTCCGCGGCCCGCCGGGTGAACGTGATCGCCAGGCAGTGCTCCGGGTAGACGTCCAGCTCGGCGCAGAGGTAGGCGATTCGGTGGGTCAGCGTGCGGGTCTTGCCGGTACCCGGGCCGGCCACGATCAGCAGCGGTCCGCCGGGTGCGGAGGCGGCCACCCGCTGCATCGCGTCCAGCCGGTCCAGCAGCCCGGTGCCGACCTCCTCCATCCCGGCGAGCATCGGCTCGAACGGCTCGTGCGGCGACGGTTGCGGCGCGATCGGCGGTTCTGCCATGATCCGCGGCACCGGCTTCTCGACCGCCTCCCGCCGGGTGGGCGCACGCCGGGGCCTGGGCACCGGGAGTACCTCGAAAAGCGCGTCCGACCCGGTGCGGCGCAGCTCGTCGGGGTCGAACAGGCGGATGATCCCGTACTCCCCGTCGAAGCCCGGGATCCGCTGGACCTCGCCGCGACGCAGCCGGCGGACCGCCTCGCCGAGCAGCTCGCCGCCGCCGCGGACCACGTCGTCCAGCGGTGCGGTGCGCAGGATGTGCAGCTCCGGCCCGAGCGCGGCGACCAGCTCGTTGAGCCGGGCCTCGACCGTCTTGGACTTCGCCCCGACCCCCTCGATCTCGCCGAGCACCTGTGCGAGCTGGACCAGGTGGGTGACCTGCGGGGCACCGTCGGGGCGGGATCCGGCCGGCCGGTCGGCGAGGTCCTCGACCCGGGACAGCACGCCGACGGTGAGCGGCTTGCCACACTGCGGGCAGCGCCCGCCCGCCTCCCGGGTACGGGCCGGCTCCCAGTTGACCCCGCAGGCGCGGTGCCCGTCGGCGTGGTACTTGCCCTCCTCGGGGAAGAACTCGATCGTGCCGGCCAGCGCGGTGCCGTCGCGCAGCCCGTCGCGGACGGCGAAGTAGTCCAGCGGCCCGCGCAGGACCGTCGCCTCCCGGCCCAGGGCGGCCGGGGAGTGCGCGTCGGAGTTGGACACCAGCCGGTACCGGTCGAGGCTGGACACCCGCCAGTTCATCTCCGGGTCGGAGGACAGTCCGGTCTCCACGGCGAAGATGTGCCCGGCGAGGTCGGCGTAGCAGTCGGCGATCGCGTCGAACCCCGACTTGGAGCCCAGCGCGGAGAACCACGGGGTCCAGATGTGCGCGGGGACGAGGTAGCCGTCCGGGCTGGCCTCGAGCGTGATCTCCAGCAGGTCGCGGGAGTCCAGGCCGAGGATCGGCCGGCCGTCGGAGCCGATGTTGCCGATGCGGGCCAGCGTGGCGTTGAACCTGGCCACCGCGTCCAGGTCGGGCAGGTAGACCAGGTGGTGCACCTTGCGGGTGCGGTCGTCGCGCTTGTAGATCGTGGAGATCTCGACCGAGAGCATGAACCGCACGTCCTGCCCGGCGACGGTGGGCGGCAACGGCCGGCCCGGGGCGTCCAACCGGAACAGGCCCGGTTCCGCCGGGACGAGGTGCTGCTTCAGGTGGTCGTACCAGGCGGGATGGGTGAAGTCGCCGGTACCGAGCAGGGTGATCCCCTTGCGCCGGGCCCACCACGCGAGGTTGGGCAGGTCCAGGTCCCGGCTGCAGGCCCGGGAGTACCGGGAATGGATGTGCAGATCGGCGACGAACGTGGCGGGGGGCGCGACGGGTGCGGAGGGCACACGGAATCCTGGCATGTCCGGCCGCGGGAGGGTACGGCGCCACGCGGGGTTCCGCGCGGGCCGCGACGGGCTCAGGCCGGCGCCGGGGCGAGGAGGGTCACGACGGCCGTCACGTCGGCGAGCGAGTCGAGGACCGCGTGGGCGCCGGCCGCCCGGAGCTGGTCGCCGGTCGTGCGACCGGTGGCCACGCCGATGGCGGTGACCTCGCAGGCCAGCGCGGCGGCGACGTCGTGGACGGTGTCGCCGATGACGAGCACCTCGGCGAACGGGCCATACTTCTCCTCGGCCCGCCGCCGGCTGGCCGCGACCAGCGCCGGCCGGACCACCGCCTCGGTGCCGTAGGCCCCGACCGTGAGGTCGAGCGCGGCGTCCAGCCCGAACGCGGCCAGCTTGGCGTGCGCCACCGGGGCGATGTTGCCGGTGACCGTGGTCTGCACGATCCTGGGACGGCCGGCCAGGGCGAAGAGCACCTCGCGGGCCCCGGGCAGCAGAACCCCGCGCTCGGGGATGAGGTGCGCGCGGTCCAGCAGCTCGACGGCGTACCGGGTGAGGAACCCGGCGAGATCGGGCTCGGCGACGCCGTGCCGGGCGAAGACCTCGGTGGCCGCGTCGAGGTCGGTGCGGCCGGCGAAGTCCGGGTAGGCCAGCGGCTCCTGGCCGGTGAGGTGGCGGAACGCGGCGCCATATGCCGTACGCGTGACGCCGCCGGTGTGCAGCAGGGTGAAGTCGATGTCCCACATGAGCAGCCGTTGGCTACCCATTCGACAGGTACCCCTCGACGCTGGCGATCTTGCTGTCCAGCGCGTCGGCGACGCCCGGCCGCACGTCGGCCTTGAGCACCACGCTGACCCGCGGAGCCCGGGCGGCCACCGCGTCGACCGCGCGCTTCACCACGGCCATCACCTCGTCCCACTCCCCTTCGAGCGTGGTGAACATGGCGTCGGTGCGGTTGGGCAGGCCCGAGTCGCGTACCACCCGTACCGCCTCGGCGACCAGCTCACCGACCGACTCGCCGGTGCCCAGCGGAGTCACCGAGAACGCCACCAGCATGGGTCAGCCTCCCGCGAACGGCGGCAGGACGTCCACCGTGGACGCCTCGGTCAGCGGGGTCGTCGGTTCCCGGCAGGCCAGCCCGTCGACGAGGAACGAGCAGGCGCCCAGCACCCGGGTGAGCCGCTCGCCGTGCCGCAGGGTCAGCACGTCGACCAGTTCCTTGAGCGAGGCGACGGTGATGGTCTCGGTGGGCACGCCGGTGGCCGCGCGGGCGGCGGCGAAATAACGGACGGTGGCCACCGGCTCACCCGCCGATCGCCGACATCGGCCGCGCGGGCTGGAGGAACGCCGGGTCGTCGATACCGTGCCCGGCCGGCTTGCCGAACATCGCCAGCCGCCACGCCGCCGCGATCTCCGCGTCGGGCGCGCCGCCCCGCAGCAGCCCGCGCAGGTCGGTCTCCTCCCGGCTGAACAGGCACGAGCGCACCTGGCCGTCGGCGGTCAGCCGGGTGCGGTCGCACGCGGCGCAGAACGGCCGGGTCACGCTCGCGATGACGCCGACCTTGGGCGGACCGGGGTAGCCGGCGACGAGCCAGGTCTGCGCCGGGGCCCCGCCCCGCTCGGCCGGGTCGGGCAGGAGCGTGAACTCCGCCTCCAGCGCGGCGAGGATCTCCTCGGCCGTCACCATCCTGGCCCGGGACCAGACATGCCCAGGGTCGAGCGGCATCTGCTCGATGAACCGCAGCTCGTAGCCGTGGGCCAGGGCGAAGCGCAGCAGCGCCGGGGCCTCGTCGTCGTTGATCCCCCGCATCAGCACCGTGTTGAGCTTCACCGGGGCGAGCCCGGCCACGGCCGCGGCGGCCAGCCCGCGCAGCACGTCGGCGTGCCGGTCGCGGTGGGTGAGCTGGACGAAGCGCTCGGCCGACAGGGTGTCCACGGACACGTTGATCCGGTCGAGACCCGCCTCGACCAGCGGCCCGGCGAGCCGGTCCAGCCCGATGCCGTTGGTGGTCAGCGACAGGGCGGGCCGGGGCCGCAGCGCCGCCGCGGCGGCCACGATCGCCCGCAGCCCGGGGCGCAGCAGCGGCTCGCCCCCGGTGAAGCGCACCTCCGTCACGCCCAGCCGGGTGACCGCGATGCCGACCAGCCGGGCGACCTCCTCGTCGGTGAGCAGCTCGGGCTTGGGCAGCCAGGCCAGGCCCTCGGCCGGCATGCAATAGGTGCAGCGCAGGTTGCACCGGTCGGTCAGCGACACCCGCAGGTCGCTCGCGACCCGGCCGTACCGGTCGATGAGGCGTAAGGGTGTCATTCGTCGACGGTAGCGCGAACCGCCGACATTACGGCGGTGCGGTAGCTCGCACCGAAGAGCGCAGTGTGCACGAGCAGCAGGTGGAGCTGGTGCAACGGGATCCGGCGCCGCCATCCGCCGGCCAGCGGCCACACCTCCTGGTACCCGTCGAGGACGCGGTCCAGGTGCGGCGCGCCGCCGAAGAGCGCGAGCGTGGCCAGGTCGGTCTCCCGGTGCCCGCCCTGGGCGGCGGGGTCGATCAGGTACGCCGAGCTGTCGGCCGACCACAGCACGTTGCCGGGCCACAGGTCACCGTGGATGCGGGCGGGTGGCTCGGCCGGACCCGCGTACCGGTCGATGTCGCCGAGCAGCCGCTCGACCGCCGCCACGTCGGCCGCGGACAGGGCCCCGCGGTCCGCCGACATCCGCAGGTAGGGCGCCAGCCGGGCGCCCGCGAACCAGCCCGCCCACGGCCCTTCGCCCGGCTCGTCGGGCAGCGCGAGCGAGCCGATGTACCCGGGCCGGTCTGTGCCGTACCGGTCCGCACCGGCGCGGTGCGTCCGGGCCAGCTCCGCGCCCAGGCGGTGCGCGGCCTCCGGCGTCGCCCCGCCCGACTCGATCCACTGCAGCACCAGCATGTCCGGCAGCTCGGCGAACACCTCCGGTACCGGTGCCCCGGCGGCGGCGAGCCAGCGCAGCCCGGCAGCCTCGGCAGCGAAGAACCCGGGCGGCGGGCTCCCGGTCGGCCAGCTCTTGGCGAAGAGTGAGGCGCCACCGTCGAGGGTCAGCCGGGTCGCCGAGCAGATGCTGCCGCCGCCCACCGGGGTCTCCCGGATCCGCTGGTGGGTCAGGAAGGCGGGCAGCTGGTGCGGGTGCGACCGGAGGTATGCCAGATCCACGTGGTCCTCCGTACCTGCTGCGCGCGGGTCCCAAGGAGAGTAAGTATGAACTCATGACCGAGGCTGCGCCGCACACGGCCGCCCAGCTCGCCGAGCCGGTGACGATCCGACCGTACCGCCCGCTGGACCACGGGGCCTGCCGGGACCTGTGGGCCGGCCTCGTCCGGACCAAACGCGACCTGTACGACGACCCGACGATCGGCGGGCCGGACCCGGGCGCCGGGTTCGAGGAGTACCTGACCCGGCTCGACCTGGCCGGCATCTGGGTCGCCGAGCACCGCGACGACGGCGTGGTCGGCCTGATCGGGTTGGTGCTGGGCGGGCACCGGGCGGGGGAGGTGGAGCCGCTCGTGATCGCCGAGCCGCGGCGCGGGCGCGGCATCGGCCGGGCCATGCTGCAGCACGTCGCCGCCGAGGCGCAGCGGCGCGGGCTGACCCAGGTCTCCATCTCGCCCGACTCGCGCAACGTCGACGCGATTCACTGCCTGCACGCGGCCGGCTACGACGTGCTGTCCTCCATCACCCTGACCATGGACCTGGCCCCGCGCGGGCACACCTGGCAGGACGGGCTGGAGGTCCACGAGCTGCGCTTCTCGTACTAGCCCCGGGGCGGCCCCGGCGATCAGGCCTCGCCCGTCAGGTCCCGGCGGTCAGGCCTCGCCCGTCAGGTCCCGGCGGTCAGGTGAGGAAGAAGACCGCCGTAGTGTGCTTGCCGAGGAAGTTGCCGGCCTGGTCGAACTCGGCGGTGCTGACCTCGAACTGCTGGTTGTGGAAGTGCGCGAAGAAGTCCCGGTTCGGGATGCCCACCGTCACCATGAACCGGCCGGCGCAGTCGACGGTCACCTTCGTCATCTCCGCGGCGGAGAACGTGAGCGTCACCCGGCCGTTCGGGACGAAGCCGGTACCGTCGATCTTGATCTTGGTATTCACCGATCTCCGGTTGGGGGACAGGTTCAGGTTCAGCGGATCCGCCGCCGTGCAGCCCTGGTTGGCACCCCCACCGCTGTGCGGGGCGCTGGCGGTGCACGGGGTACCGGGTTGGGTTACGTACGGTAACCGTGTGATGCGGCGTGACGGTGCTCGGTTCCACGGCCTGCGGAACCGGTTCCGCGCGCGGACAGCCGCGCGGGTACGGTCGACGTACGGCGGGCCGCCGGGTGACAGCGGCGGCCCGCGCCCAGCCTGTCACCTGGGTGGTATCGATGGCGCGCCGCATCATCACCGCCGATCCGGCATTCGGCCGGCGGCTCCGCGAACTACGTACGCTCCGTGGCCTGTCCCTGCGCGACTTTGCCGAGGCTGGAATCAGCAAGAGCTACGTGTCCGAGCTGGAGAACGGCAAGAAGCGGGCTACCCCCGAGATCGCTGTCGCCCTCGACCGCATCCTGTGCTGCGATGGGGCGCTGGCTGCGCTCGTGCAGGTCTCGGAGACCGGGAGCAACGGCCGCGCAGCCGTCGACTCCGCGACCGATGACGAGCAGGACGCGGTAGAGCTGGCCCGCCGCGTCGCCACGAGCGACGTCGGAGAGGAGACGGTCCGGCGCCTTGAGTGGGCGGTAGACGACCTGGCCACAAGATACTCCGTCACGCCGCCGACCGAACTGCTGCCGCGTGTTCGCCGCCACCTGGCCTATGTCGCGGATCTGCTGGACGCACCGGTTCGCAAGACGCTTGCCGAACACCGGCGCCTGCTTGTCGTCGGTGCATGGTTGTCGCTGCTCGGCGCCACCCTCCACATCGACCTCAACGAGCGGACGCCAGCCGGTGCCCGGCTCTTAACCGCCGCCAGCCTCGCCCGGCACGCTGAGGACGACGAGATACACGCCTGGTGCTACGAGACGAGGGCGTGGGACGCGCTCACCGCCGGCAACTACCGCCAGGCGCTGGACCTGTCCCGTACGGCTCAACAGATCGCCCCAGCCGGCAGCTCTGCGCTGATCCAGGCCACCGCCCAGGAAGGGCGTGCGTGGGCGCGCCTCGGGCAGACCGAGGAGACCACCGACGCATTGCACAGGGTCGAACGGATGGTGTCGTCGTTGGCGCGGCCCGACCGGCCCGAACACCACTACCGGTACGACCCCGACAAGAGCGTCGCCTACACCGCCACGACGCTGGCGTGGATCGGGGACCCGGCCGCCGAAGGGTATGCCCGCGAAGTCATCGACCGCCTCCGAGCCGCCGAGGACGCGGGCGGATGGCCACGCCGGGTTGCGGCCGCGCGTGTGGACCTTGCGTTGGCGCTCGTCGCCGCTGGTAAGCACGATGAGGCAGCCGCCTCGGCGCTAGCGGCCATCTTGTCGGGCCGGATCGTGCCGTCGAACCACTGGCGGGCGGCGGAAGTGCTCGAGGCCGTGGAGGCGAGGAGCCTGCCCGAGTCGCGCGATCTTCGCAGCGCCTTCGAGGCCATGCGCCGGGACGCCGCCCTGCCGACGCATCCAGCGACGCCGTAGCCGTCCGCGGACATTGCTGCGAACCGCGAACTCCTTCCACACCTCCTGTGACGCTGGGCAGGCTGCTCGGTAGCAGAGAGCGTCGGTCGGTGCCGTCGAGGAGCCCGGCCGGCGTGCACTGCACCCCACGGGGGACCGGGGTGCGGCGGTGTGAAGGTCGGCGGCAGCTCCTGGTCTCGCTGATCATCCGCCAGTGGCCACACGCCGCCGCACCCCCTTCCCGGCCCCCGGCGGAGGTGGACGTGCCCGGCAAGCTCCCGTACGGCGTCGACGACCCGACCCATGCCAACAGTGGCCCCGGCGGGCCGCTACCAGGCGAACCCGCCCCGGTACCGGACGATCACCCCATCTGGTGCGACCGGCACCATTGCAAGGGTCGACGTCAACTCCCTCGCCCCGCTGCACGTGTCGACGCCGACCACGGTCCCCCTCGACCGGGACGGCATCGAAACCGCGGTCGTGCAGCTGATCCAGCACGCCCCGGTAGCCGCCTGGCTGAACCCGGTACCCCTCGTCGTGGTGGAGTTCCACGACGACCTCGACGACGAGGACGACGTGCGGCACGTGTTGACGCTGCCGGTTGACCGGGCCCGGGTGCTGTCCGCGGTGGTGCGCTCAACCGCCCGCCTGGTCGACCTGTAAACCCCCGGTCGGGGTGCGGGTGCCCCCGCGCTCCGGCCGGGGCCCGGCGTCATAGCCCACGCCACCCGGTCCGGGCCCGAGCGCCCCCCGGCCGGGTGTGCGGACAGCCCCGCCCCCGGCCGGCCCGAAGTCCGCACGGCCCGTGCGGACTTTCCGAAGCCCCTCGGCCCGGGGGTGTGCGTGCGTCCTCGCGCCACCCCCGGGCCGCGGCCCGCACGCGACCGGTCAGCCGGCCGCCACGGTCCGGGCGAGCGCCGCCGCACGGTCGGTGCCTACCCGATGCCCGCGGGCCCGCAGCGCCGCCGCCAACGCGTCGCGGCTGACCTTCCGTCCGGCGGCGGTCAGCTCCCCGGCGACCGCCCACCCGGCGGCGGTCAGGTCGTCCTCTGTGGACGGCCGTTCGACCTGCCGGGCGTCCAGTCCGCCCGGCACCAGCTCGACGGGACGCGAATCCGGCACAGCCTGTTGCTCGCCTTCGCCGCCTGGCGGGCGGGTGAGGGAGCGGTCGCGTCGATCGCGGTATCCCGGGCCCTTTCCGCCGACCCGGAGTACCCGTTGGCGCGGCTGATGGCGCAGGCGCTCGCCGGCGGGCTGTCCCCGGCCGAATGGGAGGCCGCCGTCAGGGAGCTGCCGGTGGCGTGATCCGGTCCGGCCGGGCATACACGTTCATCGTGCTGCCGCGCAGGAACCCGACCAGGGTCAGCCCGACCTCCTCGGCCAGTTCCACGGCGAGGGTGCTCGGCGCGGACACCGCCGCCAGCACCGGGATGCCGGCCATCGACGCCTTCTGGGTCAGCTCGAAGCTGGCCCGGCCGGAGACGAGCAGCACGTGTCCGGACAGCGGCAGCCGTCGCTCCCGTACCGCCCACCCGACCACCTTGTCGACCGCGTTGTGCCGCCCGACGTCCTCCCGCACCACGACGAGCTGACCGTCCACAGTGAACAGTCCAGCGGCATGCAGCCCGCCGGTCGTGTCGAAGGTGCGTTGGGCGCGGCGCAGCGCGCCGGGCAGGCCGGCCAGCGTCGCCGGGCTGACCGGGGCCGGATCGGCGGCGACGGGGTACACCGACCGGGTGCGCACCGCGTCGATGCTCGCCTTCCCGCACACGCCGCAGGAGCTCGTGGTGTAGAAGTTGCGGGTCGGGTCGGTGACCGGGGCCGGTACCCCGGGCCGCAGCGTCACGTCGACCACGTTGTACGTGTTGGGTTCCTGGTCACCGGCGCAGAGCTGGACGGTGCGCACGTCGTCGGCGGAGCCGATCACGCCCTCGGTCAGCAGGAAGCCCACCGCGAGGTCGAGGTCGTGGCCGGGGGTACGCATGGTCACGGCGAGCGCGCGCCGGTCGACCCGTACCTCCAGCGGCTCCTCGGCCACGATCGTGTCCGGCCGGCTCACCGCCACCCCGCCGGCCACGTCGATGCGCAGTACCCCCCGGCGCGCGGTCACCCGTCCCATGCCCCCTATCGTGCCCCTTGATGGGCGGGTACGGGGCGGTGATCCTGGCGGGCGGTGCCGGCCGGCGGCTCGGCGGAGCCGGTAAGCCGCTCATCCCGGTTGGCGGCCGGCGCATGCTCGACCGGGTACTCGCGGCGGTGGCGGACGCCGCGCCCCGGGTCGTGGTCGGCCCACCCGGGCTCGAGGTGCCGCCCGGGGTCCTGCGCGTGTCCGAGGATCCGCCCGGCGGCGGTCCGGTCGCCGCCCTCGCCGCGGGCCTCGCCGCCCTGACCGGCGACGATGCCGCCGCGAACCCGGCCGAGATCGTCGCGCTTCTCGCCGCGGATCTGCCGTTCCTCACCGGTACGGCGGTGCGGCGGCTGCGGGAAGCCCTCGAAGGCTCGACAGCGGACGGTGTGGTCTTCGTCGACGACGACGGGCGGCGTCAGACGCTGTGCGGGGTCTGGCGGTCGGCCGCGCTCCGGGCGGCGCTGCGCCGCCTCCCCGAGCATCAGGGCGCCGCGCTCCGCCGGCTCCTGGCCGGGCTCGCCGTCCGCGAGGTGGCACACGAGACAGGCGGGCCGCCGCCGTGGTACGACTGCGACAGTCCGGAAGATCTCGACCGCGCGAAGAGGTGGGTCTGATGTCGACGCTCGAAGACTGGATCGTGATGGTGCGCGAGACGCTGCACGTCGACCCGGTCGACACCGGGCTCGTGCTCGACGTCGCCCGCGACGTCGCCCACGGGGTGGCGCGGCCGGCCGCGCCGCTCACCACGTACCTCCTCGGCTTGGCGGTGGGCCAGGGCGCGGACGCGCGGCAGGCCGCGGCCGCGGTCACGGCGCTGGCGAAGTCGTGGCCCGGCGGCGAGGCGACGCCCGGCTGAGCCGGCGGGTCACACCGGACCGGCGGAGCCGGCGGGGACCGCCGGCGGGACCGCGGCGTCGGCGCGCAGCCGCCGCGCGATGGTCCACCAGCCGGCGGTCTGCAGGATTCCCAACACCAGCAGGTACGGCAGCAGCGTGCGCAGCCCGAGCCCTTGGGCCAGCGCCCCGGCGAGCCACGGGAACACCGCCCCGCCGACCACGCTCGCCCCCACGAGCAGCCCGATCGCGGTCGCGACCAGCCGGGACGGCAGCAGCAGCGGGGTGACCGCGATCGTCGTCGGGAACATCGGCCCGAGGAAGAACCCCATCAGCGCGAAACCCAGCGCACCGAGCGCGGCGTTGGGCGCCCACCAGGTGAGCAGCACGGCGGCGATGACGCCGAACAGGCAGCCGTACATCATCCGGGCCAGGCTCACCCCGGCCCGCGCGGCGGCGGCGTTGAGCGTGAACCGGCCCAGCGTCAGGCCCAGCCAGTACCCGCTGACCACGCGGGAGGCGAGCAGCCCCTCCTGGCCCTGGCCGAGGGTGAGCAGGCTGTACCCCCAGTTGCCCACGGTGACCTCGACCCCCACGTAGAGCGCGAGGAACGTGGCGGCCACCCAGACCTCGGGCCGGCGCAGGGCCAGCGTGAGCGGGGCGCCGTGGTGCGCCTCGTGGTCGGGTGCCGCGTCGGCCCGGGAGGGGTAGACCAGCGCGAAGCCGACCACGAGCGGTACCGACACCGCGGCCAGCACCAGGTAGGTGTCCTGCCACGGCAGGTGCCGGTGGTCCACGATCTCGGCGGCGAGCAGCGGTCCGAGCAGCGCCCCGACCCCGAAGAACGCGTGCAGGTAGTTGAGCAGCGCGGTGCGCCCGGGCAGCGTGGCGACGTAGGCGTTGAGGCCGGAGTCGAGGATGCCGGTACCGAATCCCAGCGCCAGGGACGCGCCCAGCAGCACCGGGAAGCTGGGGTGCAGCCCGATGCCGAGTGCCGTGGCCAGATACACCCCGGCGCCGAGGGTGAGCTGTCCCCGGGTACCCAGCCACCGGATCAGCCCCCCGTTGGCCGCGCCGGACAGCACGTACCCGCCGGAGAACGCGAAGAACAGCAGGCCCACGACGACCTTGCTGACCCCGTAGTCGGTGATCTGATAAGGGACGACCACGCCGGTCGCCCCGGCGCCCAGCCCGATGAGCACGAGACCGCCGAACGCCAGCACGATCCGCAGCCGTTCGACGGAGCGCCGGGGTCGGCCCGGCGCTCCGTCAACGGTCAAATCCTGGTCTCCGCCGTCCTCGCCGGATGCTGGGCTGGGCATGATGTCGACAGTAGCCGCGCCCGGATATGGTGTGCCTGATGGATGGAGGCGATCATGTCGGCTGAGCTGCCGCCGCAGGCGGCCCTCCTCGACGATCTCGCGGCCAGCGCCGATCTCAAGGGCAAGGTCACCCAGGCGTGGCGGGAGTTCGCGGGCGCGCTCGCCGCGGCGGTCCCGGCGCTGGCCCCCGGTACCCACCTCGACCTGGCGCTGGATCCGACCGCGACGGGCACCGGCGACGCCGTCTACGGGGTGACCATCGAGGTCGTCGAGGACGGCAAGCTCCTCACGCTCGCGGTCGGCAACGGCTCACTTCCGGAGGGGTACCGGCTGGACCGGCACCAGATCGCCGCCCTCGTGGCGCTCGGCTGGTCACCACCTGGTGTCGTACCCGGCTCCGGCGACGAGTTCGGCCTGATCGGCTCGACCACGGAGGCGGCGCACGCCGCCGTCACCGTCACCCGCACCCTGCGCGACGTCTACGGCGCGCCGCACCCCGCCTTCGTCACCTACGTGGCCCGCGACACCCACGCCGCGCCGGTCGAGATCCCCGCCCTGGGCACCGCCCGGCCGCTGCTCGGCAAGCCCAGTGAGGGCGTGGTCGACCTCCCCGAGGTCGACCGCGACGGCGACGGCGAGATGTCGCTGGCCGACCGGGTCGCGACCGTGGTCGCCCGCCTGCTCAAGACCACCCCCGACGCGTTGCAGGTCGACTCCGACGGCGACATCGGCATCCGGTCCGGCTCGGCCATGGTGTTCGTGCGGGTCCGCGACAACCCCCCGCTGGTCGACGTCTTCTCGCCGGTACTGACCGAGGTCGAGATGACCGAGAAGTTGTACCTGCGCCTGTCCGAGCTGACCAACCGCATGCCGATCGGCCGGCTCTACTGCACCACTGACACCGTCTGGGCCTCGGTGCCGGTCTTCGGCCGGGACTTCCAGGCCACCCACCTGATGCTCGCGGTACAGGTGATGACCGGGTTGGCCGACGAGCTGGACGACCGGTTGCAGGGCGAGTTCGGCGGCCGGCGGTTCTTCGGCGAGGGCGACAAGCCCGCGCTCAAGAACGGCGAGGACAGAACCGGCATGTATCTCTAGTACGGCAGCCAGGCCTGGGGGGCCAGCGAGCCGAGGTCGGCCGCGGCCAGCCCCGTCGTGGTGACGGTCCACAAGGTGGTACCGATGACCAGCGAGCGCAGCAACGCCCCACCCCGTGGGGTCAGCTCGCCCGCCTTCTGCAGGGTCCGGTCCGCCACCTTCAGCGCCAGCGCACCGCCCCGGACCGGTACCACCATCAGCCCCGTCGCCGGCCAGTAGAGGAACGCGTGCGGGT
>WNFU01000031.1_pt1 | contig 216557 bp, 216 predicted proteins | sample 5400121 | NCBI WGS metagenome assembly WNFU01 (sample SAMN13153360, study PRJNA577476) | soil metagenome | isolation source: 100 cm soil or saprolite under grassland replicate 1 | place: USA:California | collected 2016-06-15
CCCGTCGGGTGCGCACGTCGCCGGCCTCGAGCCCGATCGGCGCACGGCATTGCGCGAGCTCTGCAGGGAGAGGCTGCCGGAGCCACCGTTCGTAGTCTCGGCGAAGGCCTGGGTGGCGCGCGGCGCGGCTTGACGCCTAGATGGTTGATCCCGAATTAGTGGCCATAGGCGCTGAAGCACCGGCCAGGTTGACCGATCTCGGCGTTATGCCGGAGCCCGGCGGCGAGGGCGAGGAGCCGCAGCCCGACGCGGGCGCACAGGCCCGGGAGTGTGCGGGCGCCGTGGCGCTCGAGGCCGAGCTGTCCCTTGCAGGTCCAAAAGACCGATTCGATCCACTGGCGCACGCGCCCGAGCGATCCGAATTGGAGCGGCTCGTCCTTGCGATCGGGACGAAGGAACTCGGCTCCGCGATCGGCCATCCAGCCCTCGAACTCGGCGCCGGCGAAGCCCTTGTCGGCGATGACGGTGAGGCCGGCGAGCGGGACCCGCTCGAGCATCTCGCGCGCGACCTCTCGCTCGGGAGCATTTGCCGGGGCGAGCTCGAAGGCGATCGGGGTCCCGTCGCTCGCGCAGAGCAGATAGAGGCGAAAGCCCCAGAAGTAGCGCGAGTGAGAGCGGCAGTAGCCGTAGGCTGCGATCCCCGCGAACTCGGAGCGCCGAACCGTCTCGCGCGAGGCCGCGCAGGGGACCGGGGTCGAATCGAGCAGCCGCAACTGATCGCACCACCCCGGCGAGCAGAAGGCGAGGTAGTTGATCGCTCGCTCGATCTGTGGGGTGAGCGCGCGCAGACGCTTGTTGTAGCCCGACTGACGTGGCAGGTAGGCGAACAGGTGCGAGAGCCGGTAGCCGGCGAGCGCCAGAAACTGGCGGTCGTTCGGCAGTCCCATGAAGACTTGGGCGATCGCCAGCGTGATGAGCTCGGCGTCCGTGATCCGCGGCGATCCGCGGCGGCCGGCCGGGGTCTCTGCGCTTTGGGAGGAAGTCGTCGACCAACACGTAAGTTGCCGTGAGAAGGTCGTCGAGTTGGGCGTGCATCGTGGCCTCCGGGTCGACATTGCTATAGCAACGCCTGACTTCGGCGGCCTTCGTGCTGACTCCTCGCAGCCCGCCGGCAATTTGGAATCAATCATCTAGCTCGGCACGCTCTCGAGCTGGCCGAGCGCCTCGAGCACGCGCTGCACCTCGGGCCCGGCCTTCTCGAGGAGCGGGAGATAGAGGTCCTCCTCCTTCGCGAAGTGGACGGAGATCAGCGCGTACAGGCCGTACAGCAGCTCCTGGAGCCTTGCTAGGTCGCGTGGATCGACCTGCTCGAGCTCCGCGATCCGCGCCCGAATCGCCGCGTGTGGTCCTGAATCATCGGGGCCGTCGCCTCGAGGGCTCCGAGCAGGTCGGCGACGGCAGGATAGAGAACCCGCTCCTCGGCCTCGGAGTGCGGCACGAGCTCTCCCTTCAAAAACGCGAGGGCGTGCCCGACGAGCACCTCGCGCTCTGCAGGACCGAGCTGCGCAACCTCAGCCGCGGCGAGACGCAGCCGCTCGACCTCGGCAAGCAGTGCTCGGTGGTCCTCCCGGAACGGATCAGTCGGAGGGGCGTTCATCTGATGCCTCCTTCCTGGCTTTCCTACAAGCCTCACAGTCCAGGGCATCGCGAGCATCGGCGGTGTCTCGCACTGCGGCTGCGGGTTTCCCGCGAACCCGATCGGCGGTGCCCCCGATGCGACCGCCTGCCGGCTCCGGCAGTATCACTGTATGGCCAGCTCGATCCGGCCCGAAGCAGCGTCGACATCGGCTCCCTCCACTCCGGCTTCTTCGGCGAGCTTCATCTTCGACCGGATCGTCTGCGGGATCGAAGAGTCTCCCCTGAGCCTGGAGGCGGTTCGGCAGGCCCGGAGCGTGCTGGCACCCGACGGCCGGCTGCACCTCGTGGCGGTCGCCGAGGCCGCACCGGCCGTCCGTGGAGGCTGGGCCGCTTACCGCCTCGACAAGGGGGTGGAGGCGCGCGCTCGTGCCGCGCTCGAGAGGGCCGGTTCGTACGCGGGCGGAGGGACGTCGCGCCTCGTGGAGGGCGACCCGGTGAGCGGTCTGCTCGACGAGATCGAGCGCGAGCAGGCAACGCTCGCCGTGCTAGGCAGCCACGGCGGCGGCTACGTCGCCGGTCTGCTGCTCGGCGAGACGACGACTGTTCTCTTGCACGACGCGCCCTGCTCCGTGCTCCTCGCCCGAGCCCCGGGGAGACTCGGCGACGGCTTCCCGCAATCGATCGTCGTCGGCGTGGACGGCTCGTCGCCCTCACGCCGCGCACTCGACGTAGGCCGGGAGCTGTCCGACCGGCTCGGCGTGCCCCTTCGCGCGCTTGCAGCATCCGGAGGCAAGCCGGTCCGGTGGGAGGGGCTGCGCGAGATCGAAGATCTTCAGTGGACGGAGCAGGGGCCGGTGCCCGGGCTCGTCGAAGCGTCGGCCGGCGCGGACCTCCTCGTTGCCGGAAGCCGTGGGCTGCACGGCCTTGCGGCACTCGGCAGCGTCGGCGAGCGCGTCGCCCATCGGGCGCATTGCTCCATGCTCATCGTCCGCGAGTAAGAGCGATGAGTTACCCGGCGGCGCTGCCGGAGGGATCCCCGAGCGCGGAGCGGCGGCGGAACGCGGGACTCTCCGAAGGCGAGGCGAGGCGTCGGTTGGAGGAACGCGAGCCCTTCGAGGCGCCCGCCTCGAGCCGCTCCTACACCAGCATCGTCCGCGCCAACGTCTTCACGGTCTTCAACCTCATCCTGCTGGTCTTCGGCGCGCTCACGCTCGCCTTCGGAGACTGGCGCGACGCGCTCTTCCTCGGTGTGCTCGTCTCAAACTCCGGCATCGGGATCGTCCAGGAGGTGCGCGCCAAGCGAACACTCGACAAGCTCGCCGCCCTCGTCGCGCCGACCTCAGCGGTCATCCGCGAGGGACGGTCGCGTGAGGCGCGCGTCGAGGAGCTCGTCGTCGGCGACCTGGTGGGCCTCGAGGGAGGCGATCAGGTCGTCGCCGACGGGGTGGTCGAGTGGAGCGACGCCCTCAGCGTCGACGTATCGATCCTCACAGGCGAATCGCGCCCGGTGACCCGCACGTCAGGCGACGAGGTTCGCTCGGGGTCATTCGCCATCGAAGGAATGGGCGCCTACACGGTCACCGCCGTCGGCCCCGAGAGCTACGCGGCGCGCATTGCCGGAGAGGCGCGGGCGTTCAGGCATCCGCGCTCACCGCTCGAGCGCGCGCTCAACCGCCTCCTGCTGACGCTGCTCGTCGTGATGGTCCCGCTTGGCGTGCTGCTCGGAGCCGCGCTCTGGGAGCGAAGGACACCGCCCGAGGAGGCCGTCCCGACCTCGGTCGCGGCCGTGGTCAGCCTGATCCCGGAGGGTCTCATCCTCCTCGCCAGCCTGACCTACGCAGTCGCCGCCATGCGGATGGCGCGCCGCGGCGCGCTCGTACAGCAGCTCAATGCCGTCGAGTCGCTCGCGTCGGTCGACCTGATCTGTCTCGACAAGACCGGGACCTTGACGGAGAGCGCCCTCCGGGTCGTCGACGTCGTCCCGGTGGGGGACGTACGGCTCGTGGACGTGAGCAGAGATCTCGGCCGCTTCGCCGCCGCCATCCCCGGACGCAACGCAACGCTGGACGCGATCGCTTCTGCGTTTCCCGGTGAGGAAGAAGAGCCCGAGGAACGCGTCCCCTTCTCGTCGCGATGGAGGTGGAGTGGAGTCGCCCTCGACGGCCGCCGCTACGTGCTCGGTGCTCCCGAGCTCTTCGCGCTCGGCCCACTTGGCGGGCCGGCCGAGCGCGAAGCGGAGGCCGGCAGGCGCGTCGTCGCCTTCGCCGAGACCCAGAGCCACCTCGATCCCAACGCCGCCGAAGAAGGCCCGCCCGCGGACGCGACGCCGCTTGCCCTGGTCGTGCTCGCGGAGCGGCTCCGACCCGACGCCCGTGAGACCGTCGACTACTTTCGGCGCCAGGGCGTGACCCTCAAGGTTCTCTCCGGCGACAACCCCGAGACCGCCGCGGCGATCGCGCGTGACGCCGGCATCGAAACAGGTATGCCACTCGACGGTCGGGAGTTGCCCGAGGAGGAGGCGGAGCTCGCACGCCTGGCCGAGACGACAGCCGTCGTGGGTCGCATCTCGCCCGAGGGAAAGCGGCGGCTCGTCGAGGCGCTGACGTGGGCGGGCCACTATGTGGCGATGGTCGGCGACGGCGTCAACGACGTGCCGGCGCTGAAGGCCTCCCGGCTCGCGATCGCGCAAGGCAGCGGTGCCCAGATGGCGCGGAGCGTGGCCGATCTCGTGCTGGTTCGAGGAGACTTTGCGGCCGTCCCGGCCATGGTCGCCGAGGGTCGGCGGATCCTGCGAAACCTGCAACGAGTCGCGAAGCTCTTCGTCACCAAGTCGGCATTCGCTTCGGTCCTGATCGTGTCGATCGGACTGACGCCCATCGCCTACCCGCTCCTTCCCCGGCACCTGACGCTCGCGGCCTCGCTGACGATCGGCATTCCGGCATTTTTCCTCGCGCTCGCTCCGAGCCGGGGCGAGTTCCGGATGGAGGGCTTTCTACGGAGCATTTCCCGCTTCGCGCTGCCCGCGGGCACCGCGGCCGCCCTCGGCGTCCTCTCGAGCTACCTGTTCGCCCTGGACGTGCTCGACCAGTCCGTTGTGCGTTCACGCACCGTGGCGACGACGGCGCTGGTCGCACTGGGGCTCTACCTCGTGGTCGCCCTCGAGGCGTCGGGGCGACGGCGCGTGGCGGGCGTGAGCGTCCTCTGCGCCGCGCTTGCGGGCGTCTACGGAACCGTTCTGGCAACTCCGCCGGTACGCGACTTCTTCGCGCTCGCGGCGCCCGGGCCACTCTTGGTGCTCACCGCGCTCGGCGGCACCGCGCTCGCGGTCACGGGGCTCTGGCTCACCGACGAGCGCTTCCTCCCGGGTCACGCTCGCCTAGAAGACGCGCGCCGTTAAGTCGGAGCCGGCCCCGCGGGTGCCTCGGGACGCCCGTGCGCGCGGGCGAAGACGACGAGGACGCTCAGGCCCTCGTACCCGGTGAAGCGATGGTCGGCGCCGGCCGGCACGAAGGCGGCCTTCCCTTCCTCAACGGGAACGGACTCCCCCTCGATCGTGAGCACGCCGCGGCCTTCGAGCACGACGTAGAGCTCATCGTCCTCGTGGGCCTGCTGGCGGTCCGGCTCCGGCGCGACGAGGACGTACACCCCCACCTCGAGGCCCGGAGATTGGTGGACGACCTCGTAGCCCCCGTTCGCGGCCACGAGGCGCCGTCTGACCGCCTCTACGTCCAGTGAATCCACGCAAGCGAGCCTAGCGAAGGGCAGAGAGCCCCGTCCGCTATCTGATTACACGAGCACTGGCTGGGATGTCGCGACGACATGCGCGAGATCGAGCGTGGAGAGCACGCCGACCGGTTGGGCCGTCACCGGATCCACGACCAGGACGTGAGCGGTCCCGTGCTCGGCCATCAGCTGGGCGGCTCGCGTGAGCGTCTCGTCGGGAACGACCATCACGACCCGCGTCGCCATCGCGGCCAGGTCGAGGTCGGAGACGATCCCCCAGGGTGCGCCGCTTGCGGTCTGCTCCACGACGTCCTCGCGAACGACCACGCAGTGGATCCGGTGAAGAGCCATTAGCCCCGCGACCTCCAGGAGCGGCGCGTCGGGCGGACAGGTGACGACGCCCGCGTGCATCGCCTCGGCGACCCGGATCTGGTCAAGTGGGGCTCGCTCGGTCATCTCGTACTCGAGTGTCGCTCCCGGCGTGAGGCTGCGCCATCGGCGGTCTCCCCGATCAGCCTGCGGGGAACTACGCACACGCGGGGCATCCGCAGTTTCCCGCAGTCGCTTTGCGACTCGGCGCGGATGGCATGAGAGCCGCATGCGGTGAGACTGGCTACATGAGTACCGCACTCGTCGAGACCGACGACATGATGGTCCTCACGTGCCGGGTTCCCTGCACGAACCTCGATCGGCTCTCGCTGGCCGTGGTTGATCACACAGTGAGCGTCGTGGGACCGGGAGGCTTTCGGCACGAGCTCGAGCTCCCGCCCGAGGCAGACATGGCCCGGCTGAGCGTCGAGCTGTACAAGGGAATCCTCGAGCTGCGGGCGCCACGCGTCGACTAGCCCGTTACTGCGACTACTTCAGCGTCTTCAAGTAGTCGAGGAGCGCCGCCAGGTCCTCGTCGGGAATGATCCCTCCCCAGTGCGGCATGCTCGCGATCGGCGGCTTGCCGAGGACGCTCCCCGACCGGATCATCTCGGTGATCTTCTCGTCCGTGTTGAACTCCTCACGGAACTCTTGCCCGGCAAGAGGCGGGATCGTCTTGTCCGGGGATGCTGGATTCGGCACGCCGCCAAGGCCGCTCGGGCCATGGCAGTTGATGCACCCGTCTCGCACATAGAGAGCAGCGCCGGCCACGGCCGACCCCTGCTCGCGTGGGACTGGAACAGGGTCCGCGTCCTTCACCTTCGGCAGCCCCGCCCGGATGTACGAGACGAGATCCGCCACCTGACTCGTCGAGATCACCGGCCCCCAGACGGGCATGTACGGCTTCTGCGGGTTGGCCGACTCGCCGAGCCCGTGGTTGATGATCGAGCTGAGCTGGCTCACAGTCAGCGACGTGCCGACGTCCTTCAGCGCGGGGACGTCCGAGGAGACACCGCCCTTCCCCTGCTCGCCATGACAAGAAGCGCAGGCGAACTGGACGAAGAGGTGAGCCCCCATGGCGACCTGTGGGTCGCTCGGGTTAGAGCCTTCTCCGCCGCCGCCACCGCACCCCGCCAGGGCTGCTGCCGTGACGAGTCCTACCGCCAGCAAGCCAACCGCCATGATCGAGCGGCGCATGGCCCGAGTATCGTTCGCCATGGCAGGAGAATCAAGCTCGACCGACAGGCGCTCCTTCAGCGAATAGTCAACTTTCGTCAGGCGGCCTCGCCCGCTCTATGGGACGGTGGCAGCGGCACGCAGAAGGAGGTGAAGTGGATGCCGAAGGTCGAAAGGACGATCACCATCAACGCACCGATCAAGAAGGTCTTCGGGTACGTTGACGACCCGTCGCACCTGCCCGAGTTCTGGCCGAGCCTGTTCGAGGTGAAGGACGTGAAGATGCTGCCCGGCGGCGGTCACAGGTTCATGTGGTTCTACAACTTCGCCGGCAAGCGCGCCCAGGGCACGACGGAGAGCGCGGAGTACGTGCCATACGAGCGAATCGTCGACATGGCGAAGGGCGACGTCGAGAGCACCATCACGTGGAGCTTCTCCGGCGAGAACGGGACGACCGAGGTGAAGTTCGAGGCCGACTACCAGGCGCCCCAGAAGTTCTTCCCGATCAGCGAGCAGGGATTCATCACCCGCCGCAACGAGTTCGAAGCGGAGACGCTGCTTGCGAACCTGAAGGCGAAGCTCGAGGTCTGACGCACTCTCGGTCGGACTGGAAAGAGGGGCCCGCATGGCCCCTCTTTCCGTTCGAGTCCGACTATCTGCCGAGTAGGCCGTAACTGCGGGCCTGTGCGACCGCCTCGAGCTGCGAGTGGACACCGAGCTCGAGGAACACCGCCCTGATGTGGTTGCGCACCGTCGCCTCGGCGATCCCCAGCCGCTCAGCGATCGTGCGCGCGAGACGACCGTCCGCGAGCAGCCGGAGAACCTCGTGCTGACGTGGGGTCAAGTGGGGCGGCCGCCCGGCTTCGGGAAAGGCATCCTCGGCAGCCTCCGTAAACGCCTCGCGGAGAACGTGGAGGAAGAGAGGTCGATCGCCGTTGCGCGCGGCGATCGTGTCGAGCGTGACGCGGCGGGGCCCGTCCGCCGTCCGGACGTCGAGGTTGCGCGAGGAGACGGCGAAGCCTTCGCGGACGAGCCGGGCATTCGTGCACCCCCTGTGACAGACGAGCTCCCCTCGGTCGTCCCGGCCGCCGAGGACCTGCCAGCATCGCTGTCCGATCGCCGCGTCGGCGGAGATGCCTGTCAGCTCCTCCGCCGCTTCGTTCCAGGACAGAATCCGCAACTGCTCGTCGAAGACGAAGAGGGGGGCACCGGACGAGAACGCGAGTCCCTGGCAGCGCTTCACGAAATCGAAGTATGGGCGGTTAAGCACACCGGGAGATCGGGTGTTCTCCGCAGTGTTCTGGGGGAAACTACGGAAGTCGGGAAGCCGAGACTTGTCAGCTGCTCGGCCTCGAGGACCTCCGGCACGTCGTCAGGCAGCGGCTACTACGGCTGGAACGCGCAAGCCACGGACGACCATGACCGGCCGCCGAGCTTCGTGCAGCACGCCGAGCGAAACGCTGCCGAGCAGCGCACTGGCGATCGCACCGTGACCGTGCGACCCGACGACGATCAGATCGGCGTCGATCGCGTCCGCGCATCGGACGATCTCCTTGACGGGGTTGCCGGCCGCCAATTTCATCTTTGCCTCGAAGGCCCTTCCGAGCGGCGAGCTCGGTCGCCCTTTCGAGCGGGCTCCAATCGTCCTCGTTCAGCACATGAGGCATCGCGGCCGGCCCGCCGATGCCAAAGCCGGGTACCGGCAGCGCGTCCACGGCGGGAGCGACGTGGATGAAGACCGGTTCGGCGTCCTGCTCAGCCGCGAGCTCGAGCCCGAACTCGACGGCTTCCTGCGCGGACGCCGACCCATCGGTTGCGATCAGGATCTGTTTCAGCATCGGTTCCCTCCTTCGGATCCCAGTGGTACGCCTCATGCGCAACCCCGGGGTTGTTCGGCGAGCGATCCGTTCCATACAGAGATCGTCCCTGGCGCATGTGCGTTCGGCATCGGGCTGCTCGCCGATTGTGGGCGCGGGGAACTACGGATTCGCGCACGCAAATGAGCGACGCGGCCTGAGGCCCGCGCAATCCGTACTTTGCCGAACCGCGATCGCGTTCTCCGCGGATGGCAGCCTCTCCCCGAGGCGACAGGCTGCGCGCAAAGCAAGGAAAGGGTTCAATGACGGCGATGGCGACATCAGCCGGGCTGGAAGAGGTCGAGGTACAGGCTCTCGAGCCTGCCCGGCTCGAGCCGCTCGTCGGCGGCGAGAGGATGCGTCAGTTCGAAGAGGCGGCGGACGCGGTGCGCTCTGCGCTCGCGGGACACTCGGTCGTCAACGTCAACTCGACCGCCGTCGGGGGCGGTGTCGCCGAGATGCTCCAGACGCTGCTTGCGTACGCGCGCGGTGCGGGCGTCGACGCCCGCTGGCTGGTGATCAAGGGCGAGCCGGGCTTCTTCACGATCACGAAGCGCATCCACAATGGGCTCTATGGCTCCCCGGGAGACGGCGGCGAGCTCGGTTCCGACGAGCGCGCGCACTACGAGCTGATCGAGCGCCGGAACGGCGACGAGCTCCTGTCGATGCTGCAAAGCGGCGACGTCGTGCTGCTGCACGACCCGCAGACCGCCGGGCTCGCCCCGCGGCTCCGCGCCGCCGGCGTCTTCGTCGTCTGGCGCTGTCACGTCGGACGCGACGAGTCGAACGAATGGACCGAGCGGTCGTGGGAGTTCCTCCGCCCCTACCTCGCGGACGTCGACGCCTACGTCTTCTCGCGCGCTGCGTTCGCACCCTCGTGGGCCGACCCGGACAGGACGCACGTGGTTCCGCCCTCGATCGATCCGTTCTCGGCCAAGAACGAGCCGATGTCGGCGCGCAACGTGCGTCTCGCCCTCGGCTACGTGGGGCTTCTCGACGGCCACGCAGAGCCCCCGGCTGTGCCGTTTTCCCGCCGGGACGGGTCGCCTGGACGAATCGCTCACCGCGCCGACCTCGTCCAGCTCGGGCCCGCGGTGCCCCCCGATGCGCCGCTCGTCCTTCAGGCGTCTCGCTGGGACTCGATGAAGGACATGGCGGGCGTGATGGAGGGTTTTGCCGACTACGTCGATCTCTCGCTGGGCGCGCACCTGATCCTCGCCGGGCCGGCGGTCAAAGGGGTAACCGACGATCCCGAGGCTGCGGAGATCCTCGACGACTGCGTCGCTCGCTGGCGCGCGCTGCCGCACGCCGTCCGCAGCCGAGTCCACCTCGCCTGCGTCCCGATGCACGACCCCGACGAGGCGGCCGCGATCGTGAACGCGCTCCAGCGACACGCATCCGTGGTCGTTCAGAAGAGCTTCGCCGAAGGATTCGGCCTGACCGTCGCCGAGGCGATGTGGAAATCGCGTTCGGTCGTCGGTAGCGCTGTCGGCGGCATCACGGACCAGATCGTCGACGGTGAGCACGGGCTGCTGATCGAGGACGCAGGCGACCTCGCCGGGTTCGGAGCGGCCGTCGAGCGGTTGCTTCGCGATCCCGACGAGGCCGAGCGGCTCGGCGGCAATGCCCGCGCGCGGGCGCTCAGCGAGTTCCTCGGCGACCGGCATCTGGCCCGGTACGCCCGTGTCCTCGGCGCACTCCCCTGACAGGCGGCCCCGGATGCGCTCCTTCGAAGATCTCTACTCTCCCCCCCAAACCGACACCGGAGCCGACCATGCCTCGCACAACTGAACGAACCCCGACGGCGAGCGAGCCGCTGACCGAAGACGAGCTGCGCCTACTCGACGCGTACTGGCGCGCCGCGAACTACCTCTCGGTCGGGCAGATCTACCTGCTCGAGAACCCGCTCCTGCGCGAGCCCCTCCAGCCGGAGCACGTCAAGCCACGCCTGCTCGGCCACTTCGGCACGACGCCCGGCCTGAACTTCGTCTACGCCCACCTCAACCGCGCGATCCGGGCCCGTGACCTGAGCGCGCTCTACGTCACCGGGCCCGGACACGGCGGTCCGGGCATGGTCGCGAACGCGTACCTCGAGGGGACCTACAGCGAGCTCTATCCGCACGTCGGGCGAGACGAGACGGGTCTTCGCGAGCTCTTCCGGCAGTTCTCCTCGCCGGGTGGGATCCCCAGCCACGCCGCTCCCGAGACCCCGGGCTCGATCCACGAGGGCGGGGAGCTCGGCTACGCGCTCGCACACGCGTACGGGGCCGCGTTCGACAATCCCGACCTGCTCGTCGCATGCGTCGTGGGCGACGGTGAGGCGGAGACAGGGCCGCTGGCGGCGAGCTGGCACTCGAACAAGTTCCTGAACCCGCGCACTGACGGGGCAGTGCTCCCGATTCTCCACCTGAACGGCTACAAGATCGCCAATCCGACGGTGCTCGCCCGCATCCCGGAGGTCGAGCTCCTCGCGCTGTTCGAGGGCTACGGCTACCGGCCGCTACTCGTTTCGGGCGGCTTCGACGGCGAGGAGCCGACACCGGTGCACCAACGCTTCGCCGCCGCGCTCGACGAGGCGCTCGACGACATCGCACGGATCCAGCAGGCGGCTCGCGCAGAGAACGGGGGCGCGCGCCCGCGCTGGCCGATGATCGTGCTGCGCACGCCGAAGGGGTGGACGGGCCCGAAGGAGGTCGACGGCCTGCCCGTCGAGGGGACGTGGCGGTCGCACCAGGTCCCGATGACGGACGTGCGTGAAAACCCCGAGCATCTGCGGTTGCTGGAGGAGTGGCTGCGAAGCTACGGGCCGGAGGAGCTCTTCGACGAGGAAGGCCGCCTCGTCCCCGAGCTCGCCGAGCTCCCGCCGAGTGGCGAGAGCCGGATGAGCGCCGTCCCGCACGCGAACGGAGGCGAGCTGCTCCGCGACCTCCTCCTCCCGGATTTCCGCGGCTACGCCGTCGACGTGGCAAAGCCCGGAACGACCTTCGGCGAGGCAACGAGGGTGCTCGGCGGCTTCTTGCGGGATGTGACCGCCCGCAATCCCGGCAACTTCCGCCTGTTCGGCCCGGACGAGACCGCCTCGAACCGGCTGGGCGACGTCTTCACGGTCACCGCGCGCGCCTGGGACGCCGAGACCGCGCCAACAGACGAAGGGCTCTCCCCGGACGGCCGCGTGATGGAGATCCTCTCCGAGCACCTCTGCCAGGGCTGGCTCGAGGGTTACCTCCTGACGGGTCGCCACGGCTTGTTCAACTGCTACGAGGCCTTCATCCACATCGTGGACTCCATGTTCAACCAACACGCGAAATGGCTGAAGGTGACGCGGCAGATCCCTTGGCGCCGCCCGATCGCCTCGCTCAACTACCTGCTCACCTCACACGTCTGGCGGCAAGACCACAACGGCTTCTCGCACCAGGATCCGGGCTTCATCGACCACGTCGTGAACAAGAAGGCGGAGATCATCCGCGTCTACCTGCCGCCCGACGCGAACACGCTGCTCTCGGTCGCCGACCATTGTCTGCGCAGCCGCCACTACGTGAACGTGATCGTCGCGGGCAAGCAGCCCGCTCTCAACTACCTGTCGATGGAGGACGCGATCATCCACTGCACGCGCGGGCTCGGGATCTGGGAGTGGGCCTCGAGCGACGCCGGCGGCGAGCCCGACGTCGTCATGGCCTGCTGCGGCGACGTCCCGACTCTCGAGACGCTGGCCGCGGTCGCGATCCTGCGCGAGCACCTACCTGACCTGAAGGTGCGCGTCGTAAACGTCGTCGACCTCATGCGCCTTCAGCCCGAGAGCGAGCATCCCCACGGCCTCCCCGACAGTGAGTTCGACTCGCTATTCACGACGGAAAGGCCGATCGTCTTCGCCTACCACGGCTATCCGTGGCTCATTCACCGGCTCAGCTACAGGCGCAGGAACCACGGCAATCTCCACGTGCGCGGCTACAAGGAGGAGGGGACGACGACGACCCCTTTCGACATGGTGATGCTCAACGACCTCGACCGCTTCCACCTGGTCATGGACGTCATCGACCGAGTGCCCGGCCTGGCAGCCGAGGCCGCAGGCCTGCGGCAGCAGATGTCCGACGAGCGGTTTCGCTGCCGCGCCTGGACCCGCGAGCACGGTGAGGACGAGCCGGGCATCCGGGACTGGACCTGGCCGTACTGAGGCGATGCCGCTCAAAGACGCGGGAGGGTCGCTTACCCAGTCGGTTAGTTCAACGGCCGCGCCGGCAAAGCCGGCACGGCCTCTCATGGTCGGCGCCGCCGAGTCGGCGTCAACGGCCGCGCCGGCAAAGCCGGCACGGCCTCTCATGGTCGGCGCCGCCGAGTCGGCGCCTTAGCACTTGCCCGCGACCATACTCACGGTAAACGCGGGCTCGACGAGCCTCAAGCGCCACCTCGTCGAGGGCGACACCTCGCGGCCCGTCGACTCGTACGCCCGCGCCGACGCTGTGGGCCACCGGGTCGTCCACGGCGGGGCCAGGTTCCAGAAGCCGACCCTGATCGACGACGAGGTGCTAGCGGCGATCGAGGAGCTGAGCCCGCTCGCGCCGCTCCACAACCAGCCCGCCCTGACTACGATTCGTGAGGCCGTGGCGGCGCTGCCCGACGTGCCGCATGTCGCCGTCTTCGACACCGCCTTCCACGCATCGATCCCCGAGGAGGCGGCGACGTACGCGATCCCCCGCCGCTGGCGCGAGGAGTGGGCCGTGCGCCGCTACGGATTCCACGGTCTCGCCGTGCAGTCGGTCGTAGCGCAGCTCGCCGTCGAGCGGCTCGTCGTCTGCCACCTCGGGGGCGGCTGCTCCGTGACGGCAGTCCTCGGCGGACGCTCCGCTGATACGACCATGGGCTTCAGCCCGCTCGAAGGCGTCCCGATGGAGACCCGTTCGGGCTCCGTCGACCCCGGCGCGCTCCTCTACCTGCTACGCGAGCACGGACTGTCGGTCGAGGACCTCGACCGGGCGCTGGAGCACGAGTCGGGCCTCGTTGCTCTCGGCGGTCTCGACGACCCGCTCGGGTTCGCCGTCTACACGTACCGGGTGGCCTGCGCGGTCGCTCAGATGACTACTGCGCTCGGCGGTCTCGAGACGCTCGCGTTCTCGGGGGGCGTGGGCGAGAACCGGGCCGACGTCCGCGACGCCGTCGTTGGCAGGCTTCGCTTCCTGGGCGACTTCGACGTCGCGGTCGTCCCTGCACGCGAAGAGCTCGTCATTGCCGCGGCGGTCCGCGATCTCCTCGGTGTCTAGAGTTTCGTGGAGCCGGACGCAGGTCAGTGCAATCCCGGATGGTCGTTCCGGGAACTCCCGGATAGAAAGCGCACGCCGCCGTGCCAGAATCTCCGTTCCTCGACCGGAAGGAGTGGAGAATGGAGCTGACGAGTCGCGAGACCTGGACTCTCATTCACGGAATGGTCATCGGCTCGCTCTTCCTGCTGGCCTTCGCGGGCGGCCTCGCGGGCCTCTGGAGCTTCCGGTCGGAGCTCGTGACGGCAGAGGGGATCCGCGAGCGTCTCTTCCGTCTGCGTGTCGGAATTACCTCGATGGCGGTCCTCGCCTGGGCCACGGTGCTGACCGGGACCTGGATCGTCTATCCGTGGTACCGCGAGAAGACGCCAGACAGCGCGAAGTCGGTGCTGCTCGCCGACCCTGACACGAAGGACTGGCACGAGTTCGGGATGGAGTGGAAGGAGCACATTGCCTGGATCGCGCCGATGCTGGCGACCGCCGCCGCGTTCCTCGTCCTCTACTACGGAGCCGATCTCGTCCGCAACCGGACGCTGCGCCGGCTCACGATGGCCCTCTTCGTGGGAGGTTTCGCGGTCGCCGCAATTGCCGGCCTGTTCGGCGCGCTCATCACCAAGGCCGCGCCCGTGCGATGAGAGGAGGAAGCATGAACGAGCAAGTGCCCGCAGCCGAAGCCGTCACGAGCGCCGCGCCGGAGCGCCCGTTGGGACCGGCCGCCGCGGTCGTGCTGGCCACCGGGATCGGCGCGCTGACGTTGGGGATCCTGACGACGCTCGCCGAGGCGAGCACCGGGGTCGCCGATTTCCTCCAGTTCAAAGACCGAGTCGGCCCGCTGTCCGGGAAGACGATCATCTCGACGGCAGCCTTCTTCGGCGCCTGGGGATTGCTGGCGGCGCTGTGGCGCCGGACGAGCCCGCCGCTCCGCCCGGTCCTCATCTTCGCAGTCGTCCTCCTCGCGCTCGGCTTCCTGGGGACGTTCCCGACCTTCTTCCAGGCGTTCGCGTCGGAATAGGAGGCGCTTGCATCGAACTAACGGCACCATGGGGCCGTATATCTGCGGCTTTCCGTGTTCCGGTGCGGGAACACGCCGATGCCGGCGGACGACCGGCCTGCCACCCTCTAGGAGGAACCGAACGAAGGAGTTGAAATGCTCGACTTCTCGAAAGGGTGGTCGTGGTTCGTCGCCGGTCTCGCCACAACAGTTGTGGTGACGCTGATCCTGATCGCGGCGGCCCGCTTCGCAAGGTGGAGCGAGCACCACCGCTCCCGGACCAGCTAGGGCGTCCTCCGGCGAAGGGTCGCCGCTCCGAGCGCGAGGGCGAGCAACGTCGCTGCGACGATCACAGCGGCGTCGACGGCGAGCCTTCCGTCCAGCGCATCCCATCGTGTAACCCGATCGAGCGCGTCGTAGGCGTAGTTGAGCGGAAGGAAGGACCCGGTGACCTCGAGGAAGCGCGCCATGTCCTCCCGCGGCACGAAGAGTCCACAGAGCAGTAGCTGTGGGAAGACGAACGCGGGCATGAACTGAACCGCCTGGAATTCCGTCCGCGCGAACGCGCTCAGAAACAGGCCGAGCGCCATCCCGAGGACCGCGTTGCCCACCGCCAGGACGATCACGATCCACTCCGGGCCAGCGACGTGAAGGTCGAGAGCGCCAAACGCGACCACTGAGACGACCAAGGCCTGCACGGCAGCCACCAGCGCGAAGGCGGCGCCGTACCCGAGCAGCAGATCGAGCTTCGCGAGCGGCAGGGTCATTAGGCGCTCGAGCGTTCCCGTCGTGCGCTCACGGAGCATCGTGATCGACGTGACGAGGAACATTGCGATGAACGGGAAAAGGCCGAGCAGCGGCCCTCCGATCCGGTCGAAGACGATGGGACGGTCGACGAAGAGGTACTTCAGGAGGGTGACGAGGACACATGGCACCAGGAGGAGCAACGCAACTGTCCGCAAGTCACGGCGGAGCTGTGAGAGCACTCGAAGGGCCGTCGCGATCGCGATTCGGGTGCTCAGGAGACCGCCCTCTCCTCGACCAGCCGCAAGAACGCCTCGTCCAGATCGCTCGCGCCGGTTGCGACGGAGGATGGCGTCCACTGTCCCGGAGGCGAGCAGGAGGCCCTCGCGGAGTAGGAGCAGCTCCTCGCAGCGTCGGGCTTCGTCCATCACGTGGCTCGAGACCAGGACCGTGGCGCCCTCCCCGGCGAGGTCTGCGAATGTCCCCCATAGGTCTCGCCGGAGCGCAGGATCGAGTCCTACCGTCGGTTCGTCGAGGACGAGCACCTCGGGCTTGCCGACGAGCGCCGCAGCGAGAGAAGCCCTCGCCCGCTGCCCGCCGGACAGCCGGTCGACCACACGTCCAGCCTCTGCACTCAGTCCAACGGTCTCGATGACTTCGCCTACGCGCCGCTCGGCGTCCCGAGCACCCTCGCGAAGTAACGGATGTTCTCCTCCAGTGTGAGATCGCCGTAGACGGACGGCGCCTGGGTCATGTAACCGACGCGGTGCCGGAGCCCAGTAGTGCCGGCAGGCTCGCCGAGGACGTTGACGGTGCCGGACTCGACGATCTGGACTCCGACAACGGCCCGCATGAGCGTCGACTTGCCGCTTCCGCTCGGTCCGAGCAGCCCCGTCACCGCTCCTCCGCGGATGGTCAGCGAGACGCCGGCCAGAGCTAGGCGGCCGCCGCGGGCGACTCGCAGGCTGTCGATGATGATGGCCGGACCGTCGGGCAAGGACTCGTGTTCTACCGCAGCGCCGCCCGCGCGCTGCGACTAGGGCGAGTAGAGGTCGCCGCCCTCGCTGTCGCCCGGCCCGGGCGTCGGCTCGAACGAGAGGTACTCGGCCGGATGCGCTCGCACCCAGGAGTAGACGTCCTGCGCGAGCCGCGGCGGGCCCGCGACGAGATCCTTCCAGGCGGCCGCCGCAGCCCAGAGGGTCGTGTCGCCGACGAGCCGATCCACCGCGTCCGTCTCGTCGGCCTCGAAGACGAAGATCGCCTCGTGGCCGGTGAGGAACACGTGGTGACGCTCGAGACCCACTTGCTCGGGGTCGAACGGCGGACCCTGCTCGAGCACCGCGGCCGCGCGGTCGCGCGCGCCCTCCTTCAGGGGGAGAACGACGACGACTCGGCTCGGAGCACGCTCCTGTCCGAGGTGGAGGGCTGCAAGATTCTCGGCAAGCTCGGAGATGATGCCCGGCTGAGCCACGCTGGCAATCCGGATCGTCCCCCCGGCCCGCCGCTCGAGCACGAGAGTCGGGCGGCCCGCCAGACGGTCGTCGGCCGCGCGTGCGATCCGCACCGCTGCGAGGTCGTCGTACGGAACCTCCTCGGCAGCCGAGCCTTCGCCGTTCGAGCCTTCGAATGCTAGGCCGCGCGGCTTCAGCTCGAGTCGGCCCGAGTGCGGCTTCCGGTCTGCCTCCTGCCAGGTGATCGCGTAGCTGACCCGCATGACCATAGGGTGCCGCCGGCCGGCCGGCCAGTCATCCGTGCCCGCCCCGATCCGGCTCTGCGGAAAAGCCGCAGCGAGAGTGCGTCACGGCACCGATGCGCCGACGAGGCGCCCGGCGCAGAGTTCAGAGAGACGAAAGGAGACGCAGAATGCAGGCGACGAAGACGACCGAGGGTGAGCGAAGCCTTGACTGCTGGGCGAAGAGCTACTGGCTCGAGCACTGTGAGGAGTTCTTCGTCGAGTCCCCCGCGGGGAGGCTCGGTTACGTGACAGCGGTGGACCCGACGCACAGGGAGCTCGTGGTGATCGGTGACGACGGCGTGACGAGGGTGCCGTTCCGCGAGATCGACTTCATCGACCCGCGAGACGAGCGGGTCGCCGTGACGACGCGGAAGGAAGGTGCGAGATGAGCATCACGAAGGACTTTCGATTCAGAGTCGGCGTCGCCTGGCAGGGCGGCCGCCTGACGAGCGTCTCTTCACCGGAGAAGCCGCGGCTCGACGTGGCTACGCCTCCGGAGTTCCGGGGCGGGCTCCCGGGCATCTGGAGCCCCGAGGACCTCCTCGTGGCGTCGGTCGCCTCGTGCTACACCGTCACGCTGGCTGCGATCGCGGAGCGGCGCGAGATCCCGCTCTACGCACTCAACGTGAGCGGCACCGGACATGTCACGCCGCGAGACGATGGGCGCGTTGGGTTCGTCGCAATCGAGCTGACCGCGGCGCTCCTGACGGACCCGGAGCTGCTCGACGCAGCCGAACGAGCCGCGCATCGGGCCGAGCAGTCGTGCCTCGTCTCCATGGCCCTCGACGTGCCGGTGCACGTCGAGGTCGTCGTTCGCCCGGCCCGGCGGGCGCTCGAGGTCGTGGCCTAGGCGTGGCCGGCAAGACCCGCATCGTAGTGGTCGGCGGCGGCTTCGCCGGCCTCGAGGCCGCGTTCTACCTGCGCGCCAAGCTCGGCCAGCGCGCGGCGCTGACCCTCGTCTCGGACACCGACGAGTTCCTCTTCAAGCCGAACACGATCTACATCCCCTTCGGGGCCGATCCCCGGGCCTTCGTGCTGCCGCTTGCCCCTCCTGCGCGCAGGCGGGAGATCACGCTCGTCCCCGGGAAGGTGACGGGGATCGACCCCGACTCGCGACGCCTCGAGCTCGCCGGCGGCGAGCTCGCCTACGACTTCGCCGTCCTGGCCACCGGGGCGACCATGCGGCCGTCGGAGATCCCGGGCCTCGAGGAGCACGCGGAGACGATCTGGACCCCGGCCGAGATGCTGTCCCTCCGCGGACGGCTGACCGACCTCGCCGAGCGGGCACGCAGAGGCGAGCGGCAGAGCGTGCTCTTCGCGGTGCCGCAGGGAAACAAGTGCGCCGGCCCCCTCTACGAGATCGTCTTCATGATCGAGACGTGGCTGCGGCGGCAGGGCATCCGCGACAAGGTACGGCTCGTCTTCTCGACCTACGAGGGGACCTTCATCCAGGCATTCGGGCCCAAGCTGCACGATGTCGTGCTGGCGGAGTTCGCAGCGCGGGGCATCGAAGGGCAGACCGGGCGGCGCCTCCAGACCGTCGGCGCGCAGGGCGCACTCTTCGAGGAAGGGACGGCCGAGCAATTCGACCTGATGATCGCCTTCCCGCCGTATGTCGCGGCGGTCCGCTATGCGGGGCTGCCCTCCGACGAGCGCGGCTTCCTCGCCACGGACCCGGCCTCTCGGCGCGTGCTCGCTCAGGATCGTGTCTACGCGCCGGGCGACACCGGGGACTTCCCCGTCAAGCAGGCGTTCCTCGCCTTCCTCCAGGCGGACGCGGTCGCGGAGGACATCGCGGCCCAGGTCATCGGAGGAGAGGCGAAGCACTCCTTCGACCCGGTCAGCATGTGCGTGATGGAAGCGCTGGACACGGCCACGTTCGCCCAGGTGCCGCTGATCGTGACAGGCAACCCCGACCGTCCCTTCGCCGTCCGCGCGGACGCCGACGGCTCCTACCGGGTCGGGGTCTCGCCTCTCTGGCGGCTCGGCAAGAAGCTGCTCGGCGTCTATCTGCCCTTCCGCTTCAGGGCGGGGCTTCCCTTCCACTCCGGCGCTCCCTGGCGGGCGATGGAGCTCGGCCTGAAGGGAATGTCGGCAGTTCTCGCCCGCCGCTAGCTCGACGATCCTGCTCGCAGAACGGAGGTCAGGCGAGCCCGACGAGGTGGCCGTCGCCGGCGAGATCCATGCTCTCGGCCGCCGCATGGAGCGGCAGGCCCGGCATCGTCTGCGTCTCACCGCAGACGGCGACGATCCAGCCCGCGCGGCTGTAGGGGCGCAGCTCGCGGACCGGGAGCACGAAGTCGCGCGGCGCGCCGAGGAGCTGCGCGTCGTGGGAGAGGGAGAGATGGGTCTTCGCCACGCACACCGGCAGTCTCTGCGCCGCCGCCGGCAGTCGCGCCAGCGTCTCTCGGGCTGCGGGGGCGAGCTCGACTCCGGCGGCGCCGTAGACCCGTCGCGCGAGCGCATCGAGCTTCACCTCGAGAGAGTCGTCCTCCCGATAGAGGAAGCTCAGCGCAGTTTGATGCTCGGCCGCTTCGACGACGACCTCGGCGAGCTCCTCAGCCCCCCCACCGCCCCGCTCGTAGCCGTCGTTGACCGCGGAGGCGAATGCGCCCGTTCGAGTGCGAGGCCGAGGACGGCGTCGAGCTCATCCCGTTTGTCGCCCGGGAAGCGGTTGACGGCGACGACCGCGTTGATCCCGACTCACGAACGATCTGGAGACGCGCTGCGAGGTTGTCGGCACCGCGCTCGATGGCGTCGATCCCTCCGTCCGGATCGCCTCCGTGCAGCTTCAGCGCCCTCGTCGTCGCGACGAGGACGACGGCCGCGGGTGCGATCCCGCCCGTCCGGCAGACGATGTGCACCAGCTTCTCGAAGCCGAGATCCGAGCCAAAGCCCGACTCGGTGACGACGTAGTCCGCGAGCTTGAGCCCGAGAAGGTCGGCGACGAGCGAGTTGTTGCCATGCGCAATGTTCGCAAAGGGGCCGCCGTGCACGAACACGGGCTGACCGTCGAGCGTCTGGACGAGGTTCGGCTTGAGCGCGTCCGTCAGCAGCACGGCCATCGCGCCCGCGACCTCGAGCTGCTCGGCCGTGACCGGCTCGCCGTCAAAGGTCGTCGCGACCCGGATCCCTCCGAGCCGGCTACGCAGGTCGCGCCGGTCAACTGCCATCGTCAGCAGGGCCATCACCTCAGAGGCCGCGGTGATGTCGAACCCGGTCTCGCGCGGGAAACCGCCGTCCTCTCCGAGACCTACGGCGATCCGGCGCAGGACGCGGTCCTCGATGTCGAGACAGCGGCGCCAGGTGATCGTCGCCGGGTCGATCCCGAGCTCGTTCCCATGCACGAGGTGGGCGTCGACGGCCGAGGCGAGCAAGTTGTTCGCGGCGGTCACCGCGTGTAGATCACCGGTGAAGTGGAGGTTGATCTCATCCATGGGCACGACTTGCGCCCGTCCGCCGCCCGTGCCGCCGCCCTTCGCGCCGAGGACCGGCCCGACGGAGGGCTCACGCAGACAGGCCAGGGCGCGCTCGCCCAGCCAGCCAAGCCCCTCGACGAGCGAGATAGCCGTGGTCGTCTTGCCCTCACCGGCCTTCGTCGGGGGTGATGGCCGTCACCGCGACGAGCTTCCCGTCGCGGCGAGCGCGAAGCCGAGCGAGCGCAGAGAGGTCGACCTTCCCCTTGTGCCGACCGTGTGGCTCGAGCTCATGCGGCTCGAGCTCGAGGCGGGCCGCGATCTCGGTGATCTCGGCCAGCTCGACCGGCTTCGGAGTCTTCGTCGACGTCGCGGTCGCCATCGCCCCCATGCTGAGCGTGCTCCGCGGGGCTGCCATCGGGGAGCGCCCGCAGTCGGCTCGCGGGAAAGCCGAAATGTTCGCCCGGAGGCCGGGGTCCGTATTTCCCCGCAGGCAGGATCGGCGGAAGCCCTGACGCCCGCCGACTCCAGCGGAGCAAGCATGGCATCGAAGGCGTTCGCCCAAGACCCCCCGACGAAGCCTTCGAAGACCTCCCCGTACGAGATGCGGCAGGGGCTTGGCGCCACTGCCGTATCTCCCCCCTTCTCAGAGGCTCTAGGACTAGGCGGAGACGCAGAGCGCGGTGGGGCGGTTGACCGCGTTCAGCGCCTGGGCCGTCGCATATACGAGCCGGCGGACCCGCTCCGAGGCGAGGCGGTCGCAGACGAAGTCCCAGTGAAGCGAGACCCGGCGCTCGTCCACTTGCACCGCCGCGGAAAACCCGCAGCCGACTTCCGCCTATTCCCTGATGCCGCCAGCGAACACCCCTCCGAAGATCTGACGGCCACCGAATTCGGAGGAGAGTCCTATCCATGACTTACGCAAAGGTGTCACTCACGCTAGTCGTCCTCAGCCTCGTGGCCGCGTTCACGGCCGCGATCTTCGCCCTCGACAGCGTCGACGCGGCGCGCAGCGCGCAGGACAAGCAGCGCTCGCCGGCGACTGAGCCGATGGCGCACGAGGCCGCGTCGACCGCCGTGGGCGGCGTCCAGAGCTACGCGGGCGCGACTCCGGCGGGCAACCCCGACACGATCGCGGCCTCGCAGGCTCCGTTTCCGGCAGAGCTGCCCCCCCTCCACGCCGGACGGGTTCTGCCCGTGCGCATCACGCTCAAGGACGTCACGGTCCCGATCGCACCGGGCGTGCGCTATCGGGCGTGGGGCTTCGACGGCGGCGCCCCCGGCCCGGTCGTCCACGTGCGCCAGGGGCAGACCGTGCGGATCACGCTCACGAACGGCGGCGCGATCCCCCACTCGATCGACTTCCACGCCGCGCGCATCGCACCGAACGTTGCCTTCAGGGACGTCGAGCCCGGGAAGTCCATCACCTACAGCTTCCGGGCGAACGACCCGGGTGTCTTCGTCTACCACTGCGGGACGAAGCCCGTGCTCGCGCACATCGCGAACGGGATGTACGGCGCGATCGTCGTCGACCCGGCGAAGCCGCTTCCCCCCTCGCATCACCAGTACGTCCTGGTCGCGAGCGAGTGGTACCTCGACAGTCCCGGGACGAGCGAGCCGGCCTCGCTCGACATGACCAAGGCGCGGCTGATGATGCCCGACTGGGTCACGTTCAACGGCTACGCCGGTCAGTACAAGGCGCACCCTCTGGAGGCGGACCCCGGCCACCTTGTTCGCTTCTACGTCGCGAACGCGGGCCCGAGCCTCGTCACCGCCTTCCACGTCGTCGGCACGATTTTCAGCCGCGTCTATCCCGAGGGCGACATGACGCATCCGCTGACGGGCGTCCAGACCTCAGACGTGCCCGCCGGGGGCGGCGCGGTCTTCGAGGTGAAGATCGACCAGCCCGGCCTCTACCCCTTCGTCAACCACTCCTTTGCGAGCGTCGACATGGGCCAGGTCGGAATCCTCAACGTCGGTGATGTCGAAGGGACGGCGTCGCACTAGGGTCTCCTCTTCTGCGATCGAGTGCAGAGCCGGATACGTACTTCTCCGAACGGCGAGTCGGTAGAGAGCGCCGACGACAGCTGAGCCTTTCCGACCGATCCTGAGCATCGTGACCCAGAGTCGTGTCAAGGCACCTCAGCGTCGGCCGGCTTCAGGCGGAGACCGATCGAGCCAACGCCGACGACTCCTCGCAGCCGGGACGGCTGCGCTCGCAATCGCCGCGGGCCCTCGTCGCAGCTAGCGCCCTCTCGAGCAAGGATCCGTCGCCGAGCAGCGAAGGCCACCCGGCGGTTGCGAACGCCCGAGGCGTCGAGCGCTTGCTCAGAGGCATACCCCAACGGGCCACTGACCTCGGCGCGCCGAGGGCGGCCGTCACTCTCGTCGAGTACGCCGATCTTCAATGTCCCTACTGCCGGGACTGGGCGAGGCACGCGTTTCCAGCTCTCGTGCGCACGTACGTCAGGCCGGGGAAGCTCCAGATCGAGTTCCGCGGTCTGCGGTTCCTCGGCTCCGATTCCGAGCGCGCGCTTCGGGCCGCCCTGGCCGCCGGCCGCCAGGGACGATTCTGGACCGTCGTCGACCTCCTCTACCTGAATCAGGGAGCCGAAGGGAGCGGCTGGGTGACCGACGGGTTGCTGCGCACGATGGGAAGCGAGGTCCGCGGCCTCGATGTCGAGCGAATGCTCACGGAGCGGAACGACCGCGGTCTGGAGGGCTCGATGCAGGCGGCCGAGCAAGCCGCTGAGCGGGACGGCGTCACCGGAACACCTTCGTTCGAGCTCGGACCCACGGGCGGGACGATGCGCCCGCTCGAGCTCACCAGTCTCGACTTCGAGTCGCTGCGCCCCGAGATCGACGCGCTGCTCGCCTCGTGACCGATCGGGGGCTCCGCGCCGCGATCAGCGCGCTTGCCCTGGTAGGCATGGGCATCGCGGCCTACCTCGTCTACGCGCGGTTGACGGACACGCGCATCGCATGCGCGACGGGAGGCTGCGAGACGGTGCAGGCCTCCCGGTACTCCGAGATCCTCGGCATTCCCATCGCCGTGCTCGGTCTCGTAGCCTACGCGGCCGGCCCTCGCCACGGTTGTGACCGCGCGCGAGGTGGCGCAGGCAGCTGGGGCCGCGATCGCCGTCGCCGGCGCGGTGTTCAGCGCGTACCTGCTCTACGCCCAGCTCGCCGTGATCGACGCGCTCTGCCAGTGGTGCCTGGCGAGCGACGGTGTGATGGCGGCCCTTGCAGCCGCAACCCTCCTGCGTCTCACGCGCCGCGCCGAATAGCACCGCCCGCCGACCGTCAGCCCGCGCCTTCCTGGAGCAGTCCTTCATCCATCGCGAAGCGCACGAGCTCCGCTCGGGACGAGAGCCGCAGCTTCTGCATGATGTGCGCTCGGTGCGTCTCGACCGTGCGCACCGACAGGTAGAGCTTCTTCGCGATCTCCTGGTTCGTGTGCCCGAGGGCCAGCAGCCTGAGCACCTCGCGCTCGCGATCGGAAAGCGGATCCTCCTCTGCGCGTACGCGCTCCTCCGCCTCGGCGGCGACGAGCCGGGCTCCGAGCGCGGGGTGGACATAGCGGCCGCCCCGCGACACCTCGCGCACGGCGTCGACGACCTCGGCGTCGGCCGCCTCCTTCAACACGTATCCGCTCGCGCCCGCGGAGAACGCCTCGCGAACGTACCGCGGGTCGTCCTGCATCGACAGCACGAGCACCTTCGCTTCAGGGGCTTCCTTCAGGACGGCGGGAGTCGCCTCGATCCCGCTCGGTCCCGGCATGACGATGTCCATCAGAACGACGTCCGGCTTCTGCGAGCGCGCCTCGAAGACGGCCTCGCGCATGTCTCCCGCTTCGCCCACGACCTCGATGTCGTCCTCTGCCTCGAGCACGTGCCGCAGTCCCGAGCGCACCACGGCGTGGTCGTCGACGACGAGGACGCGGATCGTCACCGCAGCGGTACCTCGACCGCGAGCGTCGTCCCGCCGCCGGGCGACGACTCGACGTCCAGCCGTCCGTCGAGGAGGGCGATCCGCTCCTGCATCCCGAGGATCCCCAATCCGTCCTCGCGCGCCTTCGCGGCGGCGAAGCCGCGGCCGTCGTCCTCGATCACGGCCGTCACCGATCCCTCGCGCCGCGCGAGCACGATGCTCACGCGCTTCGCCTGCGCGTGCTTGACCACGTTGGTGAGGGCCTCCTGCGTGATCCGGTAGAGAGCTGTTTCGAGCTCAGAGGGTAACCGCTCGTCCCCCAGGCGCGGCTCGAGCTCGACCTCGATTCCGGTCTGCTCGTGGAACGTCTCCGCGAGGCGCTCGAGTGCCGGGACAAGGCCAAAGTCGTCGAGCGCCTTCGGCCGCAGCTCGACCGCAAGGCGCCGCACGTCCTGGAGGGTCGTGACCACGAGCGCGCGGAGCTGAGCCGTCGCGGCGCGCAGCTCGTCCTCGCGGCGTGCGTCCTCGACCCCCTTCAGGCCGAGGAGAATCGAGGTGAGGGCCTGGCCCGTCTCGTCGTGGAGCTCGCGCGCAAGGCGACGCCGCTCGAGCTCCTGGGCGGCGACGACCCGCCGCAGGGCATCGCGCGCAACGCGCTCGGAGAGGTCGACGGCGACCGCGACGCGCGCGGCAAAGGTCTCGGCCAGGCGGACGTCCTCGTCGGAGAAGCGGGGGTCGGCGCCCTCCTTGTCGTGCGCAGAGATGACCCCGATCGCCCGATCGCGCAGGAGCAGCGGCACATAGAGGCCGGTCCGGGCGCCGATGCGCCGCGCCGTTTCCTGATCGACTTCGACGTCCTCGATCACCGAGTCCACCCGCTCGCTGCGGCGGCGGTCGAGCACGCGTCCCAACTTCGATGCCTCCCGCGCCAGAGGCGTTCCGGGGAGATCCCCTGCTCCCTCTCCGGCGGCTGCGCGCATGACGAGATCGCCGTCTGGCAGCGGGAGAGCGATCACGACGAGTCGCGCCCGCACGAGCTCGCGCAGCCGCGTGGCGACGAGGTCGAGCAGCCGCGGCAGCTCCATCTCGGAGACGAGCGCGTCGACGATCTCGTTCAGCGACTCGAGCTGCCTCAGCCAGCGCGTAGCCGACTCGTAGAGGCGCGCATTCTCGACCGCAACCGCAGCCTGGGAAGCCAGCAGCATCGTCAGCTCCTCGTCCTCCTCGGTGAACAGGGCGCCGCCGGCCTTCTCCGTCAAGTAGAGGTTCCCGTAGGCCACGCCGCGAAGCAAGATCGGCACGCCCAGAAAAGTCCGCATCGGCGGATGGTTCGGCGGGAAGCCCACAAACCGCGGGTCCTTGGCGAGGTCGTCAAGCCGGAGAGGCCGGGCTTCGTCGATCAGGACGCCCAGGATGCCGCGCCCGCGCGGGAGGTCGCCGATAGCCGCCTGCGTCTCGGCGTCGATGCCTGTGACGATGAAGCGCTCGAGCGCCTGCCCGCTCGGGTCGATGACGCCGAGCGCGGCGTATCGCGCCCCGGTCAGTTCGGCGGCCGCTTCGACGAGCTTCTGAAGGACGGCGTCGAGCGAGAGCTCGGACGCGAGCGCCACCCCGGCGTCGACGAGGGCTCGCAGGCGATCGGACTCGGGCACGGGGGGAAAGCTAGCGCCGGCTGCCCACGACGAGGTTCACCCTGGTGCCTCGCGGCCGGCGGACGCCCGCCCGGGGCCGCTGCGCGAGCACGCGTCCTACGCGCCTCGAGCGAGCACGGCGCACGCGGCCGACCCGACAGTTCGCGCGGCGGATGCGCGTTCGCGCCGCTGCCAGCCGCAGGCCGATCACCCTGGGGACGCGGCATCGCACCGGCGCGGGCGGAGGCGGAGCCGGGGGTGGCCCGGCCGTCAGGTCGCGCAGGAAGACGTCGCTGAACCCGTTCGTGTCTCCGTCCACCAGGTTGGGGGCAACGGAGTCGAACGCGACGAACTTGCCGTCGGCGCTGAGCACGGGCCTGAGGCTGTCGCCGTCCCCCTGCACCCCGGCGCTGGCGACGCTGACCCGCGAGGTCGCACCGCTCTGGGCATCGTGGACGAAGACATCCAGGGAGCCGTTCGAGTCTCCCGCGATCAGGTCCGAGGCGTCCGAGTAGAAGGCGACGTAGCGGCCATCGGCACTGAGTGTGGCCCTCTGGCTGGCGCCGCTTGCCTGCCCGCCGCTGTCGTCGACGCTCGCGCGGGTCGTCAGGCCGCTCTGACGATCGTGCAGGAAGACGTCGAAGGTGTCGTTTGTGTCGCCCGGGACCAGGTTCCACGCATCGGAGTCGAAGGCGACAAGGCGGCCGTCGCCGCTGAGCGCGGGCCTGAAGCTGTTGCCGTCTCCCTCCACCCCGGCCGTGTCGACGCTGACCCGCGAGGTCGCGCCGCTCTGGAGGTCGTGGACGAAGATGTCCGAGCCGTCGTTCGTGTCCTTCACGACCAGATTCCACGCGTACGAGGAGAAGGCGACGAAGCGCCCGTCGGCGTTGAGCGCAGCCGAATAGCTGCCGCCGTTCGCCTCCGCGCCGGTGCTCGAGACGCTGACCCTCGCCGTCGCGCCGCTCTGGCGGTCGTGGACGAAGACGTCGCGGGCGCTGTTCGTGTCTCCTGCCACCAGGTTCGTGGCGTCGGATTCGAAGGCGACGAAGCGCCCGTCCGCGCTGATCGCAGGGGAATAGCTGGCGCCGTTCGCCTCGGCGCCCGTGCTGTCGACGCTGACCCGCGTCGAGGCGCCGCTCTGGCGATCGTGGACGAAGACGTCGTCCACGCCGTTCGTGTCACCCGCGACCAGGTTCGACGCGTGGGAGTAGAAGGCGATGAAACGGCCGTCGCCGCTGATCGCCGGTGCGAAGCTGTGGCTGTTCGCCTGTGCGCCGGCGCCGTCGATGCTGACCCGCGCCGTCGCGCCGCTCCCGCGGTCGCGGACGAAGACGTCCCGGGCGTTGTTCGTGTCCCCCGCGGCAAGGTTCGATGCCGAGGAGTAGAACGAGACGAACCGGCCGTCGGCGCTGATCGCGGCCGCCAGGCTGTCGCTGTTCGCCTGTTCGCCGGCGCTCGCCACGCTGACCCGGGTGGTCGCTCCCGAGACGCCGCTCGCCGCCGGCAGGAGGAGCAGCGCGAGCGCGACGCCTGCGCCGATCAGCGACAGCATCCTTGGGTTGCCTCTCATGCGACCCAGGAGGCTACTTTCTACCGGTTCCGGGCGGGCCTCTCAGCCCGCAGCGGCTGTACGCCGCAGGGCGGGCGTACAGGTCGAGCGGCCGCGCTTCTCGAGGTACTGCTGGTGGTAGTCCTCGGCGGGGTAGAACGTCTGCGTCGGCTCGACCTGCGTCACGACCGGTTGGGCGTAGCGGGTCTGCTCGTGCGCCTTCGAGCGGGCGGCCGCCTCCCGCTGCTCCTCGTCGTGGACGAAGATCACCGAGCGGTACTGGTCGCCGATGTCCCAGCCCTGGCGGTTGAGCTGCGTGGGATCGTGCTTGGCCCAGAAGACCTCGAGCAGGTCGTCGTAGGAGACGCGCTCCGGGTCGTACGTGACCTCGACCACCTCGGCGTGCCCGGTCGTGTGCGAGCAGACGTCCTCGTAGGTCGGGTTGTCGAGCGTCCCGCCCTCGTAGCCGGCCGCGGTCGCGGTCACGCCCTCGAGCTGGCGGAACGCCGCCTCGACGCCCCAGAAGCAGCCCGCTCCGAACGTTGCCTTCCTTTCCACTATTCCTCCTCCAGTTTCAGTGCCGCCGAGTTGATGCAGTAGCGCTGCCCCGTCGGCCGCGGCCCGTCCGGGAAGACGTGGCCGAGATGGCCGCCGCAGTTCGCGCACATCACCTCGGTGCGGATCATCCCTAAGCCCGCGTCCGTCTCCTCGTCGATCGCGGCGTCGCTCGCCGGCGCGTAGAAGGCCGGCCAGCCGCAGCCGGAGTCGTACTTCGTCTCGGAGACGAAGAGCTCGGCGCCGCAGCCGGCACAGCGGTACGTGCCCGGCTCGAAGACGTGGTCGTACTCTCCGGTGAACGCGCGCTCGGTGCCCTTCTCGCGCAGCACGTGGTACTGCTCGGGCGTGAGCTCGGCGCGCCACTCCTGCTCTGTCTTCTGGATCTTCGGCATCACTCAATAGTCTGCCGAAGCCGTGTCACGTTACGCCGCACTCGGGGCTCGGCCAGGAGGCCGCGCCTAGTTCAGGCGCGCACCTCCGCCATCGCGACCTTCTCGGGCATGGCCTGCTCGGCCGCTGCCTTCACGCCCTCGCCGATCGTCGGGAAGGTGTGGTGCATGCCCGCGAAGTCGTCGATCGTCACGCCGAGCTTGAGCGCGAGTGAGAAGCCCTGAACGATGTCGCCGGCGCCGCGGGCGACGACGTGCAGGCCCAGAACCTGCCGCGAGCCGCGCTCGAAGACGAGCTTGAAGAGGCCGTGCTTCGTGTTCGTGTACGAGGCGCGCTGGACGTACTTCAGCTCGTGGACGACGGCTTCGTACTCGAGCCCCTGCTCGCGCGCGTCCTCCTCGGTCAGCCCCACCCCCGCAAGCTCCGGGTCGCTGAAGATCGCCGTCGGCAGGATCGAATAGTCGGCCGTAGCCCCGTTCGACCCGAACATGTCGTCGACCGCGAGCCGCGCCTGGTACTGGGCCACCGGCGTGAACTGGGCGAGTCCGGTCACGTCGCCGGCCGCCCAGATCCCCTCGACCGAAGTCCGCATGTGCTCGTCGACCGTGATCCCGAGCCTGTGCCGCTCGATCCCGAGCTCCTCGAGCCGGAGCGCCTCGACGTTCGGCACGCGGCCCGATGCGAGCAGGACCTGCGTCGCCCGCACCTCGCGCAAGCCCTCGCCGTCGCGGGGGACGAGCGTGGCGACGATCTCCTCGCCCTCGCGCTCGACGCTCTTCACGAACGAGCCGAGGACGACCTCGATCCCCTCCGCCTCGAGCGCGGCCTGGAGCTCCTCGGCGGCCTGCCGGTCGGAGCGCGGCGCGATCTGGTCGAGCGCGTCGACGATCGTCACCCGCGAGCCGAAGCGTGCGAACGCCTGGCCGAACTCGAGCCCGACCGCGCCGCCGCCGACGACGAGCGTCGAGTCGGGCAACTCGGTCAGCTCGAGCCCGGAGACATGGTCGATCCAGCCGACGTCCTCGATCCCCTCGATCGGCGGCACGGCCGTCCGCGAGCCGGTCGCGATCAGGATCCGGTCGGCGGAGACCTCTTCGGCGCCGACACGCACCGTGTTCGCGTCGACGATCGTCGCCTCGCCCTCGTAGGTGTCGAAGCCAAGAGCGTTCAGGTCCTCGACCCACTTTGGCTGCGGCTTCTTCAGCGAGTCCTTGCGCGCCTTGACGCGGGGGAGGTCGATCCGCGCCGGCCCAACCTCGATCCCGAGCGTCTCCGCGATCGTGTTCACGTCGTGGACGAGCTCGGCGACGACGAGGTAGGCCTTCGTCGGCTTGCAGGCGACGTTGGGGCAGCTTCCGCCCCAGCGCGTGCTCTCCACCAGCGCGACCTTGGCGCCGTATTGCGTCGCCGCCTTCTTCGCGCCGTCGCGGGCAGCCGAGCCCGCGCCGAGGACAATCAGGTCGTAGCGCTCCATCAGTGAACCTCCTCCAGCTTGCGGATGCGGGGCTCGGTGCGGCCCCACCGGCACGTCTCGATGGCCATGCCGAACCGTCCCGCGGCGCGGCTCGGCGTTACACGTGTAACGGACGGCCGCTACGCGTGACTTAGACGACATGGAGATCTTCGACGTCAGCGTCCCGATCCGCACGGGCATGGTCACGTACCCGGGTGACCCGACGGTGCGCCTCGAGCGCTGGAAGTCGATCTCCGAGGGCGCGGCCGCGAACCTGAGCAAGCTCGACTTCGGCGTTCATTCGGGGACGCACGTCGACGCGCCGCTCCACTTCATCGACGGCGCGCCCGGTGCCGAGTCATTGCCCCTGGAGGAGCTGCTCGGGCCCTGCGTCGTGATCGCGACGCCGGATCTCTCGCGCGACTCGGCGGCCACCGCGCCCGAAGGCGCCGAGCGCGTGCTCTTCAAGACGCCGAACTCAGAGCTCTGGGCGCAGAACGAGTTCCCGGAGAAATTCGACCGCCTGGATGGTTCGGGGGCGAAGCTGCTCGTCGAGCGGGGCGTGAAGCTCGTCGGTGTCGACTGGCTCTCGGTCGGCGACGAGGAGGCGCACCATATCCTCCTCGAGGCCGGTGTCGTCCCGATCGAAGGCCTCGACCTGCGCGGCGTCGAGCCCGGCGACTACTTCCTCGTCGCCGCGCCGCTCAAGATCGAGGGCTCCGACGGCGCCCCGGCCCGCGTCCTCCTTCTCCGCGGATTGCGCTGAGAGGAGGGCCGGAGGGGCACCTGGGCCCCTCCGGCACAGTGAGCACTACGGACAGCCTGCCGGCGGCGGCATCGGAATGGTCTGGTTCGGGGTGCCGGTCGGAGTCACAAAGGTCACGTAGGCGTCAAAGCCGACCTCGGCTCGGGCAACCGCACGGTGGACGTGCCCGAAGCCCGGATCCATGAACCCGGTTCCTGCCTCGTACCAGGTCGTCACGCACCGGTGATGGTGCGCCCGCTGATACCCGAGGAACCCACGGACGACGGTGACGATCGCCGGTCCGGGGTGGGTATGCCAGGGCAGCGCGCCGCCTGGATCGAGCCGTACGTGCTGGACGAAGACGTCCGCCTGATGGTGCCTGATCGCTCGCGCCAGCGGATTGATCCTGAGAGACGAGACGTGATTGTGGGACGCGAGCAGGCCGACGGGAACGGTAGCCGGATCGATCTCCGGCGCGTGCGTGGCGACTGCCCCGCCGACCCCGAGCGCCAGCAGCGCTGCGGCGGCGGTTGCCAGAATCCACGTAAATCGCATTCGATCCCCCTTTCTCCCCCAACTTTCTAGCCGCTAGGCAGCCAGCTCAAACTTGCAACGATAGTCTCGAGCCTGCCGATGCCGAGGTCAAGAGCGCTAGAGCCGGGCGATCGCGGGGCGCGGCAGGCCGGCCGTTTCGAGCTCACCGAGGTCTGGAGTGCGTGTGAGCATTTCGACGCCGTCCTCTGTGACGAGCACCGTGTCCTCGGACTTCGCGCCGCCGGCGATCGACGGGTTCCACGCCAGGGCGGCGCAGGAGGGGATTCGTGTCGGCTCGCCCGGGACGGCGAAGACCTCCCGGCCTCGGTAGCCCGTTAGGCCACCCTGGTGGTGGCCGCGCCACTCCTCGGGGAAGCCCTGCTCGGCATAGGCGCGCTCGCCCGCGGCGAACGCCTCGCCGAGAGTCGCGCCTGGACGCGAGGCGGCGAGGTACGCGGCGTCGACCTCCGCGCACGCCTGGACGAGGTGTGCCAGCTCCTCGGGCGGCGGGCCGAACGAGACGAGACGCGTTATCGAGACGTGGAGGCCGTCGCGCTCGGCGGTGACCGCAAGCAGCGCGTGGCGGCCGAGGGGCGCCTCCGTCGGCAGAGGATGGCGGTGGACTCGCTGCCGGTCCTCGCCCGCAACGAGCACGACCACGGGAACGAGGCCGCGGTCATACACCTCCATCGCTAGCTCGGCGGCTGCCTCCAATTCGGTCGTCTCCGGGTCAAGAGAGGAGAGCGCGTTCATCATCGCAATGCCGGTCCGAGAGCCGGCTCGACGGTACCGCCTGATCTCTTCCTCACACAGCTCCAAGCGCAGCTGGTCCAGTACCGGCGGGGTCTCCTCAAGCTCGCGCCCCTCGTCCCACGGGTACGGCGCCAGCTTGTAACCGAGCTGAACGAAAAGCTCTTCCGACTGGACGCGCGAGTGCTCAATGTCCGCGTAGTGGACGCGCGCGATCCCTTCGTCCAACTCGACGGTATATGGGGAGTTCGGCGCGGAGATGTCGATCGGGCGGCCACGGCCGCAGAGAAGCCAGCGCACGTCCCACGGGCGCGAGGTGACGAGCCGACCGCCGGCCGCTTCGACCGCGAGCCGCCGCTTCCGCTCGGCCTCGCTACGCACCCGCAGCGGCGCCGCTCTCGACCATCGTCATCGACTTCTCGGGCATGTCGAGCGCGATCGCGGCCAGGATGATTCCGAGGTGCGAGAAGGCCTGCGGGAAGTTGCCGAGCATCTCGCCCGAGTGGGGGTCGATCTCCTCGGCGAGCAGGCCCACGTCGTTGCAGAACGAGAGCAGCCGCTGGTAGAGCTCGCGAGCCCGCTCGCTCTCGCCGGCGCGCGCGAGGCACTCGACGAGCCAGAACGAGCAGATCGCGAACGTCGCCTCCTCGCCCGAAAGCCCGTCGACGCCGTCGGTCACGTAGCGATAGACGAAGCCGTCGGCCGAGAGCTCGGCGGCGATCTTCTCGACCGTCGCGCGCGCCCGCGGGTCGGCGTGCTCCACGAAGCCGACGATCGGAATCATCAGGTTCGAAGCGTCGAGCTTGCCGCCGTCGCCGAACGACTGGTTGAAGCCGCCGCTCTCGGGATCGACGCCCTCGCGCTCGACTTGCGCGCGGATGTCATCCCGCGTAGCCCGCCAGCCTTCGAGGTTGCCCTCGCGCTCGTCCGCCTCCGCGATCTTCAGCAGGCGGTCGAGCGCGACCCACGCCATCACCTTCGAGTAGACGAAGTGGCGCGGCTCGCCGCGGATCTCCCAGATGCCCTGGTCGGGCTCGGCCCACCTGTCCATGACGGCGCCGCCGACCCGGCCCAGGAATCCCCAGAAGACGTCGTCGATCTCACCGCCCTGCTGCCGGTAGAGCCAGGCGGTGTCGAGCAGCTCGCCGAACGTGTCGAGCTGGAACTGCGAGGCGGCCCCGTTGCCGATCCGCACCGGCCGCGAGCCGCGGTAGCCCTCGAGGTGGTCGAGCTCGACCTCGGGCAGGAAGCGCTCTCCGCCAACGCCGTACATGATCTGGAGGGCCTTCGCGCGGCCGGCCGTAGTCCGCCGCAGCCAGGCCATGTAGTCGTGTGCCTCCTGGACGTAGCCGAGCGCGAAGAGCGCGTTCAGGGTCAGCGCCGAGTCGCGCAGCCACGAGAAGCGGTAGTCCCAGTTGCGCTCGCCTCCGATCTCCTCCGGGAGCGAGGTCGTCGCGGCTGCGACGATCGCTCCCGTCGGCGCGTTCGTCAGGGCCTTGAGGACGAGCGCGCTCCGCAGCACCTGCTCGCGGTACGGCCCCTCGTACGTGCAGCGAGCCGACCACTCCTGCCAGAAGCGGATCGTCCCCTGGAGCTCCGCTTCGATCTGCTCACGCGGAAGACGTTGCGCGTCGAGCTCGTGCGGGAGCTGCCAGGTGAGAACGAGGTACGCGTCCTCTCCCGAGCGCAGCGTGCCGGCGACGGCGCAGGCCGAGATCTCCGCCGTGCCGACCGGCAGCTCGGACTGGAGGACGAGCGCATCGGGCCCGCCGTAGGCGATCGCGAGGTCTGAGTCGAGCTGCTCGACGCGCGGTTCGGTGATCCCGTAGTCGAAGCGTGGCTCGAACTTCGCCTTCACCGCCACCTCGCCCTCCTCGCAGCGGACGTGTCGGATGAGCCGGTGCTCGGGGTGGCCCCCGTCGGCCCGCACCTGGAAGCAGTCGGTGAGCACGAGGACACCGCGCTCCGTCTGGAAGCGAGTCTCGAGGACGTTCGTTCCGGGCAGGTAGCCCCGTGTCACCTCGTAGTCGTCGCGCGGGGCGATGCGGAAGAAGCCGCCCTTGCCCCAGTCGAGCAGGCGGGCGAAGACCGGCCGCGCCTCGAAGCGGTGGAACGTGCACCAGTCGATCGAGCCGTCCTTCGAGACGAGCGCGCCCGAGTGGCAGTCGGAGAGGAGCGCGTATTCGGCGATCGCCGGGTAGGGGGAGTCGCTCATCGGTTTCCGTTCACCTCCACGTAGACCTTGATCCCGTCGGCGTGCATGAGGTGCTCGATCATCTCCTCGTAGCGGTCGAGGCCGTGCACCGGGTGCGTCAGCAGCTTCCCGAGCCAGCCGGGGTAGACCGCCTCGGCCCTGATCAAGTCGGTGACGCCGCGCTCGAAGTCCTCCCGCGAGGCGTTGACCGTCCCGACCATCACCTTGTTGCCGAGCACGAAGCCCTGGTTGATCTTGTCGGCGGGCACCTCGGCCTTGCGGTCGCCGCCGGTCACGCTCACGAGGACGAGCACGCCGTTCTTCCCCAACAGCTCCGCCGCCTCGAAGGCGAGCGGGCTGAACCCGGTCGCCTCGAGCATGAGGTCGAAGGGGCCATGTTCCTGCGCAACCTGTCCGAGTGTCAGGTCTTGCGTTGACGCATAGGTGCCGCCGAGCTCCTCGATCAGGTCGCTGTTCAGGTACGGCGCCTTGGGCAGCGAGCAGCAGACGACCTCGAGCCCGCGCAGCCGCAGCGCGAGCGTGGCGAGCAAGCCGATCGTCCCCGAGCCGAGCACGCACGCGCGGCGCGGGCGCCACACGCGCAGACGGCGCTGAATCTCGTACGCCTGGTTGATCCCCTTCTCGGCAACGGTCGTCGGCTCGAGCAGCACGCCGACCTCGCCCAACGATTGGGGCAGCGCCACGACGTACTCGGAATCCTCCACGTAGCGCTCGGTGAGGTAGCCGTGCAGGAGGTTGATGCCGCGCTCGTAGTACGTGTCGTCGGTCGTCATGTCCTGGAGGCCGATCTCGTCGTAGATCGAGTGCCCGGGGCGGCGCACGGTCGAGACGACGAAGCCGCCGGGCCTGATCGTGCTCGGCACGTTCGGCCCCGCCTCGAGCACCCGCCCGAAGTTCTCGTGGCCGATGACGAGGAAGTCCTCGCCCGGCGGCGCGGCTCCGTACTCCGCCTCGTTGATCTCCTTGTCCGTGCCGTCGACGCCGACCCGCAGCACCTCGACGAGGACGCCGCGCCCGCCCGGCACGTCGTCGACGGAAGGCTCGGGCACGTCGGCGAGGTGGATCGACCCCGCCTTTCCTGGATGCACTGCGATCGCTTTCATGTCGGCTCTGTCTCCTTCGGGGAGGACTCGTTACAGTCGCGGCGTGGAGCATGCCGTCCAGCTCGAGGAGATGCGGCTCGTGGAGGCTCTTCGCGAAGGCGACGAGCGCGCCTTCGAGGAGCTCATTCGCATGTACCAGGCGGCGCTGCTGCGGGTTGCGCAGATCTACGTCTCCAGTCGCTCGGTTGCCGAGGAGGTCGTCCAGGAGACCTGGCTTGCCGTCCTCGGCGGCATCGACCGCTTCGAGGGCCGCTCGTCGCTCAAGACCTGGCTCTTCCGAATTCTCGCCAACCGGGCCAAGACCCGCGCCCAGCGGGAGGGTCGCACGATCCCTTTCTCGGCCCTGCGGCAACCGGACACGGTGCCCGAGGCGGCCGTCGACCCGGATCGCTTCCAAGACCCCGAGCATCCACGCTGGCCCGGCCATTGGGCCTCGCCTCCGGCCGACTGGCCGGAGGAGCGGCTCCTCGCTGACGAGACTCTGCGGCTGATCGAGGAGGCGATCGAGAAGTTGCCGCCGGCTCAGCGCGCGGTGATCACTTTCCGCGACGTGCAGGGGTGGAGCGCCGAGGAGGTCCGTAACGCGCTCGAGCTCTCCGAGACCAATCAGAGAGTCCTCCTCCACCGTGCCCGCTCGAAGGTGAGGCGCGCGCTCGAGGAGTACTTCTCGGAGGCAGCGTGACCGAAACCGTCGAACAGCTGAGTTGCCAGGAGCTCGTCGAGCTCGTCACCGACTACCTCGAGGAGGCGCTGCCGCCCGAGGACCGTGCGAGATTCGAGGCGCATCTCGAGCCGTGCGAAGGTTGCACCACCTACCTGGACCAGATGCGGACGACGATCGAGCTGGTGGGCCGGCTCACGCCCGAGCACCTCGACCCCGAGGCCGAGGTAGTCCTACTCCGCGCCTTCCGCGACTGGAAGTCGCGGTGACATCATCCTGCCCTTCAGCACGCTGAGCGCGGCCGAGGGGAAGATCAGCACGGAGACGAGGCCGGCGGCGACGAGCGCTGCGCCGTTGGCTTCGCTCAGAAGGCCGAGGTCCATCCCGATCCGGCCTGCGACGACGAGGAAGCCGAGGGTGGTTGCCTGGAGCAAACCCGCCGCGACCGCGCCGCGCGTCCCCGCGGTCCCGCGGTAGACGACGGCGGGCAGGCCGCGCACCGCGAGCAGCGCGGCGACGAAGAGTGGCACGCGCGCGAGCGTCGAGCCGTTCCCGAGCGCATCGATGTCGAGCTGCAAGCCCGCGGTGACGAAGAAGAACGGGACGAAGACGCCGTAGCCGGCGGCCTCCAGCTTCCGGTGGAAGAAGGGGTGGGTCATCATCCGGTCGCGGTCGACGAGCTTGAGCACCGCGCCCGCGATGAAGGCGCCGAGAATCGACTCGACGCCGAAGCGGTCGGCGAGCACGACGAAGGCGGCGAGCAGGAGAAACGCGCCGCGCACGCGGATCTGTGCGGTCGTGTCCTGGAGCCGGACGAGCGCGTCTGTCAGCCGCCGCAAGCGCTCGGCGCCGACCAGCGCGAACGCGACGGCGGCGGAGAGCAGCACGAAGCCGCCGAGCAGGATCGCGCGCGAAGTCGTGCTTCCCGCCTCCGCGGAGAAGAAGAGGGAGAGGAGCACGATCGTGGCGACGTCGGCGATCGTCGCGCCGGCGAGAACGAGTTGGCCCAGCTGCGAGCCGCCTTCGCCCGCGTCCTTGAGGACAGGGATTACGACGCCGAGCGAGGTCGCCGAGAGCATGACCGCGACCAGGAGCGGCGAGCGGACGAGCCCGGCCGCGTCGAAGGCGAAGCCGATCGCAAGCGCGATCCCGAACGAGAGGACGAAGCCGAGCCCTGCCACTTCGAGCAGGCGGCCGCGCAGGCGGTCGAAGTCGATCTCGAGCCCGGCGAGCAGGAGCAGGAAGGCGAGGCCGAGCAGGGACAGAGTGCGGACGGGCGCGTCCACCTTCGCCCAGTCGAGCACGGAAGGCCCGACGAGGATCCCGCCGACGAGCTCGAGCACGACCGCGGGGAGCGGTGCGCGCGGCAGGAGCCCGAGCAGTAGCGGCGCGAGGAACGCGATCGCGGCGACGACAAGCACGCTCGTGAACGTGAGGTCCACGTCGAACCGTCCCACCGGCGAGCCAGGGCGTTACGGGGCCTCGCCGTCCTCCAGTCACACCGCAAGAACTCCGCGGACGGCGGCATCTAATAAGGAGAGCCGGGCACTCCCCTGGTCAGACCCGGCGAGCGCAAGTGCGGCATTGCGGCTGCTCGGTGCAGCCGGGAGGTGCGCCCGGCTCTCCTTGTGTCGCTAGTGGTCCGAGCGCATCGACCGGTGGCCTCGCGGTGCCGCCTAAGATCTCGGCGTGAGGACCGGCGCGCTCCTCCTCTCCTTCCTGCTCCTGCCGGCGCTCGCCGCGGGCGCGGCGGCGAAGAAATGGGGTCGCGGAGCGCCGCTCCCCGTCGCGCGCGGCGAGGTCGCGGCGGCGCTCGCGGGCGGCCGGATCTACGTCGTCGGGGGCTTCACCGCGGACGGGCAGAACTCGCCGCGGGTTGACGCGTACGCGCCGAAGACGAACAGCTGGCGGCGAGCCGCCGACCTGCCGCTGCCCGTCGACCACACGATGGCCGCGGGCTACCGCGGCAAGCTCTACGTCGTCGGCGGCTACGGGCCCGGACGGTCCCGGTTGACGACCCTCTTCGTGTACTCGGGCGGGGCGTGGACGAGGTTGACGCCGATGTCGGAGCAGCGCGCGGCGGGCGGGGCGGCGATCGTGAACGGGAAGCTTTACGTCGTCGGCGGGGTCGCCTCGTCCACGATCGCCCAGCCGACCGAGCTCGCGAAGACGACCCTCGTCTACGACATCACGGGCGACCGCTGGTCGACGGCCCCGGGCCCGACGCCGCGCGAGCACCTCGGGGTGACCGCGCTGAACGGACGCATCTACGCCGTCGGCGGGCGCACGGCCGGGGCCGACACGAACCTCGACCTCGTCGAGGTCTACGTCCCCGGCGCGCGGCGCTGGCGGAGGCTGCCGCGCGTCCCCGGCAAGCGGGGGGGCACCGCGGCGGCGGGAATCGGCCGCTGGATCGTCTCCGCGGGCGGCGAAACCCCGAGCGCGACGATCAGGACGGTCTACCGCTTCGACGTGAAGCGCCGCCGCTGGTCAAGGCTCCCGAACCTCCCGACCCCACGCCATGGGCTTGGCCTCGTCGCCGCGGGCCGGAAGGCCTACGCGATCGGCGGCGGGACGAGCCCCGGCCTCTCGGTCAGCTCTGCGAACCAGTTCCTGGTCGTTCGATAGGCAGCCCGCTCGCCACCGTCCGCCGGCCGCCCGCCTGGTAGACGACGTCGACGCTGTCGTCCTGCCGGTAGGTGCCGGCGACGCCGAGGAAGAGCGAGAGCCAGCGCCAGAATCCGAGGCTCCCCTCACGCGCGAGCGAACGATCGAAGACGAGCGTCCGACCCTCGACCAGGAAGTCGCGACCGGCCTGCTGCGGGACGCCGTTCACGAAGACCTCGAACGGCTCCGACACCTCGAACGGGAGCGCGACCCGGGAGCCCTCAGCCATGCCACCTTCCGCTCAAAGTAGCCCCTCCCCAGGCACCTCCATACAATGCCACCGCCCGTGCGCCGGAAGCTCCTCGTCTCCGCGTGGATCGTCCTGGCGCTGGTGCTCGTCCTCGCCGAAACCGCCCTCGCCGGCAACGGCGGCATCGCCCCGGTCGAGCCTCATTCGCCGAACGCCGGCCGGATCAGGGACGCCTACTGGCTCGTGCTCGGGATCACGGGGGGGATCTTCATCCTCGTCGAGGCCTCGCTCCTCCTGTTCGTCGTTCGCTTCCGCAGCCGCGGGCGGGGGCGAGAGATCGAGGGCCCGCAGATCCGCGGCCACCACCGGCTGGAGCTGATCTGGACGGCAATCCCGGTTGTCCTCCTGGCCGCGACCGCGAGCTTCGTCTTCTACAAGCTTCCGGGAATCGACAACGCGCCCTCCGCCGAGGCCGCCGGGGCGCACCTGAAGGTGCGAGTCGAGGGTCGCCAGTTCTACTGGCGCTTCGTCTATCCGAACGGCGCGGTCGCAGTGAACGAGCTACGCGTGCCGGCCGGCCGCGTCGTCGACCTCTACATCACCGCGCCCGCGAACGACGTCGCCCACAGCTGGTGGATCCCGTCGCTCGGCGGGAAGATGGACGCGATTCCCGGCCGCGTGAACCACACGTGGTTCCAGACTCCGGCGCGCCCGGCCGAGTATCGTGGCCAGTGCGCCGAGTTCTGCGGCGTCCAGCACGCGCTCATGCTCGCCCGTGTGCGCTCGCTGCCTCCCGCCGACTTCGAGTCCTGGCTTGCCGCGCAGGTTGCGCGGCCCATCACGCTGGGCGAGCAAACCTTCGCGGGCGCCTGCGCCCCTTGCCACGGCGACCGGGGCGAAGGCCTGATCGGCCCGGCGCTGGAGAAGGTGCGCGGGACCCTCGACGACCGCGCGAAGCTCGAGCAACTCCTCCGGAACGGCAAGGGCGCGATGCCGACCGTCGGCCGCGGCTGGGACGACCGGCAGCTGAACGCCCTGGCCGCCTACCTGAAGAAGACGAAGTTCAGTGGCGGTTAGAGCCGAGACCTATCCCGTCTCGTGGAAGCGGGGCCGGGTCGCAAGCTGGATCACGACCGTCGACCACAAGCGGATCGGGATCCTCTACATCGCGACGAGCCTCGTCTTCTTCGCGGCGGGCGGAGTCCTCGCGCTCCTCATCCGAGCGCAGCTCGCGACGCCGAACGAGAGCTTCGTCACGCGCGACCGCTACAACGAGCTCTTCACGCTGCACGGGACGACGATGGTCTTCCTCGTCGTCGTCCCGATCCTCGCGGGCTTCGGCAACTTCCTCGTGCCGCTGATGATCGGCGCTCGCGACGTCGCCTTTCCGCGCCTGAACGCGCTCTCTTACTGGCTCTTCCTCTTCGGGGGGATGACGCTCTATTCGAGCTTCTTCGCCTCGGGCGGGCCGGCGAAGACGGGCTGGACGATCTACGCGCCGCTCTCCGAACAGGGGAAGGGACACGGCGTCGACCTGCTCATCCTCTCGCTCCACATTCTCTCGATCTCGTCGCTCTTCGGGGCGATCAACTTCCTCGTCACCATTCAGCGCTTACGCGCGCCCGGCATGACCTGGCTGCGCATGCCGCTCTTCGTCTGGTCGATCGAGACGTTCTCGATCATCCTGCTCCTCGCGCTGCCGGCCCTCTCTGCAGGACTGACGCTCCTGCTCCTCGACCGGCAGGCGGGGACACACTTCTTCCTGCCCGACGAGGGCGGCAATGCGCTCCTCTGGCAGCACGTCTTCTGGTTCTTCGGGCACCCGGAGGTCTACGTGATGATCCTCCCGGCGATGGGGATGGTCTCGGAGGTGATCCCCGTCTTCGCGCGCAAGCCGATCTTCGGCTACACGGCGATCGTCTTCGCAACGGTCGGCATCGCCTTCGTCTCGATGCTCGTCTGGGCGCACCACATGTTCTCGGTCGGGTTGGCGACGCCGCTGCTCGGCTTCTTCATGCTCTCCTCGATGGCGGTGGCCGTGCCGACGGGCGTCAAGATCTTCAACTGGCTCGCGACCATCTGGCGCGGGAACCTCTTCTTCACGACCCCGATGCTGTTCGCGCTCGGGTTCATCGCGACTTTCACGGTCGGCGGCCTATCCGGGATCTTCCTCGCCGCCTTCCCGATCGACTGGCAAGTGACGGACTCGTACTACGTCGTTGCCCACCTCCACTACGTCCTCTTCGGCGGCTCGATGTTCGGGATCTTCGCCGGGCTCTACTACTGGTGGCCGAAGATGTTCGGCCGCTTGCTGCACGAGGGGCTCGGCAAGCTCCACTTCTGGCTCCTCTTCGTCGGCTTCAACCTCGCCTTCTTCCCGCAGCACCTGCTCGGCCTGGAGGGGATGCCGAGGCGGATCTACACGTACGATCGCGGTGGGACCTGGGAGGCGTACAACCTGATCTCGACGATCGGCTCCTTCGTGATGGGCGTCGCGATGCTGGTATTCGTGGCGAACGTGATCTGGACACGGAGACGGCCAGGCGCACGGGCCGGGAACGACCCGTGGCTCGGCGACACGCTCGAGTGGTACACGACCTCGCCGCCGCCGCCTCACAACTTCGACAGGATCCCGTACGTGACGAGCCCGCGCCCGCTGCGCGACCTGCGACGCCGGCTCTGGGAGCGTCGATGAAGACGGCGCCCGGACCCTGGCTGAGGCTGACCGCGGTCGGCGGCGCGGCGGCGACGCTCCTGGCCCACGTCTCGGGCTCCGCGGAGCTCGGCACCGGCCACCGCGTGCTCGCCGCGCTCGCGCTGCCTCCGCTGGCGGCCGTTGCCGCAGCCGCCTGGGTCAGCTACAGACAGCTCCTCCCGCCGGCCGGGGCGGCGCTGGTCCTCTTCGGCCTGGCGGCCGGCGTCACCGCGCCCGGAGCGCATCTTGCCCTCGCGGCGCTCGCCTTCACCGCCTCGCTCGTCGTCGCGGCCATGGCCTTCCGAGGCGAGGCGGCTCCGGCCGGGTCGCCGCGCGACTACCTGACGCTCACGAAGCCGCGCATCATGACCCTGCTCTTGTTGACCGGCCTGTGCGGGATGCTCGTCGGCTCCGGCGGAGTGCCTCCGCTCTGGCTCCTCGCGGCGACGATGGGCGGGCTCGCCCTCGCTTGCGGAGGCGCGAGCGCGCTCAACCACGTCCTCGACGCGGACATCGACCGGCTGATGGGCAAGCGGACGTCGTCGAGACCGGTCGCGGCGGGGCGTGTGCCGGCGCCGTACGCCCTCGAGTTCGGGCTCGCTCTCTCGGCGCTCTCGTTCGTCCTGCTCGCCGGCGTCGTGAACGTGCTGACGGCGGCGCTCGCGCTCGTCGGCAACCTCTTCTACGTGCTCGTCTACACGCGCTGGCTGAAGCGCTCGACGCCGCAGAACATCGTCATCGGCGGCGCAGCCGGGGCAGTGCCGCCGCTCGTCGGCTGGGCGGCGGCAACAGGGAGCCTGTCCCTGCCGGCGCTCGTGCTCTTCGCGGTCGTCTTCCTCTGGACGCCGCCGCACTTCTGGGCGCTCGCGCTCCTCATCCGCCGCGATTACGAGGCCGCCGGCGTGCCGATGCTCCCGGTCGTGCGCGGCGAGGACGAGACCGCTCGCCAGATCGTTCTCTACACGGCCGCACTCGTTGCGTTCACGCTCGCACCGGCGCTCTGGGGCATGTTCGGGCTCGCCTATCTCGCCGTTGCGACCGCGCTCGGCGGAGGCTTCCTGTGGCTCGCGTGGCGGCTGCGGCGCGAGCGGACGCCGGCGCGCGCCCGAGCGCTCTTCCACTACTCGCTCGCGTACCTCGCGCTCCTCTTCGTGGCGATGGCCCTCGACGCGGTGCTCGGATGACCGAGCGCGGAAGCCGCTCGAACGCGCTCTTCGGGCTCGCGCTCTTCGGGGTCTTCGTGCTCCTTTTCGCCGGGACGGTCGGGGTCGCCCTCGTCTACCTGGCGCTCGACTAGCGCTGCGAACTTAGGAGCCACGTCCTAGACGTCCGAGGCAGCGTCGCCGTCTCCTCACGTCCCGGTGCGGTAGTGAAGGTGAACCACGCCGTTGCCGAAACGGCGTTCGTCCAGCAGTTCGAGCTTCAGGCGGACATTGTTGGGGAGGGACACTTTGCCGCCTCCCACCACGATGGGCGCGACGAACAGGTGGCACTCGTCGACCAACCCGGCCTTGATCGCCTGGGCGGCGAGGTCGGGACCGCCCACGGTGATGTCACGTCCCGCTGGGGCTTTCATCTGCCGGACCGCTTCAGGGTCGAAGTCTCGCTCGATCCGCGTCTTGGCGCTGGATACCGTCTCCAGCGTCTTGGAGTACACGATCTTGTCGGCCGCCTGCCATATCTCCGCGAAGTCCTGCACGAAGGGCGGCTGGTCGGCGAGGGTGTGCGCGGTCTCCCAGTAGACCATCACCTCGTACATCCGGCGCCCGTAGAGGTAGGTGCCGACCGGCCGCTCGAGGTCGTTGACGAAGGTGTGCACCTCCTCGTCCGGCGCGGCCCAGTCGAAGTTGCCGTCCTCGTCCGCGACGTAGCCGTCGAGCGACGTGATCGCCGAGTAGATCAGCTTGGCCATTGAGACACGCCCTAGAGTCGACGGTCCGGTCAGTTCCAGGTGATCGGCTTTAGCACGTACTCGTCCGAACCGGACCAATTGACCTGTTGGATCGATCCGCCACCCGGGATCAAGTAGACGAGGCAGCTCTCGTAGCTCTTCCCGTTTGTGAACGGCGTGGGGGCGCTCTTGTCGTCGCAGCGCTCGAACGTGCCGATGAAGGTCAAGCTGCCCTGCCCCGGTCGTCGATGCCGTCGAAGCGGACGTCCGGGTCGTCGTCCTTGACCGGGACTTCGGGGCCGGGATTGCTGACGCAGACGGAGACGTAGTAGGGCGTGGACTTCCTCTGGGCGGCATCGAGGTCGATGTTCTCGAAGTCGCCGATCGTGCCCTTCTCGATCTTGAGCACGGTCACGTCGAGCTGGTAGGTCTTCTTGCTGTTGATCGGCGCGTTCAGCGGCTTTGTAACCTAGCCGGCGCTGCGCCAGCCGGTCTCGAGCAGCCCGCGGGTCTCGCGAACAGCCGCCTGCCAGACCCGGTCGAGGTCCTCCTGCGGCCGCTCGTACTCCCCCCCGAACGAGCCGTCGCCGAGCAGCTCTCGCACGCCGGCCGGGTCGGCAACCACGTAGGCAGCCTCGTCCATGCGCGGCTTCTCCTCGGCAGGGAGCTCGACCCCGGGCAGGCGCGTCCACGGAAAGTTCTCCCACCAGGAGGCGTGCTCGCCGGGCGCGATCGATCGGATCACCTCGATCACGGCTTCGCTGAACCAGTCATGAAAGATCGCCTGGCCGTCCGGGTTCTCGCCCATCCACTCCTTGACGAGCATGTGGGCAGGGGTGTTGCCGCCGTGCCCGTTCACGACGAGGATCCGGTGAAAGCCCTGGTCGTAGAGCGACTCGAGGAGGTCGGCGAGAACCGCGAGGAAGGTATCCGTCCGCAGACTCGGGCTCCCGGGGTAGGCGGCGAAAGCGGGCGTTATGCCGTACGGAAGGCACGGCAGCACGGGCACGCCGAGGGGCTCGGCCGCCTCGAGCGCGACCCGCTCCGCGAGGATGTTGTCGGTGCCAAGCGAGAGGTACGCGTGCTGCTCGGTGGAGCCCGTCGGCAGGACGACGCGGTCGTCGTGCTCGAGGTAGTCCTCGAGGTGCCGCCAGTTACAGTCGTAGGCCTTCATGGGGCGAGCCTAGCGGGATCTTCTCGCCAGACCTGACCGGCCCCGAGACAGCTCCACCGGCGTCGAGCCCGAGCCGACCGCCTCGGTTGACTCTCGTCACAGTTGGTGCGAGGATCGCCGCGGCGACGGAGGTGCGAATGGCGCCGGATCTAGTCGCTGCGGCAAGGTGGACGGTCCTCGGATCTCCGTTTTGGTGGGCCTTACCGCCGTCGCGGGTCTACGACCGATTCTGCTTGGAAAGCGTGGTGGCAGCCCGCCACGTGGCAGGCCGATTTCGATCTTCGAGGAGAGGATGATCGCACATGCCCGCAAAGCGCGAAAACGACGATGCCAAACAGCAAGGCGCCCGCTCCGGAGGCCGGGCGTCAAAGGAGGGCAAGCGGCGCGGGCACACGCCGTCCTTTCAGGAAAGCGCCAAGAAGTTCAAGCCGGGGCCGGTTGCGCCGCCGGAGCGCGAGGAGGACCGTCCCGACATGAGCGGCGCGGCGCATGCCGAGCTCCGTCCGGATCACGAGCGGCTCGCGGCGTCGATGCACCTGCCCGCTGCGGCTGCTCCAGCTGAAGCCGAGATGTCGGAGGGAGCGCCCGGCACGCTGACGGAGATGCCGGGCGAAGAAGGGGAGGATTAGAGCAGTGTCACACCGGGCTGATCTCAATAGCCTCAGCCCCTCGTCGAGATCGACACTCGTCGGGCTGATGCTCAACTACATCAACGACGCGGTCGTGTGGGCCCACGACCCGGACAACCCGAACGCGATCGTCCATCACATGGGAGAGCACGCCTTCATCACCCATCGCAACTTCATCGGAGACCTGGAGGCCTGGCTGGCGACTCACGGCGGGCAGACGTTCGTGCCGCTCCCGGCCTGGAACCCGGCGAACCCGATCCCGCTCGAGTTCAACGTCGTCAAGCAGCAGGACAACGGGACGCCGCGGCCGCCTCTCGTGAACCTGAACCCGGCCCTCGGCAAGCCCGCCGGCCTGGTGCCGCCGCCGCTGTGCGGAATAGACACCGCCGACCATCTGTGGGATGACCATGTCGACGGCTGGCACGGCTCCGTCCACACGACGATCGACGGGACGATGGGCGACATCCACGTCGCGCCCGCGGCGCCAATCTTCTTCTGCTGGCATGGCTATATCGACGAGATCTACGAGGACTGGCTTCGCTGCCACTGGAGCGGCTGGCAGGATCTCGGCGGGATCATCACCTCGGGCGTCGGCGTCGCCTCGTGGGCCGCAAACAGGCTCGATTGCTTCGCCAAGGGCCAGAACAACCACATGTGGCACAAGTGGTGGGACGGTGCCTGGCACGGCTGGCAGGATCTCGGCGGCGTCATCGACGACACGCCGGCCGCCGTCTCCTGGGGTCCGAACCGGATCGACTGCTTCGTGCGCGGCATGAACAACCACCTGTGGCACAAGTGGTGGGACGGCGCTTGGCACGGCTGGCAGGACCTGGGCGGGGTGATCCTCTCCGGTCCGGCTGTCGCCTCGTGGGGCGCCAACAGACTCGACTGCTTCGCCCGCGGCCAGAACGGCCACATGTGGCACAAATGGTGGAACGGCTCGGCTTGGAGCGGCTGGCAGGACCTGGGCGGAGTCATAGACGGTACGCCGGCGGCTGTCTCGTGGGGCCCGAATCGGATCGACTGCTTCGTGCGCGGCATGAACAACCACATGTGGCACAAGTGGTGGAACGGGGCGGCTTGGAGCGGCTGGCAGGACCTAGGTGGCACGCTGACCGCCGGGCCCGGGGCTGCCTCGCGGAACGTCGACCAGCTCGACTGCTTCGCAAAGGGAGGCGACAACGCGCTCTGGTACAAGTGGGTCGATCGCAGCGTCGTCCATGGGCACGCCGGCACCTGGAGCGGATGGCACAAGCTGGGGGGCGTCTTCGACGACGAGCCCGGCGCGGTCTCCTGGGGCAGCGGCCGGATCGACGCCTTCGTCCGAGGAGCAAACAACCACATGTACCACCGCTGGTGGCAGCTGTGAGAGCTGCGGTTGGCTAAACGACTCGCCGGGACACCGCAGAGAAATCGCTCGCCGATGCTCGAGGTAGATGCAGCCGGTTACAGTCGTAGGCCCTCATGGGAAGCGAGCCTGGCGGGATCTTTCTTGCCAAACCCGAACGGCCCCGAGACGGTATCCGGCTGGCGGTCAAGGACCTCTTCGACACCGCCGGGCTGACGACGACGTACGGCTCCGTCATCTACTCAGACCACGTGCCGGACCGGACAGCCGAGTCGGTCAGTCGCCTCGAGGCGGCCGGATACGCGAACGTCGGCAAGACGAACCTGCACGAGTTCGCGTACGGGATCACGTCGGTCAACCCCCACTTCGGGACGGTGCCGAATCCGATCGCGCCCGGGCGGATCGCCGGCGGGTCGAGCGGGGGCTCGGCCGCAGCGCTGGCGGCCGGGCTCGCCGACGCTGCGCTCGGCAGCGACTCGGGCGGGTCGGTCCGCATCCCGGCCGCCTGGTGCGGAGTCGTCGGCTTCAAGCCGACTTACGGACTCGTACCGCTCGAGGGCTGCTTCCCCCTCGCGCCGAGCTTCGACCACGCCGGGCCGATGGCGACGAGCGTTCCGGCGTGCACCGTGATGATGGGCGCGCTCGCCGACGGATTCGAGCCGCGCTCGGTCGAGTCGCTCGAGGAGTTTCAGGTCGGGATCGCCTGGCTCGAGCTCGCCGATCCCGTGGTTCGCGCGCGTGTGGGAGAGGCAGCGGAACTCTTTCCGCGCAGGCGCACGGTCCAGGTCCCGCTCCCGGAAGGCGTCGGACCCGTGTTCATGCGAGAGGCCGCAGACGTCCACCGCGACCTCTTCGCCGAGTTCGCCGACTCGTACGGCGACAACGTCCGCACGAAGATCGAGGTCTGCCTGGCCGTGACGGACGCTGAGTACGAGCGCGCTGTGCGGGTACGCGATGAGTACCGCGAGCGCCTTGCCGAGGCCTGCGAGGACGTCGACCTGCTGCTGACGCCGACGCTCGGTTTCGTCGCCCCGCGACTTCCGGTCGACGACCTCGAGATCCGCGAGGCGACGATCCGTTTCACCTATCCCTTCAACATCCTCGGCTGGCCCGCCCTCGCGCTGCCCTGCGGACCTGCGGAGGACGGATTGCCCGCCTCGGTCCAACTCGTCGGCCGTGCCGGGGCGGACGCGCTCGTCCTGGCGGCAGGCGAGGCGCTGGAGCGCGCCCTGTCCCTCGAATGAGGGACGCCCGAATGGGCCAAAGCTGCCGAAAACTCATTTGGCCATGCCTGTCCGTCTCACTGTTGCCGGGGTCGTCGCGCTGCTCGCGCTCTCCATGGGCGTGCAGACCGCTTCGGCCGCCCGGCCGTTGCGCGCGCCCAAGAGCCTCAAGGCCTTCCTGCTGCGCGTGAACGAGCCTCAGTCGGTCTACAACCGAACCTTCCCCCGCACGCCGGCCTTTGCCTGGAGCCCGGTGGCGGGCGCGAAGCGCTACGAGTTCGAGCTCTCGACAAGCCAGAACTTCTCCGAAGGCGCGGTCGTCTGGTCGAGCGCGAGCGCAAGGCTCGACGTCCCCACCCCCGCCGTCTCGCCCGCGGTCGCGCTGCCGTGGATCACGGGCAATCCCTATTCGCTCTTCGCGCGCGTGCGCGGCATCGGCGCCGACCGTCGCGACGGTCTCTGGAGCGCCCCGTTCGGCTTCAACATGCGCTGGCGGGACAAGCCCCGCCCGCTCAACCCGCAGTTCCCGGGCCTCGTCCGCTGGACTCCGATCGAGGGCGCGACGACCTACGAGGTCTGGCTCTACGGAGCGCCGTCGACGTTCTTCACGACGACGAACGTCGCCGACGAGCGCGAGTTCTACACCTTCCACACCGACCCGACCTGGACGGGCTCCGTCGTCTGGCGCGTGCGCGCCGTGCGCAGGCTCTACGGAGACATTCCCAACGGCCTGCCCGCGGTCACGGTCGGCCCCTGGAGCGCCGAGTTCACGAACCTGAACCCTCCGTTCGCGCTCGGCGAGCTGGATCCGCTCGGGACCGTCTCCGACATCGTCAGCACACCGTCCGCTCCGCGGGCGCACGAGCTGACGCCCGGCTTCGTCTTCAGCGGCAACTACCGCTCGTGGGGAATGCCGTGGTTCCAATCGACGACGACCGAGCTCTTCCACGTCTACGCGTCCACCGACAGCGAGTGCGTGAACCGCGTCTACGTGGGCGCGGTCGTCGGCGCCCCGGCGTACGCCCCGCGCCTCCAGCACACGCTCGTTCTCCCGAAGAACAATGCCGATCTCGGAGCCGCGCGCACGTCGTGGCCGACTTACGGCGACGAGGGACAGGTCCTGATGCTCGACGGAACCCCCGTGAAGTCTGTCGACGCCGGCGCCCTTGGCCTGTCGGGCGGCACGCCGAAGGTCGACCTCTGGGATTCGTTCTGGCCGGCCGGCGGCTACTACTGGACCGTCGTCCCGATCGACATCGGAACGCAGCGTGCGGATCCGAGCCTGCTCGAGTACCGCGACATCCAGCTGCCCGAGGACGTCTGCCGGGCCGGCGGCGCCGTCCGCTTCGGGAAGATCGGCAAGCCGGTCGTCACCGGCGACAAGGCGCCGTACGTCTCCGGGCTCTCGACGAAGGGCAAGCTCGTCGGCGCGAGGAGCCGCTCGCAGTCCTTCTACGGCTTCCCGCTCGTCGCCTGGGAGCCGGTCTACGGCGCGCAGGAGTACGAGGTGCAGTGGAGCCGGACGCTGAACCCGTGGCGCTCGGCGTCGGGCTCGCCGGCCACGACCCCGGCGACGGCGGCCGTGCTGCCGCTGACCGCCGGCCGCTGGTACTACCGCGTGCGCGGGCTCAACGACTCGCTGCCGCGCAAGCCGGAGATGACCTGGTCACCCCCGGTCAAGCTCCGCATCGCCAGGCCGCGCTTCAGGGTCGTTCACTAGCCTCGCGCCAGCGCCGCAGCTTCTTCATAGACGGGGTCTCGCCCGAACTCGCCTAGCTCGGCGGAGAGGAGATCGCTCGGGCTCAGATGCTCGGACGGGGCGGCGCACGGCTCGCCGTCGACCGCGACGAGCTCGAGGTCCTTGGCCTCCTTGTGGACGAGCTCGACCTCGCGCCGGAGGCGCGAGCGGAGCCAGCCGGCGAGCAAAGACGCTTCGGCGGCAGGCCCGGCCACGCGCAGCTCGCGCAGCTCGGCGATCCCGGGCCACAGCCCGGCGAGGGCGCGGCGCCAGGGCTCGGTGCGCCGCCAGGCGATGTCCGAGCAGGCCGTCCGCAGGAAGGGGAGCTCCCGGTAGGCCTCCGGCACGTCCGGCCACTCGCGCGAGTCGACCACGAAGCGGTCGCAGACGTCGAGAAGCTGCTCGGCCTCCGGCGAGTCGAAGCGCGGGCGCCCTCGCCAGCGCAGGAAGACGGGCAGGTCGGAGACGAGGAGTCGGGCGACGATGCTCGCCGGGGCCCGCGCCCAGCTGCCGCGCAGTCGCAGCTCGACCACCTCGCACGCCACGTGACGGCGCTGCTCGGCGAGCGGGAACGCGAGCACCGAGACCTTCCCGTCGATCCCGTCCTCGGCGGAAGGGTCGGGCACGAGGAGGATGCCGCGCGATGGATGCCGCTCGCCGAGGCCGGCTAGCGTCTCGAGGGCCGCCCCCTCCCATTCCGGGGGGACCCAGGCGATGTGCGTCATCACGCTCGTCCGCAGGTCGGGCCCCTCGGTCTCGCGGGCGGATTCCTCCCGCAGGCGGACGAGCGCGCGCTCGACGTCGCCGAGCCGGACGTCCTCGCCCGACCACTCCTCGACTTGCGCTAGTGGCGTCGCCACGCGCGTCCGTCCCTGGCGAGGAGATCGGCGGCCGACGCAGGCCCCCAGGTGCCGGCCGCATAGTTGGGAAACGCCGGCCGGTCACGGCTCCAGGCGGCGACGATCGCATCGACTATCGCCCACTGCTCGTCGACCTCGTCGGAGCGCGTGAAGAGCGTCTGGTCGCCGAGCATCGCGTCGAGCAGCAGCCGCTCGTACGCCTCGGGCAGCTCGTCACGGAAGGCGCCGCCGTACATGAAGTCCATGTGCACGGTGCGAATCCGCATTCCCTGTCCCGGCACCTTCGCACCGATCGCGAGCGAGACCCCCTCATCGGGCTGGACGTGGACGAGCAGGACGTTGGGTCGCAGCTCCTCCGTGGCCGACTCCTCGAAGGGCGGGTGCGGTGCCCGCTTGAACTGGATCGCGATCGTCGTCTCGCGCCGCGGGAGCCGCTTGCCCGTGCGGACGTAGAAGGGCGTGTCGGCCCAGCGCCAGTTGTCGACGAAGAGCTTCGCGGCGACGTAGGTCTCGGTCGTCGAGTCCGGCGCCACGCCGTCCTCCTCGCGGTAGCCCGGCACCTCCTCTCCGTCGACGAAACCGGGCCCGTACTGGCCGCGGACGACATGCTTCGGTCCGGGGGTATGCATCGAGCGCAGCACCTTCACCTTCTCGTTGCGCACCGACTCGGCCGTGAAGTCGATCGGCGGCTCCATCGCGGTCAGCGCGACGAGCTGGAGCATGTGGTTCTGGAAGATGTCGCGGATCGCGCCCGCCTGCTCGTAGAAACCCGCCCGCTGCTCGATCCCGAGCGACTCGGCGACCGTGATCTGGACGTGGTCGATGAACTGGCGGTTCCAGACCGGCTCGAAGATGCCGTTCGCGAAGCGCAGCGCGAGCACGTTCTGGACGGTCTCCTTGCCGAGGTAGTGGTCGATGCGGAAGACCTCCTCCTCTGCGAAATGGCGGCCGATCTTCTCGGTCAGCTCACGGGCGGAGGCCAGGTCGTGTCCGAAAGGCTTCTCGACGATGAGGCGCCTCCAGCCGTCGGCGTCTCGCCATTCGCCGAGCTCCGCGACGATCGTCTCCATCGCCGAGGGCGGGACAGCGAGGTAGTAGACGCGGTTGCCGCGTAGGCCGCGCTCCTCGTCGAGCTCGGTCAGGAGACCGCGTAGCTTGTCCTCTCCGGGCTCGTCCGCGAAATCGGTCGAGACGTAGCGCGTGGCGTCCCCGAGCCCTTCCCATGTCTCCTGCCGGAACTCGTCGCGGCCGAACTCGCGCACAGCGTCCTCCATCCGCGAGCGGAACTCGTCGTCCGACCACTCCGTCCGCGCGACGCCGACGACGGCGAAGCTCTCGGGGAGTAGGCGCCGGTACGCGAGCGCGTAGATCGCCGGGAAGAGCTTCCGGCGCGTGAGGTCACCCGAGGCGCCGAAGACGACGAGCGCGCACGGCCCGGGCGTGCGCCGCGGCCCAAGCCCGGCGAGCAGCGGATTCTCGGCCAACTCGGTCATGTCTCGTGCCTGGCACCTGACGTGTCCGTTGTGTCCGTTGTGGCGCGGACCGCGTGACCCCCGAACTGCTCGCGCAGGGCTGCGTTGATCCTGGCGGCGAACGATTCGTCCTGGCGCGAGGCGAAGCGCGCGAACAGGGCTGCCGAGATCACCGGCGCGGGCACGCTCTCGGCGATCGCCTCGAGGATCGTCCAGCGCCCTTCGCCCGAGTCCTCGACGTAGCCGGCGATATCGCCGAGCTCGCCGCCGTGCGCGTCGAAGGCGTCGTGGAGCAGCTCCAGGAGCCACGAGCGGACGACCGAGCCGTAGCGCCAGATGCCGGAGATCTGCTCCAGGTCGAGATCGAGGTCGGAGCCACGCAGGATCTCGAAACCCTCCGCGTAGGCCTGCATGAGGCCGTACTCGATCCCGTTGTGCACCATCTTCACGAAGTGGCCCGCACCGGACGGGCCGACGTGGGCGTAGCCACCCTCGGGCGCGAGCGAGCGCAGCACCGGCTCCAGCTGCTCGACCGCCTCGCCCGGCCCGCCCGCCATCAGGCAGAAGCCCTCCTGCAGGCCCCAGATCCCGCCCGAGACGCCGACGTCCACGAAGCTGAGGCCGCGCTCGGCCGCCTCGCGCCCGCGCCGCTGCGAGTCCCGGAAGTTCGCGTTGCCTCCGTCGACGATCGTGTCGCCGGCCTCGAGGATGCCGAGCAGCTCCTGAAACGCACCCTCGGTGATCTCGCCGGCCGGGATCATCAGCCAGACGGCTCGCGGCGGCTCCAGCTGCTGCGCCAGCTCTGCGAGCGAGCTCGCAGTCGACTCGACGTTCGGATCGAACGTCTGGACCTCGTGCCCGTCGCGCTGGAGGCGTTCGGTCATTCCCGCGCCCATCCGTCCCAGACCGACCATTCCGAGCTTCATAGATTCTCCAGTCTGACGCGGCAGACGCGCCGCCCGCGCTCCTTCAGCGCTTCGAGGTCGCCGGCGGCCTGCGCGGCGATCAGCCGACGGAAGCCGAACTCGCGGCCCGGGATGTCCAGCTCCTCTCCGAGCTCGTCCACGACCTGGACGAACAGACCGGTGTTCGGCCCGCCCTTGTGGAGCTGTCCGGTCGAGTGCATGTACCGCGGCCCGAGGCCTTTCGTGACGACACAACCCGTCTCGCGCGCGCGGCTGACGAGTGGCTCGAGCTCGCTCTCCCGCTCGGGATCTATGAAGGCGAGGATTGCGACGTAGTCGCCGTCCCTGGCCTGTGCGAGAAGCTCGTCGAGCGAGCCCTCGGGCTCGATTTCGGCTCCGACGCGCTCGAGAATCGCTGCCGTCCGGTCCTTCGCCGCCTGCACGTCGGGTTGTGAGAACGGGTCGATGCCGAGAATCGAGCCGGCGACCGCGGTCGCGAATTCCCAGCGGAAGAACTCGGCGCCCAGGTCGTTGGGATTGTCGAGCCGCACGCGCCCGCGCTGCCGGTCAGGCCCCTCTGGCGACTCGCCCGGCGCGGGCACGAGGCCCTTCCCCTGCTTGCCGGTCGACTCGGCGAGGAGCTGCTCCGCCCACAGCCCGAAGCCTTCCGGAGTCTCGTCGATGCACACCTTGTCCCGGCCCTCGGTCCAGCCCTCGCCGAGCTGGAGCCCAAGCTCGAACCCAGGATTCTCCTCGCCGAGGCGGCACCACTCCACCATGACGTCGGCGCGTTCCAGAAGCAACCGGACGTCGACACCCATGAGGGCCGCCGGCACCATCCCGAAGACCGAGAGCGCGGAGTAGCGGCCGCCGATCGTGGGCTCGCCGGAGACGACCCATGCGAAGTCGCGCTCCCGCGCGAGCGTCTCGAGCTCGGTGCCCGGGTCGGTGACCGCCGCGAAAGTGCCGCCGCGCGACAGGAAATAGTCGAGCTGGCAACGAGTCTCGAGGGTCGTACCCGACTTCGACGCGGCGATGAAGAGCGCGCCTTCGACGTCGATCGCCTGTTCGAGCCGACGAATGGCGCTCGGATGGGTCGTGTCGAGAACGTGGAAGTCCTCGATGGCGAAAGTGCGGCGCAGCACCTCCGGCGCGAGGCTCGAGCCGCCCATGCCCAGAAGCACGATGTCCTCGGAGGCACCTCTGTCCAACCCGTCGAGCTCGTCGAGCCGCGCGAGCATCCGGCCCGGCTCGTCCAGCCAGCCGAGCCAGCCGGCCTCGTCCGTGCCCGTCCAGACAGTCGGGTCACGCGCCCAGATCCGGTCGACGAGCTCGACGGCCTCCAGAGAGCTCAAGCGGAGACGAGTGCGCTGCGCTTCGCCTTGATGCCCTCGATCAACTCAGCGAAGGAGTCGGAGAACTTCTGCACGCCCTCGCGCTCGAGCGTGTCGGTCACGTCGTCGTAGTCGACGCCCCCCTCCACGAGCTCGTCGAAGAGCCGCCGCGCCTCGTCGAGTCCCTCCTCGAGCGTCAGCGCGACCCGCCCGTGGTCCTGGAACGCCTCGATCGTCTCCTTCGGCATCGTGTTCACCGTCTCGGGGCCAATGAGCTCCTCGACGTAGAGGACGTCGCGGTACTCCGGGTTCTTCGTCGAGGTCGAAGCCCAGAGACAGCGCTGCTTCGTCGCTCCCTTCGCGGCGAGGGCGTCCCAGCGCTCGCCGGCGAAGATCTCGTGATAGCGCTCGTAGGCGAGCTTCGCGTTCGCGACGGCGAGCTTGCCCTTCAGCTCGGGCCGGCCCACCTCGTCGAGCCGCTTGTCGGCCTCGGTGTCGACGCGCGAGACGAAGAAGCTCGCCACAGAGGCGACTCTCGACGGGTCGCCGTCGGCCTCGACGAGTCGCTCGACCCCGCGAATGTAGGCCTCGGCGACCTCGGCGTAGCGGTCGAGCCCGAAGATCAGCGTGACGTTGATCGACCGACCACGTGCGATCATCTCCTCGATCGCCGGCAGGCCCGGAGCCGTGGCCGGGATCTTCACGTAGAGGTTGGGCCGGTCGATCCATTCGTGGAAGCGGGTCGCCTGCTCGATCGTCGCCTCGGTCTCGTAAGCGAGGTCGGGGTCGACCTCCATCGAGACGTAGCCGTCGAGACCCCCCGTCTCGTCCCAGACGGGCCGCATCAGGTCGCACGCGGCCTCGATGTCGCGGGCGGCGAGCTGGAGGAAGACCTCCTTCAGGTCGTCCTCTCCGTTCAGCACCTCGCGAAGCTGGTCGTCGTACCAGTCCCCTTCTGCCATGGCCTTCTGGAAGATGGTCGGGTTGGAGGTGACGCCGACGACGGCGTCCTCTCGCATCATCCGGGCAAGCTCGCCGGTCTCGAGCCACTCCCGCGAGAGCGAGTCGATCCAGACCGACTGACCAAGCGCGGAAAGCTGATGCAGGCGGCTCTCAGGCATTCGCAGTCCTCTCCATCTCCTCGATCTTCTCCAGCCTACGCACATAGCGCTCGCCTCCGTCGAAGCGAGCTTCGAGAAAGGTGCGGACGAGCTCGCCGGCGAGCTCGGCGCCCACGACCTCCGAGCCCAGGCAGAGCACGTTCATGTCGTCGTGCTGGACACCCTGATGGGCCGAATAGGTGTCGTGGCAGACCGCCGCGCGGATTCCCGCGAGCTTCGAGGCCGCCACCGAGGCCCCGACACCTGAGCCGCAGACGAGGATCCCGCGCTCCGCATCGGCCGAGCGGATCGCCTCGCCAACCTCACGGGCCTTGTCCGGATAGTCGATCTTCGGCCCGGGCGCGTCGATACCGAGGTCGACCGGCTCGTGGCCGCCGCGCACGATTTCCTCGAGCACCCTCTCTCGCAACTTGACCCCGCGATGGTCGAACCCGACCGCCACCCTCATCGGAGAAGTTACGTTACACGGATGGACGAGGCCGATCGCTGGCGCGAGCTGGGCCAACAGCTCCGCGTCGACTCGGTGCGTGCCGCTGCGACGACGAAGTCGGGGCACCCGACCTCGTCTATGTCAGCGGCCGACCTGATGGCCGTGCTGCTCGCCAGGTACCTCCGCTACGACTTCGACAACCCCGACGACCCGCGCAACGACCACCTGGTCTTCTCGAAGGGCCACGCCTCACCGCTCTACTACTCCGTCTTCAAGGCGGCAGGTGCGATCACGGACGAGGAGCTCCTTTCCTTCCGCACCTTCGGCAGCCGGCTTGAAGGGCATCCCACGCCGATCATCCCCTGGGTCGATGTCGCGACCGGCTCGCTCGGCCAGGGCCTGCCCTACGGCGTCGGCATAGCGCTCGCCGGCAAGCGGCTCGACCGCCTGCCGTACCGCACGTGGGTGCTCTGCGGTGACAGCGAGATCGCCGAGGGCTCGGTGTGGGAGGCGTTCGAGCACGCAGCCTTCTACGAGCTCGACAACCTGACGGCGATCATCGACGTCAACCGCCTCGGCCAGCGCGGCGAGACGATGCACGGCTGGGACCTCGACTCGTATACCTCGCGGGCCGAGGCATTCGGCTGGCACACGATCGCGATCGACGGCCACGATGTGGAGGAGATCGACCGTGCGTACGCCGAGGCGATCGCAACGGAGGGTCGACCGACTGTGATCGTCGCCAAGACGATCAAGGGCAAGGGGGTGGAGGCGGTCGAGGACAAGCCGGGATGGCACGGCAAAGCGCTCGACGACCCCGACGCCGCGGTCTCGGAGCTCGGCGGCGTGCGCAACCTCACCGTCGAGGTTGCGAAGCCGGAGCGCGACGGGAAGCCCCACGAGTTCGAGACTGGCGCACTCGAGCTGCCGACGTACGAGCTCGGCGAGGAGGTTGCGACCCGCAAGGCCTACGGCGACGCGCTCGCCGCGGTGGGCTCTACGCGCGGCGATGTCGTCGCCCTCGACGGCGAAGTCTCGAACTCGACGTACGCCGAGATCTTCGCCAAGGCGCATCCCGAGCGCTACTTCGAGATGTACATCGCCGAGCAGCAGCTGATCGCGGCGGCGGTCGGGCTTCAGGTACGCGGGTGGAAGCCGTTCGCCTCCACCTTCGCTGCCTTCATGACGCGCGCCTACGACTTCATCCGCATGGCCGCGGTCAGCCGCGCGAACCTACGGCTCTGCGGGTCGCACGCGGGAGTCTCGATCGGCGAGGACGGCCCTTCCCAGATGGGCCTCGAGGACCTCGCCGCCTTCCGCGCCGTGCACGGCTCGACTGTTCTCTATCCCTCCGACGCGAACCAGACGGCCAGACTCGTCGAGGCCATGGTCGATCTGAGCGGCATCGTCTACATGCGGACGACACGCGCCGCGACCCCGGTGATCTACGAGCCGGGCGAGCAATTCCCGGTCGGCGGCAGCAAGGTCGTCCGTGCCTCCGAGAGGGACGACGTAGCGATCGTCGCTGCCGGCATCACGCTCCACGAAGCGCTGAGAGCCGCCGAAAGGCTCGCAGAGGACGGCATCAACGCGCGCGTGATCGACCTGTACTCGCTGAAGCCGCTCGACACGGAGACACTCCGGGCAGCGGCCGACGCGACTGACGGGCGCCTGATCGCGGTCGAGGACCACTGGCCCGAGGGCGGGCTCGGCGAGGCTGTGCTGGCCGCGTTCGCAGATGCGGACGAGCGCCCGCGCGTCGTCCACCTCGCAGTCCGCGAGATGCCCACCTCGGGCAAGCCGGCCGAGCTGCTCGCCGCCGCCGGCATCGACGCCGAGCACATCGCGGCCGCCGCCCGTCGGCTCGTCGGGGCGACGGTCAGCGCGTGAAGCCGCCCTAGGGCCGAGCTGCTTCCGCCTCTGCGTGGTTTAGGCGCGCACAGATCCGGCAGAGAGGCTTCCCGCCGTCGCCGGGCTGACGCCGGTCAGGAGCAATCGACTCCCCGGCGATGCACTCGGTGTTGTCGTGATGGTCATCGTGGTCTACGTCGTGCCACGGCGGGACCTTGGGCATTGTCAGGACGGTATCCAAAAGTCACTGCCCCTGCTGCCCACGTGGGCGGATCTACGCTTCAGGCCATGGCAGTCGTCATCGCAACCAACCTCCGCAAGGAGCTCTCCGGAGACCCGCTCTTCGACGGAGTCTCGTTCAAGGTCGAGCGGCGAGACCGGATCTCGCTCTCCGGGCCGAACGGCGCCGGCAAGACGACGCTGCTCCGGATCCTCAACGGCGAGACCGAGCACCACGGCGGCGACATCGCCTTCGCGAAAGGGACGCGCATTGCCCTCCACGACCAGCGACCGCCTGCGCAGAGCAAGACGCCGCTGCGCGACTACGTCCTCTCCGGCGCGGCCGACCTGACGGCCGCCGAGGCGCAACTACGGCAGCTGGAGCAGGCTATGGCGGGCGGCGATCACGCCCCGGCGACCCTCCGCCGCTACGCGGAGACGCAGGCGCGCCTCGAGCATGCGGGTGGGTACGCGTGGCGCGAGCGGCTCGAGGCGGTCGCGCGCGGGCTGGGCTTTTCCGCGGACGACCTCGACCGGCCGCTGTCTTCGTTCTCGGGCGGCGAGCTCACGCGCGCCTCGCTCGCCCGTGCGCTCGGGGGCGACCCGGATCTCCTGCTGCTCGACGAGCCCACGAACCACCTGGACGTGGCGAACCTCGAGTGGCTCGAGAGCGAGCTCCAGTCGATCGACGCAGGGGTGATTCTCGTCGCCCACGACCGTTGGTTCCTCGAGTCGGTGACGACGGCGGTGCTCGAGCTCGAGGCGGGGCGCTCGACCTTCTTCGCCGGCCCCTGGCACAACTGGCGATTGGAGAGGGCCGCTCGGCTGACGGCGGCGACGAAGGCCGCCGGCCGCTACGACGAGGACGTCGCCCGCCTCGAGCGCTTCGTCGAGCGCTTCCGCTACAAGAAGTCGAAGGCGAAGCAGGCCCAGGCGAAGCTGACGCAGATCGGCCGGCTCGAGTCGGAGCGCGCCGCCGTCCGCGACGAGATCGCTCTCCTGACCCGCCGGACGAAGCAGCTCGGCTTCGAGTTCCTTCAGCCGAAGCGAAGCGGCCGCACCGTCGTCGAGGCCGAGGGTCTCGAGCTCGCGGCGGGCGACAAGCCTCTGCTCTCGGATGTCTCGTTCGCCGTCGAGCGCGGTGAGCACGTGGCGCTCGTGGGGCCAAACGGGTCAGGGAAGACGACGTTCCTCGAGACGCTCGTCGGGCGCCGCGACCCCGTCGGCGGGCGTTTGCGCCTCGGGCACGGTGTCGAGCCCGCGTACTTCTCCCAGCACGAGATCGAGCTCGACGAACGGGGCTCGGTGCTCGACTGCGCGCAGCACGCGACCGGCCTCCGGCGCCCGGAAGCCCAGAAACTCCTCGGCCGGTTCCTCTTCTCCGGCTGGGAGACGCACGAGAAGCCGGTCACAGTGCTCTCCGGGGGCGAGCGGCGGCGGCTCGCGCTCGCGCTCGTCGTCGCCTCGGGCTCGAATCTGCTCCTCCTGGACGAGCCGACGAACCACCTCGACCTCGAGAGCCGCGAGGCGCTGGAAGCGGCCCTCGAGGCCTTCCCGGGCACAGTCCTGCTCGTCTCGCACGACCGAGCGCTCGTCGACGCGGTTGCCAACCGGACCCTCGCGATCGAGGATGGGACGATTCGCTCCTACGAGGGCGGCTGGGCGGACTACGTCGCGCGCCGCGAGGAGCTCCGGACACCCGCCGCGCCCGAGCCCGCGACGCCGAGGAAGGCGAAGCCGCGCCCGCCGAAATCCGTGCGGCCCGGCGACCTCGAGCTCGTCGAGGCCGAAATCGCGGCCCGCGAAACCGAGCTTGCCGAGCTCGAACGGCAGCTCAGCGGGGACTGGGCGAACGTTGACGCGGTCTCCGCGCATCGCCGGGCCCGCGACGAGCTCCAGGCGCTCCTCTCGCGATGGGAAGAGCTCTTCGAGACCTCGGAGCGTTGACCTAGCTAGAGGGCGACGCCCGCGGCGACGAAGTGCGTCATCGAGACGAGGAACCGGTCGGCTGCCGCCCGCTGCGCCTGCTCCTCGAGCCAGCCCTCTGCCTCGTCTTCGGAGACGGCTCCATCCTCGACCGCCGATCGCACTACCTGGTGGAGGAGGATCTGCCAGAACGCAAAGTCCGAATAGACGTGCGTGTCCGGAAGCACGTCCACCTGGACGAACCCGGCGTCTTCGAGCAAACGCTTGAACTGTCGGCCGATCCAGCCGTTGCGGATCGAGTCGCAGAAATGGTTTGCGATCCGGCGCGTCAGCTCGCGGTTGTCCGCGTCGATCAAGAAGGTTTCCCAGTCCTGATCGACGAGGACGATGCGACCCCCCTCGCGCAGGACGCGGCGGGCTTCCGCCAGCGCGCCTGTGGGCTCGGGCAGGTGCTGGTAGAGGCGCTCGGCCCGGTACGCGTCCAGCGAGACGTCTGGAAACGGAAGCTCGGCCGCGTCGGCCTGCTCGAACGTCAGGGGCAGAGACTCGTCGCCCACACGGCTCCGCGCCGCCTCGAGCATCTCGGCGCTCGAGTCGACCCCGATCACGCGTCCGCTCGAGCCCACGAGCTCGGCGAGCTCCCGCGCCGCCGTTCCGAGCCCGCAGCCGACCTCAGCAACGGCGCTGCCCTCGTCGACCGCGAGGAGCTCGTACGTGCGCCGGCGCCTGACCCTGACGTCCGGAAGGTTGTCGGTCGCCTCGAGAAAGCGGATGAACTGCTCGGCCTGGCCGGTCGCGTCGACCTGGTCGAAGCTGGTGAGCCGCGAGGAATCCTCCGCCACAGGGCGATCTTAGGGTGCGCCGGCGGTCAACCCTCGCCCAGGGTTGCGAGCACCGCTTCGGCGACGACCTTCAGCGGGCGGCCGGAGATCTGGCTCGCCTTGCGCAAGCGAGCGAAAGCATCGTCTTCGGACAGGTTCTCCTTCGCCATCAGCAGACCCTTGGCCCGCTCGATCACCTTCCGCGCGGCGAGCGCCTCCGAGAGGGAGTCGGCCTCCTCTCTGAGGGCGGCGAGCTCCTCGTGGCGAGCACGCGCGGTGTGGATAGCGGGGAGGAGATCCTGCTCCCGGAAAGGCTTGACGAGGTAGCCGAAGACGCCTGCCTCGACGGCGCGCGAGACCAGCTCGTCCTGGCCGTACGCGGTGAGCATGACGATCGGGATCGGGCGCTCCTCGAGGATCTTGCGGGCGGCCTCGATCCCGTCCAGCCGCGGCATCTTCACGTCGAGGACAGCCACGTCCGGCTCCGCTTCCCGGGCCAGCTCGACGGCCTCCACGCCGTCGCGCGCTTCGGCGCAGACCTCGAACCCGGCGCGCTCGAGCAGCGTCCGCAAGTCGAGTCGGATGATCGTCTCGTCCTCGGCGATCAGGACCCTCATGTTTCGCCCGTGGCGCGGATCGCCCAGCCGGAGATCATCTAGGCCGGGAAGACGACCTCGGCGCGCAGGCCGCCGTTGGAATACAGGTCGAGCGTCCCCCGCAACTCGTCCCGGACGAGGGCCCGCACGATCGAGAGGCCCGTCCCGGCCTCCTCTCCGGTGATCCCGGCGCCGTCGTCCGCGATGGCGAGCACGACCTGGCCGTTTCGCTGCGCAAGCTCGACGCGCACGGAGCTTCCTCCGTGCTCGAGCGCGTTCTGCAAGAGCTCGCTGAAGACGAGCGCGAGCGCAGTTGCCCGATCGCCCGCAAGCAAGATCGGCTCGAGCTGAGCGTTCACCGTCTTCTCCGCGCCGAGACCCTGCACCAGCATCGAGCGCAAGCGGTCGAGCAGCTCCTCGAGATCCACCTCCTCGTCCCGACGCTGCGTCAGCACCTCGTGCACGGCCGCGATGGCGAGAATCCGGTTGACGGAGTCCTCGAGCGCCTTGCGGGGATCGACCTCGTCCGAGCGCGCCTGCAGGCGGAGCAGCGAGGCGACCGTCTGCAGGTTGTTCTTGACTCGGTGGTGGATCTCCTGAGCGAGAACCCCGCGCATGACCGCGCGTCCGTGCTCGAGCGCGACTGCCGCATGGTGCGCCGTGAAGGGCGCATCTCGATCACAGACGAGCTCGCCGATCTGGCGGCGCTTCCACCGCAGCGGCATTCGGATCGCATGCGTGCCGGACCGGCCCTCGGGCCAGGCGATGTTGCCGTCCTCGAGGACGAGCGCAGCGCCGGTCGCGCCGACCGCCTCCATCGTCGTCTTCACGATTGCCTCTAGCGACTCCTCGAGGTAGAGCGACTCGGAGACGGCCTCCGAGATCTTCGACAGCGCCTCCAGCTCGGAAACGCGCGCCTGCGCGTCGGCGTAGAGCTTCGCGTGCTCGATCGTCTGCGCGACCTGGGCAGCAATGGCCACGAGGAGATCCATCTCCGCCGCGGAGAACTCGCGCGGCTCGATCGTCCGCACGTTCAGAGCCCCCGCGAGCTTCTCCCGTGCCAGGATCGGGACCGCGAGGATCGACTCGTACTGGTCCTCCGGCAGGTTCGGAAAGGCCTTGAACCGGGGGTCGAGATGGGCCTGGGCCGGGATCATGATCGGCGAGCGCTCGGCCGCGGCCGTCCCGGTAATCCCTTCGCCGGGCTTCATCCGGGGCGTTCGAGTCATCTCCTCGACGCGCGTCCCGTGCGTCGCGCGCAGGACGAGCTCGTCGGCCTGGTCGTCGTAGAGGTAGACGAAACAGGCGTCGGCTTCGAGCGCCTCGGCCACCTTGCTCGCGACGAGCCCGAGCACCTCCTGGAGGTCGAGCGTCGAGTTGACGGCCGCGATCGTCTCGGTCAGAACACGCAGGTGTCTAGCCGAGGCGTCCATCCGCCGATTCTAGGAACCGCTCGCGGTTCCGTCATCAGGACGCACGGCGGAGGCATCGCTCGCGATGCCGTTGGAGGCCATGCAGGCTCTGCCGGCGTGGCCGTCTCTTTCTCCCGTGCCTCCGTCGGGAATGACCGGTCGATTCATTCCGACCATAACGTAGACCGATATAGGAGGGAGAGGCAGATCCGCCGCAGAAACCTGGAGACGATGGTCGCGGATCGGGCTGACCCACGACCGCAGACGATGATTAACAAAACCCTTACGCCTGCCCTGATCTTCCGTCACACGACCGGGGTAGGTTCAGGTTCATGAGCGTCGCGCGCCCTGAGCTCCTCGCCACGACCGGTTACCTCGTCGCCGACGCGCAGGGCCGCATCGTCGGCACGGTCGAGGGGCCGATGTACGGAACCGCGCCGGACGTTCCCGATGCGATCTCGGTCCGGTCCGGATTCTTCTCCCGCCGCCGGCGGCTCGTGCCGGCCGACGCGATCTCCGAGATCGACGGCCACACCGGCGTCATCGGTCTCAGCATCAGCCGCGACGCCATTCTGAGCTTTCTGTAGAACGACCACGAGCTGCTCGTACAAGCAGCTCGCAGTCGGCCGTCAGGGTCACTGCCGCCCGCCAAGCGGCAGGACCGTGAGGTCTTGATTCTCCTACTTTCCTAGAGCACCGACAAGTACCTATCTCGCTCCCACGTAGTGAGCTGGACTCGATACTCGTCCCATTCCTTTCGCTTCAGCTCGACGTAGCGGTCGAAGATGTGCGGGCCGAGCGCCTTGCGGGCGAGGTCCGAGCCCGCCAGCTGATCGATCGCCTCGCCGAGCGTCTCCGGCAGCGAGACGATCCCGCGCTCGCGCCGCTGCTCGGGGGTGAGGTGGTAGAGGTTCGTCTCCATCGGCTCGGTGAGCTCATAGCCCTGCTCGATCCCCTCGAGGCCCGCGTGCAAGAGGCAGGCGAAGGTGAGGTACGGGTTGCACGCCGGGTCGGGACAGCGGATCTCGGCCCGGGTTGCCTGCTCGTTGCCCGGCTTGTAGAGCGGGATCCGAATCAGAGCCGAGCGGTTCCGGCGCGACCAGGCGACGTAGACGGGGGCCTCGTATCCCGGCACGAGCCGCTTGTACGAGTTCACCCACTGCGCGAAGACGGCCGAGATCTCGCGCGCGTGGCGCAGCTGGCCGGCGATGAAGGCCTTGCCCGCGGCAGACAGGTGCCACTCGTCGTCGGCGTCGAAGAAGGCGTTCCGTCCGTCGGTGAAGAGCGACTGGTGCGTGTGCATCCCCGAGCCGTTCTCGCCGAAGATCGGCTTCGGCATGAAGGTCGCGTGGAAGCCGGCCTTCTTGGCGATCTCCTTCACGATCAGGCGGTACGTCATCGTGTGGTCGGCCATTTCGAGGGCCGGTGCGAAGCGCATGTCGATCTCGTGCTGGGACGGCCCGACCTCGTGGTGGACGTACTCGATCGGGATTCCCATGTGCTCGAGGCCCCGGACCGTCTCCTGGCGCAGCTCGCTGGCCGCGTCCATCGTCGTCATCGCGAAGTAGCCGCCTTCGTCGAGCGTCTCGGTGCCCTTGTCGTCCTTGAACAGGAAGTACTCGAGCTCCGGGCCGACGTTGAACGTCTCGAAGCCCATCGACTGCATGCGGTCGAGCGCACGGCGCAGCACGTGACGGGGGTCGCCCTCGTACGGCTGCCCGTCCGGTGTGACAACGTCGCAGATCATCCGAGCGACCCTTGTCTCGCCCTCTTTCCACGGCATGAGCTGGAAGGTCCCCGGGTCGGGAATGGCGACCATGTCCGACTCCTCGATCGCGTTGAAGCCCGTGATCGAGGAGCCGTCGAAGCCCATCCCGTCGTCGAGAGCCGGGGCGATCTCGCTGGGCGTGATCGCGAAGCTCTTCAGGTGACCTTCTATGTCCGTGAACCAGAGGAGGAGGAACTCGACCCCCTCGCGCTCGATCCGCTCGAGCACCTCACGGCGGTCCTCCTCGCTCGAGGTCGCCCGGTTCTCCGTCTTCACCTGCTCCATCGAAACCTCCTCTTGAGGCGCCGACTCGTCGGCGCCGACTGTCTCTCCAAGAACGCAAAAAGCCCCGGGCTTCCGCCCGAGGCCTCGTCGCCTCCAATGACTCTCGGAGCGTACCACCTAACCGCGCCGTGTCCACCCCGCCCAGCGATTCTTCTCAACGGACGTCGGTCGCTTCCGCTTTCACCGCGTCGACAAGGTCGATCTCACGGCTCCCAGCCTCAAAGGCTGATACCTCGCTGAGAACGACGCGCGCCGGATGGTCCTCGCGCTCGGTGTCCCGCATCCCGGGCAGGAAGAAGAAGAGGACGGTTAGAAGGCTCGCGCCGAACCCCGCGCCGAGCATAACCGTCTTCACGCCGAGCAACGCCGCCACAGGCCCCGTGACCGCCAGTGACACGGGGACGAGGCCGATCGAGATGAGCCAATCGAGGCTCTTGACGCGACCGAGCAGCTCGGTCGGGACGACGCGCTGCATGAGGGTGATCCAGACGAGCAGGCCTGCCGCCCAGCAGGCCTCGCCGGCGAAGGACACGATCATCGCCTGCCAGGGAACCTGAGCGAGGGTGTACGCGGCGATCTGGAGCGAGGCGACGACCCACGCGGCGTACATGAAGGTGATGTGGCGCTTCGGGAGCCCAAGCTGGCCGATCGCCAGCGAGAGGAGGAGCGCACCGAGCCCGCCGCTAGCGAACACGAGCCCGAGGTCGCCCGCGTCGCCACCGAGCTCGTTGCGGACGAGGTAGGGCAGGAGCACCTCGAACGGGCCGTAGATCAGGAGGAGCGCGACAAAGGCCCACCCGAGGGTTCCCCAGAGCCAGACGTGCTTCCGGACGAAGCGAAGCCCTTCGACGATGTCGCGCCGCATCGACGCCGACTCGCCGCCGCGCAGTGCGGCAGGCGGGCGAGACCGCAGCGCCGACAGCAGGACGATCGCGAAGCCGAAGCTCGCCGCATCGAAGAGGAAGGCCGTGCCGACGCCGAGGCCGCGAACGACCAGACCGCCAAGGGCCGGGCCGACGAACGCGAATGCGAGCTGCCGCACGACCTGGGCGAGCGAGTTCGCCTGCACGAGGAGGCGGGAGGGCACGAGGTCGGGCACGATCGCCCCGGCCGCGGGACCCTGGAACGCCTGGCCCACGCCGTAAACCGCTGCGATCGCGAAGATGTGCCAGAGCTCGATCACGTGCGTGAGGGCGAGGACGCCGAGCACCGCGACGCAGGTCCCCCGGAGGGCGCTCGACGCGATCAGTACGAGGCGGCGCTCGAATCGATCCGTGACGACGCCTCCGACGAGAACGAAGGCGACGAGCGGAACCGTCTCGGCCGCGCCGACGATCCCGAGCGCGGTCGGTACGTTCCAGAGGTCGAAGACCTGCCAGGCGATCGCGACGAGGAAGAACCCGTCGCCGACGAGGGATACCGTCCAGCCCGTCCAGAAGAGAGCAAAGTCCCGCTCGCGGAGCGGCTCGAGGATCCGCAAACGGCGGATCACGTCGTTGCGGGCAGCTCCTCGAGCTCGGGCTCGCGGCCTCCGTGGCGGAGCGCGCGCCCGTAGAGAAGGAGCGCCGGAGAGAGGAGCAGGGCGCCGGCGGCGAGCGCGGCGGGGATGCCGAACGCGTTACCGACGGCGCCGAGGACAGGGCCGGCCGCGGCCTGGCCGACTGCGTCCGCCTGACCTGTCATCGAGATCACGGTCGCGCGCACGCTGGAGTCGGTCACTTGCTGGTTCACCCAGGTCATCCAGAGCGGCCAGAGAAGCTGGCGCGCCAGCAGGGCGGTGAGGATAGCCACGATCGCCAGGCCCGCGCCGCCCGCGAGCGCGTAGGCGAGCTCTGCGACGAGGAGCACAGCCGTGAACGTGAACAGAAGGGCTGCGATCCGCCCGGTGCCGGAGCGCTCGAAGCGGCGCTGCAGGGCGCCGACCGCAAAGAAGCCGAACACCATCGCGACGACCGTGAAGCCGCCGAACCAGACGACCGCGTCGAGACCGCCGACCGAGGGCAGCCCGATGTCGCGGATGAAGTGCGCCTCCTTCAGGCGATCGAACGCCTCGCTCGAGAGCCCGACGAAGAGCGCGATTCCGATCACGATCAGAAGGACCGGCTGCGCACGCACGAAGCGGCCGGCAGCGCCCCCAGTCCTCCGGAGCTCCCCGAGCGGCCTGAGGCGCTCAGCGACCGGACGACGCCGAAAGCCGGTCTCCGGCATGAGGAAGATGCACGCGATGCCGCACGCCATCGTGACCGCGCCGCCGCCGATCACAGCCGCGCGGAGCGACTCCGTTCCGATCGCGACCAGGAGGACGACCCCTGCCAGCGCGCCTGCGTAGCTGAAGCGTGCTCCGCGCAGGAACACCTTGGGAACGCGCTCGACGCCGACCTCGTCCGTGATCCACGCCTCGTACGCCCCGCTCGTGAAGGTGTACGAGACGCCCCAAGCGGCCCAGAGCGCGATGATCAGCCACGGGGCCGAGAAGACGCCGACGAGGAGCCAGGCGAGGCCCATCCCGATGTATCCGATGATCTGCGAGAGCCGCCGCCCGTAGGTGTCGGCGACGACGCCGGTCGGAACCTCGAATAGGAACACCGAGGCCTCCATCGCCGTCCCCATGAGGACGAGCTGAAGCGGCGAGAGCTGGAGGTCGCGGACGAGGTAGATCGAGATCACGACCCAGGCCGGCATCGAGAGCAGGAACTCGAGCGCGTAGAAGACGGTCGTCGCGGACGGACGCCTCATGCGAGGCCCTTCAGGGGAAGCGGCGCGACCATCGTCACCGTGATGCTGCGGTACTCGTAGCCGAGGAGCTCATTGATGCGTCGCATGCCGTCGTTCCCGCGCTGAGTCCACGTCACGACCTCTTGGAAGTCGTTCCCCGCCGCCCAGGCGAGCTCCATCCGCTTGAGCGCCCTCGCGAGGCCGCGCCGCCGCCAGTCATGACGCACGACGGTCAGGCCGTCCTCGGCAACGCCCGGATTGTCATGCCGCATCAGTCCCGAGTAGCCGACGATCTCGTCCCCGGCGAGTGCGATGAACGAGCCCTCGGGCAGTGTGGCCTCGTAGCGAAGCCAGTCATCAAGCGAGATTCGAGCCGGCCCTTCTAGAGCCATGTCGTGATAGCCCTCGCAGGCGAGTGGATATGCGTCCCGCAGAAGCGTTGGGCGGTCCGCGACGGCTACGACGTCGATCCCGTCCGGCAGCGGAGGCCCCGGCGGCAGCTCCCGGCCCAGCGTCCGCACCTGCTCGACCTGGCGGTCGGTCTCGCGAAAGCCGAATCGCTCGGCGAACGGCCGCGATGCTTCTTCCTCCAGGTGCGTCGAGAGCTTGTCGTGGCCGAACTTCGAAGCGTGCGCCACCAGCTCCCGTAAGAGAGCGGTACCGACCCCGCGGCGGCGGGCGTGAGGAAGCACTCGGACCTTCACCCCGAAGCGATCTCCCAGGTCGGATCGGTCGACAAGCCCATTTCCGACGATCTCACACTCGAGCTCGGCTATGAGGAAGCGCCGCTCCGGCTTCGCCTTCAGCTCTTCGCGCAGGAGCTCCACCGTGCCCGCCGACTCGTTCGGCAGCGCGACGCGGCGCACGTGAATCCAGGCTTCGAGATCCGCGTCGCTCTCGGCTCGGCGGACCTCCACAGTCATCCGGATCTCTTCAGTTTCCCGTGCTTCTTCGCGTACCGCTCACCGCGGCGGAAGACCTCGAGCCCGAGCGGGATCGAGACGACCCCGATCACGGCCAACGGCCAGAGCTCGTCCCCCATCGCGCCAATCCCGTCGCCGCGGAGGATGGCGTCTCGCATGCCGTCGAGCGCATACGTGGCCGGCGAGATCTTGGCGATCCACTGCATCCACTCGGGCAGCACGGTGACCGGGTAGTAGACGCCCGAGACGACGAGCAGGATCCCCTGCGCGATGAACCCGAGCTGCGTCCCCTTCTCGGGGGAGATCAGGGGCAGGACCGCAGTCATCATCCCGATCCCGATGAACGGGATCGAGGCGACGACGAGCACGAGCAGCGCGGCGAGGAAGTCAGCGTGCGCGAGCTGGAGGTCGAAGAAGAGGGCGACGACGCCGAAGAGCAGCACCGCGCGGATCACGCCGTAGGCGATCGCGAAGGCGCCCATGCCGAAGAGGTGGATGGGCCGCGAGAGCGGCGCCATGAACGTGTACTCGATCGTCCCCTCCCAGCGCTCCCACGCGACCGTCTCGGTGAGGATCTCGAAGATGATCCCGAGGTAGGCCCAGACGACCGCGCCGACGAGCAGGATCGTCGTCACGCGCACGACGTCGATCTTGCCGCCGCCGACCTCGATGCCCTTCGCGATGAAGACGATCGTCAGCGTGTTCGCGACCGTCCACACGAAGAAGGCGACGTCCCACCAGATGTAGCGCTTGACGAGGTAGACGTTGCGCTCGAAGACGCCGGCGAGCCCGATCAGCTCGTGGCGCAAGGTTGCAGCGGCCCCGGGCATTGTTACTTGTCCTCCTTCTCTTCTTCGAAGGCCTTGCCGGTTGCGGCGAAGAACGCCTCCTCGAGCGTCGCGGCCTTGTAGCGGCGCTTGAGGTCCTCGACCGGCTCGAGACAGAGGAGCGCGCCGTCGTCGAGGATGCCGATGCGCTCGGCGAGCGCCTCGGCCTCGTCGAGGTCGTGCGTGCAGAGCAGGATCGTCGCGTCGTGCATCTGCCGGACCTCGCGGATGAAGTCCTGCACCTCGAGCTTCGAGCGCGGGTCGAGACCGGTCGTCGGCTCGTCGAGCAGAAGCAGGACGGGCTGCGTCAGGAGTGCCCGTGCGAGCGCGACCTTCTGCTGCATGCCGCGCGAGAGGTGCTCCATCGCCTCGCCGCGCCGCTCGGAGGGGAACCCGACCTTCTCGAGGATCCGCGGGATCTCGTCACGCGTCTCGTCGGGAGTCATGCCGTAGAAGCGCGCCGCGTACGAGAGGTTCTCCGTCGAGGACATCTTCTTGAAGAACGAGGCCTCGACCGAGACGCGGTTCACGAGCCGGCGCACGGCGCGCGTCTCCTTGAAGACGTCGTGCCCGAAGATCCTCGCGCTGCCGCCGTCGTGGAGCAGCAGCGTCGAGAGCAGCCGGACCAGCGTCGACTTCCCCGAGCCGTTCTGGCCGAGGATGGCGACGCACTCGCCGCGCGCGATCTGGAAGGTGACGCCGTGCAGGGCGGTGACCCGCTCGCGCCTGCGGCGCAGGCCGGAGCGCTGCCCGTCGCTGCGGCGGAACTCCTTGCGCAAGTTTTGGACTTCTACTGCGGGCACGTGCTGCTCCAGACTCGGCTCGAAGGGACACGGAAGTGGCGCGCCGACCCGCGGGACGGGTGGCGCGCGCGGGAACCGGTGTCAGCCGACGGGCAGCATCGCGCCGATCAGGTTAGCGGCGGGATTGGCGCCGCACAAGGGTTTCTATTTTCGTCCAGGCGGCGGGTGTAACTCCTTGACGAGCTCGGGCGACAGCGAGCGCCACTCGCCGGGGCGCTCCGGCTGGAGGCCCAGGCGGTCTTCGTCCTCCTTGAGCTTGGCGTCGCGGTCGCCCGTGAACGCATGCTCCATCACCGCGTCCTCGACGAGGATCGGCGCGCCGACGCGGGCCGCGAGGTTGAGCGCGTCGCTCGGCCGCGAGTCGACTTCCTTCCCGCTCTCCAGCTCGACCGTCGCATAGAACGTGCCCTCGCGCAGGCTGTTGACGACTACGCGTTCGACACGCGCGCCCACCGCCTCGAGCAGGCGGGCCATCAAGTCGGCGGTGAGCGGGCGCGGCATGGCCTCGCCCCCGAGCTGGAGGGCGAGCGCGTCGCCCTCGGCCGCGCCGATCCAGATCGGCAGCACCCGCTCGCCGCGTTTCTCCTTCAGCAGCACGATGCGCAGCTTCTCGTCGGCGAGCTGCGCTTCGTCCGACATGCGGACGACGACGTCGTCAAGCGTGACCTCGATCATGTTGACCTCCTTCGTGGGGGTGGGAGCGAGCTCCCGGAGGCGCTCGCGCAGGCGCCGGCGGGCACGGTGAAGTCGGACGCGGATGGTGCCCGGTCGTTCGCCGAGGACCGACGCCACCTGCGGCGACGAGAGCCCGTCGACGTAATAGAGGAGCACCGCCTCCCGCTCGCGCGCAGGCAGTACTTCCAGTGCGGAGCGAACGAGGCTGGAGACCTCGACGGATTCAACCCCGTCGTTGGCAACAGCCGACGGCGTTCCCAAGGGGACGGCCCGTCGCGAACGCAACCGCATCCTTGCGAGGTTCACAGCGATTGCGCACAGCCAGGCCCCGAAGCGGTCGGGGTCACGCAGGCGGTCGAGCCCGAGGTAGGCTTGGAGGAAGGCCTCCTGCGCGACGTCCTCGGCATCCAATTCGCCGATCAGGCGCCGCAGGACCACACGCACGGCTTGGTCGTGGCGGTCGAGCAAGACTTTGAACTCGGCGCGGTCGCCGCCCCGCACCGCCGCGACGAGCTCGCTGTCCGTTCGCTCTCGCACTCCGTCCTGTTGTTGCGTTTCGAAGCCGAAGTGTTACTTGATTCCGTCCGGGCCCGTCCCTACAGTGCGGGACACGTGCCCACCGCAGTAGGCGGGCGCTGAGGCAATGGGGCCTCGGGACTCTTGGCAGTCCCGGGCCTTTTTTGTTGGACCGAAAAGGAGGAGCGGCATGGCCGAGGCGGAGACGAAGCACTACATCACGAACGGAAGCGAGGAGGCGCCCGCGGCGCGTGAGGCTCTCGAATGGGCGGGCCAGACCCAGGCCCAGATGGTCGACCTGAAGTTCTGCGACCTGCTCGGGCGCTGGCAGCACATGACCCTGCCGCTCGCGGCCTTCGACGAGTCGGCCTTCGACGAGGGCCTCGGATTCGACGGCTCGTCGATCCGAGGCTGGCAGGGGATCTCCGAGTCGGACATGCTCCTAATGCCCGACCCGGCGAGCGCGATCCTCGACCCCTTCACCGAGGCGCCGACGCTCTCGCTCGTCTGCGAGATCGCCGACCCCGTGACCCGCGAGCGCTACGTCCGCGACCCGCGCGGTGTCGCCCGCCGCGCCGAGGCCTACCTGACCGAGACGGGCATCGCGGACACCGCCCACTTCGGCCCCGAGTGCGAGTTCTTCGTCTTCGACGAGGTCTCGTACGACCTAGGCCCGAACCATGCCCACTACGCGTTCGACTCGGCCGAGGGCCACTGGAACTCGGGGAAGCCGGGTCTCGGCTACACCGTGCGCGAGAAGGAGGGCTACTTCCCGCCCGCGCCGCACGACACGCTCCACGACCTACGCACGCGGATGGTGCTGACGCTCGAGCGGCTCGGAATCCCGTGCGAGTTCCACCACCACGAGGTCGCTTCCGGCGGCCAGTGCGAGATCGACCTCCGCTACGGGACCCTGACGCGAATGGCCGACCAGGTCATGACCTACAAGCACGTCGTCAAGAACGTCGCCCGGGAGGCCGGGAAGTGCGCGACCTTCATGCCGAAGCCGCTCTTCGGCGACAACGGCTCGGGCATGCACACTCACCAGTCCCTCTGGAAGGAGGGGACGCCGCTGATGGCGGACAAGTCGGGCTACGCCGGGCTCTCGCAGCTCGCCCGCGCCTACGTCGCCGGCCTGCTCGCTCACGCGCCTGCGCTGCTCGCGTTCTGCGCGCCGACGACGAACTCGTATCGCCGGCTGGTGTCCGGCTACGAGGCTCCGGTCAACCTCGTCTACTCGCAGCGCAACCGCTCGGCGTGCATCCGCATCCCGATGTACTCCGAGTCGGCGAACGCGAAGCGGATCGAGTTCCGGCCGCCCGACGCGTCGGCGAACCCGTACCTCGCCTTCGCGGCGATGCTGATGGCGGGGATCGACGGTATCCAGCGCGGGCTGGAGCCGGGCGAGCCCGCGGACTACGACCTCTTCGAGGAGGAGCGCGGCCCGGTTGCGCAAGTGCCGGGGTCGCTCGCCGAGGCGCTCGACGCGCTCGAGGCCGACCACGAGTTCCTCACGGCCGGCGGCGTCTTCTCGGAGGAGCTGATCCGGACGTGGATCGACTGGAAGCGGGAGAACGAGATCGACGCGGTGCGGCTCCGGCCTCACCCGGCCGAGTTCGCCCTCTACTTCGACTCGTAACGGGGGAACCCATGGTTCCCCCGTTGGCCCCCTCCTTCACACCTCTCGAGGTCGGACATCGAGCGGGCTCCCGCCGGGCCAAGCCCGGCTCCGCCCACCAACTGCCACTCGAGACCCAGCGCCAGAAGAAAGGGAGGTAGCGAGATGACGAAGGTCGAAGCAGTCGTCACACGCGAGCGGGTCGAGACGGTGATCGACGCCGTCGAGGCAGCGACAGGCCACGTGGGTGTGACCGTCATGGAGGCGATCGGCCATGGGCGGCAGCGCGGCGTCACGCACGAGTACCGCGGACGGGTGTTCGAGTCGCGCTTCCTGCCCAAGGCCCTCCTCACCTTCGTCGTCGAGGACTCGCTCACGCGAGCGGTGGTCGACGCAATCGTCGACGCCGCCCGCTCCGGCCACGAGTCCGGGGACGGGATCGTCTGGACGACGCCGATCGAGAACGTCAGGCACAACCGGACCGGCCTTCCGCTAGGCGAGGTGGAAGTCGCATGAAGACCGCCGACCTCCTCATCGCGGTCAACACCGTTTGGGTCGTCCTCGCGGCCGTCCTGGTCATGTTCATGCAGGCCGGCTTCGCGTTCCTCGAGGCCGGCCTGACGCGGATGAAGAACGCGGCGCACATCGCCGGGAAGAACGTGCTCATCTTCGGGGTCTGCTCGCTCGTCTACTGGGCGGTCGGCTTCGGGCTCGCCTTTGGCGACGGGAACAGCATCGTCGGCACGAGCGGCTTCCTGCCTTCGACCGACGAGTTCCTCTCGATCGGCGCGGCGCCGTTCAGCTTCTTCTCGGGGATCCCGGGGGCGGCCGGCTACCTGTTCGAGGTCGTCTTCGCGGGCGTCTCGCTCGCGATCGTCTGGGGCGCGATGGCCGAGCGGGCGAAGCTCTGGGTCTATTTCGTCTTCGGCGCCTTCTTCACGGTCCTGTACTCGGTCGTCTCCCACTGGATCTGGCATTCCGGCGGCTGGCTCTTCTCGAAGGGCATGCAGGACTTCGCCGGCTCGACGGTCGTCCACTACCAGGGCGCACTCGCCGCGCTCGCCGGCGCGCTCCTGCTCGGACCGCGGATCGGCAAGTTCGGCACGGACGGACGGGCGAACCCGATTCCGGGCCACAACATGCCGTATGCCGTGCTGGGCACGATCATCCTCTGGTTCGGCTGGTTCGGGTTCAACCCCGGCTCGACCCTGGGCGTCGTCACCGGCGACAGGATCGGCTACTTCGGCTATGTCGCGCTGACGACCAACGTTGCGGCCGCGGCCGGCGCACTCGGGGGGATCGGGACCGCCTGGCTCGTCCTCCGCAGGCCGGACGTCTCGATGATGCTGAACGGCGTCATCGCGGCTCTCGTGGCGATCACCGCCGCGTCGGGTTTCGTCGCGCCGTGGGCAGCGATCGTGATCGGCGCGGCGGCGGGCGCGATCGCAGTCGTGGGCGTTCTCGGCGTGGAGCGGATCGGAATCGACGACCCGATCGGGGCCGTCGCCGTGCACGGGCTGGCCGGGGTCTGGGGCACGCTCGCCACAGGCCTCTTCGCGGTGCCCGCGCTCGCGTCGAACCTCGCCACCGGCTCGGGCGGGCTCGTCTACACGGGTAGCTTCCACCAGCTCGGCGTGCAGGCCGTCGGGCTCGCCGCGGTCGGCAGCTTCACATTCACCGCGTCGTTCGGCTGCCTCTGGGCGATGAAGGCGCTCTGGGGAATCCGCGTCGAGGAGCATGTCGAGACGGCGGGTCTCGACGTGGCCGAGCACGGCATGTGGGGCTACCCCGAGTTCTACATCCCGGTACCGGGCGGATATGGAACTGAATCTCATTCACATCTGGTCGGTCACGCACACCGGCGAGAGCCAACCCCTCTACCCGTCGCCGAAACGGAGGCGGCTGCGTGACTGCTACTGAAGACAATTCTCCGCCGATGACCTGAACTTCGCATCAGCGGTACCGCTCCACCACGGGATGACGTTTCGACGGGTTTTCGCAAATGTCATTCCGGACGATTCGCCTCGGAGAGAAAGGTCCCGCGTTTTGATGAGCCTCGTTCGGACATCCTCGGGGTCTTCGCCCTCTTGCGCGAAGGCGAAGCCGCCGCTTACGACCGCTTGCCGCGGCGCAGCTCCTAGTTGGCGCTGAAAGCTGAGAGGTCGCTGAAAGTTGAGAGTGGCATCGATCCCGCGAGTCATGTTGGTTTCCGGCCCGCCGCTCTCCAGCGTGGCTAGAAGGCCGTGCTTCACGAGGCACCGCCATGTCTTTCGGCTTGAGCTGTCAGGGCGTCCTCGAGTTGTTAACTCCCGTAACGCGGCTGGGTCAGCCGCGTTAGGCCTCTAGGTTCGCGTCAGTGTCGAGGTTCGCACCGCGACGAGCTCGGCGGCCGTCACGGACGGATCTTTCAGGGTCCCGTCCTCTTCCCAGCAGCGAACGTGGGCCGTGCCCCCGTTGGTGAGCGCCGCGCCGAAGACGATCGCGAGACTCGCCGCCCGGGCCGCGCCGGCCGTGCTGCCGACTCGCGCCTTCGCAGTGCTGGAGTACGTGCCCGCGAGGCCGGGCGCTAGGGCCTCACAGACGACCGTCCCCTCGCCGGAGCCCTCGACGTTCAGCTGCGCCGTGAACAGGTAGTTCCCGACCGGGACCGCCGGCAGGTTGAGAACGACGTTCGCGGTTTCGCGCGTCGTGCCCGTGATCGTCACCGTCGCTGTGCTTCGGACCTCGAAGCCGTCAGACGCGCCGGGATCGCCCTTGTCGCCCTTGTCGCCCGGGGGGCCCTGGAACCCGCGCAGCCCCCTCGGCCCGCGCCGCCCGCGACGGCCCCTCGGCCCGCGCGGTCCCCTCGACTCGGAAGCGCTCGCCTTGTGGGCCGAGCCCGGCTTCAATGCGACCGCGGAGCGGACGCTGCCTGCAACCGCCTTCCGCGCGGCCTCGCCGAGGGAGGTCGCGCCCAGGAATGCGACGACAAGCGCCGCCGCAGCGAGGGCGAGGGATAGGCGCTGCACGGCGCCTTGAAGCTAGCACGCGCAGGGATTTCTTCCCCCGCCCGGCTAGCCGATTGCGAAGGTCACCGTCACGGTCGCTTGAACGTCCTCGGTACCGGGCTCGATCGGAGCGGCCTTGTCCGCCCTCAGAACCGAGGCGTCGGCGTAGACAGGCCCCGGGCCGGCGTCGAAGCCTTCGCTGATCGCCGTCACGCCGCCGAGTCGAACATCCGCAGCGTCGGCGAGCGCTTCGGCCTTCGCACGAGCGTTCTCCACCGCCGAGCGGAGCGCCTTCGCCTGCAGCTCCTCCCGGTCGGAGCGGCTGAGCGTGGGCCCGTAGACCTCGTTCGCACCCGCCTTTGCCGCCGCGTCGAGCACCGCGCCGGCCCTGGCCAGGTGGTGGACGACGACCGAGACGGAGTTGCGGGCCGTGTAGCCGTTCGCGTGTCCGTCGCCCGAGTAGTCCGGCGAGACGGAGACGTCCTGCGTCTTCGCGTCGGCCTTTGCGACCCCCGTGGCTCGGACCGCGGCAAGGACACGGCGCATCTGCTCGGAGTTTGCGGCGAGCGCCTCCCGGGCGGATTCGCCGTCCGTCTGGACCCCGAGGAAGAACTCGGCCTCGTCGGGGACGGTCTTCACGCTTCCCGTCCCGGTGACCGTGATGCCTGCGGTCGGCTTGTCGGCCCCACCGGCAGGCTCCGGTCGACCGATTGCGACGAGCGCGACGACCGCCGCACCGAGCAGCACGAGGACGGCGATTCGGATGGGTTTCATGACTTCCTCCTTTCCATTCAGGTCCGATACGCCGCCGAGCGCTCGTGGCGTCACAATCGCGGCGTGCTCTACCAATTCGTCGACTGCCGCTGGGAGCTCGGCAACCCGGCTCGCGGCCGCGAGCTCTATGTCGAGAGTCACATCCCGGGCGCCTCCTTCCTCGACGTGGACGAGGACCTCTCGGCGCCGCCGGGCGAGCGAGGCCGGCACCCGCTCCCGGAGGCGGGCGACTTCGCGGCGGCGGCGGGGCGTGCGGGAATCGGCGAGGGCGTCTTCGTCGTCGCCTATGGCGTCATGGGCGGAGCGGAAAGGCTCTGGTGGCTGTTAAGGCATTTCGGCCACGGCGACTGCGCGGTGCTCGCCGGCGGCATCGAAAGCTGGCTCGGTCCGTTTCGGGGCGGCGACGAGGACGTTCAACCGGCGCGCTTCGTGCCCCGCCCGCGCCAGGACGACACGATGGGCGCAGACGAGATCGCCGCGCGGCTCGGCGATCCCCGCCTCCTGATCCTCGATGCCCGCGCCGAGTCGCGCTGGCGCGGCGAGCCGAATCCCATCGACAGGGTTCCCGGCCGCATCCCGGGCGCCCGCAATCTGCCGTTCACGGCCGCCGAGCCCTTGCCCGAAGGCATCCTCGGCGCCGACGAGATCGTCGTCTACTGCGGGTCAGGCGTCACCTCGTGCGTCCCGCTGCTCGCGCTGGCGGGTCGGGGCCGATTCGACGCGAAGCTCTACCCCGGCTCGTGGAGCGAGTGGGAGCAGCGCGGTCTGCCGCTCGAGCGCGGCTAGGAGAGATTGGCGGAACGTCGCTCGTCGTCGGGGTGCGATGGTCGTTCCGAGGCAAGGACGCAGGGAGCGCCGATAGCAGTTCGCTATCGGCGCGAGTGAGGACGCCGCCTCGGGACGAGCAGCGCGGCCCGACGGCTCAGCGGTGCGTTTCGCCAAGCTCTCCTACTAGGCCGTTGCCGCTTCCAGATCGGGCAGGTAGGGCCGCCAGCCGTGCGGGATCTTGGGCGCAGCGAGGCGGATGAAGAGCACGGGCTGAGGCGGGCGCGGGGGGCGAAGAAGCGTCATTCGGGCCTCCTCGAGCAGGCGGTCGCCCTTACGCAGGTTGCACGGCGCGCACGAGGTCACGACGTTCTCCCACACGGACTCGCCCCCGCGGCTGCGCGGCACGACGTGGTCCAGCGTCAGGCGGCCGCCGTTCTCGCCGCAGTAGACGCAGCGCCAGCCGTCGCGGGCGAAGAGCGCCCGGCGCGAGATCTTGCGCTGCACCGCGCGGGGCACCTTCACGTAGGTGACGAGCCGGATCACATGCGGCCACGGGTACGTATCGCTGGCCGAGCGCAGGGGCTGATCGAGCTCCTCGATGACCTCGGCCTTTCCCTTGAAGACGAGGACGTGCGCGCGTCTGACCGACGTCACGTTGAGCGGCTCGTAGCTTGCGTTCAGCACCAGTACCTGCTTCACGGTTGAAAAATGTAGCGACTGTCGCCCGGACGGGGACGAGTGCGCTCTAGGATCTCGGGCTGTATGGCCCTCTCCGCGGCTGCCTGGATCGCCGTCGGCGCGGCCTGCGCGGCCGGAGCCGCGCTGGGTCTCTGCGCCTATCTCGTGGTCCAGCTTCGGAGCCTACGAGCAGGGCAGCTCGTGCTGCTCGGCGGCACGAAAGGCGACCTCGTCGATTTTGCGGTCTCGCTTCAGGGGCGCATCGACGACCTCCACCGGGCCGTCGACGAGGTCGCGGCCGGGCTCGCACGCGTCGATCGGCGGGTGGACGGCTCGGTCTCGAACACCTCGCTCGTCCGGTACGACGCCTACGAGGGAGCGGGAGGGCACCAGTCCGCCTCGCTCGCCCTTCTCGACGCGAACCGCTCGGGCCTCGTCGTCAGCGCGATCCAGGGCCGCGACTACGCGCGCGTCTACGTGAAGGAGCTCGACGGGGGGCGGCCAAACGTCGCGCTCTCGCCCGAGGAGCAGGAGGCGGTCGAGCGAGCGATGGCTAGCCCAGGCTGAAGATCACCGGGTACTGAGCCGAGTTGTTGTTGGTTCTTTGCTCGTTCGGGACGGGCTTCACCTCGACAGTCAGCGTCGTCCGCTCCACGAACTTCGGCGTCCCGAGGTTGCGGAAGATGAGCGTCTTCTGCTCGCCCGGATTGATCAGGTCAACGGTCTCCCGCTTCACGATCGGACTGGGGCTTTGCTGAATGGTGAGCGTGACCGGGACCCTCACCTCCTGCGCGCAACCCGGATCCTCGATCGTGACGGCGAAGGCGAGGTCGCTCGTCACCGAGATCGTGTTCAGCTCCGTCGTCGAGAGCTGCTGCTCTCCGGGTCGCGCAGTCACCGAGACGAGACTCGTCCCGCGGGGGGTGCACGAGCCTCCGCCGGTCGAGACTCCGTGGATCCGATCCCAGACGGACGCCATCGAGCGCGAAGTCGCGATGTCGGGGTTCGAGACGAAGGTCGACTCGGGCGGGGCGACGCCGGTGATGTCCTGGTTCTTGAGCTCCTCGGCGGCCTTGGCTTTGAAGAGATCGTCCCAGACGACGTCGCTCGCGACGAGGCGCTTCATCTGATCGGCGAGCAGCCGGCCCGCCCCGCTCGAGCTCTTCGAGCTCGCCGTGCTGCGGAGGGCATCGGCCATCCCCTTGAGGCCGCTGAACCGGAGCTCGAGGGCCTCGATCACGTGGCGGTGCTCCGGCCGCAGGGGCCCCGGAGGTTCGAGGTCCCGGGCCTCCACGACCAGCTGCTGCTCCTGCTGAGCGAGCCCGTCGAGCTCCTGCTCGACGTCGGCCTCCTTCTTCCCACGGCTCGTGAGCAGGGACTTGAGGGTCTTGCCGAGCTGCTGCGACCGGTCAGCGATGTCGGTGACGTTCTCGGTGTAGGTCTTGTACGCCTCCTTCCGCCGATCTTCGCGGCAGCCGTTGACCCACAGGACGAGCAGCAGGACGATGAGGATCGCAAAGCTGATCAGCCCGACGAGGCGGAGCAGCGGAGTGAGACCGGTCGGCGGCCGGACCGGCGGGCGGCGCGGGCCTCGCCTGCGCGTGCGCTCCTCGGCTGCGGCCTCACGGGTATCCGACTCCTCGAAGAAGTCGAACTCGATATCGCTCTCTCGCTCGCTCATGCTTTGGGCACCCGTGCCAGGTTGAAGCCTGGCACGGCGAACAAAAAGGGGTCGGAGCCGGCCCACTGTATCGCGTCCCCCGGCTAGCAAAGAGCGCTGTCTGGCCGGCAAGCCAACTGGGCTCTCTGAAAGGACTTTCGCCGAACGCGGCCAAACCCGGAGCGCCCGATGTCGAGTGCCGTCGAACCCGCGATTGCTCGCCGTGCCGGGCTGAAGCCCGGCAGCGATACCGAACGCGGCCTCGTCCTCGGCCGCTACCGCCCTCTGCGCCCCTTGGGCAGCGGCGGCTCCGGCTCAGTCTGGCTCGCGCGGGACGAGCAGACAGGTGTCGAGATCGCGCTCAAAGTCGTGCCGAAGGAGGGAAAGGCGGCACCGCGCGCCGAACGGGAAGCGGAGGCGGCGGCGCGCCTACGGCATCCGCACTGCCTTCGCGCATACGGGCTCGAGTCCGACGACAGGCACGTCTACATCGCCTACGAATACGTGCCCGGCTCGACGCTGCGGCAGGCGCTCCGCTCGGGCGAGCTCGGCGACGAGGGAGCGGTCGAAGCCGCGGCGCAGGTACTCGAGGCCCTGTCGTTCGCCCATGCGCGCGGGATCGTCCACCGCGACGTCAAGCCTTCGAACGTCCTCCTCGCCGATGAGGAGACCGTCTCGGTGCGCCTCTTCGACTTCGGTCTCGCCCAGCTCGCCGACGCCGAGACGCTGACGGGGGCAGGCGACGTGCCGGGGACGCTCGCGTACATCTCGCCCGAGCGCCTGCGCGGCGAGGCCGCCGGCCCAGCGGCCGACGTCTGGGCCGTCGGCGTCTTCCTCTGGGAAGCGCTCGCGGGGCACCACCCGTTCTGGCGAGCGTCTCCGCTGGAGACCGGTGAGGTGATTCAGGCGGGAGCGCCCTCGCTCCGGGAGGCACGACCCGACCTGCCCGAGCGGCTGGTTGCCGCGGTCGACCGGGCGCTCTCGATCGATCCGGCGCGGCGCCCCTCGGCGGCCGGCCTCGCCCGCGCACTCCGGGGCGGGGGGCGCGAGCGGGCGCGGAAGCGCAGGCCGGCGCCGCGCCTCCGGCTCGATCCGCGGCGGCTCGCCGCCGCGAGCAGCCCGCCGGCCCTCGCGGCGCTCGTCGCGGGGTGGACGGCCTTCGAGTTGCCCTTCTACCCGGAGCGCTCGCCGGCGTTGCTCGCCGCGGCCGCGGCCGCGCTGACGGCTGCCCGTCCGCGCCTGGGGCTCGCGTTCGCGCTCGCCGTGCCGGTGATGCCCCTGGGGAACATGTCGCTCGGCCTGGCCATGGTCTACTGCACGCTCGCCGTGGCCTGGCTGGCGCTCGTCTGGCGCGACCCGAAGTGCGGTCTCCTCTTCGCGGTGGGGCCTCTGCTCGCCCCGCTGGGCCTGCTCGCCCTCGTCCCGATCGCGGTCTCGTCCGCACGCGCGAGCGTACGGCGAGCGGCGCACGCCCTCGCTGCTGTGCTCGTCGCCGGAGTCGTCGCCGGAGTGCGCGGCGACGCCCTTCCCTTCGGCGGTGGACGGACAGGCGCTCTGGACCTCGCGGCGAGCGCGCATCCCCTCAGGGTCGGAGAGGCCCTCGGGCGGGCGCTGCTCGACACGCCGGTGCTCGGCCTCGAGGCGCTCGTCCTTGCCACTGCCGCAGCCGCGCTTCCGCTCGCCCGGCGCGGAGGCGACGCGGCGCTCGCGGGCTTCGGGGCCGCCCTGCTTGCGGGAACTCTCCTCGCGGCCCCCGGTGCGACTGCGCTCCCTCTCGTCGCAGCCGGCTGGACGACGTGCGTCGTCCTCGCCGTACAGACGCGCCTGAGGAATGGCCAGGCGGTTCGGAGTCACACGCTCGGCACGGTCTGGTCGCAGACACGCGCGTTCTTCCACGGTAGGCTCAAGCCGGGTGGAGGACTGGGGTGGCCCCAGCGAATCGGCCACGTGAGGGGTCGATAAACTCGCCGGCGGGGATAGGACCCCGTCGCGCGTGACCGTGCTCCGGAACATCGAGCAGAAGATCGAGGCGCTGTTCGAAGGCGTCTTCGGCCGCGCGTTTCGAACCCACGTGCAACCCGTCGAGCTCGCGCGCAAGCTCGCCAAGGAGATGGACGACCATCGCATGATCTCGGTCTCGCGTGTCTACGCTCCGAACGAGTACTCCGTCTACCTCTCACCCACCGACCGCGCGCAGTTCGAGAGCTACGAGGAGTCGCTCGTGGCAGAGCTCCAGGAATACCTCGCCGAGCATGCGCGCCGGGAGAGCTACGTGCTCCTCAGCTCACCGAGCCTGGTCATGAACACCGACGCCGACCTCGAGGTCGGCGAGTTCGGGATAGCCACGCGAATGGTCCAGCCGGAGCCGGGCGCGGAGCCGCTCGAGGCCGCGCCGGGAGCGACCATGGTCTACCAGGCGAAGCCCGGCGCGGCGACCGAGGCCGCGTCGCTGGAACAGCTCGGAGTCGAGCGCGAGCTAGTCTCGCTCGACGTCGACGGCACCCAGCACCCAATCGACAAGGGCAGCGTCGTCATCGGCCGCTCGAAGGATTGCGACATCCGCCTCGCCGACCAGAACGTCTCCCGCCGCCACGCCGAGGTCCGCCAGGAGGGGAGGACCTACTGGCTCATCGACCTCGACTCGACGAACGGAACAACGGTGAACGGGCGCCGCCAGCGGCGCGCCAAGCTCGAGCACGAGGATCGAATCACCGTCGGCTCGACCGACCTCGTCTTTCGCCGATCGGTCCTATGATTGCCGACTCAGTCGACGTGGAGGGAGTGCTCCTCCTCCTCAAGGCCGCTTTTCTCGTGCTCCTCTACCTCTTCATCTGGCGCATCGTGCGCACGGCGAGCCGCGACCTGCGCCTCCCCCAGGAGAGCTTCGTCCTCGCTCCCCACCAGGCGGCCGCGGCCGGCCTCCGCCCCCAGGCCAGCCCGAGCATGGGCCGGCTCTTCGTGCGCCAGAGCCCCGCGATCGACGAGAACACCGAGTTCGAGCTCGACTCGGCCGGGATCTCCATCGGCCGCGGCGGGCAGAACGACGTCCGGCTCGACGCCGATGAGTTCGCCTCGGCGAGCCACGCGCGGGTCGAGCCGCGCCGCGACGGCGTCTGGATCGAGGACGTCGGCTCGACGAACGGCACCTACGTCAACGGCATCCGGCTTTCCCGGCCCCGCAAGCTGGACCCCGGCGACCTCGTTCGCGTCGGCGAGACGGAGCTCCGCTTCGAGAGATGACGCTCGGGCGCAGCACAGGGCTTTCCCACCCCGGCCGCAAGCGGCGCGGCAACGAGGACTCGTGGATGTGCGAGCCGCCGATGTTCGCGGTCGCCGACGGCATGGGCGGCGCGCGCGCCGGGGAGATCGCCTCGCGGCTCGCGACGGGCGCGCTCGGGGAGGACGTGCACGGCAGCGCCGAGGCCCGCGTCGTCGCGCTCATCCAGGAGGCGAACCGGCGGGTCTACGAGCGGGCGAACGAGGGCTCCGACGCTTCGGGGATGGGAACGACGATCACCCTCGCGCTCGTCGAAGACGGCGTCGTCACGATCGGACACGTGGGCGACTCGCGCGCGTACCTCACCCGCGATGGCAAGCTCGAACAGCTGACCGAGGACCATTCCCTCGTCGCCGAGCTCGTCCGCAGCGGCAGGCTGACGCCGCAAGAGGCCGAGTCTCACCCGCAGCGTTCCGTGATCACCCGTGCGCTCGGCACCGACCCCGACGTCGACGTCGACACGCAGGCGATCGAGGCGAAGCCGGGCGACATCTTCCTCCTCTGCTCCGATGGGCTGACGACGATGGTGGGCGACGAGGCGATCCTCGACGTCGTCGAGCGCTATCGGAACGACCTCGACGAAGCCGCGAAGGAGCTCGTGAGCGCGGCGAACCGCGGCGGCGGCGAGGACAACATCACGGTCGTCTTCTTCGAGATCGCCGACCAGGGACCCGAGCGGCCCGCCGATACGAAGACGATGGCCGCGGTCGACGAGGAGCCCGCCGCGGTCGACGAGGACACGCTCTCAGGTCTCGACGCGCCGCCCGCGGTCGACACGATGGTCGTCGCCCCCGTGGGGGCGGAGGCCGCCGCGGCGGAGCCGCGCAAGGATCGGTTCGGCGTCCGCGCGGCGCGGCTCGTGATCTCGCTCGGGGTGGTCGGAGCGCTCGCGCTCCTCGTTTACTGGCTGCTCGGCCAGAGCCAGTGATCGCGTACCGATGAGCTACCGCAACCGCGAGCTCGCGAACCTGTCCGTGGTCGCCCTCATCACGAGCTTCGGGTTCGCAAGCGTCTACATCGCGCGGCAAGAGGTCGTCTCGGCAGGGTCGCTCTCCTACGCGCTCTTCTTCTTCGGGCTCTACCTGTCCGCGCACCTGGCCGCGCGGCTGACCGTGCCGCAGGCGGACCCGTACCTGCTGCCGATGGCCGCGCTGCTGACCGCGATCGGCGTCACCGAGATCTACAGGCTCGACCCGGGCAACGCCTTCCGGCAGGGCCTCTGGATCGTCGTCGGGGTCGCCGCATTCGCCGGCACGCTCTTCCTGCTCCACCGCGATTACCGGCGGCTCGAGAGCTACAAGTACCTCTTCGGCCTGACCGCAATCGGACTGCTCGTCCTGCCCGGCCTCCCGGTGATCGGGAGGACGGTGAACGGCGCGCGCCTTTGGATCGGCGTGGGCTCGTTCCAGTTCCAGCCCGGCGAGCTGGCGAAGATCATGCTGATCGTCTTCCTCGCCGGCTACCTGCGCGAGAAGCGGGAGGTGCTCGCGCAGGGTAGGTTGAAGGACTTCGGGCCGCTGCTCGCGATCTGGGGCGCTGCGATGCTCGTCCTCGTAGAGACGAACGACCTCGGCAGCGCGCTCCTCTACTTCGGGATCTTCCTGGCGATGCTCTACGTGGCGACCGCGCGCGGCTGGTTCGTCGCCGCGGGCATGGGCCTGTTTCTCGCCGGCGCGACCGTGGTCTACCACGCCATCGCGCGCGTGGAGGAGCGCGTCACGATCTGGCTGCACCCCTGGACGGACGAGAAGGTCTACTGCGCCCAGACCGGCGGGCGCCTCCTTCGCCAGGACTGCGCCAGCTACCAGCTCGTCAAGTCGCTGTACTCGATCGGCAACGGGCACTTCGGCGGCACCGGGCTCGGCAAGGGGACGTTCGCCAACACCGAGGGCGGCGAGCTGATCCCGTATCTGAACACGGACTTCATCTACTCGGCGCTCGCACAGGAGCTCGGCCTCGTCGGCGCCGCCGCGCTCTTGCTCGTCTTCATGCTCTTCTGCCTCCGCGGCTTCCGGATCGCTCTCCTCGCCCAGGACGGCTTCTCGAAGCTGCTCGCGCTCGGGCTCACGTTCGGCTTCGCGCTCCAGACCTTCATCATCGTCGGCGGCGTCCTGCGGCTGATCCCACTGACCGGGATCACGCTTCCCTTCGTGAGCTACGGCGGCTCGAGCGTGGTCGCCAACTTCATCCTGCTCGCGGGCCTCCTGCTGGTCTCTCACCGCGCGAACTCGACGGCGCAGATCTCGATGGAGGACGGACCTTGAACCGTCAGATCACGCGAGTCGCCGTCGCCGCGCTCGTCCTCCTGGCGGCGCTCATCCTCGGCACGACGTACTGGCAGGCCTGGGCGGCGGCCGGCCTCGCCGACCGCCAGGACAACTCCCTCCAGCGCGTAGCCGAGTTTCGGGTCAAGCGCGGGCGGATCTACGCGGCCGACGGACGCACAGTGCTCGCCGACAACGTGAAGCGCAAGGTCGCCGGCCAGACGCTCTACTTCCGCCGCTACCCGCACGCGGGGCTCGCCGCACACATCGTCGGCTACTCGACACAGGTGCGCTCGCGTTCCGGCCTCGAGGCCTCGGAGAACGACTTCCTGACCGGCTCGAACTCGAACCTGAACACGGTCCTCGACACAACGCTCGACAAGCTCAAAGGGGCGACCGTCAAGGGCAACGACCTCGTCCTCACGATCCAGGCCCGTGCGCAGCGGACCGCCCTCGAGGCGCTCATCGGCAAGTGCGGCGCCGCAGTCGCGCTCGAGCCGCGAACCGGCCGCGTGCTCGCCAGCGTCTCCAGTCCGACCTTCGACCCGAACAAGGTCGAGAGGGCGTTCAACCAGGCGAGCCGGCCGAAGTTCGGCTGCGCGCCACTCGTCCACCGCGACACCGCCGGCCTCTACGTCCCCGGCTCCGCCTTCAAGGTCGTGACCGCCTCGGCAGCGCTCGACAGCGGCCGCTTCACGCCCGACTCGACCTTCCGAGACCCCGGCTACTGCATCGAGTACGGCAAGCCGGTTTACAACTTCGCCGACCAGAGCGGGCCGGAGGTCTTCGGCTCGGTCGACTTCACTTCCGCGCTCGAGCACTCGATCAATGCCGTCTTCTGCGAGATCGGCAAGAGCCTCGGTGCGCGGCTCATCCTCGACTACACGAAGCGCTTCGGCTTCTACTCGGTGCCGCCGCTCGAGACGCCGGCGAACGAGCGGGCGATCAGCGGCCTCTACGACAAAGGCAAGCTCTTCTTCCCGAAGAACGACTTCCAGGTCGACCCGGGCCGGCTCGCGTTCGGCCAGGAGCGCCTTCAGGTGACGCCGCTGCAGATGGCGATGGTGGCGGCGGCGATCGCGAACCGCGGCGTCGTCATGCGCCCGTACACAGTCGAGCGCGTCGTCTCCCCCGGCGGTTCGACCGTGACGAAGACGAAGCCGGACGAGCTCGGCCGCGCCGTCAGCTCGCGGACTGCCTCCGAGGTCACCTCCATGATGGAAGCCGTCGTTCGCGGCGGGACCGGGACGGCCGCGCAGCTACCCGGGATCACGGTCGCCGGGAAGACTGGAACCGCGGAGACCGGGGTCAGCCACGAGAACACGGCGTGGTTCATCAGCTTCGCGCCGGCCGAGAGCCCTCAGGTCGCCGTCGCGGTCGTGCTGGAGAAGCAGAGCGGCACGGGCGGCACGACGGCCGCCCCGATCGCGAAGGCGATCATGGAGGCACTGATTCGGTGAGCGTCGAACTCCCTACCCTGTAGCTATCTCCGACACCTTGATCAACACGCTTTTCGACGGACGTTACCGAGTCGTGCGGAAGCTCGGCTCGGGCGGCATGGCCGACGTCTACCTCGCCGAGGACGAGGACCTCGGTCGGCGCGTCGCGATCAAGATCCTGAACGACCGCCACGCGAACGACGAGCAGTTCGTCGAGCGCTTCCGCCGCGAGGCGAAGAACGCCGCCGGGCTCTCCCACCCGAACATCGTCTCGATCTACGACCGCGGTGAGGCCGAGGGCACCTACTACATCGCCATGGAATACCTCGACGGGCGAAGCCTGAAGGAGCTCCTCGTCGCCCGGGGCCCGATGCCGATCGCCGACGCGATCGCCTTCACGCGTCAGATCCTCACGGCGCTGCGCTTCGCGCACAGGAAGGGCCTCGTTCACCGCGACATCAAGCCGCACAACGTCATGGCCGACGCGGACGGGCGCCTGAAGGTGACGGACTTCGGAATCGCGCGGGCGGGGGCAGCGAGCCAGATGACCGAGGCCGGCTCGATCATCGGCACGGCGCAGTACCTGTCGCCCGAGCAAGCCCGAGGGGCGGCTGTCGACCAGCGCTCCGACCTCTACTCGGTCGGCGTGGTCCTCTACGAGATGCTGACGGGGACGGTGCCGTTTACCGGAGAGACGCCGGTCGAGATTGCGATGAGGCACCTCTCGGACACTCCGCGGCCGCCCTCGACGAAGCGGCCGGAGGTCTCACCCGACCTCGACATGATCGTCCTTCGCGCACTCGCAAAGAACCCGGACGACCGCTTCCAGACAGCCGAGGAGATGGACGCCGAGCTCGAGCGCGTCGAGGCGGGCGGGGCCGTGACGGCCGAGACCGCGGACGCCGCCACAGCGGTGCTGTCGGGGACGGCGCTCGCGATGGCGCCGACTGCGATCTCCCGGGGCCCTACAGCGGTTACGGCGCCGCAGCCGCCCTACACGGGGCGGAGGCCGTCGTACCGATACGCGGAGCCGCCGCCCCGGAGGCGTCCCTTCTGGCCATGGCTCCTCGCGCTCCTGCTCGTCGTTCTGGCCGGGCTCGCCGGCTGGTACGCGTATTCGAAGATCCAGGACTCCCTCAGCGGGTCCGGGACGGTTTCGGTCCCCAACGTCGTCCCTCTCAAGGAAGAGCTCGCTATCCGCCGTGTCCGCGAAGCGGGGCTCAACCCTGTCCTCCATCACGAGTTCACCGAAGATCCCGAGGCCAAGCTCGGTTTCGTCTACGACCAGAATCCGGTGCCCGGCTCGCGGCTGGACAAGGGGAGCAACGTCCAGGTCTTCGTCTCGCGGGGTCTCCCGAAGGTCACCGTTCCCGACGTCAGGGGGAAGTCGCGGGACGACGCGGTCGGCACTCTCACCGAGAGCGGCCTGAAACCCAACGTCTTCGAGGTCTTCTCCTCGGAAGATGTGAACACGGTGATCGCCCAGTCCCCCGACGCCGGGGAGCGGGTGACGAAGGGGTCGAGCGTGCGGATCAACGTCTCCAAGGGCGCGCAGCCCGTGGGCGTGCCGTCGGTGATCGGCCTGCCTTACGAGAGCGCGGCGGGCCAGCTTCAGGGCGCCGGCTTTTCAGTCGCGCGCCGCAACGTCGCCTCGAACCAGCCGAAGGACGTCGTCATCGACCAGCAGCCGAAGGGTGGGTCCGCGGCGGCGCGTGGGTCGCCGGTGACCCTCTTCGTCTCCAAGGGGCCGAAGACTTCGACCATTCCCGACGTTACGAGTCAGGAAGAAGATCAGGCTCGAGCGACGCTCGAGTCGTCCGGCTTCAGGGTCGCGGTCGAGGACCAGCAGACGACCGACCCGAACGAGGACGGGATCGTCCTCAGCGAGGACCCCCCCGGCGGGACGCAGGCCAAACCCGGCTCGACCGTGACGATCCTGGTCGGGCGACTGATTCCCGACTGATGGCTCGGATTCGCGTGGCAGTTCTGATGGGCGGCCGCTCGAGCGAGCACCAGATCTCGCTCGCGTCTGCCCGCTCGGTTCTCGAGGCCCTCGACCCAGCGCGTTACGAGACGGTGACGGTCGAGATCGGCCGAGACGGCCGCTGGGAGCTCGGCTCGGGGGCGGGTATGGCGCTGGAGCGCGACGGACGCTCGGCCGCCGAGACGCTGCCCGTGCCCACAGCACAGATCCCGGGCACCCTCGCGGAGGTGGACGTCGTCTTTCCGGTCCTGCACGGCCCATTCGGCGAGGACGGCACCGTGCAGGGCCTGCTCGAGCTCGCGGATGTGCCGTACGTCGGGGCCGGCGTTGCCGCATCGGCGCTCTGCATGGACAAGGACCTCTTCAAGTCGGTGCTCCGGGACCACGGCATCCCGGTCACGCGGAGCGTCACGCTGCGGGAGCCCACCGGCCATGCGAACCCGTTCGGCTTCCCGGTCTTCGTCAAGCCGGCGCGGCTCGGTTCGTCGGTTGGCATCACGAAGGCGCGCAGCGAGGAGGAGCTGAGGAAGGGGATCGAGCTCGCCTTCCGCCACGACGAGAAGGTGCTCGTCGAGGAGTTCGTCGACGGAGTCGAGGTCGAGTGCAGCGTGCTGGGCAACGAGCAGCCGATCGCCTCGATCCCGGGCGAGATCGTCGCGAACGCCGACTGGTACGACTACTCGGCCAAGTACGACGAGGGCGGCATGGACCTCGTCATCCCGCCGCGCGTGCCGAAGGAGGCGATCGACCGCGTGCAGGAGCTCTCCGTCCAGGCCTTCCGCGTCACCGAGTGCGAGGGGATGGGGCGCGCGGACTGCTTCGTGCGCAAAGACGGCGAGGTGCTCGTGAACGAGCTGAACACCATCCCGGGCTTCACCGCGACGAGCGTCTACGCAAAGCTCTTCGAGGCTTCCGGCGTTCCCTATGAGGAGCTTCTCGAGCGCCTTGTCAAGCTCGCGCTCGAGCGGCACGAGCGCCGTTCGCGACTCAAGTACTAGCGGTCACCTCATTGACGTGTGCGCGGCCGCCGTTCGGCAGCTGGAGCCATACCTCGTAGTACTGATAGTGCTGACCGTGAGTGTCGACTTCGAACGTCGTCTCGGCACTCACGTCCTTCTTTCGCGAGACAGCGACGAAACCGCCCGCCGAGCTTCGGCTGGCCCGGATCGTGGCCGGAAAGTCCGATAGGTCACTCATCACAGTCACCTTCGAGAGCGCGACTGGCTCACCCGCGTCGAGGACGACGCCGACGCCCGCCTTGTCGAAGCTCCGGTAGTCCTGGGTCGTCCAGTACGTCGCCGAGTTGCCGTCAGTCGCGTTCCCTGCCTCATTGTCGTGCTCTCCGTCCCCGAAGGGATCCTCTGCGCCGACCCCTTGAAGCTGCACAGTTTTCGAAGACGAGCCGATCCCGGGAAGGATGTCGGTCGTGTCCGAGCCGCGGGCGAGCAGAAAAACGCCGCCCGCGATCGCCGCGACGACGAGCGCCGCGAGGAGAAGGGGCAGCGCCACTGCCCTCGCCCGGCGCTCGCCGCGAGGAAGACGCGCTCGCGCGCGCCGGGCCGGCACGACCATCGTCGCTCCCTCGGCGCCCCAGTCGGCGAGCCCGGCGAGGCAGGCTTCGAGCTCGGCGACGAAGTCGTCCATCGATTCGAACCGGTCGGCCGGGTCCTTGGCCATCGCCCGCTGGATCGCCAGGTCGAGGCGCACCGAGCAGTCGGGCCGGCGCTCGAGCACGCTGGGCGCCGGCTCGTTCACGTGGCGCATCGCCACCGCGACGAAGTTGTCGCCGGAGAACGGCACCTCACCCGTCAAGAGCTCGTAGAGGACGACGCCGAGCGAGTAGACGTCCGTCTTCGGGTCGACCTTCTGGCCGCGCGCCTGCTCGGGCGCGATGTAGTCGCTCGTCCCGAGCACGGTGCCGGTCTGCGTGACGCCCTGGACGTCGAGCGAGCGCGCGATGCCGAAGTCGGTCACCTTCGCCTGCCCGTCCTCGTTGAGAAGGACGTTCTGCGGCTTCACGTCACGGTGGACGAGACCGCGGGTGTGCGCGAATGCCAGCGCGCGGGCGACCTGGAGGGCGAGCTCCAGGGCGTCGTGCACCGCCAGCGGCCCGCGCGAGACGACTTCCTTCAGGTTCTCGCCCTCGACGAACTCGAACACGATGTACTGACGACTGTCCTGCTCGCCGCGGTCGATGACCGTGACGATGTTCGGGTGGGCGAGCTGCGCGACCGCGCGCGCCTCCCGGCGGAAACGCTCGACGTAGTCCTCGTCACGCGTGAATTGCTCGTGGAGGATCTTCAGCGCGACGGTGCGCTCGAGCAGCCGGTCGTGCGCCCGAAAGACGTTCGACATTCCCCCCGAGCCGACCAGCTTCTCGAGCTCGTAGCGGCCCGCGATGAGCTCACCGACCACGGCCGGAAGTTTCCCTGAGGAGCCCCGAGCTACGCGCCGAGAACTTTTGCGAGAGCGTCTTCCCAGACGCCCAGCGCCTCGTCGAGCTCGGCGTCGGTGATGACGAGCGGCGTCAGCACGCGGATGCAGTTGCCGTCGGTTCCGGACTTGATGAGCAGGAGCCCGTTGCGGAACGCCTCCTCCATCACCGCCGAGGCGAGGTCGGGCGCGGGCTCCTTCGTGTCGGGGTCGCGCACGAGCTCGATCGCGAGCATCGCCCCGAGCCCGCGGACGTCGCCGATCGTGTTCCAGCGCTCCTGCCAGCCGAGCATCCGCGACCGAATCGTCTCGCCGATTGCCTCTGCCCGCTCGACGAGGCCTTCGTCCTCGAAGACGTCGAGGACGGCGAGCGCCGCCGCCTGCGCGACCGGGTTGCCGACGTACGTCCCGCCGATCGCCGAGTCGGGCGGCGCGTCCATGATCTCCGCTCGGCCGACCACCGCGGAGAGAGGCAGACCGGCGGCGATCGACTTCGCGACGGCCATCAGGTCCGGCTCGACGCCGTGGTGCTCGATCGCCCACATCTTCCCAGTGCGCCCGAAGCCCGTCTGCACCTCGTCGACGACGAAGACGATCCCGTGCTCGTCGCAGATCCGGCGGACACCCTGTACGAACTCCGTCGGCGCCGCGACGAAGCCGCCCTCGCCGAGGATCGGCTCCATCACGATCGCAGCCACGCTCTCGGCGGCGACCTGAGTGACAAAGGCTCGCCTGAGAGCTGTGAGCGCCGTCTCGACGTCGAGCCCTCGGTAGGCGTGTGGGAAGGGGACGCGGTAGACCTCGGGCGCGAACGGACCCAGCGCGGCCTTGTACGGATGCGTCTTCGACGTCATCGTCATCGCCAGCAGGGTGCGCCCGTGGAAGGCGCCCTCGAAGACGACGACCGCCGGCCGCTTCGTGTACGAGCGGGCGAACTTGATCGAGTTCTCGATCGCCTCGGTGCCCGCATTGAAGAACGCGGCCTTCGCGGGGCCCGTGATCGGCGAGACGGCGATCAGCCGCTCGGCCAGCTCGACGTAGACCTCGTAGGGAACGATCGTGAAGTCGGTGTGGCTGAAGCGCCCGAGCTGCTCCTGCGCGGCCTCGACGACGCGTGGGTGCGAGTGGCCGACGTTGAGGCAGCCGACTCCGCCCGTCAGGTCGATGAACGTGTTGCCGTCGACGTCGGTGAGCGTCGCGCCGCGGGCCTCCGCCGCCACGATCGGATGGACGAGAGAGAGCGGCGCTGCGACCACGCGCTCCTTCCGCTCGACGATCTCACGCGAGCGAGGCCCAGGAATTGCGGTATGGAGCTCGATCGAACGTGTGACCGCCATCTCCCTGACGATACAGCAGCCGGCGGTGGTCTGCATAGATGAATAGAGTTCATACATGGAGCTGAGACGGGCCGACCTCGATCCGGATCCGCTCCGTCAGTTCCACTCCTGGCTCGCCGCGGCTGGGAGCGATGCGGTCGCTCTCGCTACGGCCGCGGCAGACGGCGCCCCGTCCGCGCGAATGGTCCTGTTGAAGGGGGCCGACGAGCGCGGTTTCGTCTTCCATTCCAGCTACGAGTCGCGGAAGGCGCGCGAGCTGGATGCGAACCCTCGAGCCGAACTCCTCTTCTACTGGCAGGGGCCTGGGCGGCAGGTGCGCGTCGAGGGCGAGGTCGAGCGCATCGATCCCGCGGAGTCCGAGGAGTACTTCGGGACGCGGCCTCGCGGCGGGCAGCTCGCCGCCTGGGCGTCGACCCAAAGCGAGGTCATCGGCTCGCGCAACGAGCTGGAAGAGCGCTTCCGCGAGCTCGAGGCCGAGTACGAGGGACGGGAGATTCCGCTCCCGCCCCACTGGGGCGGCTTCCGACTCATCCCCGAGACGTACGAGTTCTGGCAGCACCGCGAGAACCGCCTGCACGACCGCTTCCGCTACCGGCGCGACGGAGAGAGCTGGGCGATCGAGCGACTGGCCCCTTGAGACTTTGCAACAGACTGTTGCTAAGTCCTGGTTGGCTCGTAGTCTTGGGAGCGCTGTGATCCTGGGCCACCTCGATCTCGACGCCTTCTTCGCCGCCGTCGAGGAGCTCGAGAACCCCGAGCTCCGCTCGAAGCCGCTCGTCGTCGGCGGCGACCCGCACGGGCGCGGCGTCGTGGCGACCGCGAACTACGAGGCGCGCCGCTTCGGGATCCACTCGGCGATGTCGTGCGCCGAGGCGCTGCGCCGCTGCCCGCACGCCGTGTTCGTGCGACCGAGGCACAGCGTCTACAAGGAGTACTCCCAGGCGGTCTGGGGCGCGACCCGCGAGGTCGTCCCGACGGTCGAGCGAACGGGCATGGACGAGGGCTATCTCGACCTCGGCGAAGTGGCCAAGAGCTTCGGCGAGGCCCGCGCGCTGGCGGAGGCGGTACGGACCTCGGTCCGCGGCGCGACCAGCCTCACGGCCTCGCTGGGGGTCGCGTCCTGCAAGGTCGTCGCCAAGATCGCGAGCGACCAGCGGAAGCCCGGCGGCCTGACGGTCGTCCCGCTCGGACGTGAGGCGTCCTTCCTGGCGCCGTTCGACATCCGGCGGCTGCCGGGTGTCGGCCCGCGCTCAGAGGCGCGGCTGCGCGCGGCCGGCCTGGAGACGATCGGCGCGCTCGCCGCTCTGACCGACCCCGAGCTCAGGCGCCTTCTGCCCGGCAAGGTCGGAACGCTCCTCCGCGACCGTGCCCGAGGTATCGATCCGCGAACGCTCGAGATGACCTCGGAGCGCGTTTCCATCAGCCACGAGGAGACCTTCGAGCGGGACATCGCCGACCGAGAGCAGCTGAAGGAGGAGCTCCGCCGGATGGCCGTGAGCCTGGCCGAGCATCTCCAGCGCTCAGAAGAGACGGCACGCACGGTGACGACCAAGGTGCGCTACACGGACTTCTCGATCCGCAGCCGCTCGACGACGCTGCCGGTGGGCACCGACGAGGCCGAGCGAATCGCCGAGCTCGCCTGCGCGCTCCTCGACCGCGCGCTCGACGACCGACCGGGTGCGCTACGCCTCGTCGGGGTCGGCGTCTCGGGCTTCGAGCAGCACCGCCAGCTGGCGCTCGTCTAAGCAGGTAACGCGAGGCGGCCGCGCCACGCGCGCATCATCAGGTGGGTCGAGAGCCCGAGAATGACGACACCGTTCAGCGGGTGAAAAGCCCCGACCCACGGGTGCTCGAAGGTCGCCAGCACCGATTGGACGATGACGCCGAGGACGGCAAGGAGAAAGGTCAGACCCACGGTCGCCCGGTCGCGCCAGGAGATGAGCGCGAGCAGGAAGAGGAGCAGTGAGCCGGCCATCGCGGTCAGGAAGCCGGCTCCCTGGTGGGCGTCGAAGTCGTTCATTCGCTCGAAGACGGCCTGCCCGGCCAGCACGAACGCAACGAGCACGCCCAGCACGTAGACCGGGAGAAGGATGCGGTAGAGCCAGAACGCGCCTCGTCGGATCTGAGTCACGGCGCGGACCCTAACCGCCCCATTGGAAGCCGGTAGGCACGACCTGCGGCTCGAGCGGGCTCTCCGCAAGACCTGGTCGAGGCTCGGAGGCGTTGTATCCCCCGGGCGCGACGTCGTTGGGCGTGTCCGGGTGAAAGAGCGACGCGAGGTACTGGATATGCCCCCGGCCGGGCCCCAGCTCCCACTGCCCGCCGCCGTAGGGGGCGATGTCGTGGGCCGCACAGTAGTCGTATGCGTCGAACAGGCGCCTGACGCTCCCGAACCGCGACGGCTTGATGTTGATCGAGCGCGGTGGCCAGGGAGCGTTTTCGATGTCCTCGACGGAATGGATTGGCGCATCCCACGTCACGCGAGCCGAGTGCGGCTCGAGGATCGGCCGCGTCTCGTCCGTTACCGCTGGATCCTCGATCCAAGCCTCGGGGAGCCCTTCGATTACGCGGCGATAGAGATCCGGGTCGGGTGGGAGGTCGACGGGAGTCCCCTTGTAAGCGCCCTTGAGGTCGACAGAGTCCACCGCCCGGGTCGCCGCGAGGTCCTCGATGAGCCTGTCGTCCCAGGTGCTCGTCGGGTCGAGCTTGAACCGCAGGCCTGGGTAGAGGTCGAGCCACGCACGAATCTGGTCCACGGACTGCGGATCAGCGAGGCGCTTCGAGGAGACGAACGTGACGGAGCTGGGCTCGCGCCCGACTGCCTCGGCGAGCGACTTGCCCGCCTGGCGCAGTGCGAGATCGAGCGCCGCGCTCTCGAAGGCCCAGCGGCGGTAGTCCCGTGAGGCCTCCATCTGCGGCTCGCGCGGGAAGAGTGCGAGCGTCTCGAGGAGGCGTGAGAACGAGTCGAGCGTGTGCGATCCCGCCAACGGCAGGTCCGCGGGCGGCGGATGGTCCGGGGCTGTGTAAGTAACGTCCTCCCCGGTGCCCTCCTCTCCGCCACCGCGCAGGTGCACTAGCGTCGTCACCCGGGTGAACTCGGGCGAGACCACGAGGTCTAGGCGCTCGAGCTCGTAGGAGTCGACCTCGAGCGGCAGATCCGCGACAGCGTCGTAGAGCGGCACGAGGCGAACCATAGAATCGCGGGCGTGGTTCTCTCCGATCGAACGATCGGGCGGCTGCTCGGCGAAGGGCGCATAGAGATCGAGCCTTACGACCCTGCGCTGCTCCAACCGTCGAGCGTGGACGTGCGCGTCGACCGCTATTTCCGCGTCTTCCACAACGCGCGCTACGCGTTCATCGACGTCAAGGAGCAGCAAGAGGACCTGACCGAGCTGGTCGAGATCGACGACGAGCGTCCGTTCATCCTCCACCCGGGCGAGTTCGTCCTCGGCTCGACGCTCGAGCGCATCCGCCTGCCCGACGATCTCGTCGCCAGACTCGAAGGGAAGTCGTCGTTGGGGCGGCTCGGCTTGCTCATCCACTCGACGGCCGGCTTCATCGACCCCGGCTGGGACGGACACGTCACGCTCGAGCTCTCGAACGTGGCAAACCTCCCGATCACGATCTACTACGGGATGAAGATCGGACAGCTCTCGTTCGTGCAGCTCACCGAGCCGGCGGAGACCCCCTACGGATCGGGCAAGCTCGGCTCGAAGTACCAGGGGCAGCAGGGCCCGACGCCGAGCCGCTACTGGCAGAACTTCGAGACTGAGCGGGAACCGGCGAAGTGATCCTCGTCACCGGCGCGACGGGATTCGTCGGCAGCCACGTCGTGGACGCGCTGCGGCAGGCGAGGAGGCCGGTGCGGTGTCTCGTCCGGGACCGGCGCAAGGCGGGGAAACTGGCGGCCCTGGGCTGCGAGTTGGCGGAGGGAGACATGACCGATGCGGCCGGCCTGCGCCGGGCGGTCGAGGGCGTGGACGTCGTCGTTCACCTCGTCGCCATCCGGCAGGGGAAGCGGGAACAGTTCCAGCGGATCATGGTCGGCGGCACGCGCGATCTCTTGAAGCTGGCCAAGGAGGGTGGAGCCAAGCGGTGGGTGCATATGAGCGCCCTCGGGACGAGCGAGGAGACGAAGGAGCTCGTGCCCTACTACGGAGCGAAGTGGCAGATGGAGCAGGACGTGCAGCGCTCCGGGTTCCCGTACGTGATCTTCCGGCCGAGCTTCGTCTTCGGTCGCGACGGCGGCATCCTCCCAACGTTCTGCACGCTGGCGAAGATCGCGCCCGTGACGCCGATCATCGGCTCAGGGAAGCAGCGGATCCAGCCGATCTGGGTCGACGACGTCGCCGCCTACTTCGAGCGGGCGATCGACCTCGAGGCGGCGACGAACCGGACGTTCGAGCTCGGCGGGCCCGACGTGGTGACCTGGAACGAGTTCTGGAAGCGGCTGAAGCGCGCGCTCCGCGTGCGGCGGCCGAGCGTGCACGTGCCCGTCGGCCTGATGAAGGTGAACGCGCTCCTCACCGAGCGGTTGCCGGGGAAAATCCCGCTCACGCGCGACCTGCTGAAGATGCTCGAAGCCGGCGACAACGTCGTCACGAACGACGAGGCGGTGCAGACCTTCCAGTTCCCGCTCGTCCCGCTCGACGACCAACTCCGGCGCGCCGCCTGAAGGCGATCCGATGATGGATCATGCGCCCCTCACCGAAACACAACGCGCGCTTATGCCCGATCTGGGCGACGACGCCTGCGGTTTCTGGGACCTCGTTTGGCTCGGCACGGGTGAGCAGCACGCCCAAGAGGCGGAGCCGGGCTTTGCCCGGCCGGAGCGCTCGACGGCGTTCGAGCGTGCGTGGCATGAAGGAGGGGGCCCACGGGGGAACCATGGGTTCCCCGTGCAAAAAGAAAGGGGGTCGGCGCCAAGCCGACCCCCTACTCCGGTAGACCAGCGTTGGATTGGTAAGGGCGCTCCCAGCCGGTCCGCTAGCTGACCGGCGGCGCGTAGCGCGAGTCCCCTACGCTGGCTAGGCGATTCCCCGTGGGTCCCGGGGACACGCCCTTACCCGCTGGTACCTCCACTGCCCGTACTGGAATCTGTCAAGCCGGACCACCTCCTTTCCGCGGTAGTCGAACTGTAGCGACTCGTGCCAGACGTCGGCCGTCGAAGCCGTGTCCGGTGCCAGGCACCAGACGTGTCTGGACTGGCTACGGCTGATCGGCGAGGACGACGGAGAGCTCGAGGCCGCGGTCCAGCCGGACGGTGACGCTCTCCAGTGTCGGGTCGGCCTGCCGCGCCCGAGAGTAGGCCCCGAGCGACTCCTCGTGCGAGAGGACGTTGTCCGCGACGACGAGCGCACCTGGCTCGAGCTTGTCCCGGGCGAGCTGGAAGAGCCGCTCGTAGTCATCCTTCTCGGCGTCGAGGAAGCAGACGTCGAAGACGTCCTCAAGCGTCGCCAGCGTCTCGAACGCGTCGCCTTCGATGAGCTCGGCCCACTCCTCCAGGCCGGCCTCGGCGACGTTGCGGCGCCACGCGTCGCATTTGGCCGGGTCGTTCTCGAGGGAGAGCACGCGGCCGCCGAAGTAGCGCGCGCCCGACGCCAGCCAGATCGTCGAGTAGGCGCGAGAGCCGCCGATCTCGAGCACCTCGCAACCCTGCTGAGGAGCGACGAGGGCGAAGAGAAACTGACCGGTCGTGCGGGCGACCTGTCGCGCGCGTTGCTCACGAGGGACCTTGCGCGCACGCTCGTCGGCGTCCTCGGCCTCGAGCCGAGCGAGCACTGCGCGTACCGCGTCGTCGAGCACTAGCGGAGATCGACCTTGACGATCCCTTCGTCCACGCGGACGGGGAAGGTCTCGACCGGAAGCACGGCCGGGAGCGTCAGTGCCGCCCCGGTCCGGATGTCGATCTGCGAGCCGTGCCGAGGGCAGACGGCGAAGCCCTCCTCGACGTCGTAGTCCCCCTCGCAGAGCGGTCCGTCGTCGTGGGAGCAGCGGTCCTCGATCGCGTAGAGCTCACCGCCGAGGTTGTAGACGCCGACCGAGATCTGGCCGGCGTGGACGATCTTCACCGAGCCCGGCGGCAGCTCCTCCAGCGGGCAGACGTCGATTTCAGCCAACTACGAGATCTCGAGCTCGCGCGCGAGCCCCGCCCACTCCTCGGGGAGCGGCGTCCCCTTCGCGCGGTGGAGCGCGACCTTGAGCACGCCGAGCCCCAGGAGGGCGCACTTGAGACGGACCGGCGTCAGCGGGATGCCAATCTCCTCGAGCAGCTCCTCCTTCGGCAGCGTCGCCACCTCGGTCGCCGAGCGTCCCTTCACCATCTCGGTCAGCATCGAGGTCGCCGCCAGGCTGATCGCGCAGCCACGGCCCTCGAACTTGACCTGGTCGATCGTCTCTCCGTTCTCACCGAGCGCGACCGAGATCGAGACCTCGTCCCCGCAGAGCGGGTTCAGCCCCTCCGCCTTCGCGTCGGGCGCCTCCATGGCCCCGTGCCCGCGGGGATTCTTGTAATGGTCGAGAATGACCTCGCGGTAAAAGTCGCTCATCGGCTACCACGAGCCTAGCTAAGGGAGCTCAGCCGAAGACCTTCCTGACCTTGTGCAGGCCCGCGACGAGCCGGTCGACCTCGTCCTGCAGCGTGTAGAGGTAGAAGCTCGCGCGGTTCGTCGCCGCGACTCCGAGCTTCGCCATCAGCGGCTGGCAGCAGTGGTGGCCCGCGCGGATCGCTATCCCCTCCATGTCCAGCACCTGCGCCACGTCGTGCGGGTGCACCCCGTCGACGTTGAAGGAGACGATGCCCGCACGTCGCTCGACAGGCGGCCCGTAGAGGGTGATCCCCGGGACCTCCGGGAAACGCTCGAGCGCGTGCGCGACGAGGTCGTGCTCGTGCTGCTCGATCGCATCGAGACCGGCCGCCGATACGTAGTCGACCGCTGCGCCAAAGCCCACGGCTTCGGCGATCGGCTGAGTGCCGGCCTCGAACTTGCCGGGGATCTCCCCCCAGGTCGTCTCCTCGAACCTCACCTGGCGGATCATGTGCCCGCCCAGGTTGAAGGGCTCCATCGCCTCGAGCAGCTCGGCGCGGCCCCACAATGCGCCGACGCTGGTCGGCCCGCACATCTTGTGGGCGGAGAAGGCGAGGAAGTCGCAGCCGAGCGCCTGCACGTCGATCGCGCGGTGCGGCGCGGCCTGCGCCGCGTCGACGACCATGAGCGCGCCGTGCTCGTGCGCCCAGGCGGCCAGCCGCTCGACCGGGTTCACGGTGCCGAGGGCGTTCGAGACGAGGTTGTTGGCGACCACCTTGACGCTGCCCTCGCGGGCAAAGGCGTCGAGATCGCCGAGGTCGAGCTCGCCCTCCTCGTTGAGCGGGATCATCCGGAAGGCGGCGCCGGTCCGCTTGGCGACGTACTGCCAGGGGACGAAGTTCGAGTGATGTTCGAGCTCGGTGACGAGCACGACGTCGCCCGGGCCGAGATTCGTCAGGCCCCAGGCGTAGGCGACGAGGTTCAGGCTCTCGGTCGCGTTGCGCGTGAAGACGATCTCGCGAGCCGACGGAGCGTTGACGAACGCGGCCACCTTCTGACGTGCGCCCTCGTACGCAGCCGTCGCCCGCTCCGAGAGCGTGTAGACGCCGCGGTGCACATTTCCATAGGAGGTCTCGTAGAAGGTGCGGAGCGCGTCTAGGACCTGCCGTGGCTTGTGCGCGCTGACGGCCGAGTCGAGGTATGCCAACGGCTTCCCGTGGACGAGCTGCTCGAAGATGGGAAAGTCGGCGCGGAGCTTCCGCGCATCTAGCTTCGCCGGGCTCGTGACGGCCACGTACCTATCGTACCCCCCTCCCCGCCGCCGGAGGCCCCACTCTCGGCATCGCGAATAGCGATGGTGGCGTGAGGGCTCGCAGCTATCAGACCACTGGACAGGTCGCTCGCTTCGGCCTGGTCGGGGTGCTCAGACTTTCAGTTCTCCTTTCATTGCCAGTAGCCATCCGGAGGTTCAGCCGGTCGTAATCGATCACCCGGCGGGCAAGGGCTGGGCGATCCAGCGCGCGATGTCCGAGGCGCGCGGCGACCATCGATGCTTCATCGACGCCGACAACGGCGTGTCCTTCGGCTGCCGGGGTTCGGGTTCGACACCGAGCTTCTCTTCCTCGCCAAACGGCTCGGCTACAAGGTTCGGGAGTATCCGGTGACCTGGGAGCCCGGCGACGAGACGACGGTCAGCTTCAGGCGTGACGCGATCCGCTCGATCCTGGAGCTGTTCCAGGTCCGGTGGTTTTGGCCGACCGGGCGCTACCGGCGATGAGCCTCGGAGCTTCCAAACCACGGTAGTCGTTTCGCCCGGGCCGGGCTTTTCGCTTCAATGTGATCGTGCGTATTGCCCGCCCAGTGCTCGTGACTGCGCTCGTCCTCGGCCTGGTTCCACTCGTCGCCACGGGCTGCGGGAGCAAGGGGAAGGAGTCGGCGAACTCCAAGATCGAGGGTGGGGGGTCGCCGGGCGCGAAGATCTTCGCGGACGCGGGCTGCAGCGGCTGCCACACGCTCGCCACCGCCGGCGCCAGCGGCACGGTCGGGCCGAACCTGGACGAGCTGCGGCCGAACCAGCAGCGGGTCGAGCAGCAGGTTCGGAACGGAGGCAACGGAATGCCCTCGTTCGCCGACAAGCTCAGCGGCGAGCAGATCCGCCAGGTCGCGGCCTTCATCGCCACCTCGGCGGGCACCGGCACCGCCGGCAAGATCTCCTTCGAGCCCGACGACAAGAAGGTCGAGGACTGCCACGGCGACGCAGCCTGCTTCGAGCAGGCGTTCGGCAACGTCGCGTACAACGACGGGCCGAAGGCCGCCCTCGACCAGCTCGACCAGCTCGAGCAGACCGATCCGGTCGTCAGGGGCGATTGCCATCCGATCGCGCACAAGATCGGGGCCGGCGGGCTGCTCTACTACGAAGGGAGCGTCGGCAAGGCGTTCGCCGCCGGGACCGCCACCTGCGGCGCCGGCTACTACCACGGCCTCCTGCAATGGAAGCTCGCCGGGGTCAGGGCCGACCAGGTCGCGGGCGTGGCCCGAACGGCGTGCGAAGACCCGGCGATCAAGACAAGCGCCTTCAACTACTACCAGTGCAACCACGGCCTCGGGCACGGGCTGATGCTCTACACGGCGTACGACCTGCCGCAGGCGCTCGGCTTCTGCCACAAGCTCAACACGAGGCTGGATTCGATCGAGTGCAGCGGCGGCGTCTTCATGGAGAACCAGAGCTCGTCGTTCGGGCTGAAGACGAAGTGGCTGAGCAACAAGAACCTGCTCTACCCGTGTAACGCCAAGCTCGTCCAGCAGCGCGACAAGCTCTACTGCTATCTCCTCATCACGTCACACATCCTCCCGGCCGTCGGCGGGGACTGGAAGAAGACGGCCGACTGGTGCAGGCGCAGCGACCGTGGGCGGGCTGACTCGGGCGAGACCTGGACCGAGATCTGCTTCCAGTCGTACGGCCGCGACGTCTCGGGGGCGGCCGTGCACAACCCGGAGCAAATCCGCGCTCTGTGCGCCCAGGCCGGCAGCGGAGAGAAGGAGTGCCTCTACGGAGCCGTGCGGGACGTTCTCAACAACAACTCCCGGGACTTCGGCGCGAAGACGCTCTGCGAGAACGTCGCCAAGCGCTTCCGGTCCCGCTGTTTCTTCGGGCTCGGCACGATTCTCGGCACCCAGCACGCCGACCTGGCAGGGAAGCAGGCCGCGTGCGCCGAGTTCGCCAAGGGGCGGGATCTCACGGACTGCGTCAGCGGCGCAGGCGGTTAGGAGCTCTGAGGGATTGGCGGAACGTCGCTCGTCGTCGGGGTGCGATGGTCGTTCCGAGGCAAGGACGCAGGGAGCGCCGATAGCAATTCGCTATCGGCGCGACGGAGGACGCGGCCTCGGGGCGAGCAGCGCGGCCCGACGGCACAGCGTTGCGTTTCGCCAAGCCCTCAGCTAGCTCCGAACTTCGAGGACGACCCGGTCTCCGTCGGGAGTGACGTTGCGAATGCGGCCCTGCGGGTAGTTGTCCGCGAGGACGCTCGCGTACGCCGTCCACACGGCTCGCCGCATGAACATCGCGAAAGGCGGGGCGGCGTCGAAGCTCGGGAGCATGGTGGGGTCGATCGCGTCGCCGACCTGGCTCGGGTCGCGGGCGAACTGCCGCACGCGTTCTTCGGGGACCCCGAAGTAGTAGTACTGCCACGCGCTGTTGTCCTGGGTGGAGATGAAGAACCTCTCGCCGGGGATGTCCCGGTGTGAGAAGACGTAGCGCGCAGTGCTTCCGATCGCGTCGCCGGACCGTCTGCCCTTTTGGATGAAGTCCCAGGCGATGGCCAGGTTCCATACGGCCACGACGGCCAGGATCGATCCCACGATCGCCGCCGGCGCGTAGGGGATCGACCGCCACCTGCGGGCGAGCCAGCGAACCGCTTCGGTCACCAGATACGCGACGAAGGGAAGCGTGACCAGCAGGCGCGTGTAGTTCGGCGCCTTGTTGATCAGCAAGGCGTACGAGAGCCAGAGGACGAGGAAGCTCCCGAGCATGAGGAGGGCCCCGTCATCTTCGCGGCGGCGCACTATGCCCACACCTGCGACTCCGACGCCGATCCAGAGCAGGATGCCCGTGAGTGGGTCGACGAACCCGTGCCCGCGGTTCTCGTAGATCCAACCGTGGTCCTCGACCCGGTTGTTGAACGTGCTCACGCCGAACTTGGCGTTCTTCCAGTACCCGCCCCACTCGCTGTCGGCGAAGACCCAGTCCCGCTGAAGCTTCCGAGCCTGGGAGTAGACGAACAGCGTCTCCTGGTTCGGCTGGAAGGCGCCTGGAGGCATCTTCGACTCCGCAATGACGATCGGGGCCGCCGTCAACACGACCCCGGACGCTGCGATCGCTCCGAGCACGGCCAGGCTCCGCAACGGGAAGCGCTCCCGGAAGAGCAGCGCCAGGCCGATGAGGAACAGCACCCAGAGCGGAAAGGCCGCGCGAGACGGGTAGTAGACATAGAAGCCGAGCCCTGCGGCGACCCCGCCGAGAAACGTCGCCAGCTCATGCTTGTTTCGCAGGCCCCAGAGCAGGAGCGCGAAGGCGACGACTTCGGCGAGCACGGCAGTGTTCTCGCGCATCGCCAGTCGGCTGATCATGAAGAAGGAGTGGCTGACTCCGAACAGGAGCACGGCGAAGACCGCCCAGCGACGCGGGAGAAGCTGGCGGAAGAGGGCATACGAGGCGGCGATCACCAGGAGGCCGCATAGGGCATGCAGCAGCCGCATGTGTTGGAGGTCGACGGCGCCGAAGAGGTTGCCGAGCCTTCCCCAACCGACGAAGAGCATGGCCGGGCGGCTGAGGTAGAAGCTGGTGCCGAACGGATCGACGTCGGGACGTGTCAGATACGTCTTCGAGACGTCCATGATCGCGACCTCGTCCGAGCTCACCTGCACCGGCCAGCGGTAGAGGGCGATGACGTAGAGCGGAGAGAGGATCAGGGCCAGCGCCGCGGGGAGCGCGAGATCGAGCCGCGCCACTCGAGGCAGCGATCTCGACCTGCTCCCGAAGAACAGCCCCAGGCCAGCAAGGCCGGCAAGCCAGAGGAGAAGCATCCCGTGGCCGTAGCCCGAGCGGGCGTACTTGGCGATCGACGCCGTTCCCAGGACCACGCCGAGGACGAGCCCGAGACCAGGCAGTGCGCGCAGCAACGAACGGCCGCTCAGGCCGTTGAAGGCTTCTCTGGCGGAATCTTTTCCGAGGACCCCCAAGGCGGACAAAGCGTAGCCCCAGATCCTCGAAACGCGTAGGGGTCCCCGTTCACGCTCGACTCCCGGGTGCGGTTCGGCTTCAATGTGGCGAGTGCGTAGTGGAGCAACGATCCGGGCGGGGCTCGTCGCAGGCCTCGTAGCCTTCGCCGCTGCCTCCTGCGGCGGAGGTGGCAAAGAGGCGGCAAGCCCTAGCGCGGCGAACCCCGCCGGGGCGAAGGTCTTCGCAGACGCCGGCTGCGCAAACTGCCACACCCTCTCAGCAGCGAGCGCGAAGGGGACGGTCGGGCCGAACCTCGACCAGCTGAAGCCCGACCCGGAGCGCGTCACCCGACAGGTCCGCAACGGCGGGGTGGGGATGCCCTCGTTCCGCGACAAGCTGAGCGACCAGCAGCTCAAGGACCTCGCCGCCTTCGTCTCCGACGCAACGAGGAAGGCCACGGGCGGAGGGTCCGTCGCCGCGGGCTTCAAGCCCGACGACACCACCCTGGACGACTGTGCGTCGTCGGGCGAGTTCCACTGCTACGAGCAGGCCTTCGCGAACATCGCCTACAAGGACGGCCCGAAGGCGGCGCTCGATCTCTTCGACGAGAAGATCAAGCAGCCCGGCCCCATCGAGTCCGACTGCCACCGGATCGTGCACGCGATCGGCGGCGGCTCCCTTTCGCGCTATCACGGGAACGTCGGCCAAGCGTTCGTTCAGGGCCGGCCGTCATGCACGTCCGGCTATTACCACGGCATCCTCGAACGGGCGTTCCTCGGCATCTCCCAGAAGGATCTCGGGTCGGCGTCGCGGCGTTTCTGCTCCGGAGAGGACATCCGCAAGGTCGAGTTCATCGCCTACCAGTGCGTGCACGGCCTCGGGCACGGCCTGATGATCTATACGGGCTACGACCTACCGCTCTCGCTGCACACCTGCGACAAGCTCGAGACGGATTGGGACGCGATCTCCTGCACGGGCGGTGTCTTCATGGAGAACTACCAGTCCTCCTACGGCGTCAAATCGAGGTGGCTGAGGAACAACGACCTCCTCTACCCGTGCGATGCCGTCAACGAGCGGTACAAGTTCTACTGCTACGACATGGTAACCGCGCGAATCCTGCCGAAGGTCAACTACAACTGGGCCAAGGCGTCGAAGGTCTGCCGTACGAGCGAGAAGGGCTGGGTCAGGATCTGCTTCCAGTCGATGGGGCGCGACGCCTCCGGCTACACGAGGCTCGACGCGCGGCGAATCCTCGATATCTGCCGAAAGGCCGGGAACATGGCCGCCGAGTGTGTCTACTCCGCGGCGGAGGACATGACCTACACAGACGTGAGCCCGCGCCGCGCGAAGGGCCTCTGCAACATAGCTCCCGCCTCGATGCGGGATTACTGCTGGGTGGGCATCGGGTCGATCATGGGCTCGCTCGACCGCGAGACCGAGAAGCGCAAGGCGAGGTGCGATAAGGCCACTAGCAAGCCGGCGTACCGTCGAGCCTGCTACCGCGGCGCGCACGTCGAAGGCTTCGCCTAGCGGCGGCTGACGCGCTCGCAGTCCGCGTGGGCTAGCCCTGCGGAATCCGCGCTTCGAGCGCCTCTCCGAGCGCCTCGCGTACCGGCTCGAGCTCGATCCGGTCGAGCACGTCCTGGAAGAATCCACGCAGGATGAGCCGCTCCGCCGCGGGCTGCGTCAGCCCTCGCGCCATCGCGTAGAAGAGCTGGTCGCGGTCGACCTGGCTGACAGTCGCGCCGTGGGTGCAGCGGACGTCGTTCGCCTGGATCTCCAGGCCGGGGATCGAGTCGGCGTGCGCCTTCGGGGACAACAGGAGGTTGCGGTTCTCCTGATAGGCGTTCGTCTTCTGCGCCTCGGGCTCGACGCGGATCATCCCGCGCCAGACCGCCCTCGCCTGGTCACGGAGCGCGCCCTTGAAGGCGAAGTCGGAGGTCGTGTTCGGCGCGATGTGCTCCTGGAGCGTGTCGTAGTCGAGGTGCTGGTCGCCGTCGGCGAAATACGCGCCGGTGACGCGCGAGGTCGCGCCCTGGCCGGCGAGGTCGTTCTCGATCCGCACCTTCCCCTTCTTCGAGCCGAAGCCGCCGGCGACCCAGTCGAGCTCGGCGTCCCGCCCGACCCGGGCGCGGTGGGACGCGAAGTGCCAGGTCTCGCGGGCGAGGTTCTGGAGCGAGACATACTCGACCTTTGCGTCTTGCTCGACGAAGAGCTCGACGACCGCGTTCGAGTAGCCGGCCAGATCCGGATCGGCTGAGGCGACCTCCTCGATCAGACTGAAGCGGCTGCCCGGCTCGGCGATGACGAGCAAGCGCCAGAAGAGCGCGCCGCCGTCGGGCGGATTCGCGATCCGAACGAAGAGCGGGTGCTCGAGGACGGTTCCCTTCGGGACGTGGACAAGGAGCCCGTGGCTCCAGCTCGCCGCATTGTGAGCGGCGAACTTCTCCTCGGCTCCGACGAGCTCGCCAAGCCGTGGGTGCGATTGGTCGAGCGGCTCGAAGCGGATGCCCTTGGGCGCACGCTCGATCTCGACTCCCCTCGCACCGACCGTGGCCAGACCGGCCGCGTCGATGTCCAACATGGCCTTCCTTGCAACAGTCTGTTGCAAGGTCTTGGTTCCGTTCGTCGTGAAGGCGTCCGGGTCGAAGCCCTTGAGATCGGTGAAGCGCCAGGCCTCCTCCTTCGTCGTCGGCAGCGGGAGCGCGCGGTAGCGCTCGAGCAGCTCAGCCCTCATGCGGCGTACCGGCGGTGGAGGATGAGCACGTTCCCGTCGGGGTCGTAGAAAGCAGACATGTGGCAAACACCCGTGTCGGCAATTCCGGCGACGAACTGCACGCCGGCCTCCTCGAGCTGCGCCCGCGCCGCAGCGACGTCTTGCACGCGCAGGGCGATCCCCGCAGTCGAGGGCTCGAACGGGAGCCCTTCCTGCTCGGGTGCCCACAGGCCAAGCGTCAGGTTCCCGGCCTCGAACTCGCCCGGCGTCTGGGCGTTCGACGACAGACCAAGCGTCTCGCCGTAGAACCGCTTTGCCCTCTCCACGTCGCGGGTCGGGATCGACACGAAGTCGACCCGCTCGACCTGGATCAACCTACGGATCCCTCCATCTGGAGTTGGATCAGCCGGTTCATCTCGACCGCGTACTCGAGCGGGAGCTCCTTCGTGATCGGCTCGACGAATCCGGACACGACCATTGCGGACGCCTCGGACTCGGACAGGCCGCGGGACATCAAGTAGAAGAGCTGCTCCTCGCCGATCTTCGACACGGTCGCCTCGTGGCCGATGTCGACGTTCGACTCGTCGATCCGGATGTACGGGTAGGTGTCGGAGCGCGAGTCCTCGTCGAGGATCAGGGCGTCGCAGACGACCTTCGACCGGGAGCCCTCTGCGCCCTTGGCCACCTCGAGCAGGCCGCGGTAGCTGGCCCGCCCGCCTCCCCTCGAGATCGACTTCGAGGTGATGATCGAGGACGTGCGCGGCGCGATGTGGACGGCCTTGCCGCCCGCATCCAGGTGCTGGTCCTTGCCCGCGAAGGCGATCGAGAGCACCTCGCCGTGGGCGCCCTCGCCCATGAGCCAGATCGCCGGGTACTTCATCGTCAGCTTCGAGCCGAGGTTCGCGTCGACCCACTCCATGGTCGCGTTCTCGTAGGCGACGGCGCGCTTCGTGACGAGGTTGTAGACGTTGTTCGACCAGTTCTGGATCGTCGTGTACCGGCAGCGCGCCCCCGGCTTGACGATGATCTCGACGACCGCCGAGTGCAGCGAGTCGGTCGAGTAGACCGGAGCAGTGCAGCCCTCGACGTAGTGCACGTAGGCACCCTCGTCGACGATGATCAGCGTCCGCTCGAACTGCCCCATGTTCTCGGCGTTGATGCGGAAGTAGGCCTGGAGCGGCATGTCGACCTTCACGCCCGGCGGGACGTAGATGAACGACCCGCCCGACCAGACGGCCGAGTTCAGAGCCGCGAACTTGTTGTCGTTCTGCGGGATGATCTTGCCGAAGTACTCCTTGACGAGGTCCCCGTGCTCGCGCAGGCCCGAGTCCATGTCGAGGAAGAGCACGCCCTGGGACTCGAGGTCCTCCTTCAGCTTGTGGTAGACGACCTCGGACTCGTACTGGGCGCCGACGCCGGCGAGGAACTTCCGCTCGGCCTCGGGGATGCCGAGCCGGTCCCACGTGTTCTTGATGTCCGGCGGCAGGTCCTCCCAGGTCTTCGCCTGCTTCTCGGTCGGGCGGATGTAATAGAAGATGTTGTCGAAGTCGATCTCGGCGACGTTGCCGCCCCAGGTGGGAAGCGGGCGGGCGAGGAAGTAGTCGAGCGACTTGAGGCGGAACTTCCGCATCCAGTCAGGCTCGTTCTTATGCTCCGAGATGGCGGCGACGAGCTCGTGCGAGAGGCCCCTCCCCGACTTGAAGAAGTAGTCCTCCGGATCATGGAACCCGTACTTGTACTCGTTGCCGATTCCGGCGACGACTTCGGCCTCGGTTATGGCCACTAGGCCTCTCCTCCTCCGACCGGCTCGGGCGTGAACGCCTCGTAGCCGTCGGCTTCGAGCGTGTGCGCGAGCTCTGGCCCGCCTTCCTGAACGATACGCCCGTCGACGAAGACGTGCACGAAATCGGGCTTCACGTGGTTGAGGATTCGCTGGTAGTGGGTGATCACGAGCGCGCCCGTCTCCGGGCCTACGAGCTCCTTTACCCCCTTCGCCACGATCTTCAACGCGTCGATGTCGAGGCCGGAATCGGTCTCGTCGAGGACCGCGATCCGGGGGCGCAGCATCGCCATCTGAAGGATCTCGACCCGCTTCTTCTCGCCCCCCGAGAAGCCGTCGTTCAGGTAGCGCTGCGCGAGCTCACGCGGGATCTTCAGCCGCTCCATCGCTCCCAGCATGTCCTTGCGGAACTCGGAGATCGGCACGGGGTCCTCGTCTCCGCCCGCCCGCGCCTTGCGGAGCGAGTTGAGCGCCGAGCGAAGGAAGCTCGTGACGGTGACGCCGGGGATCGCATGCGGGTACTGGAAAGCGAGGAAGAGTCCGAGCTGCGCACGCTCGTCGGCGCCGAGCGCGATCAGGTCGCGCCCGTCGAAGAGGGCTTCGCCCTCGGTGATCTCGTAGGCCGGGTGGCCCATCAGGGCGTACGCGAGCGACGACTTGCCCGAGCCGTTCGGTCCCATCAGCGCGTGGATCTCCCCCGGGTCGACGGCGAGATCGACGCCCTTGACGATCTCGGTGCCATCCTCCAGGGCCACGTGCAGGTTTTTCAGCTCCAGCAGCGCCAACTTTGTGCGGTCCCTAACCCTTTCTCTTCCAGCGTTTTCCCAGTGCTTCGTGATCCATGGTAGCCGACGGTTCCCGCCAGCCCCGGTGCTACTCTCTGAAGCGTGCTCCCCAACATCAGCCTCTGGGAGATCCTCATCTTGCTGCTCGTCGTGCTGCTCATCTTCGGGCCGAGGCGCCTGCCGGAGATGGGCCGATCGCTGGGGAAGGGGATGCGCGAGTTCAGGGACTCCATCTCCGGCAAGGACGACCCTGTCGAGTTGCCGCCGCCGCAGGACGAGACCGGCGCCCCGGCCGCCACGCGCCGCGACGAAACCGTTTCGTAAGGCGGCACGATGAGGCTGCCGCGACGGCTGCGGCACACCGAGGAGGCGACCCTCGTCGAGCACCTCGACGAGTTGCGGACCCGGCTCGTCATCATCCTCCTCACCCTCGCCGCCGGCTTCGTCGTCGCATTCGTCTTCCACGACCACCTCATCGACTGGCTCAACCAGGCCCTGCCCGAGGACAATCCCAAGCCGGTCACGCTCGGAGTCACCGAGCCTTTCGTCACCTCGATCAAGGTCAGTCTCTACGCCGGGTTCGCACTCGCTCTGCCGGTCATCCTGTGGCAGCTCTGGAGCTTTCTGGCGCCCGCGATCGAGGAGCATGCGCAAAGGGTCGTCGCCGCTTTCGTCGCGCTCGCCACCGGGCTCTTCGCCGGCGGCCTCGCGTTTGCGTACTGGCTCGTCCTGCCCGCGGCGGTCCACTTCCTCACGAACTACGACGAGAACCTCTACACGATCCAGGTTCGGGCGAGCTACTACTACTCGTTCGCGGCGTTCATGCTCGTGGCGATCGCCCTCGTCTTCGAGCTGCCGATCTTCGTTCTCGCCCTCGTCCGGCTGGGCGTGCTCACGACCGCCACGCTACGAAGGAACCGCCGCATCGGCTACGTAGTCATGGTCGTGATCGCCATCGCCTTGCCCACGATCGACCCGGTCTCGCTCCTCTTCGAGGCCGTGCCGTTGCTCCTGCTCTACGAGCTCTCGATCTGGCTGGCGGTGCTGATGGAGCGGCGCTGGCAGCGCTCGAGCGCGACCGGGCTCGCTCCAGTCCCGTGACGTTTCCAAAGATCGAGCTGCACGTCCACCTCGAGGGCACGGTCCGGCCCGAGACGCTGCTCGAGATCGCGCGCCGGAACGAGTACGCGCTGCCGGCGGACACCGTCGAAGGCCTCGCCGCGCTCTACGAGTACCGCGACTTCGCACACTTCGTCGAGGTCTGGATCCTGACCACGCATGCGCTGCGCACGGCCGACGATTTTCGGCGAGTCGTCGTCGACTACGCGGCCGAGGCCGCCTCGCACGGCGCCGTCTACATCGAAGGGATTTTCTCCCCGGCCGAGCGCGTGCGCCGCGGAGTGAGCTGGGACGAGATCTTCAGCGGCTACTGCGACGGCGCCCAGCAGGCGGAGGAGCTGCACGGCGTCACGGTTCGCCTCACGCCGGACATCTTCCGCAGTGCGACGCTGGAAGAGGCCGAGGCGGTCGTCCGTCACTCGGCCGCCTATCGAAAGCGGGGCATCGTCGCCGTCGGCCTCGGCGGGCGCGAGGCCGAATACCCGCCAGAGCCCTACGAGGGCCCGTTCGCGCTCGCACGCGCCGAGGGCCTCGGCTCGGTCCCGCACGCGGGCGAGCACGCGGGCGCGGCCTCGGTCCGGGGCGCCCTCGAGACGCTGGGGGCCGACCGCCTGCGGCACGGCATCCGCGCCGTCGAGGACGACGGCCTCGTTCGGGAGCTCGCCGACCGGGGCACCGTGCTCGACGTCTGCCCTATCTCGAACCTGCGCACGGGCGCGGTGCGCTCGCTCGCCGAGCATCCCCTGCCCAAGCTCGTCGCCGCGGGCGTGCGGTGTTCGATCTCCACCGACGATCCGGCGATGTTCGACACGGACCTAACCCGCGACTACGAGGCTGCTGGCACCCTCGGGGTCGATCCGCGCTCGGCGTACGAGGCGGGGGTCGAGGGCGCACTCTGCGACGCAGCGACGAGGGACCGCCTACGCGAAATCGGCGCTTCCTTCGACTGGGCGGGCTCGACCCAACCGGAGCTAGTCTAGGACCGTGGCCAGATCAGGCGCCGGACGCAAGCCTCGTCGCAAGCCCCAGGCGCAACCACGGGCGCGTGGCTCCCGTGCCAGCGCCCGCCCAGAGTTCAGCGTCGCCGAGCAGGCGATGTTCTTCCCGAAGCTGCGCCGGCAGGCGAAGTGGGTCTTCGTCTTCCTCGCGCTCACCTTCGGGGTCGGCTTCGTCGCCTTCGGGGTCGGCAGCGGCGGCACCGGGATCGGCGACATCTTCCAGGGCGGCGGCCAGAGCTCGTCGAGTGGGCCTTCGGTCAAGGACGCCCGCAAGAAGATCGAGAAGGGCGATCCCGCGGGGTACAAGGAGCTCGCGGACGCTTACACCGCCGACAACGAGCCGGACCAGGCGATCTCCGCGCTCGAGCAGTACGTCAAGCTCCGGCCGAGGGACTTCGACGCGATCCAGTCGCTTGCGGGCGACTACGAGGGGAAGGCCAGCAAGCTCCGCGACCAGGGGACGGCCATACAGGCAGAGCTCCAGGCGACGACGAGCGGAGGCTTGTTCGACATCCCCACGCAGACCCAGCTCGGAAAAGCGATCGGCATGGGCCGAGTCGACCGGGAGGTGACCGCGCTCGCCAACTCGAAGCTGAGTGAGGCATACGGCGGCTTCCAGAGCGCCATGTCTCGTGCAGCGCAGCTCTACCAGGTGATCGCGACCGCACAGCCCGACGACGCTCTGCTCCAGCTCACGCTCGCCGACGCGGCGTTCCAGGCACGGATGTCCCCGCTCGCCGTGCAGGCCTACCAGCGCTTCCTCAAGCTCGCGCCCGACGACCCTGCCGCGTCCTACGCCCGCCAGCAGATCGCCCTGGCCCGGTCAGGAGCCCTCAACCAGGTATCTCGTTAGACTCCGCCGCACGGGAGGGCGAATGAACTTCGACGTGAAGACTCATAAGGTCGGAGACGACACGTACGTCATCTCGCTGGCGGGCGAGGTCGACCTGTACACCGCACCGGAGTTCAAGCAGCACCTCCTCGACGTGATCGGCGAGGGGGGGAAGTACGTCGTCGTCGACTTCTCGGATACGACCTTCATCGACTCGACCACGCTCGGCGTGCTGGTCGGAGGTGTCAAGCGGATTCGCGCGCAGGACGGCCGGCTCTCGCTCGTCTGCAGCGACCGCAACATCACGAAGATCTTCGAGATCACCGGCCTCGACCGAGTCTTCACGATCTACCCGACCCGCGACGAGGCTCTTGCGAAGGCGGGCGCCTCCAGCCAGCCTTCGTCGTAGCGTTGCGCGCGCTGGTCGGCGCTGCCCTCGTCTTCGTGGCCGCCGTGCTCACGGCCGGCTGCGGCACCGGTGGGCCGGCGAGCGGAGGCAACGTCTCGAGCGGGAAGAAGCTCTTCCTGACAGAGGGCAAGTGCGGCGGGTGTCACACGCTGGCCGACGCCGGCTCGAGGGGGCAGGTCGGCCCCAACCTCGACGAGGCGTTCGCCGCAACCAGAGAGGACGAGATCAAGGAGAGCACGATCCGCAACGTCGTCCTCGACCAGATCCGGTACCCGACGAGTGAGAGTGGAATGCCGGCCGACCTGGTCCGCGGCCAGGACGCAGAGGACGTCGCCGCGTACGTGAGCTCCGTCGCAGGCACCCAGCCTGTGGGAGGCCCTGGGCCCGGCGGCAGCGGAAAGGACTTGTATGCCTCGCTCGGCTGCCAGGGGTGCCACACGCTCGACGGGACGAAGGCCTCGGGACCGAGCTTCAAGGGCCTCTTCGACTCGAAGGTGACGCTGACGAACGGCCAGACAGTGACTGCGGACGAGGCCTACCTGCTCGAGGCGATCATTGACCCCGACAAGCAGATCGTCCAGGGCTACGCGCCCGGCGTGATGACCTCCGTGATCACGAAAGGCCAGGTCTCGCAGGCGGACGCGAAGAAGCTGGTGGCGTTCATCAAGGCCCAGAAGTAGCCGGGGACCTAGCCTCCGGCTCGGCCTCTAGATCGACGACCACGTGCGTGATCGGGACGGCGAACCGCTCTCGCGCGGATTCGACGATGCCGCGCTCGAGCCAGTGCGAGCGACCCTCGGGATGGGTGGAGATGATGATCTCGTCGGCGCCGAAGAGCCGCTGTGCATCCTCCATCGCCTGAAGCGGCTCGCCGTCCCCGACCTCGCCCTTCGCGTCGATCCCCGCCTCGCGCAGCCGCGCGAGGCTTGCGCTCAGCCGCTCCTGTGCCCTGGCGCGGGCGTCGTCCTCGTCCGAGGCCCAGTGGCGCAGCGGAGAGTTGAGCGCGGGGCAGACGACGAGCACATGCTCCTGGTAGCCCTCCGAGCGGCGCCGGATCTCCTCGCGCAGCCGCCCTCCGCCGACGGTCTCGTTCGCGATCACCAGGATGCGCCGCTCGTTCTCCGCGCCGCGCCGCCGCGTCACGGTCCGCTGCGGCGCTTCGACACGGCGGGCGCGCACGATCCAGGCCAGCCCGGCGAGCGTGAGAAGGACGAAGACGGCGAGGCCGGCCCACTTGTCGATCGCGAGCGCCGCGATCACGATCAGCGCGAAGTAGCCCACCGTGAGCAAGAGGAACCGGTACGCCTCCGCCTCGCTCCTGAACGGATTGATCACCGCTTCACGCCCATGCCGGCGAGGAGCCCATCAGAGGATGTACACCGTCGTGTAGACCACAATCCACATTACGTCGACGAAGTGCCAGTAGATCCCCGGGATCTCCACGCCGCGGTGAGCCTGGGGCGTGAAATGCCCGCGGAAGGCGCGCACCGTCGCGAACGTGAGCAGCGTCAGGCCGACGAACACGTGCGCGCCGTGGAGGCCTGTCAGCCCGTAGAAGACCGTCCCGAAGCCACCGTCCTTCGGCGCGAAGCCGATCCGCGAGTACTCGCGGATCTGCGTGAGCAGGAAGGTGATGCCGAGACAGAGCGTCAGGACGAGGCCCGCCTGGAGGCCGGCGCGGTTCCCGCGCTTGATCGCCTGGAGCGCCCAGTGCATCGTGAAGCTCGAGGTGAGCAGGATCGTCGTGTTCACGCCGGCCACGAAGACCGGCAGGTGGAACGGATGAGGCGGCCACTCCGGCGCCGAGTTCACGACCCGCACGAAGAAGTAGGCCGTGAAGAACGAGCCGAAGAGCATGATCTCGGAGGCAATGAAGAGGAGCATCCCGAGCGTCGGCGCGTCGACGCGCGAGCTCTGGTGCGCCGCCGGCGGATGCGCGTGAGCTTCAGCGTGAGCCGCCACTAGGCCACGACCTCCTGCTCCTCTGAGAGGGCGACGTGCTCGACCGGTAGACCCGTGTCCTTGTGCAGCCGCTGGACGAGGTTGCGTCGCAGCCAGGGCGAGCGCGCGGGGGCGAAGGTCGAGACGATGATCTCGTCGATCCCCTCGTCATGGACGGCCTGCATCGCAGCCACGTACGGGTCGGGATGGGCGATCTGGCCGTGGGCGTCGATCCCGCGGCTACGCAGGATGGCGAGGGCGCGCCGCAGGCGCCGCTCGGCGTCGGGATGCGCGGCATGGCTCGGATCACTTTGCGGGCAGATGATCAGGAAGCTCGCCGGCGAGCGCTCGGCCCGCTCGCGTATGCGGCCGAGGAGTGGCTCCCCGACGACGGTCTCGTTCGCGATCACGAGCACGTTCGCCTCGCCGCCCTCCGCCTTCAGGTCGACGACGACGTGCTCCACCGGCAGTCCCTGGGCCGCGTCCCGGACTCGGTCGATGACCTTCTGCCGCAGCCATCCCGACTTCTCCTTCGGGTGAGTCGAGACGACGATCTCGGTCGGCTTCGGGTCGAGCATGGCCAACGCGTCGCGCACGGCGTCTGCCGGGTCGGCGTCGACCACGAGCCCGTGGGCGGCGATGCCCGCGTCGTGCAGCGCCGCGAGGGTCCGCTCGAGTCGACGGCCGGCGGCGGCGCGGCGCGTGTCCTCATAGACGACGTACCCGGCGTGCGGGTGGCTGATGGGACACACGACGGTGACGAGGTCGGCGCCGTGGGCGGCACGGCGCTTGAGCGCCTCGATCAGGGTCGCGCCGGCGACGGTCTCGTTCGCGACGACCAGGATGTGGCTCATTCCACCCGCACCTCCCCCGGCTCCCCCAGCTCCCGCTGGCCGTTGAAGACCGCATGCCGAGCCCCCGGCACGCCGTACTCGTAGGGGCCGCCAACGACCTGCGGGATCTCGTCGAAGTTGAAGATCGGCGGCGGCGAGGAGACCTGCCACTCGAGCGTGAGCGATCGCCAGGGGTTCGACGGGGCGGGGGCGCCCCGCACCCAGCTGACGACCATGTTGTAGACGAAGACCATGAACGAGGCGCCGAGCGCGAACGACGCGAGCGAGATGAAGAGGTTCCAGTCTCCGTACTTCGGCGGGTAGTCAGCGATGCGGCGCTCCATCCCCTGCACTCCAATGATGTGCATGGGAAAGAACGTCAGGTTGAAGAAGATGAACGTCCCCCAGAAGTGGAGCTTCCCGAGCTTCTCGTCGTACATGCGGCCGGTCATCTTCGGGAACCAGTAGTAGATGCCGGCGAAGATCGTGAACAGCGAGCCGCCGAGCAGCACGTAGTGAATGTGCGCGACTACGAAGTACGTGTCGGAGGTGTGGATGTCGATCGGGACCGCGCCGAGCATGATTCCCGAGAGCCCGCCGATGACGAACATCGAGACGAAGCCGAGCGCGAACAGCATCGGCGTGTCGAGGCGTAAGCGTCCCTCCCAGGTCGTGGCGAGCCAGGAGAAGACCTTGATCCCCGTCGGCACCGCGATCATCAGCGTCGTCACCATCATCGGCACCCGCAGCCACGGGGCCATGCCCGAGACGAACATGTGATGCGCCCAGACGGAGAAGCCGAGGATGAGGATGGCGATGAGCGAGAGCGCCATCAGCCTGTAGCCGAAGATCGGCTTCCGCGACATCACCGAGATCACCTCGGAGGCGATCCCGAACCCGGGCAGCATCATGATGTAGACGGCCGGATGCGAGTAGAACCAGAAGACGTGCTGGTAGCCCAGCACGTAGCCGCCGTCGTTGAAGTCGAAGAAGTTCGTGTGCATCAGCCGGTCGAACATGACGAAGAACTGCGAGCCGGCGATGAACGGCGTCGCCAGAACGACGAGGAGTGACGTCGTGAAGTTCGCCCAGACGAGCAGGGGCATGCGCCAGAACGTCATCCCGGGCGCACGCATAGTGATGATCGTGACCAGGAAGTTGAGCGCGGTCAGGATCGAGGACGCGCCCGCCCACTGGACGCCCATGTTGAACCAGACGTTGCCGTTCGTGCCGACGACCGAGAGCGGAGCGTAGCCGGTCCAGCCGGCCCCGAAGGCCCCGCCGGGCACAAGAAAGCTCGAAAGCATCATGGTCCCGGCGATCGGCAGCAGCCAGTAGGAAAGGGCGTTCAGGCGCGGGAACGCCATGTCCGGCGCGCCGATCATCAGCGGGATGACGAAGTTCGCGAGGCCGGCGAAGGCGGGGATCACGAACAGGAAGATCATCAAGGAGGCGTGCACCGAGAAGAGCCCGTTGTACGTCTGGGTGTCGAAGAACTGCATGCCAGGCTTCGCCAGCTCTGCCCGCACGAGCATCGCCAGCAGACCTCCGGCCAGGAAGAAGAAGATCGTCGTCACGAGGTACTGGATGCCGATCACCTTGTGGTCGGTGTTGACTCGGAAGTAGTCGCGCCAGCTCCGCGCTCCGTGGCCGGAGTGGTCCTCGGCACGGCTGGGGAAGCCGAGCGCGTAATAGGTCCAGTAGTCGAAGGCGCCGATCGCCGCGAGGAAGCCGAGCGGCGCCATGATCAGCGCGGCGACGGTGACGATCACGAGCCAGTCGAGGATCGGGTCGTAGCCGGCCCACCAGCGGATGCCGGTGACGAGCCCGAAGCCGATCCCGAAGAAGAGAGCGGTCATCCACGGCACCCGCAGCCAGCCGGGAGCGAGCACGCGGCGCCAGCCGGTCCGGGCCGGAGCGGGCGGCGCGTGCGGCGTGCGCTCGACGACCTCGGTCACGGGCACTCAGCCTCTTCGGGAGTCCCTTGTGGTTTCCGCTGCTGGGATCTGATCCATTCCTGGAACTTCCGCGGCTCCATCACGCACGCCGGGGCGCGCATGAGTGCATGGCCGACCCCGCAGAGCTCGGTGCAGACGACCGTGTACCTGCCGATCCTCGTCGGCGTGATCGGCAGCCGCGTGACCTGCCCGACCTTCAGCTTTGACGGAACCGCGTCCTGCTTCTGGCGGAACTCGGGCACCCAGAAGGAGTGGATGACGTCGAGAGCCCGGAGTCGCAGCTCGACCTGGCGGCCCTCCGGCAGCCGGAGAACGCCGGAGACGGGACAGTTCGGCGGAGCGGGCGGGAGGTCGCAGAGTTGAGTGTCCTTTGAGACCTCCCTGGCCTTCTCCTCCGGCGGATAGGCGAAGGTCCACGCGAACTGGCGCGCCGTCACTTCCACGACAAGCCGATCATTCTTCAGCTTCCCGTTCTCGGCGAGGGCGACCGCGCTGACGATCGCGATTGCGGTCACGAGCACGGCCGGAACCGCCGTCCACGCGATCTCGAGCCTTGTGTGCCCGTGGATCGGCGGTCCGTCGGAGTCGTCGTCCGGTCGCGCGCGGAACTTGACGACCGAGTAGACGGTGACGGCAGCGACCACCGAGAAGACCGCGATGCAGATCGCTATGACGAACCAGAAGACGAAGTCGATCCGTTCGCCTTCCTTCGAGGCGTTCTCCGGCAGCCAGGGGATGAAGATCGCGACCGACGTCGCCACCGCGGCGGCGAGCAGACCGATCGAGACGACCCTGACGATGGATCCCCTGCGCACCGGGATCGAGCCTACTCAACGCTCCCGCCGCCTGTCGGCAGAGGGGACCTGCGGTTAGCCCTCCTCGACCGACGGGTAGAGACTGGAGAAACAAGGAGGTTCCATGGGACTCGGTGTAAGCCTGGTCGTGGTCGCCGCCGGCGCGATCCTCATCTGGGGAGTGACCGGCGAGGCCGCTGGGCTCGACGTCGACGCGATTGGCGTGATCCTCATGGTGGTCGGGCTGGTCGGCCTCGTGCTCTCGCTGATCTTCTGGTCATCGTGGGGAGGCTGGAGGCGCCGCCGCGCGACGTATGTCGAGGAGGGCCCGCCGCCCGGGCCTGGGTACTAAGAGGCTCCAACACAATGAGCTTGTGCCGCCGGGCCGCGCTGCTCGCCCCGAGGCTGTGTCCTCTCTCGCGCCCAGGCTGACCAGCCTGGGCGCTCCCTGCGTCCTTGCCTCGGAACGACCATCGCGCCCCGGCGACGAAGCGTCATTATGTTGGAGCCTCTGAGAGGACGTTAGGCCGCAGCGCCGCCGAGTCGGCGCTGCGGCCTAGATTGCCCTGAGCGGATCTACCGCTGCACCGCGCACGAGCACCTCGAAGTGGAGGTGCGGCCCCGTCGCCACCCCGGTGGCGCCGACGAGCCCGACCGTCGCTCGGGCGGCGACACGCTCGCCGACGTGGACGTTGATGCGCGAGAGGTGCGCGTACCGCGTCTGCACGCCGTTGCTGTGGGCGAGGACGACCATGTTGCCCCAGCCGCTCCCGATCCCCGCGAACACGACCCGGCCGGCCCCGGCGGCGGCTATCGGCGTCCCCGTGTCGGCGGGAAAGTCGACGCCCGCGTGGAAGCGCGCACCGCGCGGGCCGAACAGGTCGCCGGGCGGTCCCGGCAGCGGCGGGACGAGATGGATCGGGCAGCCGGGGGGTGGCGCGCGAAGGGCGGCGATCGTCGCCGCACCTGCGGAGCCGCTCGGCCGGATCCCGGCCCACGTCTGGAAGCCCCGCAGAGCCGCGACCGTGTGCGTGCCGAGGAAGCCGTCGAACGCTCCCGAGGGAAAGCCGTGCCAGGCAAGGGCGAACTGGAGCGCTGCGACGTCCCAACCGCGGGCGCCGAACCCAAGCGGACGCCGGCCGAGCGGAGCGCTCCGCCCGTAGCCGCCGAGCGCCGCCCGTGTCTGCGGCCCCGGCACACCGTCGGTCGTCACGCCCGCTCGCCGCTGAAGGCGTCGCACCGCGGCAGCCGTTCCGGGGCCGAGCACGCCGTCGACGGTGCCTGCGTACAGGCCGCGACCTCGCAGCCCGACCTGGAGCGCCGCGATCTCGGGGTTGCCCCCGGCCGACGCTCCGCTCGCGAGGGCGAGCGCGGAGCCGAGGATCAGGCAGAGGCTGGCGGCAAATACTCTTGGCATGGCGACCGGTGCGTCGGGATCTGGATCGGTCGCTCATGCGTGGCGGTCCTGCCTCGTTCGAGGGAGGTGGCATCCCTCGAACGGGGGGAGTCCAAGGGCTACGCCCTCCCGATACCTCGGAGAAGACGAAGGCGCCGAACTGGAGAGCAACTTGCGGCCAACCGAACACTTTGGGCGGTCCTCGCGCACACGTGTGAGCGGGCCGGATGACAGGAGGAACGGAAGCCTGTTCTGCGCGGGTCTCGTCCTCATGCTCGCCGCCTACGTCGTCCTGACGCTGATGGGCCAGGCCGACGGCGGTCTCACGGAGCCCTCGACGTGGATCTACAACTCGATCCTCATCGGCTCCGCGGCCGCCTGCATAGCCCGCGGATTCGCCCCGACCGTCGAACGAGCCCCGTGGCTCCTGCTCGGCGCTGCGCTGGGCCTGTGGGCCGGCGGCGACCTCTACTACACCTTCTTCTTCTCGGGAGCGGAGACCGTTCCCTTCCCCTCGATCGCCGACTCCCTCTACCTCGCCTTCTATCCGCTCGCCTACGTCGGCCTGGGACTGCTCCTCCGCCGGCGGGGGAGCCGGTTCACGGGCAGTCTCTGGCTCGACGGCCTGATCGGGGCCCTGACAGTCGCCGCGCTCGGCGCGGCCGTCGTCTTCTACGCGGTCCTGGACACGACAGGAGGCAACGCGCTCGTCGTCGCGACGAACCTCGCGTACCCCCTCTTCGACCTGCTCATGCTGGCGATGCTCGTCGTCCTGGTCGCACTCGCCGGCTGGCGCCTCGACCGCACGTGGGGGCTGATCGGGGCGGGCATGTTTGCCTTCGCCCTCGCCGACAGCGCCTACCTGTACCAGACGGCGACGGGAACATACGTCGAGGGGACGATCCTCGACGTGGGCTGGCCGCTCGCCACCGTCCTGATCGCCTGCGGCGCCTGGCAGCCGGTGCGCAAGCTGGACGAGGTCCGAGACGAGGGCTGGCAGGCGCTCACGCTGCCGACGGTGTTCGCCTTCATCGGTCTCTCGCTCCTCGTCTACGACCACTTCCACCGGCTGAACGTGCTCGCCCTCGCGCTCGCATCGGCGGCACTGGTCGCAGTCATCGCTCGTGCAGTGCTGACCTTCCGTGACCGCGTCCAGCTGCTGGACGCGAGCCGCAAGGAGGCGCTGACCGACGCGCTGACCGGGCTCGGCAACCGCCGGAAGTTCATGCTCGACCTCGGCCGCGAGGTCACCGGCGCGGAGCCGGACCACTCTCTCCTCTTCGTCCTCTTCGACCTCGACGGCTTCAAGGCGTACAACGACACGTTCGGCCACCCGGCCGGCGACTCGCTCTTGAGCCGGGTCGCGACCAGGCTCGAGGCGGCGGTCAGCGGCCACGGGCTCGCATACCGGATGGGAGGCGACGAGTTCTGCATCCTTACGTCCGCCGCCCACACGAGCGCGGGCGGCTTTACCGAAGCGGCGGTGGCGGCGCTGACCGAGGAGGGCGAGGGCTTCGCAGTCGCCTGCTCGCACGGCTCGGTGCTGATGCCACACGAGGCACAGGATGTCTCCGAGGCGCTCCGCATCGCCGACGGACGGATGTACGTCCACAAGCAACGACGCCGACCGACCGCGGGCCGTCAGAGCATGGACGTACTCCTTCGCGTGCTGACCGAGCGCGATTCTGAGCTCGGCCACCACCTCGCGGGCGTCGCACACCTAGCTGAGGCCGTCGGGCGGCGGATGCACCTGCCTCTGGATCAGCTGGAGGCGGTCCGCCAGGCGGCGGAGCTGCACGACGTCGGCAAGCTGGCGATCCCCGAGGAGATCCTGAACAAGCCGGGGCCGCTAACGGACGACGAGTGGGGGTTCGTGAAACGGCACACGCTGATCGGCGAGCGGATCCTCGCCGCTGCGCCCGCGCTCGGCTTTGCCGCGAAGATCCTTCGCTCGACACACGAGCGCTGGGACGGTGCCGGCTACCCGGACGGGCTCGAGGGGCTCTCGATCCCCCTGGGGGCGCGCATCATCGCCGTCTGTGACGCCTTTGACGCCATGACCTCGCAGCGACCCTACGCGTCTGCTCTCACCCGCGAGGAGGCATTGCGCGAGCTCTTCCGTTGCGCGGGCACGCAATTCGATGCCGAGATCGTGGAGGGGTTCGCCTCCTTGCAGAGCGAGCTCCGCGCGCAGCTCGTCGCCTAGGAAAGCTTCGCGCGAACTGGACTTCGTTACGGCCTCACGCCGGGCATCGGCGTTGTAGGATCGCGCCGCCGTCAGTCGAGGGAGGCGAGCTACGTTCGTGACCCTCACGCCCAAAGGGCTCGAGGACCTGATCTTCGGCTCTGAGCAGTCGCGCCGCGGCTCCGCTGCTGCTCGGCGCCGAGGCAAGCATCCGCCACGGCCGCTCCCGCTCTCTCGGCCAAGTAGCTCTCTAGAAAGGAGTCTCATGCGCTACCTCCTTGCAGCAGCGCTTGCGCTGGTGGTGTTTGTCCCCGCCGCGCATTCGAGCGCGAGCGCGAGTCGCACGCAGACGTATTCCTGCGCCTCTGTCGACAGGCTCGGCCTCGAGAAGCAGACGAACGCGCACGCGGCCCAGGTCCTCGCGGCTTGTGGCCGTGCTTCCGCGCCCGGCCCGAGTCTCAACGCGACCTTCTCGTCCCTCCCCCGCCTCGCGCCGGCTCCGGCCAACTACGGCGGGGCCGACGTCGACGTGATCACCGGCGGCGAGGGCGGGTACCCGCACGTGACGCAGTCGGAGAGCCAGACGTGGGCAAACGGCAGCACCGTCGTCATGGCCTACAACGACTCGCGGACGGCGCCCAACTGCTATTCGGGCGGGTCGTACTCGCTGAACGGCGGCACGACCTGGACGAACCTCAACTCGCGCCCGTTCTGCAGCGGCCACGGCACGGGCTTCGGAGACCCGGTCGTCGTCTACGACCAGGCCCACTCGAAGTGGGTCGCGGTCTTCCTCGCCGGCGGCTGCGGCGGCCAGGGCATGGGAGTCTGGACGTCCGTCGACGGCGCAACCTGGTCGACCGGGTCCTGCGCGCACAGCGGCACCTCGGACGACCGCGAGTCGGGCTGGGTCGACAACAATCCGGCCAGCCCCTTCTACGGCCGCATCTACATCACCTGGAACAACTTCGCCGCCGGCCAGAACATCTACTCGATCTTCTCCAACGACGGCGGCACGACCTGGAGCTCGCCGGTTCAGGTGCAAAGCGGGGGCTTCATCCGCAACGTCCAGGTGACGACCGGCCCCGGCGGGACGGTCCTCATCGCCGGCATGAACGAGGGCGCCGGCGGGCTCGGTAGCCGCATCAACATGCTCTTCCGCTCGACCAACGGCGGTGCCAGCTGGACCACCGTGACGATGGGCGGCTCCTTCCCGGGCCCCGGCCAGTCGACCTGCGGCTACTTCGCCGCCATGTTCCCCTCCTACTGGCGGCACATGGGCTGGGGCGACATCGGCGCAGGGCCGAGCAGCGTCGTCCACTACGTCTACGCCCAGCACGGCGCGGGCGCCGACTACGGCGACATCTACTACACCCGCTCGACCGACAACGGCTCGAGCTGGAGCGCTCCCATCCGCCTCGACACGGACGGGAGCGCGCGCTCGCAGTGGATGCCCTCGCTGGCTGTCACGCCCGCCGGCCAGGTCTTCGCCAGCTGGTACGACGCTCGTAACACGACGGGGTCGAGCTACGAGCGGTGGGGCCGACTGTCCTCGGACAACGGAGCCACCTGGCAGCCTGCCGCGGCGATGAGCGACGTCGCAAGCCCGCTGCCGCTCCAGCCCGATCCCAACGTGCAGCCGTGCTACGCGGGCGACTACGTAGCGAAGCCACGGCGTGGCCGGCTTCTTCCACGTGTCATGGACCGACGGCCGCGTCCTGATCAGCGGTAACCCGCAGCAGGACGAGTTCTACGACAAGGTGGCAGAGACCGGGCCGCCACCGCCTCCGCCGCCTCCGCCGCCACCGCCTCCGCCGCCACCACCACCGCCTCCTCCGCCACCGACCGTGACCTGCGACAACTTCGCCGACGCGTCCCCGACCTGTCAGCTCGCCGGCACCGGCTCGCGGACCGGCTCGAACTCGGGCGCGACCGGCGAGACGGGCGAGCCCAACCACGCCGGAGTCTCGATTCCGCTGAACTCGCTCTGGTACGCCTTCACACCCGTCACCTCGGGCACGGTCAAGCTCGATACCTGCGGAGGGACGAGCTTCGACACGACCCTCGCCGCGTATACCGGCAGCTTAGGCTCGCTGTCTCAGGTCGCGGCGAACGACAACGCCTGCGGGACGCGCAGCAGGATCAGCTTCGCGGCGCAGGCCGGGACGACCTACCACGTCGCGCTCGACGGCAACGGCTTCGCTGTCGGGAGCTTCACGCTGAGCTTCAGGGTCCGGTGAAGCTCGGCTTGGAGCGAGCAGGCTAGTCCTCATCAGCAACCGCAACGTTCAGGCCCGCCCCCTCGGGGGCGGGCCTCCTTCTTGACGAGAGCTTCTTCGGTGCCGCGCGAGAGGACGCTCGCCCACGCGACGGATGATCGTCCTATGGGAGGGGTAACTCCCCTCCACCGTCGGTGCAGTCGGCGAGGTAGAGGGCTGTGCCGAGGTCGCCCGTCCAGAGCGTGTAGCGGCCGCGCCCGTAGTGCGACCGGCTGTGCTCCACCTGACCTGCAGCGTGCATCGCGAACGTGCGCGCTCGCGTGAGCCACCGTTCGTCTCCGGTGCGCTCGAGCAGCGCCAGGAATGCGTATCCATTCCCCGCTGTGCCGTGGCAGAGGTTTGCGCCCTTTCGCAGCGGCCCAGCACGCCACGCCAACTCGCCGCCCGCGACCGCAAGCTCCTCGTCAAGGATGTGGGCGAGCATCGCGATGATCCCTGGCGCGCCATGGCACCACTGCGTGCGGATCTGGCCATCGCCGTTTGCGTCGAGTCGCATCCCCGCGAGTGGCGGCCAGTTGACGAGCCCATCCTCCTCGACGGCAAAGCGCTGGAGCGTCTCCGACACGGCGGCGACATCGCCGAGCGCAAGCACACACCCTGCGAACCCGTGTGCCGCACCGAGATAGCGCCTGCGTTGCCCGTACAGTTGCTGCGTCCACAGGCCTTCCGTGTCACGTCGGCCGTGCAACCACTCGATGCTCGCCGTCACGTCAAGCCCGAGCTCGCGACCCGCGAGAATCGTGCCGGGACTGCCCCACATCAATTCGCAACGTTCGTCTCGCTCGTTCGCCGCGATCAGCTCCGACAGGCGCTCGAGATTAGCCTGCGAAGGTACGAGCCTTTGTAACACCAGCCGGATTCCCGTCTCGCCCATCCAAAGGCTGCGCTCAGCGTCCGGGTCAGGAAAATCTGGCTGGGCTTCGAGCGAACGCTCCAGATACGGGACATAGTCCCGTCGTAACTCGACGAAGCCCCGCCGCGCGAGGCGGTGGAGCGCATCCACGACCCCCGCACCTCCGAGAAACACCGTCCGCAACTGCGCAGGCGACGTGTCGTCGTCCTTGTCCTGTGGATGCATCGGCCAACCATCGTCGAATGCACTCTCCGCGTCGGCAACGATGGAGGCAATCGCCGTCCGCACTCTTTCGGCGCTCCACGGTTCGTCCGCGAGCGCCTCGTGCGCTTCCGGCTGAAACAGCATCGGGCGAGTCTATTGACGCCGGTCGGGGGATATTCCCGAATGCTGGGCCAGCCGACCATCCCGGCCAGAGCAGCTGCTCGCTGCGCCGAGCGATGCGCTCGGGCCGCACCCTGGGAGCCTACGGTCGACCGTCGAGGAACATACGCAGGCGCACGTGGGTATCAGCGGCTTCCGAGCCGCCGAGGTGCGCGTTGACGGCGCGGCAGACCCAGCCGAGCCGCATTGCGGTCGCGGAGGCGGCGTCGAGGTCGGCGCTCTTGGTGATCCGAATGAACGGGGCCAGGTACGCGTCGCGGAACGGCCCCACCTCGACCGAGCCCTGGACGTCGTCGAGACCCCAGGCGAGGTTGCCCTCCAGCGTGACGGACAGCGTGAAGAATGGGTGGGAGATGCAGGCATCACCCCAATCGAGCAGGAGGTAGCGACCGTCGCGGACAAAGACCTGGCCGTCGTGGAAATCGTCGTGCTGAATCGTTTCCGACAGGCCATAGCCGGCCAGCTCCTCGCACATCTCCTGAACCCGAGACACATTCCCTGCGAGGCGTCGGCGGTCGTCCGACGGCAGGGTTGGCAGATCGTCGAGCAGCTGCTCGTACTTCGATGGCAGTGTCGAGAGGCGGAGATCCGGAACACCGACGGCGACCAATTCGTCTGCCTGGTCTGCCAGGTCGACCTGTAACCCGGCATAGAGCGGCAGAATCTTCAGCCAGCAGACCAGGTCTCGCTCACGCTCGACGATCTCGCGCAGTCGGGTACCCGCGTCGGCCATGAGCATCCACCCGCGTTCGAGATCGACGCCCAGCAGCGGCGGTACGCAGTCGGGTCGGCGCGCGGCGAGAAGCGTGACAAGCGCAGCCTCGTGCCGAAGCGCAGGGGCGTTTGCCTTGAAGTACACGTCACCCGTCTCGGTCGGCACGCGCATCACCGTCGACCACGGCCGGACGTGGTGCTGATCGATCACGCCCACGGAGCCCGCACCGAGCAGGGCTACCTGCTCACGGATCCATTCGTGCGCCTCCGCGAGCCACAGCGGATCCGTCCAACCCGGCACGACCCACGACCCTAGAGCACATCGGGAAACGGTGGTCGACCCGCCTCCACGGGTCCGTGCTGCGCTTCGCGCAGCACGGACACACACTTCGTGTTGGGCCGTGTAGGAGTCGAACCTACGACCTTGGGATTAAGAGTCCCCTGCTCTACCAGCTGAGCTAACGGCCCTCGGGCCGAGTATAGCCACGTATTTTCGGCGTTCTGGGGCGGCCCTCGCACCATTTCAAGCGGCGCAAGAACGGTACCTTTACAGGCCGATAACAGGCGGAGCGTAGGCTCAATGCGGAAGATGAAGCTGCTCGTCCCGATCGCGGCCACGCTCGCCGCTGCCCTCTGGATCTCGACCTCGGTGGCCCCGGCGAGCCGAGCCCTGCCGCGGGCCGACTGCGCCCGCACATCGACCGGCCTCGTACCGCTGACCGACCTCGGCCGGCGCAAGTACCGTGGCGATCGCGGCGGTCTCTACCCGAACGTCCGCAACCGGCCGTCGCCGGCGTACCAGCGCAAGGGGATGGCCGCGAGTCGGCGGGTGCGCCCGATCGACGGGAAGATCGTCCTGCTCTCGATCGGGATGTCGAACACCACGATGGAGTTCTCGGGCTTCATGCGGCTCGCAGACCGCGATCCCGCGAAGAGCGAGGCGGTGACGATCGTGGACGGCGCCGAGGGCGGCTGGGACGCCGAGCGCGTGAAGGCGCAGTCGGAGTACTGGGACCTCGTCGACCAGCGCCTGAAGTCCGCCGGCGCCTCGGCAGAGCAGGTGCAGGCGGTCTGGCTGAAGGAGGCGATCTCCGGCGAGGACCGGCCCTTCCCCAGGGACGCGCGGACGCTTCGGGCCGACCTGCGCAGCATCGTGCGCACCATGCGCGTGCGCTATCCGAACCTGAAGCTCGTCTACCTTTCGAGCCGCACGTACGCGGGCTACGCGATCACCGGGGTCAATCCCGAGCCCGCGGCCTACGACAGCGGCTTCGCCGTACGCTGGCTGATCCAGGATCGGATGGTCGGCAAGCTGAAAGGCCCGTGGCTCGGCTGGGGGCCGTACCTGTGGACGGATGGGGAACGCGGCCGCGCCGACGGGCTCGTCTGGACGTGCGACGACGTAGAGGACGACGGCACGCACCCGTCCAAGTCGGGCGTGCAGAAGGTGGCGAACCTGCTGCTCACCTTCTTCAAGACCGACCCCACCGCCCGGCGCTGGTTCGTCGCCCGTCCGCTTTAGAGGCTCATAGGGCCTCTGTACTATCGCCCCCATGAAGGGGCCTATCGGCATCGTCGGCGCGGGCTACGTGGGCCTCCCGCTCGCGCGGGTCTTCGCCGCAGCCGGCCAGCGAGTCGTCCTCGTCGAGTCGAACGAGGAGAAGGTCGGCCACGTGAACCGAGGCGAGAGCTACGTGAAGGACGTGTCCTCGGACGACCTCCGGCCGCTCGTCGAGTCGGGGGCGATCGGCGCTACTTCCGACTACGACGCCCTGACCGAAGCGGAGGCGATCCTGATCGCTCTCCAGACCCCGCTGTCGGCGCAGCGCGAGCCCGACCTCTCGATCGTGCTCGGCGCCGTCGACGACATCGCTCCCCGCCTCCAGCGAGGCCAGCTCGTGGTGCTCGAGTCCACGACTTACCCCGGCACGACGCGCGAGCGCCTGCTGCCCGCGCTCGAGCGCAGCGGTCTCCGTGTAGGCGATGACTTCCACCTCGCGTTCTCCCCCGAGCGTGTCGATCCGGGCCGCGAGGACTGGACGACCCAGAACACCCCGAAGATTGTCGGCGGCATCACGCCGGCCTGCACGGAGCGGGCCGTCGAGCTCTACAGGCGCGCGATCGAGACCGTCCATCCCGTTTCCACGCCCGAGGCGGCAGAACTGACGAAGCTGCTCGAGAACATCTTCCGCTCGGTCAACATCGCCCTCGTGAACGAGCTCGCGCAGCTTTGCGACCGGATGGCGATCGACGTCTGGGAGGTCATAGGAGCAGCCGCGACGAAGCCGTTCGGGTTCATGAGCTTCCAGCCGGGCCCGGGCCTGGGCGGCCACTGCATGCCGATCGATCCGTTCTACCTGACGTGGAAGGCCCGCGAATACGACTTCTACACCGAGTTCATCGAGCTCGCGGGCAAGGTGAACGAGAACATGCCCTACTGGTGCCTGGGCAAGATCGTGCGCGCGCTGAACGCGCAGGAGCGGGCGCTTAAGGGCTCACGCGTCCTGCTCCTCGGAGTCGCGTACAAGTCCGACATCGACGACACGCGAGAGTCGCCCGCGCTCAAGCTGATCGAGCTCCTGAACGCCCAAGGAGCGAAGGTCTCGTACCACGACGCGTTCGTTTCCGAGCTCCCGGAGCTCGGGCTCGCCTCGTCCGAGCTGAACGTGTCCGAAGCGGACTGCGTCGTCATCGTGACCGCACACTCCGGGATCGACTACGACGAGGTCGTGGCGCGCGCGCCGCTCGTCGTCGACCTGCGGAACGCGACCGGGAGCAACGGGACGCTGGACGGAAAGGTGTGGAAGCTGTGATTCGCGTCGGGCAGGTGGGGCTCGGCTACTGGGGGCCGAATCTCGCCCGCAACTTCGCAGAGCTCGCCGAGCTCGGGTGGCTCTGCGATCTCTCGCCCGACCTCCTCGCTCAGACAGCGGCACGGTACCCCGCCGCGCGCACGACGGCGGACTTCGGCGAGCTCCTCGCCGATCCGCAGCTCGACGCGATCGTCGTCGCGACTCCGGTCGTCACCCACTACGAGCTGGCGAAGCAGGCTCTTCTCGCCGGGAAGCACGTCTTCGTCGAGAAGCCTCCGGCGCAGACCAGCGTCGAGGCCGAGGAGCTCTGTGCGATCGCCGAGGAGCGCCGCCTCGTTCTCATGCCCGGCTACCTGCTCCTCTATCACCCTGCGGTCGCGAAGCTGAAGGAGATCGTCGCGGCCGGCGAACTCGGCGACGTCCTGTACCTCTACGGCAACCGGCAGAACCTTGGCCAGATCCGACGCGACGAGAACGCGCTCTGGTCGCTCGGCGCACATGATCTCTCGGTCATGCTCCACCTGATCGGGGAGGAGCCCGCGGAGGCCTGGGCCCGAGGCGAGTCGTTCCTCCGAGAGGGCGTGGAGGACGTCGTCTTCTGCTATCTGCGCTTCCCCTCGGGCCTCGTCGCCCACATGCACCTGTCCTGGCTCGACCCGCACAAGATCCGCCGCCTGACGGTCGTCGGCACGGAGAAGATGGCCGTCTTCGACGACATGGAGCCCGAGCGGAAGATCACGGTCTACGACAGAGGCACCGTTCTGCAACCTGCGAGCGAATGGCAGGTGCGGATGGGCGACATCCACATCCCGAAGGTCTCGACGGAGGAGCCGCTCAGGCTCGAGTGCAGTCACTTCCTCTCGCTCGTCGCCGGCGACGGCGACCCGACCGGGCGCGCGCGCGAGGGCATCGCCGTCGTCCGCACGCTCGAGCTCCTCCAGGGCTCGCTCGAAACCGCTGCGGTGACAAGCGGTGCCTGAGCACCGCGCGCCGGCGTGACCTACGAGATCGCGCCGAGCGCCGTCGTCTATCCGGGGACGGTGATCGGCGAAGGCTGCGTGATCGGAGACAACGCCGTCCTCGGGAAGCAGCCCGCCCTCTCTCCGCGCTCGACCGCGCGCCGCGACGAGTTGCCGCCGCTCGAGCTCGGCGCCGGCGCGATCGTCGCCGCGGGCGCAATCGTCTTCGCGGGAACGAGGATCGGGGCCCGTGTCATCGTCGGAGACCAGGCCTGTGTCCGCGAGCGCTGCGAGATCGGCGAGGACGTCGTCATCGGCCGCGGCTCGCTCGTAGAGAACGACACCTCGATCGGCGCCCTCACGAGAATCCAGGCCAACGCCTACATCACGGCCTACTCGACGCTCGAGGAGGAGGTCTTTATCGCCCCCTGCGTGACGACGACGAACGACAACTTCATGGGCCGGACCGAGCAGCGCCACGCTCTGCGACGAGGGCCGACCATCCGCCGCGCCGCGCGCGTGGGCGGGGCGGCGGTCCTCTGCCCGGGAATCGAGATCGGCGAGGAGGCGTACATCGGCGCCGGAGCGGTGGTCGTCCGCGACGTGCCGCCGCGAGCGGTAGTCGTCGGCAATCCGGCTCGGCAGATTCGCGAGGTCTCTAGCGAGGAGCTGCTCGGACCGGAACCAGGCGTTTCCTGACCGCGAGCGAGTACGCCCCGGCACCCGGCGTAGAAAGCTTCACCTCGAGGTAATACCAGCCGCGTGCATGGGCTCGAAAGCGGATGCGCTCGGCCGAGCGGCGCGACTTCGACCGGGCCGCGAGCATCCGCAAGTCGACGTTCAGTCCCTCCACCCGCCGCGTCCCAGGCCGCCACAGGAGCAGGGCCGCGTCGGTGCCGTGGGGGCCGCGCAGGATCGCCCTCATCAGCTCACGGGGGCGAAGCCGGACGCGGTAGACGTCGATCTGGTCGTCCCAGTAGTCGAGCGTCGCGTCGATCCGCCGGTCTCTCGAGAAGAAGAGCCTCGGCGCGCGCCTTCCGGCCTGGTCGTTTGCCTCGTAGCGATCGGCCTCCGGTAGGGGGCCGTCGAGCGCCTGGACCGCGCCCGCCACGTCGAGCACTCCCCAACCGCTGAGGGCGTCCCGGCCGAGCGGGCAGCGCTTGCAGCCCCGTGCGGCGGTCGCGTCGACCGCCGAGCGCGTCAGCACCGCCGAGACCTGCTCGGGCTGGAGGAAGGGGTACTGGCCCAGGAGGACCGCAGCGGCGGCGGCCACCTGAGGAGCCGCGAAGGACGTCCCCTCGCCGCGCCGAAACTCCGGCGGCCCGCAGTCGGAGTAGCCCTGGAGGAGACAGCCGGCTCGGCTGGAGGCCGTGAGGGCCCGCGGCAGCGTCGAGAAGATCTCGTCGCCGGGAGCCGCCAGATCGTTGTAGACCGAGTCGCGGTTGGAGAACGACGGAACCGACCCGTCCCTGCTGATCGCGCTGACGCCAAGGACATGCGGGAGTGCCGCCGGGTAGCTCGCGTAGGCCCACGGCTCCTCGGGCGCCTCGTCGGCGTTCCCCACTGCGGCCACGACGAGGACGTCGTTGCTGACGGCATACGCGACCGCTGCCGCCTCGAGAGCGGAGTACGTGTCGAGCGTCCTGTTGAACGGGTTGCGCACCCCGCCGAAGCTGAGATTGATCACGCGCGCGCCGTCGTCGACAGCCCAGCGAATAGCGCGGGCCTCCGCCTCGGGAGAGATCGACCCGTCGGCTCGAACGACCTTGGCGACGAGCAGCTGCGCCGAAAGGCCGATTCCCGCGATCCCTTGACCGTTGTTCAGCGCCGCCGCGATCTCCCCGGCAACAAAGGTGCCGTGCCCGTTCGTGTCCCTCCGCCAGGAGCTCGCGACGAAGCTGCGGCCTCCTAGGATCTGGTCTTCCAGCTCCGGGTGATCCGCGTCGATGCCGGAGTCGATCACCGCGACCCTGACGGCTGCGAGCGGCGGCACCTGGGGCCATGCGTCGAAGGCTCGAATGCGATCGAGGTACCACTGGCGCGCGAGGAGCGGGTCGTTGGACGTGAACGCGAGGCGGCGCGAGGGACGTATGCGCTCGACCCAGGTAACCCCCGGGACCGAGGCGAGACCCCGCGCACTCGGCGCGTCGACGGCGAGGGCAAAGGGCCCGACGACCGACACGGGGTGGCCGGTGCGGGCTTCGATCCGCTGCGCGAGCCGGTGCGGCGAGGCGCCCTCCCGGACCCCGACGGCGAAGCGGGCGGCTGTAGCCGGCACAGGCGCAGCCAGGGCGAGCAGCAGCGAGGCGAGCAGCGCCCGCCTCATGCCGGTCCCACCCGCAGGACGGGGCTGACACCCGGAACGAAGCCGCGGCCGGGCGCGAGCCGGGCGCGGTACGTGCCGGGCGAGAGCGCAAGCCGGGCCTCGAAGTCTCCGTTCATGTCGATCGTCGCTCGCGCGATCGTAGTCCACGTGCTTCCTTCCAGGCGCTGCACGGCGACACGTGCGCCCGGGAAGAGAGGCCGGGCGCGGCCACGCAGGGTGGACGGGTTCTCCAACCCGGCGAAGCGGACGCGGGGGGCGACCGCAACGTGCGCGATCGAGCTGCGCGCCTTTCCGCTCACGAGTCGGTAGTCGGTGGGTGCGCGGGGCCTCGTCGAGACTGTCACCGTGCCGTTCGGCCCGCGTGCGACGGGACCGACCTCGCGCCAGGGCAAGCCGGGCTGCCGCTGTTCGAGCTTCACCGCCGGCAGGCTCCGGGCCAAGCCGCTGAGCGAAGCCTGATGGCCGAAGGTGACGGGCGCCTCCGGGGGCGAGAGCGACAGAACGCCGATGCGGAACCATGTCGAGCGCAAGCCGAGCGCGCGGCGCACGTCGCCGCCCGTCATGGTCGACTCGCCGCCGGTGCCGACCGCGGTCAGCGTCCGGACCCGGCCGGAGGGGCCGGCGCTGATTCGCACGTCCACGAGTCTGCCCGGTGCGTGCAGGGCGCGGGCGAGCCGTCTCGGCCCGAACACGAGCGGTCCCCACTGGTGGTACGGCGAGATCGTGTCGTAGGGGTCGTCGACGGAGACGAGGTACGGGAGCAACGGCGAGGTCGGCCAGACCTCGTTCGCGGTCGCCGTCCGACCGCCCGAGCTCGAGAAGAAGTAGGTCGTCGCAACACGGCCCGCGTAGAGGACGACCTCGCCGGCCGTCTGCTGCACCGCCGTCGTCGTCGAGGGCTTCTCACCCGCGATGCCGCTGTAGACCTGGCTGCGGGTGTCCGGGTAGAGGTCGAACCACGAGTTCGTCTTGCGGACGGCCAGGGCGTACGAGCGAGCGGCCACGGCCTGAGCCTTCAGCGCCTCGGGAAGCCACGTGTTGGGCATCTCGGACGGCACCACCCCGAACAGATAACCCTCGAGCGGCACGTTGTTCACCGCGCGAAGAGTCCCGTTCGAGACCGAAACCTGGAGCTGCCCGCGGTAGGGCCGGCCGCCGAGTCGAAGCGGGGACGTCCCCGGCAGGAAGGAGAGCGGCCCGGGAAGCGGCTGCTCCTGCGCGTCCTGTGGTTTCAGCCGCAGGCCCGGTCCGAAGGTCTGCGCGCCGGCGGCAAGCTCCCAGATCTCGCCGGTCCCATCGCGCACCTGGAACGGCGCTTGCGCGGCGACCGTCAGCGTCCGCCGACCCTCGGCAAGCATGACGCGGACGCGTGCGACGGTCGACGAGCCAAGCGTCGTGCCGGAGTAGTAGTGGCCCAGGATCTGATCGTAGGTCGATCCATGCTGGGCGAACCCGTACGCGCCCCATTGCGCGAGGCCGACTCCGTGACCCCAGCCGCGGCCGGTGACGACGAAGGTCGGGGTCGCGCGAGTCGCCCGCGCTCGCCCGTTCGCGCCCGCCGACGAATGATCGGCCGCGGACCCCGAGAGGAGCGCGGTCGCGGCGAAGACGGCGACTAGGAGCCTTGGACGACCCATGACGGGAAATGTTTCGGCGCTCGGCCTTTGTTTCCTGAGCCGACCGCAGAGGATTTGAGGCTAGCGGATCGGCCAGCGGGCGGCATCCTTCTTTACAGGAAGTTCAGAACCCTGCGGTGAGGAGCATTTTCCTGGGACTACGATGAAGCCGTGCGGATCCTCGTCACCGGCGCGGCCGGCTTCATCGGCTCGAACTTCGTCCACTACTGGCTCGAGCGGCACCCCGACGACGCCGTCGTCGCGTATGACCTCCTCACCTACGCCGGCAACCGCGCGAACCTCGAGGCGGCCGAGGATCGCATCGCCTTCGTCCACGGCGACATCGCCGACCTCGACCTCTGCGAGAGCATCCTGCGCGAGCACGAGATCGGCGTCGTGGTCAACTTCGCGGCCGAGTCCCACAACAGCCTCGCGGTGATCGACCCGGGCCTCTTCGCCCGCACGAACGTCCTCGGGACACAGTTGCTGCTCGAGGCGGCGCGAAAGACCGGGGTCAAGCGCTTCCACCACATCTCCACCTGCGAGGTCTACGGCGACCTGCCCCTCGACTCCGACGATGCGTTCACGGAAGAGTCGCCCTACCGGCCCCGGACCCCGTACAACGCCTCGAAGGCTGCGGCCGACCATTACGTCCGCGCCTACCACGAGACGTACGGCCTCGCGACGACGATCACGAACTGCTCCAACAACTACGGGGCGTATCAGTTCCCGGAGAAGGTGATCCCGCTCTTCGTGACGAACGCGCTCGACGACAAGCCGCTGCCGATGTACGCCTCGACGCAGCACCGACGCGAGTGGCTCCACGTCCGCGATCACTGCCGGGCGATCGACCGGGTGCTCGAAGCGGGGCGCGACGGGGAGACCTACAACGTCGGCTCACGCGTCGAGGCCTCGATCGAGGAGATCGCCGATCGCGTGCTCTCGCTCACGGGCAAGCCCGGCTCTCTGAAGACGATCGTCGCCGACCGTCCGGGCCACGACCGCCGCTACCTGCTCGACGCGACGAAGATCGAAGGCGAGCTCGGCTGGCGCCCGGAGATCGGCTTCGAGGACGGCTTGCGCGAGACGGTCGAGTGGTACGCGTCGAACCGCGCCTGGTGGGAGCCGCTCAAGGAGCGCCTCCAGGTCGAAGAGACCGCCTGGACGTAAGGGCCCTGTCTGGTGCCAGGCACCGGACGTGTCTAGACCAGGCGGGCGAGGCACGCGCGCAGGCCTTCACGCCAGTGCGGCAGCGTCGGGGCCCCGCGCTCACTGCGAAGAACGGAGTTGGCCGGCCTCGGCGCGGGACGGCCGAGCTCCGCCGAGGAGATTCGCCGCACGCGACACTCGAGGCCCGCTTCCTCGAAGATCGCTTCCGCGAACTCGGCCCACGTGCAATCGCCGTCGGCGGCCACGTGCCAGACGCCGTGGGGCAGCTCGAGCAACTCACGCGCCGCCTCGGCGAGATGTCCGACGTACGTCGGGCTCCCACGCTGGTCGTCGACGACCGAGACCTCGTCGCGCTCGGCTCCGAGCTGCAGCATCGTCCGGACGAAGTTCTTGCCGGTCCAGCCGAAGAGCCACGAGCTGCGGACGATCCAGCCCTCGCGCACATCCCGCTCGCCGACCAGCTTCGTGCGGCCGTAGACCGAGAGGGGGTTGGGTTCGTCCGACTCGACATAGGGCTCGCCTTTCTTTCCGTCGAACACGTAGTCAGTCGAGAAGTAGACGACGGGGGCGCCCAGCGCGACGACGTTCCGCGTTCCTTCGACATTCACCCGCGCTGCCCCGTCGGGGTCGCTCTCGGCGCCGTCCACGTCGGTCCATGCCGCGGCATGCAGCACGAGGCTCGGCCGGTAGCTCACGTCCGAGCTCGTGACGTCGAAGGACTCCCGGTCGCGCGCATCCGCGTCGGGAAACACCTCGGCGAGCGCCGTCCCGAGCTGCCCGCCGGCCCCGGTGATCAGGAAGCGGCTCTGTCCCTGGCCGAGAGGATCGGCGATCGCGTGCTCCAAAGCTCGACGACGCGCGGGTCGTCCCAGGGGATCTCGTTCTCATCGGGGTCGGCGGGGTCGTACTCCTCGGTCGTGTGGTAGCAGAAGACGATGTCTGTGAGCGCCTCGAAGCCGTGCGCGCAGCGGCCGGGCACATGGACGGCGACCGGGTTCGCGTCGCCGATGTCCTCGGTGAAGGTCTCGCCGCTCTCGAGGTCCAGGACAACGACGCGAGCCGTCCCTCCGAGACAGACGAAGAGATCGTCCTGCCCGCGCAGGTGGTAGTGCAGCCCCCGGATCACGCCCTGCCGCGAGAACGAGATGTTCGTCTGCCGCATCGGCTTCTCGAACCAGCTTGCCCGGTGGATCTCGGCCACCCAGCCGCGCTCGTCCACGAAGCGTCGCAGCGGGATTCGGTGGAGCCCGTCGATCACCGGTTCGCCCCGTGCTCGCGCACGAAGTCGTTGACGGCGTAGTACGCGTCGATCGACTCCCCTGCATCGCCCCAGAAGCCCTCGGCGACGTCGTACTCCATGGCTCCCTGCTCGATGTACCAGTTGTTCACGTCGGTGATCTCGAGCTCGCCGCGGGCCGACGGCGAGAGCGTGGGAAGGAACTCGAAGACCGCGGGGTCGTAGAAGTACAGGCCCGTGACCGCATAGTCGCTCGGCGGCGACTCGGGCTTCTCGATGATGCGCTTCACCCGGTCTCCGTCGAGCTCGGCGACGCCGAGATGGCGCAGGTGCTCGGTCTCCTCGATCCGTGAGAGGACGATGCGGGCGCCACTCTCCTGTTTCTCGAAGGCCTCGACCGCAGGCTGGATCGAGCGCCCGAACACGTTGTCCGCGAGCATGACGAGCACGCGGTCGCCGCCGGCAAAGCGCTCCGCAAGGCCCAGCGCCTCGGCAATGCCGCCCTCGCGCTCCTGGTAGGCGTACGAGAGGCGGTCGATGCCGTGGGCATGCCCGTCGCCGAGGAGGCGGAGGAACTCGCCCGCGTGAGTGCCCCCGGTGACGAGCATCAGCTCGTTGAGCCCGGCCGAGACGAGCGCCTCGATCGCGTACGTCACCATTGGCCGGTCGTAGATCGGCAGCAGGTGCTTGTTCGTGATCCGCGTCAGCGGGTGGAGGCGGCTGCCGATGCCGCCGGCGAGGATGACGCCTTTCATGCCGCGCGGATGCTACTCGGGAGGCGCGGTAAGTCCTCCTAACGACCCGCGGGCCGGAGCGCCGGCTGCGGTGAGCCTTGCGGCGGCGCAAGCGGTGAGGGCTTCACACGCGCGACCTTCGCAGCCCAGTCCGGCAGCCACCAGTTCCAGCGGCCGAACAGCTTCATGATGCTCGGGACGAGCAGGGCACGGATGATCGAGACGTCGATCAGGATCGCCGCCGCGAGGCCGAACCCGAACTGCTGGAGACCCACGATCGATCCGGCGACGAAGCCCATGAAGGCTGCGAACATGATCAGCCCGGCGGCCGTTACGAGCCGGCCTGTTTTCGCGAGGCCGGCGGTGACCGCCGCGACATTGTCGCCCCGGTTGTCCCATTCCTCGCGCATCCTGGAGACGAGGAAGACCTCGTAGTCCATCGAGAGGCCGAAGAGCATCGCGAACAGGAAGACGGGGATCCAGCCCTCGATCTGATCGAACTGCGTCAAGCCGAACGGCTCGCCCGCCCCGAACTTGAAGGCGAGTACCAGCAGGCCGTACGCGGCTCCGATCGAGAGCATGTTCATGACGATCGCCTTCAGCGGCAGGATCAGCGACCGGAACGCGCGGACGAGCAGCACGTAGGTCAGGAGCAGAACGGCCAGGACGAGCCACGGGAATGCCCCGTAGGTCAAGTCCAGGAAGTCGACTCCGCCCGGCGGGCCTCCCCCGGCGAACACCTTCACATCCTCGGGGAAGCCGGCGCCGGGGATGATGTCGTCCCGCAGGCGGTCGACGAAGTGCTGCGCCGGCGGGAGCCCGTACTCGTGCTTCCCGGCGACCTGGATGTGGAGGTACCGGCGGGTCGAGTCGACGTATTGGGGGCCGCCCTGCTGGTCGTAGTCGATGCGCGCAACCTCCGGGTCGGTCTGCAGGCCGGCCAACAGCGCCGCGACCGAACCCTGAATCTCGGAGTCGTCGGCTCCGCCCGCGCTACCCGTGTCGATCACGATGTCGCTCGGCGCGATCGCGCCCTCACCGACGGCAGCCGTCAGGACGTTCAGCCCCCGGACCGCTTCGAGGTCTTGAGGGATTCCGTTGTTCGATCCCGGCGTGAGCTCGAGCTTGAGCACAGGCGAAGCGGCGGCAAGCAGGATCGCGACCGTGACCGCAGCGAAGACGACCGGCCGGCGCATGATCCGGCGCGCGAGCAGAGGCCAGAACCCTCGCTCAGCATCGGCGCGGCGCTCCGCGATGCTCTTCGGGACGAGGCGGACGCGATCGAGCCGGTCCTCGAGCCAGTAGAGGAGAACCGGCAGAAGCGTCATCGCCGCGAGGACCGAGACGAGCGGAATCAGGAGCCCTGCAAGCCCGAAGCCGCGCATGAACGGCAGAGGCATGAAGAGCATGAGCGCGAGGCCGATCGCCACGGCGGTTCCGCTGAAGACGACCGCGCGGCCTGCCGTCTCCAACGTCCGCTCGACGGCCTCTTCGCGGCTGCGGCCGGACCGGTGCTCCTCACGGTAGCGGTAGACCATGAGCAGCGAGTAGTCGATCGCGATGCCGAGGCCGATCAGCATGACCAGGTTCGTCAGGTAGGTCGAAAGCGTCATGTAGTTGGCGAAGATCCACACGAAGCCGAGGGTGACGGGGATCGCCGCGGCCGCGAGCATCATCGGAAGCAGGAACGCAAGCGAGCCGAAGACGAAGATCAGGATGGCCATCGCGATCGGAATCGCGATGTAGAGCTCGCCGACGAGGAGGTCGTGGCTCATGACGGGATCGAGGTCGTGCTCGATCGCCGACTGGCCGGTGAGGTAGGTCTGGGTGCCGGGGATCGTGCCCGCGGCCTTCCGCATCGCGTCGGTGTAGAGCTTGGCGTCGGCCGGCAGGAGCTGCGAGACGATGCTGGCGCTGACGACGTCCGCTGAGACGGGCTGCACGCTGGCCACCTTGCCGGTCGGGAGCTCCCCGGCCGCCCGCTGCGCGGCCCGACGCACCTCCGGCACGAGCGAGCCGGCCGAGCCCGGTGCGCCCTTGACGACGAGCGAGAACGAGCCCTCCGGCTTCTGCCCGAAGCGCGTCTTCAGGATGTTGGCCGCCTTCTCGCTCTCCGCCCCGGGGAGGACGAACCGGTTGGTGAGCAGGTCGGACAGGCCGGACGAAGCCACCATGGCAGCGACGACAGCGACGATCCAGGCGGTCAGGACCGCCCATCGGAAGCGGATCACCGTTCGGGCCCAACGTGCCATGCAACTCTCCTTCCAGCTCGCTCTACCGTTAGCGCGGGCTAGGTTAGTGAACACTAGCCTCATCTGTCAAGCGAACCTCGCCGTGCGGCCACCCACAGGCCGGGCGCTACCATCCGACCCATGCCTTCCGACCCGATCGATCGCCTCCGCGACGAGATGGAGGAGCTTTTCGCCGATCTCTGGCAAATGCCGCGCTTCACTCGCCGGCGCGGCGGCTTCCGCCCGCAGATCGACTGCTACCGCACCGAGCGGCCAGCCTCCTTGACCATCGTCGTCGAGCTGGCCGGCGTCGACCCGTCGAAGATCCAGCTCTACGCCGACGAACGGACTCTCGTCATCTCGGGCGAGCGGCGGCGACCGCGCTGCGCTGGTCGCGTGTACCAGCAGATGGAGGTCGACTACGGGCGGTTCCAGCGCCAGGTGGCGCTCGGCGAAGACGTCGACGTGGCGGGGTCGAAGGCGACCTACCGACGCGGGGTGCTCACGATCGTGCTCCCGCTCGCGGCGAAGCCGGCCAAGCCGGAGCGGATGACGATCCCCGTGAGGGGCGCGAAGTGACCGAGCTCCTCGACGAGCAGCTCGACATCGAAGAGGTCGAGCTCCCCTCACGCCTACCGGTCCTCCCGCTCAAGGACACGGTCGTCTTCCCCGACTCCGTCCTGCCGCTCGCGATCGGGCAGGAGCGCTCCGTCCGCCTGGTTGACGACGTTGTCGCCCGCAACCGCCTGCTCGCGCTCGTCGCTTCCCGCGACCGCGAGGTCGACCAGCCCGGCTGGGACGACCTCTACGACGTCGGGACCGCCGCTGTCGTACAGAAGATGATTCGCGTTCCCGACGGCTCGTTGCGGGTCCTCGTCCAGGGCATCCGCCGAATCCGCCTCCTCGAACGCATCGAGGAGGAGCCCTACCTCGTCGGCCGGTTCGTCGAGGTTCCCGACGTCGTCAACGACTCGCGCCAGACTCGAGCGCTCACACAGAACGTCCAGACACTCTTCGGACAGCTGATCGCGCTCGTCCCGTACCTGCCCGAAGAGCTCCAGCTCGCCGCCGCGAACGTCGACGACCCGAGCGCGCTCTGCCATCTCGTCGCCTCGACGCTGAGGCTCGCGACCGAGGAGAAGCAGCGGCTGCTCGAACTGGACGACGTCGAGGCGAGGTTGCGCGAGCTGACAGTGATCCTCAACCGGGAGCTCGAAGTCGCCGAGCTCGGCTCGAAGATCCAGTCACAGGTCCAGTCGGAGATGGAGAACTCCCAGCGCGAGTACTTCCTCCGCCAGCAGCTGAAGGCGATCCAGGACGAGCTCGGCGAGGGTGACCCCGAGCAGGCCGAGCTGAAGGAGCTGCGCGAGCGCGCAGCCGAGGTCGCGCTCCCTGAGGACGCGCGCAAGGCGGTCGACCGCGAGCTCGCGCGACTCGAGAAGCTGCCCTCCGCAGCGGCGGAGTACGGCGTCATCCGCACGTACCTCGAGTGGATCCTCAGCCTCCCGTGGGACAAGACGACCGACGACAACCTCGACCTGGAGCGAGCACGGCGAATCCTCGACGAGGACCACTTCGACCTCGACAAGGTGAAGGAGCGCATCCTCGAGTACCTCGCCGTGTCGAAGCTGAAGGACGACCTGTCGGGGCCGATCCTCTGCTTCGTCGGGCCGCCGGGAGTCGGCAAGACCTCCCTCGGCCACTCGATCGCCCGGACGCTGGGCCGCAAGTTCATCCGGATCTCGGTCGGCGGCGTCCGCGACGAGGCGGAGATCCGCGGCCACCGTCGCACCTACATCGGAGCCATGCCCGGAACGGTGATCCGCGCGCTGCGCGACGCCGAGTCGAGAAACCCCGTCTTCCTGATCGACGAGATCGACAAGATGGGCGCCGACTTCCGCGGCGACCCCGCGAGCGCGATGCTCGAAGTACTCGATCCGGAGCAGCACTCCAGCTTCCGCGACCATTACCTCGACCTGCCCTTCGACCTGTCGCGCGTGCTCTTCATCTGCACCGCGAACCTCCTCGAGACGATCCCCCCGCCACTTCTGGACCGGATGGACGTCATCCATCTCTCGGGCTACACCGAGGAGGAGAAGCTCGGCATCGCCCGCAAGTACCTCGTTCCGAAGCAGCTGAAGGCGCACGGGCTCAAGCGCTCGCAGGTGTCCTTCGGGGACAAGGGCCTGCGGCTCGTCATCAGGGAGTACACGCGTGAGGCAGGCGTCCGCAACCTCGAGCGGCAGATCGCCGCGCTCTGCCGGAAGGCCGCGCGCCGGATCGCCGAGGGCGAGACCCGCCGCATGAGCATCGACGAGAAGCGCGTCCGCGAGTGGCTCGGGCCACGGCGCTTCGCCGGCGAGGTACGCAGGCGGACTGCCGACCCCGGCGTCGCGACCGGCCTCGCCGTCACCGCCGTCGGCGGCGACATCCTCTTCATCGAGGCGACCGCCTACCCCGGCGAGGGTCGCCTGAAGGTGACCGGCCAACTCGGCGACGTCATGCAGGAGTCTGCGCAGGCCGCGCACTCATGGGTGCGCGCCCACTCCGAACGGCTCGGCATCGACCCGCAGTGGTTTGCCGAGCACGACGTCCATGTCCACATCCCGGCGGGCGCGGTGCCGAAGGACGGCCCGTCGGCAGGAATCACGATGGCGACCGCGATCGTCTCGGTGGCAAGCGGCCGGCCCGTCTCGGACGAGATCGCGATGACCGGCGAGGTGACGCTCTCGGGGCAGGTGCTCGCGATCGGCGGCGTGCGCGAGAAGGTGCTCGCCGCGCAGCGGGCCGGCATCGGCAAGGTCGTGCTCCCTCGCGAGAACGAGCCCGACCTCGAGGAGCTGCCCGACGAGACGCGCAAGGAGGTCGAGTTCCTCCTCGTCGACACGGTCGAGGACGTTCTCGCCGCGGCCTTCGACGGCGCCTTGCCCGCCCCGGCGCAGGCGCGCCCGCTCACACGCGAGCGGAAAGCCGCTTCCGCGCGATAGGCTCGTTTGTCCCCGGTGCCACGGGGGTAGAAGCTGCGCACGAAAAGCAACCCGAAAGGAAGAACCGGCATGGCCAAGCTGAAAGACCGGGCGTGGGACCACGCCGCGGACGTCAGGCCGTACATCGAGCGGGCGTTCAAGGACGAGCGCGTCCGTGAGGACGTGAAGAGCGCGATCGCAACGGCCAGAGAGATCTACGACGAGCTCCTGGGTGGTCGGGCGATCACCTCTGTCGCCGCCAAGGTGGCGACCGACAAGGAGATCCAGCAGAGCCTCCGCGACGCGATCGATGATCTTCGTCACGCAGCCGACCGCGTCCAGGGTAGGTCGTCCCACGCGGCGCGCAACGCCACGCTCCTCCTGACCGGCATCGCCCTGGGCGTCCTCTTCAACCCCGTGACGGGGCCGGGGGCGCGGCGCTGGCTTCAGGACAAGATCTTCGGCGAGGGCGAAGAGTTCGAGTACCGCGAGGGCAACTCGAAGTAGTCGCGGCTAGGGAGCGCTTTCGCTCCCCTTCTGCCTGAGAGTGCGCTCGAGCGATCCGGGATCGAGGCCGTCCGCGGTCGAGATGTCGGTGGAGGAGAGAAGGATCGCGCCGGGTTTCGGCGCATGGCTCGAGGGCGCGACCGGCGGTGCCCAGCCCGCCACCTGGGCGAACTCGACGTCCTTCAGACGTTTCCAGGCCATGAGGTACGGATAGGGCTTCACGGCGCCGTCGTATCCCTGCCACAGCAAGCCGACCGGATGAATCTCGAAGTGGAGGTGGTACGGCGTGCCCTCCGCGTCGCCGGTGTTTCCGACGAAGCCGATCACTGTGCCCGCCTTGACCTCGCGCCCGTTCACCGCGAAGGGCGAGTAGGCCGATAGGTGCGCGTAGTAGAACTCGTTTCCCTGAAGGTCGCGGAGCCAGAGGCGGTAGCCGCCGATGCGATTCCAGCCAACAGAGAAGACGGTGCCGTCCGCGACGGCGAGGAGCGGCGCCCCGAGCTGAGCGAAGATGTCCTCGCCGTGGTGCCAGCCCGAGGCGATGTCTCCCCTGGGGGCACCGAACGTGTCCCCGAACGACGACGGCCCGTACACGGGGAAGACGTAGCCGCCCGCCGTGAGCCGCGGCTGCACGTCCGGCGGCGGGCGACGGACGAGCGAGGGCACCTCGGGCCCGATGCCGGGACCGCGCTTCCGTGGCTCCTTCGCCTTCGCCCTGGCCTTTCGCGGCGCGGTGCCCTGGTTGCGTCGAGCCGGCTTCGCCGGCACGTCGGCCTGCGCCGAAGCCTCCACGTAGCCGACCATGATCTCGGTGCCGGCGGGAAGACCGTTGTGGTCTGCGGTGAGGCGCACCTGGAGCCCGGTGACGAACGCTCGAGCGCCCTTCGTGCCGGGCTCGTCGAGCGAGGCCGTACCCTCCTGAAGCGCGACCGCATAGCCCCAGTCGCCGAGCGCGACGCGTGTGTCGGGCCCAGCAGCAACCGCCTGTCCGAGGACGACGAGCCCGCCGACGGCCGAGCCCGTGGAGTTGGCTTGCGAGGCCCGGGAGCTCGCCGAGGCCCTGGCCTTCGTGTTCACGCTGTCCACGGTCACGTCACCCCCGAAGATCGCCACCGACGAGACATCGGCCGAGGCGCTCGCGGTGGCGGAAGCACCGGGAGTCGAAAACGCCCCCGAGGTGACCGCCCCGGCTCGCACGACCGAGCCGTCGGCCGGGTAGGCGAACGAACCGCCGACGCCGACTGCGTCCGGGGGCGCCAACACCGCGGCGGCCGAGCCGCCGGGCTGTCCCGGCACGGCGACCTGGATCGCGAAGGCCCTGGCAATGGGGGCTGCGCTCTGGGACGACGACGCGCCTGCCGAGCCGGCAAAGAGGACCAGGAGGAGGGCGCCGAGTGCAGCTTGGACCGGCCGGGCCACGCGGGCATTATCGGTCATCGGCCCGACGTGCGCCACGCGCCGCGCCTACGCATCTCCGAGCTCCCTTCGCGCGAAGGCGCGGAAGCGCTCACGCGCCGCCTCGTCAGGTCCCAAGCTCTCCTTCGAATCGGCCTCGGCGAGCTCCTCGGCGACGGCGCGCACCTCGGCGACGATCTCGTCGCGGTGGGCCGCGTTCCGCAGCAGGGCCTGAACCCAGGTCTCGGAGCCGTCGTAGGTCTCGACCTCGTTCTCCATCAGCAGTCGTCCAAGCACGACGCCGACGCGGATGTAGGCGAACGTGCGGAATGCCAGGACGTTCTCGGGCGATTCGACGAGCCGGGAGATCTCCGGGTGCCCGGCCTCGATCTCGCTCACGATCGCCCCGATCGGCTCGTCGACAAGCGGAATCCAGAGCTCGTCCTGCTCCCTCACAAGGTCAGGATACTCGGCGCGCCCGCCAAGCAAGCTGTGCCGCGACCGCGAGCACGATGAGCGCGAACAGACGTTGGAGCGTCTCCTCCGGCACGGTCTTCGCGACAAGGACGCCGGCTTCGACGCCTCCGATCGCCGCCACCCCGACCGTGAGGGCCGCGTCCCAGCGAACGTGGCCGTACCGGCGCTGCTGCCACGCGCCCGCCGCGACCGTCGGCAGGATCGCGAGCAGCGAGGTCGCTTCCGCCTCCACCTGCCCGAGGCCGAAGACCAGTACGAGCGTGGGGACGAAGAGTAGCCCGCCGCCAACGCCGTAGAGGCCGGAGAGCACACCTGTCGCCAGTCCGAGCACGAGAGCAATGGCAATCTCGAGCATCAGACGAGGAGCCAGACGCCGATCGCGGCCAGCAGCGCGGCGAAGGTGAAGGTCAGCATCCGCGTGGCAAGCCGCTGCTGAAGCGTCGCTCCCGCGACCGCCCCCAGCGCCGCGGGCAGGCCGAGCAGCGCGGCGTACTTCGGGTGCACCTCACCGTGGAGCGCGTACGACACCGAGCCCGCGAGAGCGATCAGGCCGATCGCGGCAAGCGAGGTCGCCATCGCGGAGCGCTCCGGGAACCCGGCGGTGAGAATCAACAGCGGCACGACGATGATCCCGCCGCCGACCCCGAAGAGTGCGCTGAAGAAGCCGGCCGCAAGCCCGATGACGACTAGCCGCACGGCCGTATCCTAGGGTTGGTGCAGGCCGCCGATCCGCTCGCCCGGCTCGCGGAGAGCCCCGAGAGGGCCGCGATCCTCCTCGACGTCGACGGCACGCTCGCGCCCATCGTCCCGCGGCCGGAGGATGCCCGAGTCCCCGCTGACGCGCGCAGCGAGGTGGAACGACTGGCGGGCCGCTACGCGCTCGTCGCCTGCATCAGCGGCCGCACCGGCGAAGACGCGCGTCGGCTCGTCGACGTCGAAGGTGTGCGCTACGTCGGCGTGCACGGCCTCGAGCTCGAGCCGGAGGCAGACCGGTGGCGGGATCGGATGCGCTCCTTCGCCGCCGCGGTCGACTGGCCTGTAGAGGACAAGGGTCTCTCCGTCACGTTCCACTACCGCGAGGCCGCTGACGAGGAGGCTGCGCTCGAGTACCTGGAGGAGGTGGCCGAACGGGCTCGGGAGGCGGGGCTCGATCCGCGCTTCGGGCGCAAGGTGCTCGAGGTGCGGCCTCCGGTCCTGGCCGACAAGGGCACGGCGGTGCGGCGCATCCTCACCGAAAGGGGCCTGCACCGTGCGCTGTACGCGGGCGACGACACGACCGACCTCGACGCCTTCCGCGCGCTCGATCCGCTCGAGCTCGCCGTCCGCATCGCCGTTGCCTCCGACGAGGCGCCGCCCGAGCTCGTCGCCCGAGCCGACGTCGTCGTCGGCTCGCCGGGGGAGCTGCTGGAGATCTTGCGGCGGATCTGATTCGCGCCGGCGTCTCGTCACCTAACTCTTTACAGAACGGACACGAGCATCTAACGGAGCGGTCGTACGTTTCCTCATCGTGCGCGCCGCCTCAGTCTTTGCCGTCGTCGTTCTCGCTGCGTCCGTTGCCGGCGCGGAGGGAGCTCCACTCGCAAAGCCACCACCGATCGCCTTTGCCAGCAACCGGCTGGATCGAGACCTCGTCGTGATGCTCGCCGACGGGCGTCACCGGCACGTCGTCACTCTGAGCGGCCGCGACGATTCTGACCCGTCCTGGTCTTCGGACGGAGCCCGCGTCGCGTTCAGCCACTACAACGGGAGTCGCGAAAGGGTCGATGTCGTCGACCTCCGCACAGGGCGCGTCCGAGATCTCGGCGACGGCTACAACCCGGACTGGTCGCCCGACGGTAAGCGACTCGTCTTCCTCGACGCCGAGAACTTCGGCGACCTCGTGACGATGAATGCCGACGGCACGAACCGGCAGAAGCTGAATTTGACGAGCTCTGGGATCGCCGACGAGACGGATCCAGCCTGGTCACCGGACGGACGTCGGATCGCCTTCATGGGCGACGGCCTGTACGTCGTCCATCCGGACGGAACGAACCTGCGCAGGCTCCGGCCCGAGGGGTACAGCGGCAGCGCCAGCTGGTCGCCCGACGGGAGGAGGATCGCCTTCGATTGCGCCGTCCGCCGGTTCCAGGTGTGCACGGTGCGTGCCGACGGATCGGGCTTACGCCGGCTCACGAACCGGGGTCGTCATCCGAAGTGGTCCCCTCGAGGCAACATGCTCGCTCTGACGCGGGGAGAGGTGTCGTACTCGATCGTTCTCGTGCGACCAAACGGCGGGGTGATCCGCACGCTGAAGGCGGGCGCCGAGCCAGCCTGGTCACCGAACGGAAAGCGCTTGATAGTCGAGCGCGAGATCGGCGGCGGACCCCGCCTCTATGCAATTGACGCGTCGGGACGAATCATCGCCCGGCTGACCCGGGGTCATGGCGCTGATGCCGCACCGGCGTGGTCGCCCGGCGGCAGACGCATCGCGCTCCGCCGGCGCATCGGGCGGCAATGCTCGCTTGCCGTTCTCGATGTCGGGAGCCGCCGCGTGCGGCGAATCGTCCCCCGAACCGTTGACCGGTTCTGCCGGGACCGGCCGGACTGGTCGTCTGAGGGCAAACGCGTCGTCTTCGCGAGTGGAGGCGACCTCTGGATCGTTGCGATCAGGGGCGGGCAGCCGCACCGCTTGACAAGGACGCGCGGAAGCGAGACCAGCCCGCGCTGGGCTCCCGATCACCGCTCGATCGGATTCCTCACCCGGGACGGCATCCGGCTTCTACACCCGGATGGGAGCCGAAGCCTGCTTGTCCGGGGAGGCGGCTTCTTCGCCTGGTCCCACGACGGCCAGACGTTGGCGTACGGCTCGTACAACACCCTGACCGAGCAATCGGATCTGTATCTGCGGACCGGCAACGCGCCCGCGCGCCGGCTGTACGAAGGAATCGACGGCGCGCCGACGTGGTCTCCCGACGACCGCCTGCTCGCGTTCATCCGCTCGGACCTGGATCCCAACGGAGCATCGAGCCTGGTCGTCGTCGACCTCGTGGGGAACGCGAGCGACCTCGGCGACGAGACCGCCGACCAACCCGACTGGCGGCCCTGAGGCGCCGACTCGGCGGCGCCGCCCTCAGGACGGGCGGGAGACAGACGGCCACGCCGGCAAAGCCGTCATGGCCTCCAAGCGGCATCGCAAGCGATGCCTCAGCCGCGCGTCCGTCTGAAATGACCGGTCGGCCCAACACGGGCTCATTCCGAAAACGCCTCTAGGCGAGCTCGAGGACCTCTTCGAGCGACTCGATCGATGCGCCTTCCCAGGCCTCACCGTCGGGCGTGAGCGTCTCGCCCGGAACGTGGAGCTGGACGGCGGTCATGCCGGCGCGCTCGGCGCCGGGCAGCTCGTCGTTCGCGCCGTCGCCGACGAAGAGGCACTCGGCCGGCTCGACCTCGAGCCGCTCGCACGCGATCTCGTAGATCCGCGGATCGGGCTTCGAGATTCCGACCTCGCACGAGAACACCGTCTCGTCGAGCGAGCCTGCGAGCGGCGTTTCGTCCCAGACCTCGGGAACGTCCTGTGAGCAGACGCTGATCAGGCCCAGGCGGTGGCCGCGACGCCGGAGCTCGGCAAGGGTCTCGAGCGCGTCCGCGCGTGGAATGAGCGAGCGCTTCGTCCAATCCCGTCTCAGCGCGATCAGCTCATCGATGTCCCCATCGACCTCGAGATCGCCGAGCAGCGCTCGGAGATGATCCGCGATCGGGCCGGTCTCCCGGCTCGGTCGCCCGGCAAGCCAGACCTCTCGGAACCGATCCCGCTCGACGCCGACGGCATCGGCCATCCGGTCGTAGAAGCGGTTCGCCTCGTCCACCTGCCAGGGAACGAGCGTCTGCCAGAGGTCGAAGATGACCGACCGGAATTTCATGCCTTCTTGAGCAACCGCTTGACCTCGCCCCAGGGCCGCGTGTTCAGAATCTGATCGGGCCCGAGCCAAGCGCGGCGGGCCTGCGCGACGCCGAACTCGAGGTTCGCCAGGGCGCTGATCCGATGGGCGTCGCTCGAGATCACGATCTTCACGCCCGCCTCGCCCGCCAGGCGCGCATGAGCGTCGCGAAGATCGAGCCGGTCAGGCTGTGCGTTGATCTCGAGAAAGGTCCCCGTCTCGAGCGCTTTCTCGACGACACGCTCGAAGTCGACGTCGGCCGGCGCACGACGGTTCAGCTTCCGACCGGTCAGATGGCCGATGCAGTCCACGTGCGGGTTCTCCATCGCAGCCAGCACGCGGCCGGTGAGGTCGCGGTCAAGGCTGGAGTGCACCGATGCCATCACCCAGTCGCGCTCGGCGAGCACGTCGTCGGAGACGTCGATCGCGCCGTCCGCACGGATGTTGGCCTCGATCCCCTTCAGTAGCCGAAAGCGCCCGAGGCGCTCCTGCACCGCCTCGAGCTCACGATTCTGCGCCTCGAGCCTCCCCTCCCGCAGGTAGTGGGAGTGGTCGGTGACGGCGAGATAGGCGTGACCGAGCCGACGGGCTTCAAGCGCCATGTCCTCGATCGTGTTCTTGCCGTCCGACGACCAGGTCGAGTGTGAGTGGAGGTCCCCGCGGAGGTCGGCGAGCTCGACGAGGTCGGGCAGACGATCATCTCGCGCCGCCTCGAGCTCTCCCATGTTCTCGCGGAGCTCGGGTGGGATCCACGCGTACCCGAGCCGTTCGTAGAGCCCCTCCTCGGTGCGGTCGGTGAAGACCTCGCCGCTCTCTACGTCCTGCACGCCGTACTCCGAGACAGAGAGCTTCCGGCGGACGGCGTCCTCACGAAGCGCAAGGTTGTGTTGCTTCGAGCCCGTGAAGTGCTGCAGCAGGTTGCCGTAGGAATCAGGCGGCACGACGCGGAGGTCGAAACGGAGGCCTTCGTTGGAGACGACGGTCGCTTTCGTGTTTCCCTTCGCGACGACCTCGTCGACCCATGCGAGCTCTGTCAGGTAGCTCGTCAGCGCGGACGGATCGCTCGCCGTGGCGATTATGTCGAGGTCGCGCACCCGCTCCTTGAGGCGCCGGACACTGCCCGCGTCGCTGACCTGGTCAGCCGCCGGATGCTCACGGAGGACGGAGACGACCACGCGTACGGCCGGCAAAGCTTGGCCGAGAAGCGGCCGGCGCTCGATCTCCTCGCGGGGCGTGGCGAGCGCGCGGAGCACGTTCTCCTCGGTCTTCGCGCCGAGCCCGGCGAGCGTGCGCAGCCGTTCCGATCTGGCCGCCTGCTCGAGCTCACCGAGCGTCGCGACACCGAGCTCTTGCCAGATGCGGCGCGCCGTCTTCGGCCCGAGGCCCGGCAGGTGCATGAACTCGACGACGTCGGGCGGAATGCGGGCTCGCCGCTCGGCGAGCGCCGTGATCTGGCCGTCCTCGACGATCTGGACGATCTTCTCCTCGATCACCTTGCCGATCCCCGACAGCTCCTTGGCCTTGCCCTCGACGGCCAGCTGTGCGATCGACCCACCGGTCTCGCGCATCCGCTGCGCCGCCCGGCGGTAGGCGAGCGGCCGGAACTGGTCGCTGCCCTCGAGCTCGAGGAAGTCAGCCAGAAGCTCGAACTGGTCGGCGACGTCTGCGTTGCGCGGGAGTGTCTTCGCCACCCCGGCGATGATATGGACCGCTCACGGGGAACCCGCGGTTCCCCCGGTGGTGACCAGCCCAGAAGGTCGTGAATTGAGAACCGTCATCTGCCTCCCGACCTACAACGAGCGCGAGAATCTCGAGCCGATGGTGCGCGCCCTCGGAGAGCTGGGCGTGGATGGCGTCGAGGTGCTCGTGATCGACGACGCTTCCCCGGACGGCACCGGTGAGATCGCCGACCGGCTCAGCGCCGAGCTGCCCTGGGTTCAAGTCCTCCACCGCGAGCGGAAGGAGGGGCTCGGGCCCGCCTACCTCGCCGGCTTCCGGCACGCGTTCGAGCTGGGCGCGGAGCTGATCTTCGAGATGGACTGCGACTTCTCACACGATCCGGCGGACGTGCCGAGGCTCGCTGCGGCGGCCGAGAAAGCCGACCTCGTGCTCGGCTCGCGCTACGTCCCGGGTGGCGGCACGCGCAACTGGGGTCTGCTGCGCCGGTTCATCTCGCGCGGCGGCTCGCTCTACGCGCAGGCTCTCCTCCAGGTCGGGATCCGCGACCTGACGGGCGGCTTCAAGTGCTACCGGCGCACCGTGCTCGAGACGATCGACCTCGACGCAATCTCCTCGCTCGGCTACGCCTTTCAGATCGAGACGACCTACCGCGCACTGCGCGCCGGGTTCCGCGTCGTCGAAGTCCCGATCCACTTCGCGGACCGTGAGGTCGGCGGGTCGAAGATGAGCAACGCGATCGTGCTCGAGGCGGTCTGGAAGGTGCCGGTTCTGCGGTTACGGGCGCTGAGCGGCCGCTTGTGAGGGCCTTCGGCCTGAGTCCGATCGGGTCGACCGGTCAGTTCAGACGGACGCACGAGCAGAGCGCGCGCGTCCTGAGGATCGGCACCGCAAGCGGTGCCTCAGGGCGCCTGTAGCCTGTCGCGCGTGCGGGAGATCACGAACGCCGACTTCGACGCCGAGGTCCTCGCGGCCGGCCGGCCGGTCGTCATCGACTTCTGGGCGCCCTGGTGCGGTCCCTGCAAGGCAGTGGAGCCGATCCTGAGCGCCCTCGCCGAGGCGCACGCAGGCCGCGTGGAGTTCGCGAAGCTGAACATCGACGAGAATCCCGAGGTCGCCGGCCGCTACGGCGTCCTCTCGATCCCGACGGCGATTCTCTTCGAAGGCGGCGAGGCGCGGGAGACCGTGGTCGGCGCCCGCTCGCGCCCGCACTACGAGCGCGCCTGGGCCGCCTGGCTTTCCTAGTCAGGCAGGCTGTTCCGCCGAGCTGACGGCAGGCTTCGGGCCGCGCGCGCTCACCTGCCGACCCTCACCTCCTCCCCGGCCCACCCTGACCCGAGGGTCGATCGCCGCATAGAGCAGATCGACGACGAAGGTCAGGACCACGATCAGCAGGGAGACGAAGACGACGATCGACATCATCACCGGCAGGTCGCGTCGTGACAGGCTCGTGGTGAGCAGACGGCCGACTCCGGGAAGCCCGAAGACCGACTCGACGAAGACCGCGTTCGACATCCAGTACCCCAGGTCCATGCCGAGCATCGTCACCACCGGCAGCATCGCGTTGCGCAGGACATGCGAGCGCAGGACACGCCAGCGGGGGGCGCCCTTCGCACGGGCTGTGCGCACGTAGTCCTCGTTCATCGTCTCGATGACGCTTGCGCGGATCATCCGCGAGTACAGCGCCGCGTACAGCAGGGCGAAGGTCAGCCAGGGGAGGAACAGGTGCCAAGCCCACTGCGCGAACCCGTTGCAGACGTATGTCGGGGCGGTCAGGTCGCAGTAGCCGCCGAAGGGGAAGAGCCGGCTCCGACCGAAGAAGTAGGACAGGATCAGTCCAAGCCAGACCGGGTGGGCCGACACGCCGACCAGGACGAGGACCGTCATCAGCCGGTCCAGGAGCGATCGCGGCCTCAAGGCCGAGAGGACTCCGATCGGCACGGCGAGCAGGATCCACATCACCGCGCCGCCCAGAACGAGCGACAACGTCACGGGCATGGCCTCGAAGACGACCTGGTTCACCTCGCGACTGTTCACCCACGACTCCCCAAAGGACCCGTGCCCGATCCGCCACAGGAACTGTCCGTACTCCTTGTAGACCGGCCCCTTGATCTCGACCGACTCGCGGAGATTGGTCGTCTCCCGCGCGGGCCCTCGCCCAACCCGCCCCGGATCGGCCGGGACGAGGAAGAAGAGCGCATAGCTGACCATCGTGATGGCGAAGACGAGCACGACAGCCCAGAGCGCCCGCCTGACGATGTACTGGATCACGCCCTCCCGCAGCGTCGCGGAAGGTGCCTCCCGCGTCAAGCAAAGTGGTCCCAGCCTCCGAGCTCGAACGGCTGCCCGCGGAGCAGGAGAGTTACGCCCGCGCCCTGCTCGCACCGGCCGATCTCGGCGAAGCCGCCCGGCTCGGCGACCGCGGCGAGGAGCTCGTAGTCCTCCCCGAAGCCAAGGTCCTCCAGCTCGGCGCCCTCCGCGAGCGGTACCCGGTCGAGCTCGATGACGCAGCGCACCCCCGACCGGTCCGCTATGTGCCCGGCATCGACCGCGAGCCCGTCGGAGATGTCGAGCAAGGCGTTCGCGCGCCGTGCGAGCTCCACTCCCTCGGCCAGGCGAATCGGAGGAGGCGCGAAGCGCTGCCGGCGGAAGGCCGCTCCTGCCGCACCGAGCGGGCCGGTTACGACGAGCAGGTCCCCCGGCTCGGCTCCTCCTCGACCCGGGACGCGCTCGGAGTAGCCGAGGGCGGTGACGCTCAGCGTGACGGAGTCTGCACGGCTCGTGTCTCCCCCGACGACGGGCACGCCGGGCTCGTTCAGCCCCTCGTAGAGCTCGAGCACGTCGTCGAGCGGGGTGTGACCGGGTATCGCGAGCGCGACGACGAGCCCTTCCGGCTCTGCCCCCGACGCGGCGAGGTCACTCAGGTTGACCGCGGCGGCGCGGAAGCCAAGCTCCCGCCAGGTCAGCCAGTCGAGACGGAAGTGGACGCCTTCGACGAGCGCGTCCTGGGTGACGACGAGGCCCTCTCCGAGCTGGGCCGCGTCGTTCTCGATCTGCCTGGCGAGCCCACGCTGTTCCAACTCGGCCAGCAGGCCGAGCTCACCGAGCTGTGAGAGCCTCATCGATCGCCTTCGCGTCGAGGGCGGCCCGAACGACGGCGACGCCTGCGGCTCCCGCTGCCACGCATTCCGCCGCGTTCGTCGCGTCGATGCCTCCGATCGCGATCACCGGAATCGAGACGGCCTCGCAGATCTCCGCAAGCCCTTCGAGCCCGATCGCAGGATCGGCATCCGGCTTGGACGGCGTTTCCCAGACCGGACCGGCGCCGATGTACATCGCGCCGAGCGCCTCTCCGACTCGCGCCTCGTCCACGCTCGCCGCCGAGCTTCCGAGGAGGAGGCCCGCCTCGAGCGCACGCTCGGGGCCCGGGTCGCCTCTGCCCAGGTGCACTCCGTCCGCTTTCAACTCGATCGCCGCCTCGACGTCGTCGTTGACGACGAAGGTCGCGGGCAGATCGCGGAAGGACCTGCCTGCCTCGACCACCTCGGCGGTCGAGGCGCCCTTCAGCCGGAGCTGCACGACCGTCGCGCCGCCCTCGACCGCCTTGCGCGCGGTCTCGAGGTCGCTGACGATCGCGTGCAACCTCATTCGTCGACCTTGGCCCGTGAGTCGATCGTGTCCGAAGCGAGGTTGTAGAGCGCGTCGTAGAGCCCTACATGAAAGGTGCCCGGTCCCTTCGCGTCTCGGGCCGCATCCTCGCCCGCCACACCGAAGGCGACCAGCGCTTCAGCCGCCGCCTCGAGGGGTCTGTCGGAAGCCACTGCGAGGAAGCAGCCCGTGATTGCCGTCGCCATACACCCGGTCCCGCTCACCGTCCCGAGGAGCTCGTGGCCGTTCGTGACGGCGAGGACACGCTCTCCGTCCGAGACGTGATCCACCGGCCCGGTGACCGCGGCGACGCAGCCCAGCTCGGCTGCGGCCGCTCTCGCGAGCTCGCCGCCGGAGTCGCTTGCGCCGATCGACTCCACGCCGCGGATCTCGGCCTCCCGCCCGGCCAGTGTCGCCACCTCGGCCGCGTTGCCCCGGACGACGGCGATCTTCACCTCGCTCAGGATCCGCTTCGCCGTGTCGGTGCGAAGCCGCGTCGCCCCTGCGCCGACGGGGTCGAGCACCACAGGCGCGCCGGCGTAGTTCGCTGCCTTCCCCGCAAGCAGCATCGCCTCGATCCAGGGCTGCGAAAGCGTTCCAATGTTGAGCACGAGCGCGCCCGCCACGCTCGCCATCTCCTCGACCTCTTCCTTCGCGTGCGCCATCACCGGCAGCGCGCCGAGCGCGAGCGTCGCGTTCGCGGTCTCGTTCATGACGACGTAGTTCGTGATCTGGTGGACGAGCGGCTTCCGCTCGCGGAGGGCGCGAAGGTCGCCGCCCGTGGAGAGGGTCATGCCGCTCCCCTCACCGCGAGGACGTCAACCGGCCCTTCGCCACGGCCGATCTCGACGAGCCCGTTCCGGACAGCCTCGGAGGCCGCGCGAGCCGCGCCGCGTGCCGCCTCCGCGAGACTCTCCCCGCGCGCCAGGAGCGCGGCAAGCGTCGCCGAGTGCGTGCAGCCGGCGCCGTGCGTCGCGGCTACGTCATGGCGTTCGACCGGGATCTCGACGTGCTCGCGGCCGTCGAAGAGGTGGTCGACCGGCTCCTCGCCGTGCCCCCCCGTGACGACGACGGCGGGCGCCCCCAGCTCGTGAATCCGCTCGGCGAGCTCGCGGCGCGTTGCCCGGCCGCCCGCGAGCGCCTCGGCCTCGGGCAGATTCGGGGTGACGACCGAGGAGAGCGGAAAGAGCAGGTCGACGAGGGTCTCGACCGCGTCGTCCTGGAGGAGCTTCGCACCCGAGCTCGCAATCATGACCGGGTCGACGACGAGCGGGACTCGGTGCTCCTCCAGGAAGTCCGCGACTGTCCCGATGAGCGGTCGCGAGAAGAGCATCCCGGTCTTCGCCGCGTCGACGCCGATGTCGCCGAAGACCGCTTCGAGCTGCGCCACGACGAATGCCGGCGGCAGCTCCTCGACGGCCGAGACACGCACCGTGTTCTGCGCCGTGAGCGCGACGATCGCGCTCATGCCGTGGCAACCCGCAGCGGCAAAGGCCTTCAGGTCGGCCTGAATGCCGGCGCCGCCGCCCGAGTCGGAGCCGGCAATAGTGAGGCAGCGCAGTATGGACAATCGACTCCCTTCGCCGGCATTACCCGGATCAGGTTCAGCGGGTGTGATCTCAGCCCCTCGACGGGGCACCCCGGTACACCGAGGCTAGCATCACCGATGTGAGCCACGCGCGCTACGACGGGATCGCCGAGTGGTACGACCGCGAGCTCGCAACAGGAGATCGCGCGACGGAGCCGCGCGAGGCCATGCTGCGGCTCCTCGGCGATGGGCCCGGACGGTTGCTCGATGTCGGCTGTGGGACGGGCTCCCACACCGCCGTCCTGGCCGAGCACGGTTGGACCGCGCTCGGGGTCGATATCTCGGAGGATCAACTTCGCCTCGCACGTGAGCGTGGCGTCGAGGTCGTGCAGGCGGACGCAGCCAATCTGCCGTTCGACGATGCGACATTCGACGCCGTCGTCTCGATGTGGACGCATACGGACGTCGAGGACTTCACGGCGCTCGTGCGGGAGGTGGCTCGGGTTCTGCGACCCGGCGGGCCGTTCGTCTACGTCGGTGCCCACGCTTGCTTCGTGGGGCCGCACTCGAGGTTCATCTCGGCCGAAGGAGTTCCCGAGCTCCATCCTGGTTACTGGCAGACAGGCCGCTATGACGAGGGGCCTGCAATCTCGCCCCACGGGCTTCGCGCTAAGGTCGGCGCGACCCACCTTCCCCTCGGTCTCTTCGTCAAGTCGTTCCTCGACGCGCACCTCCGGCTCGAGCAGTTCGAGGAGCTGAAGACTCGCGAGTACCCCAACACGATCGCGCTGCGCTGCCGCCGGTGAGCGTCGAGGTCGCCCTCTGGGACGACCTGCTCGTCGGCGACGAGCTGGCGTACCTCGGCTCGGAGCCTGCGCGCGAGGCGCGGAGCGCGCCGCTTCCGCCGGACATTCCTGCCGCGGTGCGCGGGCCGCTCGAGGCGCGTGGAATCGACTCGCTCTATGTGCACCAGGCGGAAACGTGGGAGGCCGCGGCGCGTGGCGAGCACGTCGTCGTCACGACCGGAACCGCGAGCGGAAAGACGCTCGCCTTCAATCTGCCGGTCCTCGCGGCGCTGGCTCGGGAACCGAAGCTGCGCGCCCTCCACCTCTACCCGGCGAAGGCGCTGGCGCAGGACCAGATCCGATCGCTCTCCGAGCTCCGCGTGAAGCGCGTCCGGCCCGCCATCTACGACGGCGATACCGAGACCGACCGCCGCTGGCAGATCCGCAAGTGGGCCAATCTGATCCTGACCAATCCGGACATGCTCCACATCGGCGTCCTGCCGCACCACGACCGCTGGGGCGACGTGCTCTCCAACCTCCGCTATGTGGTCGTCGATGAGGCGCACGTCTACCGCGGTGTGTTCGGCTCGCACGTCGGCAACGTGTTGCGGCGGCTCCGCCGCCTCGCGCGCATCTACGGCGCCGAGCCGCAGTTCCTGCTCGCCTCGGCGACGATCGGCAACCCGGGCGAGCTCGCGGGCTCGTTGACGGGGCTCGACTTCACCGTCATCGAGGACGACGGCGCGCCGAAGGCCGAGCGGACGGTCGCGCTGTGGAACCCGCCGCTCCTGGACGAGGAGCTCGGCCTGCGCGGGAGCGCGCTCGCGGAGGCGTCGAAGCTCATGGCCGACCTCGTCTCACGAGGACTGCGCACGCTCGTCTTCACCAAGAGCCGGCGCGCCGCGGAGCTGATCCACAAGTTCACGGCGGAACGCCTCGGCGACACCTCCGCACTTTCGCCCTATCGGGCCGGCTACACGCCCGCCCAGCGCCGCGAGATCGAGCGGCGGCTCTTCGAAGGCGAGCTCCTCGGAGTCAGCGCCACGAACGCGCTCGAGCTCGGAATCGACGTCGGAGCACTCGACTGCGTCATCTCCGTCGGCTTTCCCGGCACGGTCGCCAGCCTGCGCCAGCAGTGGGGCCGGGCCGGCCGGCGCGGGCACGGGCTCGCCGTCATCATCGCCAGCGAGGACGCGCTCGACCAGTACTTCATGCGCGAGCCCGAGACGCTGCTCGGCCGCCGCGTCGAAGCGGCGATCCTCGACCACGAGAATCCGCGCGTGCTCGACGGGCACGTCGCGGCGGCCGCCTTCGAGGCCCCGCTAGACGACGCGGACGCGGAGATTCTCGGCGCCGAAGCTCTGCGGCGCGCGGCCGAACATCCCGAGCTGAAACAGACGAAAGCCGGCTACGTCTGGGCGGGCCGCGACTACCCTGCGGCTCGCATCGGCCTCCGCTCGACGAGCCCGGACACGTTCGCGGTCGTGGAGACACAGACCGGTTCCGTGCTCGGCACGATCGAGCGCGAGCGCGCGTACTCAACCGTTCACGAAGGGGCGATCTACCTCCATCTCGGCGAGAGCTACCGCGTCGCCGCTCTCGACCTCCGCGCCCGCAGCGCCCTCGTCGAGCCGTTCTCCGGCGACTACTACACGCAGGCGAAGAGGGAGACGACGACGGCGATCGAGGAGGCGCTGCGCAGCGACCGGCGGCTCGGGCTCGAGCTCGCTTTCGGGCGGGTCAGCGTCACCGAGCAGGTCGTCGGCTACCAGAAGAAGTCGATCCGCGACCAGTCCACGCTCGAGCTCGTCGCCCTCGACCTGCCGCAGACGAGCTTCGCCACCGAGGCCGTCTGGTACGTGCCCGAGCCCGACCAGCTCGCCGGCCTCGAGCAGATGCCGCAGCTCCTGGGCACCCTGCATGCGGCCGAGCACGCGATGATCGCGCTGCTTCCCCTCTGGGCGATGTGCGACCGCTGGGACATCGGCGGCCTCTCGACAAACCTCCACTTCCAGACCGGGCGGCCGACGGTGTTCGTCTACGACGGGCACGCGGGCGGCGTCGGCATCGCCGAGCGCGGGTTCGAGGCCTTCGAGGGCTGGGTCGAGGACACCGCGCGGATGCTCGAAGGCTGCCCCTGCGAGAGCGGCTGCCCGTCCTGTGTGCAGTCTCCCAAGTGCGGGAACCTGAACGAGCCGCTGGACAAGGCGGGCGCGCTCGAGCTGCTGCGGCGAATGCTCGAGGCCCCCTAGTTGTCGATTTTCCCTCACCTCGTTCGTCGTCAGGGTGTAATCCACCGAAGGAGGTCGAGATGCAGTACATGCTTCTGATCTACAGCACGGAGGAAGGCGAGGCGTCGCGCAGCGAGGAGGAGCGCGACGCGATGTACGAGGAGTACTTCGCGCTCAGCCGCGAGCTGCGCGAGAGCGGGAAGCTCGTCGGCTCGCACGAGCTGCAGCCAAGCTCGACGGCGACGACCGTCCGCGTGCGCGACAGCGAGACACTCGCCACCGACGGCCCTTTCGCAGAGACGAAGGAGGTGCTCGGCGGTTACTACCTCGTCGAGGCCGAGTCGCTCGACGAGGCGATCGAGTGGGCGGCGAAGATCCCTTCCGCCCGCGAGGGAACCATCGAGGTGCGACCCGTGGTGATGCGCGAAGTGGAGGTGGAGGCATAGCCGACGTCGCACGGGTCTTCCGCGAGGAGTGGGGGCGCTCGGTCGCTGCCCTGGCACGTGCGACCGGCGACCTCGGTCTCGCCGAAGACGCAGTCCAGGACGCCTTCGCAACCGCGCTCGAGCGCTGGGGCGAAGAGGCGCCGCGGAACCCCGGCGCCTGGATCCTGGCCACGGCCCGAAACCGCGCGGTCGACCGGCTGCGGCGCGAGCGCGCGCTGGCCCGCAAGACCGAGGTACTGGCTCGGCTGGCCGCGCTCGCCCCGGGCCCCGAGGAGGACATGGAACTGAGCTCGATCCCCGACGAGCGCCTGGGCCTGATCTTCGCGTGCTGCCATCCAGCGCTGGCCGCGGACGCACGCGTGCCGCTCACGCTGCGCATGGTCGGCGGGCTGACGACCACCGAGATCGCGCGGGCGTTCCTCGTGCCGGAGCCCACGCTCGCCCAGCGCCTCGTGCGGGCGAAGCGCAAGATCCGGGACGCCCGCATCCCGATCGAGGTCCCGCCCGATCACCTGCTCCCCGACCGCCTCCACTCGGTGCTCGCCGTCCTCTACCTGATCTTCAACGAGGGCTACTCGGCAACGGCGGGCGACGAACTGGTGCGGCGCGAGCTCTCCGACGAGACGATCCGGCTCGGCAAGCTGCTCGCGGTGCTCATGCCCGACGAGGGCGAGGCGCTCGGGCTGCTCTCGCTCATGCTGCTCCAGGACTCGCGCGGCTCGGCGAGGACCGACGCGACCGGAGAGCTCGTGCTGCTCGAGGACCAGGACCGCTCACGCTGGGACCAGGCCCGCATCGAGGAAGGTCTGCGCGTCCTCGATCGCGCCCTTGCTCTTCGGCAGCCGGGCCCGTACCAGCTCCAGGCGACCATTGCAGCCCTCCATGCTCGCGCGGCGCGGCCGGACGAGACCGACTGGGCGCAGATCTCGGTCCTCTACGACGAGCTGGCTCACGTGAGCCCGTCGCCGGTCGTCGAGCTCAACCGAGCTGTTGCCGTGGCGATGGCCGAGGGCGCAGAGCAGGGCCTCGCCCTGCTCGAGGAGCTCGAGGACTTGCAGGACTACCACCTCCTGCATGCCGCCCGCGCCGACCTGCTGCGGCGCAGCGGCCGTGCCGGCGAGGCGGCCGAGAGCTACGCGCGGGCGCTCGCCCTCGCCGCGAACCCCGTCGAGCGCTCCTTCCTCGAGCGCCGGCTGGCGGAGGTGCAGGACTGAGGTACGGCTGCCAGAGCATGACCGCGACGCTGCGCCGCGTGCTCGTGCGCAGTCCAGCCGGCGTCGACTTCTCGCGCTGGCGCGACTTCGGGTGGCGCGCCGAGCCTGATCGGGAACGAATCGCAGCCGAGCACGAGCTCTTCTGCGAGCTCCTGGCCGAAGGCGGCGCAGAGATCGTCCGAACGGAGAACGCGGTCGAGGGGGACCCGGACGCGATCTACGTCTACGACCCGGCTCTCGTCGCCGACACCGGGGCGATCCTCCTCCGGCCCGGCAAGAAGGGGCGGCGCGGCGAGGCCGCGGCGATGGCGGCCGACTTCGAGGCGGTCGGCATCCCGGTCGCGGCCGAGCTCGAGGAGCCGGCCTGCGCCGAGGGTGGAGACACGCTCTGGCTCGACAACCGGACGCTCCTCGTCGGCCGCGGCTACCGGACGAACGATGCGGGAATCGCGCGGCTCGCGCAGGCGCTGCCCGGGGTCGAGGTGATCTCGTTCGACCTCCCGCACCTGCGGGGCCCCGGCGAGGTGCTCCATCTCCTCTCGCTGATCAGCCCGCTCGACGACGATCTGGCCCTCGTCTACCTGCCGCTCCTCCCGGTCCGTCTGGTCGAGCTGCTCGCGGAGCGGGGCGTACGCGTCGTGGAGGTACCCGACGAGGAATTCGAGTCGATGGGCTGCAACGTGCTCGCGCTGGCGCCGCGCGTCGCGCTGGCGCTCGACGGCAACCTCGAGACGAGCCGCCGGATGGAGCGGGAAGGCGTCGACGTGCGCGTCTTCTGCGGCGAGGAGCTCTCGCTGAAGGGCGACGGCGGCCCCACCTGCCTGACGCGGCCCCTCCTACGCGCGGACTAGCGAGAGCGCGCGCTCGACCGCCTCGGCCGGGATCGCGGCCCGCTCGATTCCCTCGCCCTCGACCTGCCAGCCCGGCTCGAGGACGACGACCGGCCTCCCCAGGCGACGTGCGAACGCGATCTCGGCCAGAGTGCCCCAGCTGCCCCCGACGGCGATCACGGCGTCGCCCGAGGCCACGACGGCGAGGTTGCGAGCATGGCCGATGCCGGTGACGACAGCGTGGTCGATCCACTCGTTTGCGTCGGCGCGGTGTTCGCCAGGAAGGATCCCGATCGTCGTCCCGCCTCCGGCCTTCGCGCCGCGCGCCGCCGCGGCCATCACCCCACCGAGCCCGCCGGTGACGACGGTGCAGCCGCGCTCGGCGAGAAGGCGGCCGACCTCTTCGGCGGAAGCTTCGTGCTCCGGGCCGCTGCCGATGACGGAGACCTGGATTCCGGTCACGGAGCGATGGTAGAACGACTGGCAATGGGCGATCTCCCTCGTTAGAGGGACAGGGCCAGACGCCACTCGCCCGATCACCTTCGAAGCATGCGGCGCAGCACAACCGAGCACGTCGTTCCGGCCCTCACGCTCGGCGCCGCCGCGGCCTTGCTTCCGTTCGCCGCGCTTCTATTCCTGTCGCACCGGCACGCTCATTTCGGAGCCCAAGTTCATTTCAGGGGTGTCGGCCTCACGGCGCTCGCCGCCGCGGTCGCGGCGGTAGCGCTGACGATCGTGGGAGCAAGGCGCCGCGACGGTCGGACGGTCCTGGTCGGGACCGCCTTTTCCGTCATGGCGTCGCTGCTCGCCCTCCACGGGATCGCGACGCCCGGAGTGCTGATCGGCATGAACGGAGTCGTCGCCTTCACGGGTGGTGCGACGCTGCCCGTCGGCGCGGCCGTGCTTGCGTTGTCCGCGCTGCCCGCCCTTCGCCGGCCGAGAAGCCTGCGCACGCTCCTTGTCCTTCAGGTCCTGCTGCTCGCAGCCGTCATCTCGCTGGGCACAATCGGGATGCTGGTTCCGAGTGCTGTTCCCAGCGTGCCCGCGACCGGGAGCCCGGCAGCGCTGACCCTCTTGGCGATCGGACTCGCCCTGTTCGGACTGCTGACGCTCCGCGCAATACGAACGTTCCTCCTGACACGCCGGCGCGCCGATCTCGTCGTCGCGGTCGGCATCGTCTGGCTCGCCTCCGCCCTCCCGCCCGCCATGCTGCTCAACTTCATGGAGCTCGGTTGGTGGCTCGGACACGGTTTCGAGCTGCTCGGCATCGTCGTCGTCGGGGTGCCAGTCGCCCTCGACCTCCGTCGGGCTGCCCAGTCACGGCCGCTGGTGGGGGACGTCTGCGGCGTCGACCTCGTCACCACCGAAGAGGCGTTTCTCGGCGCGCATGTCCGCGCGCTCACCGTTTGCCTTGCCCAGAAGGACGAGTACACCGAGGAGCACACCCGCCGCGTGGCGCTCCGAGCGGTCCAGGTCGGCGAGGAGCTCGGGCTCTCGCGCGGACGCCTGCGCGCGCTGGCGACAGGCGGTCTTGTTCATGACATCGGGAAGCTCTCGGTTCCCGACGCGGTTCTGCAGAAGCCCGGGCCGCTGACGGACGAGGAGTTCGACATCGTCAAGCGCCATCCGGAATGGGGCGAGAAGATGCTTGTCGATCTCGGCTTCACCGAGGACGTCCGGCAACTCGTCCGAGACCATCACGAACGGCTCGACGGATCGGGCTACCCACACGGCGCCCGCGGCTCACTGATCTCTTTCGATGCGCGCATCCTCGCCGTCTGCGACGTCTACGACGCGCTCATCTCCCGGCGCGTCTACCGAGACGCGTGGCCCCACGAGCGCGCGGTCGCCCTCCTGCGTGAGGAAAGCGGCTCATCGTTCGACGCCAAGTGTGTCGCGGCGCTCGAACGCGTTCTCTCCGACGAGCGAATGCCCGCGGCAGCCGCGGTCTAGCGCCGAGAACTTTCTGTTCGGATTCAGCGCAGCGCCCTGAGCGCTTTGCCGAGCGACTGCTTCGTGTTCAGTACGCCGTCGAAAAGGTCGCCATGCCGCTCGACACGGCCGAGGACGGCCTCCATCGTGAACGCGGCCGGGTCGAGATCCTCCTTCACCTCCTCCCAGCGCAGCGGCGTCGAGACGGGCGCGCCCGCCTTCGGCCGCACCGAGTAGACGGAGGCGATCGTCTTTCCTTCTCCGTTCTGGTTCGAGTCGATCAGGACCCCGCGGCGCTTCGCCTTCGACCACTCGGTCGTCACGAGGCCGCGGTGCGTCCGCGCCAGCGCGCCGGCGATGATCGCCGAGAAATCGCGCGTGTCCCCGTACGTGTAGCGGCGCGCAATCGGCACGAGCACGTGAATCCCATCCGCGCCGCTCGTCTTCACGAAGCTCTCGAGCTCGAGCGCGTCGAGCGCCTGCTTCACCAGCAGCGCGACTTGGATTGTCTCCCGGAAACCGACGTCCGGAGAGGGATCGAGGTCGAAGAGCACCCAGTCCGGTCGGTCCGGCTTGTCGACCCGCGAGTACCAGGTGTTCAGGTCGATGCAGCCCATGTTCACCATCCAGAGGAGCGCGAGCTCGTCGTTCACGAGCGGGTAGGCGATCGTGCGCTTCTGCCGGCTCTCGCGCGAGGTTGAGCGGTACGAGCGCGTCGGGATCCAATCAGGCATGTGCTTGGGAGCGTCCTTCTGGAAGAAGTGCGGGCCCTGCCAGCCGTCGGGGTAGCGCTTCATCGTGAACGGGCGGTCGCGGAGGTGAGGGACGACGACCGGCCCGATCCGCCGGTAGTACGAGAGGAGGTCGCCCTTCGTGATCCCCTCCTCGGGCCAGAAGGGCTTGTCGAGGTTCGAGAGCTTGAGCACCCGCTTGCCCTTGCGGACTTCGCTTGCCATGGGCTCCTCGCGCCTCACCTCGCCCGGGTCCTTGTCCTCGCGCAGCCCCTGGTACGAAGGCGCGCGCAGGTGGCCGTCATGCGTCCACTCGACGAAATCGACCTCGCAGACGAGCTTCGGCTCGACCCAGACGACGTCGCCCTTACGCACCCTCGGCATCTTCGGGACTGCCGGGAACGGCGACGTCTCACGTTCGAGTGGCCGAAGCTTCGCGAGCAATCGCTCGATCTCCTCGTCGGTGAAGCCGGTCCCGCAGTTGCCGACATACGACAACTCGCCGCCGCGGTAGACGGCGAGCACGAGCGACCCGAACGCGCCCGCCCGGCGGCCCTGTCCCTTCGTGTAGCCGGCGATGACGAATTCCTGACGGCCGCCCGGCTTGATCTTCAGCCATTCGCGGGTGCGCCGGCCGACCGCATACCGTGAGTCGAGCCGCTTGGCGACGATTCCCTCAAGCCCCTGCTGCTTCACCGCACGGAGCAGCGCCTCGCCGTCGTCGAAACCCTCCGACAGCCGGACCGTTCGGTTCCGCCCGTCGAGGAGCTTCTCCAGCCGCTTACGTCGCTCGACGAGCGGGAGATCGACCAGCGGCTCGCCCTCGACCTCGAGCAGATCGAACACGTAGTAGACGATCGGCGTCCCCCGCTTGCCCTGCTGCATCGCCGAGAAGCTCGGGCGGCCCTGCTCGTCGAGCGCGCACACCTCCCCGTCGACGACACAGTCCGGCGTCTTCAGCGCCTTCGGCAGCTCCTTCGCCACGTTCGCGAAACGCTCGGTGTAGTCCTGGTCTCGGCGTGAGCGCAGTTCGGCGTCGCCCCCGGCGATCCGAGCGATGATCCGATAGCCGTCCCACTTGATCTCGAACAGCCAGCCGTCGCCCTTCGGCACTCTCTCCTCGAGGGTGGCGAGCATCGGCCGGTAGGCGCCGCCCTTCCGCGTGGCCGCCGTTCCATCCTCGCGCTTGCGGAGGATCAGCCAGTTCTTCGGATCGCCCGAGAGCTTCGCCGGGACGAGGGCGTAGGTGCCGCTCAGCCGCTCGCCGTCGAGGCGGACGGTGAGCCCGCCGTCAGGCTTCTCCTCGACGAGCTCGTAGGTGCCGTGGTCCCAGATCTCGACTGTGCCGGCACCGTACTGGCCCTTCGGGATCTCGCCCTCGAATGTCGCGTACTCGAGCGGGTGGTCCTCGACGTGGACCGCGAGCCGCTGCGAGCCGGGCTCCAGTGGAATCCCCTTGGGCACGGCCCAGCTCGCGAGCGCCCCGTTGCGCTCGAGCCGGAAGTCGTAGTGGAGCCGCCGCGCATCGTGACGCTGGACGACGAAGGTCGGGCGGCGACGCGCGCCGCTCGCGGGACGCTTCGGGAACGGCTCAGGAGTCGCGCCGGGTTTTCGCTTGCGACGGTACTTCTCGAGATCAGCCACGCGCCTAGCTTGCCTGCCGGCTCACTAGGGGTGGGATGTTTGAACTTCGTCCGCGCGGATACATATGACTCAGGACCAGGGACGCACGTGCCCTGAAGATCATCCCAAACACCAGGGGGTCAGCGTTCGAGGCCGGGCGAGTCCCGGCCTCGGCGCATTCTGAGAGCCAAAAAGTGGCAGTTACCAGCCGAGTCTGGGGCTATTCTCGACTCGCATGCGCGCACATGCCGAGATCGAGAAGATGCGCGACGCGAAGAAGGGCGAGGACCTTCTTGATCAGCTTCTGTGGCGAATCAGGGTCCTCGGCGGCGAGGTAGATCTAACGGACGGGGCGAATCGCCGAGCGTTTGCCGAGGTGCTAGACGCCTACGCACCGGAGAACTACAGCCTTGTACTTAACCCTGCGCAGCGATGTCGCGCCACCCTAGACCAGGACGGCGAGATTGCATTTTGGGGAAACCTGGTCACTGGCGGGAACATCGTTGCCGAACTGGAGCGGCGCCTGTTTCTGGGTAGACGGTTCGCTGAACATCGGAGAATTCGGGTTGTCCCCTCGTATCGCGGGAACCGCATCGCGCCCCGTTGCTTGATCCGCTCAGTCGAGCTCTATGACCAGCTTCGCTTCGAGCTAATCAAGCTTCGTGCGGCCTACTCGGGTTCCTGGTACTGGGCGCAATGGGGTTTCCACTTCGAGAATCCCGACGAACTTGCACGTCTTCAAGAGCATGCGCAAGAACTCATCGACATCTTCGGTGGAGGCCTTGACGCGACGACACTGACGCACCCCGTTCAGTTCTTCCGCCTCGGTGAGCCCGCCACGATCACGTTCGATGAGCTTGCCGACGCGCTCCCCCAGCGGAGGGACGCTTACGAACAACGGGCTCATGACAATGGGCTTGGGATGCATGATCCCGTGCCCTTCGGTCGAATAGTCCTGCTTACCGGGCCTTCCTGGGACGCATGTTTGCACCTCGCCCCAGACGGCGCGGATAGGCTAATTTTCAACGACCGAGCGAGCCGTTTGCTCGGCGCGGAAGGAGCGGCCTGATGGAAACCCACAACTGGCTCGGCTTCGAGGACGAAGATCACGAAGAAAGGGCCGGGAGAGCTGAGTACGCAGACTTCGACGAACAGTCGGCGCTGTCGCCTGAAGATGAGCAAGCTCACGCGCTCTTCGTACAGCGAGTTGCCTCCGAGTACGGATTTCCGCTCTCAAACTGGCAGCCGACGATCCCTTCGCGCGATCTCGTCTAGCGCTAAGCCTCAACTTGGTCCCGAGTGCTGAGGGCTTGGGAGCCTACAGGCGTTGATCACCGGCTTCCGCGTGGGGAAAACGTTGTGGATCCTGTGGACGACCGGTCCGGGAGACCTGTGGAAACTCTCAGGAACCGCCCCGAAGAGCGGGCTCGCCGCCCTGGCGAACCGAGTAGATGCCGACCGCGCGGTACCGATCGCGGCGACGGCGCCGAAGCTCCTCGCCTGGAATCGCGGCCAGCTCGTCGAGCGACTCGCCGAGCGCGTCCGCAAGCAACCGCCCGGCCTCCTCGTGGTTCAGGTGGGCACCTCCCTGCGGCTCCTTGACGATCTCGTCGATCACCTCGAGCTCGAGGCAGTGGACCGCGTCGGGCTTGAAGGCGGCCGCCGCATTGCGCGCCTCACCTGCGTCGCGCCAGAGGATGGCGGCGCAACCCTCAGGCGTGATGACCGAGTAGATCGCGTTCTCCTGCATCAGCACCCGATCGACGAGGCCGATCGCGATCGCGCCGCCCGAATTCCCCTCGCCGATGATGCAAGCCACGATCGGCACGGTCAGGCGGGCCATGAGGGCCTGCGAGCGGGCGATCGCGCCGCCCTGCCCGTGCTGCTCGGCGGCGACTCCGGGATACGCACCCGGCGAGTCGAGGAACGTGACGAGCGGGAAATTGTGCCGCTGGGCGATCTCCATCACGCGCATCCCCTTTCGGTAGCCCTCCGGATGGGGCATGCCGAAGTTCCGCCGCGTCCGCTCGTTCAGATCTCGACCCTTCTGCTGACCGATGAGGGCGATCGTCCGTCCTCGGAACCGCCCGAGGCCGGTGACGAGCGCGGGATCCTCAGCCCGGGCCCGATCTCCGTGCAGCTCGACGAAGTCCTCGAAGAGCCGCTCGACATAGTCGAGGGTGTAGGGGCGTTGGGAGTGCCGTGCGAGCTCGACCGACCGCCAGATTTCCTCATCCGTCGGCTCCGCCTCGATGCGGTCGAGCTGACGCTGGAGGCGCTCGAGCTCGCCCGAGACGCGAGTGCCCCGGAGCAGCGGCAGGGCTCGGAGCCGGCTCAGCCGTTCGCGAAGGTGCAGCTCGGCGTTACTCGCCATTCGCAAAGACTCGCAGAACCCGGCCGAGGAACGCGCGCAGCTCCGGCCTGGGCACGATCGCGTCGAGGTGGCCGTAGCGGAGGTTCGACTCTGCCAGGCCGAAGTCGTCCGGGAGCTTCTCGCGCGTGGTCTGCTGTACGACCCGAGGGCCCGTGAAGGCGAGCAGCGCACCCGGCTCGGCCACCATCACGTCGCCGAGACTCGCGAAGCTCGCCAGGACACCCGCGGTAGTCGGGTGTGTCAGGACGGTGATGAAGCCACACCGAGCGTCTCGCAGATCCTCGACGGCGCAGACCGTCTTGGGCAGCTGCATGAGCGAGAGGATCCCCTCCTGCATGCGGGCGCCGCCCGAGGCTGTGACGGCAACGAGCGGCACACCGCGCTCGGCCGCAGCCTCGCACGCGCGGCAAACCTTCTCGCCGACGACGCTGCCCATCGAGCCGCCCATGAACGAGAAGTCCATCACCGCGAGCTCACATGGTCGGCCTTCGATTGCGGCACGGCCGATCACCAACGCGTCGCCGAGGCCGGTCGAGACCTCTGCCTCGGCCAGCCGCTCTGTGTAGGGCCGGAGGTCGAAGAATTCGAGCGGGTCCTCCGAGCGGAGCTCTGCCGCTTCCTCCTCGAACCTCCCGTCGTCGGAGAGCTGCGCGATCCGCGCGCGGGCCGTGACCGGGAAGTGATGGCCGCAGTGCGGACAGACGCGGAGATTCCGCTCGAGCTCGTCCTCCCGGTAGTGCGAGCCGCAGGAAGGGCAGGTGTTCGGGTGAGGCTTCTCGTCCCGGGGCTCACTCGGCACGTTCCGGTGCTCGATGGAGACGTCGATGCGCGGTCGGCTGGCCACCGCCCGATTATCCCTGAACACTTTCGTATTGAAGGCCTCGGCGGTCTACGCGCATCCCTGCGCGCTCGTAGAGCCGGACCGCGCCCGTCGGGTTCTCAGCGTCCACGCCGAGACCCACGCGCTCGAAGCCACGACGGGCGTACTCCTGGAAGACATGCTCGAGGAGAGCGATCGCAAGGCCGCGACGCCGAAACGCCGGGCGAACTCCGAGGATGTCGACCCACCCGACCCCGGTCTCGGTCTCCAGTGGGCGTGTCAGCGCAATCCCGGCCAAGTCCCCTTGTTCCGCCTCGGCCAGGAACCAGAGCTCGGGGTCGAAGGAGGGATGGCCCAAGAACCACTGTGCCCAATCCTCGAACGGGTCGCGCGCGAACGACCACGTATCGGCGAAGGAGTCCATCTGCGCCTCATAGACGCGGCGCTCTTCGCCCTCCTCGAACGTGCGCACCGAGAAGCCGTCCGGCCACCGCGGCGCGGGCAGCTCACCGTCGAGGTCGATCACCATTCGAAACGAATGGCGAACCACCCGGTAGCCCGCGCTCTCGAAGAGGTCACGGAGGACTCGATCCTGCTCGCTCACCGATCCCCGGATCGGCACCCCGGGCCTCTTCTCCCGCGCGCGGGCCTCCGCAGCCTCGAGGAGAGGGCGGAGCACAGTCGGCTCGAAGCCTCGAACGTCGAGCCAGGTGGCGCCGCCGAAGGATCCGACGTCGGCGTATCCGTTCAGCTCGCCGTCAGGGCCCTCGGCGAGGAATACGTCGCGTTCAGGGTCGACATCGGGCAGCTCCCAGTAGTTGCGGAGCTCCGCGGGCGACTGGGCGTCCGTCCCGTGCAGCCGCCTCGAATGTTCGTTCAGGAACACGGCGGCGGCTTCGGCCTCGTCTGGTCTCGGCGCCCGGATGGCCACCTCGCTGCTCATGCGGAGACGAGCTCGTCGAGAACGTCCGGAAGCGGCGAGAGGTCCGGGATCTCCCGGTCCGGCTCCGGCTTGGGCTCCTCGCCCAGGCGATTGACCCAGACCGAGGTCAAGCCCAGCTCCCGCGCCGGCGCGATGTCGTGGAAGAGGCTTGCCGCAACATGAGCATGCCGCTCGCGGTCGGCCTCCGTCACCTCGAAAAAGCGCTGCCAGTGGCCGTGAGCCGGCTTGTACGAGTGCACGTCTTCGGCCACGATCGCGAGATCGACCGGCACGCCGAGCTGTCGCTGTGACGCCGCGATGAGATCGCGGTCGGTGTTGGAGAGAATGGCGAGCTTCCAACCGCGGTTCCTCAGCTCGGAGAGCGCGGCAGGCACCTCAGGGAAGGGCGGCCACTCGGGGAGCGACCGGGCAAAGGCGCCCGATTCGCCCTCCGGGAGCTGGACGCCGTCCTCCTGCATGAGGCGCTCGAGCGCGAGCGTCAGCACCTCGCGGTAGGTGCGGAACGGCTCGGCTTCGAGCTCCGGCTCGAGCTCGTGGTAGCGCTTTAGGAGGCGGGGAGCCTCCGTCACGCCGAAGAGACGCTCGAGCTCGTCGTGGATTCCCCGGTTCCAGTCGATCAGCGTCCCGTAGCAGTCGAAGGTTGCCCAGCGCGTCTTCATTGGCGATCAGCCCTCGATCCGGTGCCGGACTTCAGTCTGGCACCGGCGCACATTCCTCGCCCTACTCGTCCGCCATCTCGCGCAGCACGATGCAGGCGTTGTGGCCGCCGAAGCCGAACGAGTTGGAGACACCGATCCGCACGTCGGCCTCGCGCGCCTCGTTCGGCACGTAGTCGAGGTCGCAGTCGGGGTCGGGCGACTCGTAGTTGATGGTCGGCGGCAGCGTGTTCCGGTTGACGGCCAGAATCGTGAAGATCGCCTCGACCGCGCCGGCGGCCCCGAGGCAGTGTCCCGTCGCCCCCTTCGTCGAAGAAACAGGGGTCCGCCGTGCGAGCTCCTCCCCGAGGGCGAGCTTGATCACCTTCGTCTCGCTCGCGTCCCCGAGCGGCGTTGAGGTCCCGTGCGCGTTGATGTAGTCGACGTCCTCCGGCGAGATGCCGGCATCGCCAAAGGCCATCTTCATCGCGCGCGCGGGATTCTCGCCGGTGGGGTCGGGCTCGGTGACGTGGGCCGCGTCGGAGGAGAGCCCGTAGCCGAGAAGCTCGGCGTAGATCTTCGCGCCGCGCGCCCGCGCGTGCTCCAGGTCTTCGAGCACGACAACTGCGCCCGCCTCGCCCATCACGAAGCCGCTTCGCCCGGCGTCGAACGGGCGGCTCGCCTTCTCGGGCTCGTCGTTGCGCCGCGAGAGCGCCCGCATCGCGCTGAAGCCCGCGATACCGACCGGAGTGATCCCCGCCTCGGTCCCCCCCGCGAAGACGACGTCCGCCCGACCGAGGCGGATCATGTCCGCCGCGTCCCCGATCGCCATGTTCGACGCCGCGCAGGCCGTGCACTGCGAGGCGAGCGGTCCCCGCGTGCCGAGCTCCATCGAGACCCAGGCGGCTCCCATGTTCGGGATGATCTGCGGGATCGAGAACGGGTTCACGCGCTCCGGGCCGCGCGCGAGCAGCACGTCGTAACAGTCCTGGAACGCCCTCAGGCCGCCGATGCCGGTGGCGATCGATCCGCCGATCCGCTCGGCCTCTGGCTCAACGTTCAGGCCCGAGTCGGCCTCGGCCTGGCGAGCAGCCGCCACGATCATCTGCGCGAAGCGGTCCATCCGCCGGGCCCGCTTGTAGTCGATCCACTGCGCGGGGTCGAAGTCCTTTAGCTCGCAGGCGAAGGTCACGGGATACTCGCTTGCGTCCCACTGCTCGATCGCCGCCGCACCGGAGCGACCCTCGATGAGGCTCTGCCAACTCGTCTCGACGTCGTTGCCGAGCGGGGTCACCGCGCCAAGGCCGGTGATCACGACCCGGCGGCGCCCGTTCTGAGAAAAGTCGCTCACATCCCTAAACCCCCGTCGACGAGCAGCACCTCGCCCGTGATGAACGAGGCCTCGTCGGAACAGAGGAACCGTACCGCTCCGGCGACGTCCTCGGGCTCTCCGAGCCGCCCGAGCGGCGTATTGGTGAGCATCGCCTCACGCGCGTCTGCGGGCAGCGCGTCGGTCAGTCTCGTGCGGACGTAGCCGGGAGCGACCACGTTCGCGCGCACGCCGCGGCTCCCGAGCTCGCGTGCGAGCGACTTCGTGAAGCCGATGATCCCGGCCTTCGACGCGCCGTAGTTCGTCTGGCCCCAGTTCCCGTGCACGCCGACGATGCTCGAGACGTTCACGATCGTCCCTGACCGGCGGCGCATCATGCCGCGCGCCGCCGCGCGGCACGTGTAGAAGACGCTGCTCAGGTTCGTCTCGATCACCGAGCGCCAGTCGTCGTCGGACATGCGAGCGAGGACACCGTCGCGCGTGAGCCCCGCGTTGTTGACGAGCACCGCGAGGTCGCCCGCCTCCTCCACGAGCGCGCGCGCCTCGTCAGCGTTCGAGACATCCGCCTGCACTGCCCGCCCACCGATCTCCTTCGCGACTGCGTCCGCTTCCTCGGCGGCCGAGTGATAGCCGAGCACGACCGACGCTCCGGCCCGCCCGAGCTCGAGCGCGATCGCACGGCCAATGCCGCGAGAACCGCCGGTGACGAGCGCTGTCCGTCCCTCCAGAGAGCAGAACTCAGGCAGTTAGCTCCTCGACCTTCTTCAGCCCGGCGAGGTTGTTGACCGAGACCGCCTTCGCGGTGCGGTCGATCCGCCTGACGAGCCCCGCGAGGACACTGCTCGGCCCGACCTCGACGAACGTGCGCACACCCTCCCCGACGAGCCCACGCGCAGCCTGGGTGAAGCGCACCGGGGCGGTCAGCTGCTCGACGAGCAGCGAGGCGAAGCGCTGTGCGGGCTCGATCTTGGCGGTCACGGTCGACATGAACGGCGCGACCGGCTCGCGGAAGCGCACACGCTCCAGGGCGGGGCGCAGGCGGTCGGCCGCGCGAGCGACGAGCGGGCTGTGAAACGCGCCCGACACCTTCAGCCTCACAGTCCGGCGGGCGCCGAGCGCCTCGGCCTTCGCGCAGACCTCGCTGACCGCCTCCTGCTCCCCCGAGACGACGATCTGGCCCGGGCAGTTGTAGTTCGCGGGCCAGACTCCGTCGATCTCGTCACAGAGCCGCTCCACAACCTCGTCCTCGAGGCCGAGGATCGCCGCCATCGCCCCGTTGCAAACTCGTGCCGCCTCGGCCATGGCGAGGCCTCGCTCACGCACGAGCGCGATCGACTCCGCGGGAGTCAACGAGGAAGCAGCCGCGAGCGCCGCGAACTCTCCGACCGAGTGACCGACGACATAGTCCGGCTCGAAGCCGCGGGCCCGCAGCGCGGCGAGCACGGCAAGACTCGTCGCCACGAGCGCCGGCTGCTGAACGTCGGTCTCCACGAGCTCCTCCAGAGGAGCCTCGAAGCAGAGGCGCGCGAGGTCGAGCCCCGATGCCTCGCTCCCCTCCCGGAACACGTCCATCGCCTCCGGAACGGAGTCGGCGATCTCCTTGCCCATGCCCGCCTCGAGCGACCCCTGCCCCGGAAAGCAGAACGCAACCTTGCTCATCCCTTTCCACCTTTCCCGTTCGCCGTCCATTCGATCAGCGCCGAGCCCCACGTGAGGCCGGCTCCCATCCCTGTCATCAGCACGAGCTCGCCCGCGCGCAGGCGTCCGTCGACCTCTGCGTCGCCGAGCGCGAGCGGGATCGAGCCTGATGAAGTATTCCCGTAGCGGTCGACGTTGACGACCGTCCGTTCCTCGGGGATGCCGAGCTTGCGACGGGCGTGGTCGATGATGCGCACGTTGGCCTGGTGCGGCACGTAGACGTCGACCTCGCTCACCGACACGCCGCATTCGTCGAGGACCCTCTCGGCCGAGTCGACGAGCACACGAGTCGCGAACTTGAAGACCTCGCGGCCGTTCATCTTCGCGAAATGCTGTCGCGAGGCGACCGTCTCCGCCGTGGCCGGGGCGCGCGACCCGCCGGCAGGCATGTAGAGCTGCGACCCCCCCGACCCGTCCGCGCCGAGCTCGAAGCCCAGAAACCCGCCCTCACGGACGCGCTCCAGCACGACCGCACCCGCGCCGTCGCCGAACAGGACGCACGTGCTGCGGTCCTCCCAGTCGACGATCCGCGAGAGGACGTCTCCCCCGACCACGAGCACGCGGTCGACGAGGCCGCCCGCAAGCATCCCGTGTGCCTGGGCGAGCGCGTACACGAAGCCGGTGCAGCCGGCCGACAGGTCGTAGGCCGCGGCGTCCTTTGCGCCCAGGCGATCGGCGAGGATCGCCCCCGTGGAGGGGAACGCCATGTCGGGGGTCACCGTCGCCACGATGACGAGATCGAGCGAAGCCGGGTCGAGCCCCGACTGCTCGAGCGCGTCCACAGCGGCCGGCAGCGAGAGGTCGGAGAGAGCCTCGTCGGGCCCGGCCATCCGGCGCTCGCGGATCCCGGTCCGCTCGACGATCCACTCGTCGGAGGTCTCCACGATCTGCGCTAGCTCGTCGTTCGTCATCACCCTCTCGGGCGCGTAGGAGCCGATGCCGGTGATCGAGATCCGCCCGTTGGAGGTCGCGGTGCCGATCATCGCTCCACCGCGAAGATCAGCGTCGCGCGCGCGGCGAGCTCGCCGTCGACCCGCGCCTCCGCGCGACCCTTGCCGATCGGGCCTCTCACCCGCTCGAGGTCGCAGGTCAGCTCGAGCTCGTCGCCCGGCTCGACCACCCGCTTGAAGCGAACGCCGTCGATGCCCGCGAAGAGCGCGAGTCGGCCGCGGTTTTCCTCACGCGACAGAACGGCGATCGCGCCCGTCTGCGCCATCGCCTCGACGATGAGGACGCCGGGCATGATCGGCCGCCCGGGAAAGTGGCCCGCGAGATACCAGTCGTCGGAGCGCACCCGCTTGCGGGCGACCACAAGCCCACCCGGCTCGAGCTGCACGACCTCGTCGATGAGGAGGAACGGCTCGCGGTGCGGCAGGATCGCCTCGATCTCTGCCCGCCCGAACGGAACGTTGTCAAGGCGGGTCTCCACGCCGCCGCTTAGTCTAGTGGTCGCAATCGAAGGTACGTTCCCGGGTCCCGGATGACCGACTCACTGGGCCCCGATGTGGTCGTGCCACGGCTCCGCGGCCGCTTCGGCCGCCCCTACCTTTACGCCGAGGCCTGCCCGTCGACACAGCGGCTCCTCGGCCCGGAGCTCGGCGAAGGCGCGGTCGCGGTCGCCGAGGAGCAGACCGAGGGTCGTGGACGGCTCGGCAGGCGTTGGCACTCGCCTCTGCGCACGAGCGTGCTCTGCTCGATCCTGTTGGAACCGCCTGTTGACCCGCCGCGGCTGCCCGAGCTCTCGCTCGTCGCCGGCGAGGCCTGTGTCGAGGCGATCGTCGTGGTGGCCGGCCTCGAGCCGCAGATCAAGCTGCCCAACGACGTCCTACTCGGCGGACGGAAGGCAGCCGGCATCCTCGCCGAGGCAAGCGAGGGACGGGTCACGCTCGGAATCGGGATCAACGTCAACATCACGGAGGACGAGCTCCCAAGAGACGTCGAGCATCCCGCGACCTCACTCCTCGTCGAGGCGGGTCGACCGGTCGACCGCGTCGAGCTCCTCGTCACGCTTCTCGAGCGGCTCGAGCGCGGCTACGACAACTGGGTCGCACAGGCCGGTATTCGGCGAGGTACCTAGGGATACACGACCGGTGGGCTCTCGTTGCCGGCGAAATCGCGGGCGCTCGCCCGCAGCCGCACGAAGGGCCCGCCCGGATCGATCGTGAACCGGCCCGGCAGCAGCCGGCGCTCCACGATCGTCCTGCCGTCGTCGAGGACGAGCGTCACGAATCCGGGCTCGTTGATCGAGAACGTCGGCGGCAACGGCGAGAGAAGCCTCAGGAGCGGCGGCGTCACGTCGACTGCAAAGGCGACGGTCTGCGTGGTGGTCGCCACGACCGACGTTGCGCGCAGGTCGGCGCGGTACTCGCGCTCGGCGACCCGCTGCCGGAAGCGTCCGTTCCACTCGATCGCCTGCGGGCCCGCCTCGAGCCGATCCGCGAAGACCTGGCCGATCACCCGCGCGCCGCGTCGCACGAAGAGCGATACCCGCGCGGGGCCGTTCAGGACGAATCGGAAGCTTGTCGTGTCGAGCCGGCCGTCGCCGTTCGGCGAGAACACCGCCGGCACCACGCGGAAAGCAGCGAGTGTCCGGTCGACGGTCACGGCGACCGTCGCGGTCGTCTCGATTCCCAGAGCGTTGCGCGCGGTGAGCAGGATTCCGTAGCGCCCGTCGGGGATGCCCGCCGCATCCCAGAGGAACTGATACGTCCCCGCGAGCTTCTGCTCGCTGAACAGCGTCGTCAACGGTAGGCCGCCCGCGTCGACGACCGTCGCGGTGACGAGGGCGGGCGCGCGGAGCCGGTAGCGCACGGTCGTGCGTTCGCTCCTGCCGTCACCGTTCGGCGTGATTACCGCCGGCCGCGCGAGAGCAGTCAGCGTGGACTGTGCGGAGGTCCCTGCGACGACGCCCGTCGCCGGCCGAACGGTCGGCCCGGCGTCGATCGCGTACCTGTAGCGGCCGGCAGGGACGGTGCGGGCGTCCCACGCCCAATTCACGTTGGCGCCGCTCCCTTCGCCACTCGCAATGAGCGTCCCGCCCGCGTCGGTCACGAGCACCGACCAGTCGAGCGGCTCCGAGAGCCTCGCCGTGAAGCGGACGTGCCCGCCTGGTGCGCCCGTCACTCGCGGGAAGTAGAGCTTCGGCAGCCCCGTTTGCCCGACGCTGCGCGCGATCGAGTTCAGCTCGCTGTACAACCGGCTCCCGGGGCACGAGGTGAAGCCGGTGTCGCGGTGCCCGGCGATCGAGCGCAGCGTGACCGGAACGCCGGCGGGGAACCGGGGATTGCCGCCTGAGGGCCAGCTGAAGACCGTCAGCGGATCGACGTGTGCGACGTCGAGCCGCCACGCGAGCAGCCGAATCAGCGCAGCCCGCGCCGCGGGCGTGACGCCTCCGCCGACGTCGTAGTTGCCGATCAGGGCGACCCCGACCGACCCCTCGTTGAAGCCCTGCGCGTGCGCGCCGACGACGTTCCGGTCGACCCCACCGAACCGGCCTTCGAAGATCTGGCCGTACTTATCGACGAGGAAGTTGTAGCCGATGTCGTCCCAGCCGTTGCCAAGCACGTGATAGCGCTGGATGCCGCGGACGATTGCCGCCGACTGGGCCCGGGTGTACGTGTTCGAGCCCGCCGTGTGGTGGACGACCGCGAAGCGCACGGTGTCGGCGTACTCGGGCCGACCCCGGCGAATCCGTTCGTTCGCACGCCAAGCGAGGCGCGAGAGAATGAGCGGAGATCCGGCGACCGCGACCGAGCGCACGCGAGCGCGCTCGACCGGGCTCCGGACGAAGCTCGCCCGAATCTGGCGGACGCGCCCGTAGGTTCTGACCTGTATCCGGTTCGACGGCCCGGTCCAGTACGGGTTCCCGATCTCCCAGCCGCGGCGCCTCAGCTCGTGGCTGCGTAGGTCGGGTCGGTCCTCGTCCTCGGGCGCCGCCGGCCGCCAGTTGCTCCAGTGCCCCGCCGGGCTTCGGGTCCGGAACAGGACCATCCCCGACCCCTGCCAGCGAAGGCCGACGAGGTTGAACCGGGCGACCGCGACTGAGGGGCTGCCGCCGACCGGAAGGTCGCGACTGACAAGCGAGGTCCCCGCACCGTACGCGGTTCCGGGCGCGAGAACGAGGAGGAGGGCGGCGAGGACGAAGGACTTCATGGCGGCGGCGCTCCCTACGGAAGCAGAGACCGTCCTTCGGCTCAAGCCCCGAACCCCCTTCCAGATAGAATTCTTACAAGTGAAAGGGCCGCTGCTGCGGGCGTTTTTCCTCTCGCTGACCGCGATTCTGACGCTCTGCGCCACTGCATCCGCCGCGTCGGCCCGGCCTCGCGTCCTCGCGGTCAAGTTCGAGAACGACGTCAACCCAGTCACGCAGGACTACGTGACCGACGAGATCCACCGTGCGAGCAGCGACGGCTACAGCGCGGTCGTCATCCTGCTCGACACGCCCGGCGGGCTCGGCTCCTCGATGGAGAAGATCGTCAAGGCGGAGCTCGCTTCGAAGGTGCCCGTCATCGTCTACGTCTCGCCCGAAGGAGCGCGGGCCGCGTCGGCGGGGGTCTGGATCGGCCAGGCCGCCGATCTGCTGGCGATGGCCCCGCAGACGAACATCGGCTCCTCGACGCCGATCAACGTCGGCGGCGGCAACATCGGCAAGGACCTGCGGCGGAAGGTCGTGAACGACGCGGCGGCCTCCCTGCGCGAGCTCGCGCGGGAGCATGGGCGCAACGTGCAGTGGGCCGACGCAGCCGTCCGCCGTGCCTCCAACCTGGGCGCCACCGAGGCACTCCAACAGAACGTCATCGACGTCATGGCACCGACGCTGCCTGCGCTGCTCGACAAGATCGACGGACGCAAGACGAAGCCCAACGGATATGTCCTCCACACGGCCGGCGCCGAGATCGACACCGTCGACATGTCGCTCTGGAAGAAGATCCTCGACACGCTCATCGACCCGAACCTGATCGTCCTCTTCATGTCGATCGGGACGCTGGGGATCATCGTCGAGCTGTGGAATCCCGGCCTCATCTTCCCGGGCACCGTCGGTGCGATCTCGCTGATCCTCGGACTGTTCGGCCTCCAGGTACTACCGATCAGCGCAGCCGGCTTGCTGCTCATGCTGCTCGCCTTCGCCTTCTTCGCCGCGGAGGCGTTCGTCCCGACGCACGGAGCCATCACGCTCGCGGGCTCGGTCTGCTTCGTGATCGGCTCCCTCCTCCTCTTCGAGCCTGCAGGCAACACGTACAAGGTCTCATTACCGGCAGTGCTGGCGATCGCCGCCACGCTCACCGGGATGATGGCGCTCGTCGCGTTCAAGATCGTCCAGGTCAGGCGGGTCCCACCGGTGACGGGCCGCAGCGAGCTCGTCGGGCAGATGGGCGTCGTCCGCGAGGCGCTCGCGCCGACCGGGCTCGTCTTCGTCCGCGGCGAGCTCTGGCAGGCGCGCACTCACGGCGAACCGATCGCGGCCGGGACACCGGTGCAGGTTGCGGACGTCGAGGACGGCCTCGTGCTCGAGGTGGATAGACCGGCCGAGCCGATTGAAGCTCGTAGCGAAGGGGAACACCTTTAGGATCACGCCTCCGACAAAAGGAGAGTCGTTTTGCCTGCCCTGATCGCCGTCGCAGCCGTCGCCGTCGTTTTGCTGATCGTGCTCTCGTCGGCGATCCGGGTCGCGCGCGAGTACGAGCGCGGCGTCATCTTCCGACTCGGTCGCCTCAAGTCGCCGCCGAAGGGGCCCGGCCTCTTCCTGCTCATCCCGATCATCGACAAGATGGTTCGGGTCGACCTGCGGACGGTGACGTTGAACGTCCCGCCGCAGGAGGTGATCACGAAGGACAACGTGCCCGTCCGAGTGAACGCGGTCGCCTACTTCCGGATCATCGACCCGGAGAAGGCGATCGTGCAGGTCGAGAACTTCATGGTCGCCACCTCGCAGATCTCGCAGACCACTCTCAGAAGCGTCCTCGGACAGCACTCCCTCGACGAGCTTCTCTCGGAGCGGGACAAGATCAACGCGATCCTCCAGCAGATCATCGACGAGGCGACCTCGCCGTGGGGAATCAAGGTCTCGATCGTCGAGGTCAAGGACGTCGAGATCCCCGGGGGCATGCAGCGCGCAATGGCGCGCCAGGCCGAGGCCGAGCGCGAGCGCCGCGCGAAGGTGATCGCGGCCGAGGGTGAGTTCCAGGCATCCGAGCGGCTGAAGGACGCCGCCATGGTGCTGGCCGAGAACCCGATGTCGCTCCAGCTCCGGTTCCTCCAGACGATGCTCGAGATCAGCTCCGAGCGCTCGTCGACGATCATCCTGCCGCTGCCGATCGAGCTCTTCCGGCCGTTGATCGAGAGCTCCGGCGGGTACAGGCCCGAGAGCTGACTCCGGAAGTTCGGCGCGATCCGATCTCGGGCAGGACCGTCGTCATCGCGCCCGGACGCGCGACGCGTCCAGGGGCGAGGCGAGGCGACTTCGAGCCGCCGAGCGGCGAAGAGCTCGAACAGTGCCCGTTCTGCGAAGGCCGGGAGGACCGGACGCCGCCGGAGACCTTCGCGATCGCCCAAGGGGAGCGGATGCCCGACACCCCGGGCTGGCAGGTGCGCGTCGTGCCGAACCTCTATCCGGCCTTCGAGCGCCAGGAGGTCGTCGTCCACACCCCGCGGCATGCGCGCTCGCTCGCGGAGCTCGGCGAGGCCGAGCTCGCGTCGGTCGCCTTGGCCTGGCACGAGCGGATGGAGCTCGCGCGCAAGGAAGGCTTCGAGCACGTTCAGCTCGTTCTCAACGAGGGCCGGGAGGCGGGCGCAAGCCTCCCGCACAGCCACTCGCAGCTCGTGTGGCTGCGCGACTCGCCGCCCGCAGTCGTCGAGGAGCTTCCTCGCCTCGAAGAGGATGACTGCGCGCTCTGCGGCCTCCTCCGCGACGACGCACTCGAGATCGCCCTCCAGGGAAGCGTGACGCTGCGGGCGGCGATCGCGGGCCGCCTGCCCTACGAGCTCCTGATTGCCCCCCGTGAGCACGTGCCGGGCCCAGACGAGGCCGCGCTCGCGAACGCGCTCCGCCTCCTCGCCGGGGCGATCAGCCGGCTACGCGATCTCGAGGGGCCGCTTCCGCTCAACGCGTGGCTACACGCCGGCGCGCACTGGCACGTCGAGGTCCTGCCTCGCCTGACCATTCTCGCCGGGCTCGAGCTCGGAGCCGGGCTCTACGTCAACTGGCTGCCTCCCGAGGAGGCCGCAGCTGCTTTGCGTGCGACGGCCCGGCCCGGCTAGCGCTTACCCGGCGCGTTGAGCTCGCGAAAGCGGTGCGCGGCCTCGATCGCCGCGCCGAGGTTGAGGCCCTTGTCCTTGGCCTGCTTGATCAGCATCACGGTCTCGACTGCGTCCATGTCGTAGATCCGCTGCTTGCGGCCCTTGGTCGGGATCTGGGCCTTGTTCGTCCAGTAGTCGAGCTGCATCTTCGAGATGCCGGCGATCTGGCAGACCTGGCCGAGGTAGAGCTCGATCTTGTCGAGGTGGTCGGCAAGGTCGATGGGTTCGAGGAGATCAACTTGTCTGCTCGCGGCCATTCGATTCCTCTCCCGGCGGAGACTGCGGACCCCTCGTCGGGAAGGTATATCGCTCCTCGTCGTTTTTGTGAAGGGTATTCCCCGAAGACCGGCTGATATTGGTCGCTATTCCGCCGGCTTGGCCGGGTCTTCTTCAGCTTCTTCGGCCTCCACGGCTTCGGACTCGACGACCGGCGCCAGCGTCGATACCCGTTCGCTCTTGCGCAGGCGCATGACGATCACGCCCTGCGTCGACCTGCCGAGGCGCTTGACGTCCTCCACCGGAATCCGAATGACCGTGCCGCCCGTCGAGATCAGCATCACCTGGTAGCCGTCCCGCACGACGCGCGCGCCGGCGAGCTGTCCACGCGCCTCGGTCAGCTGAACCGTCTTCACGCCGAGCCCGCCGCGGCCCTTGACCGGATAGTCCTCGATGCGCGTCCGCTTGCCGTAGCCGTTCACGGTGACGACGAGGAGGTCCGTGTCGTTCTCGGCGAGGGTGATCGCGATCACCTCGTCGCCCTTGCGAAGGTTCATCCCCCGGACGCCGCCTGTCGCGCGGCCCATCGGCCGCGCCTGGCTCTCGTGGAAGCGAATTGCCTGCCCCTTCCGGGAGACCATCAGCAGGTCGTCATTGCCGGAGGACGGAATCAGGCCGATCACCTCGTCGTCCTTGCGGAGGTTGATCGCAATGATCCCGTCCGCCTTCAGGGGAGTGTTGTACTCCTCGAACTTCGTCTTCTTGACAACTCCCTTCTTCGTCGCCAGCACGAGGTACTCGGCCTCCTTGAAGTCCCGCGTCGCAATGACCGCCCGGATCGTCTCGCTCTGGCGGAAGGGAAGGAAGTTCGCGATCGCACGCCCCTTCGACTGCCGCGTGCCGAGGGGAAGCTCGTGCACCTTCAGCCGGTAGATCTTGCCGACCGACGTGAAGAACAGGAGGTAGTCGTGCGTCGAGGCGACGAACAGGTGCTCGATGTAGTCGTCCTCCTTCATCTCCATGCCCATGACGCCAATGCCGCCCCGGCGCTGCTCGCGGTACGTGGTCACCGGTAGACGCTTGATATAGCCCGAGCGGGTGATCGCGATGACCATGTCCTCCTCGGCAATCAGGTCCTCGAGCTCGAGCTCCTCCTCGGCCGCGACGATCTCGGTTCGGCGGTCATCGTTCTTGCCGTAGATCTCCTTGATCTCGAGGAGCTCTTTCTTGATCACCTCGTCGATGCGCGCCTCGTCGCCGAGAATCGAGCGCAGCTCGGCGATCCGCTCCTGGAGGTCGTCGTATTCGTCCTGGATCCGCTTCCGCTCGAGGCCGGTCAGCCGCTGGAGCCGCAGGTCGAGGATCGCCTGCGCCTGGATCTCGGAGAACTCGAACTGGGCGATGAGGCCGGCGCGTGCCTCGTCGGGATCTGCGGAGGCTCGGATCAACACAATGACGGCGTCGAGGTCGTCGAGCGCCTTCAGGTAGCCCTCGAGGACGTGAGCGCGTTCTTCCGCCCTGCGCAGCTCGTACTTCGAGCGACGCGTGACCACTTGGCGCTGGTAGTCGACGTAGTACTGGATCAGCTCCAGCAGGCTGAGCGTGCGCGGCACGCCGTCGACGAGCGCGACGGCGTTGTAGCCGAAGGTCGTCTGGAGCGGCGTGTGCTTGAAGATCTTGTTGAGGGCAACCTGGGGCACCGCATCGCGCTTCAGCTCGACGTAGATCCGCATGCCGGTCTTGTCGGAGTGGTCGGCCAGAGCGTCGTCGCTCATCGGCACCTCGGTCAGCACCTTGCTCTCGACGAGCTCGGCGATCTTCTCGATCAGACCACCCTCGCCACCCTTGCGGACGCCGTACGGCAGCTGGGTGATGATGATCGCCTGCTTGCCGCCGCGGAGCTCCTCGATGTGGGCGTGGCCCCGGACGATGATGCGGCCGCGGCCCGTCCGGTACGCGTCGCGGATGCCCGAGCGGCCTACGATCGAGCCTCCGGTCGGGAAGTCCGGGCCCTTGACGTGCTTCATCAGGCGCTCGACGTCGGCGTCCGGCTCGTCGATGAGCGTGGTCACGGCGTCGATCACCTCACCCAACCGGTGCGGCGGGATGTTCGTCGCCATGCCGACCGCGATCCCGGTCGAGCCGTTGACGAGCAGATTCGGGAAACGGGACGGAAGGACGTCGGGCATCCGCCGCGACTCGTCGTAGTTCGGGACGAAGTCAACGGTGTCGGCGTCGATGTCGCGGAGCATCTCCGTCGCAATTCGTGACAATCGGCACTCGGTATATCTCATCGCGGCCGCCGAGTCGCCGTCGACGGAGCCGAAGTAACCCTGCCCCTGAACGAGCGGGTAGCGCATCGAGAAGGGCTGCGCGAGCCGCACGAGGGCGTCGTAGATAGCCGAGTCGCCGTGCGGGTGGTAGCTCCCCATTACGTCACCGACTACCCTCGCGCTCTTGCGTGTCGGGCGGTTCGGCTGAAGGCCGGCCTCGTGCATGCTGTAGAGCACCCGGCGGTGCACCGGCTTCAGCCCATCGCGCGCGTCCGGCAGCGCCCGCGAGACGATCACGCTCATGGCGTAGTCGAGGAAGCTCGAGCGAACTTCCTGGTCGAGCTCGCGAGCCTCGACCCGTCCGCCCGCCGGCGGCGTCAGCTCAGACATCCAGGAAACGCACTTCGAGCGCGTTCTCTTCGATGAACAGACGCCGCGGCTCGACCTCGTCGCCCATGAGACGGGAGAACCAGAGGTCGGCGGCAGTCGCGTCCTCGACCTCGGCGCGAATCAGCATGCGCCGCGCGGGATCCATCGTCGTCATCCACAGCTCGTCCTCGTTCATCTCGCCGAGGCCCTTGAAGCGCGTGATCTGCATACCGTGCTTGCCGAGCTCGAGCGCCCGTCCGCGCAGCGCCTCGAAGGTCTCGGCGATCTCCTTGCGCTTTCCGAGCCGGACGTCGAAGGGGGGCAGCCCGCCGACGATCTCGGTCAGGCGCCCGTAGGCCTTGCGCACGTTCGCGTAGATCGGCGAGGCGAAGAGCTCGGCCGGCACCACGACATGCTCGGCCGTGCTCGTCTCGGTCTCGATGATCTTGACCTTCACGCCGGCGTCGTCCTTCTCGAGGACCGAGAACGTGTAGCCGTTCCCCGGCGCCGCCTCGATCGCCTCGGCGGCCTCGGCAGGCGAGGTGACTCCCGTCTCGACGAGCCGGTGGGTGATCACGAAGTCTGCGGCCTGATTGCCGAAGTCCGAGCGCAGACGGGCGGTCCAGCCCTCGAACTCGTTCAGCGCGCGCTGGAGCCGCCCGTACTTCGTAGGCGTGAGCTTCACCGCGGCGCCGCCTCTGGCTTCGATCTGCAGCTCGGGGAAGCGCTCGCGGACGAGGAGCTCCTCGAGCTGCGATTCCTTCTCGAGATAGCTCTGCTGGTTCCCGAGCTTGACGAGGTAGAGCGGGGGGACGGCAATGTAGATGTGCCCGCGGTCGAACAGCTCGGTCATGTGCCGGTAGAGGAACGTGAGGACGAGCGTGCGGATGTGGGCGCCGTCCACGTCGGCGTCCGTCATCACGACGATCCGGTGGTAGCGGAGCTTGGCGATGTCGAACTCGTCGCCGATCCCGGTGCCGATCACCTGCACGAGCGACTGGATCTCGGCGTTCGAGAGCACCTTGTTCAGGCGGTTCTTCTCGGAGTTGATGATCTTGCCGCGCAGGGGCAGCACGGCCTGGTTCGACTTGTCGCGTGCCTGCTTCGCGAGCCCGCCCGCGGAGTCGCCCTCGACGATGAACACCTCCGTCAGCTCGGGGTCGCGGAGCTGGCAGTCGGCGAACTTCTTTGCCATGCCGCCCCCGAAGGCGCCCTTCCGCCGAGTGAGGTCGCGGGCCTTCCGAGCCGCCTGGCGCGCACGGGAAGCCGAGATCGCCTTCTGGATGATCTGCTTCGCGTCGGTCGGGTTCTCCTCGAGAAACTGCGCGAGCTTCGCGTTGACCGTCTGCTCGACGAGGCCGCGAACGCCCGGGTTCCCAAGCTTCGTCTTGGTCTGCCCCTCGAACTGCGGCTCGCGAAGCTTCACGGAGATGACAGCGGCGAGCCCCTCCCGGACGTCCTCGCCCTCGAGGTTCTCTTCCTTCTCCTTCAGGAGGTCCATGCTCCGCGCGTACTTGTTGAGCGTCCCGGTGAGGGCCGCTTTGAAGCCGGAAAGGTGGCTTCCACCCTCATGGGTGTTGATGTTGTTCGCGAACGAGAAGACCGATTCGACGTACTTCGTGTTCCACTGCATCGCGACCTCGACCTTGCCCTGCTCGCTCTCGCCCTCGAAGTAGACGATGTGCTTGTGGACGGGGTCCTTCGCCTCGTTCACGTAGGCGATGAAGTCGCGGATGCCCCCCTCGTAATGGAACTCGACCTGCTCGCCGCCGGCGCGCTCGTCCGTGAGGACGATCCGCAGCCCCTTCGTCAGGAACGCCGTCTCTCGCAGCCGCTGCGCAAGCGTCTCGGTCGACCACTCGACCTCCTCGAGGATCTCCTGGTCCGGGAAGAACGAGATCGTCGTTCCCGTCCGCTTGGTCGGGCCGATCTTCTTCAGCTCGGTCGTCGGCTCACCCCGGGCGAACTCCTGGCGCCAGATCTTCCCGTCGCGGTGCACCTCCGCGACGAGCCATTCGGAGAGCGCGTTGACGACGGAGACTCCGACTCCGTGCAGGCCGCCGGAGACCTTGTAGCTATCGCCTCCGAACTTGCCGCCCGCGTGGAGCTTCGTGAGGACGACCGTCAGAGCGGACAGGCCGCCCTGGTCGGCCATCGCCCCAACGGGGATGCCGGAGCCGTTGTCCCGAACGGTCACCGAATTGTCGGGATGGAGCGTGACCTGGACGAAGTCGGCGCGCCCTGCGATCGCCTCGTCGACCGAGTTGTCAACCACCTCGTAGACGAGGTGATGAAGGCCTCGCGAGCCCGTCGAGCCGATGTACATTCCCGGGCGCAGCCGGACCGGCTCGAGGCCCTCGAGAACGGTGATGTCTTTTGAGGTATAGGCAGCTTCAGCCATTAAAAAAAGCCCTGCATAACCCGGCTTTTTGGGCTACTCGAAGTGTACCAGATGAAGCGGCCGTCAGGGCCGTCTCGCGAGGCTCGCGGCAGCCGCTTTCGCAACGATTTTGCGCAGACTTTCATCCTCGATCTCGGCTGCCATCGACTCGGCCAGCTCGAGATCATTCTTCGTCGGCTCTCTCGTGCTCCTTGGGCTCGTAGGCCCCCCTTCGGCGGGGGGCTCCGGGAGCTTCCCGGGGGCGAAGCGCACCCTCGCCGGCGTGGCTTCGCCGAGCTCCTCTCGCAAGCGCTCACGTAGCTTCGGCTCGAGCTGGGCGAGCTCGAAGGCCCACGCCGAGGACGAAGTCGCCACGTGCAGCGTGCCGTCGCGCGCAAGCCGGGCCGGCCAGGCGTTCAGAGCGATCTGCTCGCCGAGGGCTGCGGGCCAGGCGCGCACGATCTCGGTCATGCCCGCGGCGGGCCCGAACCGGGCGAGCTCACCCTGCACGTGATCGCCGATCCGCTTCCACATGCTCAGCTCACGCTCCTGGCCGAGCCCGGCCGCACCTCGACGAACTGGCTCGGCTCGAGCGGCAGCGATGAGGCGGCCGTAGCCGTCACGAGCACCTGCGCAGGTCCATCGAGCCGCGCGGCCAGGGCTCGGCGCCTGCCCTCATCCAGCTCCGAGAGGACGTCGTCCAGGAGCAGCAGCGGAGGCGCCGGCCCGCGCTCGGCGAGCAGTTGCGCCTCGGCGAGCAGGAGCGAGAGCACCGCGAGCCGCTGCTCACCCTGCGAGCCGAAGCGGCGAAGATCACGGCCCTCGGAGGCGATCTCCACGTCGTCGAGGTGAGGGCCGAGACCCGTCGTCCCGCGCTCCAGGTCCTCCTCCAGACGAAGCTCCAGCGCCTCCACGCTCGGCCTCTCCGCCTCGTACCGGAGCTCAGCGCCCTCGAGGCCGAGCTCGCCGGCCCGTTCACCGAAGAGGGGGCCGAGCACCGACACGGTCTCCCCACGGGCAACCACGAGCGCTTCGCCAAGCGCTGCCACTCTCTGCGTCCACGGTACGACCGCGTCCCGCGACGACACGCCGATCGCGACCCGCCGAAGAGAAGCATTCCGCTGCGCCACGGCGGCGCCGTACTCCGCGGGCACCCCCGCGCGCGCCGGGAAGAGCCGGCCGAGCGTGCGGTCGACATACGCGCGTCGAGCAGCCGGCCCACCCTTCACGACCACGAGACGGTCCGGCGTGAAGACGAGAGTCTGAACCTCCGCCCGCAGCTGCTCGGCGGCCCGAAGCGCAGCGCCGTTCAGCTTCGCGCGCTTCGCCTCGCCGCGGCGAAGCGTCACCTCCACTTCCAACGGCGATCCACCACGCTCACCGGCAAGCTCGACCCGGCCCGCCTCCGCACCGAACCGAACGAGCTGTCCGTCGTTCCTCGTCCGCGGCGAGAACCCCTGTGTGCCGACATGCAGTGCCTCGAGCAGGTTCGTCTTGCCCGCGCCGTTCTCACCGACAGCGAGCACGATTCCCGGCTCGAGCCCCAGCTCGAGCGCGGCGTAGGAGCGAAAGTCGCGAAGCGTGAGCGTCCGAACGATCAGCCGCGCGGATTCCCGACCACGCGTCTAACCAGCCAAGCGGATCGGCATGATCAAGTAGGAGAAGTCCTCCGCCTCGGCCCGGAGCAAGCCCGGCCGGAGCGGGCTGATGAGCCGTAGAGCGACCTCGTCGCCCTCCACCGACTCGAGGCCCTCACGGAGGAAGTCCGGATTGAAGCCGATCTCGAGCGCATCGCCGGCGAACGGGACGGGCAGCGTCTCCCGGGCCTCTCCGACGTCCTGGGTCTGAGCCGAGACCGTCAGCTCGCCGTCTGCGAAGCGCAGGCGGAGCGGAGAGTTCCGCTGTGCCATCACGGAGGTGCGGCGCACGACGTCCAGGAACTCCTCGCGCGGCAGCATCACCTCGTGCTCGAAGGTCTCGGGCAGCAGCTGCTTGTAGTTCGGGAACTGCCCGTCGATCCGGCGCGTCGTCAACCAGACGCCGCCGGCGGCGAAGACGACGTGGTTCTCCTGAACCCCGACCTGGAGCTCGGCCGAGTCCTGCGCGATCCGCGTCAGCTCCGTCAGCGCACGAGCCGGCACGATCGCCTCGAGGTCGGATGCCTCGCCGCCGACGAGCTCGGTCTCTTTCACCGAGAGCCGATACGAGTCGGTCGCCGCCATCACGAGCTTGCCGCCCTCGAAGCGAACGAGGATCCCCGTGAGCACCGGGCGCGACTCGTCACGAGAAGCTGCACGCGCGACGCGCGAGACGGTCTCGAGGAACGCGGCGCGGTCGACCGTGAAGGTCTGCGCGGTCTCTACCTCCGGCAGCTTCGGGAAGTCCTCGGCGCTGTACGTATTGAGGCGGTAGCTCGCAGTGCCACAGGTCACCTCGAGAACGCCGTGCTCCGGCTTCTGCTCGAGCACCACCTCGCCCTCGGGCAGAAGCCGCGCGAGGTCGACGAGCAGCCGGCCCGGAACGACCACTGCTCCCTCACCTTCGACCTGGCAGTCGAGCGCGAGTCGGAGCGAGAGCTCCATGTCGGTCGCAGCCAGATCGACCCGCCCGTCACCAGCCTTGACGAGGATCCCACCCAGCACCTGCACGGTGGCACGGGTCGACACCGCTCTCCCGACGAGCGAGAGAGCGCGAGTGAGCTCATCTCTCGCGCAGGTGACCTTCACCGTGACTCCAATTGCAGTTTCTATCTCAATCATTTAGAAAAAGCTTGTAGTAGCAGTAGGGAGTGTGAATAGCGGGGACGACGCCACTATCTCGTTTACCGCGGGCGCTTGCGCTGGGGGTACGCCTTGTGGAGAGCCGTTCGCTTTCAACATGCCCCTCGTCGACGTGTCCACTTGTCCCCAGTTTCAGCGAGTTTGCTTGATGCGCGCGGTGAGCTCTTGCACAAGGTTGTAAACAGAGCGGTCCTCTCGGATCATGCGCGCGATCTTCGAGGTGGCGTGGATCACGGTTGTGTGGTCGCGCCCGCCGAACTCCCGGCCGATCTTCGGAAGGGACGCATCCGTGAGCTCCCGGGAGAGATACATCGCGACCTGCCGCGGATAGACGATGTTTTGCGAGCGCCGGTCGCTGCAGAGCTCGACCATCGAGAGCCCGAAGCGCTCGGAGACGGTTGTCTGGATCCGCTCGATCGAGACCTCGGGCGCCTCGCCCTGCGGGAAGACGTCCTTCAGGACGTCCTGAGCGAGGTCGACCGACATCGGCCGGCCGGTGAGGCTCGAGAAAGCGACGACGCGGGTCAGCGCGCCCTCGAGCTCCCGGATGTTCGTCGACACCCGGCCCGCGACGAAGGTCAGCACCTGCGGGTCCGGTACGTGGATGGCGTCGGTCTTGACCTTCTTGCGTAGGATTGCGATGCGGGTCTCGAGGTCGGGAGGCTGGATGTCGGTGATGAGGCCCCACTCGAACCGCGAGCGCAGACGCTCCTCGAGCGTCGAGATCTCGCGAGGTGGCCGATCGGACGAGATCACGATCTGGCGCCCCGCTTCGTACAGCGAGTTGAAAGTGTGGAAGAACTCTTCCTGGATCCGCTCCTTGTGCTCGAGGAACTGGATGTCGTCGATGAGGAGCAAGTCGTAGGTGCGGTAGCGCTGCTTGAAGCCTTCGATCCGCTTGTCCCGGAGCGAGTTGATGAAGTCGTTCATGAACGACTCGCTGGTGATGTAGCGGACGGAGAGCTTGTGCAGGTGCTCGCGAACGTATTGCCCGATCGCCTGGAGCAGGTGTGTCTTCCCGAGCCCGGTCCCGCCGTAGATGAAGAGCGGGTTGTACGCCTGCGCCGGGGCCTCGGCGACGGCGAGGGCTGCCGCGTGGGCGAAGCGGTTCGACGAGCCGATCACGAAGGAGTCGAAGGTGTACTTCGGGTTCATCTCGGAGCCTGGCCGTGCCGGGGCCGTGGGATCCGGTAGCGGGGTGAGCTGCACGTCCTCGTCGATCGCGAGCCGGATTCGTCGCTCGCCACCGGTTGCATCGCGCACGGCGGCGCCGATCAGGTCGAGGAAATGCCCCTCGATCCACTGGCGCGTGAAGTCGTTCGGGACGGAGAGGACGAATGCCTCGTCGGTCAGCTCGTGGCTGGAGACGTCGCCGAACCACGTGCCGAACGTTGTGTCGTTGAGCGCCTCTTTGAGACGGCCTGAGACCTCGGTCCAGAGATTCGCTGCTGTCAGCTCTTGCTGGCGCACCAAGACGCCGGTCCCAACTCCCTCGTCGCCGGAAAGGAAACGAGCATAACAGCGTCGCCGAAGCCACTCAACGGGCTCCACCAGTGTGCAGAAAGGGGCTGATTTCCAGGTACTTTTCTACAGTCCACACTTTCCTCCACAGGTGTGGAAAGTCGGCGCCCGGCTGATCGCCCGAGAGCCCGCAGACGCCCCCTCGCAGCGGTTTTTCAAACCTGTAAACAGGCCGGGACACTGTGGAAAACGTGCGGGCGAACCGCTCGTCTATACTGGCTCGTCGCCCGAGAAAAAGGGCGCTCGTTCCTCTTTTTCTTTTCCTTCACCGTGAAGCGGACCTACCAACCGAATGTGCGCCGCAGGAAGCGCCGACACGGATTCCGCGCGCGCATGGCGACGCGGGCCGGCCGGGCGATCCTGAAGCGACGGCGCGCTCGAGGCCGCAAGCGGCTGTCGGCGTAACCGAGCAGGTGCACCGGCGGTACCGCCTCACCCGCTCCCGGGATTTCGACGCTGTCTACCGGCACGGCCGGTCGGTCTCGACCCGGTTCCTGGTTCTCTACTGGTTCCCGCGTGAGGACGGCGACGAGCCCCGGCTCGGGATCGCCGTGCCGAAGGGGACGGGGGATGCAACCGTTCGCACGCGCATCAAACGCCAGCTTCGAGAGCTCTGGCGCTCGCGCCTCGAGGGGGTTCCGCCGGCCTGCGACTACGTGCTGATCGTGCGCCCAGGGCTGGCCGAGGCGGCGTCTTCGCGCGGCTTCGAGTGGCTCGGCGAGCGCGTGGACGAGGTGTTGCAGAAGGCGGCCGCGTGAGCGCAGTGCCTCGGAGGTTTGGATTGAGTTCGGTTGTGTCGACTGGTCATTTCAGACGGACGCACGGGCGAAAGCGGACGGCCACGCCGGCGAATGAAACGAACACGCTGGCAAAGCCAGCGTGTTCTCCAATCGGCATCGCAAGCGATGCCTCAGCGGCATGGCCTCCAACGGCATCGCAAGCGATGCCTCAGCCGCGCGTCCTGGGGACGGCACTGCAAGCAGTGCCTCGGCTCCCACGCTATCTGGGCGTCGGCCTCGTCTACCTGTACCGGTACACGCTCGGGGTCCTCTTCCCCGGTGGCTGCAAGTACCACCCCTCCTGCTCGCAGTACGCGATCGATGCGCTCCGCCGCTACGGGCTCGCGCGCGGAGTGGTGCTCGCAGGCTGGCGGCTTCTCCGCTGCAACCCCTGGAGCCGCGGCGGGGTCGACTACGTCGAACAGCAGAGGGTCTTCCGATGATCCTGGCGAGCCCGCTCACTCCGCTCGAAGACGTCCTTCGCAGCATCCTCGAATGGCTGGGGCCCCACGGTGCGCTCGGGCTGCCCTGGGCGTGGTCGATCGTGGCCCTGACTGTGCTCGTGCGCGTCGCGATGGTCCCACTCACCGTCAAGCAGATCCACTCGATGCAGGCGATGCAGGCGCACATGCCGGAGATGAAGTCGATCCAGCAGCGCTTCAAGCACGACAAACAGAAGCGCAACGAGGAGCTGATGAAGTTCTACCGGGAGAACAACGTCAATCCCGCGGCCCCGTGCCTGCCGATCCTCTTCCAGTTTCCCGTCTTCATCGCGCTCTACCTCGTCCTGCGCCATTCGGAGGATTTCTTCCATCCGGGTGACAACCGTTCCTGGCTAGGCCTCTTGCCCGACATCGCGGATCATGCGAACGCTCACTGGTCCGGCTACCTGATGCTTGTCGTCTACGCCGCCAGCCAGCTCACCTCGACGTACTTCATGTCGGCGACGATGGACAAGACGCAGCGGACGCTGATGATGATCCTCCCCGTCGCCTTCATACCGGTGCTCGTGAACTTCCCCACCGGCCTGGTCCTCTACTGGGTGACGACGAACCTCTGGACGGTCGGGCAGGGCGTGGTCACGCGCAGCCTCGTGCCGAAGAAGGTGCCTCCTTCGGCGAAGCGCTCGTCTCGGACGCCGCCGCGGGGCGAGCCCGAGCCCGAATCGGGGGACGGCGTGAAGCGGCAGCCGGCGCCACAGCAACCTTCGCCCACCGCGCCTCCGAAGCGCGTGAGACGCAAGAAGAAGCGGGCCCGCCGGTGAGCGCATGAACGAGGACCTGCGGCAGGTCGAGGCGACGGGCGAGACCGTCGGCGAGGCGAAGTGGTCGGCGCTGCGCGAGCTGGAGAAGCTCCATCCCGATCTCGACAAGGCAGCCGTCCGCTTCCAGGTCGTCTCGGAGGGCGAGCGCGGCCTGCTCGGCGTCGGGTACACACCTGCGCGGGTGATTGCGTCGATCGATTCCGCCGCGGCGGATGGGCCCGAGCAACAACCGCAGAGCGAGCTCGCCACGCAGGTCGCCGACCTGCTCGAGCGAATCACAAGCGGGATCGGAGTGCGGTGCCGAATCCAGATCAGCGAGGAGGAAGACGTTCTGACGGCGTCCTGCTCGGGGTCGAACCTCGGTCTTCTGATCGGCAAGCACGGGCAGACGATCGACGCCATCCAGTACCTCGTCAACGCCATCCTCTGGCGGACGCGACCCGAAGACCGCAAGGACGTTGTCGTGGACGCTGCCGGCTACCGGGAGCGCCGCCGCGCGGCGCTCGAGACGCTCGCCGTCCGGAGCGCCGAGGAGGCGGTGGCAACACGTTCGCGTGTCGAGCTCGAGCCGATGACCGCCGTCGAGCGGAAGACGGTGCACCTGCGGCTGAAGGAGTACGAGGGCGTGGAGACGAGCAGCGAGGGCACTGAGCCGAACCGCTTCGTCGTCATCTTGCCGACCGGTTGAGGGACGAGCGGCTGCGCCAATGGCTCGACGCCGTCCTGGCCACGCCGGGCCTGACGTCGATTTCCGAGCTCGAAGAGGCCTGGGCGATGCTCGTCGAGGATGCGCTGCGGGCAGCCGACGTCGTCCGCAGCTTCGAGGGGCCTATCGTGGATGTCGGCTCGGGGGGCGGCTCCCCCGGGATCCCGCTCGCGGCGGCCCTTCCGGAGCGAGAAGTGACACTGCTCGAGGCGAATGCGCGGAAGGTGCGCTTCCTCGAGCGGGCCGCGTCCGAGTTTCCGAACGTGCGAGTAATTCGCGGCCGAGCCGAAGAGCAGGAGACCGACTACTACGGAGTCGCGACGGCAAAAGCGCTCGCCGCTCCCCCGGTCGCGCTCGAGTGGTGCCTTCCGCTCATCCGGCCGGGCGGAGCGGTTGTGATCTGGCTGGGCCCCTCGGCCGATGTCGACAAGCTTGCGATTGCAGCCGAGCGGCTCGCCGGGGGGCCGCCCGAGAAGCGGGCAGGATTGGCCGTCGTGCGGAAGCTCGGGCCGACTCCGCCGGGGTTCCCGCGCCGCGCCGGAATGGCCCGGAAACGTCCTCTCGCCTAACTACAGTGGCCGTGTGCCCGGGCGCATCTACGCCGTCGCGAACCAGAAGGGCGGCGTCGGGAAGACGACGACCGCCGTCAACCTCGCGGCCTGTCTCGCACAGGCGGGCGAGCGCGTGCTACTGGTCGATCTCGACCCGCAGGCGAATGCGACTTCGGGCCTCGGCGAGCGCGCGAACGGCGCGTCGAGCTGCGACCTCCTCGACGGTGTGCCGCCGGCCGAGCTCATGCGGCCCACGCGCTTTCCGAATCTCGACCTGATTCCGTCCAAGCCGGACCTGGCCGGCACGGCGGCGGAGCTCGCGCGCCGAGACGGCGAGCAGTTCCTGGCGGAGACGCTGGCGCCCGCCGGCGAGTCGCACGCGTTCGTCTTCATCGACTGCCCGCCCTCGCTCGGACCGCTGACAGTGAACGCGCTTGCCGCAGCGAACCGGGTGCTCGTCCCGGTGCAGGCCGAGTACTACGCGCTCGAGGGTCTTTCCCAGCTCCTGAACTCGCTCGGGCTGATTCGGATGAGGCTGAATCCTGCTCTCGCCCTCGCCGGGGTCCTGCTGACGATGGTGGACGGGCGGACGCGGCTATCGGCAGACGTGGCCGCCGAGCTCGAGCGGCACTTCGGCCCGCTTCTCTTCCGCTCGCGCGTGCCGCGCTCGGTGCGAGTAGCCGAGGCTCCCAGCCATGGCGAGCCGGTGATCACCTACGACCCGCGCTCACCCGGCGCGGAGGCCTACTGGAAGGTGGCGATGGAGCTTGTCGAGCGTCCCTAGTACCCGGCGCGGGCTCGGCCGGGGCCTCGAGGTCCTGATCGGTGGCGCTGCCGCGACCGATCTCGCCCAGGTGCCGGTTGAGCTGATTCACCCGAACCCGCGCCAGCCGCGGAAGCGCTTCGACCACGAGGCGACGGCCGGCCTTGCGGAGTCGATCCGGGCTCAGGGGATCATCCAGCCCGTCGTCTTGCGCCCCCGGCCGGCCGGGGGCTACGAGCTGATTGCGGGCGAGCGGCGCTGGCGGGCTGCGCGGGAGGCGGGCATCGCCACCCTGCCAGCACTGGTCCGAGACGCCGCCGACCGCGACGCGCTCCTGCTCGGTCTCGTCGAGAACGTGGCCCGCGAGGACCTCTCACCCGTCGAGGAGGCCCGCGCCTTCGCGCTCCTCACGGACGAGTTCGGACTGTCGCTCGGGGAGATCGCAGAGCGGGTGGGCGGCTCGAAGCCGGCCGTCTCCAACCGGTTGCGGCTCCTTGAGCTGCCGGACGACGTGCTCGCCATGGTCGAGCGCGGCGAGCTGACCGAGGGTCATGCGCGAGCGGTACTGGCGGTGCCCGATCAGGAGGGGCGCCGCCGCCTCGCCCGAAAGATCGTGCGGCAGGGGTTGTCGGTTCGAGCGGCTGAGCGCGAGGCACGCTGGTCGGGCGCACGGACGAAGCGGAAGCGCCGCCCGCCCGCCGATCCACAGCTCGCAGAGCGAGTTCGGCTCGCCGCCGAGCGGCTGACGGGCTTCCCTGCTCGGGTCAGCGCGCGCGGCCTGGAGATCGCCGTCGAGAGCGAACAGCGGCTCGAAGAGCTCGCCGAGGCGCTCGAGCGGGCGGCGCCGTAACCGCTGGGCGGGGCGTGGCGTTAAGAGCTAGATGCTCGGCGAGTGGATGCAGGATTTGGAGTCCCTGGAGGCGATCTCGCAGGACCGCGAGGCGCGCCGAATCTTCCTGCGCATGGCCGCACTTTCCCAGAAGGGCCGGCTGGGGCCGTTCCTGTCGGAGCTTGCGCACACGGCCGAGCTGGACGAGCACACCAAGGGGACGCTGACCGAGATCGCGCGTGACGAGGCCTTCCTGCTCGTCGTCGAGGACTATCTCTTACGGACCCGCGTCCTCCACTGACATTCCTTGGGTAGGCCGCGTTCGGCGCAGCGCCGGCCTACGGCCTCACGGCCGGGTGCCAGGCGACTGCTGCGTTCGTCAGCTGGGAGACCTTGGCGTTCCGGAGTTTGATGACGAACAGGTTCTCCGTCGAGTCGTCATTGACGACAAAGCTCGAGAAGATGATCTCGCGGCCGTCGGGCGTCCAGCTCGGGAAGCGGTCGCCGGTTGCAGGGTTGTGCGTGATGTTGCGCTCACCCGAGCCATCGGCGTTCATCACGAACACGTCCAGGTCGAAGAACGGTGGCCGTTGCCCTGCGAAAGCGATCTGCGTCCCGTCGGGAGACCAATCCGCGGCGCCCTCGGCCAGGCTGGGCGTTGAGGTCAACGCCGTCTTGCCGCTGCCGTCGGCGTTCATGACGTAGATATCACCTGATCCCGCAAACGCGATCCGTGAGCCGTCGGGCGACCATGCCGCCATCTCTTCCCAGCCAGGGTCGTTGGTGAGGTTCGTCTGGCCGCTGCCGCCGGCGTCCATGACATAGATCTCCCCGTTCGGGAGCCCGTCGGGTCGGGTATCCCGCGAGCTGGTGAAGGCGATCTGCGTCCCGTCGGGCGACCATGCCGGATCCCAGTCGGGGGCGGTATTGCTCGTCAGGCGCTGCGGATCGGTGCCGTCGGCGTTCATGACGTAGATCTCGGAGTTGCCATCGCGCGTGGTCGAAAAGGCGATCTGCGTCCCGTCGGGCGACCACGACGGCCACTCGCCGTCGGTGAGTCTCGTCTGGCGGCTGCCGTTCGAGTTCATGACGTACACGCCGTGCGTGTAGGCGTTCTCGATCTCGATTCGCTCGAAAGCGATCCGGCTATTCCAGGCCGGAGACGCTTGAGCAAACTGAGCCGACGCCAAAATTCCCAGCCCCAGCATTGAGGTAACCGCAATCCGCAGGAGCTTCATCTTATTCCTTTGCCCGCCCCCCTCATAGTCCGAGTGCGACGAAACGGCACCCGCGAGCGGTGAAAGGGCCCAGGGGCTTTCGCGATGGGCGATCGTGGATTCGAACCACGGACCTCCGCCTTATCAGAGCGCTAGCGGCTCGACGCTCTCGGCCCGGCCAGCAAACGTGATTCCACTTGTGAGCGGCGCAAACGTCGAAACCGAAGCGATCCGTACCGAACCGCTCGAGACCGTTCGCAGCCCTTACGACAAGAGCGGCGCAAGGGCGACCGACGGGGACCGCCCTTGTGCCGCTCTCGGTGATTACTGCGCCCGAGTGATCGCCAAGAGGTCGGCGATCAGTCGCACGAGGTCGGCATGCCGCTTCGAAGCCTTCGTCAGGCCTTCGTGCGCCTTGCGCTCGATCTGGCTCAGCACGGCCTGGTCACCCGCCATGTCCACGCGAGGCCGATTCGCTGCTCGTGAAGATGGCGGCGGATGATGTGCGGGCTAATTGTCGAGCTCGCCTGGTTCTCCCCGCTGCGGTACGAGGCGCTGCTACACGCCTGGCCGTTCGCGCCCGATCCGCCGCCGGACGGATTGCCCTGGGAGCCGTACCGGGGTCGCCGCTGGGAAGAGGTTGAGGCAGCGATGGAAGCGTTCCGCGCTCTCGGCATCACGCATACCCGATCGTCCGTGAACGCGATCTTTGAAGAGGCCCATGCCGCCGCGTTCGCGGCGCAGAACGAGTCGCCCGCGTGAGCAGGATCCCGCTCGACTCGTCCTCCTCAAGAACTCGCGCCGGTGTCGTCTGCTGATGACGGCGAAGGCACCCTCCCGTCTGGGTTGCGGGCAGGCAGCACCGAGCGCGCGGGCTGAGGCTTCCTCAGCTTTCGTTGACCACGCTCAGGGGCGCAGTGATCGTCTTCACCGGGTGCAGCCTGCCGGCGTTCTGCTGGTAGATGGTGACGGGATTCAGGCTTGTGTCGCCGTTCGAGTCGATCGAGAACGTGCCGAGGATGCCGTTGGTGACCTTCGTCTGGAGCAGGTTCGTGGTCACCGACGCCCGCGTCCCGTCGGACTTGGCGATCGCGTCCAGCAGGACGAGCATCGCCTGCGCCGCATAGGCGGAGTCCTGGTTCGGCGTGCGGCCGATCTCCGCCCCGAAGTCCTTCACGAACGTCGCCCCGGCGCCGGTCAGCGCGCCGGGCGGCTGGCCGGCGAGGCTGACGTACGAGCCGTCGGCGGCCGGCCCGTTCAGCGTGGGCTCGTTGAAGCCGTCGGGCATGAGGATCTGCCCTATGAAGCCCGCCTTCAGGTCCTCGATCAGTTGCGCGCCGTTGTTGCAGATGATGCCGCCGAGGAAGACGCCGTCGGCGCCTGACAGGTTGACCTTGGCGACGACCGCATCGTAGCTCGAGGCGTTCTTGTCCCAGGCATTGAAGCCAGGCACCTTCAGCCCGAGCTTCAGCAGCGACTTCCGCATCGCGAAGGCGACGCCATAGCCGTAGGTCTCCCCGTCGTTCAGGACGTAGACGCTCTTCAGTCCCAACTGCTTCGCCCAAAGCGCGTCGGCCGGGCCCTGGACGTCGTCGGGGGCGATGACGCGGGCGTAGTTTCTCGTTCCCGTCGCGTAGTACTTGTCCGGCTCGCCGGCCTCGGTACCGGGTCCGCCGTGCGTGAGACCGGGCTTCGTGTTCGTCGGGCTCACGATCGCCAGCGGGCCCGGCTGCGCCCCGTTCAGGATCGGTATCTCGATCTCGGCGCAGCCGGAGTTGTACGTACCGACGACGCCGATCACCGACTGGTCTTCCGCGTAGGCGCGCGCGTTCGAGGCGCACTTGGCCGAGTCCCAATAGCCCGTCTCCGACGTCGAGTCGTCGCACGACTGGTACGCGACCTTGTACTTGCCGGCCATGTAGTTCCGCTGCTCGAGGACGAACTGGATCGCCCTCACCATCTCCTCGATCTGCTCCCGGCCCTCTATCTGAAACGGGAGGTCGGACGCGACGATGAGCTTCGCGTCGCTCGGCCCCTGCGGCCGGCTACAGGCGGAGGACGGGAGGGCGCTCAGGCTGCCGCCCCGACGTCCGTGTTCGTTCGATCTGCTCCCAGGGCCGCAAGCCGTCGGCGCCGCGAGCAGCAAGACTGCCACTGCGAGCGCACGCATCGCCGGGTCCACTACTTTTCGACATCTGCGACGATGCGGTGCGTTGCCCAGATCTGGAGATCGAGCAAGTCGGCGGAGAGAAAAGATGGCGATTTGCTGGCCTTTTGACAGAGCCCTCTTCCGGACTCGAACCGGAGACCCCCTCCTTAAATGGTCGGGCTCAGGATAACCGGCCAACGCCGAATGGATTTGAGCCCCCGTACAGACCCCGCAGACCCGGCCTAGACCCCGCGGACAGGGTCTGGAAGCGGTAGCAACCGTTAGGAACCGTCGTGAACCGTCGAATCGCCAATTAGGCCGATTTGCGGGTACTTCCGGCGATTTCGGCTCGGTCAGTGGGAGTGCCCCCGGCATGAATCGAACATGCGCACGCGGTTTAGGAAGCGGGCAGCTAGTGCGGCGCAAGCCGTGTGGTTGAGCGCGATCTGACCAAGCCACCGAACAGCGCGACAGTCCGCGCGACAGTTCGCTGGATCCGCTGCTCTGCCCCGCTGACGTCCGGCCTTCGGACGCTCGTGTCCCGCATACACCGATTGCTGCCCGCTTACAGTCAGCTGTGCGTGCCCTCGACCGTTTCCACGATCTTCTCCGCCGCTGGCCTGAGGACTGAGGGCGTGGTCAGATGGGCCCAACCCGTACCTGAATCGCGATCCGGCGTCTATGTGGTCTCGCTGACGGACGATCCGTCGGCGTTGCCAGCATCTGCGGCCGAGCCGCCTCTCTCGATGGAGGCGATCGAGCATTTGCTCGCTGTTCGACCGCAGCTGACTCTCGATGGCGCGAGACCAACCCCGCATGCGCTTGCGGAGCGGATTGGCAGCTTCTGGTTTCCCGACGAGGTTGCGCTGTACATCGGTCGTGCAGGGGTCGCCGCTCGACCGAGGGCGCTTCGAACTCGGATCCGCGAGTACTACACGACGCCGTTGGGGGCACGGAAGCCCCATGCTGGTGGGTGGTTTCTGAAGACGCTCGAAAACCTCCCGGAACTCTTCGTCCATTACGCCGCGGTTGCGGATCCGGAGCGAGCGGAGAGCGAGATGACAAGGGAGTACTGCGGCAGCGTCTCGAAGGCAGCGCTGGCGGCCGTCCGGGACCCGGACCGACCATTCCCCTTCGCCAACCTCGAATGGCCGAAAGGCGTCCGCAAGAACCACGGCATCGTGGGCGCGCGCGGTGAGCTCCCACCGCCATAGGCCTCCGCGAGATCCGTACCGAGGGTCGAACGCAGCGACGTGGCCGGTTACTGTTGACTGATGACTACCGATGTCCGAAGCGGGCTCAATGATCCGCCGTGGACACGGCAAGGCCTGCGGCCGTCGGTCTGGCACGGGGACAGCCTTGAGCGGTAGGGATGGTGGGCGGTTGAGCTCTCGGAGGCAACGGCGTATCCCATGCCGTTGAGGAACCACGTATACAGAGTCGGAACCGTCGAGTACGAATCCGACGAGGCGCCCTCCGACCCTGAGGAGCACCGGAAGGAGATCGAGCCGTGGCTCTCAGCCGTCTTTCAGAGTGAGCACCTGTCGCTTCTCGTCGGGAATGGGCTCACATCAGCCGTCGCAGCCGCTGCCGGCGGAACGGCGCCGAGCATGAGCGCGGTTGAGCTTGGCTGCGATCTCGACTCCGAAGTGAATCGCTGGGCGGAAAAGACAGCTCGCGCAGCGGGTCGCAGCGAGCCCAACATCGAGGATCAGTTGCGGGCAGCGCTGCAGCTGATCGGCGGCCTCGAGGTGATCGGGGACGAGCGCGCCGACACGTGGCGTTCGAAGGTCAGCGACGTCTTGGCCTCCTTCGCGAAGTCGGTGCTCGCTGCGGAGCGCTCGATCGATGAGCCGGTTCGAACCGGGAGCGACCCCGGGCAGGTGGCACGAACGCTCATCGTCTCGTTTCTGCTGAGTTTCGCGAGTCGAGCAGCCTCACGCGAGCGCCTTCACGCCTTCACGACGAACTACGACCGGCTCATCGAATATGGCTGCGACCTCGTTGGCCTCCGACCTCTCGACCGCTTTGTCGGTGCCCTCGCACCGGTCTTTCGGGCGTCGCGGCTCGAGATCGACATGCACTACAACCCGCCCGGCATCCGTGGCGAGCCGCGATATCTGGAGGGCGTCGTCCGCCTGACGAAGCTCCACGGCTCGATTGACTGGGGATATGACAGGGCGGCGCTGCGGCGGCTATCGCTGCCCTTCGCTGCGCTCGAGGATCACCCGGCGCTTCCCGCCGACCCGCTGGCCTCGCTGATGATCTACCCGAATCCCGCCAAGGACCTCGAAACGATCGAGTACCCGTACGCTGAACTCTTCCGCGACTTCTCCGCGGCGCTCTGCAGGCCCAACTCGACGCTAGTGACCTACGGGTACGGATTCGGGGACGAGCATGTCAACCGCGTTATCCTCGACATGCTCACGATTCCCTCCACGCACGTCGTCGTGATCTCCTACGACGCCTGCGGCGGACGGCTCGAGACGTTCCTCGAACGGGCAAGCCGCGATGCTCAAGTGTCGCTCTTGGTCGGATCGCACTTCGCCGACCTCGGGACTCTCGTCCGCCACTACCTGCCGAAGCCGGCGATCGACACGCTTTCGCTCAAGAAGAGCGACCTCTTGCGCCGGCGTGACAGTACGGCAGGCCCCGCCCGCGCAGGTGAGGAGACCGCGTGAGCTCGATCATCGAGCAGGTCACCGCCCTGACGGTCGGGACTGTCGAATTCGTCGCGCCGGACGAGATCAAGGTGCTTCTCGAACTCGATGCGCCACAGGCGACCGCGCTGAACACGGGTCAGCCGAGCCGCTTTCCACGCGTTAATGGATTCGTGCTCATTCCAAACGAAGCAGGCGCGCTCGTCGGGCTCGTCGGCTGGCTTGGAATCGAGAGATCGGCGTACCCGAAACGTACGAGCCTCAGTGACTTCGGGCTGGTGGACCTTCCTTTCCCGCTCCGGAAGATGTCGATCAATCCGGTCGGGACGCTGCGGTCGCGTGTGGGCGGTGACGGGGAGGTGGTGTTCAAGCTCGAGCGCGGCGTGTCCGTCTTCCCGTCGGTCGGCGACCCCGTTCTGCTCCCGACGGCGGAGCAGCTCAGAGCGATCGTCGAGGCCGAGGGAGAGGACCAACGACTCGCGATCGGTAGCTCTCCTCTTGCTGCGAACGCGACAGTCTCGGTTGACCCTGACAAGCTCTTCGGTCGACACCTCGCCATCCTCGGCAACACCGGGAGCGGGAAGTCGTGTTCGGTGGCCGGCCTTATCCGTTGGTCGCTTCTCGCGGCTCGTGGGGAGCGGTCAGGGGAGCGACCAAACGCGCGCTTCATCATTCTCGATCCGAACGGCGAATACCTCGAGACTTTCTCCGACCTCGAAGGTTCTGTGCGCGTCTTCCAGGCACCTCCGCCACGCGACGGGTTCACGGCCCTCACCGTGCCGGCCTGGATCTGGAACAGCCACGAATGGAGCGCTTTCGCCCAGGCAGCGCCTGCAACGCAGCGCCCGCTCCTTCTGCAAGGTCTGCGCAACTTGCGCGCGGGAGCGAGGGTCGGCGTTTCCCCCTCGGCGCTCCTCGCTCGCCTCATCAAAGGCTACCGCGCCATGCTGAACGAGAAGATCTCTCAAGGTCCGCCAGGCTACGCCCGGACGGGATCGGCAACCGGCTGCGGAAAGATGCTCCGCAATATGGCCGACGACGTCCAGGGATACCTGGATGAGGTTCCGGATGCGGCCGACAGCGTTCAGGCGCTCATCGGGGTCGCGGCCAACGTAACGGCCGGCAAGGAGTTTCGTTTTCAGGATGGGGGAACGGGATTCAACGCATTCAGCGAGTCGGAGCTAATCGAGGTTCGGGACGCGATTGACGTCGTTCTCGACGTCCTTCCCGAGCATCCCGAGGAGGTTGCGAATGAAGACGCTCCGCTCTTCTTCGACCCGAGCGAGCTCGCTGACCACCTAGATCTCCTGGCTGCGAGTGCCGACGTGGGTCAGGCTGCCCAGTTCATCGCCACCCTGACGATGCGGATTCGGATGATGCTGGCCGACCAGCGCCTGGGCCCGATCGTTGCGCCTGCGGAGCAGCCGTCGTTCGAGGAGTGGCTTGAGTCGTACATCGGCACCGAGGACGCGGCCTCTGGGGAGATCGCGATTCTCGATCTCTCGCTTATTCCGGCAGACGTTCTCCACATCGTGATCGCGGTCATTGCTCGGGTGGTCTTCGAGGCCACGCAGCGGTACCGCAAGTTGAACGCGAATGGTGATGAGCTTCCGACCGTGCTCGTGCTCGAGGAGGCGCACTCATTCATCCAGCGCCGCGAAGGTGCTGGGGGCGGGACACCCGGAACGCAGATGTGTCGCGAGACATTCGAGCGGATCGCCCGCGAGGGGCGTAAGTTCGGACTCGGTCTCGTCCTTTCCTCGCAGCGGCCGTCGGAGCTGTCGGAGACGGCCCTTGCCCAATGCAACACGTTCCTCCTGCACCGCATCGTGAACGATCGAGACCAAGAGCTCGTGAGGCGGCTCGTTCCCGACAATCTCGGCGGCCTGCTCCGCGAGCTTCCGAATCTGCCGTCTCGGCAGGCTGTCCTGCTCGGCTGGGCGACGCCGGTCCCTGTTCTTGTTGAGATCAACGAGCTTCCGCGCGACCATCAGCCGCGGTCATCCGACCCTCGGTTCTGGAGAGTGTGGACGGGGGCGGAGACGCGGCCCATCAACTGGAGCGCGATCGCCGCGGATTGGTCGGGGGCGCCGCCCGCACCCGGCGGCGCCGATTAGTGCCAACTATTCCCGCGCTTCGCGAAGTAAGACGCTCCGGACGGTCGAGGCCCACCACTGGCGACCGCCGTGGCCGGTCGGGATCTTCTCGGCGTTAAGCGTGCGCGCGATCTCGCCGAGGCTCCGACCGCGCACATGCTCAAGGCGGATTCGGGTGACGACCAAGCCGGGAAGTGACAGCGGGCGTCCAGCGGGCTGGCGGCGCGGACGCGACCTGCCCGCCTCGATGTTCTCCTGGACCAAGCGGTCGAGTTCGGCGATCGGAATCAGCCGCTGGCCCCACGGCGTCTTCACGGTGTTCACTGCCGGCACGACCCTCCGGTCGATCGTCGAGATGCTGACGCCGAGGGCCTCGGCGGCCTGCCGCCGGCTGTAGGCGATCCGCTCGACGTCGTCGGTTTCGCGGAGTTCGTTAGCCGATCCAGCCGAGCGCGGCCCGGCCGTTCCGTCCTGACGACGCCGCTTTCGCTCTCTACGCCGCTTCCGTCGTGCGCTCACTGGGGTCGTACACTAATCCCTGCGTCGGATAGCACCTACGGTGCATATGTGTCTCGCCTGTTATCCAGGTGCGTAGTTCCTGTACGTGCGAGGTGGGGTTCTCCGCACGGGCGTTACGCCGACGCGCGCGATAGGACACGTCTAGAACGGCGGATACGCTTTGCGGCATGAAAGTGGTCGGTGTCACATGCTCGACGAAAACTGCGCTTTTCTCCCTCGTAGAGGACGGGCGGGTCGTCGCCGCGCCTGTCGAGCGAGTCGAGGTGGCCTCGCTGCACGAGGCGTCCGAGGAGCTCGAGGCTACCCTCGCCGAGCTCGGTCGCGCGCTCGCTCAGATTAAGCCGGACCTCGTCGTGCTGCTCATGCCCGAGCAGTCGCGGTTCAAGAGGACCTATCAAGAGATCGCGCCTCGAGTCGCGCTTGAGACGCTCGTCCGGCTGGCCGCCGTTCGTGCCGAGATCGCCATCGAGGTCTTGCCGCGGCCGACCGTCCGGGCGCGGTTGAAGCTTCCGCGAAAGGGCGATCTTGCCTCGCACGTGTCGGACAGGATCCCGGAGTCTGTTGGTAGGCATTGGACGGCGGGTCGCGATGTCGCGGCGCTGGCTGCGCTTGCCGGCGAGGCAGGGGCTTGAGCCCGCTGCGCGGCGAGCGCCCGGACAGGGCGACCTATCGGATTCTCGACCGTCTCAGCAGCGGCTTGGGCGACGACGTCTTCCTGGCCCACCACGAGATTTTCGATGGCAGGGTCGTGCAGAAGACGGTCTTCATGCACGGCTTGGAAGACGCGCTCGCGTCGAACGAGCCGGCGTTCCTCAACCGCCTCAGCCACCCGCGGATCGTCCCTGTGCGGGAAGCGCAGTGGGATCCCCGCGAGGATCGTGCGATCACGTTCGTGATGCCCTACCTCGCCGGCGGAAGCGTGCACGATGCGCTCTTGGAGGGCTACAGGTTCTCCATCCACCCGAGCATCGGGATCACGATCGACGCGCTCGACGCGCTCGCCTACGTCCACCGCGAGTTCCGTGCTCTTCACCGGGACACCAAGCCGGCGAACGTGCTTCTCGATGAGAACCGCCGCCAAGGGTACCTCAGCGACTTTGGATCAGCCGCCGTCGTCAACGGTGCGGGCGAGGCAGCAGCTGTGCTCGGCACGAATGTCTACCGGCCGCCCGAGTCGCGCTCAACGGGCCGGGTGGGCATCGATGCCGACATCTACGGGATCGGAATGATGCTGTTCGAGATGCTGTCTGGACGCCTTCCCTGGGAGGAGCTCGATCTCGCCGCTGTCGAGGCTCGGCTACAGCGAGGACTGCGTGCGGTCCCCGACACCGCAATTCAGTTTCAGCCACACGTTCCTGAGCGCCTCCGCCGCTGCGTCAGGAAGGCGATCCATCGCGATCCGGGACAGCGGTACGGGTCCGCGGAACGATTCATCGTCGCCCTGCGGAAGGTCCGGTGCATCGACTGGCGCCACGCCGACGGCGACGGTGTGGAGGGAGTGTGGTTTGGGACCTGGCCACCGCGCCTTCGTCCCGAGCTGCGTACCGAGTACCGGGTGGTCACGCGCCTACTTCAAGCCGGTCGAGATCGCGGAAGGATCCGCGTCGAGGCCGAATACCGGAAGCCGCGGGCAAAGAGCTGGCGTCAGGCTGTGCCGGACGCGACCGCAGAAGCAGGGGATATGCGGGCACTGTCCGGATACTTTGAGCAGGTCGAGGCAAGCGCCGCCCAGCGCTCGCCTGCGCGCTGAAGAAGCGCGACTGCCCGCGGTTCCAGGTTCATGAGCCGTCGCCGTGCCCGGACAACTTCGACGACATCGACCTCCAGGCGGGCTGCGAGCCCCGTTCCAATCTCACGAAGCAACCCGGTCCGGACGAGATCACGCAGCGCTGTGTCTGCGCCAAGGGCCTCTCGTCCGACTTCAGGGGAGGGGACGAACACCAAGTCGAGGTCGAGCAGCTTGCGGAGGCCGAGCCGGCCAGCCTCGTCGTGTAGCTGCACGAGGGCCGCGTGCAGCGGCCAGGGCGTCCGCGCCGGTAGACGCTGGATGCGTCCAGCTGCGATCATGTGAGCGACAAGTCCACTTAAAGAACTTTGATCCAAGAGTCTTAGATCGTAGTGGCGAGATCAGACGACCGGCGCCGAGCCGCGCTTCGGGAAAGGTCCCGCGCGCTCTTCGGAGGGGCGCACTACCGTCTCGAGGTCGGAGCATCGATTGCCGATGGCGACGGAGTCGTCTGCATCAAGGACCTGGCTCAGGAGCTCGGTGACCCGCCGGGGGTCGGCTCCGTCAACACCGAGCTCAAAGTCTTGGAACGGGCCGGGCTTCTTGTCCGTGCCCCGCGTGAGCGCGGCGAACGGCGGGTGTATCTGATGCGACAGCCGAGCGCGTACTGGAAGCTTTGTCAGGAGCTTCGCGACGCGACCCCGGCCCGCACGCGCATTAAGCGTGTCGGGGGAGCCGCTGCGACGGCCTCCGGCTCTGCTCGCGATTGAGCTCGATCGTCCAGCTCACCGGCCAGACGATTCGAGTCGACCAGTCAGGACGATCGCAGGCGGAGACTCTCGGCGAGCTGCGCGAACTCAGAGAGCGCTGCCTCGAGATCCTCAGCGATCTCCTGGGCGAGGACGTCTGGCGGCGGAAGGTTGTCCGAGTCCTCGAGTGACTCGTCGCGGAGCCAGATCAGGTCGAGGCTCACCTTGTCCCGCTGCACAAGCTCCTCGTACGAAAACGCCTTGAACCGCTCGCTCTCCGTTCGCTCGTGCCGGTTCTCCAGGTTGTACGCCCGGATGAAGTCCTCGAGGTGCTCGTAGCGGAGCGGGTTCTGCTTGAGGGTGAAGTGCATGTTCGTCCGCAGGTCGTAGACCCAGAGCGTCTTCGTCGACGCCGTCTCCGACGCCGGCTTCCGGTCGAAGAAGAGGACATTCGCCTTCACGCCCTGCGCGTAGAAGATCCCCGTCGGCAGGCGCAGGAGCGTGTGGACGTCGCACTCGTGCAGGAGCTTCCGCCGCACGGTCTCGCCGGCGCCGCCCTCGAAGAGCACGTTGTCGGGTACGACCACCGCGGCGCGGCCGCCGATCTTGAGCAGCGTCTTCACGTGCTGGACGAAGTTGAGTTGCTTGTTCGAGGTCGAGGCCCAGAAGTCGTCCCGGACGATCACGAGGTCCTCGCGTTCGCTCTCGCCCTCGGCGTTCACGACGGTCATCGAGGACTTCTTCCCGAACGGCGGATTCGTCAGGACCATCTCGTAGCGGTCGCCTGGGTCGGCCTTGAGTGAGTCGTCGACCACGATTGGGCTCTCGGCATCCTCGGCGCCGATCCCGTGCAGGAGCAGGTTCATCACGCAGAGGCGCGCCGTGTTGTCGACGATCTCGGTGCCGCGCAGCGCTTCGAAGCGGAGGTGGCGCTTCTCGTCCGGGTCGAGGTAGGGGTAATTGCGGGAGACGTGCTCGTGCGCCGCGAGCAGGAAGCCGCCCGTGCCACACGCGGGATCACAGATCGTCATGCCAGGCTCCGGCCGCATCACCTCGACGATCGCCTGGATCAGCGGACGCGGAGTGAAGTACTGACCGGCGCCCGTCTTCACGTCCTCGGCGTTCCTCTGTAGCAACCCCTCGTACGCGTCGCCCTTGACGTCGACGTCGAGCGTCATCCAGCGCTCGCGGTCGATCAGGTCGACGATCAGCCGCCGCAGTTTCGCGGGGTCCTGGATCCGGTTTTGCGCCTTGCGGAAGACGACGCCCAGCATCCCCGGGCGGCGGCCCAGCTCGTCGAGGAGGTGCCGGTAGTGCACCTCGAGCTCGTCGCCGTCGCGGGCGAGCAGGCTTTGCCAGTCGAGGCCCTCGGGAACGAATGCCGGGCGGGTGAAAGGCGGCCTCGTCTGCTCGTCGGCCATCTTGAGGAAGAGCAGGTAGGTGAGCTGTTCGAGGTAGTCGCCGTACGAGAGCCCGTCGTCGCGGAGGACGTTGCAGTAGTTCCAGAGCCGCTGGACGAGGCCGTTCGAGCTCACGCCCGAATCTTCCTCTTCCGGCGGGACGGCTTCGGTGCGGCGGCACGCTCGGCCGCGATCCGCTCGAGGAGCGCGGTCGCCGGCTCGTCGGACGGGTCCTGCGGGACGAGCTCGCCGGTGAACGCCTGCTTGAGGGTCGAACGGCGAAGTGCGGTACTCCGAAGGACCGCCACGTTGATCTGGGCGACCATCACGTCGATCAGCGAAAGCTGCCGCTCTACCTCGGCGACGATACGGTGCTGCTCGCCAAGCGGCGGAACAGGCACCGGCACCTTCTTGAGCTCGCTGCCAGCAATCCCGACCTGTCCAGCAGTCGTCTTGCGGCGCTCCTCGATTGCTTTCCGTCCGGACCCAGTGCTCAGAGCAATCGCAATGAAGGCGGGGTCGGCGGCGGATCGGTCGACGACTGCGCGAATGAGCTTGTCGGGATGCAAGGTCGGTCGAGGTAGTGTCGAGACGAACGCGCACGCTCCGACGTAGTCAGCATTTCCGCTGTAACGAGTAAAGAGCAGATCACCCTGCTCGACAAAGAAGCCGTTCGCCTTCTCGGGGTCGATGTCTGCGAAGCGAACGTCGTCAACGGCGAGCGCCAGCGGACGCACGGCGCTGATACGGAAGATGGGAATGCCCGGAGGCTCCGCCGCCGGACGCGAGACGAAGATGCCGTTGCGGAGAGAAAGAAGCACCTTCTCGAACGGCCATACAGGCCAGTCGCCCTCGACGGCACGTGCAAGAACGGAGCGGCGAAGCGCGTCGAGCTTACGTCGGGCCAGCTGAAGAGACTGGTCGGCGGCGTCGAGGCGAGAGAAGTGCTCCTCGATCGCCGCCACGATCCGTCGCTGCTCGGCCAACGGAGCAACCGGGATCGCGACCTCCTTCGCTCGGGTCTTCGACAGTTCCGGGAAAGTCGTTCCGCTGCCGAGGTTGCGAATCGCCGCCGCGGCGTGCTTCAGGAACCAGTAGAGATAGTCGCTCGTCAGGGCTTCGTTGGGGACGAAGCTCTTGAATCCCTGGTTGGTGCAGACAGGCTGAGACGCGATCGCGACGTAACCAATGGGCGCGCGCGACGTGAACAAGACGGTGCCAGCCGGAACGAGTCGAGTCGAGCATGAGTCGTACCCTGCTTGCGTGATGTTCCGTGCACCGTTGCCGATGGTCTTGTGTGAGTAGCCGGAGAGGTCATCCGGAGTGATCCACGCGACCTCACCGCCCCAGTACTCCGGGACAGTGGTTCGCGGTGTCGAGCCGGACACCACTTCACAAAGGTCACCAAGCTTCGAGAGGGCCCAGCTCGTTGGGAGCTCACTCATGCCGCGAGCGCCTCATTGAGCTCGTCGAGCAGTGGCGTCAGCTCGTCGCCGAACAGCTCGTACGCCTTGCCGATGCCCCCGTGCTCGGCGAAGGGCGTGTAGTCGAAGTCTTCGGCGGAAATCGCAAGCGACGCGGCGACATGGTCGCGCATGCGCTCGAGCCAGGCGAGCTGCACGGGCGTGAACGCTCGTCCGGCATTCTCCTGGGCGAGCAACCAGGCCCGGAAGCGCTCGTCGACCAGCTCGGGGTAGGGGACGAGCTCGTCCTCTTGATCGAGCGCGAAGCGGACGAGCGAGACTATGTCGGTCAGGACGCGTCCACCCGAGCCGCGCACCTTCGACCGCTCGAGTGCCTCGTACGCATGCCAGAGCTTCTCGGGCGTCCATTGGTAGGGCGGCCGTCCGATCGCGTGCGCGAGCTCCTTGATCTCCTTGAAGCTCGGCCGCTGCCGGTACGGCCTGCTGTAGAGGATCTGCAGCGCGGTGATCTCGTCCTTGTGCTCCTCGATGAACGCCCGGAACGACTCGGCGGTCTGGCGTGCGCGGTCGGAGCCGTCGAGCGAGTAGCCGGCGGCGATCACCTTGTCCTGCGAGAACTCGTCGAGCGTCTGCTCATAGGAGCGCCGCACCTCGACGAGCCGCTCGCGCAGCTTCGGGTTTGTCGCCAACGGCTCGACGGCGGCATCGAGCAGCTGCTTGGCGGCGGCTGCGAGTTCCTGCTCGCTCGGCTCGTCCTTGCCGGTCGCCTCCCGCTGGCGGTCGGGATCGAGTGCGTCCACCAGCGCACCCGTGAGCTCGCGGAGCGTGACGCCGGCGAGCTCCTCGAGCTCGTCCCGGTCGTCCTTCGTCAGCTGCCGCTCCAGACGCGCGATCCGGCCGGCGATCGTCGAGACCACGTCGGGCTCGCGACTGCCGAACGAGAGCTGCTTGAACAGCCGGTCGAGCGGGACGGTCGGCTTGCGATCGAGCGGTTGCGTGTCGCTCAGGTCGCTCTCGGTAACTCCGACCGCGTCGACGATGACGAAGCGGCTCTTCGCCTTCGCGTCGGGCGTCACCGACTGGAAGGTCGCCTCGTCGATCACGCGCACGCCTCGCCCCTTCATCTGCTCGAAGTACGTCCGGCTCTTCACGGCGCGCATGAAGAACACACACTCGAGCGGACGAACGTCGGTGCCGGTCGCGATCATGTCGACGGTCACTGCGATCCGCGGGTTGTAGGAATTGCGGAACTCGGCGATCATCTCGTCCGGCTTGCGGCCGGTCGAGCGGTAGGTGATCTTGACCGCGAAGTCGTCGCCCTTGCCGAACTCCTCCCGCACGATCTGGACGATGTCGTCGGCGTGCGAGTCGTCCTTGGCGAAGATGAGGGTCTTCGGCACCTCCGTCCGGCTCGGGAAGATCTCCGTGAAGAGCCGTTCCTTGAACGCGCGGACGACCGTGCGGATCTGATCCTTCGCGACGACGGCGCGATCGAGTGCCTGCGCACCGTAGGCGACGTCCTCGTCGAGCGTCTCCCAGCGAAGCCGCCGTGTCTGCCGGTCCCGGAAAGCGGTCACGAGGCCGGCGTCTATCGTCGAGCCCTGCTCGGTGATCTTGGTGTTGATGCGGTAGACGTCGAAGTCGACGTTCACCTGGTCGGCTACGGCCTGCTCGTGCGTGTATTCCATGACGAGGTTCTGGTTGAAGAATCCAAACGCCTGCTTGTTCGGCGTCGCCGTCAGGCCGACGATGAAGGCGTCGAAGTAGTCGAGCACCTGCCGCCAGACGCCGTAGATCGAGCGGTGGCACTCGTCGACGACGACGACGTCGAACGTCTCGATCGGGACGCGCGGGTTGTAGGCCACCGGCACCGGCTCGTCGGGCAGGAGGTCGTAGGCGGAGTGCTCGTCGAGCTCCGGATCGAGTTCGGCCTCGCCCTTGAGGATCGAGTAGAGCCGCTGGATCGTCGTGATCGTCACGCGCGCGACTGGGTCGATCACGTTTGAGGACAGATGCTGGACGTTGTAGAGCTCGGTGAACTTGCGCCCGTCGTCGGGGGTCGTGAACGCCTGGAACTCCTTCAGCGTCTGCCGGCCGAGGTTCGCGCGGTCGACGAGGAAGAGGACGCGGCGGGCGCCTGCGTGCTTGACCGCGCGATAGGCGACGCTCGCCGCCGTATACGTCTTGCCAGCGCCGGTCGCCATCTGGATCAGGGCGCGGGGCCGGTTCTCCGCGAGCGAGCGCTCGAGGTTGCGGATCGCGGTCGCCTGGGCCGGCCAGAGCCCCTCCGCGTTGAGCTCGGGGAGGTGCGTGAGTCGGTGCCGCAGCGTCGGCGCGAGCGGGTTCTCCTGCACATGGCGGACCCAGGCGGCAAGCGTTTCCGGCCGGTGGAACCAGAAGACCTGCCGACTCCGCGCCTCGAGATCGAGCGTGTTGGTGAAGCGGGTCTCGACGCCGGTCGCCTGGTAGGCGAACGGCAGCGCTCCTTCGAGCGCGCTCATGACCCAGTCGGGCAGGCCGTCGAGGTACTTCGCCGACTGCCACTCGACGCCAGTGAGTGTGGCGCCCTCGGGCTTCGCCTCGATCACGCCGACCGCCTCGCGGTCGACGAAGAGGAGATAGTCCGCGCGACCGTGTGGGGGCTCGAGGATGAACTCGCGGACGGCGACGCCGCGCGAGGCGGCGAGGTTCACGTGGCGTGCGTCCTGGACAGCCCAGCCGGCTGCCTCGAGCATCTTGTCGATCTCGACGCGGGCCTTGTCCTCGGCGGAAAGGTACGACTCCATGGTCATAAGCCTAGGTTGGTTTCAGGGCGATTCGCGAGTTCGCCGCTCGCCCAGTTCGCCACGCTCTACGAACGCTCATCGTCCGAAGTCCATCCCGAGCCCGAACGCTGGGTCGGGAAGGGCGCGGCGCACTATGCGGCCTCACGACGCCGAGCTTGGACGGTGACCGACACGGGCGAATAGGCAGGGCTAGCCAAGATCGAGGCCGAGACCATCGATGAAGTCGGCCATGGCGCTGACGGCGTCCTCGCGCAAGATCGCTGCGTCAGCCTCGGGGTCGATCTGAAGCGTCTGCGCGGCGTAGCCGTTCGGCCCGGTGTCCTGTGAGGTGGAGAATCGTGCCTTCATCTCGCGGAAAAGGCTGAGCCGGGCTCGGACGTCATCCGCGAACTGCCCGCCAGCCAACTGCTCACCTGCCTCTCGCGGGCCGCCGGACCTGTTGTTCAGCAGCACGTAGGTGAGGTCGTAGTAGTCCTTCTCCTTGCCACGTTCTCGGGCGGCGACGAGCTTCGCCATCAAATACCCGCTCAACCCGGCGAAGTTGACCTTCACGGTTACGAACTCGTCGTTCGGAAGCTGTCCGGTCAGGGTCTCCGTCACGTAGTCGCGGCTGACGTAGCCGGTGCCTCTGAGGTTCGCGGCCGTCACTCGCCTGCAGCCCGGAAGGGTGATCGCGCAGTTAGCCGGCTGATCATCGAGATCGCAGAGGAACTCGACCTTGACGGTGGCGGTGCCCACCTTTGCCCGCCAACGCCAGCCTTCGGCGATCTTCGGATCAGGGTCAAACCCTGCTCGCTCCAGAGCCTCCTCCAGCGGCGAGAGATCAATGTCCAGCGTCGCGTGGAAGGCGACGAGGATGTCTACGTCGGTAGTGCCCAGATGCGCGGGCGCCTCCAACTCCGCCTCTCGGGCGAGAATCTCTGGAACGAGGCCACCCACTACGATGATGGGCAGTTCCGCGTCTCGTAGTTCGTGAGCGAGCCAGATCAGTGCCTTCTCGGCAAGCGCGCGGGCGGCTGGTGAGCGCTCGAGCTCGAAGTCAGTCAATGAGCGTCTCTCTCACATGTTCGGCGGCGTCGACGCCTCGGCCGCCGAAGCCGAGAAGATCTGCGTAGAGACGCGGTGCACTTACTAGTGGTAGCTGACGGCGTTGCGACGGCTTCCGCAGTCGCAGGGTCGTAGGCTCAGCCGGCCAAAAGATCACGCGCCCGCCTTCCTCTACTTGGCGAAGGCGGCTCTGTCGGAGCATCGCTTCCAGGCGTCCGTCGTTGAACCTCGCTTCCGGCACGTACACGTGGAGTGTCGGTACTTGTGTTGCGAACGGCGCTTCGAGCTCCAGACCCGCCCATCCCGACAGCGCCCAGTCTCCGAGGTCCTCAAGGGCGGGTCGAAGACTCTCGCCGAGAAACGTGAACGGATCCCTGAGCGTCGCATGCGCCTGGATCGCTGGTCGCGGCTCGCCTGCCACGTGAGCAGCCCAGCTTCGGAGGAACCCGTCGCGATCTTCAAGCACGCGAAGCGCACCGCGCCCTCGCTGGCTTCCTGTCTTGCGCGTCCAGCCCCGCTTGTCGAACTGAGCGAGCGTCCGGGAGATCTGCGGCGGGGAGAAGTCCGTCAGTTCCGCCAGGGCGCTGTTCATGATCGCCTCGTTCGGGTTAGCGAGGATCGCTTCTGCGAGGGCGACCGCCGAGGGCGACCAGGTGAACCGCCTCTCGTCCTTGGGGTGCTGTGTCGGCTCGGCTCGCTGGTGCAGTCGGATCACGAAGAGCCGGCTTGGCCCAACAATCCTCGCATCACCTGTCTCGTCGACCCAGTTGGCGTCGCGTTCTCGAAGAATCTTCAGGGCGCCTGGCGAGAAGTCTCGGGCCACAACGACGAGGTCGCGCGGCCAGGGGTCAGGCGTCGCCGCCAGAACCTCTTCGACGTCCGCCGGCCATCCCTCGCCGGCCCAGAGCAACGTGAGGGATTCCTTCGCCTTGCCGCCCTGCACGCTGACCGGAACGCCCCTCGGGTCGGACCTCGAACGCGGAACGATCTCGACTGAAGCGTCGCGAAGCGCGCGTGTGAGAACTTCAGCAGGGCGAGTCGTTTCAGCTATCACCGTTATTTCCTGTAACAGGAAAAAGGGCGGATTTGAGGAATAACTGCGGGAGCTGCATAGAGGTAGTCATGAGGGCCATCCTAGTTATTTCGCCTAAGAGCTTTATTTCCTGTAACAGGAAATCACTCTATATCATGAAATAACTAGTGAGGCTGGGATCAACGCTCAAGCTGAACCAGTCTCGCCGCCGTGTCTGTCCGATTGAGATACGCGTCGACGAGGGCAGCGGCTTCCGACTCCGCGCCCGGCATCAGCTTCCCATAGAGGTCATACGTAGTCTGGACCGAGGCGTGGCCCATGTAGGTCGTGATCGCCTTCGCGTTCACGCCGGCTGCGATCAGCACCGAAGCGAACGTATGGCGCGCCTCGTGGAGGCCGATCGGCTCGAGGCCGGCTCGCTGCCACGAAGTGCGGGCCCGCCGCCAGACCGTCGATGGCTGAAACGGCGTCTCCGCGCTCGAGCCGAAGACGAGACCTCGATCGCGTCCTCCTCGTGCCTTGTGCTCGACAAGCGCATCGCGCAGCGCGCCGACGATCGGGACGATCCGGCGTCCGGCTCGGCTCTTTGGCTCGACCTCGACTCGGTCCTTGTCGTCGTAGGCTCGCTGGACGCGGATGACGCCGGTGGCTAAATCGACGTCGTCCCACGCCAGGGCCAGAAGCTCCCCTCGGCGGAGACCCGCGTAGAGTGCCGTCGCCCAGATGGCGCGGTCGGGGTCGGGAAGCGCGGAGAGGAGCCGCTGCGCTTCCTCGGGCGACGCGATCCGTTCGCGTCGGCCACGGACTGCCGGGAGTCGCAGGTGCGTGCACGGGTTGACGGCGAGATCACCGTCCTCGACTGCCCGGCGAAAGATCACGCGGAGTGGCATGAGGGCGTTCCGGATCGTCGATGGATCGCGTCCCTCGGCGAGGAGGTCATCCGCGATCCGCTGAACGTCGCGGTGCTGGACGTCGCCGAGCCGCGTTCGACCGAGGCGCGGGACGATGTGGTCGCGGAGCGCGGCTTCGTAGCTTCGAATCGCGCTCGGCTTGTAGAGGTCCCCAGAGCGCGTGCGGACATGACCCGACTTCATGCCGGCGACGAGCGCGTCGGCAGCTTCCTGGACAGTCGTTTGCGCCGGCGCACGCAGGGTTCCTCGGCGGACGCCCGTCTGCGTCTCTGACCGCCAAGCTCGCGCCTCGGCGAGGGTCGGGAAAGTCTTCCGGATGCGCTTGGACTCCCTGGCGCTCCAGACGCTCGCCTGATAGGTCGGCTGGCAGTTGCAGCGGCCGTCGTTCCGAGAGGCGCAGGCCTTCTTGTGCCTCACCTCGATGCCCGTGCGCTGCCCCATGAGGACGACGGTACTCCCGCCGTCGGACGTTCCGCGCGACAGTCGCGCGACAGTGTCCCGATGCGTCTAGCGATCAGGTGCGGTCGCCGCGGAGGGCCTCCGCAAGAATGAAAGAAAGAAAGAAATCCTGCAAACCGGCCACTTTTTGAAGGCGATGGAGAGGTGCCCCCGGCCGGAATCGAACCAGCGCACGCGGTTTAGGAAACCGCTGTGCTCCCCAAGTCGGGAAGGGCGAGGCAAGGGCGCCGCGGCCTACGGGATTGAAGCGCTCTAGGAACGAAAGCCCCACCTAGCAGGGGCTTCGTGGATGGGCGATCGTGGATTCGAACCACGGACCTCCGCCTTATCAGAGCGGCGCTCTAACCAACTGAGCTAATCGCCCGCGGCGGCCGATTGTAGCGGAGGCCTGCAGGCGCTCCGCCTCCGGGTGGGGGGAGGTTGGCGCCGGGGCACCGCGCTAAGATGAGCCGAGGCTCGCTGATGCACGAAATGCTCATCTACGGGGTCAGCTTCGACCTGGGCAGCAAGCAGCCCATCGTCTTGCTGAAGACCGCCGGCGGCAACAAGTTCCTTCCGATCTGGATTGGCCATCCCGAGGCGGCCGCGATCCTCATGAAGCTCCAGGGCGCGTCGACGCCGCGGCCGATGACCCACGACCTCGTCACCGACATGCTCGAGCAGCTCGACGCCCAGGTCGTACGGATCACCGTGACAGAGCTCAAGGAGAGCACGTTCTACGCGAGCATCACGGTCCAGCAGAACGGCTCGGAGGTCGAGATCGACTCCCGCCCGTCCGACGCGATCGCGCTCGCCGTGAGAGCGGACGCGCCAATCTTCGCTGCAGACGACGTGATCGAGGAGTCTGCGATCGAGTTCGAGGGCGAGGACATGAACGAGGAGGAGATCGTCGACGAGTTCAGGCAGTTTCTCGACGACGTCTCGCCCGACCAGTTCGCAGTCGGCGACGAAGCCGAAGAGAGCTAACGCCCCAACCAGTCGACGTCGACGTCCTTCCCCGCCGGCAGGCTGAGCAGCCGGTAGGGATAGGTGACGCGGGCCGCGACGCGCTCGCCAAGCCTCGGCGTTCGCTCCCGTATCCGGACGGTGAGATCCCCCCCGTGCTCGCGCACGCTCGGCACCCCCACCGCGTATCCCGTGCTCGAGCGGGGCCCGGACGAGACGAGCAGGAGCTGGCGGGCGGAGAAGTCGACCGGCGGCGCGGCCCGGCGGGCGCCGGCACGCTGTAGGTAGTCGGCGAGCGTCGCACGGTCACGGAAGACCCGGGCCTCGGGGCGGACGATCCTCAGCGGCCCGACCTGCGATGACAGATCGTGCCAGGCGACCGCGCGTCCCTTCTCCTCCGGAAGCACCGAGGCCACGAGGACGACCGCACCCAACGCGAACACGACGGAGATCCCAATCGTCCAGGACCTAGTTGTCCTACCCACGGACGTTGTGAACGCGGCTGATCGGGGGTCGGTCTCCGAGTGAGCTGTGCGGCCTGCGCGTGTTGTAGTGGTCGAGCCAGTGTGGCAGGGCCTGGTTGCGCTCGCGATGTGAGCGGTAGAC